>Ga0302235_10000001_pt1 | contig 437729 bp, 408 predicted proteins | sample II_Palsa_N3_3_FD_193577 | JGI IMG/M metagenome (GOLD analysis project Ga0302235, IMG submission 193577) | Peat permafrost microbial communities from Stordalen Mire near Abisko, Sweden - II_Palsa_N3_3 | ecosystem: Environmental > Terrestrial > Soil > Palsa > Peat permafrost | place: Sweden...
CTGTTCGGCTCGACCTACGCCGCGATCACCGGGTCCATCGCTCCGAGCAAGCCGCTGATGGTGGCCGAGGTCGGCTCGACCGAAACCGGCGGCTCCAAGGCACAGTGGATCACCGACATGCTCAACGTCCTGCCCACCCAATTTCCCAACATCCACGGCCTCATGTGGTACGACGTCGACAGCCACCAGAACGGATACTCGGATTGGCCGCTCGAGAGCTCGAGCTCCGCCAAGGCCGCATTCGCGACCGGCATCGCGAGCCCGCACTACACGAGCAACACATACGCGTCGATGACCACGTCACTGATCTCCGCACCGATGACGACCGCCACGACGTCGGCGACGACGCGTCACGGCAAGGACGTGCGCGTCGACACCAAGCGCGTCGACACCAAGCGCGTCGACGCCAAGCGCGCCCACGCTCGGCTGCACAAGCGCACCACCCGGGTCTAACCCGCGAGCTCGGCGCGGTCAGGGCCGACTCAGCGACGAGCAGAGGTCCCACAGCTTCTGCCGGTCTTCCGGGGTGTCCTCGGAGGCGCCGAGCAGGTAGTGCGTGGGGCGCGGGCGGCGATCGTGCCAGAACTTCCCCGTGCTCTCGAGCGCCTCGGGCGCCGCACCGAGCCAGACGATCGTGTCAGCCCCCTGCTCGGGCGTTCGGATGATCGGCCGGGTGAGCATGAGAAACACCGGCATCGCCTCCTGGACGCCCTTGGTGTCGACCCAGCCAGGGTGCATCGCATGGACGACCACGCCGGTCCCTTTCAACCGCTCCGCCCACTGCTCGGTGATGACGACCTGCTCGCGCTTAGTGCGCGCGTAGAGCTTCTTCGGCCCGTAGCCGGTGTGCTCGGACTGCAGGTCCTCGCCGGGGAGGCTCTGGTTGTACATGCCGCCGGAGCTGACGTTGATCACTCGGGCGGGCGCGCTCCGCGCGAGCAGCTCGCCGAGGGTGGATGTCAGCACGAAGGGCGCGAGGACGTGGGTTGCGAACATCAGCTCGTTGCCGTCGACCGAGTGCTCGCGGTGATCGGGCATCGCACCGGCGTTGTTGACGAGCACGTCGAGCCGCGGCTCCGCGGCCTTGAAGCGCTGCGCGAACGACCGCAGCTCTTCGAGGCTGCTGACGTCGCAGGCGACGCCCCGCGCATCGGAACCGGGCACCGCGCGCCGGATCTCGCCGACGGCATCCTCGGCACGTCGCTGATCGCGACTGAGCGCCCGGACGCTCGCGCCCAAGCGAGCGAACCCCTGACAAGCCGCCAGGCCGATCCCCGATGTCGCGCCCGTGACGAGCACGACTTTGCCGTCCATCCGTGGAGGATCAGCCGGCCAGCCCGCCAGGTGCCGACGGACTGCCAGACCGACGTTCCCGTAGCCCAAGACGATCGTTCGGTCCAGCAGCGTGTCGATCGTGTTCGACAGGTGGTCCACCATCGGTCCTCAGGCGGCGCGGGCGTGCGGGACCATCCGCAGCCGCTCCGGGAGGAGCGGGAGCACCGCGCGCTTGACGTACTCGGCGCCACCGGCGACGAGCGCGGTGCGGACGATCGCCGGTGGCACCGGCGAGAAGCCGTACTGGCGGCGGATCTGGGCGGGAAGCAGCGCGATCGTTACGAAATTGACGGTCTCCACCAGCGGGCGCGCTCTCCGAGGCACGGGCGGCTCGAGCACGATCTTCCGCGCCCGCCTGCGAGCCCACTCGGTGACGAACAGCCGGTCGCCGTCGAGCATCTTGCGGCGGTACGCGTCGAGATCGTCGATCGTGGCCGGGAGGGAGTGCTCGCGCAGTCCGAACAGCCGTCCCACGACCTTGTAGTCCTCCCAGTACGCCGCCTCCTCCCGGCGGGACAGGGAGCCAACGTACTTGCGGTACACGACGAGCCCCGAATCGACGAGCGTGAACAGCACCCACAGCAACAGGTCCGGATCGTCGGCGCGATACGGCGTACCTGCGGCGTAGGGCCCGACCGTCTCGGTGAGACGACCCCGCACCCGGCGGTGCATCGCGCGAACCCGCCGGCTGACGTCGTCGGCCTCCGCGCGCGAGCCGAACCCGATCATGCTGAGCGTCTGGGCGGTTCGCGCGAGACGCTCGTAGGGCTCGTCCAGCGCGCTCGAGTGCGCGAGCAGACCCGAGACCGCGAGCGGGTGGGCCGCCTGCATCAACAGCGCTCGAGGGCCGGACAGGACGAGCGCGCGTTCGCGATGGATCCGGCGGAGCATCGAGCCGTCGTCGAAGTAACCGGTCATGCCGCGTCCTCAGCCGAGCCGGGGAGGGCGACTCCCGGCTCCCGGGCCGCCGTTCGGAAATTCTCATACACTCGTAGCGGGAATCTCGACATCGCGTACAAGGAGACTACTTGAGTGGCCTCACGATCGGGCAGTTCGTCGAGCGGACTGGGGTGGCAGAAGGCACGCTGCGGATGTGGGAGCGTCGCCATGGCTTCCCCCTACCTCAGCGGCTACCGAGCGGCCACCGACGCTACAGCGAGGCCGACGTCGAGCTCGTCCGGCGCGTCGCGTCCGAGCGCTCGGTCGGCATGTCCCTCTCGGGCGCGATCGCCCGGGTCAAGGGTTTCACCGCGGCGCCGACGCCGTCGGTGTATGCGGCGCTGCGACGCCGGCGGCCAGAGCTCGAGCCGCGGACGCTGCGCCGGTCGGTGCTGATCGCCTTGACCCACGCGATCGAGGATGAGAGCCTTGCGCGCGCCGCGCGCCCGCTGCTCTTCGCGTCGTTCCAGAGTCAGCAGTTCTACCGCCAAGAGCAAGCACGCTGGCGCGAGCTGGCACGGGGCGCGGAGCTGACGCTGGCCTTCGCGGACTTCGACCGGGTGCGCACCCCGCGTGACGGCCCCGCCGAGATCCCGGTCGACCGCAACCACCCCCTCGCGCGAGAATGGATCGTCGTCTGTTGCGCTCCCCACCACGCGGTCTGCCTCGCCGCCTGGGAGCTGCCCCCGATCGCCACCGGTGCTCGGCAGCACCGGTTATTCGAGGCGATCTGGAGCGTCGAGCCCGACGTCGTGTGGGAGGCATCACGCATCTGCGCCGGCGTCGCCGCCGCCAAGCGCTCGGCACTGATCGACCCGGTGCGAGCGCGGCTCGAGTCGGTTCCCGGACCCCCGACGGTCGAGCAGCTGAGGCTCGCGACCGCGATTACCAACCGCATGCTTTCTTACTTGTCTTGAGCGAACGCTCGCGGGCGCAATGCGCCACATTCACGGCTGATTGACCCGTGGGGTGGCGGCACGCGTATACCTTCCGTGCCCGCCGCCATGGTGGGCCCTCCCAACTCACCATGAACGAACTCACTCTATGAGAATTGCCATCATCGGCGCGGGGGTCTCCGGCCTCGTCGCCGCCCACCTGCTGCATCGCGAACACGACGTGTCGGTCTTCGAGGCGGCCGACTGGATCGGCGGCCACACCCACACGGTACGCGTTGATGCCGCGGACGGCGCCCATGACGTGGACACCGGCTTCATCGTCATGAACGACCGCAACTACCCGAATTTCGAGCGCCTGCTCGGCAAGCTCGGCGTTCCCACGCAGCCGAGCAATATGAGCTTCAGCGTCTCCGACGGTCGCAACTTCGAGTACAGCTCGACCTCGCTCGGCGGGCTGTTCGCCAACCCCCGCCACCTGGCCTCGCCGCGGTTCCTGCGGATGCTCGCTGACGTCCGCCGCTTCCAGCGTGAAGCCCGGGAGCTGCTGGCGAGCGATGGCGACGGCCCGTCCCTGCGCGATTACCTCGAGCAGCGCTCCTACTCGCGTGACTTCGTCGAACGACTGATCGTCCCCCAGGCCGCCGCCGTCTGGTCGGCGGACCCCGGTCAGATGTGGACCTTCCCGGCCCGCTTCCTGGCTCAGTTCTTCGATAACCACGGGATGCTCGGCCTGGGCAGTCGGCCGAAATGGCGCACAATCGTCGGCGGCTCTCATCGTTACGTAGAACGGCTCACGGCGCCGTTCAACGAGCGCATCCGGCTCTCGCATCCCGTGAGTGCGATCTCGCGCGTCGGTGATCGCATCGAGGTGACCGCCGGCGGCGACGAGCCGCGTCGCTTCGATCGCGTGATCATCGCCACGCACTCCGATCAGGCGCTCGCCATGCTCGCGAATCCGAGTGATCGCGAGCGCGAGATCCTCGGCGCCATCCCCTACCAACGCAACGAGGTGGTGCTCCACACCGATCGCCGGCTGCTTCCGCGCCGACGTCGCGCGTGGGCCAGCTGGAACTATCACCTCGACACCGACGGCGGCGGCTCGAGCGTCACCTACCACATGAACCGCCTCCAGAGCCTGAAGGCAACCGACGAGCTCTGCGTCACGCTCAACCTCACCGACCGCATCGAACCTGCACACGTACTCGGCAGCTGGCACTATGCACACCCGGTGTACACCTCCGCGGGTATGGCGGCCCAGCGCCGGCGCAGCGAGATCGACGGCGTCGACAGGATTCACTACTGTGGCGCCTATTGGGGATGGGGATTCCACGAGGACGGGGTCGTGAGCGCAATGCAGACGTGCACGTCACTTGGAGGCCGGCTATGAGCACCGCCAGCGCCATCTACGAGGGCGTCGTCGCTCACCGTCGCTCCGAGCCGCGAGAGCACGCGTTCTCGTATCGCGTGCTGATGATGTACCTCGATCTCGGCGAGCTGCCACAGCTCTTCGACGGGAATCTCCTGTGGTCCTCGCGATGGCCGGCGCTCGGTTGGTTCCGCCGCTCGGATTACCTCGGCGACGCTGGGGTGCCCCTGGATCAGGCAGTGCGCGAGCTCGTCGTCGAGCGCACGGGCTACCGGCCCGAGGGGCCGGTGCGCGTGCTGACGAACGTACGGTGCTTCGGGCACTGCTTCAACCCGGTGAGCTTCTACTACTGCTTCGATCCCGACGGTCAGCAGGTGCAGGCGATCGTCGCCGAGGTGTCGAACACACCGTGGGGTGAGCGGCACGCCTACGTCTCGCGCGAGCTGACGAGCCGGCACGCCAAGGTGCTGCACGTCTCGCCGTTTCTCGAGCTCGACCACGAGTACGAGCTGCGCCTGAGCCCGCCGGGCGAGCGCCTCGCGGTCTCGATCGGCGCCGACCGCGGCGGTCGGCGCGCCTTCGACGCCACGCTTGCGCTCGAGCGCCGCCCGCTGACCAGCCGGTCGCTCACGAAGATCTTGCTCGGACATCCGCCGATGTCGATGAAGGTCAGCGCGGGGATCTACGCGCAGGCCCTCCGGCTCTGGCTCAAGGGCGTTCCGGTGCAACCACATCCCAAGGAGGCGACGCGATGAGCTCGACCACGTTGTCACGCGCAGTGAGCGTGCGCTTGCTCCACCGGTTACGTGGGGGCCAGCTGACGGTGATTGAGGAGAACGGCCAGACGCTCACGTTCGGCGAGCCCTCGTCGCTCGCGACCACCGTGACGATCCGCGATCCGCGGGCGTGGCGGGAGTGGCTGCGAGGCAGCTATGGGCTCGCGTCCTCGTACGCTGACGGGTTGTGGGAATGCGACGATCTCGTCGTGCTGACCCGGATCGCCGCGCGCAATGTCGCCACGCTCGACCGCCTCCGTGCCCGCCTGGCCCCGATCAGGCTTCCGATCCAGCGGGTCACCCGGCGCCTGCACGCGCCCACGATCCGGCGCAGCCGCCGCCAGATCGCCGCCCACTACGACCTCGGCAACGAGCTGTTCGCGACCTTCCTCGACGAGACGATGATGTACTCGTCGGCCTACTTCCCCTCGCCCGAGTCCACCCTGCTCGAGGCATCGAAGGCCAAGCTCGACCGCGTCTGCCGCAAGCTCGACCTCGGTCCTGCGGACCACCTGCTCGAGATCGGGACGGGGTGGGGGGGACTCGCTGTCCACGCGGCCGGTCAGTACGGCTGCCGGGTGACGACGACGACGATCTCCCGCGAGCAGTACGACCTCGCGACCAAGCGGGTGCGCGAGGCAGGGCTGGAGGATCGCGTCACCGTCCTCCTCGAGGATTACCGCAACCTCGTTGGCTGCTACGACAAGCTCGTCTCGATCGAGATGATCGAAGCCGTCGGCTGGCGCTACTTCGACACCTACTTCCGCCGCTGCGCGCAGCTCCTGAAGGCGAACGGGGCGATGCTCCTCCAGGCGATCACGATCGACCACAGCGCCTACGAGGTGGAGAAGGAGGGCCGCAGCTTCATGAAGGACCTGATCTTCCCCGGCGGATGCCTGCCCTCGCTCGAGGTCATCGAGCGCTGCGTCGTGCGCACCGGCGTTCTCCGTACGGTCGAGATCGAGGACATCACCCCGCACTACGTGCGCACGCTGGGCTGCTGGCGCGAGCGCTTCGACGCTGCGACCGCGCGACTCGAGCGGCTCGGCTACGACAGCCGCTTCCAGCGCCTGTGGAGGCTCTACCTCAGCTACAGCGAGGGGGGATTCGCGGAGCGCCGGATCCAGGACGTGCACGTGCTGATCAGCAAGCCAGGGCGCACGCCGGCGTGGAGGTCGGCCACCTCGCGCGATCCCGAATGGGCGATCGGCGTGAGCAAGGCAGCCTGAGCATGGGGCGGGCGGGGTGAGCAAGGCAGCCTGAACGGGGGCGGGCGGCCCGAGCCCGATGCCGGGCAGCTCAGCGCCCGGTGGCCAGCCGCGCGAGATGCGCGCGCCAGGCTCCCTCGATGTGGACGAAGGCCCGGCCGTGGAAGGCCTTACTGAGGGCGGCGCGGGATCCCTGGGGGTGTAGCCGGCACGCGAGCTCGACGGCTCGCTGCTCGCCCTCCTCGCGCACAAGCAGGTCGATCACCGTTCCGCCGAGCAACGGGGCGTCGCGTAGGCCGGGTGGAAACGCGGGCGTGCCGCCGTCGTGTAAGCGCCGCGCGATCGCGGGCCGGGCGTGCTCGGTCTGGCCGGCGAACCAGCGGGCCGCGCCGTCCAGGAGCCACGCCCAGCGGAGCTCGAGGACGATCCGTCCGGGCGTCCAGTTGCGTGGCAGATCATGGTTGTTTTCTTGGATCACGCGGCGTGCATAGAGCGCCGCCGGGACCTTCGCGAGCATCTCGCGCGACCCCGGGACGTTCGACGCGCGTGCTTTCAGGGCCGCCGGCGTGAGGATGTGGAGCTCGGTGGCATCCGCCCATCCCGCCACATAGCGGCGGGCCGCGGGATCGGTCGTGAGCCAGGTCAGCGGGAGCAGTGGGTTCGTCAACGCAAGCCTCAGCGTCGACGAGTGGAGCACGACCGTGAGCCCGTCCACGGTCTTCGGGAAGAGGCGGGAAAGGCGGTCGCGCGTCAGTTCGAGCGAGTGCAGAACGCGGTCGGTGGCGTCCGCGTCCGCGGATTCGTGCCGCGCCCGGAAGGACGGCGATGCAGACTCGACCCAGGCCATCTCACGGAGACGGCCGCTGCTCCGCGACGCCCCAGGGGTGTCGTGGAGCAGCGACCGTTCAGACCAGGACGGGCTGGCGGTCTGAGGCGATCGCCGCGATCTCCTCGGAGGCGCGCTCGAACTCGTCGTCGGACAGGACGGGCGTGCCCTCGAAGGGCAGCTCACGGGTGAGCTCCAGCCACGACCGGCAGCCGCCATAGTCCTCGCGGACCTTGACCGTGACCGGGCGCGGGATGCGGTATGTGCGCAGCAGCACCACGTGCAGCGGGTGTCGCCGCTTCCAGGCCAGCCGCTTCTCGGCGTAGTCGGTCGTCCAGACGTAGAACGGCGACAGCGCATCGACGGCGCGGCGGTCGGTGATCGTGTAATGAGCAGCGACCTCGGCCCAGGCGCGGATTCGCACCCGATCGGGCTGGGGGATGTCGCCGTCGCGATGCAGCGCGTGCGGCGGCTCGCCCTCGCTCCAGACGCCCTCTTCGAGTGCCCTCGTCAGCTCTGGCTGATGGGACTCACGAACGAGGTCGGAGCGCTGATGGTCGAACGTCGGATAGAGGAAAAAACGCTCGTATTCGAGTTTGAAATGTTTCTCGGGCTCGCGGATACCGCCCTTGCGAAGGGTGAGGAGCTGTTCGCCTTCGGCGAGCGCTCGTACGGTCACGGCCCATTCTTTGATAGCAATCGGCATTTATCAGAGGGGGAAGGGGAAAGGAGATGAACCCGTGCGTGGAAATAAGCAATCTCCGCAGCGGGAATGGACATTCTACGCGAAGCTCGCGAAATTCCAAAATGTCCCAGCAAAATAGCCAACTTTTATGAGGTCTAGGGGATTGGATGGCCGCTCGAGGCGTGCTCGGTTCGCACGCGGGCCGGCTGCGGCGCGCGGGCGATCGATCGGAGATCAGGCGGGCCCGGCGGGGGCGATCCAGCTGAGATCGGGTCGCCGAGCCCGGGGCGATCGACCGGCCGTCAGGTGACCGGCCCGGGGGCGAGCCACCGGAGATCAGGTTACCGGAGCGGCACTTACTGACCTACCGCTTGGTTGATTTTTGGCCCGTCCGACGCTACCGTGGGCGGCATGGCGTCGGCCGCCAAGACCCAGTCTCTGTTCGAGCCGTTCGCACTCGGTCGGCTGACGCTCAAGAACCGGGTGATCATGGCGCCGATGGGGACGTGCCTCGACCGCGGCGGGTTCATCACCGATGAAGCGATCGCCTATTACAAGCGGCGAGCGCAAGGGGGTGTCGGCACGATCACCGTCGAGGGCTGCCTGGTTTCCCCGGACACCGTCGGCCCCGAGCCGAAGATCCACGGCCCTCAGTACGTCGCCGGTCTGGCCCGTCTCGTCGAGGCGTTGCGACCGTACGACGTGACGGTCGGTGTCCAGCTGATGCATCCCGGGCGGCAGGTGGTCGCCGGTCCGAGCGTGGCACCGTCGCCCGTCCCGCTCAATTCCGCCGCCCCGACTCCGCACGAGCTGACCCCGGCGGAGATCGCCACGATCGTTGCCGATTACGGGCGGGCTGCGGCCCTGGCCCGCGAGGCGGGATTCGACTTCGTCGAGGTGCACGGCGCCCACGGGTATCTACCGTCGGATTTCCTCTCGCCACTCGTCAACCGCCGAGAGGACGAATATGGCGGCACGCTCGCGAACCGAGCGCGCTTCAGTCTCGAGATCGCGATCGCGATCCTCGAGGCGACGAGCGACGACTACCCGCTGATCTGGCGGATCAACGGTGACGATTGCGTGGCCGGTGGTTTCGGTCCTGACGAAGCGCCCGAGGTTGCGCACTGGCTCGAAGAGGTCGGCGTCGCCGCGATCAGCGTCTCCGGGGGCACCTGGCACACGCTGCACGTGACGCTCGCGCCGATGTTCGTACCCCGCGGTCACATGATCGCCCTTGCCGCGCGGGTCAAGCAGGCGGTGGACGTGCCGGTGATCGCGGTCGGGCGCCTCGATGACCCGGTGCTCGCCGCCAAGGTGATCGCCGACGGGCACGCCGATCTCATTCTCCTTGGTCGCGCGCTGATCGCCGAGCCCGACTGGCCGCGCAAGGTGGAGGCTGACGCCGCGGAATCGTTGCGTCCATGCATCGCCTGCAACGCGTGCGTCGACCTCGTGGGCCGCGGCGAGCCAGCCCGGTGCTCGGTGAATCCAGAAGTCGGGCGCGATCTCACCTGGGAGGTCGTGCCGGCCGAGCGCCCGCGGCGAGTGATGATCGTCGGCTCCGGTCCGGCGGGTATGGAGACGGCGCGGATCGCGCGGATTCGTGGCCACGAGGTGTCGATCTGGGAGCGTGGGACGAGACTCGGCGGCAAGCTCGAGGTCGCCGGCCTCGCCCCGAGTAAGCGCGAGGTCCTGCGCTTCCGTGACTTCCAGGTGCAGACGCTCCACGAGCTCGAAGTGGACGTTCATCTGGGGGTCGACGTAACGCCCGAGACCGTTGCCTCAGAGGGTCCCGACGTCGTCGTGCTCGCGATCGGGGCCGAACCGCTCGTGCCGCCGATCCCAGGCATTTCGGGCGCGAACGTCTTCGACGCCCAGGCGCTGCTCACGGGGGAGGTGCCGGTCCGCTCAGACCAGCGCGTCGCGATCGTCGGAGGGAGCGCGACCGGGTGCGAGGCGGCCGAGCTGCTCGTCGAGATTGCGGCCGAGGTCGCAATCCTCGAGATGCGACCGGCGATCGGTCAGGGGATCGAGCCGATTACCCGTCGTCACCTGATCCGGCACCTGAAGGACCGCGGGGTCCGCGTGCTGACTCGCGCCAAGGTGATCATGATCGAACCAGAATGCGTGCTCTACGAGACGGCCGACGGCTCGATCGTCGAGGTGGCCGTCGACCTGGTTGCGCTCGCGCTCGGCTGGCGTCCTCGCGGGAACGAGCTCGCCGAGCAGCTTGACGGGATCGAGGTCGTCGTCCTCGGCGACGCCTCGAAGCCCGCGGACTTCGTCCACGCGATCAACGCCGGCGCGGACGCCGGCCTGACGATCTGAGCCCACGAAGAGCTCCGGGCGGGTTATTGTTGACGCCACAGCGGCGTGTTGGAACATGTTGACGCCGTCGTGGTGTGCTGGTACGGTCAACCAATCGATTGGTTGGTTCAAGAGGGTCGTCTGACGAAAGGCGGAGGATATGAGCGAGAGTGTGTATCGCGTCACCGAAGTGATCGGAACGAGCACCGAGTCGTGGGAGGCCGCCGCGCGCATCGCGGTTGAGACGGCGGCGAAGACCGTGCGCGAGCTGCGGGTCGCCGAGGTCGTTCGTCAAGACGTGACGATCGAGGACGGGAAGATCTCCGGTTATCGGGTTCGGCTCGGCATCTCGTTTAAGTACGCGTCCGGCGACTGACCGGCACATACGCTTGCGCCGCCCCTAGGCCCGCCTGACCTCGAGGATCGACCGCCTCCGGCGCGCCACGATCCGCTGGCTCGAGAGCGCTTTCCCGTCAGCGCCTGGCAGCCGGCTTGGGCGCCTCGGTGATGCCGCGGTCAACGAGCTCTGCCGCGATCCGCTCTCGGAGCACGAACTTCTGGATCTTGGCCGTGGCCGTTGCCGGAAACTCCTCGATGAAGCGCACGTAGCGAGGCACCTTGTAGGTCGCGATGCGACCGATGCAGTAGTCGATCAGCTCCCCCTCGGTCGCCTCACCACCGGGGATGAGCTGCACGAAGGCTGCGGGCACCTCTTGGTATCGACCGTCCGGCGCCCCGACGACAGCCACGACGGCCACGGCGGGATGCGTGATGAGGTATCCCTCGATCTCAGCCACCGAGACGTTCTCGCCTCCCACCTTGAGCATGTCCTTGAGCCGGCCCATGAACGCGACTGTGCCGTCCTCCTCCCAGCGCAGGATGTCGCCGGTGCGAACCCAGCCGTTCGCGTCGATGACTTCCGCGGTCGTCTGCGGGTTGGCGTAGTAGGCGGAGAACGTCGTGACGCCGCGGAAGTAGAGCTCTCCGGGTACGCCCGGCGGGCACTCCTCGCCGCTCTCGAGGTCGCGGATGCTCACCTCCATCCCGGGCAGCGGCCTTCCCGAGGTGTGCGTCCGCGAGTGCAGCGAAGAGCTCGGATCGGTGATGCACATCGAGCCGCACGACTCCGTGAGGCCGAAACACGACACCTGCACGGCGTGGGGGACCCGCTCCTGCATCCGCTCCATGGCCTCCGGCACGGCGACGTTCATCACCAGGCGCAGCGCGCTCAGATCGGCTTCGCCGAACCGTGGGTGGTCGAGGAGCGCCACCCAGATGAGCTCGAACGCGGGGAAGGCGGCCGTGCATCGCTCCCGCTCGAGTTGGTCGAGCGCCTTCCCGGCTTCGAAGAATCCGGCGTGGCTGAAGCAGGCGCCCCTCGAGAATGCGCTGAGCAGCGTCTGCCAGCCCCCGACGTGAAAGAGGGCGAGTGGCGTCCAGAAGCGGTCTTCCGAGGTCAGTCCGAGGCGTCCGGCGCAGTTCTCCCCTTCAGCGAGCAGCGCCGCATGCGTGAGCATGCAGCCCTTCGGGTCGGAGGTCGTGCCCGACGTGTAGAGCAGCAAGACTGGATCGTCAGGCTGGGCGTGGCGCTCGAGCGCCACGACCTCGTCGGCGTCGACCAGCTCCGCGCCGGACTCGAAGTCGGGGTCCTCGCCGATCACCACGACTCGGCAGGCCTCTGGCGCCCCAGCCTCATCGATCAGCTCGAGAAACTCTCGCGAGGTGAGCAGAATCCGCAAGCCGGCGTGGTTCATGACGTAGGCGAGCTCGTGCGTCTTGTTGCGCGCGTTGATCGGCACGCACAGGGCTCCAATCCGCATCGCGCCGACGGCGAAGGAAACGAACGGCTCGCACCCCTCCCGCAACAGGACTCCGACTCGGTCGCCGGGCACGACACCGGCCGCACGCAGCAGACGCGCCGAGCGCACGGATGACGCCGCGAAATGCGAGTAGGTCGCCTCCAGCGCGGGGAACGCGACCGCAGGCGCGTCGGGAGCAGTCGCCGCCTGTGCGTCGAGTAGCTCAGGGACCGACCGCCAGCGTGCGGACGGGTGGCCGGCGGCCGAGCCGCCAGAGCTAACCTCGCCAACGGACATTGCGGTGCTCCCTTCCCTCGATCCTTGCTTCGTGGCTCCGCGCGCTCGGCACATCGCGCGCACGACGCAGGCTGATAGGCATATATTAAACCAAACGGTAGGTAGTAGAGTCTGACGCTGGTGTCAACCCTTCTCTTTCCCGACTCTTACGCCAGGAAGCATCCCGAAAAGGCGGCTTACGTGATGGCCGGCGCGGGGGACGCAGTGTCCTACGGCGAGCTCGTGGACCGGTCGCGTCGCGCCGCTCATCTCATGCGCTCGCTCGGCGCGGGGCGGGGGACGTGCATTGCGATCCTGATGGAGAACCATGTGCGCTTGTTCGAGCTCGCATGGGCGGCGCAACGAGCGGGTTTGCGCTACACGACGATCTCGCCGCGCCTGACCGTTGGCGAGATCGACTACATCCTTCGGGACTCCGGAGCGCGGCTCCTGTTCTCGAGTGTCGCAACGGCCGCCCTCGCGCGCGCCGCGAGCGAGCAGGCCGAGATGCCGACCTCGCCGATCGTGGTCGACCAGACGATCCCTGGGATCGCCGATTACGAGGACCTGTTAGCGGTTCAACCGCCGTCCCCGCTCGAGGACGAGGCCGAGGGAGTCGACTTCCTCTACTCCTCGGGCACGACCGGACGACCAAAGGCGATCAAGACCGAGCTGCCGCTGCACCCGATTGGTACTCCTCCGGCCATCGTTCCCTTGTTCGAGCGCCTGTACGGTTTCGCCGACGACACGATCTACCTCTCACCGGCGCCGCTCTACCACTCGGCGCCGCTGCGGTTCAACATGGCGGTCCAGCGGCTGGGCGCCACCAGCATCGTCATGGACAGGTTCGAACCGGCAGCTGCGCTCGAACTGATCGAACGCCACGCCGTGACCCACGTGCAAATGGTGCCGACCATGTTCGTCCGCCTGCTGCACCTGTCCGAGGACGAGCGCCGCCGATGGGACCTCTCGTCGCTGCGCGCGGTGATCCACGCGGCTGCCCCCTGTCCGGCCGAGATCAAGGCGAGGATGATCGAATGGCTCGGGCCGATCGTCTACGAGTACTACTCTGCCACCGAGGTCTACCTCCTGACGGCGATCGATTCGGAGGATTGGCTCGCGCACCGAGGCTCGGTTGGGCGGGCGCTGTTGGGCACTCCGCACGTACTCGACGATGACGGCGACGAGCTCGCGGCCGGTGAGGTGGGAACGCTGTGGTCGGAGGGTGGACCGCAATTCGAGTATCACAACGCTGCCGAGAAGACCGCCGAGTCCCGCAACGAGCTCGGCTGGACCACGGTCGGAGACATCGGCTACGTCGACGAGCACGGCTACGTGTATCTGACCGACCGCCGGGCGGACATGATCATCTCGGGCGGCGTCAACATCTATCCCCAGGAGTCCGAGAACGCGCTGATTGGACATCCGCTCGTGGCGGACGCCGCCGTGTTCGGGATTCCCCATGCTGAGCTTGGCGAGGAGGTCAAGGCGGTCGTTCGGCTCGTCCCCAGCGATCGTCCGCAGGGAGAAATCGAAGCTGAGCTGATCGCGTTCTGCCATCTCCGCCTGGCGAAGTACAAGTGCCCGCGTTCGATCGATTTCCGCGACGAGCTTCCTCGCCATGCCACGGGCAAGCTCTACAAGCGGCTCCTACGCGATCAGTACGCGGACAGCGCAGCGCAGCGACCGACGACGACGGAAGCCGACGGTCTTCAGAGCGCCCGGCGGACCTGACCGGCGGCTGCCCCAAGGAATCCGGGAGCGGCTCTCAGAGCCTCCCGCTCGGGATGGCGACGGTGGCGTCGCCTTGCGCCACCTTCCGCGGTCCCGCGACGACCACCAGGTCGAGCTCGCAGGTTGCGGCCGCCCGGTCGACCGCCGTCACGCGTCCGCTGCACGCGAGCCGCTCACCGGCGAACACATTGCCGAGCAGCCGGCACCGCAGTCGCCGGAGGCGGAGCGGATCGCCGGTCCAGCGCGTGACCAGCTCAGTGAGATATCCGAGGCACATCGGACCCTGGTTGATCTCGCGATCACCCATGCCCAGTGCGCGGACAGCTCGGATGTCGAAGTGGATCGGCGTCGGATCATCGAGCAGTGCGCTCATGATCCGCATCCGGTCGGAGCTGACCGCATCGACCACGAATTGGTCAAGCTCGAGCCCAGCCTCGATCGGCCGGTCGGTCACGCGCTCCCGGGCCGTGGCACGATCATCGTGTTCCACAGCGTGCATGCGCGCTGAGCGTGCCCTTGATCGAGAACGTCGACGCGCAGCACGATGCGATCGAACGGCCCCGAGCGGCCGACCTTCCGCTCGACCTCAGCGATCGTGCTCTCGGTCCGGTAGTCGGAGCCGACACGAAGCGGCGCGTGGAACTCCAGCTCCGCTTCGCCGAGCACGGTGCTCGTTCCCGGCTCGACGTCGAACAGCCCGAGCAATTCGTCGATCGTGACCCCGCCGCCGCGCATCGCGAGGAACCAGCCGATTGACGGGTGCGGCACGATCGCGTCAGGGTCCCCACAGACACAGTAGCCCCACAGCGATGCGTAGTGCGGCTTGAGTCGAATGCTCCCGTTCGGGAGCCGCTGGCCGGCGGTCACCATGTGGGTCCCTAGTGGTCGGCCGTGGTGAGTGCGGCCTCGGCGATTGGGGCGACCTCAGCGGTGCGACGCTGGTAGAGCTCGACGTGGTAGCCGTCGGGACCAATTGTGTAGACGGCACTGGCCCCGCGATGGGGACCGTCGGGGATCGTTCTCAGCGGTCGGCGAGAGCGATACCCCGCCGCGAGGAGTCGCTCGTACACGGCGGCCGCATCGTCAACGTAGAGGCAGAAATGGCCCGCCGCGATGTCCCAAGGCCGCCCGGAGGCGGAGAATTGCTCGATACCGCTGTACTGGAACAGCTCAACCTTCGCGTCGCACCCGGGCACGGTGAGAAACACCACACGCACCGACTCGGGCGAAACGCCGACGACGGGTTCGATCTGCTCGGCGACGCGCATCGAGTCGGACTCCACTTCGAGCCCCAGCACGTCGCGGTAGAAGCCCAATGCCTCATCCATGTCGCTGACGGTGATTCCGACGTGGAAGAAGCCGAGGACCTGTCCGTTGCTTGTCTTGTCCATTGCCTTGCGTGCCTCCCGCTCTCGTATCCGTTTTCAGACTGCGACACCGGCGTCGATGAGCTGCTTGACGCTCTTCATCGACTCGAACGAATATGCCGAAAGATCGGGATCGGCGAACGGGGTTATGTTCCACAGGATCACGTCCCTGAGGCCAACCTCCTCGTACGCGCGGATCTGATCGGCGATGTGCTCGGGCGTTCCGTGCAGCGTCCCTTCACGGACGATGCCGGCCGGTATGTGCGAAATGACCCGCTCGGCCTCGGCGCGCGAGACCTTGGTGGGCACGAAGCTGTGGAAGCCCGTCCCGCCCTCGAATGGCGACACCGAACCATGTCGCGCGTAGGTCTCGGGCGAGACGTCGACCGCGGCGAAGAGGATGCGCACGAGCGGCTGAGCGCACAGGCGCTCGAGCGTCTCCTCGTCGGGCGCGCAGAGCACGTACGCGAGCATCGAGGTTGTGATCGCATCCGGGTCGCGCTGTGCCGCCGCGGCGCTCGCTCGGATCACCGACAGCTTCTGTGCGTAGACCTCCGGTCTGATGTTGGTGGGGAGCCAACCATCCGCCAGGCGGCCGCACATGTCGAGCATCCGCGGGCCGTGGGCGCCGAGCCAGATCTCGGGCGACTTGCCCTCGAACGGTGCGAGGCCGAGGACGGCGGAGTCGAGGCTGAAGAACGTGCCCTCGAAGTCGACCGGACCCTCTGACTCCCAGAGCAACCGCATGATCGTGATCGCCTCCTCGAGGCGCCCGACCGGCTTGCTCCACTCGATGCCGTAGGGCGTGACGTTCATTCGCTCTCCTGAGCCGAGTCCAAGGATCGATCGGCCACGCGCGAGGTGATCGACGGTGAGCGCCTGCATCGCCAACATCGCCGGATGGCGGCGGATGGTGTCAGTCACATTGACGCCCACGCGAATCCGCTCCGTGGCCGCTCCAGCAGCGCCCATCATGATCAGCGGATCGAAGTGGACGTGCGGGTTGGCCTGGAATTTCACGAGCCCGGTCATGTCCTCGGTCCAGACCGAGTCGGGTATCCAACCCATCAGGTGGTCGGGCCACCAGACCGCGTCAAAGCCGTCGGCCTCGGCTCGCTTGGCGAACCTGATCGCACTGTCAGCCGGCGGCATGATCCGGCCAGGCACTCCGAGGGTGATGCGCACGAGAACCTCCCAGGACGGTCGCCGGCGAGCTAGGCGAAGCTCGATCGATTCTACCAAACAACCATTTGGCTGGTATAGAAGGGGCGGCAAGCCTGAGGGGTGGGGGGCATCCCGAGGCTCGAGAGCCTATGCCGATGCGGCCGCCGTTTCGCGGCGCACCAGCTTCGGCGTGGCGACGTCACCGCCGACGACGATTCGCTGCCCGGTCAGGCAGCATGTCTCCTCGGAGACGAGGAACTTCACGACCCGGGCAAGGTCGGCGGGCCGCGGAAGCCTGCCGAGGGGATGGTCCGCCTCGAGGGTCTGAATGTTCTCGACGCCGAGCTCGGCCCGAGCACGGCGGGCCCCACTCTGGGTCGCCACGAGACCCGGCGCCACCGTGTTGACCCGGACACCGTGGGGGCCCTCCTCGTCGGCGAGCACCGCGGCGAGCGCCTCGAGTGCGGCGATCGCCATCCTGTAACCCGCATTGCCCGTCGCCCCACCGCGAAGCTCGGAGCTCGAGATCATCACGATGTCGGCACGGGGCCGGGCGCGCATCTGCGGAAGCAGGAGCTGGGCGAGGCGTGCGGCGCTGAATGCGTAGATCATCATCAGGCGTCGAAGCTCGGCCGGATAGGTGTCGGCCACACACAGTCCACGACCGCCGTCGCCGGCGCTGTTGACGATGATGTCGACGTATCCGAACTCGGCTAGTACCGTGTCGGCCAGTGCGTCCACGTCGCTCGGCTCCGACATGTTGGCGCAGACGGCGATCGCGCGAGCACCGCCTGCTTCGATGGCGGCCACCGTTTCGTTCGCCGCCGTCGCGTCGCGCCGATAGCTGAGCGCGACGCTGGCACCCGCGGTGCCGAGCTCGAGCGCGATCCCGCGTCCGATGCCCCGGCTCGCGCCGGTGACGACCGCGACCCGGTGCTCGAGCGGCCGCGCTTCCGGCGAACCGCCGGCGCGTGCGGACCGGCGGTCAGGCGGCGTGCGATCTGGATCAGCGAGCGGCTGTACGCGCATGAGCGAAATCTCGGCCCGAGAGCCGATCTGCGTCTTTCGTCTCGGGCCCAGATCCGGCGGCCAAGCGTGTGACCACCAACTCGTTCCGCTCAACGACGTGCAAATCGAAACACCGGTCGACGACCGGGCGCCACGAATCGCTCGCAGAATTCTAACGCGCGCGAGCACGTCGAGCATCGATGCCACGCGCGTGCGTGAGCACGCGAGAGCATCGATGCGAAGCGAGCGCGCTCGATCCTAGGCTGCGCCCGTGGTCTCCGGGCTGGCGACGGGACCGCCGACCACGATCCGCTGGCCGGTGACGAAGCTCGCGTCCTCGGAGACGAGGAATCGCACGACGCGCGCGAGATCCGCCGGCGTGGGAAGCGCTCCCCGTCGATGCGCAGCCCTGCCCCTGTCGAGACGCTCCCGTTCGAGCTCGGCTCGCGCTCTGTGCGCCGCTTGGTCGCTGAGCACCGGACCGGAGGTAACGATGTTGACCCTGACGCCGTGGGAGATCTCATCGTCGGCCAACGCCAGAGCGAGCGCCTCGAGCGCGGCGATCGCCATCCGATGGCCGGCATCGCTTCCCGAGCTTGCCCCGAGCCGTGGGCTCGAGATCATCACGATGTCGGCACGCGGTCGGGCGCGCATCTGCGGCAGGAGCAGCTGGGCGAGACGCGCCGCGCTGAACGTGTACACCATCATCAGCCGTTGGAGCTCGGCGGGGTAGGTGTCGACGACGCCCATCCCGGCACCGCCGTCGCCGGCGCTGTTGACGATGATGTCGACGTATCCGAACGCGGACAGGGCCGCTTCGGCCAGCGCGTCGATGTCACTGCGCTCCGACATGTCGGCGCGGACGGCGATCGCGCGAGCACCGCCGGCTTCGATGGCGGCCACGGTCTCCTCCGCTGCACTCGCGTCGCGCCGGTAGCTCAGCGCGACAGCGGCACCTGCAGAGCCGAGCTCGAGCGCGATCCCGCGTCCGATGCCCCGGCTCCCTGCGGTCACGATCGCGACCCGACCCGCGAGGCTCGGACCCGCGGTCGGGGCGCTCACGCCGGCCGATCGGGCCGGCTCGCAGACCATGACATACGGGCAGTGTACGGCTACAACCAAACGATTGGTAGAGCAACTGCGGAGTGATCTTCCGGATTGCGCGGTGAACAAGCTCGGCGCGCTGGTTTCCAAACGCTTGGTTGAGAACCGACACCGGCTTTGCCACACTTCCTAAGATGCCCAGGGCATCGGTGAGGGAGGCGCGAACCAATCGTCGACCGGCGCCGCCGACGACCGACCAGGACGCGTCGACGCCGCGCGAGCGGCGCCGGCGCAAGCGCGACAAAGAGGTCCTCGACGCAGCCGCCAAGGTATTCGCGGACCAGGGCTACGCCGACGCGTCGGTACAGGACGTGGCGGACGAGCTCGGCATCCTCAAGGGAAGCCTCTATCACTACATCCGCACCAAGGAAGACCTCCTGTTCTGGCTCCTCGAAGAAGCCCATCGTGACGTGGAGGAGATCCTCGACGGCGTCGCCGAAGTCGAGGGCCTCAACCCGCTGGAGCGAATCGAGCTCTACGTGCGCCGGCAGGTGATCTACAACCTCGAGAACCTCCAGCGAATCTCGATCTACTACGACGACCTCGACCGTTTGAGCGACCTGCGCCGCAAGCGCATACTTGACCGGCGCGCAGTGCACGATCGGTTCATCAGCGGCCTCATCTCCGATGCCCAAGCACAAGGGCTCGCCGACCCGACCCTGGATGCACGGCTCCTGAGCAACTGCGTCTTCGCGACGATCATCTGGACGTACCGCTGGTACAAGTTTCGTGGCGGTGCGAGCCCCGAGACGGTGGTCGACGTCTGCGCTCGGTACGCGGTGAGCGGTATCACCGGCGGACCGGCGTTTGCGGGGGAAGGCGCGGGCTGATCCTGCCCGACCCATGAGCTCCGGTCGACTCGATCGACGGGTAGCGGTCGTGACCGGCGCAGGCCACGGAATCGGTCGGGCGATCGCGGCCAGGCTCGCGGCCGCGGGTGCCGCGGTGGTCGTCAACGACCTCGATCCGGATGCGGGCGCCGACGCGGTCGCAGAGATCGTCTCGAGCGGTGGCCGGGCGATGGCGGCGCCGGGAAACGTCAGCGACCCGAGCGCCGTTCGCGATATCGTCGCCGCCATCGAGGATGCGCACGGCGCGCTCGACATTCTCGTCAACAACGCCGGCGTGACTCGCGACGCATCGGTGCAGCGGATGTCCGACGAGGACTGGCGTCTCGTCCAGGAGGTGGCGTTGTGGGGGTCGTTCTACATGTGCCGTGCGACGACGCCGCTGCTGCGCGGGCCGCGTGACCAGCCGCCCGCCCACCATCGCAAGGTCGTCAACATGAGCTCGAGCGTGGGTATCTATGGCGCACCAGGAACCGCGAACTATGCGGCCGCCAAAGCCGGATTGATCGGTTTGACGAAATCGCTGGCACGCGAGTGGGCCCGCTACCGCATCAACGTCAACGCGGTGGCGCCGGGCCTGATCGCCGGCACGCAGCTGACGGCCGGAAAGCCCGCAGATCTGATCGCGCGGGTTGAGGCTCAGGTTCCGCTCGGTCGGGCCGGAACGCCCGAAGACGTCGCCGGAGCGGTGGCCTTCCTGGTGTCTGACGACGCCGACTACATCACGGGGCAGGTGCTCGAGATTCACGGCGGTCTCGAGGTTCCGGTCTAATTGCCGCTCGGGAAGGCGTCGGCACCGCCATCGACGACGATGCGCTGGCCCGTCACCATCGATCCCGCACCGGAGACCAGGAACGCGACCACGGCGGCGACGTCCTCGGGCCGCGTCACGCGCCCGAATGGCTGCTCGGCGTCGAGCTCGCCCGCGCCCTCGCGGCCGAGCACGGCGCGAACGAGCCGATCGCCCATGGCCGTGGCGACGAGCCCAGGCGCGACCACGTTCACGCGGATTCCGTGGCGGCTCTCCTCGTGGGCCAGGGTGAAGGCGAGTGCCTCGGCCGCGGCCTTGGCCATGTTGTAGGGCGCGCCGTTGGCGCGCATGTGGCTGACCTCACTGCTGGAGATGACGACGACATCGCCGCGACCATTCGCCCGCATGTCAGGTACCACGAGCTGCGCGAGGCGGTGAGCGCTCAGCGCGTGCGTGGCGATCAGACGCACGAGCTCCTCGGGGTCGGTGTCGAGGACCGAGAGGCCACGACTCGCGACTCCGGCGTTGGACACGAGGATGTCGATCGGCCCGACGGTCGCGCGAACCTCCGCGACCATGTGATCGATCTCTGAGGTCACGTCGACCGAAGCCCTATGGCACGTGGCGACACCCCCGGCGGCACGGATTGCGTCGACCGCCGCGTGTGCTGCTTCGTGGTCACGACGGTACGTCAGCGCGACGGCGGCACCCTCGGCGGCGAGCGCCGCTGCGATGCCGCGTCCGATTCCCCGGCTACCACCGGTCACGAGTGCGACGCGGCCTGTGAGTTGCATCGTTCCTCCTTCAGCACAGTGCCCGTGGCGCGGGCGCGGGTCCGTTAGGCGAGACCGCCTATCTTGACAACCAAACGATAGGTTGACAACCTGGGTGAGATCGAGCACGATCTCTGGATGCGACGCACGATCTTCGACGACGATCACGTCGAGTTCCGCGCGTCCGTGCGGACTTTCCTGCACCGGACGGCCGTTCCACACCTCGAACACTGGGAGAAGAACGGACTCGTGGACCGCAGCTTCTGGGTGGCCGCCGGTGCGGCGGGATTCGTCGGCTTCGAGGCTCCGGAGGAGTTCGGCGGTCTGGGGCTCGATGACTTCCGGTTCAACGCCATCATCGACGAGGAGATCGAGTACGCCGCCGTCGGAAGCGACAACTTTGCCATCGAGAACGACATCGTCGCGCCGTACCTGATCGACCTGACCAATCGCGAGCAAAAAGCACGGTGGCTGCCTGGCTTCACCGCGGGCGAGCTCGTGGTCGCGCTCGCGATGACGGAGCCGGGCGCGGGATCGGACCTGAAGGCGATGAGCGCCACCGCCGTCCGCGATGACGACCATTACCTGCTCAACGGTTCGAAGACGTTCGTCACCAGCGGGATTCAAGCGGAGCTCGTGATCGTCGCTGCACGGACCTCGGGCGGGTCTGCCCGGGAGGGATTCAGCCTCCTCGTCGTCGAAGCCGGCACCCCCGGCTTCGAGAAGGGCCGCAAGCTCGAGAAGGTCGGCCGCCGCGCGCAGGACACCGCCGAGCTGTATTTCAACGACGTCGTCGTCCCGGTAGAGAATCGCCTGGGCGAGGAAGGGCGGGGTTTTGGATACCTGATGCGCAACCTCCCGCGCGAGCGCCTCTCGATCGCCGTCTCCGCGGTGGCCGCCGCCGAGCACGCACTCGAGCTGACGCTCGATTATGTGCGCGAGCGCCGGGCGTTCGGGCAGACGATCGGCAGCTTTCAGGCGAACCGCTTCGTGTTGGCCGAGCTGAGCACGGAGATCTCCGTCGCCCGAGTATATGTCGACCGCTGCATCGAGGCGCTCAACGCAGGTGAGCTCACCGACGCCGAGGCGGCGGGCGCGAAGGTCTTGACGACCGAGCTGCAGTTCGAGGTTCTCGACCGCTGCCTTCAGCTCCACGGTGGCTACGGATATATGGATGAGTACGTGATCTCGCGCCTGTGGCGGGATGGACGCGTGCAGCGGATCTACGGCGGCACCAACGAAATCATGAAGGAGATCGTCGGGCGCGCACTCGGGATCTGAGCCCCACATCGAACAGGAGGACCATGCCCAGCAACGCCGTCGCCCACATCTGCTTGCTCGTCGAGGATCTCGATCGCGCGATCGAGGACTGGACGAAGATTCTCCGCGTCCTCGACCCGGAGCAGCTCGACGAGCCGATCGTCCGGTATGACGCCTTCGAGGCGGCGGAGGACAGCATGCGCTGGGCGACATTCGTCTCCCACTCGGGACCCGAGATCCAGCTGATGGAGCCTGGAGCGAACACGCCTCTCGGCCGTCGGCTGGCCAAGCACGGTGAGCACGTACACCACATCTGCTTCACCACCGCCGACGTGCCCGGCACGATGGCGCGCCTGCAAGAGGAGGGCGTCGAATTGAAGAGCGCCGAGACCTTCCGTGATCCGGCGATGCCATGGCAGGAGTGGAGCTGGGTTCCACCGGCCGCGACGCACGGCACGCTCGTGGAGGTGGCCCGGCCCTATCGCGCCGTGGATGGGAAATGGGAGTCAGCGCTGTGAAACGGAGGGCTCGTCTCAATCAACCAATCGGTAGGTTGTCTCAATGGTCCGGAAGGACTACCATGTCGCCATGCTGACCTACGAGGTGGACGGCCCAGTCGCGTGGGCGACGCTCGATCGGGCCAACAAGCTCAACGCGATGACGCGAGCGTTCTGGGGCGAGCTCACGGCCACGCTGAGCCAGGCCGAGGACGATCCCACCGTGCGCGTGCTCGTCTTTCGGGGCGCGGGCCGTTGCTTCTCGGTGGGGGGAGACATCGGCGGCTTCGGCGAGCTCGTCGACTCCGCCGACCGGCGCGCCTACGTGCGAGAGGCGCTCGACGCACTGCGCGCAGTCGACAGGTTCAGCAAGCCGACGATCGCCGCGGTTCACGGCCATGCCCTCGGGGGTGGCTGTGAGCTGACGATGGTGTGCGACATCGTCGTCGCCGACGAGACAGCTCGCTTCGGCACGCCCGAGGCGCAGGTCGGCCTGGTGCCGGGTCTTGGTGTCGTGCGCGGGATGGCACACGTCAATTTGCACTGGATGAAATACATGGTGTTCACGGGCGAGCAGCTCGACGCGCATGAGGCGAAGCTCGCCGGTCTCGTCAATCTCGTCGCGCCCGAGGGTGAGCACCTGGCGATGGCGGCCGGGCTGGCCGCCAAGGTTGCCAAGCGGGCGCCACTCGCGCTCGCGGTCGGCAAGGAGATCCTCAACCGCCACGCCGAGGAGGGATATGGCTATGCGATCGAGGCCGTGTCATTTCTCCAGGGGACCGCTGACGTACAAGAGGGTGTGAGCGCATTTCGTGAACGGCGCGAGCCGCAATTTGGAGGACGGTGAGGTATGGCCCTGCGGGATTCGGTAGACGCGTCGGCGGCGAGCAGCGGGCGCGAGGAGCTCGAGGAACGTCGGGCCCGCGCGCTGGCCATGGGCGGTCCGGAGCGGGTGAAGCGCCTTCACGAGTCGGGACGGCAGACCGCCAGAGAGCGGATCGACCAGCTGGTGGATCCAGGCTCCTGGCACGAGCTCGGGCTGCTCGCCGAACCAGAGCTGCGTCGGCCGGAGCTGGCCGCAGCCGACGGGATCATCACCGGTCTCGCTCGGATCGGCGGGCGCAAGGTAGCGATTATCGCCATCGATGCAACGGTGCTCGCGGGCACGACGGCCCCGGTGAACATGCGCAAGCAGAATCGCATCGCCGAGTGGGCCGGCCGACGCGGGCTGCCGCTTATCTGCCTGTCCGACAATGACGGCGGGCGCCTGCCCGACCTCCTGGGTTGGCGCTTCTCGGGCGTGCCGTTCGATTTCTCGAGCTTCCTCCAGCCGCCCGCGGGCTGCCCAGCGATCCCGAGGGTCACCGCCGTGCTCGGCGACAGCTTCGGTGACGCCGCGCTCCACGCGGCGATGGGCAATCTCGTGGTTATGGTCAAGAACTCGTCGCTTGCGCTGTCGGGACCGCCGGTGATCAAGGCGGCGATCGGCGAGGACGTCGACGCGGCGGAGCTCGGCGGACCGGCGGTCGCCCATGAGACGAGCGGCAGCGCCCACATGGTCGTCGACGACGAGAAGGAGGCGCTCGACGCGGCTCGCCGCTTCCTCACCTACCTCCCGGACTCTGCCGCACTGCCCGCTCCCGTCGCCGTGCCGGTCGACCCGACCCGCGATCCCGAGGAGCTGCTCACACTCGTGCCGGCCGAGAGCCGTCGCGGATACGACATGCACAAGGTGCTCGAGGCGATCGTCGACGGCGGGTCGTTGTTCGAATGGGGCAAGCGCTTCGGGCGGAGCTTGATCTGTGCGCTGGCGAGAATCGACGGACAACCGATCGGGGTGTTCGCGAGCCAGCCGATGCAGCGGGCCGGGGTGCTCGACGTGGCGGCGCTCACCAAGCTCGCCGGGTTCGCGGATCTCTGCGAGACCTTCAACCTGCCGATGGTCTTTTTCCAGGACGTTCCGGGCCTGATGATCGGCACGGATGCGGAGAAGGGGGGGATCCTCGCGGGCTACGAACGGGTCGTCGTTCGCTTGGCCCGGGCGACGGTGCCGAAGATCGCGACGATCGTGCGCAAGGCTTTCGGCGGCGGCCACATCGCCCTTGGCGGCCGGCCCGTCAAGCCCGACCTGCTGCTCGCCTGGCCGAGCGCCGAGATGGGGTTCATGGCACCCGAGACCGGGGTCAGGACCGTGTACCGCCGCAAGCTCGAAGCCACGCTCGCCGAGCAGGGCGAGGTGGCGCATGCCGCGCTGATCGCGGAGCTCGAAGCCGAGTGGGCCGCGGAGTCAGCTCCGTGGGAGGCCGCCGCCAACATCATCCTCGACGACATCATCGATCCGCGGCAGACGCGCGAGATGATCATCACGGGAATCGATTTCGCCTGGGGGAGTGCACCCCGCGTGACCAAGACGGGCTGCTGATCAGGTGCCGACGGTCGATGCGCACATCACCGGGACGATCTGGACGGTCGAGGTGTCCGTCGGTGACGTGGTCGAGGAGGGAGACGTGGTCGCGATCCTCGAGTCGATGAAGATGGAGATGCCGGTCGAGGCAGAGGAGGGCGGCACCGTGGTCGAGGTGTTCTGCCAAGAGGGCGACGCGGTTGACGAGGGTCAGCCGCTCGTCCAGCTCGACTGAGACCCCCGGCTCAGACGAGCTTCAGGCGTGCGGCGAGCCGCTGGACCGGTCCTGACCCGACCCAGTGACGGTACGCGCCGCTGTAGGCCTTGAGCGGCTGGACGCCGGGCGAGAGGCCAATCGAGGCTTCGACGAGATCATCGTCATCGTCATCGACCTCGAGGCCGGTGGCCCAGGCGCGTGAGTCCTCGAACCGGGGGCTCGCGAAGAAGTCCGCGAGCAGAGGCAGCCCGGCGCTCGCCTCGTCGAAGAGCAGCAGGTGACCCTCGCCGGGGACAATGTGGACACGGCATCGGGGGAGATGCCGGGCGAGGACCAGGGAATTGGCGGGCGGCACCAGCAGATCGCGCTCGCCGGCAAGCGCCAGCGTCGGTACGTTCAACGTCGAGAGCCAGTGCAGGCTCGACCAGGTCGAACCGGCGATCAGCTGCTGGGTATAACCGATCAATGACGGCGGCTGTCCCAATCGGGCGTCGGCCTGGGCGCGCAGTCGGGCCCCGTCTCCTCCCCCGTCGCGGCCATCGAGCAAATAGCTGGTCTGCTCGAAGAAGATCCGCGAGTAGTACCGCAACGGGGTGGCGATCAGTGCCAAGGCTCTAGCCTCGGGCGGGACGCTGCCCCAGCCACAGCTCGTTCCGACGAGCGCCATCCGCCTCACCCGGTCGGGCGCCATTCGCGCGAACTGTTGGGCGATGGTGCCGCCAAACGAATAGCCGAGCACGTCGGTCTCCTCGACGCCCAGGCGATCGAGCAGGCGGCAGATCATCCGCGCATAGCCGGGATGGGAAAGGGGCACCGGCGAGAGGCGTGAGCGCCCCATGCCGGGAGCGTCGAAGGCAATCGTTCGCGCCACCGTGGCGAGATGCTCCGTGGTCGGTCCCCACATCTCGAGGTTGGCTCCCAAGCCGTTGATCAAAAGCAACGGGCGCCCCTCGCCTCGTTCGCGCACAAACAGCTTCTGGCCCCCGCAGGCAAGCGTGAGGTCGCCATTCCGGGCGATCAATGCGCCGCCGTCGCGCCTTATCATGCGTGGGCACGCGTGCGGACGTACGTTCCCGGTGCCGGTTCCAGCGGGGGATGATCCGGATCGCCCAGTTCGCGGTGCGCAGGCCGCAGATCGCTCGAGCGTCGGTCGAGCCAACGGAGCCAATGCTCCCACCAGCTCCCCTCGGACTCGGTCGTGCGCGCCAACCACGCGGCAGGGTCGCTTGGTGTCCCCGAGGAAGCCGTGCGAAAGCCGGCAGCCCGACCGCCCGGGGGCCTGAGGATCGCCTGCAGGTGCCCTCCTCGCACGAGCACGAACCGGCATCTCGAGCCGAGCAGCGACGCCGTCCGGTAGCAGCTTTGCCAGTGCGTCAGATGATCCGTCAATCCGGCCACGAGATAGGCATCGGTCGTCACGTCGCGGAGATTGACTGCGCGGTCGAGGACGACGAGCCGACCGGGCTTGGTCAGCGCGTTCTCGACGGTCAGCTCGAGCAGATTCACCACGAGTCCCGCCGGCAGGTTGGTGATGTCCTCCGACCAGTGAAAGAGGTCGAGCTTGGGCATGTCCCCCGCGAGGACGTAGCGATGCACCCAGGCCCACCAGATGCTGTCGACCGGTCGCAGCCATGCCAGGGCCCCCTGCAGGGTATGCCCTTCGACGAGCCCACGCCGCCGGACGGCGGCCGTGGCCAGCGCAACGACCCGGGGACTCAGCAGCTCGGTGGGGGAGGTGGGATCGGAGTGGTCCATCACACAGACGAGCAGGCTGACGCTCGCGACCCGCTGACCCTCGCCTCCGGCCGCCAGGTAGGCCAACGCGATCGACAGAAGCTGGCCACCGGCGCACACCCCGAGGGTGTGGGTCCGCTCACTGCCGGTGATCAGCTCGATCGCTTCGAGGGCCTCGACGATGCCCGAGATGTAGGTGTCGAGATCGAAGTCGCGGTGGCTCCGATCCGGGTTGATCCATGAGATCGTGAATGTCTCATAACCCCCCGCGATCAGGAACTCGGTCAGGCTGCGCCCCGGCGAAAGATCCGTCAGGTAGTACTTGTTGACCACCGAGGGCACGATCAGCAGCGGCTCCTGGCGCACCTCGGAGGTCGACGGGGAGTAGTGCAGCAACTCCATGAGCGGAGTGCGGAGCACGACGGCACCGGGCGTGGCCGCCACGTCGACCCCGAGCTCGAAGTCCGATGGGTCCGCCCGCGCCGGCAAGTGCGGCGGCGCACGCAGGTCCTTCACGAGCCGCCTTGCTCCGGTGAGAATGCTGCCGCCACCGGTGTCGATCATCGCCTTGTATGCCGCCGGATTGAGGAGCAGGAAGTTCGCCGGCGCGAGCGCGGCCGCGACGTTGATCAGCGCGGTTCGCAGCCGGAAATCGATCGCCGGGTCGAGCTCTGCCTCGTCGAGGATCTCCTCGAATCGCGACGCGGCTGCGAAGTGTCCCTGTGCGAACGAGCGAAAGAGCCTGTTCGTGCGCCACGACGAATCGGCGTAGCGCCGATCCGTTGTCGACGGATCGAGCTGCGAGCACCCGGCGACCACGCTCCCGACGTCGCGGACCAAATTGACGAGGGGGCCGACCGCTCGATCGGGGTGGCGGACAAGCCTCTTTCCGAGGGCGAAGGCATCCCGGATCGGGAGCGGACGTCGGGCGACGCCGAGTGCCGACGATATGAGCGCGGCATCGAACGCCGCTCCGGGCTGATCGGTGACCCACGGCGCGTCTTCGTCGGGAATGGGCGGGAGCGGCGGCGGAGCCTCCGCCAGCCCCGCGCGGGTGCCTGCGGCTAGACCAATTCCCCAGGGCGACCGTTCCCACGGCGACGCGGAGACCGGCGGTCCCGTCCTCGGAGGAGAGGCCAAGGCAAGCCAGTCAAATCCGCTGGATCAGCGTTGCCGTCCCGAGCCCGCCGCCGCAGCACATCGTCACCAGCCCGATTTCCTTGTCGCTGCGTTCGAGCTCGTGGAGAAGCGTGGTGATCAGGCGTGCGCCGGTCGAGCCCAGAGGATGCCCGAGCGCGATCGCGCCGCCATTGACGTTGACCCGTTCCATGTCTGGATGGAGCTCGCGATGCCACGCGGCGATGACGGCGGCGAAGGCCTCGTTGACCTCGAACAGGTCGATGTCGTCGATCAGCATGCCGTTGCGCTCGAGAATCTTGAGCGTCGCCGGAATCGGCCCCTCGAGCATCTTGACCGGATCGCAGCCAACGGTCGTCTGATCGACGATCCGGGCTCGCGCCGTGAGGCCAAGCTCGCGCGCCTTCTCCGCCGACGCGAGGAGCACGGCGGCTGCGCCATCGGAGATCTGCGAGGAATTTCCGGCGGTGACCTTGCCATCGGGCTTGAAGGCCGGTGTGAGCGCGGCCAGCTTGTCGAGTGTGGTGTCGGGACGGATGCCCTGGTCGGTCGTGACCGCATCACCGTTGACTTGCATGGGGACGATCTCGCGCTGAAAACGGCCTTCCTCGGTCGCGCGATGCGCGAGCTGATGCGAGCGCAGGCCCAACGCGTCGAGCTCGGAGCGCGGCACCTCCCATTGGTCAGCGATCATCTCTGCGCCGAGACCCTGGCCGACGATGTCGTGACGGGCGAGGAGCTCAGGCGTGTACGGCGCGCCGTAACGTTCCTGGCTGTCGGTGGCGACGGAGAACGGCACGTGGCCCATGTGCTCGACGCCGGCGCCGATCACGATGTCGTGGACATTGCAGGCGATCTCCGTAGCCCCGAAGTTGACGCCCTGCTGTGCCGATCCACATTGGCGGTCGACGGTCGTCGCCGGGGTCTCGATCGGGAGGCCGCGCTCGAGCCACGCGGTTCGGCCGATGTTGAACGACTGCTCCCCGATCTGCTGGACGCAGCCGGCGATGACATCGTCGACGAGCGAGGGCTCGATGCCCGCCCGCCGGATCACCTCCTCGTAGCACGTGCCCAACAGCTGATTGGGATGCATGTTCCGGTAGTAACCCTTCTCGGGATGACCGCGCCCGATCGGCGTGCGCACGGCCTCGACGATGACGACTTCACGACCGCTCATAGTGCTCATCTTCAGGCTCCGATCCCGGATGGGAGAGATTCATACCAAACGATTGGTAGATTGTACCGACGTCAAACTCGCCGCCGGACCGACGACTCCGCTGAGAACGAACCTGGCGCACAGGTCGGGCAGATCCACCGGAGCTGACTTGCCGTCCGGCCGATACCAGCGGTAGACCCAGATCGCGGTCCCAAAGATGCAGTTCGTCACGATCCCGGCGTCGATCGCGGGATCCGCCTGTCCGGCGCGCTGCGCTTCGGTGATCAGCTCCGTCAGGAAGCTCTCATGCTCCTTGCGGCGGCTGAAGATCGCCGCCCGCCGGGCTTCGGTCAAGCGTTGGACGTCGTGGTAATAGATCGAGATCCTCGGCAGATGCTGAACGTTGTACTCGACCGTCCGCCTGACGTAGAGGGCGATTCGGCCGATCGCGTCGAGGTCGTCGCGAGCAGCAACCTCGCTGATGATCACTTGCACGTCCTCATGCACCTCTTCCAGGAGGCGGAACAGGAGGTCTTCCTTGGTATCGATGTAGTGATACAGGCTGCCCTTGAGGATCCCGAGCTCGTCGGCGACATCCTGCACGGACGCGCCCGAGTACCCGCGCTCATAGAAGACCCTCTCCGCGGCCTCGACTACTTCGCGGTCGCGACGCCGGTGACGTTGGGGGCGAGGATGGTTCGTTCGTCGATCGGGCGCCATCAGGGAACGTCACCACGCCTGTCGGGTAAGCCCATTCGTCAGATCGTCCGGACCGATGTCGGTCACAGCGCGAGTCCGCCGTCGACGGGGATCGTCGCTCCCGTTACTCCCGCGCCGTCGGGGCCGGCGAGCCAGACGAGCGCGGCAGCGACCTCGTCGGGCTCGAGCAGCCGGTCGACCGGTTGCTGGGCGGAGAACGCCTCCGAGCTCTCGAGGTTGTAGAGCCGGGCGCTCTCGTCGAGGATGCGCGTCGCGGTGGACCCGGGGGAGACGGCGTTCGCCGTCACGCCGGTGCCGCGGAGCTCGGCGGCCAGTCCGCGCACGAGGCCCGTGACCCCTGCCTTCGCCGCGCAGTAGGCGGCGAGCATCGGGAGGCCGCGGGTGGCGGCCGCGGAGGCAACCGCCACGAACCGGCCGGCGCGCGGCTGGGGACGGCGCAGGAGCGCCGGGACCCCGGCGCGCGCCGCGACCAGCACCCCTTCGAGGTTGACCTCGATGACCGCACGCTCCTGCTCGATCGGGACCTCCCACAGCGGAACGCCGCCGGCGATCACGCCCGCGACGGCGATCACGGCGTCGAGGCCGCCGAAGTGCTCCTCGGCGAGCGCGACGGCGCTCGTCATGACCTCCAGGTTGGCGGCGTCGCCGGCGACAGCGATGGCGGAGCGGGCTCCGGCCACCACCGCGTCGAGCTCCGCCGCGGTGCCCATCGCGTACGGGAGCCGCGGGTCGTCGGCTGCCCGGTCGACGGCCACAATGGACCAGCCGTCGCCGTCGAGGCGCGCAACGGTCGCGGCGCCGATCCCGCGTGCGGCTCCGGTGACGAGCGCGACGCGGATCAAAGCGATTGCGCCCGCCCCGAGCGCGGCCATGAGCTCGCGGAGCGGCCGTACGTAACGAACAGACTCATTTGATCGTGAAGCCCGCGTCAACCATGATCGACGTGCCGGTGACGAAGTCGGCGGCATCCGAGGACAACCACAGCATCGCGTGGCTGATCTCCTCCGGTTGGAGCATCGCTTCGGGTGCGAACAGGTTCCATATTCCGGTCAGCTCGCCCAGCCCGGTCAGCCACTCCGCGTCCCGCGAGGCCAGCATCCCCGCCGTCATCGGGGTGTCCATGCCCCCCGGGCAGACGGCGTTCACGTTGATGCCGTACTCAGCGAGCTCGAGGGCGAGCGACTTCGTCAGACCCATGATCCCGTGCTTCGCGGCGACGTAATGGGCGTTACGCGGCACTCCCACGTACGACGACGTGGAGCCGGTGCTGACGATCTTTCCCCGCCGCCGCTCGATCATGTTGGGCACGACGTACTTCGAGCAGAGAAAGGCTCCGCGCAGGCACGTATCGACCACGTCGTCCCATTGCTGCTCACCCATATCGACGAGCGAAGAAATACTTTCGATGCCCGCGTTGTTGATGAGGACGTCGATCCGGCCAAAATGCGCCAACGCGTCATCGACCAATGCCTCGACCTGTCGGGCATCCCGAACGTCGCACACCGCCGGCAGGCAGCGCACATGGAGGGCCTCGATCTCGGCTGCGGTGGCGTTGAGCTCCTCTGTCGTGGCCAAGGGGTAGAGCACAGACTCGATCGCCGCACCGATGTCCGCGATCACGATGTCAGCTCCGGCCTCGGCGAACGCCAGCGCGTGCGACCTGCCCTGCCCGCGGGCACCCCCGGTAACGAGGACGACCTGACCGCGAAAGTCGTAGCTGACGTTCTTGATTTGGCGTGCTGACACGACGCTCTCCAGTGGTTGGACCGGGGACCCGGGCAGCGGACGTCGACTATATCACGACCAAACCTTTGGTTGGGTTATTGCCCTGTCGGGCGGTCCGCGCGGCCGGGGCCGCCACCTTCTACCAACGGCAGGCCTCGGGAATCGCGGGATGGTCCGGTGCAGGGTACTTGCGGTGGATCGGCCCGACGACCTCCTCGCCGAAGCGGTGGACCTGCTCCAGGGTCGCCTCGAGCGACGGGCCGGTCGATAACCGGCAGCAGAACGTGACGTAGTCGACCCCGAGCTCCTCGTGCAGGAACTCGAGGCGCTCGATGCACTGCTGGGGCGTCCCCATCACGACGTGCGGCGCCACGCTCACTCCGGTGATGTCCTCCTGCGAGGTGAAGTCGGGGTGGTGGCTGAGGATGCCCTCGCGCTGGTAGAAGCGCACCTGGCGAGCGAAATGCTCGCCGAACACGTTCGCGGCCTCCTCGAACGAGCTGGCTACCCAGCCGTCGCGCATCATCACGATGAACGGGCGCTTGCCGAGCTCGCGGGCCCGCTCACGGTAGAGCTCGGCGCTCGCCTCCCAGACAGCGCGCTCGAACGGCAGCGGGTCGCAGGTCCACGACGAGGCGTACTCCGCCGATCGCCGAATGGCGGCGGGAACCGCGTTGCCGCCTCCCCAGATCGGCCATCCCCCAACCTGGTAGGGCGGTGGCGCGAGCAGGCCCCTGTCAACCTGCCAATGCTTGCCCTCGAAGGTGAAGGGCTCGCCCGCCACTGCCAGACGCTGTACCTCGAGCGCCTCGAGGAACCGGCCGAGCAACCGTTCCTGGGGCACGCCGAACTGTTGCCAGAAGGCGGGAAGAAAGCCGCGCGACATCGTCGTGAAGAGCCGACCTCCCGACAGGTTGTCGATGACCGAGAACTGCTCTGCCGCCTTCATCGGGTGTGTCAGGGTCGCGACCGAGGTGAAGCTGCCGATCGCAACCCGCTCGGTCTCCCGGGCGAGGACGGTCAGCAGCTGCTCCGGGCCGGCGAAGTGGCACTCCGGGCTGGCGTGCCGATCCGGTACTTGAATCGAGTGGAAACCGGCGCTCGCGGCGGCGACGCCTTCGGCGATCATGGCGTCCATGACGGCGCGGCGCTCCGGCGGCTCGGGCCGCGTCGCGGTGCGCCGGTGCGTGTCGATCAGGTAGCCGACGCGCATCCGGTCAGTCCCGCGCCGGTGCGAGCCGCAGCGGCGCCCGCTCGGAGCGCTCGACCTGGTACCCGTCGGGGTCGATGGTCGTCTCGGATTCCTGGATCAGGCGGCGCTCGCCGCTGGATTGAGCAGCCACTCGGCCAGTCGCTCGCCGGTCATGTACGCGGTCAGGTTCGTCAGGCCGGTCGGTACGTTCGGGAACACCGACGCGTCGGCGACGAACAGGCACTCGGTGCCGTGCACGGCCAGCCGCTGACTGACGACGGCGCCAGGATCGCCCGCCGGGCCCATCCGGCACGTGCACGACGCGTGGTAGGAGGTGCTCGCGACCGAGAGGATGTACGCCTCGAGCTCCTCGTCTCCGGCGACGGTGTCGGCGTCCGGAAAGAGGATCTCGGCGATCTCCTCGCGCAGCGGCGAGGTGGTCGCCAGCTCGTAGGCGAGGCGTACAGACTCCATCAGCCGCTCGATATCGCTCGGATCCGACAGGAAGTTCACGTGGAGCTCCGGCTGCACGTGCGGGTCGGCGGAGCTCAGTGTGAGCCACCCGACTGACCGTGGCTTGGCGAGCAGCGATACGAGAGTCAGCGCCTTCAGGCCCTTGGTGTCGACGTCTTTCATGTTCATGGTGGCGGGATCGAGGACCGACGGGAACATCATCATGTCGTCCTTGAGCCCGCCGGAGGCGGCCGTGGTGAACTTCAGCTCGGCGCGGACGCCCACGTTCTGCGTCGGCTCACGCAGAAGCGTGAGCACCGGCGCGAACGGATGGTCCTGCAGGTTCTGCCCGACCGCCTCGTTGGCGACGACGATCTCGATACCGAACCGCGAGAGGACATCGGCGGGCCCGATCCCTGAGAGCATGAGGAGGTGTGGCGTGTGGATGGCGCCGGCGCACAGGACGACCCGGTCGGCGAGCAGCCGCTCTCGCCGTCCGTCGCACTCGATCTCGACGCCGACGGCCCGGGTGCCCTCGAACAGGACCCGGGTGCAGGTGGTGTCGCTGAGGATCGTCAGGTTTGGCCGCTCGCGAGCCTCGGCGAGGTAGGTGACGAGCGAGCTCGCCCGCACCGTGCCGATCTGATTCCGCGGGATCGGCCCGATCCCCGTCGCGCCTGGCTCGTTGTGGTCGGGACAGGGAGGATGCCCGCGGTCGAGGCAGGCTCGCTCGAACGCGCGCCCCGATGCCGCCCATTCGTCGCGCTGGTGGCGCATGATGGGAATCGGCCCGGCATCGCCGTGATAGGGCTCCTCGCCGTAGTCGAGGTCGCGCTCGAGCCGGCTGAAGTAGGGCAGGACGCGCTCCCACGACCACTCGTCATTGCCGCCGGCCAGCCACGCATCGAAGTCCTCGACGGAAGCCCGTTGAGCGATCGCCGCATTGACGGCCGACGAGCCGCCGACGAGCCGGCCGCGCGGGTACGGCTGTGGCTCGCGCAGCTCGGGCGGCTCCAAGAAGAACGCCTGGAGGCCCCAGTCCTGACCCTCGACGCTCATCTCGTACGCGTCGGCGACCGCCTCCGGCACGTCCTCCATGCGGGGAAAATCGGGGCCCGCCTCAACGAGCGTCACCCTCTGTGCCGGATCCTCGGTCAGGCGGGCAGCGAGGGCTCCGCCCCCGCTGCCCGCCCCGACGATCACCGTGCCGGCGTTCATCGCGAGAAGCCGCGCGTCAGACGCCGAGGATCACCTTGGTCTCGAGGTGGGCGCTGATGCCTTCGTTGCCGCCCTCCCGACCCAGGCCGGACTGCTTGTAGCCACCGAACGGCTGAACGACGCACATATCCCACGTGTTCACTGCAATCTGTCCCGTCCGGATCCGCCGGGCGACCTGCTCGCCGAGCACCGGGTCCCTGGTGAACACCGCCCCGGACAGGCCGTACGCGGAGTCGTTCGCGATCTCCACGGCCTCGTCGATCGAATCGAAGGGCACGACCGTGAGCACCGGGCCGAAGATCTCCTCCTGCGCGATCCGCATCGAGTTCTCGACATCGGAGAACAGCGTGGGCTCGATGAACCAGCCCCGGTCGAGCCCGTCGGGGCGTCCACCCCCGAATGCGAGTGTCGCGCCCTCCTCGAGGCCGAGCGCGATGTAGGACTCGACTCGGTCGCGCTGGCGCTCGGCGGCGAGCGGACCGAGCGTCGTTTCCGCGTCGTTCGGGTCCCCGACCTGAATCGCCGCCAGCTCGACGGCGATCGCCTGGACGATCTCGTCCTGGCGCTCGCGGGGAACGAGGATCCGCGTCAGCGCCGCGCAGATCTGCCCCGAGTGGCCGATGCCTGCGGGAACAAGCGTGGGCAGCACATCCTCGAGTGGCACGTCGTCGAGGATCAGCGCCGCCGACTTCCCGCCGAGCTCCAGGGTGACCCGAGCGATGCGCTCGCCACAGATGCTCATGATCTTCCGGCCCGCGGCCGTACTGCCGGTGAACGAGACCTTGTTGACGTCGGGATTGCGCACGAGGTGCTCGCCGACCTCGCGACCGGCCGGCAGCACGCTGATGACGCCCTCGGGGAACCCGGCCGCGCCGAGGGCCTCGGCGAGCAGCATCATGCTCACCGGCCCTTCGGGCGCAGGCTTGAGGACCACGGTGCATCCAGCGGCGAGGGCCGGGGCGATCTTCAGCGACGCGGTGGTCACAGGTCCGTTCCAGGGCACGATCGTGGCGACCACGCCGACGGGCTCGTGCACGACGAGCACCGTCGAGTCACCCGCCGCGCGCTCCTCGTCGAAGGCGTACGCCTCGAGCAGGTCCGCGTTGTGCGCCCAGATGTCGAGGGCACGATCGTGGAATGCTTGGCTGAGCCCGGTCGGAGCTCCGATCTCGGCGGTGAACGCGACCACCATCTCGTCGAGGCGCAGGGCGATCTCGTCGCGGACGCGGCGCAGGACGGCGGCGCGCTCGCCGGGCGTCATGCGCGGCCAGGGCCCCTCGTTGAACGCCTTCCGGGCGGCCGCGACGGCGGCATCCATGTCGGCTTCCATCGCCTCGGGGACCTGGGCGATCCGCTCCTCGGTGGTCGGAGAGATCACGTCGATCTTCCGGTCGCTGGACGGCGTGACCCACCGGCCGCCGATCAGGAGCTTGTCGAAGCTCTTGATCCGCTGTTCCTGCTCGGCGTCAACGGTATGTGACATATGAGTTACCTCGGCTCTCTCGCTCTTTGGACGACTTCCGAGGTGCTCGGGGAACCCTCGGAAGGACCCGAAATCGACCGACCATTTGTTTTATTCAAGGTATCTCCCGCTGCTCGGAGTGTCAAGCATCCGAGCAGGCTATCCGGGGCCGGACGCGCTGGGCGCGCCGCCAGGGACCGAGGCCGTCAGCGGCTGCCATCCGCCGCGCCACGGATTTCGCGCAGACGCTGGCGCACGGCGTGCGAGTCGTACCACGAGGTCAGTCGGGCGATCGCTCCGTGCTCGTCGAAGTCGAAGATGTCAACGGCGTCGAACTCGACGGGATCTCCATCCGCCGTCCGGCCGATGAAGCGGATCTCCACCGTGACCGTGGCGCCGGCGTAGACGAAGCGCGTGGGCTGGTCCAAGTGCTCCGGATATGGACGCAGGGCGGCGACGAGGTAGGCGGCCACAGCGCTTCCGCCGTGGAGCGTTCCTGCGCCGGGCGCACTGAGCTCGCCGTTGGGCGCGAACAGGTCGCCGACGCCTTGGTAGTCCTCCTGGTTCAGGCGATCGAAGTACGCCTCCAGGACGGGGGCGTGCCGCGCGCGCTCGTCAACTTGCCGGCTGTCCATACTTTGCCCTCCGTATCGCGGCTCGGATGGCCTGGCGGATCCACGATCAAGGTGGGCTTCCAGCCACGCTTCGGGCCGCTGTCATCGGATTGACATCGACCAAACGATTGGTAATAGTATATGAAATCGTCCGGGTCTCAGGGGGAGCAGAGTTCATTATCACCACCACCACGCCCACGGCTGACGCGAGGTCCGACCCGATGACCGCTCCCGTTCAGGATGGCCTGCTCCGAGGCCAGGGCCCGGGCCTCGGAGCCGTTGCCCTCGCGCATCCGTTCGCCGAGCGGACGATGCTCCATGTTCTGCGTCGCCGGGCGGACGATCGTCGCGATCACCGTTGGCTCGTGTTCGACGGCGAGGACACGCTGACGTTCGGAGAGGCCCAGTCGGCCGTGAACCGAGTGGCCCACGCGGTCGTCGCGACGGTGTCGCCGGGCGCGCACATCGGCCTGCTCCTGCGCAACCAGGTCGAGTTCATTCCGGCGTTGTACGGGACCATGGCAGCGGCCAGCGTCGGGGTCCCCATCAACGCGGAGGCCCGGGGCACCGTCCTGCACCACGTGATTGAAGATTCGGACATCCGGATCCTCATCACCCGGCCGGACATGCTCGATCGGCTCCGCGAGCTGGACGAGCTCGCGGCGCTCGAACTGATCGTCGTCTGCGACCGCAGCGCGGGCGGGCTGCCTGCGGAGATCGCCGGGACGCCGATCGTCGCCTGGGACGCGTGGCAGGGCGGGCGCGCACCGTCCGCGCCGCTCGACCTCCCGCACGCGTGGGATACCGCGACGATCCAGTTCACGTCGGGAACCACCGGTCGCTCGAAGGGTGCCGTCTACCCGCACCACTTCTTCTATCTCTACTCGGCGACCCAGGCGGATTCGCAGGAGCGCGTCGCCGATGACGTACTCACCACCCCGCTTCCCCTCTACCATGCTGCCGCGCTGCACCACGTGGCAGGGGCTGCACTCCACGTCGGGTGCACGGCGCACTTGAGCTCCAAGTTCTCCGCATCGGGGTTTTGGCCCGCCGCCGCCGACGCCGGCGCGACCTTCGCCATCATCCTCGGGGCGATGGCGCAGATCATGCTCAAGACGGTGCCGGTCGTTCCGCCGCACCGCCTCGAGCACGTGTTCTGCGTTCCCCCGCCTCCGGACATCGGAGCGTTCGAGCGGCATTTCGGCGTCACGCTGTGGTGGCAGGGCTACGGGATGACGGAGATCTCGCCGATCCCGATGCCATCGCGCATGGAGCCCGACGTTCCGGCGGACACGGTCGGCCATCCGTGCTCGTGGTTCGACTACGGCGTCGTCGACGCGCACGACCTGCCCGTCCCGACCGGTGAGGTCGGGCAGCTCGTGTTCCGCCCGCTTATCCCGCATGCGATGGCGAGCGAGTACTACAAGCGGCCAGACGCGACCGTCGAAGCGCTGCGCAACGGCATGTTTCACACCGGCGACATGGCGACGCTCGACGACGCCGGCCGCGTGCACTACCGTGGGCGCGGCTCGGACCGCATCCGCGTCCGTGGCGAGAACGTCACGGCCGCCGAGCTCGAAGCCGTGGCGTGCGAGCACGAGGTCGTCCTCGAGGCTGCGGCCTACGCGGTTCCCGGCGAGTTTGGCGAGGACGAGATCAAGCTGGACGTCAGGTGTCCCGACGCGATCGATCTCGCGATTCTGCACGAGTGGCTGACCGAACGGCTGCCAAAGTTCATGGTCCCGCGATACCTGGAGCAGCGGACCGAATTCCCGCGCACCGGAACCCAGAAGATCGAGAAGTTCCGGCTCGCGCGCGAGCCCCTCGAGCGCCCGACGGTGGTCGAGTTCCCCCCGAGCCGCAGGAGCGCCACATGACGCTGGGACCCGAGGTCTCGTTTCTCGTCGGCCCGATCAACGTGGAGGATCTCGCCCGCGTTCCCGGGACGCAGTGGTTGATCGGAAGCGGCATGGCGAGCGTCGGCCGACCCGCCGGCCGGCTCCATGTGATCCACGCCCACGATGGTCGGTGGAGCGCACACACGCCCGACACGATCCCCGTCGACCACGACGATCGGTACGGCCCGGCCGGCCCGCCGTCGTCGTCGAACTTCGACGCGCACGGCGTCACGCTGCGGCCCGGCAGCGACGGACACCACACGCTGTACCTGGTCAACCACGGCGGTCGCGAGGCGATCGAGGTGTTCGACGTCGATGCCACTGTGGAGCCGCCCCGCCTCACATGGCTGGGGGCGATCGCGCAGGACGACCGGGTATGGGGCAACGCTGTCGCCCTGCTCCCCGACGGTGGCCTCGTCGCGACGAACTTCCTCGATCTCGAGGACCAGGAGGCGCTGAGCAAGATCAGCGCCGGCGAGTTCACCGGCAACCTGAAGGAATGGCACCCCGGAGCGGGTTGGAGCGACGTGCCCGGGAGCGAGTGCTGCGCCCCGAACGGCGTCGAGGCCTCGGCCGACGGGCGGTGGCTGTACATGTGCGCGTGGGGGGTCAACAAGGTCGTCCGCGTCTCGCGCGGCGTCGAGCATGTCCTCCGCTCCGAGGTGGACGTCGACGTGATGCCGGACAACGTGAAGTGGGGAGGCGACGGTCGCCTGCTGGTCGCCGGGTCGGTGTCAACTCCGGCGGTGGTCTTCGAGCGGACCAACACCGAGGACGACTGCAACCTGCCCCTGCGAGCCGTCCGGATCGACCCCGAGACGCTCGAGGTGGAGGAGGCCGTCTTCCTCGCCCACGAGGTGTTCGGCACCGCCGCCACGGCGTACGACGTCGGGACAGAGCTCTGGATCGCGAGCCCACGGAGCGACCGTGTCGCCCGGTTCCCGGGTCGCGGCCTCGGGGCCGAGCTCTAGCGGCGGCGCTCGGTCGGCCGCGGGTCGGGTGCCGAGCTGTGGCCGCGCGTCCGCCAGCGCGGCGCGTTCGGCCGACCGCGGCGTCAGCCGCCCGCCGCCTGAGTCCCGGCCCGCAGGCCTTGGAATAGGGCCTGTCCGAGCGTTGCGCCGGCGCCGGGGTACCCGAGGCCGAAGGGGCTGGCGGCGGCGTTCCCCGCGGCGTGGAGGCGCGGGATCGGAGCACCGTCGGCGGCAGCGAGGACGCGTCCGTCCACGTCGGTGCGCGGCCCTCCCTTGGTCCCGAGGCAACCCGGATGCAACGCGAGCGCATAGTACGGCCCGTCGCCGAGCGGGCCGAGGTCGCCCATGAACCGGTCGTAGGGGAACGACCCCCGGCCAAAATCAGGGTCTTCACCGTTCTCCGCGTGGGCGTTGAAGACCTCGACCGTCGACTCGAGGGCGGTCGGGGGCACCCCGATCCGCTCGGCGAGAGTGCCGAGCTCGTCGGCGCGGTCCAGCCACGGTGGATCGGGGTCGCGGCGCCCGAGCGGCCCGACCCGGTAACGCTTGCGGTAGGCGCCATCGAAGACCAGCCAGGCTCGCGCGTGCGGCAGGGAGTAGGACGTCGCCTCGAAGTTGAGCATCGTGCGCCCGAGGTCGTTGTAGTTCTGCGCCTCATCGACGAAGCGGCGGCCGGCCGTGTCGACGATCAGGCTGCCCGGGCGGGCGCGCTCGGTGAGGATCAGGCGGTACATCGCGCCGCCGTCGAGCATCTCGCCCGGGATCGAGATCGCCGGGCACCACCACGCTTCGCTCATACACCCGAGCTGGGCACCGGCGCCCATCGCCATGCGCAGGCCGTCGCCCTCCGCGCCGCCGGCGCCCACCGGGGCGCGCACGGGGCCACGGAGGAACGCGCGCGCGAGCTGCGGGTTGCGCTCGAAGCCGCCGGTCGCCAGGACGACGGCGCCCTCGTCCGGAAGCGTGCGGACGCGCCTGCCGGTCTCAACCACGACGCCCGCGGCGAGACAGGCGTCGAGCAGCCCCGCGACCAGCGCCCGGCCCATGGTGACGATGCCGGCGGCCTGGCGCTCGCGGAGCAGCTCGCGGTCGATGGCGCCGCCCGCAAGCTCCGCGTACGTGATGGGCGCCGTGACGTTCGGTGCGTCGCGGACGAGCCGGGCTGCCCGCGGGGACGGTCGGTACGGTTGCGGCTCGAGCGTCCGGCCGCCCTGCGGTCGACCGCCCGCGAACTCCGCGTGGTAGTCGGGGTAGGCGAGCGGCGCCAGCTCGAGGCTCGTCTCGCGCTCGACCCACTCGGCCGTCGCGCGGGCGCCGTGGGCGAACGCGCGCAGCCCGTCGTCGTCGGCGTCGCCGAGCGCCAGGGCGCGAAGGTAGGTGAGCGCCGCCTCAGGGGTGTCGTCGTCGAGCTGGTGGTGCGCGGGGAGCCACGCGTTCCCCCCCGACAGCGCCGTGGTTCCGCCGACGTGCTCGTAGCGCTCATAGACGGTGGCCGATGCGCCTGTGAGTCGTGCCGCGAGCGCGGCCGTCAATCCGGCGGCTCCGGAGCCGATGACGGTGACGGTCGCCATCACCCGCCCCGGTTGGCGCTCATGCCGGCGGCGACCTCGAGGGCGATGACCGCTCGCCCTCCGTCGCTAATGCGCCGCGTTGAACGCGGCCATCGCTTCGTCCTGTCCCGGTAGCTCCCACGTCCAGCCCTCGTAGCCGATGGCCGTGTCGAGCAGCGAGGTGATCGCGTTGTCGGCCCACTTGTTGACGATCGTCTTGGTCCAGCGCAGCGATTGCTTGGGCTGCGCCGCCAGGGCGTGGGCCACTTCGTCGACCTTCGCATCGAGCTCGGCCTGGGGGACGAGCTCGTTGGCGATGCCGAGATCGACCAGTTGACGCCCGACCACGGGCTTTCCGAGGAAGAGGATCTCTTTCGCCTTGGTGAGGCTCACGAGGTTCGGCAGTAAGGCCGCAGCTCCGTCGCCGGCGGCGATTCCGAACTGCGTGTGCGGATCGGCAATCGAGCCGCGCTCCGACGTGTAAATGAGGTCGCTGGCGAGGACGAGGGACGTACCGACGCCCAGCGACGGGCCGTTCAGCTTCGCGATCACCGGCTGCTCGAGCAGCATCAGGTCGCGCATGATCCACCGGACCTGGCGGATGGTGTGCAGCCATTCCTCACGTTCGATGTCTGGGAACCAATCGGGGTCGCCGCTCCCGCAGAACGTGTCACCCGCGCCGGTGAGCACGACGACCTTCGCGTCGTCCGCCCGCACGGCGTGAAAGACCGAGGCGAGGTTGCTGTGCAGGACACCGTTGACGACGTTTCCCACCTCGGGTCGGTTGATCGTGATGGTCAGGATCTCGTCGTCGGTCTCGACGAGCAGGTGCTCGTAGTGCTCGGTGATCATTGGGACTCCTGTCTCCGCTTGTCGATAGAAACCCGGGCTTTTCTCGCCGGCGACGCACGGAGCGCCGCCGGCGAGACCGAGCCCACCAGAACACGTCTTAGCCGACGTGCCAGAGCTTCTTGAAGTCCGCCTGGTAGTTCGCCGGCTCCCAGAGCGCGCTGCTCGTGGTATTGGCCTTGTCCACGAGCTCGGTCGGCATGGCGAGGATGGGGTGCGTCGGGTCGTCGCCGACGAAGTGACGCGCGAGCGAGTCGAATCCGGCCCAGGTGACCCACGCCAGCGAGTACGCCATATACGCGGACTCGCTCCCGTTGACGATGTCCGCCATGTTCACCGTCGATGCGTTCAGCCCGGTGACCTTCACCTTCGAGAGGCCGGCAGCCTTCAGCGCCTCGGGGACGCCAGCAGCGAAGTTGCCGTCCGTGAAGACGACGTAGTTGATCTTCGGGTTGGACTGGATTGTGCTGACGACGGCGCTCGGCAGGGTCGTGCCGACGGCGGTGGGTGCCTCGTCGACGATCTGCACGCTGCAGCTCGAGCAGTCCTTCAGCACGGCCGACTTGATCGAGTCGCTGGCAGCGTTGAGGACCGGGTAGAGGGGGAGGGTGAAGATCGCCACGTGCGCATTACCGTTACTGTCGGCCACCATCCAGTCGCCCAGGATCGAGCCGTTGCGCTCGAACACCGGCGGCTGCGCGTCGATCGCCAGGTACGGCGGCGTGACCTTGTCGAAACCGACTGACGAGGCCACGACGGGCACGTGTTGGGCGATCGCAATCTTAAGGGCCGGTTCGTAGGTGGACCGCGGGAAGCCGCTGATCATGATCGCATCGGGCTTCAGGGCCAGGGCGGCTTCGAACTGCGTGATCAGATTCTGAGGCTCACCGGTCGTGACAATCGTTTTGAAGTTCCATCCGAGCGCAGCTGCCGCCTGCTTGCCGGACTGGAAGAAAAGCTGGCACGTGGGGAGATTGCACGCGACGAACACGACCGTCTTGCCGGTCGGTGGCTTCTTCGTCAGCGGCGTGGTGATGCCGTTCGATGTCGGCGCGGCCAGGTACGGAGCGACCGCGGCCTTCGCGGCGGCCACGCCGGGACTTGCGGCTGCCGTCGTATTCGAGCTGCTGCTTGTGCTCTTGGAGCTGCTGCTGCTGTTGGAGCTGCTGCCGCAACCGGCGGCGACCAGGGCCACCAGGGTCGCCGCGACGGCCGCCGCCGGCACCCATCCGCGCGTCACCCTGGGGGTGCGCCTACTCGTGAAACGCATACTTCACTCCCTCTGTTGGTCCTTTCCCCGCGCGACGATACCAAACGATTGGTCGGTATGGAAGCCCAAACCCGTGTTAGGTTTGTTAGGTTGTTATCCAAACGATTGGTTGGCTTAGAAGCCGGTATCGGTCACCGCCCGACCGCTGCCGATCTCAGGGTGATTCGACCCCGACCCGGAGGTCTTGACGGATCTCCTAAGCGCCCGTTCGGCCGACCGCGACCGGCGCAGTCCGCCGGTGTCGGCGCGTCCCGTTCGTCTGCAGCTCCCGCACGACCTCGCCCGTCGCCCGCAGGTGCGCGAGGTAGGCGAGCACCTCGGTGGTCCGTTCCGCGGCTTCGAGATCGCTGTCGAGCGGGCCGAACATCCGCTCCGTCAGCTCGTACGCGCCGGCCGGCCCGCGGTCGAGGGCCGCCCGAAGCTCGTCGAGGCGAGCGTGGATGCCGTCGCGCTGCAGCGCGATCGCGGCGTGCACGTCGGCCAGTGGACGACCGTGCCCTGGGAGGGCGAGCGTCAGGCCGCGGATGCCCTCGATCCGGTCGAGCGACCCGAGCAGCTCGGCGACAGGGTCGACGCTGTATCCGTAGTCCATCCAGGGGACAAACGCAGCACACAGCGAGTCCCCCGCGATCGCGATACCCCGCTCGCGCTGGATCAGGCAGACATGCGACGGCGAATGTCCGGGGGTCTCGAGCACCTCCCACGTGCCCACTGCCGACGGTAGCCGCGCATTCTCCCGCAGCGACCGAGGCTCGACGAGCAGACCGGAGATCCCCTCGCACTCCTCGCCCGTGCAGGCGAACGCCTCGAGCCGCCCTTCCGGGACGCCCTCTCGAAGCGCGAGGCGGGCGCGCGCGGCCCGCACCTGCTCGGGCGCCCGGAGGATGTCGAAGACGTGCTCGCCCGCCGGGTGCATCCACACGCTGCAGCCGGTGCGGTCGACGAGCCAGCGCGCCAGGCCGGCGTGGTCGGTATGGGCGTGAGTCAGCACGAGCGCTCGCACGTCCTCGAGCCCGAACCCGGTCTCGGCAAGCGCCCCGCCGAGCGCGGACGAGAGGGTCGGATGGCCGCCCGAGCCGCAGTCGACGAGCATGACGCCGTCGTCGAGCGCGACGGCGTACGCGTTGACGTGGGTGATGCCCTCCCAGGGCAGCGGCAGCCGGAGCCGCCAGATCCCGGGGGCGCACAGGCGCGCGCCGACGCGGTGCGGATCGACCTCCCAGCTGACGGGCGGCGGGCCGACCACTCGCTAGGTGACCTCGAGCTGCACGGACGTCACGCGGGCTCTAGCGGCCAACGGATGGCGGGTCAGGCCGCGCGCGGCGCCGGGCTCGCTCGGCCATGAACTCCGCGACCTGCTGCCGGCATTCGGGTGTGGCCTGGAGGAGCGCCGTCGCCTCGATCGCACCGGCCAAACCCGGGGGGCCGATCTCGCGGTTGATCATCCGCTTGCCCGACTGCACCGCCGTGGGCGAGTTGCGGCCGATCCGGCGGGCGAGGTCGCGGGCATGCTCGAGCAGGTTCGCGTGGGGCACGACCTCCTGGACAAGCCCGATCCGCTCTGCCACCCGGGCATCGATCTCGTCCCCGGTCAGCGCCAGCCGCCGCGTCCACGGTCGTCCGATGACATCCGGGCCGCGCATGAGGCCGTAGCCCGGCATGAGGCCGAGCGTGACTTCCTTGAACGCGAACCGCGCGCGCTCCGAGGCGATCACGATGTCGCACGCGAGCACGAGCTCAGTCCCGCCGCCGAAGGCGATGCCATCCACCGCCGCGATCACCGTCGTCTGGCAGCACTCCACCGCGCTGAAGGCGGAGAGTGCGAGATCGACCTGCCCTCTGTAGTCCTCGATGCCCTCGAGCGAATCGAAGTCGGCGATATCGCCGCCGGCGGAGAAGCACGACCCGGCGCCGGTGAGCACGCACACGGAGACGTCCGGATCCGCGTCGAGTGCTCGTAGCGTCTCGGGCAGTTCGCGGAACATCGCGTGGTTCATCGCGTTGTACTTCTCCGGGCGGTTCATCGTCAGGACGGCCGTCCGGTCCGGCCCCCGCTCGAGGCGGAGCGTCTCGCTCACGGCACCGCCCGCCCCACGCCCACGGGTCGGTCGTTGGCGTGGTTGCGCTGATGCCATGCCGGATACGGTACGCGGACCGCGCTCACCGTGGTGAGCCGCTCGATCTCCGCGGGCTCGAGCTCCCACGTCACCGACGCGAGATTGTCCGCGAGTTGCTCCTCGCGACGCGCGCCGACGAGGACGCTGCTCACCGTCGGCTGGACGAGCAGCCAATTGATCGCGACCTGTGACGGCGTGACGTTGTGCACCTCCGCGATCTCCCGCAACACGTCGACGATGTCATACGCCCTCTCCTCGTCGATCGGGGCAAGATCACCAATCTGGGTGCGACGCGCACCTTCGGGCCCCGGCTCGCCGCGGTGGTACTTGCCGGTGAGCAGGCCACCGGCGAGCGGTCCCCAGACGATGTGCCCGACGCCTTCTGACTCCGCCATCGGTACGTGGTCGTACTCGATGTTCCGCTCGATCAGCGAGTACGACGCCTGATGGGAGATCACGCGCTCCCAGCCCCGCCGCTCGGATACCGTCAGCATCTTCATGATCATCCACGCCGAGAAGTTCGACACGCCGAGATATCGGACCTTGCCGGCGCGCACGAGGTCGTCGAGCGCACGCAGCGTCTCCTCCCACGGCGTAGCGGCGTCATACTCATGCAGCTGGAGCAGGTCGATCCGGTCGGTGCCAAGCCGTCGTAGGCTGGCCTCGCACGCCTCGATGATGTGGTGCCGCGAGAGGCCCGCATCATTGGGTCCCTCCCCGACTGGGTAGCGCAGCTTCGTCGAGATCAGGACGTCGTCGCGGGCGGACCCGAGCGCCTCGCCGAGAATCTGCTCGGCCAGTCCCGCCGAGTACACGTTCGAGGTGTCGAAGAGGTTGACGCCGGCGCCGCGGCACACGTCGATCATCCGCCGCGCCTCGTCGCCGGCGAGCGTCCCGTGCGCCCGGTAGTACTCGTCGTTGCCTCCGAAGGTGGCGGTCCCGAAGCCGATGGCGGAGACCTGCAGGCCCGTCCGCCCCAGATAGCGCATCTTCATACCGTGCTCCGTGGTTCGTAGGAGGCGCCGCCGCCCCGGGCGGCGTCGGGAAACATGTCGACCATGAGCTCGGCGATCCGCCGAAGGCCGACGTTGAGCAGTTCGAGGACGTTGCCGTCCGGATCGCTGACGTAGATCAGGTCGGCGTCGCCGAGCGCGCCGAGCTCGGGGAAGAGCCGGTGGCCGCCGGCTGCCTCGACGGCTGCGAGCGTCGCGACCACGTCGTCGACCCGGACCCCGAGGTGCGGAAGGCGACGCGGCACATGGTCCGCAGCCCAGGCCGGAATGGTGGGCGGCAGGAACTCGAAGAGCTCGATCGCTCCCTCGTCGAAGCCGACGATCCCCAGCTTGAACTCTGTGCCGCGCGGGCCGTCCATGAACTGCTGCGCAGCCCGCCCGACGATGACCACCGGACGCGACAGCCAGCGCCCGCCGAACACGTCGATGTAGAAGCGACCGGCCCGCTCGACGTCGGCGACCAGCACGGCATGGTGGTGATGGAAGCTGGCCGTGGCCACCGCGCAATCCCTCACCCCTGGTTGGAAAAGATCCGGTCGTGCGGGTGAGACATGATCTCGAGCACGGTGCCCCAGGGGTCCTCGCAGAAGCAGACCTTGAACGGCTGGCCTTCGAGCGCGGTCAGGATGTCGGTGCGCTTGCGCCCGCCGTTGTCCACGATCTTCTGCGCCATGCCCTCGACGTCCGGATCGATGAAGCAGAGGTGGAACAAGCCCCCACGCCAGTAGGCGAAGTTGTCGTCCGGCTTCTCGTAGACCGGGTCCACGAACTCGAAGAGCTCGACCGCAGCACCGTTCGCGGTGCCCAGATGTCCGACGCGGACGTGCTGCATCTCGGGGCCGAACACCTGCAGGAGCTGGTCGGCGAAGTAGCCGCCGTCGGCCGCGCGGCCGTCGCCGATCGCCGTGATGGGCCGGAACCCGAACATGTCCTGGTACCAGGCCATCGCAGCGTCGAGATCCGGGATCGAGATGGCGATGTGGCCGACGGCGATGGGGCGTTGAGGCGGGGACATGGAACCCTTTCTGTTTCAGAGTGCAACACGATTGGGGCCGACCGGTCTGTCGGCCGCCCAATCCCATTGATGCCACTGCGGATAGGGCACCCGCGGGCTGCTGACGGCATCGAGCCGCTCAGTCTCCTCGGGCGTGAGATCCCACGTCGCCGCGGCGAGGTTGTCGACGAGCTGCTCCTCGCGGCGCGCGCCGAGGATGACGCTGCTGACGGTCGGCCGGGTGCGCAGCCAGTTGATCGCCACCTGGGCGACCGAGACCCCGCGGGCCTCGGCAATCTCGGCAGCGACCTCGACGGTGTCCAGCCCGCGCTCGTCTTCGATCGGGACGATGTCGCCCCAGCCCCGTCCGCGGCGTGAGTCGTTCGGCGCCTCCTGGCCGCGGCGGAACTTGCCCGAGAGAAAACCTCCGGCGAGCGGGCTCCACACGATGTGCCCGAAGCCCTCGTCGAGCGCGCATGGAACGAGCTCGAACTCGATGTCTCGGCAGGCGAGCGAGTAGTAGGCCTGGTGAGAGACGATCCGCTCCCAGCCGCGGGCCTCAGCGATGCCGAGCGCCTTCGTGATCATCCACGCCGAGTAGTTGGAGACGCCGAGATAGCGCACCTTGCCGGCGCGCACGAGGTCGTCGACCGCATGAAGAGTCTCGTCGAGCGGGGTGGCGGGGTCGATCTCGTGCAGCTGGAGCAGATCGATGTGGTCGGTGTTCAGCCGGCGCAGGCTCGCGTCGACGGCGTTGAGGACGTGGTGGCGCGAGAGACCGGCATCGTTCGGTCCCGCGCCGGTCGCGAAGCGAATCTTGGTGGCCACGATCACGCGGCCGCGGCGTGTACCGAGGGCTTCGCCGAGGATCTCCTCCGCGAGGCCGCCGGAGTAGATGTCCGACGTGTCGAAGAGATTGACGCCTGCGTCGATGCTGATGTCGAGAAGTCGCCGCGCGTCGGCAACGTCCTGGGTGCCAAGTCCGGCGAAGTAGTCGCCCGCCCCCCCGAACGTCATGGTGCCGAAACCCAAGGCCGAGACCTGCAGTCCACTGTGGCCCAGATAGCGCATCTGCATGTCGTGCTCCTCGAGCTACTGGTCGTAGACGATGACGCCTCGAAGGTTCTTACCGTCGTGCATGTCCTGGTACGCCTGGTTGATGTCCTCGAGCGCGTATGTGTGGGTGATGAGCTCGTCGAGCATGAGCTTTCCGCGCATGTACAGGTCGAGCAGCATCGGAATGTCGTTGCGGGGATCACACGAGCCGAACAGCGTTCCTTGCAGACGCTTGTTCGACATCGCAAAGGTGAAGAGGTCGAACGTCACCTCCGTCTGGTGCTGTGGCGCCGCCGAGGTATAGGCGATCACGCCGCCCTTGCGAACGAGCACCTGCGTGGCGTTGAGCAGCTTGCCGTCGCCCACGCCGGAGGTGAAGATCGCGCGGTCGGCCAAGCGGCCATTGGTGATCTCGACGACGAGGTCGAGCGCCTCGTCCAGGCTGGGCGATGTGTGCGTCGCGCCGAATTCCTTGGCCTTCTCGCGCTTGAACGCGACCGGGTCCACGGCGACGATCTGCGAGGCGCCGGCGTGCCGGGCCCCCTGTACTGCGTTCATGCCAACGCCGCCGGTCCCGACGACGACGACCGTGTCGCCGATCCGGGTCTCGGCTGCGTAGACGGCCGATCCCCACCCCGTAGGGACTCCGCACCCGACGAGCGCCGCCTTGTCGAGCGGGATCGCCGGATCGATCTTGATGACCGCGTCGATCGGCGCCACGCAGTACGGGCTGAAGGTACCCAGGAAGGACATGGCGCCCACACCCTGGCCGCGTGCGTGGATCCGGTGCGTACCGTCGGGCGCGGTGCCGGCGAGCACGCCGGCACCGAGATCGCACAGGTTCTGATTGCCGGCCACACACGGGATGCAGAGACCGCACGACGGCAGAAACGAGAGCACGACGTGGTCGCCCGGTGCCAGGTTCATGACGCCGGGACCGACCTGCTCGACGACGCCGGCGCCTTCGTGACCGCCGAGCATCGGCGCCCAATCGATCGCGATGTCCCCGGTGTCGAGGTGATCGTCCGAGTGGCAGAGACCGGATGCGGCCAAGCGGATGAGGGCCTCGCGCTCCTTCGGGGGATCGATCTCGATTTCCTCAACCGTCCATCCCGACCTGGTTCCCGGCTCCCACAGGAGAGCGCCCTTCGTCTTCACTTGATTCTCCCTCGACGACACGTACGTTGGCAGCACCGCACCCATGACCAACCGGTCATTTGGTTGGTCAATCCTAACGACTCAGCCAAAAGCCGTCAAGGCCACAACCGGGATCGTCCCCGCCGGGCAGTGGGATGAGCCGCGTCGCTCGGCTCGGGTGCGGGGGGGCGGGGGGGCGGGGGGGAGCCGCGTCGTCCCCGCCTATCCGCCGGCGCCGGGTACCGACGGCCCTAGAGAGGACAGGTGCAGGGCGAAACCCGGCCGAATCACCAGATCCTCGGGGGCAAGGTCATGGATGGACTCGCGGCCAAGTCCGACGAGCGTCTCGTCGATGCCACTGCGCAGGATGTCGAGTACGTTGACGACGCCGGCCTCGCCACTCGCGGCGAGTCCCCACAGATAGGCGCGGCCGATGAGCACCGCCCGGGCGCCGAGGGCAAGGGCCTTGACGACGTCGCTACCCCGGCGGATACCGCCGTCGAACAGCACTTCGATCTGGTGCCCGACGGCCTCGACGATCCCGGGCAGGGCGCGGATCGCCGCCGGTGTCCCGTCGAGGTTGTTGCCGCCGTGGTTGGAGACCGAGATCGCGTCGGCGCCGATCTCGACGGCGCGCCGCGCGTCTTCGGGACGCATGATGCCCTTGACGAGAAAGGGACCGACCCACTGCCGGCGCAACCATCCGATGTCATCCCATGAGGGCAACGGGGTCGTCATCCATTCGCCGTAGGCACCGAAGAAGGTGGGTGCCTGGCCGCCCGGCGGAGTCAGGTTGGGCGCGGTGAGGTCCGGGAGCGTGCCGCTGCGCACGAAGTCGAGCAGCCAGCGGGGGTGGGCGAGCGCCTCGGGCGCGAGCCTGGCCATGGCGCGCCGGTCGAGGCGCTCGGGGATCGATGGGCTCCCCCAATCGCGCCGGTGAGCGAACGTCCAGTCGAGCGTGACGATGAGGCCCTTGGCGTCGGCCTGCCGGGCGCGGTCGAGGATCTGCAGGAGCCGATCGCGGTCTCCCAGCCAGTAGATCTGGAAGAACGTGCTCGGGTTCGCCGCCACCACTTCCTCGATCGGCTTGCTGGCAAATGAGCTCAGGCCCATCGCGGTTCCGGCGCTTGCCGCAGCGCGGGCGACTGCGACTTCGGCGTCGGCGTTGACGGCCTGTACCCCGGTGGGCGAAACGATCACCGGTAGCGAGACGTGCCGGTCGAGGACGGTCGTTGCCTGGTCGCGCGCGGCCGGAACGCCGGCCGCGATGCGCGGCAGGAACCCGAGCTCGCCGAACGCGCTGACGTTGTCGCTCAGGGTCGCGCCCTGCTCGGACCCGGCAAGCAGCGCGCGGTAGACGGATCGCGGTAGCCGCTTCTTGGCCCGTCGCTGAGCCTCCGCCACCGATTCGAACCATCGCTTGGTACTGGCCACCGTCCGCTCCTCAACTCGCCCGGCTGGGCGCAGACACGCGCAGGAACACTGTGACGGGATCCTCGTCGCACGCGCGGTCGGGGGGTCGCCGACGGGAGTGATCAGCCTGCGGACGTGGCAGCGTGGAACCGTGGCGCACGGCGAGGGCGTGCTCGCCATGGCCGAGGACGCATTCGGGGTCGGGTCCGTCGAGGGGGAGGCCGGTGAAGAACTTGGCCGCCATGCAGCCGCCGCGACACGAGTCGTAGTGAGTGCACGAGCCGCACACCCCGGGCGATTGCGGGCGTCGCAGCTGCGTGAACAGCTCGGACTCCCGCCAGACCTTGGCGAAGCCGCCGGGCGCACGAACGTTGCCGGCCAGGAAGGCGTCGTGGATCGCGAACGGGCAGGCGTAGACGTCGCCGACCGGGTCGATCAGGCACACGACACGCCCAGCGCCGCACAGGTTCAGCCCGGGCAGCGACTGCCCGTAGGCGGAGAGGTGGAACAACGAATCCCCGGTCAGGACACCCTCGCCGTGCGCCAACAACCATTGGTAGAGCTCGCCCTGCTGCTGCTGGGTGGGATGGAGTTCGGCCCAAACATCCGCGCCACGACCGGACGGACGGAGGCGCGTGATGCGCAGCTGTGCCTCAAAGCGGTCGGCAATCGCCTTGAACGCATCGAGCTGCGAGACGTTTTCGCGCGTCATCACCACGGAGACCTTGAAGCCGCGAAAGCCGCTCGCATGCATCCGCTCCATGGCCCGTATGGCGGTGGCGTAAGAGCCGGCCCCGCGCACCCGATCGTTCACCTCGGCGGACGCGCCATCGAGCGAGATCTGAACGTCGACGTAATCCGCGGCGGCGAGACGCTCGGCGATCGCCGGGGTGATCCGGCTGCCGTTGGTGGAGAACTTCACCCCCACGTCGTGGGCCGTCGCGTAGTCGAGCACCTCCCAGAAGTCGCGCCGCACAGTGGGCTCGCCGCCGCCGATGTTCACGTAGAAGACCTGCATCCGCTGGAGCTCGTCGATGATCGACTTGCATTCCTCGGTGCTCAGCTCGCGCGGATCCCGGCGCCCGGAGCTCGACAGGCAGTGCACGCAGGCGAGGTTGCAGGCGTAGGTGAGCTCCCAGGTCAAGCAGATCGGGGCGTCGAGGCCGGCCTCGAAGTGGTCGACCAGCCGGGCCGGCGCGACGGCCACACTCATGGGGTCTCCCGCCGAATGATCATGCTCGTCCCGGCGAGGACGGACAGCGATCGCGCGTACTGAGGCAATTCCTCGGAGGCGATCCCGACGGCAAGGCACGCGGCGCGACCGCTCGGATACGCGGCGAGCGACTCCACCAGGCTACGGAGCGTTGGCGTCTTGAGGAACGACAGGCGCCGCGTGCCGAAGTGGTACGCGAGCGCGCCGAAGGGCTCGGGGCGGATCGCGACCTGCGGCGCGAGCGCCCAGGCCGCGTCGAGATCGAACGCCTCGACGGCGTGCGGGGTCACAGTCATGACGGCTCGCGCACGCGCCTAGTAGACGCCGCACATGCCGTCGATCGAGACGTCCTCGACCAGGAGGTCCTGTTCGACGAGGCTCTCCTCGACCGGCGGCTCGAGATCTGCAGCAGATTCGGCGGGGCCATCCTCGAGATCGGCAACGGATTCGACGGCGGGATCCTCGACAGCCGGCTCGGTGATCGGCTCATGCATGGGTTTTCTTCTCCTCTGACGACAGCGGCGAGTAAATTACACCACCGAGTGACATAATGCAATCCGTGACACCCCGCCGCGGTCGTCCACGCGCGACGACCCATCAGGAAGTGGCCAGCGTCGCACTCGATCTCTTCGCGAGGAACGGCTTCGAGACGACGACCGTCGGAGATATCGCGGCGGCAATCGGCATCCACCGTCGGACGTTGTTCCGCTACTTCCCCTCGAAGAACGACATCGTCTGGGGTGACTTCGACTGGGTCCTGGCAAGGCTGCGCGTGCACCTCGCCGAAGGGAAGTCCGACGAGCCGATGATCGAGGTCCTGAGGCGTGCCGCAGTGCGCTCCAACAGCTACCCCGCCGCCCAGCTGCAGGAGCTGCGAATCCGAATGACCCTGATCACCACCGTGCCATCGCTCCAGGCCCACTCGATGCTGCGCTACGCCGCTTGGCGCAATGTCGTCGCCGAGTTCGCCGCCGACCGTCTCGGCCAAGAGCCGGACGATCTCGCCCCGCTCGCCCTCGGATACGCCGCGCTCGGCGCATCGATGGCCGCGTTCAGCCGCTGGGTGGCGAATCTTGGCGACGACCTCGAGCACGACCTGGACGAGGCCTACGCGCTGCTCGAGTATGGGTTTCGCCTCCCGGAGAAGCGCCCATGAGGCTCGCCACGCTCGCGTGGACGGATCTGCCGGCACCGAGCGGACCGCTGCTGCTCGTCCCGCTCGGAGCCACCGAGCAACATGGTCCCCACCTCCCGATGAACACCGACAGCGTCATCGCCGAAGCGCTGACCGGCTCCATCGCCGACGGGCGCACGGACCGGATCGCCGGGCCCACCCTGCACTACGGATCAAGCGGCGAGCATGCCGCGTTCCCGGGCACGCTGTCGCTCGGCCAGGCCGCGCTGGAGCTCGCCGTCGTCGAGCTCGTACGGAGCGCGGACTACTTCCGCGGCGTCGCGATCGTGTGCTGGCACGGCGGCAACGCTGAGGCTCTCTCGCGTGCGACACAGCTGCTGCACGGCGAGGGCCGCCGCATCCAGGTCTGGCGTGGCCACCAAGTCGGAGGCGACCTGCACGCAGGGCGCACCGAGACGTCCCTGATGCTCCATCTCGCGCCCGAGCTCGTGGGCAAGGAGCGACCGGCCGGGGCCACCGAGCCGCTCGTCGCGATCAAGGATGCGCTGATGAGCGGCGGCGTCCGCCACGTCTCGCCCAACGGCGTGCTCGGCGACGCCGCGGGCGCGTCGGCCGACGAGGGCCGACAGATCTTCGCGAAGCTCGTCGACGATCTCGAGCAATTCCTGACGCAGCCGTGATCAGCGCGCGCTACCGCCTCGACGTATCGGCCCGCCGCTCCCGCGACGGGCGCGTACTCAGCGGTGGCCAACCGGCGCGCGTGCTGCGGTTCACCGCGAAGGGCGCCGCGGCGCTCGACGCTGCGCTTGACGCGGCGCTCGCGACGGGATCATCAGAGTCCCAAGATCTGCTGGACCGGCTCGTCGGCTACGGCCTGCTTCACCCTGGGGGCCAGACAACGCGCCCGAGCGACCAGCGCCTCACGTGCGTCGTCCCGGTCAAAGACAGCGCGGCGTCGATCGGCGAGCTGGTTGCCAAGCTGACCCCCCTCGGGCCGGTGATCGTGGTCGACGACTGCTCGGCCGACGGCACACGAGGGGAGGCCGAGCGCGCCGGGGCGCGCGCCGTCGCCAACGCCCACGAGCCGGGACCGGCCGGTGCCCGCAACACCGGCCTCGACCTGGTCGACACCGACCTGGTCGCCTTCGTCGACAGCGACTGCCTCCCACGCTCAGGCTGGTCCGACCAACTCGTGAACCTGCTCGACGACCCACGGCTCGCTCTCGTTGCTCCCCGCGTGGCCAGTCTCCCAGGCACCTCCGCCGTCGCGCACTACGAGATGCGTTGCTCGCCGCTCGACCTCGGACCTCAACCGTCGCTCGTCGCACCCGGTCGGCGCGTGACCTTCGTCCCTTCCGCAGCTCTCGTCGGGCGCACCGCGGCGCTGCGCTCGGTCGGCGGCTTCGACGCCTCCTTGCGCGTCGGAGAGGATGTCGACCTCGTGTGGCGCCTGGTCGGCCAGGACTGGACCGTCCGCTACGTCCCCGACGCGATCGTCGAGCATCGTCCGCGCCCCTCACCCGTCGCGCTTGCCCGTCAACGCTTCCGGTACGGTACATCGGCCGCGACGCTCGAGCGCCTGCACCCGGGTGCGGCGGCGCCCCTCCACATCACGCCGGGGACCGTTGGGGTGTGGCTCGCAAGCTGCCTCGGCTGCGACACCGCGATACTCGCGCTCGCCGCCACGACGCTTCCCGCCGCGCGCGCCGCGCAGGACCGGACCGCGCGAGGACATGCCGTGCTCCTCCGGGCCCGGGGTCACGCGGTGGCGACGCGCCACCTGGCGCGGGCCCTGACGCGCGAGTGGCTGCCGCTCACATTGCTCGCGTCGGTGCGCAATCCGCCGGCACGCCGGTTCATGGCCGCGGCGTTCGTCCTCGACACCGTCGTCGCCTACGTATCCGGCCCGCGCCGAGCGGGACCGCCGAGCTTCGTGGCGCTCCGCCTGCTCGACAACGCGTCCTACTGCGTCGGCGTATGGCGAGGGGCGCTCAGCCTGCGAACGCCGGCACCGCTGCTCCCGCGGCGCGTCCGCTCGTCGCCCTCTCGGGCGAGATCCCTCGCGACCGCACGAGCCTGACTCTCCGCCACGCGATCCGGTCCGTCGCGGCAGGGGACCGGTCGGTACTGTAAAGAAACCGTTAGTGACCAAACGCATGGTTGCATTTTGCTCGGGGGCTGGTACGATGGCCGCCGAAAACCAAATGAACGTTTGTTTGTTCATTGAGCCGTTTGGAGGGAGAGCGTGAGCACCTTGCAGGCGAATAGGGTCACGATCGTCGCCCATAGCGTCTCGGCGCGCAGCCTCGCCAGACCTCGGACGCAGACGAGATGAGCTCGAACTCACCCGTTGTCCTGTCGATCGAAGGTCTCTCGAAGACCTTCACCGGCCAGAAGGCTCTGAGGTCGGTCGACTTCCAGGTGCACGCCGGCGAGATCCGTGCGCTGGTGGGGCCGAATGGCAGCGGCAAGTCCACGCTCGTCAAGATCCTCGCCGGCTACCACCAGCCAGACGAGGGGGCCGTGGCGACAGTGGACGGTCAGCCGTTTGAACTCGGCCATGCGGATGCCGCGTTCGCGGCTGGGCTGCGCTTCGTCCACCAGGACCTCGGTCTCGTTCCCGCGCTGGGGGCGATGGACAACCTGGCGCTCGGCCGCGGTTACATCCGCGGACGGTCCGGCACGATCTCGTGGCGGCGAGAGCGGGAGACCGGTGAGGAGCTACTTGCTTCGCTCGGTTACGATTTCGATTTCCGGGCTCCCGTCTCGAGCCTCGCGGCCTCGGAGCGAACCGGGATCGCGATTGCCCGTGCGCTCGAGGGCTGGAGGGGTCACGCCAAGATCCTCGTGCTCGATGAGCCCACGGCATCGCTCCCGGCGGCGGAGGTGAACCGGCTCTTCGAGGTCGTGCGCACCGTGCGCGACAACGGTGTCGCGGTGATCTACGTGTCCCATCACTTCAACGAAGTGTTTGACATCAGCGACACGGTGACCGTACTCCGCGACGGCGCCCACGTCGCCACCCTGCCGACGGCCGATGTCGACGAGCCCCGCCTGGTCGAGCTGACGATCGGCCGCAAGCTCGCGGAGCCTCGCGACGCGCAGTCGGCCACCGCGATCGCGGACGCGGGCACAGCACTGCTTCAGCTCATCGGCGTCGGCGGTCGGGTCGTCCAGCACCTGGACGTGGAGGTCGGACCAGGCGAGATCGTTGGCGTCGCGGGCGTTACCGGGTCCGGCCGCGAGGAGATCTGCGGTCTGGTCTTCGGCGACCACCAGCGCTCCGGCGAGGTGCTCATCGAAGGGCGCTCCGTGCCGCCGGAGAGGCCCGACCTGAGCCTGCGTCTGGGGATGGCCTACGTGCCGCCGGAACGGGCCGCCAAGGCCGCGTTGCTCGACCAGACCGTACGTCAAAATACGACGATCAGCTGGCTCAAGCCGTTCTACGGTCCCCGCGGCTTGCGCCGTGCCGACGAGCGGGCCGAGACCAATATCTGGCTCGACCGCCTCGAGGTGGTGCCGCGCGACAGCGAGGCGCTCTTCCAAACGCTGAGCGGTGGCAACCAGCAGAAGATCGTCCTCGCCCGCGCGCTGCGGATCAAGCCACGCGTCCTCGTGCTGGACGAGCCGACGCAGGGTGTCGATGTCGGTGCCAAGGCAGCGATCCACGACATCCTGCGCAATGCGGCCGCCGAGGGAGCCGGCGTGCTCGTTGCCTCCGCCGAGTCCGAGGAGCTGGTCCAGCTCTGCGATCGCATCATCGTCATGAACCAGGGCCGGGCGGGCCGCGAGTGCCTGGCCGCGGAGGTGTCCGCCGATGAGCTGACCGAGTACACGCTGCGAACACTTGCGGCCGATCCCGCATAGCTAGGAGTGGACGTTGTCAACGCAGAATTCGAAAGAAGAAACCATGACCGCATCGCCAGTCCGAGAGCCTGCGCCGCCGCCGACGGGGCTAGCCAGCTCGGGGTCATCGCTGCGCTCGAAGCTCCCGGGGCTCAACAGCATCAGCCTGCTGCTGATCTGGGCAGCGGTGATCGTGCTCTTCGGCATCACCCAGACGAGCACGTTCCTGACGACCGAGACGCTCAAGACCTTGGCCGCCGATCAGGCGATCACGGCGATCATGGCGCTCGCGTTGCTCCTGCCGCTGGCCGCCGGCGCATACGATCTCTCGATCGGGGGGGTCATGGGGTTGGCGGTCGTCCTCGTCGCCTATTTCCAGTCCCACTATCACTTGGGGTTCGTCTTCGCTATTTTGCTGACGCTCTGCGCGGGCCTGGGGATCGGGGCGATCAACGCGTTCGTGATCGTGCGGCTGCGCGTCGACTCCTTCATTGCCACGCTCGGCATGTCCTCCGTCTTACTCGCGGCGGTGGAGTGGATCAACGGCGGCCAGGAGATCGTCACCGGCATCTCCACCAAGTTCACCAATCTGGGCAGTGATCAGCTGCTCGGATTCCAGTTGCCGTTCTATTACATGCTCGTCATCGGGGGGATCCTGTGGTACGTCCTCGAGTACCGGCAGGCCGGACGCTACATGTATGCGATCGGTTCGAATCCGGACGCGGCCCGACTCGCCGGCGTTCGGACCGGCCGCCTGACCGTCACGGCGCTCCTGGGATCGGCCTTTATCGCCTCGCTGGCCGGTGTGATCTTCACGGCGGAGATCGGCTCGGCGACGAACCAGGCCGGGCCGCCCTACCTGCTGCCGGCGTTTGCCGCCGCCTTCCTCGGGGCGACGCAGTTCCGGGCCAAGGTGGTCAACGTGCCCGGCACGCTGATCGCGGTCTACGCGCTGGCGACGGGGATCAAGGGCCTGCAGCTCTCAGGAGCGGCCTTCTGGGTCAACGATCTCTTCAACGGCCTCGCGCTGATCATTGCCGTCGCGTTCGCGGTCCGGGCGAGTCGCAAGCGCGCATAACCGGATGGGCCTGCTCAGCGGGGTCCGGGTCGTCGACTTCAGTCGCTTACTGCCGGGCGCGGCGTTGACGCAGCTCTTGGCTGATCTCGGGGCTGATGTCATCAAGATCGAGCGGCCGGGCTCCGGTGACGATATCCGGCGCGCCGGCCCGGCCGCGCACGGCAGCTCGGCGGTCCACCTGTTCCTCGATCGCGGAAAGCGCTCGGTTGCGCTCGACCTGAAGACGTGCGAGGGCCGCCTCGCGGCGACGAAGATCGTCGGCACGGCCGACGCTGTCGTCGAGTCGTTTCGTCCGGGCACCGCTGACGCGCTCGGGCTCTCGTACGAGGCTCTGCGGGAAGGAAATCCGAGGCTCGTGTATTGCTCGGTCAATGGCTACGGCAACAGCGGGCCGCGCGCGCCGGCGGCCGGCCATGATCTCAACTACTGCGCCTACGCCGGCATCCTCGACTTCGGCGGCTGGGGAGCTGAAGGGCCGCGAGCACCCGGCGCGCAGATCGCCGACGTGACCGGCGGCGCCGTGGCCGCGGTTGGCCTGCTCGCGGCGCTCGTGTCCGCCGGGCGCACGGGGGAGGGTACGCGGATTGATGTCGCGCTCGCGGACGTGGCGCTGTGGACAATCGGGATCCACGTGTCGAGCTACCTCGCCGGTGGTGCGCAGGGGCCGCGCAGCAGCGACCTCAACGGGCACTGGGCGTGCTACGACGTCTATGAGTGCGCCGACGGACGCTTCATCGCTGTCGCCGCGCTCGAGCCAAGATTCTGGACGAAGCTCGCCGAGGGTCTTCGGCGTCCCGATCTCGCCGTTCGCCAGTACGACCGCGCGGTCATCGCGGAGCTTCGCCAGCTGTTTCGCTCGCGCTCGCTGGCTGAATGGCTCGCGAGCCTCGAGGGCTACGACGCCTGCGTAGCTCCCGTCCAGCGCTTCGACGAAGTGACGGCCGACGAGCAGTTCGTCAACAACCGCATGTTCATCGAGGCCCCGGCGGGGACGGGCAGAATCACCCAGGTGGCCACGCCGCTGCGCTCACCGGCGATCGAGGAGCCGAGGCGCTCGGCGCCGATAGCCGTCGGTGAGCATACCGCCGAGGTGCTGGAGGAATGCGGCGTCGAGGGGTGAGGATCGTCGCACACTGGGTGCTCATCGACGGAAGCGTCTGACCCCGTCATCGCCGGTCTCCGAGACGGCTTGTCCGGTCGTTTCGAGATGCTGCAACACGCACAGCGTGACCGAGAGCATCGACTGCCGCCGATTGTGGTCAGGGTCGCCCTCGACGAGCTCGAGCACGAGCGCGTGTGCGCTCCGGGGCTGCGTCGACAGCGCGGCAAGGATTCGCTGTGAACGAGCGACCGCAGCGGCGCGCGCCTCGCCCAGCCGCAGCGCGGGATCGTTGACTGCGCGGCCGTGACCTGGCAGCAGCAGCGATGCGTTCAGCTCACGAATCCGATCGATCGCCGCGAGGTGCTCGCCGTACGGGTCCGGCGTGTGGCCATACTCGAGGAACGGCTCCGGGCTTCCGTAGGCGAGATCAGCGGAGATCAGCCAGCGTCGCGGCTCGTTGAAGAGCACCACCTGGGTCGGCGAGTGCCCAGGTGCCGGGACCACACGCCATCGACCAAGACGCGTCGCCAGGATGTCGCCCTCGGTGAGGAAGCGCTCGGGAGATATGCGGTCGTGATGGACGTCGTCGGCGAGGCGGGCGTCGACCCATGCGTCGAGCTCTACTCCCGGGATGCCTTCATGGAGGCCCATGCGTCGACGAGTCTCCACGGGAATCGCCGGGTCCCGCAGCACGTCATCGATCGTGTCGGGCCCGATCGCTCGCACGAACTCACAGCCGGTCTGCTCGACGACCGTCGCGGCGCCTCCTGCGTGGTCGGCGTGGAGATGGGTGCACAGGAGCAAGCGCACGGCGCCGGGCTCGACGCCGGCCAGCTCGAGGGCGCGGGCGAGCGCGGACCACCCCGGGGGGAGGCTCGTTCCGCAATCGATCAGGCAGAACCCGTCGGCCAGAGCGAGCAGATAGCAGTTGACGGACGTCGGAGCGCGGTAGGGAAGGGGCAGGCGAAGGCACCACAGCCCGTCTTCGATCACGTAGACGCTGGTATCGGTGGGCCGCCGCGGAACCGGCCGGAGGTCCGCCGGGAGGAAGCGGCCGGTGGTCATGAGGTCGATTGCGCGCGGCGATCAGGACTGGCGATTCCGAGCGCGGTGATCAGCCGTTGCTACCGCGCCACGCCAGCGACCCTCCGTCGATGAGGTGCGTCGAGCCGTTGATCCACGATGCGTCGTCCGAGGCGAGAAAGCACACGAGCTTCGCCACTTCCGCCGGCTTGGCAAGACGGGGCATCAGGTGTGTCGAGACAATCATCCGGTCAACAGCCTCCTTGTCGGTGGCGGCCTGGCGCCAGCGATCGACCATCTCGGTGTCGATTCCACCGGGTGCGATGCAGTTACATCGGACGTCTGGGGCGAGATCGAGCGCGGTCGTTTTCGTGAGCGCCTGAACCGCAGCCTTGGTGGCGCTGTAGACAGGGCAGCCGGGATAGGCATTGAATGCTCCCGTGGACCCGGTGTTCACGATCGCCGGCCCGCGCGTCGAGCGACGCAAGTGCGGCGCGGCGAACCTCGTCGCGAGCCAGACGGCTCTGAGGTTCACGTTGCAGACCTTTTCCCACACGGCTTCGGGCAGGGTGTCCACCGTGAGATCCGCTGTATAGAACGACTCCTGGATGCCGGCGTTGTTGTGAAGCACGTCCAGGCCACCGAAGTGCTCGACGACCTGAGCGACGAGCGCGGCAATCTGCGCCGAGTCTTCAACGTCACAGTGGAAATACTCGGCTGAACCGCCGATCTGGCGAATCTGCGCCACGGTCTCGATCCCGGCGGCATCGTTGACGTCGGACACCGCCACGACTGCGCGCTGCCGCGCCATCTCCAACGCAGAAGCACGCCCGATGCCGCTGCCGGAGCCCGTTACGAGACAGATCTTCTCGTCCAACATCCCTCGTCTCCTTCGGTCGATTGTTGGTATCTACCGGACGGGCCGACCCCGCGGACCCTGAGCATAGCTTACCGACCATACGTTTGGTATAATCGCCGCGGCGGTCATACCACCGCGCAGCGGTTGCGCGGAGCGCGCAAATCACCCCGGAGGACGCGTGCCGCGCGTCGAGGAGGATCTTCCATGACGGTCTCGATGTCCGAAGCGCCAGACATTCTCTCGGAGGCGCACGGGCGCGATCCATACTCCTCCTACCGGATCCTGCTCGAGGACTTCCCGGTGGTGTTCCATCCCGGGACCAGCGCCTGGCTCGTGAGCCGACACGAGGACATCACCCGGGTGATGAAGAGCAAGGAGATGTCCTCAGAGCATTACGCGGCACAGATCGAGCCGGTGCACGGCCGGACGATCATCCAGCTCGAGGGCAAGGAACACACGATGCACAGACGGCTGCTCGCGCCTTTCTTCCGCGGCAACGGTCTCGAGGCGTTCAAGCCGACGATCGAGGAGGTCGCCGAGTCGCTCGTGGCTCGGCTCGTGGACGATCAGGACGCAGCCGTCCGCGGCGCCGACGGACGTGCCGAAGTCGACCTCAGCCGCGCGTTCTTCAAGCCGTTTCCGATCACCGTGATCGAGCGGATGCTCGCGCTTCCGAGCGCTGACCACGAGAACTTCAGCCGGTGGTACCGGGACATCATGGGCTTCATCGGAAACCTCGCCGGCGCAGCCGAGCCGATCGCCCTGGGTCTTCAGGCCCGCAAGGAGCTGACGGACTACTTCTTGCCGCTCATCGACGAGCGCCGGAAGGGGACAGGCACCGATCTGCTGACGCTCATGTGCCAAGCCGAAGTCGATGGCGATCATCTGACCCGAGAGGAGGTTCGCGCCTTTGTGAGCCTGATGCTTGTCGCAGGGGGCGAGACCACCGACGGGGCTCTCGGCAACATGTTCATGAATCTGATCAAGAACCCCGACCAGCTCGCCGCCGTCTACGAAGACCGCAGCCTGATCGTGGATGCGTTTGCGGAGACCCTTCGCCACACGCCGCCGGTCCACCTCTCCGCGCGTCAGCCGCTCGCGGACATCGAGCTCGGGGACGTGACGATTCCCGCTGGGGCCACGATCTTCTGCATGATCGGTGCCGCCAACCGCGATCCCCGGAAATTTGCCGATCCGGAGCGCTTCGACATCTTTCGCACGGACAACGACACGTCACGCGCGTTCAGTGCCGCCGCGGATCATCTGGGGTTCATCAACGGCCGCCACTTCTGCGTGGGCGCGATGCTGGCCAAGGCGGAGATCGAGATCGGTGCCAACGCGGTACTCGACCGCATGACCGACCTTCGATTCGCCGACGGCTTCGTGCCGCAGGAGGCGGGCTTGTTCACCCGTGGGCTCGACAGCCTCCGGGTCACGTTCATCCCGGCGTAGGTGGAGTCACTGCTGACCCACGTCTTTACCTCGGCGAACATCGCGGAGCACGCCTAACCATCAGGAGTCTCTACATGAGCGACACAAGTGAGATCATCCGGCTCACCCTCGACTACGCCTGGTACCTCGATAACCTCGACCTCGACGGCGTCATGGAGCAATTCACCGATGACGCGGTCATGGACGCGACGCCAATCGGGCTTACTCTGAACGTTGGCAAAGCGGATGTTCGCGCCTTCTTCGGTGACGTCGTGTCACAGCTTTCTCATGAGAGCCATCTCACTTCCAACCATCGTGTCGACGTTGCAGATGACGCCGCCACCGCTGTCGGCACCGTCTACTATGATGCGCACGCCGTCACGCTCGAAGGCGTGCACGCGCGAGCTCGTGGCTTCTACGAGGATGAGTACAGACGGACGCCGTCGGGTTGGCGCATCAGTTCACGGGTGGTCAAGGCACTGACACCGCCGAGTATGCAGGCGTTCTCGATGTATGACTCAGAGCGCGATTCGGATACCAGCGCGCGGACGCCCTGAGTCTCGGAAGCGCCCGACCTTTCCTTTCCTTCGACGACGCCCTGGACATGGAACTGACGATGATGCGCGGCCGCGGTCCGGGGCTCGGGACGTATGCCTCGAGATTCGAGCTCCCTGAGCGCACGCTGCTCCACGTCCTTCGCCACCAGGCGCAGGCGCGCGCCGATCATCCTTGGCTGGTCTTCGACGGGTCCGAGACGCTGACGTTCGGCGCGGCCCAAGAGCGTGTCAACCAAGCCGGCCACGCGCTGCGCGCGAGGTTGATTGGCCCAGGCGACAACGTCGCGCTCTTTCTTCGCAACCAGGTCGAGTTTCTCCCCGCGTTCCTCGGGGCGCAAGCAGCCGGCGGCGTCGCGGTGCCGCTCAACGCCGGCTCTCAGGGTCCACTGTTGCAGTACGTGATCGAGGCTTCCGCGGCGAGGGCCATTGTCGCCCGTGCCGATTTGCTCGACCGGCTTGAAGCCCTCGACGCGCTCGGTGACGTGCGGCTGGTCGTCGTGTGCGGCGAGGGCCCATTGCCCGCTGATATCCATGGTGCGACGACCGTGCGGTGGCCCGACTTCCTCGACGGCCACCCCGTCACCCCGGTCAGCGAGCTGCCGCGTGGCACCGATGTCGGGCTGATCCAGTTCACGTCTGGGACGACGGGCAACTCGAAAGGCGTCGTCTACCCCAATCAGTTCCTGTACCTGTACTCGGCGATGGTCACCGACACGCAGGAGCGCAAGCACGACGACGTTCTCACCACGCCCCTGCCGCTCTTCCACGTGGCCGCGCTTCACATGATCGCCGGATCTGCTCTCCACGCGGGTTGCACCGCCCACCTGAAGTCGCGCTTCTCGGCAACGAACTACTGGCAGGAGGTGGCGGCCGATGGCGCCACGTTCGGAATCCTCCTCGGCCCGATGGCAGAGATCATCCTCAAGCATGGTCCCGAGGTTCCTGAGCACCGCATGGAGAGCATCTTCTGCGTGCCGTTCCCGCCCAATGGCGCGTCGTTTGAGAAGCGCTATGGCGTGACGCTGCTGTGGCAGGGCTACGGCATGACTGAGATCTATCCGCTACCGATGCCGAAACGGCTCGAGGAGGGGGTCCCACGCGACACGATCGGACGGCCCGCTTCGTGGATCGAGTTCGCGGTCGTCGACGCGGACGATCGGATCCTCCCGGCCGACGAGGTCGGAGAGCTGGTGTTCCGGCCTCGCCTGCCGCATGCGATGGCGCGCGAATATTTCAACGCGCCCGAGGCGACGACGAAGGCCTTCCGCAACTTCATGTTTCACACGGGCGATCTCGCCTGCTACGACGACGAGGGACGCCTGCATTACCGCGGGCGCCAGCAGGATCGGATCCGTCGCCGCGGCGAGAACATCTCGGCCGACGAGCTCGAGTTCGTCGCCATGAGGCACCCCTCGGTCGTGGAGGCGGCGGCCTACGGCGTCCCGGGTGAGTTCGGCGAGCAGGAGGTCAAGCTCGACATCGTCCCGCGGGACGATCTCGACTGCCCGGCGCTCCACGCCTGGCTCGCCGACCAGCTCCCGCGTTTCATGGTGCCGCGCTACATCGAGCTGAAGCACGAGCTTCCGAAGACACCAAGCCAGAAGATCCTCAAGTACCAGCTGGCCGAGGCGCCCCTCGACCGCAACGAGGTCTTCGTGTTCGAGACGGTCACCAAGCGGTGATGCGATGATCACGGCAGCGGTTCCGAACGACGACCTCATGTCGGCCGAGCTCCTGGCCGATCCGTATCCGGCGATGGCGGCGTTGCGCGAGAGCGACCGCATCCACTGGAGCGACGCGCAGCGGGCTTGGCTCGTGACCCGCTACGACGATGTCGTCGAGGGATTCGGCAACCCCCTCCTGTCGTCGGACCGCGTCCGGCCGTTGCTCGCCACGATGACCGACAAGCAGCGTCAGTCGGCGGGCCGGGTCATGGAGCTGCTCGCCGGGTGGATGGTCGTCACCGACCCGCCCGAGCACACTCGCCTCCGGCGCCTGGCCGCCAACGCATTCAACCCGCGCCGCGTGGCGGCGATGGAGGGGCGGATCCGGGGCCTCGTCGACGACATGCTCACGCGTTTCATCGCCGACGGCTGCACCGATCTCATCGCGGACTTCTCCTTCCCGCTCCCCGCCACGGTGATCGCCGAGCTCCTCGGCGCGCCGCCCGGGGACCGCGACCGCTTCCGCCACTGGTCCGAGGACCTCGCGCAGGTCGCGTTCGGCGCCGGCGGTGCGGGGCGCCCCGACCGCCACGAGCGCGGGATGCGGGGCCTGCAGGAGCTGCTCGACTACTTCGAGGGCCTGATCGAGGACGCCCGCGCCGATCCCGGCGGCGAGAACATGATCGCCGGGCTGCTCGAGGGCGACGGGAAGGGGAACGTCCTCGACCTCGAGGAGACGAAGGCGATGCTCGCCCTGATGCTGTTCGCCGGGCACGAGACGACGACGAACCTGATCGCCACCTCGACGGTCCGGCTGCTCGAGCGCCCCGACCAGCTCGCGCTCCTCCGCGAGCAGCCCGACCTGATCAACCAGACCGTCGAGGAGACCCTGCGCTACGAGGGCGCCATTCGCGTCCTCATCCGTTGGGTCATCGAGGACTTCACGTGGCACGGGAAGGAGGTGCGCGCGGGTCAGCGCGTCTTTCTGCTCCTCGGCGGCGCGAACCGCGACCCGGCGAAATTCAACGATCCCGACCGCCTCGACATCACGCGCAAGCCCAACCCGCACGTCGCGTTCGGCAAGGGCGTGCACGCGTGTATCGGCGCGCAGCTCGCGCGCGTGGAGACGCGCATCGCCCTGGCCGCCGTGTTCGAACGGCTTCCCGGACTACGCGTGGCCCACCAGGAGCTCAAATGGACGCCGAGCCTGGCCTCGCGCGCTCTGCGCTCCGTCCACGTCGAGCACGATGCCACTCAGACCCGCGGCTGACCGCGGTCGTCTGTCCCCACAGGAGAGCGCATGCCCAAGTACGACGTGGTCATCATCGGGGCCGGCGCCGCCGGTCTCACAAGCGGGGCCCTGCTGGCCAAGGAGGCGAAGTCCGTCTGCGTCGTCGAGGCGGGCAAGTACCTCGGCGGCCGTGGCATGGCCGTCCCGGAGGAGGGGTTCAAGCTGAACCTCGGCGGGCACCTGCTCGAGGACGGCGGCGGCGGTCTGACGAAGATCTTCGAGTATCTCGGCAAGGAGCTCACGCACGGCGCGGCCTCGGCGGACCAGCTGATCTGGGACCACGACAAGCTCGAGTGGGGGTCGATCCGCGACCGCTTCCAGGGCGACCGCAGCGAGCTCAGGCGGGTGATCAAGATCCTCCTCGCGACGCCCTACGGCGAGCTCGACCGCCTCGACGATCAGCCCTTGCGCACGTGGCTGGCGCAGCACACGTCGGATCCGGCCGTCTTCGACCTGTTCGAGTTCATCTCGGTCCTCGAGTGCATGACCGACGACTGGTATGACCACTCGGCGTCGGAGAACCTCATCGCCCGCAAGATGCACTTCGAGGAAGCGGGCAAGGCGGCGTATTCGTTCTGGCCCGGCAAGGGCTGGGACGGGCTCTTCGACGACCTGCGCGATGCCGTCGTCGAGCATGGCGGCGAGGTACTGCTCAACACGCCCGTCGAGACGGTGCTGATCGAGGACGGGCAGGTGAAGGGCGTCGCCCTCGGCCGCGACAAGGTCCTGCCCAACGAGGTCCTCGAGGGCGACATCGTCGAGGCCGACTGCGTCATCTCCACGCTGCCGGTATGGAACGTCCTGCGCGTCGTGCCCGAGCAGCACCTGCCCGACTGGTACACGGCGCAGATCCGCTTCCTGGCCCAGGACCACCTGCGCATTTCCTGGCTCGGCCTGTACATGGCTACCAAGCAGCCGGTGCACATCAACGACCCGACGGAGCTCGCCACGTGGCTGCACGCGCCGACGAGCCGCCTGTCAGGCTTCTTCTTCAACCAGACGGCGATGGACCCGTCGACGTCCCCGCCCGGTAGCAACCTGTACGTGTGCGGCGGCATCATCCCGGGCTTCAAGGCGCGCGACATGGAGTACGTGAAGAGGAAGTTCGAGGAGTTCGAGGCGGACCTGAAGGTCATGTACCCGGGCCTCAAGGAGACGTACTGGCGCCGGCGGCACCTCGTCCACGATCCCTCGTTCGGCGTGATCCAGAAGCCCGGGCTCGTCGGCATCTTCCGGCCGCACTGGCGTGCCCCGAACGTCGATGGCCTGTACTTCGCGTCGGAGACGTTCCGCAGCCGCGGCATCGGCGTGGACCGCGCCGCCCGCGCCGGCCTCACGGTGGTGGAGGACTATCTCGGACGCAAGCTCGATGGTCACTTCGGCTGGCACTACTAGACAGCTGATCCGCTTCGGCTGCGCGGGCAGTGACCGCAAGGGATCGCACCTAGCTCATCGAAATGGGCTTGCGGGCGCGTCACTGGCACCCGTAAGTTGGCCAGGGCTCCAGGGGCGGACGGTTGTGCCACCGTCCCCGGTGGTCTGCTGATAGTCCGCCGTGAAGAGGTTATACGGGTGGGCCGGCGGCATGGCGCTGACCCGATCGAGCAGCGTGCGCTCCCCGGGCGGAAGCTCCAGCTCCAGTGCGGCCAACGCGTCGTCGAGCTGACCAAGCGTGCGCGCGCCGATGATCGGCGCGGTGATGCCGGGATGGCCGGCGGCCCAGGTCATGGCCACCTGCGCCGGCGGCCGGCCGAGCCGTTCGGCGACGGCGACCAGCGCTTCCAGGATCGGCCAGTCCCGCTCGGTGAAGCGATTCAGGAGCGCCGCGTAACCGGGGCTCGAGCCGAGTCGTCCCTGATCGTTGGCACCGTCGCGGGAGTACTTGCCGGTCAGGAACCCACCTCCCACCGCGCCCCAGGGGCAGACCCCGATGCCGAGGTGCTGGGCCGCCGGTAGATGCTCGCGCTCGATCGTGCGTTCAACCAGCGAGTACTCCGGTTGGAGGGCGATCGGCCCCGCCCGCCCGTCTCGCTCGGCGAGCGTCTTGGCGCGCGCCAGGTACCACGCGGGGACGTCGGAGAGACCGTAGTAGCGGATCAATCCGGCGGCCACGAGGCCGTCGAGCGTCCTCACCACCTCGTCGACCGGCGTTGCCGTGTCCCAGTGGTGCATCCAGTAGAGGTCGACGTAGTCGGTGCCCAACCGCTCCAGGGAGTCGCGGAGCGAACGATGAATGCTCTTTGCCCCATTGCCGCCGGCATTGGGATCTCCCGGCCGCGTGCCACCGGAGAACTTCGTGGCGAGCACGATCGCATCACGCTCGCCGCCCTCGCTGAGGAACCGACCCACCATCCGCTCGCTCGAGCCGTCGTTGTAGATATTGGCGGTATCGATGAAGTTCCCGCCCGCCTCGCGGTAGCGGGTCCAGATCTGGCGCGAGATGTCGACGTCGGCGCCCCATCCCCAGTCCGTGCCAAAGGTCAGGGTGCCGAGCGCCATCGGGCTGACCCGCAAGCCCGAGTGACCGAGTGTCACGTAGGCGTCGAGGCCCATCGCTACACGCGCTCGGCGGCCTGCCGACCAAAGGTCTCTGACAGACCCTCGATCGACAGGACCGGATGCGTGCTCATCGGCTCATGCTCACCGGCTCGCCGCGCTGGTGTTCAGCTGACGTGCCAGAGGGCTTTGAATGCTGCCTGGTAGTTGGGCGGGTCCCAAGCGGTCGCGTTGGTGGTGTTGGCCTTGGTTTGGAGGATGGTGGGGCTGGCGAGTGGGTCGGTGATTTGGGGGTCGCCGACGAAGTGGCGGGCGAGCGCGTCGATGTCTGCCCACGAGATCCACGCCACGGGGTAGGCCGTCCAGGCGTATTCGGTGCCGTTGAGGATGTTGGCGAGGTTCGGCGCGGACGCGTTCTGCCCGACGATCTTGACTTTCGAGCTCAGGCCTGCGCCTTTGAGGGCCGCGGCGACGCCGGAGGCGAAGTTGCCATCGGCGAACGCGACGTAGTTGATGTCGGGGTTCGCCTGCACGGTGCTGACCACGGCTGCGGGTAGGGTCGTGCCGACGTCGGTGAGTTCCTCGTTGATGATCTTGACGCTGCAGGCTGAGCAATCGCTCGTGATCGTCTTCTGGAGCGTGTTGGACAGTGACGTCAGGATCGGGAAGACCGGCATGTTGAACATTGCGACGTGGGCGTCGCCCTTGCTGTCGGAGACGATGAAGTTGCCGAGGATCTGGCCGTCGCGGTTGAACACCGGTGTGTGGGTGACCTCCGTGATGATCGGCGGTGACGCTGTGTCGGGCACGCCGGAGTTGACGACCGGGACGTGCTCCGCCAGGGCGTGCTTCAGGGCCGTCTCGGTGACCGCGTCTTGGAACCCGTTGAGGATAATTCCGTCAGGATGAAGCGCCAGCGCCGCGTTGATCTGCTGGACGACGTTCTCCGGTGTGCCGGTGGAGACGAGCGGCTTGAACTTCCAGCCCAGCGCCGCCGCGGCTTGACCGGCCGCGCTCAGGCCGGCCGCGCAGACCGGCAGGTTGCACTCGACAGCAGCGATGAGCTTCCCGGTCGGGGGCTTCTTGGTCAGTGGTGTCGTGATGCCGTTACCGGTCGGCTCCTGCAGATAGGGCGCCACCGCTTTCGTCGCCGCGGCGACGTTCGCCGACGACGCGCCACTTGACGCGGACCCACCACTCGACGCGGACGTAGAACTCGAGCTCTTACTGGTGCTCCCACACGCCGCGACCAGGACCACGGCAACAATCACTCCGGCCACCGCCAGCAACCGTCGACCAATCAGACTCACGTCCATCACTCTCCTCAGGCCTCGCAATGCAGAAAGGGACAACCAACCGCTCGGTTGAGCATCGGGAGGTTCAAGCTACTAGCACAAATTCCAAAAGTCAACCATTCGTTTGGTTGTTTAGCATCGTCTTAACGTAAACCTGAGGAAGTCCTCACGGGCCGGTGCGGACTTAGGCCCTGACGTAGGCGATCCGATCATTCGCCGCGCTGGAGAGCCACAGCTCGCCGTCGACCTCGAGCGCAGTCGCGGCGGTTCCGAAGACCTCGTGCTCGAGGCGGACGAGCTCCTCGACGGCCAGGGTCTCGGGATCGATCTTGAGCGCGACCACCGGGAAGTTGCACGACGCGTAGGTCGTGACTCCGTCGAAGACGGTCTTGGGTTCGCTGATCTGCCCGGCGGTGAGGACGTGGCCATCCTCGCTCCACTTGACGTTGTCGGGCAGAAAGTCCAGCTGGATCGTGTCGCGCCTCACCGGTGAGACCCCGCGCGACAGGCGAACGAAGGTCTTCGTCGCCCAGGACGCCACGTAGAACCACCGACCGTCGGGCGAGACGTTGACGCCGTTGGGGGCGCTAAACGCGCTCTGCGGCACTTCCTCCCATCCCTGCCCGGCATGCCACTCCATGAGACTGCCCGTGATCCTGCCGGCGTAGACCTTGTCAAACGCCGTCGGGTCGGCGAGGTCGAGGTAGTTCGTCGCCACGATGCCACCGTCGGGCAGCGGCGCGACCGCGTTGCCCCAGACGCCCGGCGCCTGGAGGATCGCGCCAATCCACCGGACCGCCGGGCGGTCGGCGGTCGTGTCGACCTCGAAAACCTCGATCGACTCGCGCTGGCCGTGGTTGACGAGGTAGAGCGTGTGCACGTCGCCATCTCCCGGTCGCAGCGCGAGGCCGTGCGCGTTGAAACTGGCGATGTCCGGCGCCTCGACGTCGCCGTAGATGCCGCCGGACGGCGCGAACGCGACCTGCGACGGAAACAGCTCCTCGCCGGTCTTGGCGAGGCTGTCGACGAGGTACATGTGGCCTTGGGGGTGTTCGGGTCCAGCCATTCCGCTGGCAATCAGCCAGCGTGTGCCGGGGACGCGTGCCAGATCTTCCGCGTTGTACAGACCGGTGATGAAACCGAGCTCGGTCGACGTCATCGTGCTCATCTCGCTCCTCCTTCAGGGGCCTGCGATGTGACGGCACAAGCCCGGGTTCGAATCAATAGGTGTGCTTGCCCATCGCGGCGGCCCAGGGACCTTGGCAGGTGGACGTGACCGGAGAACGCTTGCGGTTGACGGTCAGCGGTGGTTGAACACCGGCTCGCGCTCCTCGAAGTGCGCCTGGATGGCCTCTTTGTGGTCTTCGGAATAGAGCGATACCCGTTCAAGCTCCGCAGCGAACTCGAAGACGCCCGCTCCGAGCAGCTCCGCGACCTTGGCAAAGATCCGCTTGGTCCCGCGGATCGCCTGGCCCGGACCATCGGCCAGCTGACGCGCAATCGCTGTCGCCCGGATGAGCACTTCGTCTCGCGGCAAGACCTCGTTGATGAGCCCGATCTGGAGGGCACGCTCGGCGGGCATGGGCTCTCCGGTGAGCAGGTGGTAGCGGGCAGCCGGAAACCCCGCGTTGAGCGCCCACATGAGCGCCCCGCCGTCGCCGGCCGTGATGCCCGCCTTCACATGCGGGTCCATGATGTCGATGCCCTCACCGGCGATGATGATGTCCGAGTTCACCGCGATGGTCGCGCCGACGCCGACGCAGTTGCCGTTCAGGGCAGCGATCAGGGGCTTATCGAGGGACAGGATGTTTTGGACGAGGCGACGAACCGTGCGGAAAACGTCGTCGTACTCTCGTGGATGTAGGTCGCGGATGTAGCTGACGTCGCCGCCTCCGCAGAATGCGTCCCCCGCGCCGGTGATGACGATGACGTAGACGTCGTCATCACCACCCAGGAGGTAGAAGGCCTCCGCGAGCTGCTCGTGCAGTCGGCCGTTCATCGCGTTGCCGGTCTCAGGGATGTTGAGCGTGAGCGTCGCGACGTGATCGTCGACATCGACCAGCAGCGTCTCTAGGTCGCTGTAGACCGCCATTGCCTTCTCCTGACCTCGTGGGATAAAACAACCAAGCGCTTGGTCGAGCCTATCAACGCGGCGCCGGAGCGTCAACGCTCGAAGGGACGCATTGGCCCACCGATCGGTGGGTTGATTATGATCCGACGCCGACCAACCGGCGGTTGGTCATTCAGGTCGTCTACCTCCAGACGGAGCCAGACTCATGACCCAGCGCCCCAGGACGCAATGACGGCCACGTCTCGGACGCACCCGGGCGGCTGGGCTGAGTCGATCACGATTGGCGACCTCCTGCTTCGGAGCGCATCGCAACGCGGGTCGGCCGACGCCGTCGTCTTTCCCGAGGAGCGCCTCGCCTACGTCGAGCTCGCGGCGCGCGCAAGGCAGCTGGCGCGCGGGCTCATCGGGCTCGGCGTCTGCCCTGGCGAGCACGTCGGCGTGCTGATGGCCAACAGCCCCGAGTGCATCGCCGCCATTTACGCCGTCGCCCTGGCGGGAGCAGCCGTGGTCCCGATCAACACGCGATATCGCGCGGTCGAGCTGCCATACGTCATCACCCATGCTGATCTCGCAGCGATCATCACCAGCGACCGCATCGACGAGCACGTCGACCTGCTCGGACTGATCCAGGGCGCGCTGCCCGCCCTCGCTGATGCGTCCGAGCCCGGTCGCCTCGCGCTCGGGTCTGCTGCACCGCGACTGAGGGCCGTCGTGGTCTTAGGGGCGCGACGGAGCCCGGGCACGGTGGATGAGGCGCGGCTGCTCAGCCTGGCCGAAGGTGTCGGTGAGGAGGAGCTCGATCGCCGCCGCAGCGGTGTCCGCGTGCGCGGGACCGCGGTGGTGCTCTACACCTCCGGCACGACGTCCCAGCCGCGTGGATGCATCCTGACCCACGAGGCTCTGGTCCGCGCCTGGACCGAAGTGGGGAGGATCTTGCGGATGGGACCGCAGGATCGCTGCTGGGCGCCATGTCCACTGTTCCATCTCGGGGCTGTCGGGCCCCTGTTGATGTGCGCCGCTCACGGTGCCGCGTTTCTGTCAGACACGTTCTTCGACCCCGAGCGCGCGCTCGAGCTCATTGAACGCGAGCGGGCGACCATCCTGTATCCCGCTTATCCCCCGATCACGCAGGCCGTGCTCACGCATCCGACGTTCTCCCGCACCGACCTGAGCACCGCGCGCGCGATCGTCAATGTCGCTCCACCCGATTCGCTGCGCCAAATGCAGGCTGCGCTTCCCAAGGTGATCCAGCTATCGCTGTACGGGCTGACGGAGGGCGGGGCGCAATCACCTACAACCGGCTCGACGACGACCTCGACGTGCGCGTGGGAACCTGCGGCACGCCGCTCCCTGGATCCGAGGTGCGGATCGTCGATCCCGAGACCGACGCGGACCAGCCAGCCGACGGCGAGGGCGAGATCCTCATTCGCGGTGTGACCGTCTGTGAGGGCTACTACCGGGATCCTGAGAAGACGGCGGCGCAGTTCGATCGGTGCGGCTGGTTCCACACCGGCGATCGGGGATCGCTCGATCCGGAGGGTCACTTGCGGTTCCTCGGCCGCCTCAAGGACATGCTGAAAGTGGGTGGCGAGAACGTCGCCCCGGCGGAGATCGAGTCGCATCTGAGTCTGCACCCGGCGGTCAAGCTGGTGGTGGTCGTTGGCGTCCCCGACGACAGACTCGAGGAGGTTCCGGCCGCATTTGTCGAGCTCATCCCTGGTCGCGCGGTCAGCGCGCACGACCTGCGCGAGCACTGCACCGGCCAGATCGCCCGATTCAAGGTCCCCCGGTACATACGCTTCGTCAGCGAATGGCCGATGTCTGCGACCAAGGTACAGAAGGACCCGCTGCGCGAGCGACTGCTCGAAGAGCTTCGGGCCGAGCGTGTCGGGGCCGGCACGCTGGTCGGCGAAGGTGCGGTGCCGCTGGATGACCAGGCGGCGCTGCCGGTGGACGCCGAGACGACGGTTGACAAGCACCGCGCGGCGAGTAGGATCGACCGCTAGCAACCAAACGATCGGTCGATCAACGACCAAGAGGGGAGACCTATGAAGTACGACGTCATCGTGGTCGGCGCCGGTACGGCCGGATTGGTCGCCGGGTCGCTGCTGGCCAAGGAGGGCAGGCGCGTGGCGATAGTGGAGAGTCACCGCTACCTCGGTGGCCGGGCGATGTCCCATCGCCATCGCGGCCACGAGATCGGTCTGGGTTCGCATCTGGTCGAGGATCCGGGTGACAGCCTGTCGCGGGCGTGTGAGTACATCGGCGTGACGATGGAGCACAGCGAGCGGAGTGATTCGATGCCGTTCTGGGATCGCAATGGGTGGAAGCCGATTCAGGAGTTCTACGGGGGGGCGGCGAAACAGGGACTGAAGCGCTGCATCGAGGCGGTGACCGGGACTGAGTACAGCGAGTTGGACAACTGGGATCACGCGTCCTTGCGCGAGTGGATGGCGCAGTACACGAACGACGAGGGGGTGTTCCTGGTCTGGGAGGCAATTTCGGTGCTCGAGCAGATCACCTTCCGCTGGTGGGAGCACTCGGCGTCGGAGAACCTCTACACGCGGAAGCTCCATTACGAGAAGAAGCGGACCGCCGGCTACTCGTTCTGGCCGATGGGCGGCTGGGAGAAGCTATGGAACGAGATGGCCGAGTCGTTCACAGCGATGGGTGGAGAGGTCCTGCAACCGGAGACCGTCGAGCGCGTCGTGGTGGAGGAGCGTCAGGTCAAGGGCGTCGAGCTGCGCAATAAGGAGGATCGCGAGCGCCCCGGCACGTTCCTCGAGGCAGACCAGGTGGTGATCAACGCTCCGGTCTGGGACCTGTCGAAGCTGTTCGACGAGGGTGTTCTCCCCTGGGATCTGCAGCAGCGCATCCGTCTGCTCGCCAACAACCGCAACAAGGCCTGCTGGCTCGGTTATTGGATCGCGGCGAAGGAGCCGGTGATCGCCTCGAGCGAACGGGAGATGGCCTCGTTCTTCGCCACGCCGCGAACCGGCATGCCCGGGTTCACGCTCAACTTCACCGGCTATGACCCGAGCATCTCTCCCGAGGGCGAGTACCTGACCTGTTTCGGTGCGGCGTTCGACGCGACCGAGCACTACGGTGACCGTCAGTGGTACGACTCGATGTTCAAGAAGCTGTGGTTGGACGTCGAGGACATGCTGCCGGCGGCGAAGCACGCACTGTGGAAGAAGCCGCACATCGTCACGACGTACGGTGTGATCTGTAAGCCGGGCCTCGTGGGCTCGGTCCGGCCCGATACCTATGTGCGTGGCCTCGAGGGCGTGTGGTTGACGGGCGACACGACACGAGCGCGCGGGATCGGGATCGACAAGGCAGCGCGCTCGGGAATCACCGCGGCCGAGGCCGTCCTCGGCAAGCGCCTGCCGTTCTTCGCCGACACGGTGCGTTACTGACGCGTCAGCGCCTGTCACAACCAAACATTTGGTTGACACTCTTGGCTATCCCGGGCTTCTGACATACTGGGTAGCGTGAGCGAGGTATCTGCCGCGGTCGCCCTGTCGCTTCCCGAGCGCAGGGCAGCTGCTTTAAGGAAGGGCAAGACCGACGATACGTCGCGCACGCGCCGGCGGAGGAAGCGCGACGAGGAGGTTCTCAACGCCGCGGCCAAGGTGTTCTCCGAGCGAGGCTATTCGGATGCGTCCGTGCAGGACGTGGCGGACGAGCTCGGGATCTTGAAGGGGAGCCTGTATCACTACATTCGCACGAAGGAAGATCTTCTGTTCTGGCTCCTTGAAGAGGTTCACCGTGACGTCGAGGAGATTCTCGACGAGATCGCCGAGATGGACGGCGTCAACCCGTTGGAGCAACTTGACCTCTACGTCCGCCGACAGGTTGTGTACAACCTCGAGAACCTGAAGAGGATCTCGATCTACTACCAGGATCTCGATCGTCTGAGTGAGCCACGCCGCAAGCACATCATCGAACGGCGGGCGGAGCACGACCGCTTCATCACCAGCCTCATCTCCGATGCCCAGGCGCAGGGACTTGCCAATCCTGATCTTGATCCTCGGCTCCTGAGCAACTGCCTCTTCGCCACGATCATCTGGACGTATCGCTGGTACAAGCCGCGGGGTCGGGCGAGTCGCGAGGCGGTCGCCGACGTGTGCGCGAAGTTTGCTCGGGCCGGCATCGGCGGCGCCCCGGCAATCGAAGCGACAAGCGCCAGCTAGGGCCCGCGGCCGTTCGGACCCGGCGCCCACTCCGCCGTGGATCACAGCCTGATCCCGGCCGTCCCCTCGAGCACCTCGATCAGCGCCGCGAAGTCATCCTCGCCGTAACCGCGGCCGGTCGCGGCCGTGAGGATCTCACGCGCGTAGGCCGCGGACGGGAACGGCGCTCCGAGCGCCTTGCCTTCCCCGAGGCAAAGATTGACGTCCTTGAGCATGTGCTCGGTCTTGAACAGCGTGGCGTAATCGTGGTTGCGCATCGGCCCGGCCTTGAGCTCGAGCATCGTCGAGGATCCGGCGCCCGCCGCGACCACCTTCGTGAGCGCGTCGAGGTCGACCCCGGCGCGCTTGGCGACGAGCAGCGCCTCGCCCACGGCCGCGGCGTTGATCGCCGCGAGGGCGTTGTTGATGAGCTTCACCATCTGGCCATGGCCGAGGGGTCCGGCGTGGACGATCAGCGACCCCATCGCCTCGAGCACCGGGCGGGCACGGTCGAAGTCGCCGGTCGTGCCGCCGGCCATGATCGTGAGGGAGCCGTCCTGCGCCTTCGGGGAGGAGCCGGTGACGGGGGCGTCGACCAGGTGAACGCCGTGGGTGGCGAGGGCCTCACCGATCGTTCGCGTCGCCGTAGGGCCGATCGTCGAGCAGTCGATGCACAGCAGGCCTGGCCGGGCACCTTCGACGGCGCCGGCGGCACCGAGCAGCACCTGCTCGACCTGGGGACCGTCGACGACCATCGTGACGACAACGTCGCTCGCCGCGGCGGCCTGCGCCGGCGTGTCGGCGAGCGCCGCGCCGTGCTCGGTGGCGAATGCCTCCGCCTTCGCCCGGGTTCGGTTCCAGACCGTCAGCGCAAAGCCCGCCCGGCTCAGGTTGGCGGCCATGCGCGAGCCCATGATCCCGAGTCCGAGGAAGGCAATGCGGTCAGGCACGGGGGACATCATCGCGCTTCTGGCGGCAGGGGCGAGCCGTGAGCCGTGGCTGCTGCGTCACGGCTCCGATCAACGGGGTCGCCGTACCCGCCGCCGCCGGGCGTCTCGATCCGCAGTCGCTGGCCGGGAGCGAGCTCGCCGACCACCTTCGCCGGCAGCTCCTCGCCGTCGAGCGAGTTTCGCCCCGGCTTCCCGGGCGACCCGCCGGCCGCGCCGGTGGGGGCGTGGCGGCGGCGCTCGGTGATCAGCGAGTAGCGCAGCGGCGCCAGCGCCTCGAGCTCGCGGAGCACTCCGTCGCCGCCGCGGAACCTCCCGGCGCCGCCCGTCCCGCGCCTGAGCTCATAGCGGGTCACGCGCAGCGGGAACTCGAGCTCGAGCGCCTCGATTGGGGTGTTGAGCGTGTTGCTCATCGCCACGTGCACGCCGCTGGGCCCATCCGCGTCGGGGCAGGCGCCCTGGCCGCCGCCGATCGTCTCGTAGTACGCGAGCTGCTCTGACCCGAGCGTGAGATTGTTCATCGTCCCCTGACCGAGCGCGCGCCCGAACGCGCCGAGGACCACGTCGGCGACGCGCGATGATGTCTCGACGTTGCCCGCCGCGACGGCGGCCGGGGAGCGCGCGTTCAGGATCGAGCCGTCGGGGGCACGCACGTGGACCGGGCGGTACGCGCCGGCGCTCGGCGGGATGTCGGGGTCGGTCAACACGCGGATCGCGAAGTAACAGGCCGATCGGGTGACGGCGAGGGGACAATTCAGGTTGCCCTCGTGCTGGACGGCGCTGCCGGTGAAGTCGAGCGTCACCTCCTCGCCGCGAATCGTCGCCGTGAGCACGATCTCGAGGTCGCCCGCCTGAGTCTCGAGCACGTCGCGGGCGGTTCGCGTCCCGTCGCCGAGCGCGCGGATGCATGCACGGGTGCGCCGCTCCGCATAGTCGAGCACGGCGGCGAACGCCTCACGCAGCGTCGCGCCGCCGGCCTTGTCATGCAGCTCGGCGACGCGGCGCGCTCCGGCGCGGCCTGCCGCCAGCTGCGCCCGGAGGTCGGCGCGGCGCTGAGCGGGCTGGCGCATCATCTCGCTGAGCTCTTCGATCGCGCTGTCGTCGAGGACGCGAGGGGCGATCACCACGCCTTCGTCCTCGAGCGTATGGCTGTCCGCCGGCATCGAGCCGGGCGTCGGCCCGCCGACGTCGGCATGGTGGGCACGGCTGGCGGCGAAGGCGATCAGCGCGTCGCCGGCGAACACCGGGAGGATCACCGTGATGTCGGGCAGATGGGTTCCGCCGGCGTACGGGTCGTTGAGGATCCACGGGCGGCCGGGGGCGTGGTCCTCGTCGAGCACCGCGGCCACGGCCGCGGGCATCGCGCCGAGGTGGACGGGGATGTGCTCGGCCTGCATGACCATCTCTCCGGAGGGCTCGAACAGCGCCGTCGAGGCGTCGCGGCGCTCCTTGATGTTCGCCGAGTGGGCGGAGCGGACGAGCACAGCTCCCATCTCATCGCAGATCGCCCGCAGCCCGCCGGTGAGGACCTGGAGCTCGATCGGATCGATCATCGCTCGAGCCTGATCGTGCCGGTGGGATCGACGTGGCCGGACCATTCGGGGGGAACGAGGAGGGTTGCCTCCGGGAGCTCGACCACGGCGGGACCCGAGATCTTCGTCCCGGACGCCAGGGCGCCGCGCAGGAGCTGGACGTCGAGGGTTTCGCCTCGGAAGGTCGCCTGACGGGTCAGCTCGGCTTCGCGCGGAGATGACTGATTGTCGTCGGCGGTCAGATCCGGCTCGGCGCCCGCGAGCGCGGCGGCCACCCTGACGGTTACCAACTCGAGCTCCTGCGCCGGGTCGCGGTAGCCGTAGCGCTCCTCGTGCTCGTCCTCGAAAGCCTCGCGTAGCTCGCTTGGGCTCGGACCGACGCCGGCGGTGATCGCGAGCTCGAACGCCTGCCCCCGGTAGCGCAGCTCGTAGACCGCGGTCAAGCCGGCGTCGGGCTCGCCGAGCGCCCGGCGCGCGTCGTCGCCCAGCTCCGAGACGGTCTCGCGGAGCGCTTCGTCGCTCAGCGCCTCCCCGCTCAGGAGCACGGTGCGCTGGGCGTCGCGCCGTCGGGGCGCGACGATCAGCCCGAGCGCGGCGAGCACTCCCGACGCGCGGGGGCAGACGATCGTCCGGATTCCGAGCTCGTCCGCGATCGCCGCGGCGTGCAGCGGCCCGGCGCCTCCGAACGCAAGCAACGCGTACCGCCGCGGATCGACGCCCCGCTCGACGGTGATGACGCGCAGCGCCTGGATCATCTCGGCGTTGGCGACGCGGATGATCCCCTCGGCGCAGGCGATCAGGTCGAGTCCGAGCTCCGCCCCCAGCTCTCCCACCGCGGTTTCGGCCGCGCGGGGGTCGAGCGCGACGCCGCCGGCGAGCTCGTTCTCGGCCGAGAGGTAGCCGAGCAGCAGGTTCGCGTCGGTCACCGTCGGCTCGATGCCGCCGCGCCCGTAGCAGGCCGGTCCCGGGTCCGCGCCCGCCGAGCGCGGACCGACGCGCAGCGCGCCGCCGGGGTCGCGCCAGGCGATCGAGCCGCCGCCGGCACCGACCGTATGCACATCGAGCATCGGCAGCGCGACTGGACGGCCGGCGAGCACGCCGGAGCTGCGCTCGCGGACCACGCCGCCATCGACGACGCATACATCGGCCGAGGTGCCGCCCATGTCGAGGCAGAGCACGTCGGGTGAGCCGGCGGCCGCGGCGGCGTAGGCGCCGCCCGCGGCACCGGCCGCCGGTCCCGACAGCACCATCCAGGCGGCGTGGCGGCCGGCGGCGCCAGCGTCGATCAGCCCGCCACCCGACTGCATGATCGCGGGCTCCGGAAGGCCCGACTCGCTTGCACGCTCGACGAGCCTGCTCAGGTACCGCCGCAGGAGGGGCGTCAGCGCCGCGTCGATCTCGGTCGTCGCCGCCCGTTCGTACTCGCGGAAGGTCCCGACCACCTCGTGTGAGAGCGAGACGTGCGTGTCCGGGAGCGCTCGCGCGAGTGCCTCGCCGATCGCGCGCTCGTGCTGCGGGTGGCGGTAGGAGTGCAACAGCACGACAGCGACCGCCTCCGGGGCGGCGCGGGCCACGCGGTGCGCGAGCGCGTCGACGTCGTGGGGGTCAAGCGGCCGCAGCGGTCCAGCGGGCGTCATCCGCTCGGGCGCCGCGAAGCGCAGCTCATCCGGCACCAGCGGCGCCGGCCTCATCGCACAGAGCCGGTACAAATCGGCCCGATTCTGCCGCCCCAGCGCCACCAGATCCGTGAACCCCTCCGTCGCCACCAGCGCTGTCCGCGCCCCCTTGCCCTCGAGCAGCGCATTCGTAACCACCGTCATCCCATGGGCGAAGACCTCGACATCCTCCGCGGAGCGCCCCGCGCGCTCCAAGGCAGCGGAGACCGCCGCCATCACACCAACCGATTGATCGTCCGGCGTCGTCGGCGCCTTCGCCGTGACCACACGCCCATCCACGGCGATCACGGCATCGGTGAACGTCCCGCCAACATCGACACCCAAGAGCACCACAAGGAAGGTATCTGACGGTGACCCGGCACCAGCCATGAACCGAGGAGCCTTCGCCGGTCTTTACTCACAAAATCGACGCGACTGGAGGCAGAGATGAGCACCGTAGTGGTCGGACTGACGACGTCACTGGACGGCTTTATCGCCGGCCCCAACGACGGTCCTGGCAATCCGCTCGGCGACGGCGGAGGCAGGCTCTTCGATTGGTGGTCCGCCGGCACCGAGCGCATCGGCCCCGACGACCGCTTCAAGCCACCGGCGCGCAGCGTCCCGGTGGTCAGGGAAATGTTCGAATGCGGGGCGATCATCACCGGCAGGCGCACCTTTGACGGCGAGCGGACCATCGCCGTCGGCGCGGCCGACGTCGCCCAGCAGTACCTCAAGGCCGGCCTGCTCGACGAGATCCACATCAACCTCGTCCCCGTCCTCCTCGGCGACGGCGTTCGCCTATTCGCCAACCTCGAGGATCAGGTCGACCTCGAATGCACCCGCGTCGTCGAATCCGACGGCGTCACCCACCTGCGCTACCGGGTCAACGAGTAGGGGTGGCTGCCGGGCGTCACCGACTGCGGCGATGTCGCTGAGCGTCAGTCCTCGAGGTGCTCGCTGTCAGCCTCGCCGTACACCGACTCCGCTGACTCCTCATCGGGCCCGGCGTCTCGCATGATCCGGGCCGGAGTGTGCTGGTCGCCGTGCGATGCATGGTCGATGAGATCCTGCTCCGCGAGCTCAAAGCCCTCGGACTGACCGCCTCCACCCTCATCCACGGCTCGTCGCTCCTCGCGATGGCGCTCGGCGCGAGACATGATCGGGTCTGCGGGCGTGTCGTCGTCCATGCCCGGACTGTACTCCTCCCATATCAAGATTTCGAAGCGCCGAAAGGGGCGATCATTGGAATCTCATATGGAGAACGAAAGTTGGGCCAACCTTTCGACACGCCTCGCGTTTCTACTGATCGTGGGGGTCGGCGGACGATTCGGTATTCCTCGTCGTCACGTGACGGTCTTGGGGGCGGCGGCGCCCCGGGTTAGGGATTCCCCCGGGGCGCCGTCTGGCCGACCGTGATGTTCGGGTCGGCGGGGTTTCCGCGGTCTGCGTCGACCCGGGCACTTCGGTGCCGGGGCGGTCCCGAATGCGTGGTGCGTGCTGGGCGCTTCGGTGCATCGCTCGAGGTGCAGGAAGTGGCTGATCTTCGGGACGCGATTTCGCGGACCGAAGTTCAACCAACCTTTCTCCTCACTCAGGCGTTGATGTAGGTGGGGGCTACTGGAAGTCGGCTTTTCCCAGGTCGTCGGATGTCGGCCACGGGAGACGCGGCGCCTCGAGGGAAGTCGCGTCTTCCTTCGGGGCGCCGTCCGGCCGACTGGCGCAGAAGGCGGGCGCGGGGGCCGTCTTGCCGGCGGGTGTGCTCGAGCCGAGGGTGCCTCGTACGACCTCTGCGGATATCGGCGATGCAGTCTGCTGGACTCTCGCCGCCAGATAGCGAATAATGCGCGCATGCGGGCGACGGCGGCAATCTCAAGCTTCCGCCAGGTGGGGGAGCTCAGGCTCCTCGTGGGTCAGACTGACGACCACCTGGTCGCGCAGGTGCGTGCCGGAGACGAGGCCGCTTTCGAGGCGATTTACGATCGATATGCTCGCGGCCTGCTCTCGTTTTGCACGCAGATGCTCGGGAGTCGCGAGGCGGCGGAGGACGCGCTGCAGCTGACCTTCGTCTCCGCGTATCGGGCGCTGTGTAGTGGGCAAAGCAACATCTCGCTGCGGCCCTGGCTGTACACGATCGCGCGCAATCGCTGCCTGTCTGAGCTGCGCACCCGGCGCGATGCCGTCAGCACGGATGGAATCGATGTCGATCGACCATTCGACGGCCTCGCACACCAGGTCCAGCAGCGCGAGGAGCTACGCGAAATGCTGGAAGACCTGCAGCGGCTCCCGGCTGACCAGCGCGCGGCGCTGGTGCTGTTCGAGCTCGGCGACCACTCGCACCATGAAATTGCTCAGGTGCTGGGCGTGCGCCGGGAGAAAGTGAAGGCGCTCATCTTCCAAGCCCGCGAGGCGCTCGTGCGTAGCCGGCAGGCGAGGGATCGTCCGTGCGCGGAGATCCGGCAGCGGCTGGCAACGCTCCAAGGGCGGATCCTCCCCCGCAGCACGACGCGCGCCCACATCGATCGCTGCCCGAGCTGCGCGGCGTTCGAGCACGAGGTCGGGCATCAGCGGACCGTGCTCGCGCTCGTTCTGCCCGTGATGCTGACCGGCGAGCTCAAGGCGTCGGTGCTGGCCTCGGTGCTGGGGGGTGGCGGAGGTTCGGTTGCGGTCGGCGCCGGCGCCGGAGGCGGAGCAGTCGTCGCGGGTGGCGCGGGCGGCGCGGGCGCCGGAGGGAGCAGCGCCGTGGTGGCGGGTGGCGCGACAGCCGGAGGCAGTAGCGCCGTCGTCGCGGGTGGTGCGACAGCCGGAGGCAGTAGCGCCGTCGTCGCGGGTGGCGCGACCGCGGCCGGTGCCGCGACCGCCGGCCCGGTCGTCGCGAGCGTTGGCGCCGCGAGCAGCCTCGCCGGCGTTGGCGCAGGTGCGGCCAGCTCAGCGGTGGTCGCCGCCGCGCCGGTCGCGGCGGTCGCGACCGGGCTGGCCGCGGTGGGCACGGACTATGCCGGCACCGGGGTCGCTGGGCTGAGTGCAGCCGGGATCGTCACGAAGATCCTCACCGCAGCCGTGATCGCGACCAGCGTCGCCGGAGTCAGCCGGGCCACCAGCCACCAGAGCCGACTGCCTTCAGTGCCGGCGCTGATTCAGCAGACCCCGGTGACGCCCGCCCCCACCTCGTCCGCGTCGACGACGTCTGCGCCGAGCGATCCCACCTTGGTCGCCTCGACGACGTCTTCGGCGAGCGAGCCCGCGGCGAGCGACCCCAGCTCGATTACGCCGACGATGTCTTCGGCGGGCGGTGCCACCACGAGTGGATCGACGACGTCTCCGGCGGGCGGTGCCAGCACGAGTGGATCGACGACGTCCACGGCGGGCGATCCCACCGCGAGCGATCCGACGGCGAGCGATCCGACGGCGAGCGATCCGACGGCGAGCGATCCCACGGCGAGCGATCCGACGGCGAGCGATCCCGCGGCGAGCGATCCCGCGGCGAGTGATCCCGCCTCAAGTGATCCGGCGGCGAGCACGGCGAGCGATCCGACGGCGAGCGATCCGACCGCGAGCGATCCCGCGGCGAGCGATCCCACCCCGAGCGGCGCTGACGCGAGTGGATCGACGACGTCGACGGGGAGCGGTTCTGACGCGAGTGGATCGACGACGTCGACGGGGAGCGGTTCTGGCTCGAGCGGATCGACGACGTCGACGGGGAGTGGCGCTGGCTCGAGCGGATCGACGACGTCGACGGGGAGCAGCTCTGGCTCGACTCCGCCGACGACGTCCACAGCAAGCGATCCCGACTCGGCCGCGTCGACGACGTCCACCGCGAGCGACCCGGACTCGACTGCGACGTCGACGTCCACGGCGAGCGACCCCGACTCGAGTGCGACATCGACGGCAAGCGACCCCGACTCGGCCGCCGTTTCCACCGACGCACCTGCAGACACCGACTCCTAGCCTCGCTCTCCGCGCCGCGCTTTCTTCGCAGTTACCGCGTCCCCATTTAGCGACGGTAGAGGGCCGGGCGGCACCATCAGTGCCATGCATCCCGGTTACTGCCCCCAATGTAAAGAGCGAGTCACTCCGTTTGCCGCCGGCTGCGCGCTGTGCGGCGCTGACCTCGACCCGCGGCGTTGGCAGAAGCCTCCGTCGGTCGGCCAGCGCTTGTCCGCACGCCTCCCCGCGCGCCTCCCCGGACGCTGGCGACGCTCGCGCCTCGCTCAAGCAGCGAGCGTTTCGAAACACGGCGCCCGGTAAGCGGCGGGGGCGCAGGGCGCCCGCCAGGCTCCGGGGCTCACGAGGTCAGCGAGCTAGCGCGCGCCTTCCCAATCCCGGGAGCGCCCGTCTGAGACCCGCTGCCAGTCCTAGCCGCTCTCGACCGCGCGCCGGAGCACGTCGCGCAGCAGACGCTGGTCGGTAAGGGACAAACGCCCGATCGCTTCAGGCACCTTGGCCATGTGGCCGCGGACCCGCGTGCGGACGTCGGTTCCTGCCGGGGTGAGGACGACGTGCTTGACCCGGCGATCCTGGGCGTAGGGGCGGCGGGTGACCAGCCCGCGAGCCTCGAGGCGGTCGACGATGCCGGTGACGTTGGAGTTGTCACACGAGAGCATCATCGCGAGCTCGTGCATCGGCATCGCCGTCCCGGGCTCCATCTTCATGAGGGCTCCGGCCTGGGCCGGATGCAGATCCAGCTCGGCTGCCGCAGCGAGGAAGCGGCGTCGTTCGGCGCCGAGCAACTGGCGCAGTATGTCCCAGGCCTCCTCGGCGGGTGAAAGCTGCGTCTGCGCGACCGTGGTCATGACGGATGAAGTCTATTGACCTGGTCGATAGTTGACTACATCAAGGTTTGAGGTAGGGTGGGCGTGTGAGCGATGGCGCCGCAGCGATCGAGGTCGAGGAGCTGGTTCGTGAGTTCCGCAAGGGCCCGCGAGCGGTCGACGGCATCGACCTTGCTGTTTCCCCGGGCGAGATCTACGGTTTCCTCGGGCCCAACGGCGCAGGCAAGTCGACAACCGTCCTGATGCTGACGACGTTGCTGCCGCCGACGAGCGGGCGTGCGCGCGTCGGCGGTTTTGACATCGTGCGCCAGGGCTCGCAGGTGCGCTCGACGATCGGGGCCGCATTGCAGGAAGCCGCCTTGGACCCGATCCTCACCGCCCGGGAGCATCTGCTGCTGCAGGCAACGCTGCAAGGGATCGGAAAGGCGGAACGTAAAGTCAGGGCGAACGCGCTGCTCGAGCGTGTCGGCTTGACCGAGGCGGCCGATCGCCGTGTGGGCGGCTATTCGGGCGGCATGAAGCGGCGGCTCGACTTGGCCTTGGCGCTCGTCCACGGGCCGCGGATCCTCTTCCTCGACGAGCCCACGACCGGTCTCGACCCCCAGAGCCGGGCCGCGCTATGGGAGGAAGTCGCGCGGCTCGCGCACGACGAGGGGATGACGGTCTTTCTGACGACCCAGTATCTCGAGGAGGCCGACGTACTGGCCGACCGGGTCGGCATCATCGACCACGGCAAGATCGTCGCCGAGGGCACGCCGGCACAGCTCAAAGCCGAGATCGGAAGTCCGAGCGTCGAGGTCTCGCCGGTCGACGGGGGTGCCGACGAGCTGCTTGCCGAGCTCCTGGCCGGCTTTGGCACGCCGACGCACAATGGCCGTGGCAGCGTGACGGTGCCATTGCCGGGAGGCGAAGCTCAGCTCGCTGAGATCGTCCGCGCGCTCGACCAGGCGGATCTCCACGTGGCGTCACTGCAACTGCATCAGCCGTCGCTTGACGACGTATTTCTCGCCAAGACGGGCCGCAAGCTGGAAGGAACCGCGGCAGAGACCGCTGATGAGCAGCCCGCACCCGGCGCACGCGGCCGCGGTCGTCGTCGTGGACGCTGAGTGGTCGATGGCGATTCGTGGACGCTGATTCGTGGACGCTGAGCTGAGCGCGGCCCCGGGACTGCTCGAGCAGATCGCCGCGGTGGCGCGCCGGTCGATTACGCGTACGCTGCGCCAGCGCGCGCTGCTCGTGTTCCCGCTGCTCTTTCCGTTGATCCTGTTTGCGATCAACGGCAGCTCACTCAGTGCCGCGACGAAGATTCCCGGCTTTCCCACCAGGAGCTACCGCGCCTTCGCCCTGGCCCTTCCCTTCATCCAGGGAGCGCTGTTCGTCGCGATCGCTACCGGCACCGACCTCGCTCGCGACATCGAGACCGGCTTCTTCAACCGCCTCGCGCTGACCCCGCTGCGTGGCTCAGCACTCCTCGTCGGTCAACTCGGCGGCGCCCTCGTGCTGGCATGCATCCAATCGGTCGTCTATCTGCTCGTCGGACTCGCGACCGGCGTCGGCATCGCGAGCGGTGTCGCGGGCGCGTTCGTCCTCCTGGCGCTGTCGATCCTGATCTCCTTCGGATTCGCGAGCCTCGGTGCGCTGCTGGCTCTGCGCTTCGGCACCGGCGAGGCGGTCCAGGGGATCTTCCCCTTGCTCTTCGTCAGTGTGTTCCTGAGCTCCTCGAGCCTCCCGCGCAACGTGATCAAGGTCCACTGGTTTAAGGAGGTTGCGACATACAACCCGGTCTCCTACCTGATCGAAGGCGTCCGCAGCCTAATCATCACAGGGTGGGACAGTCGGGCGCTGGCGCTCGGTTTCGGGTTCGCGGCGCTGCTCGTCATCATCACTCTCGGGCTCGCCAGCGCCGCGATGAAGACGAGGCTGGTGCGGACGTGAGGCGCTTTCTCTATGTGGCGCGGGGGGTTGGCTGGCGCTCGATCCACAACACGCTGGTCAGTCCCGCGATCCTCCTGCCTTCGATCATCTTTCCGCTGTTCTTCCTCGTGGCATTCGCCGGTGGACTCTCGCGGCTCGCCGATGTCCCGAGCTTCCACTACGCCCCCGGCTATACGTCATTCCAGTACGTGTTCGTGTTCCTCCAGTCGGCGGCGTTCGGAGGCGTGTTCACGGGCTTTGCCGTCGCGCGCGACTTCGAATCGGGATTCGCCCGGCGCCTCCTGCTGAGCGCTCCCCGCCGGAGCGGAATCATTGCCGGCTACGCCATCGGAGCCCTCCTGCGCTGGCTGATCACCGGCACCGTTGTGACGCTCGCTGCCCTGATCGCCGGGATGAACGTCGATGGGACCCGGACCGACCTGCTGGGCCTGCTCGGACTCGGGATCCTCTTCAACTTTGTCGCGGCGCTGTGGGGGTGCGGTCTCGCGATGTTCCTTCGCACCGAGCAGGCGGGCGCGGTGATTCAGATGCCCGTGTTCGTCCTGCTGTTCCTGGCGCCGGTCTACGTCCCGCTGCCCCTGCTTACCGGCTGGATCCACGACGTCGCCCGCCTCAACCCGGCCACCGTCGTGCTCGAAGCCGCGCGAGGGCTGCTCGCGGGCTCGCCGGTCAAGTTCGCGCTCGCGCTCGCCCTGCTCGCCGGCGCCGCGGCGTTGCTGGCGATCTTCGCCCGTCGCGGTCTGGCGTCGGCCGAACGCGCCGGCTAGCTGAGATCAGGCCGTCTGAACATGCTCACCACGCAAGAAGTTCGTGATCGACCCGCACGGATTGATCAAGGCCTGATGATCTCCCGCCGGAGGCGCGCCGCAGGTCGGCCTGCTGCGCGCATCCGGGCTTCGCTCATCGCATTCGGGCTTTGCTCACCGGATCCGGTCAGCTGCTCAGCGCCGCGGCCATCGGTATAGATTGGGACGAGCTCGCGTTGCAGGCGGGCGGGCCGTGGTCAGACAGAGGAGGGAACTGTGAGCACAACCGTGAAGGCCGGGCAACTACTGATCGGCGGTGAGTGGGTCGAGCCGGTCTCGGGTGGGCAATTCGACACACGCGATCCGGCGACCGGAGAGATCCTCGGCATGGTCGCCGAGGGGACGGCTGAGGACGTCGACCGCGCCGTCGCTGCGGCTCGCGCCGCGCTGCGCGATCCGGCTTGGCGCGATCTGCTTCCGGCGGCCCGCGCCCGGCTGCTGTGGCGGATGGGCGAGCTGATCGACGAGCATGCTGACGAGCTCGCCGAGCTGGAGACGCGTGACCAGGGCCAGCCGTTTGCCATCTCGCGCAACGTGAGCATTCCCGCGGCCGCCGAGCACTTCCGTTACTACGCGGGCTGGGTCACCAAGATCGAGGGCGAGGTGCTGCCCAACTCGTTCCCTGGCACGCGCGTCTTCAACTACACCCGCCGTGAGCCTGTCGGCGTCTGCGGGCTGATCATTCCCTGGAACTTCCCGCTGCTGATCGCGAGCTGGAAGATCGCGCCGGCGCTCGCCTGCGCCAACACCTGCGTCGTCAAGCCGGCCGAGCAGACTTCGCTGTCGATGCTGCGTCTCGCCGAGCTGGTGGCTCAGGCCGGTATCCCGCCGGGCGTGGTCAACGTGGTCACCGGCGACGGCGTAGCTGGTCAGGCGATTGCCGATCACCCCGACGTCGACAAGGTCTCGTTCACCGGATCCACAGAGGTGGGTCGTTCGATCGTGCGTGCCTCGGCCGGCAACCTGAAGCGGGTCACGCTCGAGCTCGGCGGCCAGACGCCGGTCGTGGTTCTTGCCGATGCTGACCTCGAGGCCGCCGTGGCCGGAGCGCTTCAGGGCGCCCTGCTCAACAGCGGTCAGGTGTGTGCGGCGTACAGCCGCTTCTACGTGGACCGCTCCCGCGCGGAGGAGTTCGCCGCGCGTTGCGCCGGGGCGGTGGCAGCCATGAGGCTCGGCCCGGGGATGAACCCCGAGACACAGCTCGGACCGCTGGTCTCGGCGGAGCACCTCGACAAGGTCACGCGCATGGTGGCCCGCGGCCGCGAGGCCGGCGCCGACCTCGTGGCCGGGGGCGAGCGGGCCGGCGGGGAGCTCTCCGCCGGATTCTTCTACCGCCCCACCGTGCTCGCCAACGTCACCTCGGACATGCCGACAGCCCGCGAGGAGGTATTCGGGCCCGTGCTCTCGGTGCTGCCCTACGACGACCCGGCGGAGCTGGCCGACCTCGCCAACGGCACCGAGTACGGGCTGGCGGCGTCGATCTGGACGCGCGACGTCGGCCGGGCGCACGAACTGGCTGCGCAGATCAGAGCGGGGACCGTGTGGGTGAACATGGCCAACCCGGTCGATGCCGGGTCCTCGTGGGGCGGTTTCAAGGCCAGCGGCTGGGGTCGTGAGATGGGGAAGTACGCACTCGAGCTCTACACCGAGCTCAAGAGCGTCTGGGTGGCGCTTGACTGAGCCTGCGTCGGGGCGGCTCTATCCGGCTTTCCTGAGGTGCTGGTCGATGGTCCCGTCGGCGAGCGCGGCCTCGCCGAGGTGAGTGATGCGCCAGACCGGCAATCGCGAGTATGAGATCGAGGAGACGAGGTCAGCGCGCTCGAGACTCTCCAGAGCTTTGGTCACACATCCAAAGAGCTGCATGGCCTGCTGGTTCCCGGCACCGGGAAAGCCCCTGAGGAGGTCGTTGCACAGCAGTTGGACTCGCACACTGGACCCCGGCTTGACGCCGTTCGGTCCCAAGCCCGGCAGCACTAACATGGCCAGATCTTCGGCGCTGAGCGCCTTGAGGCGCTTGATCTCGACCTGGGCTGCAGCCTCCTCCGCCACCTTCTTCTCGCTCTTGCGGAATAGCGGCGACATCGGGCAGGCGAACAATAGACGAGCCCCGACGCGTGCTGGATCGAGGCGAGGCGACGTCGCCGCACCGCGATGATCTGGGCGCCGTCGCGCGCTAGGTTCTGGCCTGACACGTGCCGGTAGCCAAGCCGCGGTTCTCGGAATCGTTCCAACCACGCCAGGGCTAGCCGCTAGCCCTGGTTGTGGTGTGCGGCGTGCAGCTGGATCTCGCTGAGGACTGACCCGGCGAGGTTGGACAGGATCTCGACCTGTTCGGCGGTCCAGTGTCGGGGTTCGTGGTCGATCGCGCACAGGGTGCCGAGGACGTGTCCGTTGGGAGTGATCAGTGGCGCGCCGGCGTAGGCGATGACGCCGAGATCCCGAATCGCGGGGTTATCGCGGAGCACGGGGTGCTCGCGCGCGTCGGAGATCACGAGCGGGCGGCGCGACTGGACGACGTGCTGACAGAAGGAGTGTGAGAGGGGAGTCTGTCGCTGCGACGCCCAGGGCTGCTGGAGTCCCAGGCAGCTCTTGAAGAACTGCCGGTCGTGGTCGACCAGCGACACGAGCGCGACCGGCACGTTCAGCACGGTCGCCGTCAGCCGCGTCAGGCGATCGAAGCTGTCCTCTGGCGGACTGTCGAGCAGGAGAGTGCGATGCAGCTCGTCCAACCGCTCGGGGGCCTGCACACTGCTCGACGGCGCCCGCGCGTGCTCATGGCGGCGTGCCGCTCGCTCCGAGATCGCCTCGATGGACTGCTCGGAGTCGGAGTCACCGCGACGCCCGGCAAGAAAGGCCAGCCGCACGATCGTCGCGTCTCTCACGAATTGCGCAGCGCTGATTCCCTGCAGCGTCGACTCGTCCTCCAAGAGCTGCCAGAGATCTTCGCTGAAGCGGACGGTGGTGGCGCGCATTGGCATGACACACATCCTACCGATAGCGTCAAGGGGATGTTTTAGGTCTCGCTAATGCGCCAACAGCCCTCGGGTGGTAGCATCCGCCATCGGATACGACATCGGTTGTCGTCGGTGGAGGTCTACCCACAGGGAGGCCATGTCGCCGGTCACGCCGACCACCCACACGAGCGGCCAGTCTCGACGGTCCGAGAAGGCGTCTTGCTCCTGCTCGCGACCGACGCGCGGATCGCGTCCGTGGCAACTCTCAACGCAAGCCCATTCCCACACCCAAACCGAAAGACGATTCATGTTGCAATCGACAACCATGCAGTCCCGCAGGTCCGATGTGAGCGGCGATTTCGACACGCGGGCCGGTGACGTTCGCATCGCCGACCCGGGCGACTTCGCGCGCGGTCAGCGCAACCTCGGTCGCGGTCACGTCGCCGGCGATTTCGCCACGGGAATGCGCAGCACAAGCGTGCTGAGCGTCACCGGGGACTTCGCCACCGGAACGCGGCGCTCACCCAGGCTGACAAGGATCGGCGATTTCGCCACCGGGATGCGCGCAGTTTCGGCCGCGGTCATCGTTGATGACTTCAGGAGCGCCGAGAACGAGCTACCCCTCGCTGCGTGACGCCAATGTCCCAGGAGGTTCACCGTCGTCTAGAGGGGGCCACCTGCCCCCTCTAGACACGGCGAAGGGCGGCAGGCGTGAGATCGGCGATCGTCGGGTAGCCGTCAATGCCCATGAGGAGGTCGGCTTCGGCGAGCAATGATCGGAGGACGTGAACGATGCGGTCCGAGCCGCCGAGGGCGAGGCCGTAGGCGTAGGGTCGGCCGATCCCGACGGCGGTAGCGCCTAGAGCGATCGCTTTGACCACGTCGGCGCCGGAGCGGATCCCGGAATCGAACAGGACGGGCACGCCATCCGCCGCGTCGACGACGCCCGGCAGCGCGTCCAGCGCGGCAAGCCCGCCGTTGGCCTGACGGCCACCGTGGTCGGAGCAGTAGATGCCGTCGACCCCCGCAGCGATCGCCCGGCGCACGTCGTCGGTGGCAGATGCCCTTGAGATGCGGTGCCTCGTCAGGTGACTCCGGGAGCGGCGGACTCACACGGGCCATGACGACGTGGTGCATGTGTCGAGCGCCCGTATCTGACTGAGGGACGACGTCAGGCGAGCTCGAGGGGATGGGCAGCCGGCGGCTGTACGCGTTTCGTGCCTGCGGGCTTCCCCGGTATCCGCGCGCGTACTTTCCCGGCCATCGTTGCCTGACCTCCCTGATGACGCCACCGGCGGGCGGCGCGATCATCACTCCAACGCCAAAAGTTTTCAATGTGCTTGACCGTCATCTTCCCGGCCCCATTGATGAGGACGATCCAGGAGCTCGGCTCCTTCCTGAACCGTGAGAGCCAAGCCGCCGGCAACCTCGCCACCCCACCGATCTTGCCGATTGCAGCCACCAACGGAGAGCTCATCCCCTCATGACCGCCACACAACCACCAAGAGAGGCCCACATGCCCAACGATCCCACCCCCAAGCCCGGCACTCAGCCGGTCGAGCATCACAGCAGCTTCGCCGAGGGCGAGTCACACCCCGACATCTACCCAGACGAAGAGCACGTCGGGACGTTCGCCGACGGAGAATCCGACCCCGAGACCTACCCCGAAGACGAGCGCGTCGGGACGTTCGCCGAGGGAGAATCCAACCCCGAGAAGTACCCCGACGACGAACATGTCGGCGCGTTCGCCGAGGTTCGCAAGTAACCGCCGAACGTCGGACACCGTGAGCAGCTCAACGGCTCGTGCGCACACGCTCTCAGCAAGCGAGGCGCTCGGCGCCGGCGAGCCGGCTCACGCCTCCGACGTGATTGATGACAGTCTCGGCCGGCTATCGGCCGGGCCGCCGGCGGACACGCATCGTCCTCGCCGGGGCCGGACCCGACTTCCGTGCCGTCGGCGGTTTCTCCGTGCGTGTCGACGGTCCCACGACAAGTCGCAAGGAACCGTGGAACTCGCGCTGTGAACGCAGCTCGCCGTAGCGATCGTCCCAAGCACCGGACGCCAGGTCAGCGCGAAGACGAGCGATGGCTTGTTGCTGCGCTCCAGGCGTGACGAAGCCCCACGCGGACTGCGAACGACGGACGGCTGCGTCGAGAAAACGCTCCGGTCGGGCGAAATATGCTTCGGTGAAGCCATCGGTGCAGTCGAAAGGAACGGGCACCGGACGTACCTCGGTCCCCGCGCCGAGTGCGGCGGCCAGCTTCGCCATCGCGGGATAGCGCCGGCATTCGGCGGCGATCAGCTCGGGCGCGTAGTCCGCGAGCCAGAAGCGATCGAGCGCGTCCGCGTCGAAGGTGAGAATGACGATCGGGCCCCCCGTCACGCGACGCAGCTCAGCCAGTCCCTGGTCGACATCCGACCACTGGTGCACGGTCACCATGGCCATCGCGGCATCGAATGCTCCGTCATCGAAAGGCAGGCTCTCGGCGGCGGCGGCGATCGCCGGAACCCGCTCCGGTGGCCGCTGCGCACGCATCGTCGGCGATGGCTCGACGGCGACCACGTAGCGGTCATCCGGCTCGTAGGAACCCGCGCCCGCGCCGACATTAAGCACGGTGCGCGCAGACCCAAGCGCCGCGTGCACGGCTGCGGCGATGCGGGGGTCGGACCGACGCTGAATCGCGTAGCCCTCGCCATGAAGCTCATAGTTAAAGTCCCCAGCCGGCGCGCCCGCCACGCCGCAATGCTACCCGGCGAAGCTGCCGCTGACAGCAGACCGGGCCACGGGGGGCCATGATGGCAATGCCGACGACATGCCCACCTGCCTACCGGAAACGGATGCCGAGCAGGCGCTGAATCTGACTGAGGAAGCTGCCGCCGAGCAGCGGCTTCTGCCTGTGACCGCGGATGCTGAAGCTGACCGCATTGCACGGACCTGACTCGAAGCCGTAGTCCGTCACACTCGCCTGGGCGAGCACCGGTTGACCGGCGGCGGCCCGGAAGTCGAACGTCACAACGGGCTGGCCCTCCGGGAGCAACGGACAGCTGTACGTCCCAGGCTGCACGATCTGCATTTGGTCTAACAACGAGATGATCCGGCGGACCTTGGCTCGATCGGTGACGCTCCGGGAGAGGATCGGCGTCCCGCTCGGCCGCACACTGGTGATCTCGACCTCGTGCACCCCCGCCGGGACCTTCTCGCTCGCCGGCCGGGCCAGGATCCAGCTTTCCTGAGCGTCGACGCGGATCCCGGTGCCACCTCCGCGCAGCGCGACGGCGTAGAAGGTCACGGTGCGGATCGAGACTCCGCTGATCGGCGGGAAGGCGAACGAGAACATCTCGTTCTCCGGGATCGCTGGTCCTCCCGCCCTGCCGGACCCCTGCGGTTCGGAGCCGCGCGGTCGGTGCGTCTGCAGGAACGCGACGACGGAATCGAACGTGGCCGGTACCTGCCACCAGCCGAAGCGATCGACGACCTGGCCAGTCGGCTCCTGTGGCGGCTCGATCAGCAGCTTGTCGTCGCCGGGCGGCTGCGTGGAGACGCGGATCGCGCCGGGTGGCAGCGTAACGAGACCGAGCAGCCGCGCAGCGTCTCGCGTCGCCGCGCGCCGGTTGCTCGACGAGGTTGGCGCCGGCAGGTTCGGGGATCCGGCGATCCGGCTTGTCGCGGCCGAGGACGGCGAGCTGCGCGGGGCGGCGCTGCCCGATCCAGCCGGGACGCCGATGCACACGCAGACCGCGCCGACGAACGCGAGCACGATCAGCAATCGAGTCCGGCGGATCATCCATCAAGCCTACGCGCACACCTGGACTCCGTGACGACGCGGCGGTCGGCGCTTGCGAGCCGTCCGGTCGTTCCGTCGTAGGTGTCGGCGACCGTCCGCGGCGCGGTGGACGAGGCGCCGCCGACTAAACTGAGCGACAAGAGACAGGGGGCTGTCGACACTAAGTGAGTTATGGACCGCACCGATGGGACCTTCGAGGCCAGGACGGCCGGCCGGGAGCGGCGGGGCACTGGCGGATGGGAGGACGTACTCGCGGGCGATGCGCACCTCGTGACGCCCGGTGGAGAATGGCGCTCGAAGCTGTGGTCGATCGCGGTCGAGCAGTTCAATCGCGCTGCCGACCTGCTGAGCATCGAACCCGATATTCGAGCTCGCTTGCTCGAGCCGCGCCGCTCGCTGACGGTCAACTTTCCCGTCCGCCGCGACAACGGGGAGGTCGAGATCTTCACCGGATACCGGGTCCAACATACGCTGACGATGGGCCCAACCAAAGGGGGCATACGCTATGCGCCCGGTGTGTCGCTCGGCGAGTGTGCGGCTCTGGCGATCTGGATGACGCTCAAGTGCCAACTCGTCGGACTTCCGTTCGGCGGCGCAAAGGGCGGCGTTCGCTGCGACCCGAACCGTCTCTCGCACTCTGAGCTCGAGCGCCTGACGCGCCGCTATGCCAGCGAGATCTTTCCGATCATCGGACCCAACCGGGACATCCCAGCGCCCGACATGGCGACGGGCGAGCAGGAGATGGCCTGGTTCATGGACACCTACTCCCAGCACGTCGGTTACCCGGTTCCAGAGATCGTCACCGGCAAGCCGCTCGTGCTGGGCGGCATCGTCGGCCGCCAGGTCGCGACCGGTCTCGGCGCCGTCTATTGCGTCGAGTCGGTACTCGAGCGCATCGGCCTGGACCTCGTGGGTTCGCGCGTCGTCATCCAGGGGTTTGGCAATGTCGGGGCCGTGATGGCACGCGAGCTGAGCAACCGCGGAGCGGTCATCGTCGGTATCTCCGACGTCACCGGCGGGGTTGCGTCGAGCGGCGGGCTCAACGTCGACGCACTCATGACGTGGGTCGGCGAGCACCGTTTCCTCCGCGGCTTCCCGGGCGGCGATCCGGTCGCGCGTAGCGACGTGCTCGAGATTCCGTGCGACATTCTTGTGCCGGCCGCGCTCGAGCGCCAGATCACCGAAGACAACGCATCCAAACTCGACTGCCAACTCGTCATCGAGGCCGCGAACGGCCCCACCACACCTGACGCGGACCGCATCCTCGCCGATCGTGGCATCCACGTCGTCCCTGACGTGATCGCCAACGCCGGCGGCGTCACGGCGAGTTACTTCGAGTGGGCCCAGGACCAGCAGAAGTACCTGTGGGACTCCGACGCGATTGCCCAACGCCTACGCACGCAGCTACGCCGCGGGATTCAGCGGGTATTCGCGACCGCCGACCGGCTTGACGTCGACTGGCGCACCGCCGCGCAAGCGGTGGCGATCGAGCGCTTCGCTGCCGCCACGAGACTGCGCACGATTTACCCGTGACTCCGCCGCCTCAATAATCGTTGAGGTCAAGTACCGGTATGGGTGGCTCGATCGCGGCATGCGCATCGGTCGCGACGATTGCGGTGCCGAGCGCGAAGAACTCGATCACGTGACTGCCCCAGCCGTGGCTCTTCTCGGAGAGCGAGACGCCGACGATGCCCTTCGCGACGAGCTCCTGCGCCTCGGTCTGCATCCGTTGCATGGCCAGCTCGCGCGCCTCGTAGAGGGCTTGGGTGAAGTTCGGGAGCTCGACGTTGCGTCCCGTCTGCGCGACCGTCTGGAGGGGTCCGCGCCGGCCGACGTGGTAGACGCAGCTGCCCATCACCATGCCGACAGGCCGGTGGCCGGTGCGGAGCAGTGTCCAGAAGTCCTGTCCCGATAGGTCGCTCTGGAACGGCCTTCCGTTCGGCGCTCGGTGAAGAACGCCATCGCGGTGCTTGACCGCCGTCCCGATCGCGATGAACTCCGCCATGTTCGCCCCCCACTCGTAGCGGCCGATATCTAAACGCACGCCGACGACCCCGTCGGCGCCGAGTTGGTCTGCCTCCTCTTCCATTCTCGTCATCGCGAGGTGACGGGCGCTGTACATGGCCTGCGAGAGCACGTCCAGTTCGCGGCTCGACGTCGGTCCGGCGACCTGGAACCCGACGTGAAAGATCGAGCTGCCGATCACCAGCCCGACGGGATCGAAGCCGGCCTGCGTGACGAGGAGGAACTCGTTCACGCTGAGATCCGAGGTGAAGAGGCCCTCGCGATTCTGCTCGAGGCGCTCACGGCCCGCCTCGGGAATCCCCTCCACCGAATTGGGGTCGTAGTCGGTCACCTGGTGGATCCCATCCGCATCGTGGTCTTCACTGGACGCTGTGATGGGGCCTGCCGGCGACGAACGACCGTGCCTGCGGCATGCATCGTGATCACCCATCCGCGACGCTCGACGTCGCTGTGGCCCGAGACGAGATATGGCAGGCCCAACCGACCCCGCTGCCAACCGCGAAGGCTCGTGGATTGCAGCGAGGACGTCAGCGCCAGCTTGTCGCGGTGCACGGAATGGGAGAACTCGACACCGACGGCTCCCGTGCCGTGAGCATCGGAGACCTGGCCCAGCAGCCGTGCGCGGACGGTGTCACGCGTGGCGTGAAACCCCCGGCTGAGCTCCTCGAGCTCCTGGTTCTGTGACGTCGTCCGCAGTCGCCGCACACGCGTGGACCGCGCCGGCGAAGCGAACACCACCGCCGTCGTCGCCACGAGTCCGACCGCCTCATGCCCGGCGCCGTGGAGCCGCCAGTAGTCCTGGACGGACACGTCGGTGAGGGTCGGCGCGCCCGTCCCGGCCGAATTCGGGAGCCGGATCGCGGTTCCGGTTACCACGTATTCGATCGTCCCCTTGACGAGATCGTGGTCGCTGCGGTGGAGGTGAACGCCGACGATGGCGTCGGCGCCGACCTGCACGGCCTCCTCGCGGAGGCGCTCGAGCGCACGACGCCGCGCCAGGTTCCACGCGTCGGTGAGCACGTCGAGCTCGCAGACAACCTCCGTGCGCCAGCGGTAGTTACGAACCTGGGCGAGCGACGGCTCGGTGTACGGGTTCTGCAACGCCCGACCGATCGGGGTCGGGGTGTACGGCGAGGTACCGAGGACGATCCTTCCGGGATCGAGCGCCGGGAGGTATTGCCAGCCGGTCCGGACCACGCTCGCGCCCATCACCTGAGCCAGCGGCTGCGGTCCCAACAGGTCGAGAAGCGCGAACTCGTTCACCGAAAGCCCGCTCGTAAACAGAGATCCCTCGGTGGCGAGACCCTTCAGTCGCGCCTCAGCTCCAACCGGAATACCGCCAGCTTCGATCCGCGCCAGCGACTCCGCCTGCTCAGGGCTCTCGTCCCCGCCGCGCGTGAAAAAGCCCACCGTCAGTCCTCAGAACACGTCATGCTCGGTGTCGTCCTTCCCCGAGCGCGCGCATTGTCCTGCTCTTCGCGCTCAGTATCCGACCGTGAACCGCCGACCGGAGAACTGCGCGTGCTCGAGCTCATCGAGCATTGCGGCAGCGAGGTCGCCCGAGCTGACGCCGCTGTGACCTGCGGCGTCGCGGACCGGACGATCGTCTGCCCGGACGCGGTAGCCGCCGCGCCCTGGGCCGCGCTCGAGGTGCTCCGGCGGCGGGCTCAGGTAGGTCCAGTCGATCGCGTCGGCGTCCTCGCGCAGAAGCCGCAGCGACTCGGCCTGTGCGAGGGCCTCGGGGCGGTAGGCGTCGGGAAAGTCCGCCAGGTCGACCAACCGCGTGCCGTCGTCGAGCTCGAGGCTACCGCCGCCCCCAACGAAGGCCAGGCGGTTCACGCCGGCAGTGGGCGCGACCCTCAGGAGCAGGCGCGTCGTGTTCGGGATGAGCGACCGGTCCTCGGTGGACCGGTCGGTGATCGCGACGACGACCGCGTCGTGCTCGGCGATCGCGCGGCGGAGCGCGTCTGGGTCGCGGGCGTCCGCCTCGACTGCGGTCGCGCCGATGATGGCGGCGAGCCGGTCGCCGTCGCGCCCGATCGCGGTCACGCGGTGCCCCCGGGTGAGCGCTTCGCGCGCGATCTCCCCGCCCAGCCAGCCAGACGCTCCGATGACGGCGATCCTCATCGTCCCTTCTCCTGTTCGTTGAGTTTGACTTGCGGTCACTCGAGCATTTTCCTGCGCGACGGTCTTTTGGGGGCCTCGGCTCGAGACGCGTGTGGCTGCCGGGCGGAACCGTAGGAGGTCCAGCCACGCTCAGGTCGAAAGGTGCAGGGAGGAGTCCAGACATTGGCTTCAGAAAACGGACACACATCAGATGCGGGCTCGGAGTGCCCGTCGCGCCGGGAGAGCGGTTCGGAGAGCAACGCCTCGCCGGACGTGAAGAAGCTCTCGCGGTGGCCGGATCGGGTGCGGGCAGATGCCGCGTCGTTCTACGAGTGGCTCTCGCGCCCGCGCGTGCGGCTCACGGTGACCGGCGTCATCCTGTTGCTGATCGCCGGGCTCGGCGTGACGAGCTCGGTGTGGACGCTGCCGCTCGTGATCGTCGGTGCGCTCATGGTTGTGATCGCTTGGATCGGGCGCCGACTCGACGGTCACTTTGCGATCGAGTGGGGGGAGACCGGTACCCAGCTCGAATTTCGAGCGATGATCAAGGCTGCGCAACCCGCGTCGCCGCCGCGGGCCCGGACAGCCTCGAACGCTCGCGCGCTGATGGGGACGCCTGAGCCTGAGCCTGAGCCGGGGGAGGCGGAGGTCGTCGAAGGTGAGGCGCACACGGTCGAGATCGACGTTGCCGAGCTGACGGCGCTGATCGCCACGGTCGAGGCCGAGGGGCCCGAGATCGCGCACGCCGATGCATCGGCGCAGGCCACGCGAAACCTCCGGGTCGCCCACAGCGGCGCTCGCTCGTCCGAAACTGCACGCGGCGGCGGGTAGCCTCCGGCGCCGCTCCTCGATCCCGGCGATGGTCTGGCGGGCAGTGTCGGTCAGGACGCCAGGCTGCGTGGGTGCGGGTTTAATGTGCGCCGGGTGAACGTCGATGTCGAGCGCCTGGAGACGCCGAGGCTCGTGCTCCGGGACTGGCGCGCGAGCGACTTGGAGGATCTCGTCGCGATGAGCGCTGATCCCGAGGTGATGCGCTACGTGGGCGGAGTGCTTGATCGACCGCAGACCTGGCGCCAGCTGGCGCTCGTCGTCGGGCATTGGGCCCTTCGCGGCTACGGGCTGTGGGCGGTCGAAAGGAAGCGTGACGCCGCGCTTGTGGGTCGCGTGGGGCTCTGGAATCCCGCGGGGTGGCCTGGTCTGGAGGTCGGGTGGACACTGACTCGTCACGCCTGGGGTCAGGGCTACGCCACGGAAGCCGCGGGCGCCGCGATGCAGTGGGCGTGGACCGAGCTCAACGCTTCCGAGCTCGTCTCGGTCATCCACCGCGAGAACGCCGCGTCGATCCGTGTCGCCGAGCGTCTCGGTCTGCGTCCTCGTCGGGAGGGCACGTTCAAGGGAGAACGCTGCACGATCTGGGGTATCGACCGGCCGGGGTTGGGGGAGAGGACGGCGCCCTCGGGGGCGTAGCACGTCGTCTCGCTAGTCTCGGCTGATGAGCGCTCAGGCCGACGATCCGCCGCCCGAGGCGGGAAAGCTGCCCACCGGTCGGCTCGCGCGGACGGCGCGGGTCGGGGGGCTCGTGACCGGGCAGGGGTTGCGGTGGGCCGGGATGCGGACCGCCAACCGGGTCCGGACGCCCGAGCGGGCGGCGGTCGCCCAAAGCGAACGGACCGCAGCCCTCGTCGAGCAGCTCGTCGACCAGCTTGGGCAGATGCGCGGCGCGGCGATGAAGGTTGGCCAGATGATCTCGATGGTCGAGTTCGACGGCCTCGCCGAGGACGAGCAGGACGACCTGCAACGCAAGCTCGCCGCGCTCCGCGACGACGTCCCGCCGGTGCCGTTCGCAGCACTCGAGAAGCTGATGCGGCAGGAGTTCGGGGGGCCGCTGCGGCGCGTGTTCTCCGACTTCGACGAGCGTGCCTTTGCCGCGGCCTCGATCGGCCAGGTGCATCGCGCGACCACCCTCGACGGTGACGCGGTGGTCGTGAAGGTCCAGTACCCCGGGGTCGCGGAGGCGGTCGAGACGGACCTGCGCAACGCGACGCTGCTGCTGCCGCTCGTAAAGCGGCTCGCCCCGGGACTGGACGCGAAGGCACTGGCCGCGGAGCTGCGCGAGCGGATCGGCGAGGAGCTCGACTATGAGCTCGAGGCCCAGAACCAGCGCCGCATCGAGCGGCTGATGCGGGGACATCCGTTCGTCCGCGTTCCCCGGGTCCGCACGGACCTCTCGACTCGGCGCGTGCTGGTGTCCGAGTACATCGAGGGGGAACGCTTCGAGGCCGTGCGCCGAGCTGACGAGGGGCAGCGCGACCGCTACGGGGAGATTGTGTTCCGGTTCTACTTCGGTCTGCTCTATCGCGCCCGGATCGCTCTGGGCGATCCTCATCCTGGCAACTATCTCCTGTGCCCTGACGGCCAGGTCTGTTTCCTGGACTTCGGACTGTTGCGCGATGTCGACGCCGCGCGCGTAGGCGATGAACGGGCGATCGCCCTCGCTGTCCGCGATGGTGACCCGGCGGCGCTGAAGGCGGCCCTGCTCGCGGGCGGGTATCTGCCCGCCAGTCGGGCCGACGCGGTCGACGCCGACTGGGCGCTGAGTCTGATGCGCATGGCGATCAAGTGGTACGCCGTCCCAGGTGAGCGTCGCTTCTCGCCCGAGGACGCCCGTCGCGGCCGGGACCGTGATCGTGAGCGTCCCGACAGCGAGCAGCGGGCCGCGATGAAGACGCAGGTGAACCAGTTCACCCTGCCCCCAGAATCGATCCTGATCCGGCGTATGCACGGGATCGTCGCCGTCGTTCTCGAGCAACTCCGTGCCGGCGCGGACTGGGGCGCGATCGCCGCGGAGTACCTGCACGGGGAGCCGCCCGCGACGTCGCTCGGGGAGGCCGAAGCCGACTTCTTCGCGCGCCGCGGCCGGACACCGGTGGCTGACCGCGGACGCTAGGCCTCGGGTGCTCGCAGATAGCTCGCACTCGCGGCCTACCGGGGCAGGTGGAACGGCACAGTCGTGATGACGATCCCGTCGTAGGCGACGAGCGCCGCGCGCAGGCGAGCGGCGATTCGGTTGTGAAGGAGCCGCTGCCACGGCTTGGCCACCACGATCTCGGGCACGACGAGCGTGAGCGTGACGTCGGGGCGTTGGCGATGCAGCGCGGCGATGTAGTTGGCCAGCGGCGCCACCGTCGCGCGATACGGGGAGACAACCACCTCCAACGGCAAGTGGTCACCCCACGCCTGCCACGAGCGGTTGAAGCGCTCGGCCTCGGCCTGGGTGGGACTGACGTGGACCGCGAGCACCGGTTGACCAAGGGAGACGGCGTAGGCGAGGGCGTGCAGGGCAGCCAGGTCGAGCACGGCGACCGGTACGACGGCGAAGCTGTACACCTCGTCGGGATCATCCCCTGCCTCGGCCAGGCGCTCGGAGACCTGCGGCGCGAGCCGGGGTGGCGCCACCCGACCCGGCGGTGCCTGCTCCTCGGTATCGGGCCGCGGCGTGAGCGCCTCGTGGGCACGCTGGTAGTGATCGTGGACGCGCCGGGACGCCCACACGATCACGGGGACGAGCACGGCCACGAGCCAGGCGCCCTGGGTGAACTTGGTGATCGCGGCGATCACCACGACGAGGGCCGAGAGCACCGCGCCGAGGAGATTGGTTGCGAGTGCGGAGCGCCAACCCCGCTCGCGGTGGCGCCACCAGTGGGCCACCATCCCGCTCTGAGCGAGCGTGAAGGCGAGGAACACCCCGATCGCGAACAGGGGGATCAGCGGGCTCGTCTGACCGCCGAACCCCGCGTAGATCACGGCCGCCGGGACGGCGAGCACGAGGATGCCGTTGGTGAAGGCGAGGCGATCTCCCATGCGCAGGAACACACGGGGGGCGAAGCCGTCGCGGGCCATGAAGTACAGCAGCCGGGGAAAGCCGTTGAACGCCGAGTTGGCCGCGACCAGGAGCACGAGGGTGGTCGCCAGCTGGACGAACCCGTACGCGACCCCGCTCCCGACGCTGCGGTGCGCGATCTGGGAGAGAACGGTCTGGCCGCGGCCCGGGGAGGCGCCGTCGAAGTGAGCGACGAGCACGACGCCCACGAACATCGAGATCAGCAGCCCGATCATGACGCTGAGGGTCTGGCGAGCGTGCGCGGCCTCCGGCGGTCGGAACACCGGGACCGCGTTGGAGATCACCTCGATCCCGGTCATCGCCGTCGCCCCGGAGGCGAACGCGCGCAGGATGAGCAGCACGCCGAGCGCCTCCGTCGCCCGGTGAGGCGCCGGCGCCGCGGCATGGAAGCCGTGCGAGGCGGCCTTGATCAGGCCGGCGATCACGATCAGCGCGATCGCGGCCACGAACAGGTAGGTGGGGGCGGCGAACGCGGCGCCGGCTTCGCGCGCCCCGCGCAAGTTACCCGCGACGAGCAGCACGATCACCACCAGGCCGATCGGGACGGTGGCCGAAGCGACCGAAGGTATCGCCGACGTCACCGCGGCGACGCCCGAGGCGACCGACACGGCGACCGTGAGGATGTAGTCGACGATCAGTCCCGCTCCCGCGAGCAGGCCCCACTGACTCCCGAGGCTGTCGCTGGCAACGATGTATGAGCCACCGCCGTGCGGATAGGCTCGGATCACCTGGCGGTAGCCGAGGCCGACCGAGAGCATGAGCACGGCCAGCGCCGCTCCGATCGGCAGCGAGAGCTTGAGCTCGCCGGCCCCAGCGAGCACGAGGATCGCCATCATCGCCTCGGGGCCGTAGGCAACCGAGGAGAGCGCGTCGGGCGACAGGACGGGGAGCGCGAGCAGCCTTCCCATGCGCTCCTCGGCGATCGCTGTGCTGCGCAGCGCCGGACCGATCAGGACGCGGCGCAAGGCGTACGCCGCCCGGCCCGTCCGCGAGTCTGCCTGCCCGGCCCTGACCGTCGCTTCGAGCTCGTCGTCGTCGGTCTGCGCTCCCGCGCTTCTGATGTGGACGAAGCGGCCGGCGCGCGAGCGTTGCGGGTCGGCGAAGTCGAGCCCCGGATCGATCGGCAGCGCGTGCTCCCACACCTCTCGCGCCGGCATGCATCCACCCCAACGACGCCCCACCTCAGCGAGCGCGGAAAGCGAGCTCTGATCGAGCTGGGGCAGCTGTGCGTTCGGCGTGACCGTCGCGTCGAGGGGGCCGGCCTGGGCACCGGCCGAGCCGGCCTCGGGGCTGGCGGCGCCGGCCCCGCGGCCGCGACCCTCGACCGGTGGGTCCGGCGTCTCGGACATCAGGCCAGGGAACACCGCTTCGAGCAGGGCGCGCGAGACCGCGGCGGCTCCACGTCACGCGGGCGGCGAAGACGGAGCATGACCGGCACCGGAGAAATCATAAGAGCGCGGCGAGGCCGCGCCGGCCACGAGCCTCACGCCACCGCCCCCGGAGCTGGCCGGGCGCAAACAGACGGCACGGAGCTTCAGGCAGCGAGCAGCTCAGGCAGCCAGGAGCTCCTCTTCCGTCTCAGCGAGATGCTGATGCGAGGGGCAATATCCGTTGGCCGGCAGCGGCATCCGCTGGCAGGGCGCGCCCTTGCGCGTCGTGGCACGGCAGTGGAGCGGGTTCCCGTAGACGTCGTAACCGTTCTGTGGTTGCTGACGCAGGGCATTGTCTGCGCACGCGAGGTAGCACTCGATCACGCGCAGCACGCGCGGCTGGACGTTCATCGGGAAGTACCACCGGATGTCCGCGAACAGGGTGCGCGCCGGATGCGCGAAGTAGTGGCGGTCAGTCGCGAGTCGCTCGATCGCCGCCTCGCATGCGCGGAGCACGCGCTCGTGGTTGGAGGACTGACCGGGATGGGCATCCTCGATGATGTCGCCGGCCAGATCCCTGTAGATGGCCCGACTGAATCGATACATACAGTCTGATCTCCTTTCGACCCCCCCGCCAGGCCCGTCTCGAGCGGTCGCGAGTATCGCGCCGACTTGTGAAGTACAACATTGGGCTCGCATTAACTACGTGTTACGTGACAACTGCGTCTTGCGCGACCCCGGATGTCCGCGTCCTGACCGAGGCGACCTCCGGCTAGCCGCTATCGGCGGGGTCTCCGCCACGCGGTCGGCGTGAGTCGCCACACGATCGGCGGCTTCGCCCGCACACAGGCGGCGTCAGCCGCCCCATCACACCCAGCGATCGAACGCCGGGCGGCCCGAGGACTCCATCATCACATGGAGCCCCTCGAACGCCGGATCGAGGTCGGGGAAGTCGCGCCGTTGGTGCGCTCCGCGGCTCTCGGTCCGCGCGAGCGCGGCGTCGGCGATCAGCCGCACCAGCGGGTGCGGGTCATCTCTGAGCAGCCACAGCCCGTCGCGGTCTCGCTCGATCCCCGCATGCTCCCAGAGGGCCTGCCGGCTCGCGGGCGTCAAAGCCGGCGGCCGGGGTGGGGCCTGTGCGTCCCCGAGCTTGCCGGCTCGGATCGCCGGTTCGCGCAGAGCGGCCCGGGCCGCCCGTGCCCCGAACACGAAGCACTCCGACAGCGAGTTCGACGCGAGGCGGTTGGCGCCGTGCAGCCCTGTGCAGGCGCACTCACCGACGGCGTAGAGACCGGGCACGGTCGAGCGACCGTCGAGATCGGTGGCGATCCCACCCATCATGTAGTGCGCCGCGGGGGCTACCGGCACGAGCTCGCGCTCCGGGTCGATCCCTGCTTGGCGCAGCGCGACGACGACATTCGGGAACCGGGCGGGATCGACCTCGCGCATGTCGAGCGCGACGGACGTGGCGCCGGTATCGCTCATCACGTGCGCGATCGCGCGCGCCACCTCGTCCCGGGGCGCGAGCTCGTCGACGAACCGCTCGCCGCTGCCGTCGAGGAGCAAGGCGCCCTCCCCGCGGATCGCCTCGGTGATGAGGAACCCGTCGCCGCCGTTGGGTGCCGCGACGGCGGTCGGGTGGAACTGGACGAGCTCGAGATCGGCGAGCGCCGCGCCCGCCGCGTGCGCCAGCAGCAGCCCGCCACCGGTCGCGCCGGACGGATTGGTGGTCCGCGCCCAGAGCGCGGCGGCCCCGCCGGTGGCGAGCACGACCGCGGCGCTCACGACCCGGGAGCCGTCGTGGAGGAGGACGCCGGAACAGCGGCCGTTGACGATGATCACGCCGACCGCCCGCCGGCCCTCGAGGACCTCGATCGACGGATGCTCGGCGACGAGCGCGGAAAGCTGGCGGGTGACGCGACGGCCGGTCGCGCTGCCGCCGGCATGGACGACGCGCCGGGCCGAGTGCCCGCCCTCGAGCCCGAGCGCGAGTCGGCCCCTGCGGTCGGCGTCGAAGCGCACGCCGAGCTCCGCGAGGTCGCGCACGATCTCCGGCGCCTCGTTGCAGAGAACCCGCGCGGCGGATTCGCGGACCGCTCCTCGTCCGGCACTGACCGTGTCACGCAGGTGCCGCTCGGGAGCGTCGTCCGCGGCCAGTGCGGCTGCGATGCCGCCCTGCGCCCAGTAGCTCGCCGACTCGGCGAGCGGCGTGGCGGACACCAGCGTTACCCGCCCGCCGTCACGCGCCGCGCACAGGGCGGCATACAGCCCGGCGGCGCCGGCGCCGACGACGGTGACATCTGTGCGCAGGGGTTCCACGGGATGTACCGTAGTGGCAGTCCGCTGGTCGCGAGCGGCGGCGGCTACTGAGGCACGGTCGGGCAGCCGTCGAGCTCTGCGGTCGCTATGCGTGCCGCACGACTCGCACGCTCAGATAGACCGGCCCGGTTCGTGCGCAGGCGAGGAAGGGGAACGGGATCACCCTCGACGTTGTCCGATTCGGCGGATAGACGCGCAGGCCCGCCGCGGTCACCTGGTGGCAGGCGGAGCTCGGGAAATTGCCTGCCTCGACGATCCGCAGCACGGCGGTCGCGCCGGCGCCGGGGGCGAGGGTGACTGTGTGGGGTGGGGTCGTGCTGTCTCGGGACGCGGCGCTGCCCAGCTGGTGACCCCCGAGGCCGACCGCGGAGACGCCGGGATAGCCGAAGAGGGTGCACGTATGTCCGGACAGGTTGGTGAGCTCGAGCGTGTAGTAGATGCTCCCCGCGGTTCCGTTGCCCTCGGTGTCGAGCCAGACGACGAGCCCGGATGTCGCACACCTCGGCGTGGTCGCCGCTCGCGCGGGTGCCGCGGCCGAGGCTGGGCCGACGAGCGCGGCCACGGGTGCCAGCGTGGCGGCGCAGGCGAGCGCGGCGGCAGCGGCCAGTCGCCTGGAAGAGAAGGTGGGTCGGTGCATGGCGTTCCCCTTGTCTCGGCGGTCGGGATCCCCTGAACGGATTATGACCGCCTTGACGTGGACGCCATGCGGCCTTCGCTTCAGAATGCGAGCATGACGCGGGCGCCCGTCTTTCTCCACCACCGCTCGTCGCTCGAGCACAACACGGGGGCCCACCCCGAGCGGGCGGCCCGAATCGCCGCGATCGAGCGCGAGCTCAACGAGCTGGCGTGGGTCGGGTTCGAGCCGATGCTCTCGCCGGAGGTGGAGCGCGACACGCTCACGGCGGTGCATCGCGAGCGCTACGTCGAGTGGATCGAACGCGCGGCGGCGCGCGGGGGAGGTGCGCTCGACGCGGACACGATGATCAGCGAGGGGTCGTTCGAGGCGGCGCTGCACGCCGCGGGCGGGGCCGTGCGACTCGTGGATCTGCTCCTCGACGGCTCGGCTCCCAGCGGCTTCAGCTCCCACCGGCCGCCCGGCCATCACGCCGAGCCTGCGCAGGCGATGGGCTTCTGCCTGTTCAACAACATCGCGGTAGCGGCACGACACGCGCTCTCGGCGCGAGGTCTCGAGCGGGTTCTCATCCTCGACTGGGACGTCCATCACGGCAACGGCACCAACGACATCTTCCGGGCGACGCGCGAGGTCCTGTTCGTCTCCATCCACCAGTGGCCGCTGTATCCGGGCACGGGAGCCGCGGCCGACGTGGGCGTGGGGGACGGCACCGGCTACACGGTCAACCTGCCCGTGGGCGCGGGCTCGGGCGACGCCGTGTATGCGTCGCTCGTCGAGCACGTGGCGGTTCCGTTGACGCTGGCCTACGAGCCGCAGCTCGTGCTGGTGTCGGCCGGGTACGACGCCCACCGCGACGATCCGCTCGCCGGCTGCGCGGTGTCCGAGGCGGGATTCGCGGCGATGACGTCCTCGATGCGGCGGGTGTGCGCGGAGCTCGGGGTCCCGCTCGGCGCGGTGCTCGAGGGCGGATACGAGCTCGATGCGCTCGCGCGGTCCGTGGTCGCGACGCTCGAGGCGTTGGGCGGCGCGGCGGCGCCGGAGGATGGATTGGCGGTCGCTCCGGAGGCGGTGCAGGCGCGGCGACGGCTGGCCGAGCGGTGGCCGGGGCTCGGGTAGGCGCGAACGCTAGGGCACGAAGCGGTAGATGGCGCCGGCGGTGTCGTCGCTGACGTAGAGCGCGCCATCGGGGCCCGGTAGTGCGTCAACGGCTCGGCCCCAGCGCGAGCCGTTCGGCAGCTGGAAGCCGGAGATCAGCGTGACCGCGGCCCCGAGGTTGTGCCGCGCGCGCGACCACGGCAGCCACAGCACGGCGGGTGGACGCGGCGGCTCCCGGTCCCAGGATCCGTGCACGGCGACCACGGCTCCCTGGGTCAAGCGGGCGGGGAGCGAGGAGCCCTCCAAGAAATGGAAGCCGAGCGGCGCGCTGTGTGCCGGCAGGCCGCGGTTGATCGGGGCAAGCGTGGCGCAGTCCAGCCGCTTTCCGCCCGGGTTGTTCTGCACGTCGTCGTCGAAGCCCATCGCGGCCAGGCCGTGGCTGGGGTCGGGATCGCAGTAGGGCCACCCGACGTTCCTCCCCGGGGTCAGCGCGACGAGCTCGTCCGGCGGGTGATCGTTCACGTACGCCTGGATCACACGCCCGTAGGCATCCGCCAGCCCGCCGTAGGCACCATGGAAGGGATAGGGGATCTGGTCGCGCTCGTTGATCGCCGACCACAGCACGCCGTCGGGCGCGAACGACAGGCCCTCGCCGTTGCGCACGCCGGTGGCGATCACGCGCATGTCACCGCCGGTGGGTGAGAAGGAGACGACGCTGGCCCTCGGCGGGTTCCCCTGCTGGTCGATCGTGCTCGCGTTGAAGGCACTCCCGATGTTCACATAGACACGGTGGTCGGGACCGACGACGAGGCTCTTGAGCGTGTGGACATCGTCACCGCGAGGGTCGGCGGCGGGCAGGCCGCGGGCGATCACGGTGCGGGCGCCCACCCCAGCGGCGCCGAGCCACACGTAGCGATCGATCTCGCCCGACTCCGCCACGTAGAGCACCTGCTGCCCGTCGATCGTGTCGAACGCGAGGCCCTGCGGCTCGTTCAGGCCGCTCAGCAGCACGTGCCGGCGTGGAGGCTCCGATGCCTGCGCGCGTGGCTCGAGCTCGACCACGTCGTCGTTGCCGGGAACGCTCACGAGCAGCGCGCGCTCCGGCGTCCAGGCCATGAAGCGAGCGCCACTCACGCGAGCCCAGACCTCGGCCTTCCAGCCACGCGGGACGGTGAGCGAGCGCGGACTCGAGAAGGCACCACCGCCATTCCCCGCCGGCACGCTGACGGACACCGACACGCGAGGCGGCGCGATGCTCGCGGCCGCGGTCTTCGTCGTGGTCGTCGTCTGCGTGTTCGCCGCGGCCGTCGTGATCTGCGTCTTCGTCGCGGCCGTCGTGGTCGTCGTAGTCGTCTGCGCCTCGCCGGTCGACGGCGTCGCTGACACGCCAGAGCTCCCTCCGCACGCCACCGCCGCCAGTAGCGCCAGTACGCCTCCACATCCGAAGGTAATGCTCCGCACCACGCCCTCCATCGTCCCAGACCAGGCGCGCCCGGTGGCGCGGTTGGGTCAGGGTCGATGGGCGCGCGGCGCGGGCTACGCTCGTGTCGATTCGAGCTCGGCGGCTTCGTCGCGGCTGGACGTCGAAGGGTCGGGCAGCGCGTGGGCAGCCGAGCCCTCGATGTTGATGCGGGGGAGTCGGGCGTCGAGCCAGCGCGGCAAGCGCCAGGTGGTGGGGCCCAGCAGCTCGAGCACGGCCGGCAGCAACACGCAGCGTACGACGAGGGCGTCGAGGAACACCGCCGCGGCGAGGCCGAACCCGAACTCCTTGATCGTGCGCTCGTCGCCGAGCATGAAGGACAGGAACACGCAGACCATGATCGCCGCCGCCGCCGTGATCACCCGCCCAGTGAACGCGATGCCGTCGGCGACCGCGGCGGATGCATCGCCGCGGCGGACCCACTGTTCGCGCACGCGCGAGATCAGGAACACCTCGTAGTCCATCGAGAGTCCGAACACAACCGCGAACATCAGCACGGGTATCCACGGCTCGATCGGGCCTTTCTGGATTCCGAGTGCACCACCGAGCACCCCGTCCTGGAAGACGGCCACGGTCACGCCGAGCGCGCCGCCGATGCTGAGCAGGTTCATCAGCGCGGCCTGCAGCGGGATCACCAGCGAACGGAAGATGATCAGCAGCAGCAGCGCCGAGAGCACGATCACGATCCCGATGAACAGCGGTAGCTTGCCCGCGAGCACGTGCGAGAAATCGATCGAGCCGGCGGTGAAGCCGCCGACGAGGACGTGCACGCCGGTCCGGTGCTCGAACCCCGGTACCACGTGATTACGCAAACGGTTGACGAGATTCGTCGTCGCGCTCGCCTGCGGGGACGAGCCGGGGTAGACCTCCATCACCGCGGTGTTCCCCGATGGCGCGAGCCGAGGTTGCGTGACGGCGACGACGTCCGGGGCGGCGCTGACCGCGGTCCGCAGCTCCGGCAGCGTCGCCGCTTGACCATGGCTCGGGAGTTCAGCGACGACGAGCAGGGGCCCGTTGAATCCGGCTCCGAAGCCCTGGGCGAGGAGATCGAAGGCCTCGCGCGTGTTCGTGCCGCTCGGGTCGTTCCCGGCGTCGCTGGTGTCCAGCCGCAGCGCGAAGACGGGGAGGAGCAGCGCGACCATGACCACGAGCGAGACGGCCGCCAGCGGCCACGGCCGTTTCTGCACGGTCTCGCTCCACTCGCGCCACCGGGAGCGGGGCGGCGCGCCGGCGGGCGTGTTCGCGCCGGCGGCGGCGGGCGCGTTGGCGGCGGCGGGCGCGTCGGCGGCGACCTCCGGCGCGGGGCGACGGCGGCCGAGCCGGCCTCGGCGGGCGCCGCGCGGGCGCATGATCCGGGCGCCGTAGCGCGAGAGGATCGCCGGCAGCACCGTCAGCGAGGCCACGAGCACGAGCAGCACCGCGATTACGGCGGCGATCGCCAGCCCGTACATGAAGCTGACCCCGGTGGCGAACATCCCGAGCAGGGCGATCACCACCGTCGTGCCGGCGAGGAGGATCGCCCGCCCGGAGGTGTCCATCGCCTCGATCACCGACCCCTCGACGTCGCCGGACTCGAGGTAGTTCTCGCGGAAGCGGGTGACGATGAACAGCGCATAGTCGATCCCGACCCCGAGGCCGATCATCAGCGCCAGCTCGGGGGAGACGTTCGACATGCTCGTGATGTGGGTCGCCAGCCCGATCAGCGCCACCCCGGTGATCAAGCCGAGGCCGGCCGTGAGCAGCGGCATCCCGGCGGCGGTGAGCGAGCCGAAGGTGATCAGCAGGATGACGAGCGCGGCGATCACCCCGACCGAGGTCGCAGGACCGACGCTGAAGCCCTCCTCGTTCTCGATGACCTGCCCGCCCGCCGCGATCTGCAAGCCCGGCACGTGGACCGCGTCGATCTGGTCGACGAGCGGCTTGCCCGTGGCATTGGGCAGCTGGTTCGCCGGCTTGTCGTAGTTGATCGTCGCGAACGCCGTCATCTTGTCGCGCGAGACCTCGACGGCTCCGCGCGCGCTGTAGGGACTGACCACCCCGGCGACATGCGGATCCTTGGTCACGCGCGCCAGCACCTGCGTCATCGCGGTACGCACCGCCGGCGCGTCGACGGTGCCACGGGAGACGTGGAAGACGATCGTGTCGACGTCGCCGGCCTGAGCTTTGAAGTCGCGCTTGAGCAGATCGAGGGCCCGCTGCGACTGGGTCCCGGGGAGGCTGAAGTTGGTGGCGTACTGACGGCCCACAGCACCGGCGATGACCGTGGTGAGGACGGCAACGGCCAGCCAGCCGACGAACACGCGTCGGCGGTGGGCGATGCACCAGCGGGTGAGCTTCAGCATTGTGTGACTCCTCGTCCAATCTGTGCGGGTTGCACCGAGCCATCCTGCGTGCGCGCCGCGGCTCGAGGCGATCGAGCGTTACTTTCTAGCATCCGCGGCCCGTGTCGGTGTGGTCGTCATGCGTTCGCCGTCACCGGCAGCCAGCTGAAGCGACGGGCGGCGAAGACCCCCGCGGCGATCGCCCACACCGCGAGCACGAGTAGGTCCTTGGGCGCGAAGGCGGCTGTGAACGACCCGCGCACCGAGGCGAGGTGCAGCGCCGCCGCCAGATGCTCGATCGGGAAGATCTCGCCGGCCGTGCGCAGCGCGTGTGGAAGGTTGTTGGTCGGGATCCACACGCCGGAGATGAAAAACAGCGGGAGAGTGGTCGCCTGCACGATCGGCTGCGCGGCGTCGGGCGATCCGATCATCCCTGCGACCGCGTACCCGAGGCAGGCGAACGTCACGGTTCCGACCACCACGGCGCACGCCACCGCACCGAGCGCTCCGATCGAGAAGCCGATGCCGTAGCCGAGCCGCGCGATCACGAGCAGGAGCACCGAGGTAATCGCCGCGGTCACCAGCGTCGAGATAACCTGACCGCCGACCAGGATCGCCGGCGGGACCGGCGTCGCGCGGCGGCGCTTGAGCACACCGGCCGCGCGCGCGGCGGAGACCGTGATCACCAGCCCGGCGTAGGAGGCAGTGATGACCGACAGCGCCATGATGCCCGGCACGTAGTACCGAGAGAGATGGACGCGTACGCCGTCTACGGTCGTCATGCTGTGCCCGAAGACGCCCGCGAAGATGACGAGCAGGAGGATCGGGAACATGAAGGTGAAGAACCGCGCACGGGGGTTGCGCAGGCTCGCCAGCGTGTCGTAGCGGGCCTGATGTGCGAGCAGGGCGAGCGGCCCGCGGGCTGCCGCGCTGGGGCGCGTGGTGGTTGGGGCCGTGGCGGTTAGGGCCGTGGCGGTTGCGCGCGCGGCGGTTGGGCGCGCGGCGGTTGGGGCCGTGTCGGTCGTGGCGGTGGCGCCAGGGGTCTGGCGGCGGCGCCAGAGCTTGAGGAGATAGCGGAAAAGCAAGAACATGTGATCAGCTCCTGTCGTCCTCGGTGGTTGTCGCGTCTCCGGCGTCAGAGGGATGGCGGCGGCGCCAGAGCTTGAGGAGATAGCCGAAAAGCAAGAACATGCGATCAGCTCCTGGTGTCGTGTTCAGCGACCAGAGCGAGGTAGACGTCCTCGAGCGTGGGGCGACGGACCTCGAGATCATCGAGGTCGATGCCCCGGTCGAGAGCCCACCCCGAGAGGACGTGCAGGTCGTCCGCAACTCCGGCGCTGATCATTTGGACCCGCCCGTCGGAGTGCGCCTCGGCGCGCTCGGCGAGCGTCGCCGGGAGGTCGGCGGCGGCGGCTTCGGGGGGTAACGTGAAGGTAATTCGCGCCTCGGAGGTGTCGCGGCCGCCGAGCGTTCGCGGGGTGCCCTCGGCGATGATCTTCCCGGCGGCGATGATCGCGATGCGGTCGGCCAGGCGCTCGGCCTCCTCCATGTAGTGGGTGGTGAGAAAGACCGTCTTGCCGAGCTGGCGCAGACCGTCGATGACCGTCCAGGCGGCCCGGCGAGCCGTGGGATCGAAGCCGGTCGTCGGCTCGTCGAGGAAGATCAGCTCGGGGTCGCCGATCAGCGCGAGCGCGACGTCGAGCCGGCGGCGCTGGCCCCCGGACAAAGAGGCGGCGCGTTGGTCGGTCTGGTCGCCCAGCCCGACGAGGTCGAGGGTCTCCTCGACCGGGCGCGGTGCGCGATAGTAGCCGGCATAAAGGTCCAGGCACTCGCGGACCGTCAAGCCGGCCTCGGGCGCTGACTCCTGGAGCACGATGCCGATCCGCTGGCGCCACGCCTGCGGCGCGCGCGCCGGGTCTGCGCCGAGCACCCGAACGCCTCCGGCGCTCGCCTCGCGGAACCCCTCCATGATCTCTACCGTCGTCGTCTTGCCGGCCCCGTTGGGTCCGAGGAACGCGAAGATCTCGCCTCGCAGGACCTCGAGGTCGATCCCTCGGACCGCCTCGTGCTCGCCGTAATCCTTGCGGAGTCCCGAGACTTCGATCACGGCGTCGGTCGAGCCGGCGAGGTGGTGGTTGGCCGCGGCGCACTGGGCGACGGCGGCGTCGAGTGAATTGGTGATCATGGGTGGCAAGGCTAGGTCGCGTCGAGCCAGCCGTCATCGGCCCCCGGGCCGAAATTCGACGTCCGCCCCAGGGTGGACTCGGCTGGGCGCAGCTCCACCCGAGAGCCGATGACGGGCGGGTGCGCGGGCCTTATCGTGTGCAGCGATGATCTGGCTCGCCAAACGCGTGTGGCGCTTCTTCGGCTTCTCCGGGGTGTGGATCGGGCCAGGCGAGACGGTGCCCACCGAGGTCGTGTTCCTGCGGATGCTCGGCTTCGTCTACTTCATCGTGATCGCCGTCGGCACATCGACGGCCAGGACCCACCCGGCGCTGCACGGCCGCGGTCTCGCCGTGTTGCTCGCGCTCATCAGCCTGGTTGTCGGGATCCTGGTCGCCTACCCGCGCGTTTCGGTGGGACCACGGATGCGGCTCGCGGCACTGGCCCTGATCACCGCCGCCGCCGCCGTTCTCGCCGCGATCCAGCCCAACGGACTGTGGGAGGTGACCCCCTACTACGTCGCGATCGTCGCGGCGATGCGCCTCGACAGCAAGCTCGCCGTATGGGTTCTCGGACTCAACCTGATCACGCTCGGCGCCGTCGCCGCCTTCAGCGCTCATTGGGGCGGCGTGCTGGGAACCCTCGTCGGCGCGGTTCCATGGTTCCTCGTCATGCGCCAGATGCGGCGCATGCGCGAGCAGAACATCGCCCTCGAGGCCTCGCAAGCGGCCGAAGCGCGCGCCGCCGCCGCCGCCGAGCGCGGTCGCGTCGCCCGCGAGATGCATGACGTCCTCGCTCACACCCTGTCCGCGCTCGCGCTGCAGCTCGAAACCACCCGCCTGCTCGCCCACGACCGCGGCGTCGACCCGGACGTGTCCCGCGCGATCGACCAGGCGCACGGCCTGGCGGCGGGCGGCCTGGAGGAGGCGCGGAGGGCGATCTCCACCGCACGCGGCGACCCGCTGCCCGGCCCCGAGCGCGTGCGCAGCCTGGCCGAGGCGGTCTCCGAGCAGAGCGGCCTCCCGGTGACCGTCGACGTGTGGGGCGAGCCGCGGGAGCTGGCGGCCGACGCTCGACTGGCGGTGTACCGCACCGCTCAGGAGGCGCTCACGAATGTCCGCCGCCACGCGACCCCCGATCGTGTCGAGGTGCGCCTCGACTACCGGGACGACGCGGTCGCCCTGGTGGTCGAGGACCACGGCGCCGTCGCCGCGGCGGCGCCCGCCGGCGCCGGCTACGGCCTGGCCGGCATGCGCGAGCGGGCCGAGCTCCTCGGAGGCACGCTCGTGGCCGAACCGACGGGCGACGGCTTCCGCGTGCAGCTGGTGTTACCCGGATGACGGCCCCGCCGCCGGGCGGCTCGGTGCGGGTCCTGGTCGCCGATGACCAGCGACTCGTGCGCGAGAGCCTGTCCACAATGCTCGGGCTGCTCGGCGGGATCGAGCTGGTCGGCAGCGCATCCGACGGGGAGGAGGCCGTGGCGATGGCGCTGAAGCACAGGCCGGACGTGGTGTTGATGGACCTGCGGATGCCGCGCATGGACGGGATCGTCGCGATCCAGCGCCTGCGCGAGCGACTGCCCGACGTGCGCGTCATCGCGCTCACGACCTTCGCCGACGACGAGAGCGTGCTCGGAGCGCTGCGGGCCGGCGCCCGCGGTTACCTGACCAAGGACGCCGGCGCCGAAGACATCCGCACGGCGATCTTCACGGTCGCGGCCGGCGAGGCCACGCTCGACCCGGCGGTGCAGCACCACGTCGTCGCCGCGCTCGCCGGAGACGCTGGTGAAGACGACTGCGTCGACGCGTCCGAGCTGCCCGACGGACTGACGCCGCGCGAGGCGGAGGTGCTCGAGCTGATCGCGGAGGGACTGTCCAACGCCGAGATCGCGCAGCGCCTGTTCGTGAGCCCGACCACGGTGAAATCGCACATCAACCATCTGTTCGCCAAGGCCGGGCTGCGCGATCGCGCCCAGGCCGTCGCCTACGCCTATCGCGTGGGGGTCGCCGCGCCGCCGGAGTGATCGAGAACGCCCAGCCGTTCGTGCAGGCGTCGCAGTGGATCCGGCGACCACCAGTTCGCGCCGCCGAGAAGGCGCATGAGCGCGGGCACGAGCAGTCCGCGGACGACGAACGCGTCGAGGAGGACCGCGACCGCGGCCCCGAGGCCGAGCTCCTTGAGGAACACGAGCTGACTTGTCATGAACGCCCCGAGCGCCACCGCGAGGAGGATCGCGGCGGCGGTCACGATCGCGCCCGTTCGCTGCAGGCCGATGGCGACCGCGTCCGTGTTGCGCAGACCGCTGTCGCGGGCTTCCTTGATCCGCGTCAGGAGGAAGACGCCGTAGTCGGTCGAGAGTCCGAACACGATCGCCACAAGCACGAGAAAGTCCGTTTGCTCGATTCCCTCGGGCTTGGTGAAGCCGACCAGCCCGGTGAGGTTCCCGTCCTGAAAGACGAGCACGAGCACCCCCGCAGTGCTTGCGGTGGTCAGGAGGTTCATAAGCAGCGCCTTGACCGGCAGCACCACGGAGCCGGTCATCAGCCACAGAACGCTGAGCGTGAGCACGACGAGCAGCGCGATGGCGACCGGCAGCGTTCTCGAGGTCGCGGCATGCTGGTCGATCAGGTCCGCGGTCGCGCCGCCGACCGCCACCGGATACAGCGCGGGGTGGCTCCTGATCGCCTTCACGAGATCCTGCGACTCCGGCGTAATCGGCGTGCCGCGCCCGTTGACGTCGATCTCCCAGGTGTCGCCGCTGAGCTCGCGCGGGGCGGATACCTGCTGCGCGTTGGGGATGCGCCGCAGCGCGCCGGCGTAGGCGTCCAACGCCGGGCCGGCGCTCCTTGGCGCGCTCACCGCGAGGATCGCGGGAGTGGAGTCCGCGCCGGGGAAGTCCCGCGTGATCACGTCAGACACCGTGCGCGCGCTCTGGCCGGTCGGCAGTACGGACGCGTCGATTCCGCTCCATCGGATCCCGAGCGCGGGCGTGGCCAAGAGCAGGAGCGCGACAGCGGTGCTCGCCGCGACCACGCCGGGCCGTCGCATCACGGCGCGTGCGAGGCGATACCAGCGCCCGCTGCCGTCTGGCCCCGGCGTCACTTTCCCCAGCCTGCGTCCCATCAGCATGAACAGCGCCGGGAGGAAAACCACGGTCGAGGCGGCGGCCACGAGCGCGACGACGAGCCCGCCGAGCCCCATCGAGATTAAGAATCGCTGCGGGAACACCGTCAGGCACGCCATCGCTCCGGCGACCGTGACGGCGCTGAAGAGCACGGTGCGTCCAGCCGTCTGCACAGTTGTCCGGACGGCATCGGGCACGTCGGCGCCGCGACCCAGCTCCTCGCGAAAACGCGAGACGCAGAAAAGGCTGTAATCGACCGATAGTCCGAGGCCGAGGCCGATCACGAGGTTCAAGGCGAAGGGCGACAGCGAGAGTACGGAGTTGATCGCGCGCAGCACCGCGAACGCGCCGAGGACGCTCAGGCCTCCGATCGCGATCGGCAACAGCGCCGCCACGCCACGGAACACGAGCAGCGAAAGCAGTGCGAGCAGAGGAAACGCGATCAGCTCGGCGATCGCCAGGTCCTTCGTCGCGAGGTCACCCACCTGCTGGCTTGCGACCGCCGATCCACCGAGCACGACGGCATGGTCTCCGGCAAGAGCGCTCTGAAGGTGGTTGACGACGCCTGTTTCACTCGCGCCCGCGCGCAGCGTCGCCGCCACCAGGACCTGCCGCCCGTCAGCTGAGACCAATGCGGACATGCCCGAGGGCGGGGGAACGGCGACGCTCGCGATCTCCGGATCGGCGCTGAACGTGCGCGCGACCCTCGTCACCTCGCTGCTGGAACGCGGCGCGCGGACCAGCGCGATCACCCCGGGGTTCGTCGCCTCCCCGGTCGCGCGCTGGATCCGTTGCTCTGCGCGCGTTGCCTCCGAGCCGGGATCGTTGAACGCGTTCGGTGCGTTGAAGGCGCCCGGTGCCGGCCCGCCGAGCACACCGACGATGACGTACAAGAGCAGGCCGATGAGCGCCACCCGGCGCGGATGCGAGCACGCGAGGTTGGCCAGGCGCCCGAGCACCGTCACCACCGGCCCACGGTCGGGTATCGCCGCTTACTCAACGCCACACACCGACATATCTCGGAGGACCAGTCGGACATCGCTCACCCAGTCGAGTGTGGCCTGCGCGTGGCGCACCCCGAACATCGCCGTCGCTCGACGAAACGCCGACCCCGGACGATCGGCGAGCTTCTCGACGACCGCGGCGAGCATGTCGCGACGGGCGCGAGCGTTCGCCTCGTACCCGTCGAGCAGCGCGGCCAGTCGCTGCCCCGAGATCCGATCCGCGAAGAACACGCGGACGAGAAAGAGGTTGCGATTGCGTTCCGCGGGCACCTCCCCGTCTTCGAGCCAGAGGCGCAGGTCTGCCTCGCCGGCCTCGGTCACCTCGTACACGCGCTTGGTCGGCCGACGCTCCTGGGCAACCTCCGTCACCGAGAGCAACCCGAGCCGGCACAGGCGCTCGAGCTCGGAATAGATCTGGCTCCGAGCGATGGGAAAGAAGTTGCCGATCGACCGCTCGCTGAAGCCCGCCAGATCGTGACCGGCCGTTGGACGAATCGAGACCAGGCCGAGAACGACGTGAGCGGTGGCGGGAAGATTGCGCGCAGAAGCCAAGTCCAAAACAGACTAGTCCAAATAGGATTGACAGGCAAGCGGCGGGCCGATTCGTCGGATTGGGGTCGGGTACGCGCGCTAGGACGCCGGGAAAACGCTGAACGCGTAGGCGCCCGTCCGACCCTGGGCGTGCAGCGCCGAGGCGGCTGCCTCGGCCCGCGTGCGGGTCGCGTAGGTGCCCGAGAACACAATGAAGTCGCCCGGGCGCATGCTCGAGTAGTCGCTCGAGGAGATGATGGCGGCGGCGGGTGCTGAAGTGACGGCGGGCGTGTCGCTGCGGTTGGCGCTGTTCGACAGCGAGATCAGTGCGAGCACCAGCGCCGCGGCGGCGAGTGCGATGACCGCACCGACGATCGCGAGCGGGACGCGCCAGTCGGGCGCCGGCAGGATCCGGGTCCTCACTGCGGCGCCGCATTCGAGGCACCAGTCTTGGTCGGCCGCGAGCCGGGCGCCGCAACGGGTGCAGGTGGTCTCGCGAGCGAGACGCTCCGTCGGCGCGCTCACCGGGCCGGGTGCCGCTGGTCTGGCGGTGAGCTGCCGACGCTGCCACTGCTCGCGGAGACGTGGGTGGCGAGCCGCGTGCCGCACGCGGCGCAGAAGCGGTCGACGCTGCCATGGACCGCGCCGCACTGTCCGCACATACCGCCGATCCCAGCCTCTCGTATCTCTCGCAACGGCCGTTCTTCGGACAGCACGCTCTCGAGTGCACGGAGCTCGTCGTCTGTCGCGGCCGCCTCGGCGACCTTCACGGCCACCAGGTCAGCCCGGGAGATCCCGAATCGATGGAGCTCGAGCACGAAGCCTCCGAGGTCGCGAAGCTGGACCACCCGCAGGCGGCGAAGGTACAGCACCCGTCGCCGCAGCCGGCCTCGCTCGCGGAATCCCAGCGTCTGCGCTCGTGCGTCCGGCTCGACGCGCGAGGTTGGCCCGGGCGCCGGCGGCGGGGCGTCGGCGTGGGCCGGAGGCGGTGGGGGGGCGTCGGCGTGGGCCGGAGGCGGTGGGGGGGCGTCGGCGTGGGCCGGAGAGAGTGGGGGGGCGTCGGCGTGGGCCGGAGAGAGTGGGGGGGCGTCGGCGTGGGCCGGAGAGGATTCTTGCTCGACCCGGTCGGCCTGGTGCCCGGTCCAGTGGATCACGTCGGGGTTACGTGCCGCCGGTTCGTATTGACTTGTCGGGTCGTCTTGGCGTGTCGGTTGGTGTGGGCTTGTCTGGTCCGCGGCGGTCGGCGCGTCGCGATCGGCGACACCGTGCTGCGGTGCGCTCCCGTTCGCTGACGCAGCGTCCATGGCTCGAGTGTCGCTGGAAGCCCACGGCGACGGGTCCTGGGCGGTCGTCTCCGGCCAAGTCACCCGGCCGTTTGAAGACGCCTGCGCGAGCTCGCCGGTATCGGCTTTCCCCATTTCTGCGTCCGACTGGCCGCGAGGACGCCGCCAGAAGTGATCGTTCGGGCCGCTCATGTTTCGGAATGCTGCTTGGGCCGGACGGCGCTCCTGCAAGCAATTATAGGTGACGATCTGGACAGCAGGGCACGCCAGGCCGCTGCGACGCGCGCCGCCATGCGCGCGGCCGAGAACAGGTCGGCGCGCTCGCGGCCGGAGATGCGCGGGTCTGCATCCGCGAGGTGCGGCGCGACCGCGGCTCGCCAGCCGCCTGCGTCGAACGGCCCGCATACCGTGCCGGCGACGCCGTTCAGGGCAAAGGGCGCGATTCCGACCGGCGTCGCCAGTACGGGAACTCCGCACGCGAGCGCCTCGAGCACTGCCAGTCCGAACCCCTCACGCTCAGAAGGAATGAGTACGGCGTTGGCGGCGTTGACCCACAGCGGAACCTCAGACGGGTCGACGTCCCCGAGCGTGAGCAACGGCACCTCGCCCGCGACCGCCAGCGCGCGATCATGACGCTTCTCGGCGCGTCTGGGGTCCGAGGGGAAGAGCAGATAGCGGCCCGCGGGGTCGAGTCCGAGGGCAGCGCGGGCCTGCGCACGCGGAATCGCCGTGAACCGGCCGGTGTCGACCCCACAGGGCAGCACCACCGCCCGACGCGCCATCGCGCCGCGTGGCAGCTCGCGAGCGAGCGAGCCCGAGACCGTAGCGATCAGGTCGACGAAGCGCAGGGCCGCGCGCGTGATCGCCCGAGACCGCGGATGCGAGAGATCGGTCCCGTGGAGCGTGACCGCGCGGAAGCGCGTCCGGGCGACGAGCGCCGGCCAGACCGTGAGGCCGAAGTGGGCGTGGACGACATCGAACCGCTCGCTGCGGTAGCGCCGACGGACCTCGCGAGCAGCGCCGGCGTAGGCATCCGCTCCTCCCGGCGCGAACGCCAGCAGCTCGACATCGAGGTCCGGCAGCGCTCGTAGCGCCTCCACCTGATCGCGCACGAAGCTGCCGAGCCCCGGGCGGCCGGGGGTCGGGTACATGTTGGTCATGACGAGCGCACGCAAGGCCCGCCTGACACTAGATGATCGGACTGTAGGTCCGAGCTTGTGGGGCGGGCGCGTGGGGGTCGGGTGGCGGGCGCGTGGGGGGCGGGTGGCGGGCGCGTGGGGGCGGCCCCGGTACTGGCAACAGGTGGTTTCGCTCGGTGGCGATCGAGCTGCGGCGACATCGTCAGGCGCCCGAAGCGAACCTGGTCGAGAAACGCGACTGTGAGTAGCGTTACTCGACCAGGTCCTCAGGCGGGTCCGGCGGGCGCAGCCGGCTGGGGTTCGCGTCCTCATCTTCTGCTTCAACTGCCGATCGCCGCCCGCCACCGGCCGATCGCCGCCCGCCACCGGCCGATCGCCGCCCGCCACCGGCCGATCGCCGCCCGCCACCGGCCGATCGCCGCCCGCCACCGGCCGATCGCCGCCCGCCGAACGCCGAACGCCGACTGTCACGGTCAACCGCCATCCGCCAAATCGCCAAACCGCCATCCCGCCGACCAGACCCGTCCGCACTGGACCCTGACAGGCTCAGCCTGAGCCAACCCCAGATACGCACGGCCAGCTTTACCCCAGCACGAATCCTTGCCCCTCGCCCGGTCCGCCACACGCTCTGACACCATGCGTCACGTGCCCCCTCTGCCAGAGCAGCCCGTCGCCGTGTTCGACTCGGGCGTCGGCGGCCTCACCGTTCTGCACGAGCTGTTGGTCTCGCTGCCCACCGAGGACTACGTCTACCTCGGCGATACGGCGCGCCTTCCCTACGGCGATCGCACCCAGGAGGAGCTCCGCACGTTCGCCGTCGAGATCGCCGACCATCTCCTCGAAGCGGGAGCAAAGCTGCTCGTCGTCGCATGCAATTCAGCCAGTGCCGCCGCCATCGATACTCTCGAGCGCCACCTCGAGGCGAGGCGGCTGGAGATCGACGTGATCGGCGTCATCCGCCCCGCGACCCAGCTCGCGGTCACGGGCAGCCGGAACGGACGCATCGGCCTGCTCGCGACCCCGGCGACGGTCGCCAGCGGCGCGTACGAGCGCGCGGTCCGCGCGGCCGACCCCCACGTCCATCTCGAGAGCGTCGCCTGCGGTGACCTGGCCTCGATCATCGAGGCTGGATCGCCGTTCGAGGACTCGGTGCTCGAGCTCGTACGCGGGTACTGCGCTCCGCTCCGAGCCGCCCAGGTCGACGAGGTCATCCTCGGCTGCACTCATTACCCGCTGATCGCGCCGATGCTCCAGCGAATCGTCGGTCGCGGGGTCACGCTCGTCACCTCGGGCGCGGGCGTCGCCCGCAGCGTCGAGCGCGCGTTGGCGGCGCGCGACCTCCTGAACGCGCAGGCGGACGAGGGCGACTATCGCTTCCAGTGCACGGGCGACGTCGAGTCGTTCCGCGCGCTCGGAACCGGCTTCCTGCAGATGCCGCTCGGGGATGTCGTCCACGTCGAGCTCGCCGCCGCGGTGACCGCATGAGTCCCCCCGGGCGCAGCTACGGGCGGGGTCCCGACGAGCTCCGGCCGGTCACCATCGAGCCGGGCTTCGTCCGCACCGCGACCGGTTCGGCGCTGATCTCGATGGGGGAGACCCGGGTGATCTGCACGGCATCGGTCCAGAACAGCGTGCCGCGCTGGATGGCGGGCTCGGGCCGGGGGTGGGTCACGGCGGAGTACGGGATGCTGCCCGCGTCAACGGGCGACCGCAAGCAGCGTGACATCAGCAAGGGACGCCTCGACGGCCGGTCGGTCGAGATCCAGCGGCTGATCGGGCGCTCGCTGCGTGGGGTGATCGACTTCACGGCAGTCGGCGAGCGCTCGATCTACATTGACTGCGACGTGCTGCAGGCCGACGGCGGGACCCGTTGCGCCTCGATCACCGGCGGCCTGGTCGCGCTCCGGCTGGCATGCGAGCGCCTGCTCGCCGACGGAACGCTCGAACGCTCGCCGTTCGTCGGAACGGTCGCCGCTGTCTCCTGCGGGATGGTCGACGGGGTTCCGCTGCTCGACCTCGACTACTCGGAGGACTCCGCGGCGGAGGTCGACGCCAATGTTGTCATGACCGGCGACGGCGGCCTCGTCGAGGTCCAGGCCACCGCCGAGCGCACGCCCCTCTCACGCGCCCACCTGGACGACCTGCTCGCGCTCGCGGCCCGGGGGATCGAGCGGCTGCGCGCGGCCCAGGACGAGGCGGTCGCGGCGTCGGTCTCGTAGGCGTGCGCCGGTATTTCGATTGGGGGCTTCGCCCCTGTTTGGGGGTGGCGTCGGCGTGTTCGGGCGACACCGGAGCGCGATGAGCGGTCGGGCCACCAACGCGCTTGTGCTCGCGACCCGCAACCGACATAAGCTGCGCGAGTTCGAGCGCCTCCTCGCACCGCGCCCGGTGCTGGCGCTGCGGGACGGCGTCGTGCTCCCGCCGGAGGTCGGGGAGACGTTCGCCGCGAACGCGCTCCCGAAGGCGCGCGCCGCCGCGGCGGCGACGGGGAGCGTCGCGATCGCCGATGACTCGGGCATCGAGGCGGCGGCACTCGGCGGCGCCCCGGGCGTGTACTCGGCCCGTTACGCGGGGGAGGGAGCAAGCGACGAGGAGAACCTGTTCAAGCTGTTGCGCGAAGCCCCGGCGGGAAGCCCGCTCGCGTATGTGTGCGTCCTCGTCTACGTCGACCCGGAGACGGGGGAGGAGATCTGCTTCGAAGGTCGCTGCACAGGGCGGCTCGCCGAGGCGCCGCGCGGCTCCGGCGGCTTCGGCTACGACCCGGCCTTCATCCCCGATGACCGCGAGGACGGCCGCACGATGGCGGAGCTGAGCGAGGCGGAGAAGGACGCGATCAGCCACCGGGGCCGAGTCGCACGGAAGCTGCTGGCGTGGCTGGAGTCCTGACCGCGCCGGGGGCCCATCGTGCCCTGGCCCAGCGTTGAGCCCGCCGGGGGCCGGCCACGAGCTGGTCACCGGAGATTGATCGCGGCCGAGAGGGCCACCGCCAGCGTCACGCCGGCGTAACCGTAGTAACTGTCGAGCGCGAGGATCACGACCGCAATCATCAGCGCGAACACTGTGAAGAGCCACGCGATCCGCGCCAGGTCCATTCCCTTATTCTCGCCGCCCGGGATGACGGCTGTGCTCAACCCCACGCTGGCCTTGCAATACCTGGCCGAACTGGAGCCCGCGATCGAGGCCGCCGCGGTGGTCGGGACCGACGGCGCCCAACTCGCCGGTGACCCCTCGCTCGCACGGCGACTCGCGGCCGGTGACGAGGACTCCGAGCGTCTGCTCGTCGCGCGCTCCCCGCGCCACGTCGTGATCGCGCTCGTCCACGCGGACGCGCTCGTAGAACTCGTGCGGAACGATCTCGAAGCGGTCGTGCGCGCACTGGGCTGAGCGGTGCGGCAGGCTCGGTGCGCCGAGCGGCGAGGCGGGCGTGCGGCTAGGACGTGAGTGTGATCGTCTCGGTTGTTCTGTAGCGGTGGCCGCGGATATCCGTGAACCGAGCGTCGACCCGGATCGGCACGCGTCCGGTTGCGGCGCCGAGTAGGAGCTTGCCCCGCTTGGTCAGCCGTACGTGGATGGCGAGCTTGCGGCTGCGCATTGGGTGTGCGCTCCGGTAGGCGATCTTGGTGCCGTTCTGGCTCAGCCACGTGATCGTGACCACCCCGGGTCCCGGGGCGGTGAACGGTGTGACGCAGCCGTGGGCCTCCAATACGCGGGCTATGCGTTGCTTTGAGCACGAACGATCGATCGCTCCGGCGAGCGCCGCGACGGCGGCGCCGCGCTCGACGCGTGGATCTGTGCCGAGGAGCATGTTGCCGTTCGCGTCGCCGGCGACGCACAGCCATGCCGCGGCGCACGAGAGCGCGGTCAGCTGGGCCTCTGGATCGACCGAGGTGATGGTCCACGCCGCTGCGCCGCCGGTCGGGTCCGTCAATGTGATCACGTCGCCGGTCTGCCCGAACGCCACGCACAACGAGGCCGACGCGCACGTGACCTGTTCGAGCGGGTAGTCGATGCCCAGCTTCGTCGTCTTCCAGGCGCGAGCGCCGCCGGTCGGGTCGGTCGAGGTGAGCACGTTCCCGCCGTCATCGACGGCGACGCACAGCCTGCTGGTCGGGCACGACAGAGCCTCGAGGGCGGCGTTGGCCCCGAGGCCGCTGTCGAGGGACTGGCGTTCGTCGACGTGCGTGGTCTTCCACGCTTTCGGGAACTCGGTCGGATCAGTCGTGGTGAGCACGTCGCCGGCGTCGTCGGCCGCGACGCACAGCGACGTCGATGGACACGAGATGTCCCGAAGGCTGACGCCGTCAAGTTCATCCGGGTAGGTCCACGACGTGGGTTCGGTCGGGCGTCTCGAGATCACGGGGCCGTCCAAGCCGACGCCGAGGCAGAGCTTCAGCGATGGACACGACAGTCCGGCTGCGTTGATCGTGATCCCGAACCCAGCCTTCCATCCCTGTGCGCCGCTGGCCGGATTGGTCGACGCGAACCAGACCGTCGAGAAGGCGTGCGACCCGCCCGGGGGGGTCTCGTCGGCGGCGCCCACGCACAGCGCCGTCGACGCGCACGTCAGCGCGTAGTCGTAGGTGGTGTCGTTCTCGTTGAGGAGGGACCGGGAGACGTGCCACGTCGCCGCGGCGGCTGGGTCCTTGGAGCTCACGATCCTGCCCGCGTCATCGAGCGCGACGCACAACGACACCGACGGGCATGAGAGCGCCCGCGACCGCGTCCGCGCCGGCGACCGCCTCGGACAGCTGCCAAGCGGATGCGCCCCCCGCAGGGCTGGTGCTCGTAACGAGGTCTCCGAACGCATCAGAGGCCGCGCAGAATGTCGTCGTCGGGCACGACACCGCCTCCAGCAGGCCGTTCGCATCGACGCTGCTTGGCGCCGACCACGTCGTCGCTCCGCCCGCGGGGTCACTGGACGTGATCACGTTCCCCCTGCTATCGACCGCGACGCACAACGATATGGACGGACACGACACGCTCGCGAGCTGGTTCGGGCGATCCACGGGGGCGACCGTCCACGCCGACGCGTCACCGGTCGGATCGGTCGACGTGAGCAGATTCCCGTTCCCGTCGACTCCGACGCAGAGCTGAGCAGACGGACAAGAGACCCCGACGATCGAGTTCATCCCGTCCGGGTTCACCCGCGTCCAGGCCGTGCTCCCGCCCGTCGGGTCGGTCGACGACACGACCCCACCTTGATCGTCGACGCCGACGCACAGCGAGTCAGACGGGCAGGAGAATGCCTCGAGGCGGACGGATTGGTCGGGGACGACACCGCTCGACGCCGTCCAGGCGCCCGCGCCGCCGGTCGGGTCCTTCGAGGTGAGCACGTCTCCCTCGCTGTCGGCCGCAACGCACAACTCCGTCGAGGGGCACGAGACGTTATAGAGAAACTCGCCGACGTCCACCAGCGCGCGCTTCCAAGCTCCGGCGCCGGCGGTCGGGTCCGTCGACGTGACCACGTCACCCTGGTCATCCGTCGCCACGCACAACGAAACCGAGGGGCACGACACGGACAACAGCTCATAGGGATCAACGAGCGCCGCCGTCCACGCTGCGCCAGCGCTCGGATCCGCCGAGGTGAGCACGTCTCCCTCAGCAATCCCTACGCACAGCGACGCCGACGGACACGACACCGCGGTCAGCGACGACGTGTGCCCAAACGGAAGCGCTTGATCGACCACACGCGGCGCCGACCACATCAAGGGCGATGCCGGGCTCGCCGCGGGCGGCGATGCCGCGCGTGCCGGGGGCGGCGATGCCGCGCTCGCGGGGGGTGGCGATGCCGCGCTCGCGGGGGGCGGTGCCAGCCCCGCGCTCGCCGGGGACAGCGATGCCGCGCTCGCCGCGGGCAGCGATGCCGCGCTCGCGGGGGGTGGCGCCAGCCCCGCGCAGGCCCACAGAGCACCCAGCAGCAACGCTGCCCTTCGAGCACCCCGGAGTCCCGAACGGCACTTCACGATCGCCGGCGCATACGTCCCTCTCTCGACTCTGATCCATATCGCCGGCATAGCCCACAAACGGGCCGGCCCGGAGGAAGTTGCGCCCGGCCGGCCGGGCGGGCGGGCCTACGCAGCCGGCCGGGCGGCCGCGCGGCCGGGCCTGCCGGGACGTGGTCACATCGTGCTCGAGCAGGCGGCCGTCGCGCGGGGCGGGGCGTACGGGGCGGTCGGGCGGGGCGGGTGACGCGGCGTCGGGTGATCTCGCTCGTCGCGCTCGGGCTCCTGGAGGGTCCTCTCGTGCGCCTCAGGGGAACCTGGTCGAGTTACGCGACTGTGAGTAGCGTAACTCGACCAGGTTCCCTCGCGGGCGCGCTGGGAACGTAGTCTTGGGCTCGCTCGACGTCGGCTCGCTCAGCGTCGCGTTGGCCCCGCCAGCCTCGCGTTGCACGCCCCGCCCGCTCAGCCCGGCGCGCCCGCTCAGCCCGGCGCGCCAGCTAAGCCCGCCCCGCCCGCTCAGCCCGGCGCGCCCGGCGCGCCCGCCGCGCCCGCCGCGCCCGGCGTGCCCGCCCCGCTCGCCCCGCTCGCCCCGCTCGCCCCGCCCGGCGCGAACGCCATCACCTCCACCAGGTGCCCCGCCGGGTCGCGTACGTACGATCTTGGCGAGCCCCAGTGCTCGCGGCGTGGTTGCACCTCGTGGCCGGCGTCCCGCAGCGCGACGACCGCAGCGTTGTAGTCATCGACCACGACCGCGATGTGGCCGCGAGCCGGCGTCGCGTCCGGGGCGAGGAGGAGGTGAACCTGCGTTCCCGCCCGCTCGCACCACACCGCGCGGCCCGCGATTCCGTCCGGAACGGGGACTTGTACGAACCCGAGGATCGCGTAGAAGTCGAGGCACGATTCAACGTCGGCGGCTGCGATCTCGCGTGCGACGTGCTGAATCATGGGCTTGGAGTTCCGAAATTGCGGTAATTTGGTGAACAGTGGCCAGCGCGGGGATACGCCATCTGGCAACAATTGCCCTGGCTGTGGGCTGTCGTGTCGCGTCAGCGTCCGCCAGCCTTGTTAGGTTCGCAGACGCATATGACCTCGAATAAGGAGGGACCAAGTGACGAAATCCGAGTTCGTCGATCAAGTCGCCGCCCGTGCTGGATTGAGTAAGAAGGATGCCGCAGATGCCGTCGATGCGGTTCTCGAAACCGTCGAAGATGCGCTCAAGCGCGGCAGCGAGGTCGTGTTCTCCGGCTTTGGCAAGTTCACCGTCGCCAGCCGCAGCGCGCGCGAAGGACGTAACCCCGCGACCGGTGAGAAGATCCACATCGCGGCTACGAAGATCCCGAAGTTCACGGCCGGCGCGGCGCTCAAGAAGGCAGTCAAGTAGCCGCGTCCACCCACATCTCCGTCGCGCGCGCGGCCTCACGCACCGCGGGTTTGCCGCATGCCCCTCCGTCGGAAGCCGAGAGCTTCGGCGACCGACTCGCCAGTCAGGTAGCCGCGCGCGCCTCGCAGATCGTCCTCGGCCTCGATCCCGATCCCGGCCACCTGTGGCCCGCAGCCCTCGATGCGGCGGGCCCGCCAGGTCCGCCACCGGCTGAACGTGCCGCGCGAGCGGTCGCGGCCCACTGCAAGCTCGTGATCGACGCGGCCGGTGAACAGTGCGTCGCGGTCAAGCTTCAGGTCGCGTGCTTCGAGCGTCTCGGCGCGCCGGGCTGGGCGACGCTCGCCTCGGTTGTGCACAGTGCACATGCCGCCGGACTGCTCGTGATCGCTGACGCCAAGCGCGGCGACATCGGGGTCACCGCCGCAGCCTACGCGCAGGCATTCCTTGGCGAGACGCCGACCCCGTTCGGCGCGGTCGCCGGCCTGGGCGTGGACGCGCTCACCCTCAACCCGCTGCTCGGCATCGACTCGCTTGAGCCGTTCGTGGCCGCTGCGAGGGCGCGCGGTAGCGGTTTACTCGTTCTCGTGCGGACCTCGAACCCGGGTGCGGCCGACATCCAGGAGCTGGTGCTCGCGAGCGGGGAGCGGGTCAGCGACGCCCTCGCCGGCATCGTCTCCGAGCTGGGAGCGCCGGGGATCGGAGCCGCCGGCCTGTCGGACATCGGCGCCGTCGTCGGCGCCACGGCGCCCGGGCGGCTCGAGGCGCTACGTGAGCGCATGCCCCAGACGGTCTTCCTCCTTCCCGGTGTCGGTGCCCAGGGTGCACGGGTCGAGGACCTGGCACCGGCATTCGCACCGGGTCCCGCCGGTGGCCTGATCGCGGCTTCGCGGGGGATCGTCAACGCCTACGAGCAGGCCGGCGGCGAGCCCGCCGCCGCAGCGCGAGACGAAGCTGCGCGGCTCCGCGAGCTCGCCTGGTCGCTCGCGACGTGACCTCCGCGCCGGGGCGCGCAGCGCGTCGGGGCGGGCGGGCGCGCGGGTCGGCGGCGCCGGGGCGCGCAGCGCGTCGGGGCGCGCGCGCGCCCGGCCCGGCCCGGCTTTCGTTTCTCTGCTTCTGTCTCTGCCTTGTGCTCGTGATCGCGGCGCCCGCGCTTGCCGCGGGGAGTCGCGCGAAAGCGGGCGCCTACGAGCTCGTGTCACCGCCGTCCCGCACCGTTCACGAGGCGAGCGCCGTTGGTCCGCCTGCGACCCAGCCGAAGCTCAGCGCCCGGGCGGCGATTCTGGTCGAGGAGTCCACCGGTCAGGTGCTCTACTCGTCGGCCGCGGACGCGGAGCTCCCGATCGCAAGCACGACGAAGTTGATGACTGCGCTGCTGACGCTCGAGCACGTTCCTCGTCTGAGCACGATGTTCACCGCCCCGGATTACTACGCGGCGGCGTCGGACTCACAGATCGGGTTAGCACCGGGGGAGCGCATGAGCGTGCACGACCTGATGCTCGCGCTGCTGATCCCGAGTGCTGACGACGCCGCCCAGGACCTGGCCTACAACATCGGTGGCCACTCGATCCCGCGCTTCATCGGGATGATGAATGCGCGCGCACGCGAGCTCGGGCTGTCGCAGACCCACTACTCGACGCCGAGCGGGCTGGACACGCCAGGGAACTACTCGAGCGCGTCGGACCTGGTCAAGCTGTCGATCTACCTGCTCGAGCACTACCCGTGGTTCAGGAACGCGGTCAAGCTTCAACACGCGACGCTGCGCACGGGAAATCATCCCCGTTACGTCACGAGCACGAACACGCTGCTCTCCGAGGTCCCCTGGATCAACGGCGTCAAGACCGGCCATACGGCCGACGCCGGTTACGTGCTCGTCGGCTCCGGAACGCGCGACGGGATGACGCTCGTGAGCGCGGTGCTGGGCACCGCCAGCGAGGCGTCGCGCGACGCGAACACGCTTGCGTTACTGAAATACGGGTTCGCCGACTTTCGCGTCGAGCGACTGGTCGTGGCGGGCAGCGTGGTCGCGCGCCCAACGGTCCGCGACAGTGGAACGCGGCCCGAAGTCGTCGCGACCCAGACCGTCTCCCAGGTCGTGGCACGGAGCTCGAGTCTCACGACGCGCGTCGACGTTCCAGCGCAGTTGGCCGGGCCGCTGCCCGATCACGCCGTGGTCGGGTCGGTGATCGTTTCCAGCGGGCGGCGAGTGCTCGCCCGCGTTCCCGTCGAGCTCACGCGGGCGCTGCCTGCCGTCAGCGCCCTGACGCTCGTCGTCCGCTTCATATTGCGACCGTTTACAGTTATCCTGCTCGTGTTGCTGATAGGGGGAGCAAGCGCGCTCACACGCCGTCGCCATGGAAGTAGGCGTGCCGAGGCCATCGCGCACCAATCAGACGCTGCCACGCCAGACTCGGACGTGGCGCAGCGCGCGGGCGCGGCCGAACGAGCCGCCGCAGCCGAGCGAGCCGCCGCAGCCACGCGAGCCGCCGTTGCGGAGCGCGCCGCCGCAGCCGAGCGAGCCGCCCTGGCTGACTGGGGGGCCCCGGCCGAGCGCGCTGCCGCGGCGGAGCGGGCCGCCGCCGCCGAGCGCGAGCGCAGGCGCGCCGAGCGTGAGGCGAGACGCAACGCCGGCAACGGCGATCCGTCGCCATCGTCGAGCATGTTCCCTGACCAGGATCTCGCATGATCATCACCGTCACGCTCAACGCCGCCCTAGACAAGACCCTCGAGGTGCCGAGCTTTACTCTCGGTCGGCGGCACCGGACCGTCGACCAGACGACCATGCCCGGGGGCAAGGGGGTGAACATCGCGCGCGCGATCAAAAGCCTCGGCCAACCGGTCATCGCGACGGGACTCGCGGGCGGCGCGACGGGCACGCGCGTCGTCGAGGCGCTCACTGGGGAGTCGATCCTGAACGACTTCGTCCGTATCGCCGAGGAATCGCGGACCAACACCGCCGTCCTCGACCCGACGACCGGCATGCAGACCGAGATCAACGAGCGCGGGCCTGCGGTCTCCGCTCACGAGCTCGAGCAGTTCCGAGACAAGCTGCTCTACCTCGCCAAGGGCGCGACGATCTGCGTGTTCGCGGGCAGCCTGCCGCGCGGAATCGATGCCGAGGTCTACGCGCGCCTGATCCGCGAGGTACGCAAGCTCGGCGTGGTCACGATGCTCGACACGGACGGCGAGCCGCTGCGGCTCGCGATGAAGGCTGAGCCGGCGGTCGTATCGCCCAACGAGCTGGAGGCCGAGGAGCTCGCAGGGCACGAGTTCAACGGTGACGAGGATCGCGTCCAAGCGGTCTTCGAGATGACCCGGCTCGGCGCTCGGGAGGCACTGATGACCGTTTCCGACGGATGCTTCGCACGGGTCCTCGAAGACGGCGTGAGCGCGATCTACCGGGCGCGCGTCGACGAGCAGGAGGCACGGTCGACCATCGGCTCGGGAGACGCGTTCCTGGCCGGTTACGTGGCTGCCCGCTACGGCGGTCGGCCGGCATCGGAGTGCCTGCGCTTCGCGGTTGCGTGCGGCGCCGAGTCGACGCAACATTTCGGCGCCGGGGTCGTCGATCCCGGCAAGGTCGAGCGCCTCCTCGCCCAGGTCGAAGTCGAGCGTCTCGCGATTCCCGCCGAGATCTCCTAGCGGCCGTAGCCGCAGAGGCCCGCAGGCCGTCGGGTGGCGATCCGGCCACTGCTAGCATCGATGGCTCGATGGCTGCCGCCCCATCGCCAATCACGCGCCCCCTGATGTCCGAGCTGCGTCCTACCCTTCCAGCATGGAAATAGAGATCGGCCGCGGAAAGAAGGCGCGTCGCGCCTACGGGTTCGACGACATCGCGATCGTGCCCTCTCGGCGCACGCGAGACCCCGATGACGTCGACATCTCGTGGACGCTCGGCCCGTATCGCTTCGATCTTCCGCTGCTGGCGGCCGCGCTCGACGGCGTCGTTTCGCCCGAGACCGCCGGCATCATCGGGAGGCTCGGCGGGCTCGCGGTGCTCAACCTCGAGGGCCTGTTCAGTCGCTACGAGGACGCCGACGAGCAATTCGCGAGGATCGCGTCGTTGCCCCGAGAGTTCGCGACGCGGGAGATGCAGGACATCTACCGCGAGCCGGTCAAGACCGACTTGATCGTCCAGCGGATCCAGGAGATCAAGGCTCAGGGGGTCGTCGCGGCAGCTTCGCTGACGCCGCAGAAGGTCCGGACGTACTACGAGGCCGCACTCGAGGCCGGGCTCGACATCCTCGTCATCCAGGGCACCGTCGTGTCCGCCGAGCACGTCTCGCTCGATGAGAGCCGCCCGCCGCTGAACCTGAAGGAATTCATCCGCGAGCTCGCGCCGACGCCAATCCTCGTCGGAGGGTGCGCGTCGTATCACACCGGGCTGCACCTGATGCGCACGGGCGCGGCGGGCGTGCTTGTGGGCGTCGGGCCGGGCGCCATCTGCACGACTCGCGGCGTACTGGGCATCGGAGTTCCGCAGGCGACGGCGATCGCCGACGTGGCCGCGGCACGTTCGCAGCACATGCTCGAGACCGGCGACTACGTGAAGGTGATCGCCGACGGCGGGATGCGCAACGGCGGCGATATCGCAAAGGCGATCGCCTGCGGCGCCGACGCGGTCATGCTCGGCTCTGCGCTGGCTCGGGCCTATGAGGCGCCGGGACGCGGCTACAACTGGGGGATGGCCACTTTCCACCCGACCCTCCCGCGCGGCACGCGCGTCGCAACGACCCAGAACGGCTCGCTCCAGGACATCATCAGGGGTCCTGCGAGGGAGAACGACGGGACTTTCAACCTGATGGGTGGCCTGCGTACCTCGATGGCCACCACCGGCTACCGTGACATCGCCGAGTTCAACCGCGCCGAGCTGATGGTCGCTCCGTCGCTGCAGACCGAAGGCAAGTATCTGCAGCGGGAGCAGGGTGTCGGGATGGGCGCGAGCGGCAAGGCTGCGGCGGTCGGTGTCGCCGACTAGTACCACGCACGCCGGCCAGCTCGACCGCGCCCTCGTACCTCGGGCGGCGACCGGCCAGGTCGTCGTCCTCGACTACGGCGGCCAGTACTCACAGCTGATCGCGCGCCGCGTCCGCGAATGTGGCGTGTTCTCCGAGCTGCTCCCGCACCACGTCGGGGCCGCCGAGGTGATGGCACGGGAGCCGAAAGGGGTGATCCTCTCCGGCGGACCAGCTTCGGTCTATGCGTCGGGGGCCCCCGAGCTCGAGCGCTCGCTGCTCGAGCTGGGCGTCCCCGTGCTCGGGATCTGTTACGGCATGCAGCTGATCGCGCGTGAGCTCGGCGGTCGGGTGGAGGGGGCCGAGGTCGGCGAGTTCGGCCGCTCGCAGCTCACGGTCCATGAGACCGGACGTCTACTCGCCGGGACCCCCCGCGAGCAGTCGTGCTGGATGTCGCACCGCGACACCGTGTTCGCGCCGCCGCCTGGATTTACGGCACTGGCGTCCTCGACCGCGTCGCCTGTGGCTGCGTTCGAGTCGGTCGAGCGTGGCGTGTACGGGATCCAGTTCCATCCCGAGGTCGTCCACACGCCCTACGGGCAGCAGGTGCTGACGACGTTCCTGGAGGACATCTGCGGATGCGACCGCTCATGGAGCCCGCGGTCCGTGATCGAGGAGCAGATCGAGCGGATCCGTGCCCAGATCGGCGACGGGCGGGCGATCTGCGGCCTCTCCGGCGGTGTCGATTCGAGCGTCGCCGCGCTGCTCGTGTATCGCGCGATCGGCGACCGGCTCACGTGCGTGTTCGTTGATCACGGTCTGATGCGCAAGAACGAGGGCGAGCAGGTGATCTCGGCGTTCCGCGACCACTTCCGCGTGCCGCTCGTCGCGGTCGATGCCGCCGACCGCTTCCTCGCCCGCCTGCAGGGCGTGTCCGATCCCGAGGAGAAGCGAAAGCGGATCGGAGCCGAGTTCATCCGCGTGTTCGAGGAGGAGGCGCAATTGCTTCCCGACGTCCGCTTCCTCGTCCAGGGAACGCTTTACTCCGATGTGATCGAGTCGGGCGGGGGCACCGGCGCCGCGACGATCAAGTCCCACCACAACGTAGGTGGACTGCCCGACGATCTCGAGTTCGACCTCGTCGAGCCGCTGCGCTCGCTCTTCAAGGACGAGGTCAGGGCGGTCGGCGCCGAGCTCGGGCTCCCCGAGCGCCTGGTCTGGCGCCAGCCGTTCCCAGGGCCCGGGCTGGCGATCAGGATCGTCGGCGGCGAGGCGACGGCCGAGCGCCTGGAGACGCTGCGGGAGGCCGACGCAATCCTGCAGGACGAGATCCGTCGAGCCGGGCTCTACCGCGAGCTGTGGCAGTCGTTCTGTGTGCTGCCCGACATCCGGACGGTCGGCGTTCAAGGCGACTCGCGCACGTACGGGAATGTCGTGGTCATTCGCGCGGTGACGAGCGACGACGCGATGACCGCCGATTGGGCGCGCCTGCCGTACGACCTGCTCGAGCAGATCGCCTCGCGCATGATCAACGAGATCCGCGAGGTCAACCGGGTGGTACTCGACATCACGAGCAAGCCGCCGGGGACGATTGAGTGGGAGTAGTCGGCACCAGGTGACATGCGCCCCGCGCGCGGCCGTGGGAGCCTGACGATTGTGGAGTGCTACATCTGCGTCACGTGCGGCGCCCAATTTGCACCGTCGGGTGAGCCGCCCGCGTGCTGTCCCATCTGCCGGGACGAGCGCCAGCACGTCGGCGACGGCGGACAGCAGTGGACGACGCTCGCCGAGTTGCGCGAGACGCACGCGGCGCACGTCGAGGAGATCGACCCCGGCGTCCTGAGCATCGGCATCGAGCCGGCATTTGCGATCGGCCAGCGCGCGCTCCACCTGAGGGGTGTTCTGTGGGACTGTGTGCCGCTCGTCGACGACGAGATCGAGCGGGCGGTCGCCGCGGCCGGCGGTATCGAGACGATCGCGATCTCCCATCCGCACTTCTACAGCGGCATGGTCGAATGGGCCGAGCGCTTCGATGCAAGGATCCTCGTCCACGAGGCCGACCGAGAGTTCGTCATGCGGCCGAGCGCGCGCATCGAGCACTGGGGCGGTGAGCGTCGCCGGCTGAGCGACGAGCTCGAGCTCATCCGGCTCGGCGGCCACTTTCCCGGTGCGACCGTGATGCACTGGACCGCGGGCGCTGAAGGTCGCGGCGCGATCTTCTCCGCGGACGCGATCCAGGTCGTCGCCGACCGTGACTGGGTCAGCTTCATGTGGAGCTACCCGAACCTGATACCGCTGCCGCGCGGCGAAATCGCGCGCATCCGCGCCGTTGTCGCGACACTCGAGTTCGACCGGCTGTACGGTGGCTTCTGGGGCCGGACCGTCGCCAGCGAGGCGAGGTCCAAGGTGCTGCGGTCAGCCGATCGCTACATCGACGCGCTCAGCGGAGTCCGGAGCGCGGCCACGAGGCCGGACACGACGTGAGGTAAGACACCGGGGTTGGTCCGCGCCGCGTCTCCGGTGCGGTACCGGGGGTCGAATCCGGTGCGGTGCTGCGGTCGAATCCGGTGCCCAATCCGGTTCCCGATATCGGTTCCCGATATCGGTTCCCGATATCGGTTTTCGATATCGTGGCTCGATGCTGACCGGCTGGGACCGAGGAGGCCGCCGATGGCGATGATCAGCTTCCCTCGCAACCGCCGATTGAGCGGTGAGCCGAGGGGATGGGTCGGGCGGTGAGGCAGTTCCTTCGCGGTGCGGTGCAGCTGCATGTGCTCCATCATGCGGCTGAGCGAGAAATCGACGGTGCGTGGATGAGCGAGGAGCTCGGCCACCACGGGTATCGCATCAGCCCGGGGACTCTCTACCCGACGCTCCATCGTATGGAGGCCGAGGGGTTGCTCACCTCGCGCGATGATCTCATCGCCGGCCGTCACCGCCGCCGGTATCGCGCGACCGACGAAGGTCGTCGCGTGCTCGTCCAGACCCGCCGTGCGCTGCGCGAGCTCGCCGACGAAGTCCTTGAATGACTGGCGATCCTCACGCCCCGACGCGCGACCCGGCCGCGTCGCTCGGCACGATCGCCAGGGAATGGACGCGGATCGGGCTGACCGGGTTCGGTGGCCCGCCCGCGCACATCGCGCTGTTGCGCCGGCTCGTCGTCGATCGCGAGCGCTGGCTCGACGCCCAGGAGTTCGAGGACGCCAACGCAGCCTGCGGGTTGCTTCCCGGCCCGGCCTCCACCCAGCTGGCGATCTTCTGCGCCTACCGCGTCGGGGGGGCGCCGGGCGCGATCGTCGGAGGACTCGGCTTCGTCGTACCCGCCGTCGCGCTCATTCTCGCGCTGTCTGCGCTGTTTCTCTCTCGCGCGCCGCCGATCTGGGTGCGTGGCGCCGGCGCGGGCGCCGGCGCCGCGGTGGCCGCGGTCGCGGTGCAGGCAGGCCGCGCGCTACTCGGCCCGAGCTTTCAGCGCGTCCGCGAGCACCAGGCCGGGCGGGCGCGCTGGCTCGGTTACCTGACGGCCGGCACTGCCGCGGCTGCGCTCATCGGCCCCTACCTCGTGCTCGTGCTGCTGGCCTGCGGGCTGGTCGAGCTCGCCGTTCAACGGGCGCGCTGGGGCGTGCTGAGCGCGAACTGGGCCCCGGTGGCGGCGCTCGGGCACCGAATCGGCGCCTCGGGCGGGATAGCGGCGCTGGCCTGGACCGCGTTCAAAGTCGGAGCCCTCTCGTTCGGCGGTGGGTTCGTGATCATCCCGCTCATGCAGGGCGACGCGGTGCACGTCTACCACTGGATGACCGATGCGCAGTTTCTCAACGCCGTCGCGCTCGGCCAGATCACTCCGGGACCCGTCGTTTCCACCGTCGCCGCGGTCGGTTACGCGGCCCACGGCTTGTCCGGCGGACTCGTGGCAGCGGCGGTCGCGTTCGTTCCGTCGTTCTCGTTCATCCTGCTCGGCGGGGGACGCTTCGAGCAACTGCGCGGGAGCGCCAAGGCGCGCTCCTTTCTTGACGGGGCGGGACCGGCCGCGATCGGCGCGATCCTCGGCGCCGCGATCACCCTCGCCGGCGCGCTCAGCGAGCCCTGGCAGTTCGCGATCCTCGCCGGCGCCGCCACGCTCCTGCTCGCCCTCGGTCGCGGGATCGTCGCGACCCTCCTGCTCGCCGGCGCCGCCGGCGTGCTCATCGCCCTGGCGGGTGGGCCGTTGCCCCGCTGACTCGGAGGCACGCGCAGCCGTCGATCAAATCGGTCGAGAGCATTCCGTGTTGGGCGCGGGCGAAGGACATGCGCACCCACGGCAGGCGAGCTAGTGTGGCTCGGTGATGCGCTGTACGGCCTCGACGAGCGCAAGGCGGTGCTGCTTGAGTCGGCGCGCTGACATCGGGTCTTTGCCGGCCGCGGCCTTGAGGCCGACACTAGCGCCGAGCCAGCTGGTGATGATTCGTTGGGTGATCGCCAGCAAGTCGATAGCCGACATGCCGTCATACAGCTGCCCGGCGCGCTGACCGGCGCGTATCGCCGCGGTGGGCTCGGTCGTGATTTTCGCTGCGGTCACGATCGGGACGATCGTCGGGCTCACGCTCACCGCTGCGGCGGGTATCCGCGCGAGCGGACCAGTGGCTGCTCTCCAGGTGTTCGGCTTGGCGATCGTTCCAGGACCCATCGTCCGCTCCGTCGCCGGCAGCGAGCTGGTGATCCTCATCAATCGACAGGTGGTGGAGCTCTGCGGGACGGACTGCGGTGGCCACGCGAGTCAAGCGCGAGCGGGCGGCTCGTGGATTCTGGATTCCCTATCATTGGCCGCAAGCCGCGCGAGTGCCGCGCGGCTTGTGCGTGCCATGAAGACCTACGTCGCCAAACCTACCGACCGAGACCGCGCCTGGCTGGTCGTTGATGCATCCGGGCAGACGCTCGGACGGCTGGCGACGCAGATCGCGGACACGCTGCGCGGCAAGCGCAAGCCGACCTACACGCCGCACATCGATACCGGAGACTTCGTGGTCGTGGTCAACGCCGAGAAGATCCATGTGACGGGCAACAAGCTGGCGGACAAGCGCTACTACCGTCATTCGGGTTATCCCGGGGGTCTGAAGTCCCGCACGCTGCAGGAAATGCTCGACCGCCGGCCTGAAGAAGTCATCCGGCTCGCCGTCAAGGGCATGCTCCCGCGCAACCGGATCGCCCGCAAGCAGCTGACGAAGCTCAAGGTCTACGCGGGGCCCGAGCATCCGCACGCCGCCCAACAGCCGCAACCGATGGAGATTCACCAGTGATCGACGCAGAGCACCCGGAGGATCAGGAGCCGCAGGATCTCGACGGTCAGGCGCCCGCCGACGACGCGCCGCAGCCCGCCGCGGCTGATCCCGAGCCGGTGGCGGAGCCTGATCCCGAGCCCGTGGCGGCGGAGCCTGATCCCGAGCCCGTGGCGGCGGAGCCTGAACCCGAGCCCGTGGCGGCGGAGCCTGAACCCGAGCCCGAGCCCGTGGCCGCGGAGCCTGACCCCGAGCCAGTGGCATTGGAGGAGCCCGAGTCCGTGGCGGCGGAGCCTGAGCCGGCTGAGACTGAGCCGTTGGCAGCGGAAGAGGAGCCCGCAGCCGCGCCCGCCGCGCAGGAGGTACCCGAACCCGCCGCGCAGGAGGTACCCGAACCCGCCGCGCAGGAGGTGCCCGAGCCCGCCGCGCAGGAGCCGGCGCCCACGGTCGAGGAGCCGGCGGCTGCCGTAGCTGCCGAAGAGCCGATCGAGGAGATCGAGCTGCAGCCGCGGGTCAAGCCGGAGATTCCCGGTGCCGACCTCATTCCGGACATCGTTCCCGAGGGCGCTGAGGCGCTGCACCTCGACGCCGAGGCGCAGGCTGCCGCGGAGGCCGAGGCAGAGGAGGCCAGCAGAGCAGACTCCGATCGCGAGGAGGATGCGCAGCCGATCGCCGACGCCGCGATCGATCTCGCCGCGGGCGCGCGCTACCGCGCGACGGGCAAGCGCAAGACCGCCGTCGCCCGCGTGATCCTGAAGCCGGGGACCGGCGTCTACATGGTGAACGGCAAGACGCTCGAAGTCTTCTTCCCGCGACCGACGCTCGAGCGGGTGATCCGGCAGCCACTCGAGACGGTGGGGTACGAGGCTCGCATGGACGTGATCGCGAAGCTGCATGGCGGCGGCGTCTCCGCTCAGGCCGGCGCGCTTCGCCACGGTATCTCGCGCGCTCTGATCGACGCCGATCCGAACCTCCGAGGCGAGCTCAAGCGCCGTGGCTTCCTGACGCGCGACCCGCGCGTCAAGGAGCGCAAGAAGGCAGGACTCAAGAAGGCCCGTAAGCGGCCGCAGTTCTCGAAGCGCTAGCGCGCGCTCTCCGCGGGCACCAGCTCGATGGCGCGGCAGCTCTTCGGTACCGACGGCGTTCGCGGAGTCGCAGGTGAGTTCCTGAGCGCAGACCTGGCGGTCGCGCTCGGGCGAGCCGCGGTGACGCTGTCGGCCGCGGACCGCGTCCAGGTGCTGATCGTGCGCGACACCCGGGAGTCGGGTGAGATGCTCGAGGCGGCGATCGCCGCCGGCGTCACCTCGGCCGGCGGCGACGCGCTCCTCGGCGGCGTGCTCCCGACGCCCGCGGCGCCGCTGCTCGTCCGCCGGCACGGGCTTCAGCTCGCCGCGGTGATCTCGGCCTCACACAATCCCTATCGCGACAACGGAATCAAGATCTTCGGCGCCGACGGCTTCAAGCTCAGCGACGACACCGAGCACGAAATCGAGGCCGAGCTCGAGCGGCCGGCGCGCCAACCGTCGCGGATCGGCCACGTGCGGCGCCTGCATGGCGCGCTCGAGGACTACCTGCGCGAGCTGCACGTCCGCTACGAGCAGCTCAACCTCTGCAAGCGCCGGCTCCTGCTCGACTGTGCGAACGGCGCGACGTACCGCGCCGCGCCCGAGATATTCCGCCGCCTGGGCGCGGAGGTCGAGGTGCTGGCGGCCGAGCCGGACGGACGCAACATCAATCACGAGTGCGGCTCGACCCACGTCGAAGCGCTCGCGAGCCGGGCGGCCGCAGGCGATTTCGAGGCGGCGTTCGCGTTCGACGGCGACGGCGACCGCGTGCTCGCGGTCGACCGCGAGGGCGTGGTCGTCGACGGCGACGAGCTCGTCGCGCTTGCGGCGCTGCACCTGCGCAAGCAGGGCTGCCTCGCCGGCGGTGGCGTCGCGGTGACGGTGATGACCAACTTTGGCTTCCACGCCGCGATGAAGTCCGCGGGCATCGAGGTCGCGACCACCCCGGTTGGCGACCGCTACGTGCTTGACGAACTGCGCCGTCGCGGCTGGTCGCTCGGCGGCGAGCAGTCGGGCCACATCATCGATCTCGGCTTTGGACCCTCGGGCGACGGGATCTCGAGCGCGCTGCTCGCGCTCGAGGCGCTCGGGGACCGCGACCTCTCAGGGCGCGACGTGATGGCCAAACTGCCGCAACGGCTCGTGAACATCCGCGCCACCGATCGCGCGGCAGTGGCAGCGGCGATGGAGCATCAGGCGGTGAGCGAGGCGATCGATCGCGAGGAGATCGCCCTCAGTGGCCGCGGTCGCGTGCTCGTGCGCGCCTCCGGCACCGAGCCCCTGATCCGGGTGATGGTCGAGGCTCCCAGCGCGACCGAGACCGACGCCGTGTGCGCGCGGCTCACGGCGATCGTCGAGGCTGCGATCGCCTAAACGGGGGAGATGTCGGCCCCAAGGAGACGTCGGTTCGGGCCGTTGGTGAAGCGCTACGAGCGCTGGAGCTGCAGATCGAACTCCATCGTGGCCTGGTTGGTGACGCTCACGAACCCGGCGACGCTCGGAGCGGTCATCTTGAATTCGCTCCACGGGAAGGTGAGCGACCCCACCGCCTCGATCGCCGAATTCGACAAGCGCATCTGGAGCGGGACGGTCAACCGTCGCGACGCGCCGTGGATGTCGAAGACGCCGGCCACCGACACCCTGACGACGCGGCCGCTCAACGCGCTCGCCGGAAGCGTGAGCGGGCTCGAGAGCACAAATGTGGCTTTCGGATATAAATCGCTCTGGATACCGATCGTATGAATATGCTGATCGCGCATCGACTCATTGCTCTTGAGCGTGTTGACGGCGACGACGAATGAGGCTGACCGCACCGTGATGACATTCCCCGACTCGGTCAGGGTTGCACCGCCGGTGATCGCCGATGTACGACCGACGGCGTCGCTTGCGGCAGGGAGGAAGCCCAGCTTCTCTCGCACCCGGTAGCCGGCCTCGGACCCACTGGCAATGTCCCAGCGGCCGGCGAGGCGGGTGCCGGAGCTGACCGGGGTGGCGGCCGTGGTGGAGGCCAGGCTGAACGGCTTCGGCGATGACGTCGGGAAGAGCACGAAGTAGATCAGGGCGAACGCCGCCACCGCGACCACGACGATGCCCCCTCCGATCGCGAGCGCCGCCCCGCGCTTGGACTTCGGGCGTCGCGGTCTCATCTGGGGGTGAGGCGGTGGGTGGTTCGGGGGCGCACAACGAGAATTGTGTCCGGAGTACGTAAGCGTCGCGTAGGACAGTGCCCGCCCTCGCTTCGGTACCGCGCCCGCGCGTACAGGCTGGGCGCGCTCAGACCGGCCCCGGCGAGGCTGGAGGCGCTCACGGCGCGCCGGGCGCGCTCGCCGAGATCACTCGTCGGGCGCTTTGGCCTGCTCGGCGAGCTTGTCGCGCAAGTAAGCGGCCTTCTCGGCTCGGCGCTCGTGGGCCTGGCGTTCTTCGGCTTCGTCCGCGCGTTCGGCCTGTTCGCGTTCGTGCCTCGCGCGTCGCTCCTGAGTTGCTCGCAAGCGCTCGATTTCGGACTTGTCGGGCATCAGATGTCCACCCTCGTTGATCCCGGACAGAAGTGTACGGAGATCCCGCGGGAACACGACCGAGGATCGTGGACCCCGACGGCCGGGTCGATGACTCGCTCGACGCGCGTCCCTTTATGCCTCCGCACCCGCTCGAGCATCGCGGTCAGTCCCGGCGGCACGCGACCGTCGGTCGAGAGCCAAGATCCCGCGAGGATCAGGAGCAGGCCCGCGCCGGCGCCGGCGCCGGGTTGCTCGCCGAGAATCGTGACCCCGAGCGCGACCGCGATGATCGGGTTGATGTAGGTGATCACGACCGCTCGCGCGGGTCCGATCTCGGCGATCAGGACAGCCATCAGCGAGAACGCGAGCGCGGTACACACCAACCCCAGTACGACCACGGCACCGAGGGCGCCCGCCGACGGGGTCCGCGCCGGTGCGTCGAGCACCGCGACCGGTGCGAGGACCACGGCCGCGATCGCGAGGCTGGCGCCCATCGTGGCGCGTGGGTCGAGGTCGGCGAGGTGGCGCTTGAAGACCATCGGTCCTGCGGCATAGCCGACGGCCGCGAGGAGCACCGCACCCGCCCCGAGCAGGGTCTTCACATCACCCGACGCATCGACGCCGACGAGCACGATCACGCCGAGTAGGCCGGTGCAGAGGCCAACCAGGCGCGTCCCGCTTGCACTCTCCGCGGGATCGAAGCGCAGCGCGAGCACGGCCACGATCAGCGGCACGGTCGCGATGATGATCGCCGCCAGCGACGAGGAGATATGCTGCTCCCCGGCGGCGATCAGCGGGAACGGGATCGACACCTCGACGATGCCGTAGAGGGCGAGCCAGCGCCATCGACCGCGCAGGCTGCGCAGAGACCCGGCCTGGCGCGCCAGTCCGAGCAACACGAGCGCTCCCAGCGTGATCCGTCCCCACGCCAGGACTCCTGGCGTGACCCCACCGTTCACCGCGATCTTGATGAACAGGTAGGGGATGCCCCAGAGCGTCGATACGGCGGCGAAGAGCATCCATGCGCGTGTGCTCATCGCTTTAGGCCTGAGGGATTCCGCGGAGAGCCGACACCTGTCTCGTCAGGAGCAGACCGCGACCCTGGCGGAGATCGACCTCGTCGGCGGGCGGCCGTGATGGGTCGTGATCGTGGCGCGGGCGCGGACGGTGACCTTCGACCCCCGCTTGGCGGACGCCTTCATGGTGAGCGTCGCGCGATACGGCGCGTGCGTGACGGTCTTCACCAGCGAGCCGCTCACCGAGAAAGCGACGCGCGAGATCTTGAGGTACACCGGGTGCTTGCGCTTCGAGCGTTGAAACCCGAGCGTCACGATGAAGGCGGCCCCGGGCTCGACGCACGGCCGCGGCGTTCCGAGCGAGACGCTCCCGCCATCTGCCAGGCGGACGGTCGTCAATTGCGGCGCCGGGATGATCGGCAGCGCGAACGCGCTGGCCGGCGACGAGCCATTGGTCCACGTGGCCCATCCGGCGCCCGCCGCGTCGACGGCGATCTCGGGGAACTCGACATCCCCGCGCGTCGGCAGCGTCTGGGCCACGCCGAAGCGCGTCGCCGCGGTGCTTGTCGCGATCGCGTACTGCAGGGGGCCGCTCGTGTTCTTCCAGATCACGTAGACGATCCCAGCGGGCGTCTGGTCAATCGCGAACCGCTCGCCGGCCGCGGACTTGGTAATCGCGACGGGGCTCGTCCAGCCCGAGCCGGTGAACTTCTGCACGACGAGCTTCTCGTTGTCGCCCGGGGTCGCGATGCTGCGCGCAACGAAGATTCCTGCCGGCCCACCGGCGAGCTGAGCGTTGCTGTCGAGTGACGGCGCGGGGGAGAGCGTCTCGGGAGCGGACCAGCTCGAGGCGGCGTTTGGGTCACCGCTGCCCAGGTAGTGCACCCAGGACACGGTGTAGGACGGCGAGGACTCCTGAGTGAAGACCGCGACGAGGGTCGACCCCTCGAGGCCGATGCTCTGGCTCAGCGACCCCGAGGCGACCTGCGGTGTGAACCATCCCGGGTCTGCGGCGGGCGCCGCGAGCCCTGTCGACTGGATCGAGCCGCCACCCGTGACCGCTCCCGTGCCGCTCGTGATCAGCTGCTCGGGGCTGCCGGCGAACAGCGCCCCCGGAGGCACGTCGAGGAGGTTCCCGCTGGCACCGCTCGCACGGTCAGACACGATCTCCGTCGGCTGCGTGAAGGTCATGCCGCCGTCGGAAGAGAACAGCAGGAATTTCTGATTCGACGTGAGACAGCAGCGGCTGTCAACCAGCGCGAGCTGTCCGTTCGCGGTGAACACGGGTGCGTTACCGGCGTCGCTATCGAGACTGGCGCCGGCCGGGTAGGGAAACGATTGCGGCGATGCGCAGCTCGTCGCGCTCTGCGGCAGGCGGCAGTACTCAAGCGGCGCTCCCGACCCGCCGCCCGCCCACGACGTGTAGCCCTGGCCTGTCGCATCGACCACGATCCGCGGCGGCGACAGGGAAGACGCGACCGAACCGAGGGGCACCACGGCGGCGCGGGCAGACGCCACGAGGGTGGGCACCAAGAGCGCCGGCAAGACCGGCACCAGGAGCGCCAGCAGGATCGCGACTCGCGCGGGATGGCGCACGGCCGCGAGACTACCCGACGGACCAAGTAGATGTCCACGCGCCCCGCCGAGGTGCCGCCATGGCTCGACCCCGATCTCAGCCACAGCGACGATCGGGCGCCCCAGTCACTCCCCATCTCCCGCTGCAGGATCCGGTCCATTTTGGGGAGTCGCGTCGCTGCGTCTCGCTCGGAGCGGGTGCCGGCGGCTACCATGGAGGGCTCGGACGCCGGGGCCACAGTGCCGGCGTCCGCTGGCCGCCGATGCGGCTCGACCCTTCAGACAGGAGCTGTGAGCGCTCATGTGCGGCATCGTCGGCTACGTCGGTCCCCGTTCCGCCCGTCCGCTGCTGCTGGCCGGGCTCGAGAAGCTCGAGTATCGCGGCTACGACAGCGCGGGCATCTCGGTTCTCAGCGGTGATCGGATCGACGCCGTCCGCGCCGTCGGCAACCTCAGTGCGCTGCGCATCGCCCTCGACGCGCGAGCGGCACAGCCGGGAGGCGTCGCGGTCGCCGAGCGAAGCGAACCCGGGACCGGGATCGGCCACACGCGCTGGGCCACGCACGGGCGCGTCACCGAGGAGAACGCCCACCCACATTTCGACACCGCCGACCGCGTCCACATCGTCGTCAACGGGATCGTCGAGAACTATCTCGCGCTGAAGGACCGGCTCGAGCAGGAAGGCGCGGTGTTCACGTCCGAGACCGATGCCGAGGTGATCGCGCACCTCGTCGCGCGACACAACGACGGCGACCTCGTCGAGGCCGTGCGCTGCGCATACGCCGAGCTGCGCGGGCACTACGCGTTCGTCGCGATGAGCGCCGACGATCCGGGGCTGATCGTCGGCGCACGCAAGGAGTGCCCGCTGATCATCGGCCGCGGTGAGGGCGAGCAGTTCATCGCCTCAGCGGTCCCGGCGTTCCTGCGCGAGACCCGCCACGTCCAATACATCAACGACGACGAGATCGTCGTCCTGCGCCCCGGGGGCGTCGAGTTCCTGACCGCCGCAGGAGATCCGGTCGAGCGGGAGGTCGTCGAGATCGACTGGGACGCCGAGGCGGCCGAGAAGCAGGGCTACGAGACCTTCATGCTCAAGGAGATCCATGAGCAGGCCGACGCGGTGGCGGAGACGATCGGCGAGCGCGCCGCGCGTGAGGACGGGATCGATCTGGGCGAGATGGGCACGCTCGACGACGAGTTCCTTCGTGCGATGCGGAGGATCGTGGTGGTGGCGTGCGGCACGTCGTACCACGCCGGGCTGATCGGCCGCTACGCAATCGAGGCGTGGGCGCGCGTCCCGGTCGAGGTCGATGTCGCCTCCGAGTATCGCTACCGCGACCCCGTCGTCGGTCCCGGGGACCTCGTGGTCGGGATCTCGCAGTCGGGCGAGACCGCGGACACGCTGATGGCGATGCGAACGGCACGCGAGCGTGGCGCGAAGGTCCTCGCGGTGACGAACATCATGGGATCTCAGGCCGCCCGCGACGCCGACGGCGTCCTCTACACCCGCGCCGGGCTCGAGATCGGAGTCGCGGCGACGAAGACGTTCGTCTGCCAGGTCGCGGTGATGTACCTGCTCGCGCTGAGGATCGCCGAACTGCGCGGAACGCTCGAGCCCGACGTGCTCGCGCACACGATCACCGAGCTCAAACGTTTGCCGCACGCGATCGCCGAAATGCTCGAGCACGGACTCACCGAGCTCGAGCAGATCGCCGAGGAGCACTACCGCGACGAGTTCTTCCTCTACCTCGGGCGCCACGTGGGCCTCCCGGTCGCACTCGAGGGCGCGCTTAAGCTCAAGGAGATCTCCTACATCGCGACCGACGCATATGCCGCGGGCGAGATGAAGCACGGTCCGATCGCGCTGCTCGACGAGAACACCCCAGTGGTCGTTGTCGCGACCGACTCTCCGGTGCTCGAGAAGGTGATCTCGAACATGCAAGAGGTGCGGGTCCGCGGCGCCGATGTGATTGCCGTCGTGACCCACGGCAACGAGGAGATCGCGCGCCATGCTGACCGGGTGATCCGGATCCCGGCAACGGACTGGATGCTCTCGCCGCTGGTCGCCGTGATCCCGCTCCAACTGCTCGCCTACCGGATCGCGCGAAAGCGCGGCCTCAACGTCGACCAGCCGCGGAACCTCGCCAAGACGGTCACGGTGGAGTGAGAAACGGCGATGGCCGTGGGCGTCGACCTCTTGGAGATTGATCGGCTCGAGCGAGCGCTGGCCCGCCGCCCACGGCTCGCCGAGAGGCTGTTCACCGAGGGCGAGCGCGCGTACGCGGCCGGCCGCGGGCGTCCCGGCCAGCATCTGGCGGCGCGCTTCTGCGCCAAGGAGGCGGTGGCGAAGGCGCTCGGGCTAAGGGTATGGAGCTTCCGTGACGTCGAAGTGCTCGGCGGCGATGGACCGCCGCGGGTCCGTCTCCATGGAGCCGCCGCCGCGCGTGCCGCAGAGCTCGGTGTCGAGGTTCACGTCTCCCTCACGCACACGCGTCGAGACGCGGCGGCGGTGGCGATCCTCGCGTAAGCGAGGGCAAGCGGGGCGGGACACCATGGCCTTGAGCGGGTAGGTTGCTGAGAGAGATGACCCTGCCAGACTGGCTCGAACCCCTTCCCGACCCCGCGGAGCAGCGCGCGCTCGACGAGTGGGCGATCGGTGAGCTCGGGATGCCCGGCCTCGACCTGATGGAGCGCGCCGGCATCTGCCTCGCGGAGCTCGTGGCCGAGCTTGTCCCCCACGGGCGGATCGCCGTCGTCTGCGGGAAGGGCAACAACGGCGGCGACGGGCTGGTCGCCGCGCGTGTCCTGCGCGAGCAAGGACGCGACGTCGACGTCCTCATCCTGGGCGCGGCGCAAGAGTACGGCGGCGACGCTCGCGCCAACCTCGAGCGCCTCCCCGGCTCCGCGCCGCAGCCGTTTCGGGCCGCTGGGCTCGCCGGAGCGGCCGCGATCGTCGACGCGATACTCGGGACGGGGTTCGCGGGCGAGCCGCGCGAGCCGGCCGCCGGCGCGATCGCGGCGATCAACGGTGCCGGGGTCGCCGATCGATCGGTCGTCGTGGCCTGTGACATTCCCAGTGGCGTCGACGGATCGACCGGTGTCGTCGCCGGTGTGGCGGTGCGGGCGCACGCCACGGCGACGTTCCACGCTGCCAAGCCGGGGCTGTGGATCGCTCCCGGGAAGCAGCATTCGGGAGACGTGCGCGTGATCGATATCGGCATCCCCACCGGGGGCCCAGCCGAGCCGCGGGTCGGGCTGATCCGCCCGGAGGTGCTCGACGGCGTTCCTCGGCGGGGAGCGGAGTCGACGAAGTTCGCCGCCGGCAGCGTGCTCGTGTGCGGGGGGTCACCGGGCCTGACGGGCGCCCCCTGCATGGCCGCGGGAGCGGCCATGCGAGCCGGCGCCGGATACGTGACCGCCTGCGTCCCGCAGTCACTGCACGCGATCTTCGAGGGGCGACTGCTCGAGGTGATGACCGTCCCCCTGCGCGACACCGAGGGTACGCTCCACCCGATGGCGGTCCGCGAGGCGCTCGAGCGCGCAGCACGCGTCGACACGGTCGTGCTCGGGCCCGGTCTTGGTCGTGATCCGGGCGCGGTGCGGTTCGCTCGCGGGCTGGCGAGCGCGGCCGAGTTGCCCCTGCTGCTCGATGCCGATGGGCTCAACGCCCACGCCGGCGAGCTCGAGGCGCTGGCCGACCGCAAGGCGGCCACGGTTCTCACGCCCCACGCAGGCGAGCTCGGGCGGCTGCTCGGGATCGACAGTCGGGACGTTCAGGCGCGCCGGCTCGAATGCGCCCGCCGTGCCGCTTCCGAGGCGAGGGCGGTGGTCGTCCTCAAAGGAGACGACACGATCGTCGCTCTGCCCGACGGTCGCGCCGCGATCAGTCGCGGCGGTGCTCCCGCGCTCGCCACCGCAGGAACCGGAGACGTGCTCTCGGGAGTGATCGGAGCGTATCTCGCCAAGCGCATGGATCCGTTCCACGCCGCATGTGCGGCGGTGTTCGTCCACGTGAGCGCGGGACGCCACGCGGCTGCGGAGATCGGTCCGGAGGGCGTGATCGCCAGCGATGTGATCGACGCGCTGCCGCGGGCGATACGCTGAGCGGCATGCAGCGCGCGCTCGCCCGGGTCAACCTGGCGGCGATCGAGCGCAATGCGGCTCGCCTGCGTCGGGAGCTCGATCCACGGGTGTCGCTGTGCGCGGTCGTGAAGGCCAACGGATACGGACACGGCGCCGTGCCGGCCGCTCGGGCCGCACTCGCGGGCGGGGCGAGCTGGCTCGCGGTTGCCACGGCCGGTGAGGCCGCCGAGCTGCGGGCGTCGGGGATCGGCACGAGACTCCTGGTGATGGGCGCGCTCAGCCTCGAGGAGCTCCCCGTAGCGCTCGCGGCAGACGCCGACGTGGTCGCCTGGGACGAGCGCTTCGTGTCCGACGTCGCCGCTGCCGCCGGCGGCGGACGGGTGCGCGTTCACGTCAAGCTCGACACGGGCATGGGGCGGCTCGGAACGCGCGTGATGAGCGAAGCGATCACCGCTGCGGAGCTCGTCCGTGCCGAGCCGTCGCTCGAGCTCGCCGGCGCGATGACCCATTTTGCGACGGCTGACGAAGATCCCGAGTTCGTGAGCGCACAGCTCGCCCGTTTCGAGCCCTTCGTCGCCGAGCTGCGACGACTCCAGCCGGGGCTCGTCGTCCACGCGGCGAACAGCGCCGCCGTTCTCGGCGAGCCGGCATCGCACTTTGACCTCGTCCGCTGCGGCATCGCGCTGTACGGCCTCGACCCGATGAACGAGCGTGCCGAGGATCGGGGGCTCGAGCCGGCGCTCGAGCTAACGTCCTACGTCGCCGCGGTCAAGGCCGCCGCGAGCGGGGACAGCGCCGGCTACGGAAGGCGGTTCGTGGCCGATCGCGAGACCCGTCTCGCGACGCTGCCGATCGGCTATGCGGATGGCGTCCGTCGCGCCTTTACGAACAACCTGGACGTCCTCATCGGCGAACGCCGTTACCCGCTGGTGGGCACCGTCAGCATGGACAACATCACCGTCGACCTCGGGCCGGACGGCAGCGCGGAGCGGGAAGCGCCGGCGACGATCATCGGCAGCGACGGCAAGGAGAGCCAGAGCGCCGAGGATCTGGCCGCGAGGATCGCGACGATCAACTACGAGATCGTGTGCGGAATCTCGAGCCGCGTGCCGCGTACCTATCATCGCGACGGGGTACCGGCATGAGCGTGGCGGACGTGGCCGGCGATCCGCTTCGAGCGCTGCGGGGGCTGCTCGCCGGAACCGACGCATGGCTGGTCGGCGGTTTGGTCAGAGACCGGTTGCTGGGGCGGCCGACGATCGATTTTGATGTGGCGGTCGCGGGAGACACCGCGGCGATCGCACGCGCGCTCGCCCGCCGGGTCGGCGCGCCCGCCTTCCCGCTGTCCGAGGCTTTCGGGGCGTGGCGAGTGATCGCACGCGACCACTCGTGGCAGGTCGACCTCGCTCCGCTCGGCGGCGCGACGATCGAGGATGACCTCGGCCAGCGCGATTTCACGATCAATGCGATCGCCGAGCCCCTCCCCGGCGGCGAGCTGGTCGATCCGTTCGGCGGCCGGGTGGACCTCGAAGCCGGGCGGCTGAGGATGGTCTCGCCGGCGGCGTTTGCGTCGGATCCGCTGAGAACCCTCCGCCTTCCCCGCCTCGCCGTCGAGCTGGGGCTGGCCGTCGACGGCGCCACTGCCGAGGTTGCGCGCGGCCTTGCGCCCGCCCTCTCCACGGTGGCGGCGGAGCGGATCTTCGCCGAGCTCAAACGGATCGTCGGGGGCGACGGCGCGCTCCGCGGGCTCGAGCTGATGCTGACGCTCCGCGTGACCAGCCAGATCCTGCCAGAGCTGGCCGACCTCCGCGGCGTGGAGCAGAGTCCGTACCACCACCTCGACGTGTACGACCATACGATGGCGGCGCTCGCCGAGACGATCGCGCTCGAGGGCTCCGGGGAGGCGGTCCTCGGCGAGTCCGCGCCGGCGGTCAAGTCCTTGCTCGCAGAACCGCTCGCCGATGAGCTGACGCGCGGTCAGGCCCTCCGCTTCGGCGCCCTGTTCCACGATATCGCCAAGCCGCAGACGCGGAGCGTGAACGCCGAGGGCCGGGTGCTGTTCCTCGGCCACGACGCCCGCGGGGCGCAGCTGGCGCGGGACATCCTGGGGCGGCTACGCACAAGCGAGCGACTGCGGGCTCATGTCGCGGCTCTGACGCAGAATCACCTGCGCCTGGGCTTCCTGGTCCACGAGCTGCCCCTTTCACGCCGGGCGGTCTATCGCTATGTGCGGACGTGCGAGCCGGTGGAGGTGGACGTGACGCTGCTCTCGATCGCCGATCGGCTCGCCACCCGCGGGGCTCGGTCAGACCAGGCGATCATGCGCCACCTCGAGCTCGCCCGCGAGCTTTTGGGGGACGCGCTTCGCTGGCACGCCGGTCGGCCGGAGCCGATTCTGCGCGGAGACGAGCTCGCCCGGCGACTGCGGATCCGGCCCGGACCCGAGATCGGATTCCTGCTTGGTGAGCTCGAGGAGGCCGCTTTCGCAGGCGAGGTGTCGACGCCCGCCGAGGCGGTCGCCCTTGCGCGCGACCTGGTCGGGCGCGGCAAGACCGAAGACGCCCAGTAATCGCCCGCAGCCGATCCCGGATCCGGACTGCCTGTTCTGCAAGATCATCGCCGGCGAGCTGCCCGCGCAGATCGTCGCCGAGGACGAGCGCACGATCGTCTGGGCCGTGCTGTCGCCTTTGACGTTTGGTAATTTTCCCGCGGATCGGGGCCGCCGATCGATCGTGGCACAGCAATAAGGGGAGTTATGGCAACTGGCACCGTCAAGTGGTTCAGCGACGACAAGGGTTTCGGCTTCATCACGCCAGACGATGGCGCACGCGACCTGTTCGTCCACTTCAGCGGCATCTCCGGCGACGGCTTCCGATCGCTCGCGGAGGGCGCCAAGGTCTCGTATGAGGAGGAGGAAGGGCCGAAGGGGCCCAAGGCCGTCAACGTGAGCAAGATCTAGGAGGGCGCACCGCGCGCATCTCGGCAGAGCTCTGCGGAGGCGCGCGCGGGGGCCGTTTCGATCCTGGTCGATTGCTTGCCGAGCGCGACTTCTTCTCCCGCTTGGTGTTCAATGCTCACATGAAACGCTTATTCCTGACCACCGGGGTGACTTTTGTCGCCCTATTTGCGTTCGCCGCCACCACCGCATTCGCGGCGATCATCGAGCTCGGCAGCACGACCACTCCGCTGGCCAAGCCGGTGTGCCCCGCAACCGGCGCCTGTCCGATCATCTTGACCGAGACCACGGCGGTCCAGATCCTCAGCGACGGCACCGCGTATCCGACCGAGGCCGCCCACAATGGCAGGATCGTCGCGTTCACGGTGTCGCCCGGCGACGTGTCCACAGCGGACATCAACGGCACCGCGGCGACCAAGACCAAGCCCGCACAGCCCGGCCTCAACGCCACCTACGGCGGGGCCTCGGAGGCTGCGATCACCGTCCTGCAGCCTGCTCCCAAGCATTTCTTCAAGGTCGTGGCCGAGAGTCCGTTGTTCCAGCTCCAGCCCTACTTCGGCCATCTCGTGCAGTTCGTCCTCACTGAGTCGCTGCCGATCGCGAAGGGCGATGTCATCTCGTTGACCGTGCCGACGTGGGCGCCACTACTCGCGGTCGACCTCTCAAAGACTCAGTTCACATGGCGTCCGAGCCGCGCCTCCGGCTGCCTCAGCTACACAGTTCAGTCGGCGCAGCTCACGCTCGGAGACAACGCGCAGTACCGCTGCTTCTTCAACGGAACGCGCGTCGAATACACGGCGACCGAGGTCACATCACCGGTGCCGCCGCCAGTCCCAAAGAAGAAGAAGTAGTCGGAGCGAGGATCCCGGTCAGGGCAGTTCGTAGAGCTCGGCGAAAATTCCGCCGCAGTGGAGGGTTCGCGCTGCGGCGGACGATTCGCAGTCGGAGCGGAAAACTCGCTGTCGCGGAAAATTCCTCTAGCGCCGGGCGCCGTCTCGGATTACCATCGCGGTCGTGACCACTCAGGCTTGGATCTTCCTCGTCGGCTTACGCGTGTTCGATCTCGGCGGGATGATCATCTGGCTCGTCTGGTTCTTCCGCCACAGCGGCCCGGCCGACGACCACTCGGATGGTGCAGGCGGAGGCGGCGGAGGCGGCTCCCGTCTGCCTGACCGACCAAAGCCTGGGGGACCGGGGCTGGATCTGCCGATCGGCGATGCGAGCCCCTGGCCCACGCGCCTGCGCGACCACGGTAGTGCCCGGCGTCCGAAGCCGTCGCCCCGCGTCACCCCGCCGTCCTGGCGGCGGGCGCCTCGGCCGCGCGAGCCGGTCCGCAGTCGGCTCGACGCCTGCTCCTCGCCCGGGCGGCGGAGGCGGTGGCCGACGCACACGAGGCCGTCTCGCGGATAGAGCCGAGGCCGGCTGCCGGGGGCGCTCCCCGGCTTCTACGGTCCGGCGCCGCCGCTGCCGCCCGACGAGGTGGTGCTCGTTCCGGTGCCGCCGGCGCCGGTGGTGCTGGTCGTCTGAGTGGTCTGGGAGGGGACGCCGGCGCCGCCGGAGCTCGATCCTGAGGACGGGGTCCCGGAGGAGGTGCCGGCCGATGAGGAGCCCGAGGAGCCGGAGCTTGTGCCGCCAGAGGAGGCCGACGACGTGCCCGAGCTGGCGGTGGTCGTCGTCGCGGTGCCGGTCGTGGTGGAGGCCGCCACGGTGGGTGGCGCGCTGTTGGTCGGGATCGTGAGCGTTGGGGCGCCCGCGGTGTCCGCCTGGGGCGAGCCACCACCGCCGCACGCCGAGACGCCGAGAGCGAGCGCCACGCCGGCGAAGAGCGCAGCGAGGGAGCTGGCCAGGGTGCGGCGCGAGATCACGAGGGGAACCCTCAGACCCCGAGCGGGTCCATCCGACGCCCGCAGTGGGGGCAATCGTTCAGATCCTTCTGAGCGTGCTGGTCGCACCAATTACAGAAGCGGAGGTTCTCGACCGCCCAGGGCAGCTCAGACGGCGTCGGAGCCAACGGGAGCACGATGCTCACAACCTCCATCGCCTCACCGGTCTCACGGTCCAGATAGGTGCGGCCGGGCTCGGCCTCGATGACGACCTCGCGGCCCGTGGATGGCGTTCGCAGTCGGTACTTCTGATCAAACCTCACCCTTTTGATGCTACCAGCGGGACCGGAGGCTCGACATCACCGCCTCCCGCTGGGATAGAGTCCCGCCGTCGCGACATGGTCCACCGTGTAGCAAGAATTCTCAGGAGCCTGATTGCGCTCGTGCCGGCGACGCTGCTGATCGTCGGCCTGGGCGGCTGTTCGCTGAAGCACCAGACGGGGAACGTGGTGCAGGGCAAGGAGCTGTTCGTCGCCAAGTGCGGGGCATGTCACACCCTCTCCCACGCGGGCACCACCGGCACGGTCGGCCCGAATCTTGACGTCGCGTTCTCCCAGGACCGCCGGGACAAGTTCAGCAGGAGCGCGATCGAGGGCCTCGTCGCCTTCCAGATCGAATATCCGAACACGGCGGGCGTGATGCCGGCGAGGCTGTACGACGGCAAGGACGCCGAGGACGTGGCCGCTTACGTCGCCGACGTGGCAGCCGAGCCCGGTCAGGACACCGGCCCGCTTGCCAGTGCCGGCGCAGTGAGCGGCACCACTGCGGCCGCCGGAAAGTCGGTCTTCGTCGGCGTTGGTGGCTGCGGCTCGTGCCACACGCTTGCCGCCGCCGCCACCACCGGGACCGTCGGTCCGAACCTCGATACGCGGCTACGCTCCGACTGCACCAGCCCCGCCTCGCAGAAGGTGCGCGGCACGACGCTGACGGCGTGCATTACGAAGGCGATCACCGATCCGTACGCGTACATCCCGTCCGGCTACGCGTCCGGGATCATGCCGTCGAACTTCGCCACGAGGCTGAAGCCGAACGAGATCACGGCGCTCGTGAACTTCCTGTCCACGGCCGCGAAATAGGAGGGTCGGAGTCTGACTCGCTCCTACGCCAGCGCCTGGACGATCAGGACGATCACGATGATCACGGCCGCGGCGATCGCGACGTAGATCACGGCGCGGAACGCTTCGGCCTCGGATCGCAGCGGGTTGAGCACGGCGCCGAGGGGTCAGAGGACGTAGACCGTCGTGTACACGACGATCCACATGATGTCGACGAAGTGCCAGTAGATCCCGGGGATCTCGACGCCGCGGTGATCCTCGGGCGAGTAGTGCCCGCGGAAGGCTCGGATACACACCACCAGCAGGATGCAGAGGCCGATGAAGACATGCGCTCCGTGCAGGCCGGTCAGCGAGTAGAAGACGGTCGCCTGGGCAGTGTCACGCGGCGAGAAGCCGATGTGGACGTACTCGTTGAGCTGGACGAAGAGGAACGTGAGCCCGAGCAGGAAGGTCGACAACATCCCGGCCTTGAGCCCGAACCGGTTGCCGTTCTTGATCGACGTGAGGGCCCAGTGGACGGTCAGCGAAGACGAGACGAGGATGCAGGTGTTCACGCCTGCGACCGCCTCGGGCAGGACCGTGCCGTGCGCGGGCCAGGGATCGCCGTTGACGATCCGGATGAAGAAGTACGCCGTGAAGAACGCTCCGAAGATCATCACCTCGGAGATGATGAAAAGCAGGATCCCGAGCGTCGGCGCCTCGATCCGAGATGACCGGTTGGCCTCAGGCGGGCCGTGATGGTCGGCGTGGGCGACGGCGGCGGCTTCCATCGGTCTCCTTCCTAGAGGTTGGCCGGCACGGCCTGGCGGTGGACCACGTGCTCGACGGGCTTGAGCGACGCCTTGCGCACTCGCTCGATCAGATCGGCGCGGAGCCAGCCCGACTTGGTCTCGGCGAACGTTGAGATGACGATGTCGTCGACGCGGAAATACTGCAGCGCATTCATGATTGCGGTGTACGGATCGGGGTCGCCGATCGTGCCGGCCGCGAGCAGCCCGGCGTTGCGCAGGCGGTTGACCACGAGGTTCAGCCGCGTCCGCGCGCGCCGCGTGGCGGCTCCGTCGCCGCCTTCCTGGGGCACCACGACGACGAAGAGGCGCCCGAGCTTGGTGTCGGCTTCGGCTTTCCTCTTCAGTGCGTTCAGGAGCTCGTCGCCGCTGGCGGTGCGGTTCGCGACCGCGAGCGTGACGTGGAACGGCAGGCCCTCGGTGTCGGGATCGGTGATCACGTGCTCCACCGGCAGCCCCGAGGCATTGCGCACGCGCTCCACGAGGTCGCGGCGTTGCCACCCCGAGCGGGTCTCCGGGTAGGTGGAGATGATGATCTCGTCCGGGTGGTACTCGAGGACGGCGTCCATGGTCGCCGTGTAGGGGTCAGGGTCGCCGACCTCGCCGACCGCGTCCATTCCCTCGGCGTGAAGGAATCCCATCGCCAGGTCGACGCGCGCCTGGGCCGCGTCGAAGACTGCGTCGGAGTAGATCACGAGGCCGGTCTTGGGGCGGGTCCGCGGCACGCAGAGCACGAAGCGGACGTCGCCCTTCTCCTTGCGCTTGCGTACGGCCTCGATCAGTGAACGCCCGCCCAGCGTCTCGTTGGCGACGACAAGGACTGTGTGCATCGGTGCTCCCTACTCCCGCGTGGGCGAGGTCGCGATCGTGCCGGCGGGAACGGCCTCGGCCGGCGATTTGAAGATGCCGTGCACGGCACCTGGCACGCCGTACTCGTATGGACCCCCGACAACGGTGGGAAGCGTGTCGAAGTTGAAGATCGGCGGCGGTGAGGACACCTGCCACTCGAGCGTCAGCCCGCGCCACGGGTTGGCGACCGCGCGCGGACCGCCTCGCCAGCTCGCGATCATGTTGTAGAGGAAGAAGAGGGTGCTCAGCCCGAGTCCCCAGCTCATGATCGAGATGAACAGATTCCAGTCGGCGAACTTCTGCGCGTAGTCGGCGACGCGTCTCGGCATACCCTCGATCCCGATGATGTGCATTGGTCCGAAGGTCAGGTTGAAGAAGATGAAGGTCGACCAGAAGTGGATCTTGCCGAGCCTGTCGTCATACATCCGACCAGTCATCTTCGGGAACCAGTAGTAGACGCCGGCGAAGATCGTGAACACCGATCCCCCGAACAGCACATAGTGGATGTGGGCGACGATGAAGTAGGTCTGGCTGACATGGATGTCGAACGGAATCATCGCGAGCATGATCCCGCTGATCCCGCCAAGCGAGAAGCAGGTGAGAAAGCCGAGAGCGAACAGCATCGCGGTGTCAAGATGGAGCACACCTCTCCACAGCGTCGCCAGCCACGAGAACACCTTGATCCCCGTCGGCAGCGCGATGATGCACGTAGTGATCATCATCGGGACGCGAATCCACTCCGGCATCCCGGAGACGAACATGTGGTGCGCCCACACCGTGAAGCCGAGCACAACGATCGCCAGCAGCGAGAAGGCCATCATCCGGTAGCCGAAGATTGGTTTGCGGGACTTGACGGCGATGACCTCGGAGATGATGCCGAAGCCGGGCAACATCATGATGTAGACCGCCGGGTGGGAGTAGAACCAGAAGACATTCTGGTACAGGAGCACATTGCCGTTGTTATGCGAACCGACGAAAGCGTTGAAGAAGTTGAAGTGGAGCGCAACATCGAGTAGGACCATGAACTGAGACGCGGCGATGAAGGGCGTCGCGATCACGACCAGCAGCGAAGTCGAGAAGTTCGCCCACACGAGCAGGGGCAGACGGAAGAAGCTCATTCCGGGAGCGCGCATGGTGATGATCGTCACGAGGAAGTTGAGCGCCGTGGCAATCGAAGAAAAGCCCGCGAACTGCACGCCCAGGGTGAAGAAGAGCTGGCCGATCGGCATTGTCGTCGACAGCGGCGCGTAGGCCGTCCAACCCGAGGCGAACGACCCGCCGGGCGCGAGGAAGCTCATGAGAAGCATCACCCCGGCGACCGGCAGCATCCAATACGAGAGGGCGTTCAAGCGCGGGAACGCCATGTCGGGCGCACCGATCATCAGCGGCAGCACGAAGTTCGCGAGCCCGGCGAAGACGGGGATCACGAACAGGAAGATGAGGATCGTCGCGTGAACCGAGAACAAGCCGTTGTACTCCTCGGGGGTCACGAAGTTCATCCCCGGCTTCGACAGCTGGGCGCGGATGAGCATCGCCAGCATGCCGCCGACGAGGAAGAAGAAGAACGAGGTGACCACGTACTGGATGCCGATCACCTTGTGGTCGGTGTTGACGCGGAAGTAGTCGCGCCAGTTGCGGGCTCCGTGCGCGGAGTGGTCCTCGGGGCGCGTCGGCCTGCCCGACATCCAATAGAACCAGTAGTCACACGTGCCGATGCCGAGAAGGAAGAAAATCGGCACGGTGATCAGGGAGACGATCGTGATCGCGTGACCGTCGAGCACCGGATGCTGGTGCATCGCGATCCGGATCACGACAGTGAGCGCGATCGCGAAAGCGAAGCCGATGACGTCGAACAGGGCCGCTCGATACCACCCGGGTGCTCGCAGCTTGGCAGGCAGGGGAACCCGGGTCCGCTTGGCGACTGGTTCGGCGATGGCAGTCATTTGTCCCGTCCGGCTGTAGGGGTCACTTTGTCACGCTCACTAAGAAGTTGACGACCGCTGCGATCTTGGTGGGTCCCAGCGATGACGCGAAGGTCGAGGGCATAACCCCGGCCGAGTAGCCGGACGGGATGTAGGCGTACGGATCTGTGACCGCCTTGTCGATGCACGCTTCCAGCGTCGTGCCGCGGATTTTCTGCGAGGCGGGGGTGGCACAGTCGGATGCCAGCCGAGTGGTGAGGTCTGGCCCGATCACTCCCGTCGCGGCGGCCGCGGCGAGCGTGTGGCAGCCGCTGCATCCGGCGGATGCGAACACCGCCTTGCCGGCGGCGGGGCTCGTGCCGGACGCACTTGTCGTCGAGGTGCTCGTCGGGGTGGTGGAGGTGGTCGCCGGGCTTGTGGAGGTGCTCGACGCGGTGCTGGACGTGAACGGCCCGGTCGTGGGGATGCCGGGCACCGCCGTCTGCAGTACCGAGCCGGTTGGTAGGCCGTTCGCGGTCCGCACCTGGACCGGCTGTTTGCTCATCCAGGTCTTGAATGCGGTCGGCGAGAGCACATACGCCGTCGATCTCATGAACGCGTGACCCGCGCCGCACAGCTCCGTGCACTCGACGGCGTAGGTCCCCCGCTTCGTCGGCGTGACCCGCAGCGTCGTGGTGAGGCCCGGCACCGCGTCGATCTTCTCGGCGAAGTTCGGCACGAAGAAGCTGTGGATGACGTCGAGGGAGCGGATCCTGAAGACGACCGGACGTCCATTGGGCAGATAGAGGAACGGCGAGTAGACGGCCTTTCCATCGGGCTGGGGGTAGGCGAACTCGAACGCCCACTGGCGCGCGGTCACGTCGACCGTCAACGCATTCTTGTGGTTCGCCTCGTTCGCGTACAGAACGGTGACCGAGTAGGTGCAGAGCGCGACGATGAGAATCGCCGGCGCGACGGTCCAGATGACCTCGAGCCTCGTGTTGCCGTGGATCGGCGGACCGTCCACTAGCTCCTCGCCCGGGCGCATGCGATACCAGTAGATGGAGAAGCCGATCACGGTGATGACGAGCACGAAGATCGGCACCGATGCGATCAGCAGGACGTCGTAGAGGATCCTCGTGCGTTTCGCCTGCTGAGAGGCATCGACCGGGAACCAATGGATCGCGAGCACGATCCAGATCCCGACAGCGGTCGCGATCGCGCCGAAGATCAGCATCGGCACGATTGAGTGCGGCTTACGCACCGGCAATTCTCCACGACCCGCGGCCATGTGCGCAGCATCCTATGCGTTCCGCGGGACGAACGGCAACGCGCAACTGCGCTTCATAGGGCGGCACTCCCGAGCCACGCCGATCCTGCCGGGCCCCGGGGCCAATTACGGCATTATGATTGCGTCAATCGTTGCAAAGTGCAAGTGTTCGCTCGTGTGGCGCTTGTGCGGGGGCTCGGACCCGGGCCGCGGTGCGGGGCCGCTCGCTCGCATCCGGAGCTCTGGTGGTGAGACGAGCGCTGGGCGCGGCTGGGTGTGGGGCCGCTCGCTCGCCCGTGAGTTCGCTCGGCCGCGCCTGGATCGGCGCGGTCCCGGCCGCCGCGCCGACCCGCGCGCCCCCGTCGCGCCGCGACCTCAGTGCTGCTCGTGCTCCTCGGGGAGCGCCGCTATGTCTTGGCGGACGTCCCGGATCCATAGGATTGTCGTGCTGAGGAAGAGGATCAGGCCGAAGATGAGGAAGTACTTGGAGATCGTCGTTCCGACTACGGTGAAGGTGATCCCGGCGGCGCACAGGATCGGCTTCAGCGTCGGCCCGGGGAGATGGATCTCCTCGCCGGCGGGAGGAACGGGATGTTCGACGTCGCTCATTTGTGCACGTAGATGACGGCGGCGACGAAGGTCGCTCCGAACATAAAGGCGCAGATGGCGCCGGCGATGAGGCCGGAGCGGAGGTTCTTGCGGGCTAGCTTGCGATCCATGGGTGTCCTTCAGTTCGCGGCGGAATCCTACAACTTCACGTCGAGCACCATCGCGCTGAACAGGAGCGCGAGGTAGAGCAGCGAGAAGAGATACAGGCGCAGCGCCGATCGGCGGTCGGCGCGCCGGTAGAGCAGCGCGGCGGCGCCGATGAACGCGAACCCGAGCACCATCGAGGCAACGAGGTAGATGCCGCCGAACGCCCCGGCGCAAAACGGGAGCTGGGTGATCGCGTAGAGCAACAGCGAGTAGAGGAGGATCTGCTTGCGGGTCTCCCGCTCGCCCCGGACGACCGGCAGCATCGGGACTCCGACCTTCTCGTACTCGCCCTTCATGAGCAGGCTGAGCGCCCAGAAGTGCGGTGGCGTCCAGTAGAAGACGATCGCGAAGAGATAGATCGCCGTCCACGACAGCGACCCCCTCGTGGCCGCCCAGCCGACGAGCGGCGGGATCGCGCCGGCCGCCCCGCCGATCACGATGTTCTGGGGCGTGCGACGCTTCAGCCAGATCGTGTACACGCCGACGTAGCCGACGAAGCCGCCGAGAGCAAGCGAGGCGGCGAGCACGTTCACGGTCAGCGAGAGCAGCGCGAACGAGAGCGCCGAGAGCCCGAACCCGAAAACGAGCGCCGCGCGCGGCGCGATCCGCCCCGCCGGGATCGGCCGGGACGCGGTCCTGGACATGCGGGCGTCGATGTCGCGGTCCCAGTAGTGGTTGACGGCACCGGCCCCGCCGGCCGAGAGGTAGCCGCCGGCGCACGTGAGTGCGATCCTCGACACCGATGGGCTGCCGGCGACCTCCATCGTCGTGATCGTCGTCAGCAGGAGCAGCGACTGGACCTTCGGCTTGGTCAGCTCGACGTAGTCGGAGACGACCTGTCTGACCGACTGCTCGGCGCGGGACGCCGGCGGGGCGGCGCCGACGGTGGTGGGCGCCGCAGGGGCGGCGCCGGCGGTGGCGGGGGCGGTGCCGGGGGTGGTGGACGCCGCAGGGACGGCGCCGGTGGTGGTGGACGCCTCGATCACGGCCTCAGACGCGAACGAACTGCTCGCTGCCGCCGGTCTTCTGCGTGACCCCGGTGTCGTGCTCGATCTGGCGGCGAATGTCGCGCATCGGCTCGACCGAGCGCACGCGCGGGATCTCGTCGAAGTTGTTGGCGGGGGGCGGGGAGGTGGTGAACCACTCCAGCGTATTTCCCTTCCACGGATCGGGGCCGGCGATCGCCCCCGTCTTCAGGCTGCGAAAGACGTTGATGATTGTCAGCAGGACGCCGAAGCCGAGGATGAACGATCCGATCGTGGAGATCAAGTTGTAGGTGGACCAGCCGACGCCGGCCGGGTACGTGTAGATGCGGCGAGGCATGCCGGACAAGCCGAGCGCGTGCTGGACGAAGAAGGTCATGTTGAAGCCCCAGAACATGACCCAGAAGGACCACTTGCCGAGCGTCTCGTTCATCAGCCGGCCGGTGATCTTCGGGTACCAGTAGTAGAGGCCTGCGAAGACGGTGAAGACGGCACCGCCCATGAGCACGTAGTGGAAGTGGGCGACCACGAAGTAGGTGTCGTTGAGCTGCCAGTCGATCGGGAAGACCGCGAGGAAGACTCCGGTGATCCCGCCGATGACGAAGATCGCGATGAACCCGACGGCGAAGTAGAGCGATGTCGTCATCACGATCGAGCCCCGCCACAGGGTCGCGATCCAGTTGAAGATCTTCACGCCCGTGGGGATCGCGATGAAGAACGAGCTCAGCATGAAGAAGCCCAGCACCACGGTCGGTAACGGCGAGGCGAACATGTGATGCCCCCACACGAGCACCGCCAAGAAGGCGATCACGCAGGTCGCGGCGGCGATCGCCTTATAGCCGAAGATCGGCTTGCGCGAGAAGACCGGGATGACCTCGGAGATGATCCCGAACCCGGGCAGGATCATGATGTAGACCTCGGGGTGCCCGAAGAACCAGAACAAGTGCTCCCACAGCACCGGCGAGCCGTGCTCGGTGGGGTCGAAGAAGTGCGTCCCGAAGTGGCGGTCGGTCAGGAGCATCGTCACCGCGGCACCCACGACCGGCAGCGCGATGATGAGCAGGACCGCGTAGATGAGCACCGTCCACACGAACAGCGGCAGCCGACCCCAGCCCATCCCGGGCGCGCGCATGTTGACGATCGTCGCGTAGAAGTTGATCGCGCCGACGAGCGAGGAGATGCCGGTGAGGTGGATCAGGAAGATCCACGCGTCCTGACCCCCGCTCGGCGAGTAGAGGATGCTCGACAGCGGCGGATAGCTCCACCAGCCGGCCTCGGGCGGCTGGAAGAAGAGCGAGCAGTAGAAGACGATCCCGCCGAACAGGAGCAGCCAGAAGGAGAGGGCGTTGAGCCGCGGGAAGGCCATGTCGCGGGCCCCGATCATCAGCGGCACGAAGTAGTTGCCGAACCCGGCCATGACGGGCACGACGAAGAGGAAGATCATCGTCGTCCCGTGCAACGTGAGCAGCTCGTTGTAGTGCTGCGGCGTGATCAGCGTGTTGTCAGGAACGGCGAGCTGGAGCCGCATCATCAATGCTTCGACCCCGCCCAGGACGAAGAACACGAAGGTCAGGATCAGGTACATGATCCCGATCTTCTTGTGGTCGGTGGTCGTGACCCAGTCGACCCATTTCTTCGTCTCGCGCGGCTTCGTGACCTCATCGGCGATCACCTGGGGCACGGGGCGGAGCACGGTGTCGGAGGTGGACATTCGGGTTCCTTTAGGAGGGGATCGACGCGGTGAGGTTGCCGGTCTGGATGAGCTGGTTGCGGAGTTGGAGGACCTGCTGGTCGGCGGCGGCGATCGCAGCCTTCTGCTGGGTGATCCATTGCTGGTACTGCGTCGGGGTGAGCACCTTGACGAGCGCGGTCATCGCCGCATGGAGCCGGCCGCAGAGCTCGGCGCACTGGCCGTGATAGAGCGCGCCGACCTTCGATGCCTTGAACCAGGTGTAGGTCGTGTACCCGGGCACGGCGTCGACCTTGCCGCCGAGCGAGGGGACCCACCACGAGTGGATCACGTCGAGCGCCTGGATATGGAGCACGATCGTCGTGTTCGCGGGTACGTACATCTCTTGGTAGGAGTAGGCGACCTTGCTCGAGTATGGGTCGCTCTCGCAGGCGGAGCCGTAGTAATAGGCCCAGATGTACTGGCGTCCGGTAATGCAGATCACGAGCTTCCTACCGTTCGGTGGTGAGGGCTCGGTGGTCGAGGCAGTCAGCACGCCGCCGCTGAGCGGGAGCCCGTCGGCGCTCGAGTTCGGCGGGTTGAGAATGCTCGGAAGCTTGAGGAAGGTGATCGTCGTGAGCACCACGAGGATCACGGCCGCGCCGACCGTCCAGCCGATCTCGAGCTTCGTGTTTCCGTGGATCTGCGCGGCAACGGCACCCTTCTTGGCGCGGAACTTGTAGACCGAGTAGAACAGTGCCCCCTCGACGATCGCGAAGACGACCGCGGCGATATAGAGGACGATCAGGTAGAGGCTGTGAATCGCGTCGGCGTTCGGCGAGCCGCCCGATTTCGGGGTGAGGAAGTTCGCGAAGGCGGCCGGCGCCAGGACCAGGGACGCGACGAGAAACAGCGCGAGGGAGAGCCCGAGACGACGGCGACTGGCGCCACGCGCGCTGCGCCGGTGAGGATCGTTCTTCGCGTCGGAGCGCAAGGCGGCGGGATTCTATCCAGCCGGGGCCCCGGCGCGAGTTAGTGACGATCGCACGAACTTCGGTTGGGAACTTTCCGCGGCAGAGATGGGCAGGCGCCACTGGAACGTCCGCGACGGAGATGGGGACGGCGCATGTCGCTCGTGCTTAGGACTCTGCCGGCGGCGTTTCGATTACCACACGGCACGGCCGATGGGCGAGGAGATAGCTGGCCGTCGGCCCGAGCGCCCGCTCGGAGACCGGCGCGTGGGCGGTACCGAGATAGATGATCTCCGCCTGGCGGCGCTCTGCCTCCTCGACGATCGCCGCGCCCGGGTTCCGGGTGCGGATCAGTCTCGTCTGCACTTTCAGCCCGGCCTGGCGACCCCTCAGCTTGGCGGTCTCGAGCACCCTCAGGCCGAGCTGCTCCTCCTCGTCGAGGCCGGCGTCGAGCGACAGCTGGCTCGGCACGCGGAGCACATAGATCGCCTCGACCATCGCATCCTCGCCGACCAGCTTCGCCGCGGTCCGCAGCGCGTTGGCGTCGACGTCGGTGCCGAAGATCGGCACGATCGCGGAGCGGTATTCGAGCTCGACGAAGAACGCCGGTCGCTGATGGCGCTGGACGCGGTACTGCTTGAATGGGTCGAGCCCCTGGCGGCGGCGGTAGAAGAAGTATCCGCCGACTCCGATCACCATCCACGGAATTCCGATGGCCCGGGCCTCGGGATGAAGCGCCACCACGGCGCACCATGCGGCGAATGTCCCGATCGCGCCGAACACCGCCATCACCGGGATCGCCTTGCCGCGGATCATCACGTTGCCCGGGATCCTGTAGGGGCGCGGCAGGTCGGGCTCCTTGACCCGGAGTGCGATCACCGCGACGTGCGCGGTCGTGAACGACAGCATCGCTCCGAACGAGTAGAGGTTGCCGAGGAACGAGGTCTGGCCGGGGATCAGCAGCAGCCCGGCGAGGACCGAGAAGAAGACGATCGTGAACCACGGGGTGCGGTAGCGGGAGTGCAGGCGGGCGAAGAGCCCGGGTAGCTGGCGGTGCTCGGACAGCGACCATGAGAGGCGCGAGATCCCGATCACACCGGCGTTGGTGGCGACGAAGAGGATCGTCGAGGCGAGGAGGCCGACGTAGTCCTTGAGCCCGATCCGCAGGAGTCCGTGCAGCCCGAAGCTCTGGACGATCCCGAGCACGGGGTCGTCCTGATACTTGGTCCCGAGCTGGGTGACGAAGTGGTGCTGGAAGTGCCCGTGGACGTATACGGAATGCTCGACCACCGGCAGCGCCGACAGCGCGACCACGGACATGCCGAAGTAGACGACGAGCACCGCCAGCACGACGAGGTTGACGGCCCGCGGGACCTGCTTGCCAGGATCGGTCGCCTCCTCGGCCATGTTGGAGATCGTCTCGATGCCGGTGTAGGCGAGCATCGCGATCGACAGGGCAAAGATCAGCTGGCTCACGCTCGGCGCGGTCCCGAGGTGGACCTGGTTCACGAGCCGTGAGGGGTTGAGGACGAGGAACACCCCGATGATCACGAGCACAATCTGGGTGGCCAGGTCCACGCAGGCCAGGGTCACGTTGACCTTCGAGGACTCTCCGAGCCCGCGGATGTTGAGGACCGCGAGCAGCGCGATCACGACCAGCCCGCCGATGATGTCCCACGGGTTGTGGAGCAGCGGCGGGAAGAAGGCGCCGAGGTAGTGGGGGACGGAGAACGCAGACAGGGCGATCGTGAGGATGTAGTCGAGCGTCAGCGCCCAGCCGGCGAAGAACGAGACCGACTCGTTGAACGCGTGGCGCGCGAACGAGGAGGCGCCGCCGGCTTCCGGGAACATCGCCGCGCCCTCGGAGTAGCTCTTGGCCGTGATCGCGAACAGCAGACCCGCGGCCATGAAGACGACCGGCGTGAGGCCGAGCGCGTGGACCGCGACGAGGCCGAGCGCGTAGTAGATCGACGATCCGACGTTGCCGTAGGCCGCCGAGAACAGACCGCCGACGCCTACGGTCTTGCGCAGGCCGTGGGTCTCGATCTTGGCCATCCGAGCGAACGCGACGATAAATCACGAGGCGTCAAGGCCGCGATAAGAACACGAAGCCAGGCGTAGAGAATTCGTTAATGGGGCGCCACGGCGGTCGCTGCGCCTGGCCGGCGCGGGGCCGCTCCGGCGCCACATCCCGGCGCGGGGCCGCTCCGGCGCCACACACCCCGGCGCGGGGCCGCTACTCGGCCAGCAGTCTGTAGCCGACCCCCGGCTCGGTGACGAGGTGCGACGGCCGGTGAGGGTCGGGCTCGAGCTTCGCCCGGATGTGGGCGACGTGGACGCGGAGATAGTGGGTCTCATCCCCGTACTCGGGTCCCCACACCTCGCGCAGGAGCATGCGGTGGGTGACCAGCCGCCCACGGTGCTGGGCCAGCACACGCAGAAGGTCGAACTCGATCGGCGTCAAATGAACGTCCTCTCCCGCGCGCGTGACGCGCCGGTCGGCGAGGTCGATCACGAGCTCGCCGATCTGTATCCGTGGGGATCCACCGGTGTCAGCCGAGCGCCGCATGACCGCTCGGAGGCGGGCGAGGAGCTCGTCGGTGCCGAACGGCTTGGTCACGTAGTCGTCGGCCCCGGCGTCGAGGGCCCGAACCTTCTCGCGCTCGTCGCCCACCGCGGAGAGCACGAGGATCGGGAGCCGGCTCCAGCGACGGACCTCCTCGCATACCTCGACGCCCTGCCCGTCGGGAAGGACGAGATCGAGCACCATGGCCGCGGGGGGTCGGGCGGCCAGCAAGGAGAGGGCCTCGGCCTTCGTGCCCGCCGCCTCGACCGAGTAGCCCGCGGTGCGCAGGATGATCTTCAGTCCGCGGACGATCTGGGGCTCGTCGTCGACCACGAGGACGCGTGGTGCCTGGGCGCTCACGAGACCGTTTCGGGCTGGCGGGGGACGGGGAAGCTGACCGCAAACGAGGTGCCACGATCGGTTCCGGTCTGCAGCGTGATCCTCCCGCCGTTCGCCTCCACGAAGCCGCGGCAGATCGCCAGGCCGAGCCCGGACCCGGAATCGGTGGCGCCGCGGCCGCGGAAGAACGGCTCGAATACGTGAGCGCGGTGCTGGGGGGGAATCCCTCGGCCGGTGTCGATCACCCGGACGGTGACGCGCCCGCCGCCGGTGCCCCCGGTGATCCGCACCGACGCCCCCGAGGGAGAGAACTTGATCGCGTTCTCGATCAGGTTCGAGAACACCCGCTCGAGTTGGGCGGCGTCGGCGCGGACCAGCGGCAGGTCGGGCGGGAGACCGAAGTCCAGTGAGGACCCGACGACGAGCTGCGCGGCAGCTGAGGCAACCACATCGTGCAGGTCACACCAATCCGCCCGTGGCTCGACCGCGCGCGCCTGGATCTTCGAGAGATCGAGGAGGTCGTCGACGAGCCTGGCGAGGCGCGCGCCCTCGGACTGGATCACGTCGGTGAGCTCGCCCCGCTCGTCGTCGGTCAGGCCGACTGTGGCGAGTGCCGACCCCGCGGTGGTAATCGCGGTGAGGGGCGAGCGCAGGTCGTGCGAGATCGTGTGCAGGATCGCTGTCTTGGCGACCTCCGCGCGCCGGGCGGCCTCGGTCTCGGCGGCCTGCTCGGCGACCCGCTCCCGTTCCAGGGCGACGTCGATCAGGCGACCGAGCGGTCCCGAGATGCGCTCGAGGTCGGCCGGCGGCCACTCCGCGTCGGTGCAGACATACAGCCAGCCTGTGCGCACGCGCGTGCTCAGGGGCACGGCGATCTCGTCGGCGCGTGGGGATGGCACCGACTCGAGCACCACCCGCGCGCGGCTCGCTCCCGTCGCCGATTCGACGCGCCGTCCGATGCTCTGGAGCTGCGCCTGGATGTCGTGTCCCGCCGCGACCGCAGAGGCGGCCTCGGCGAGCAGCGTCGCCTCGCGCTCGCGTGCCGCGGCGAGACGGGCGCGGCTCTCGCTCTCGGTCGCGCGTTGGCGACCGGCGGCCGCCAGCCGGCCGACGACGACCGCGGCGATCAGGAACACCACGAGCTCGACGACGTCCTGCGAGTGGGCGATCGCCAGCCGGTGGCGCGGCGTGATGAAGAGGTAGTTGAGCGTGATCACGCTGAGCAGGGCCGCCGCAAGCGCGGCGAGCTCTCCGCGCCGGATCGCGACCGTCAGCACCGCGAGCAGGTAGAGCACGCCGAGCCCGGTCGGGGATGCCGTCGACTGCAGTGCCGCGACGCCCACGGTGGCGAGGGCGACCGCGACGACGATCTCCGTAGCGCCCGCGGCCCGAGCACGGACGGTCGACGTGCGATCGCGCTCGAGCGGCGTTCTGAGCGTCGTGCGCCACGCGCTCCGCACCTTGGCAAGCAACTCCATGGGCACACGTATACTCGCCCGCCTCATCGCACTGCGGGCTCGTGCCGACGCTGTGGGGCCGCGGACAGGGCGCTCAATGCGCGGCGGATTCGATGATGATGCGGCACGGGCGCTCGCGAAGGAGGGTCGCAAGGGTCTTGTCGAAGACCGCGCCGCCGCCTCGGTCAGGCAGCGAAACGACGATCGCCCGCGCCTGGATCGCGAGCGCCTCGTCCACGATCCGTCGTCCGGTCTGGCCGGCCCGCACCTTCTCCCAGTGGCCCGATACGCGCCGCCCCGCCTGCGTCTTGGCGCGCTCGATGATCTTCTCGGCTGCCGCCTCCTGCTCCGGCAGCAACGCGTCGATCGGGCTCGTGGCAGGAACCGTGATCGTCACCAGCACATGGATGCCGCGGCGCCTGTGCGACGCCAGGCTCGCCGCCGTGGCCATCACGGTGGGCTCGTACGTGCGCTCGTCGAAGGCCACGAGCACGGAGTCGTACTCCACCTCGTGGTCGGTGACCGATTCGGGCACCGCCACCTTGACGGTGCTCACGAGGTCGAGCTCCTGACCGCGGCGGTAGAGAACGAAGATGGCGATCCCGGTGAGCAGCCACCCGGTGCCCGCGATCGCGACCTCGAAGTGCAGCGCCGTCACGGTAACGAAAGCGAGGAACGTCCCGAGTCCGCCGAGCACGGCGAAGAGGGGTAGCTCTCGGCCGGCGATCCGAAGCGTGCCGGGACCGCGATACGGGCGCGGTCGCTCGGGATCGGTGATGCGCAGGCGGATCACGGAAACGTGGGCGATCGTGAACGACAGCATCGCCCCGAAGGCGTACATGTTCCCGAGGAAGGTGGCCTGGCCGGGGATCAGGGTGACGCACGCGATGGCGCCGAACACAAGGATGCCGATCCACGGGGTACGGAACTTGGGGTGCAGCTCTCGCACGCGATCCGGGAGCTGGCGGTGGAGACCCATCGAGTAGACGAGCCTCGAGACGCCGATGATCCCGGCGTTGGTGGCGATCAGGAGGATCGTTGCGGCGAGGAGTCCGACGTAGATCTCGCCGGCGTGCTCGAGTGGCCCCAGGTGCAGATGGCGAACGATCCCCAAGACCGGGTCTCCGGCGAACCCGCCCTTGTCCTCGGCCACGCCGAGCAGTGTCTGGCAGTGGCCTCGAATGCACCGCACCGGCAGGGCGGACAGCGCCACGGCAGGCAGTGCGGCGTAGATGACGAACACTGCGATGACCACGCGTTTGATCGCGGCCGGGATCGTCCGTGACTCGTCCCGGGCCTCCTCGGCCATGTTGGAGATCGTCTCGATCCCAGTGTAGGCGATCATCCCGACCGGGATCGCGACGAGGAAGTCCTTCCAGTGCGGCACGGTGCCGAGATGGATGTTGTTGACCAGCGTATCCGGCGAGAGGACGAGCACGATGCCGACGACGACGAGCAGCAGCTGCGTCGAGAAGTCGGTGATCGCGAGCACGATGTTCAGCCGAGCCGCCTCCTTGACGCCGACGACGTTGATCGCGCTGAGGAGCAGGATCACGCCGATCCCGAAGAAGATGTCTCCAGGCGACGTCTTGAGGAATGGCCAGAACAGCCCGCCGATGTAGTGCGGCACGAAGAACGCCGAGATGGCGATGGTGATCACGTAGTTGAGCATCTGACCCCAGGCGGCGAAGAACGACCAGAACTCGTTGAACGCATGTCGGGCGAAGCTCGATGAGCCGCCGGCCTCGGGGAACATTGCCGTCGCCTCCGCGTACGTGGAGGCGGTGAGGAAGAAGATGATCCCCGTCAGCACGAACACGACCGGTGTCAGCCCGAGGGCGTACGAGGCCACCAGCCCGAGCGCGTAGTAGATCGAGGAGCCAACGTTCCCGTACGCGGTCGAGGCCAGTGCGCTGACGCCCAGTACCCGCTGCAGGCCATAGGGGCGTCGTTCGGCCATTACTGGGGTGCGGCCTGATAGCGCGCCGCGGATCCGCTTCCCCTGCCCACGCGCTCGGCCCCAGCGCTGCCCAGGCGCAAACGTATACTCACCGCGCGGTGCCGATGTCGAGGGCTATCAGAGCAACCGCCTGGGCCCTCGTCGCCGCAGGCGCGGCCGCGCCCGTGCTCAGGCGACGGATCAACGTGCCGCCGGCCGCGGTCGTCGGCGCGGCCGTGATCGCACCGGCCGCCCTGTGCGTGGCCTCGCGGCGTACCTTGGCCAGGGACGTGTCGGTGTGCGCACTCAACATGTGGGCGTACATCGCCGCGTACGAGATGCCCAACGACGACCCGGCGCGGCTCGTGGCACGCGTACGGGTCGGCTACCCGATCGCGATCGACCGCGTGCTCGGCCTGGGCACGCTGCCGACGTTGCGGCTGCAGCGGGGTCTGTCCGTCCCCGGCCAGGTGAGTCGGTGCGAACGGGTCCTCGTCTGGTGCCACTGGATGTGGTTCCTCGTACCCCATGGGAGCGTGGCATTAATACGCTGGCGCAAGCCGAAGCGCTTTCCGAGCGCGGCCGCGCGCATGTACGGGGTGTTCGACGCGGGCGCGTGCCTCTACTGGGCGATCCCGACCGCACCGCCCTGGTGGGCGGCCCAGCACGGCCAGCTCGAGGACGCGGCGGAAGTGCGGCGGATGATGCTCGAGTACGGCGAGCAGTTCTGGGGCGACCGCTGGGGCGCCCTCTACGATGTCCTTGGAGGAAACCCGCTAGCTGCCATGCCGTCGCTTCACTTCGCCACTTCTGTCACGGCCGCACACCTGCTCTCCGAAGTGGGTCCCGTGTCGGGCGCGATCGGGTGGGCCTACGCGCTCACGCTCGGTCTCGCGCTCGTGTACCTCGGGGAGCACTACGCGATCGACCTGGTCGCCGGTCTCGCGCTCGCCGAGGCCGTGCGCGCGATCGCGCCCCGCGTCGAGCCGCTCGCCCAGCGGATATCCGTGGTGCTGCAGGGGCTCGAGGCGCAGGCGGCCACGGCCTAGGAGATCGCGATGGCTCGGCACGCGCTCCGACACCGACGAGCGCCGGCTCCGAGCGACCACGTCTGTGCGGCGGATCGCTCCACCGAGGAGGAGATGCCGCGTGTGGTGTTCACGCGCCGGCGGCTCGTCGGCTTTGGCGTCTTCGTCGTCTCGAGCATCGCCTTCCTGTACTTCGTGCTCCCGAAGATCGTCGGCCTGCACGACACGTGGGACCGCATCTCGCACGGCGAGGTGGGATGGCTCGTGCTCGCGGCGTCCTTCGAGGTCCTGTCCTTCGTCGGCTACGTGGCGCTGTTCCGGGCGGTCTTCGTGCACGGCGACTCGCGGATTGACTGGCGCGAGAGCTACGAGATCACGATGTCCGGGCTGGCGGCGACGCGTCTTTTCGCGGCCGCCGGCGCGGGCGGAGTCGCGCTGACCGCTTGGGCGCTGCGGCGCTCGGGGATGGAACGTCGCCTCGTCGCCTGCCGGCTGATCGCGTTCATGGCGATTCTCTACGGGGTCTATATGGCGACGTTCGTGATCGACGGACTCGGTTTGGCGCTGGGCATCTTCCCGGGCGCGGCGCCGTTCGCGATCACCGTCGTCCCGGCGATCTTCGGCGCCGTGGTGATCGCCGTCTTCCTGGCGGTGTCGCTACTCCCCGGTGACGCCGAGCGCTTGGTCGGGCGGTGGACGAGCGGCGAGGGGCGCCTGGGCCGAGTCGCGCGCCGGGTCGCTGTGGCGCCGGCGGCCGCTGCGACCGGGGTCCGCACGGCGATCTCGCTGGCCCGCTCACGCGATCCGAACCTGATCGGTGCCGTGGCCTGGTGGGGATTCGACATCGCCACGCTGTGGGCGTGCTTCCACGCGTTCGGCGGATCGCCGCCGACGGCAGTGGTCGTGATGGCGTACTTCGTCGGCATGCTCGGTAACACGCTGCCGCTGCCGGGCGGGATCGGCGGCGTCGACGGCGGCATGATCGGCGCGTTCAGCGCCTTCGGGGTACCGGTCGAGATCTCCGTCGTGTCGGTGCTCGCCTACCGCGTCTTCGCCTTCTGGCTGCCCACGCTCCCCGGAGCGATTGCTTACCTGCAGCTGCGCCGGACCGTGCACCGCTGGGAGGCGGAGCCGGCGACGGCGACGTGATCGTGACGGGCGGCTGGGTCCGCGGTCCTGACGCCGACAGCGGCACTGCCGGCGAGGAGAGACGGTGTGCGAGCTCGATCAGTAGAACCCGGTCGGCGGCGGAGGCGTCGTCGCCGCCGCCTTCGGGACGCTGAAGTCCTTCGAGGTGCCGATCACGTGGCCCTTGGCGTCGAGCGCCCGGACCTCGTAGACCTTGTGGCCGGTCTTCAGCTTGATTGCCGTCTCGAACCCGCGCTTGGACGTCGTGACCACGCTGCTCATGTGCTTGGCGCTCGACCCCGCCATGACGCGCCATGCGACCACCTGTGTCGCCCCATCCCAGCTCGCGTACACGGTGACCTTGCCCTTCACCTTGCGTGCGGCCCCGCTCGGCGGGAAGTACGGCGTCCCGACCCACGGCTCGAGGTAGGTGCGATAGCTGATATCGGGGTCAGGAAAGCGTGCGTCGAAGAGCAACTTGCCCGACTTGCTGTACTCCGAGAACCAGGGCTGCTGACCCCAGCCGACGAGCACGTTGCCGTTGCTGAGGATCTGCATGCTGCCCTGGGTGCTCGTCTCGAGCCCGCTGTGGGTGTACTGCGCGATGAGGGTGGCGGTGTGCGTGGTGGTGTTGAGCTTGAGCACGAGCCCGCGGGAGGGCCCGCTCGGCGGTGCGAACACGCCTTGGCCGATGACCGCGCAGCACGCGTCGTCGAACAGGCTGACCTCGCCGCCGGGTTGGAGATCCACGTCGTGTTGCCACTGGAACTGCGCGTTGGCGGCGACGGTGAAGCTGCTGGCCTTGCCGCCGAGCGTCCAGACGATGCTTCCCGTCCTGATGTCGACCAGGTACGCGGCCCAGGTGCTGCGCATCGAGGCGACGAACATGCCGTCGCTCGTGAGGTTGATCGAGTTCACGTGGTAGGCGTCCCAGGGGGTGACGGCAGGGGCCGGGGCCGGCCTGGTCTCGGAGTCCGCCAGCGGGATGTGCGCAGCGGCGTCCCAGCTGAAGAGCAGCGCGTGCGTCTTCAGGCTGTACTCCTGCACGGCCGAGTCGACGAGCGTCCCGTCGGCCGAGCCGCCTTCCGCGCTCAGGTTCATCGGGACGTTCTTATATGCGGTGACCCAGGCGTCGTCGCCCCTGATCAGGAACTCGTGGGGACTCAGGGTCCAGCCGTCGGCCCCCTCGAGCGTCGCCACCGTGCGGTAGTGCTGGTTGACCACGAGATCCTCGCCGCTGAGCACGGCGCCAACGGGCGTGATGTCGCCCTCCCACCAGCTGAGCACGGGCTTGCCCTGGAGCGTCTGTGCGGCGAGATTCAGCGAGTAGACGTCGTCGGGGGCGGGATCGAACCACACCGGCTGGAGGTTGCGATCGAGGATCAGCGGGCCGCCCTGGCCGACGAGCGGCTGCGTCATCGAAAGGTTCTTGAAGTTCGCCACCATGAAGTAGCCCGGCGCGAGCTGCTTGGCGCTCGTGGGCACGTCCGTCGAGATCTTCGGCGGATGCAGGTTGGGGGCGGACACGAACGTGAACGCACCCTTGGTGGTGAAGGCCGCGATCGGGGTGGCGGCTTGGCCGCTCCCCGCGGCGAGGACTCCGGCGCCGATACACGCCGCGACGGCCGCGATCATGAGCGTGAACTTTCGCGTGACTGATCTCATGCTTTCCTTTGGTCGATGCGTTGGCGTCCGGCGCCGAGGCCCGAGAACGTCCGTATCGCCGTTCGGCGTCCCGTTTACCTCTCCTTTAGCTATAGCGAAGCTAACACGACCGCCGCCGGTTTGTTGCGCCGAGGTTGTGCTTCCCGGCCGGCGACGTTCTCGAGCCCGGGACGGCGGCCCGGGGCTTCTGTGTGGTGGCAGGCGTGGCAGATCCCGCTATACTTTGTGAAGTGAATCAGACCCCTGAGCAAGTGATCATCATCGGGGGCGGACCGGCCGGCTACACCGCCGCCCTGTACACCGCGCGCGCGAACCTCGACCCGCTCGTGCTCGAGGGCTTCGCCTGGGGTGGTCTGCTCCAGCAGACCACCGACGTCGAGAACTACCCCGGCTATCCCGAGGGCGTGATGGGACCGGAGATGATGCAGCAGTTTCGCGATCAGGCAGCGCGCTTCGGTGCCCGCCTGGAGACCGACGACGCGACCAAGGTCGAGCTGGCCTCCGACGGCGGCGTGCATCGCGTCTGGTTGGGGGACGAGCTCCACGAGGCGCGCACGGTGATCCTCGCGATGGGGGCGCAACACCGCAAGCTCGGGGTGCCGGGCGAGCTCGACCTGTCTGGGCGCGGAGTGAGCTATTGCGCGACCTGCGACGCTGCCTTCTTCAAGGGTGCCGAGACGCTGATCATCGGTGGCGGGGATTCCGCGATGGAGGAGGCGATGTTCCTGTCGAAATTCGCCGGCAAGGTCGGCATCGTGCATCGACGAGACGAGTTCCGCGCCTCGAAGATCATGCTCGAGCGCGCACGGGCGATCCCGAACATCGAGTGGCTGACGCCCTACGTCGTCGAGGAGCTCCACCGAGCCGAGAACGGGGCGCTGGGGCGGGCCCGCCTACGCAACACCGTCGATGGATCCGAGCGCGATCTCCCGATCTCCGGCGCGTTCATCGCGATCGGACACGAGCCCCAGTCGCAGCTCGTCCAGGGGCAGGTCAAAATCGATCCCGCCGGCTACGTCGTCACCGAAGGCAAGTCCACACGCACGAATCTTCCCGGGGTCTTCGCCGCCGGCGATCTCGTCGATCACACCTATCGTCAGGCGGTCACGGCCGCCGGCTCAGGCTGTCAGGCGGCACTCGACGCCGAGTGGTATCTGCGTGATTCACCGCCTTTAGCTGACGCAGCGACGCAGGCCGAAGCGATCGGCGCGTAGAGCGAGCTCTTCCGGGGGCGAGCGTCGGAGGGCGGCGCTCGAAGGGCCGGTGCGGTGCTTCGGTCAGTGACAGCTGTCCGCGGGGCCCCAGTTGCCCGACGGCGCGTGAGCGCCCAGGGGCAGCCCGAAGTCCTGCGTCCACGTTGCGGGCCCGGAGGCGGTCGCGGCCGCGTGGGGGCTGACGCCGACGCCGATGTTGCTGAACACCGGGGCGAGGATGTTGTAGCAATGCCCCTGGCTGAGCATCCAGGCGGAGACAACCGAGAGCGGCGTGGTGAAGCCGCTGGCGATGTTCTCGCCCGCCCACGACCACCGATAACCGGCGGCGGTGATGCGCGCGCCCGGAGTCGATCCGCTGGGCGCCGTATGGCTGACGAGATTGTCGCGGACCATCTCGGCGGTGTAACTTTGAGCCGACGCGGTCAGCTTGCTGACCTGCGTGAGCGGCGGAAGGTGGTAGCGCGCGCGCTCGTAGTTGACGAGGCAGACGACCGCGTTGCGCATGGTCTGGGCGGAGGCGCTCGTGGCGAGAACGCTGGTGTTGGCGCACCCGTCGCGCAGACCCGCGGCATGACCGCGGGGGGCAGCGAGCGCGAGGGCCGGGAGGGCGCTGCAGAATACAAGTGCCACGAGCAAAGCAACGACAATTCCCGCTGCGCGCGTGCGCTTTGGGCTACCGAGGTTCCCGACCAGCGGAACCGCTACCAGGGTATGTGAGGCGCTGCGATCGTATTGGGGCATGGGCTGAAGGTCGACCGCAGACGCCCGATCGCGCAAAGCAGGGGCCCGAATGTGGACGAACGTCCCAGCGCGGGTCCGCGTGTTGTGAGGAGCGCTCGAGGAAGCGAGTCTCGCCCGGACCGACGGCGGCTCCGGCCTGAGTTCCCAGACCGGCGGCGGCTATGGGGTGAGTTCCCAGACCGGCGGCGGCTATGGGGTGAGGACGATCTTCAGGGCTTCGTGGCGATCGTAGATCGCGTACGCGTCCGGCGCGGCTTCGATCGGTAGGTGGTGGGTGATCAGCGGGGTGGGGTCGAGGACACCCGCGGCGAGCATGCCGAGCACCCGGTCCACGTGGCCGATCACGTTCGCCGGGCCGCTCTTGAGCGTGATCGCCTTGATCCAGACGAGGCCCATGTGGACCTCGCAGCGCTCGGCGTAGACGCCGACGGCGTTCACTGTCCCGGCTTTCCGGGTCAGGCGGATCGCGAGATCGAGAGCCTCCGGATGGCCGACGGCGTCGATCGCGGCGTCGACCCCGCGCCCCTCGGTCATCTGCTTGACGACGTCCCGCGGGCTCTCCTCGGTCAGGTGGACGGGGATCGCCCCGAAGTCCCGCGCGACCTCGAGCCGCGCCGGGACGGCGTCGACCGCGATCACCGGGGCCGCGCCGGCCGCGATCGCGACCTGCACGGCGCACAGGCCGACCGGACCGAGACCGAGAACGGCGACGCTGTCACCCGGGCGCACGCCGCTCTCCTGGACCGCGTGGTAGCCGGTCCCCATCACATCGCCCGCGAACAGCGCGGTCTCGCTGGTCATACCGTCGGGAACGCGGCGAAGGGTCAGGTTCGCGCTCGGCACCAGCGCCTGGTCCGCCTGGGTGCCCTGAAGGGAGCCGAGCAGCGCGCCGTGGCCGAAGGTGCGCGCGTGATCGCACTTGTGGTAGGAGCCACGCAGGCAGTAGAAGCAGGTGCCGCAGGCCGAGTGGTAGCAGCCGAGGACGCGGTCGCCGACGCTGACCTGCGTGACGTCCTCGCCGGCGGCGATGACCGTGCCGACGAACTCGTGACCGATCGTGAAGCCGGGGGCGACCTGGACGCGGCCGTGGTAGATGTGCAGATCCGAGCCGCAGATGCCGCTCGCCTCGATCCGCACGACCGCGTCATCCCGCGCCTGGGGCTCCGGCTCGGGGCGATCCTCGACGCTCACTTCGCCGGGCGCCTGGAAGGTGACCGCGCGCAACGTGCTCGCCTAGGAATCGTAGGAGAAGAATCCCTCGCCCGGGTGGCGACCGAGCCGACCCGACCACACGAGGTGCCTGAGCGCGGGCGCAACCCGGTAGCGCTCCTCGCCGCGCTCCTGAATCAGCGCGTCGAGTACGGCGGTCACGTGGTCGAGGCCGATCGCGTCGGCCCAGTGGAGGATGCCGTGGGGATAGTTGAGGCCGAGCAGCATGCCGGTGTCGATGTCCTCTGCGCTCCCGCCCCCCTCGCCGAGGGCGAAGGCGGCCTCGTTGACGACCTGACACACGATCCGCCCGAGCACGAGCCCGGGCGCGTCTCCCACCCAGGTGACATGCTTGCCCAGTGTGTGGAAGAACCGCTCGGCCGCTGCGGCGGCCGACGGGGCGGTGTCCGGACCGCTGGTCAGCTCGACCAGGGACGTCGATCGCAACGGCGGCAGGGCGTGGAACCCGACGGCGCCGCCGCCGGGGTCGAGCGCGGCGAGTGAGCCGGCGGCGCAGCAGATCGCTTGGGGCCCACCCTCCAAGGGCGCTTCAGCGTCCTCGCCGATCGTGCAGTCGAGGATCAGGAAAGGGACCTCGCCGGCAGCTTCGGACGGCGCGCGGACATCCCAGCCGGCGGCGGCGGCGTGGGTCGCCAGCTCGCCCGCGAGGACCGTGCTCCCGGCGATCACGACGAGCCCGTCGCCGCCGGTGGCCGCCGGCGCCTCGGGATCCTCGGGCCGGTGACGGCCATCGGCGTAGTCGTAGTAGCCGCGCCCCGCCTTGCGACCGAGCCGTCCGGCGGCGACCATCCGCGTGGCGATCGGTGAGGGACGCCAGCGAGGCTCGCCGAAGCTCTGCTCGTAGAACGAGCGCGAGACGGCGAGGCCGACATCGACGCCCACGAGGTCCATGAGCTCGAACGGGCCCATCTGAAAGCCGCCGCCGAGCCGGCAGATGCGATCGATCTCCGGCAGCGGCGCGATTCGCTCCTGCAGGAGCTTGAGCGCTTCGAGGCCGAACGGGCGGTTGCACCGATTGACGAGGAAGCCGGGGCCGTCGGCGGCGATGATGACGACCTTGCCCATGGCCGTGCCGGCGGCGTGGGCGAGCGCAAGGGACCGCTCGTTCGACTGCTCGCCGGCGACCACCTCGAGCAGCCGCATCACGGGTGCCGGATTGAAGAAGTGCATCCCGACGACGCGCTCTGGATGGGCCGCTGCGGTGGCGATCGCCGTGACGAGCAACGACGACGTGTTGGTCGCAAGCACACAGTCGGGGGCGACGATGCTCGACAGCTCGCCCAACAGGCCTTGCTTGAGCTCGAGTGCCTCGGGCGCCGCCTCGATCACCAGCTCGGCTGGCTCGAGGTCCGCGAGCTTAGTGGCGTACTCGAGGCGCTCGCTCGCCGCCTCGCCCGCGGCCGCCGTCAGACGCCCACGGTCAACGTCGCGCACCAGCTGGGCGCGAACCTGCTCCGATCCGCGGGTGAGCGCGTCGGGCGCGGGGTCGTAGAGCAGCGTCCGCGCGCCGGCGAGCGACGCGAGCTGGGCGATGCCGGCGCCCATCGTGCCGGCGCCCAGCACGCCGATCGTCTTGGGTGGTGGGATAGGCTCCATCCGTGGAGTGAGACCGTAGCGCAGGGTGACGCCGCAGGCCTGTGTTCCCGAGTCTGATTCAGCGCTCCGAAGGTGGGACCGGCGCGCCGGGTGAGCCCGCCGTCATCGTCGCGTCCACCACCTGCTTGACGATGTAGCAGCAGAACAGGAGCGGGAGCGCCTCCAGGTGGCGCAGGCCGTAGAGCACCATGCTGACGGGCCGTGCGTCGGACCCGGCGTCGAACTCCGCGAGGGCATCCCCTGACTCGCGAAGCGTGAAGTGAGACCCCATCTGGTGGTTGGCCTGCCAGTCGAGCTCGCGCTCGCCGACGCTGATCGTGCCCCGATAGACACCCCGAACACGGAGCAAGCCACTCGGTCGGTAACGGGCAACGCGCTCGCCGGTGGACGAATCGACGGCGATGATGGTCTGGCCGAAGCCGAGCCCGGCCCGGCGCAGGGTCCACGCGGTGCCGGCGGCCTCGATCTCGGCGCCGAAGCGCCGCAGGGTCCGGAGCGTTCCCATGTCGCCGAGCGTGTAGCGGCCTCGCTCCACGCGCTCAAGCGTCACCTCGGGCATCCGGTCAGGACGGAACGAGCGCGTTGATTCCGGTCAGCGCGCGGCCGATGATCAGCTTCTGGATCTGCGACGTCCCTTCGTACAACGTGGTGACGCGCACGTCGCGGAGGTAGCGCTCGACCGGATGATCGTCAACGTAGCCGGCCCCACCATGGACCTGGATCGCGGTGTTGGCACATCGGATCGCGGCCTCGGTGGCGTAGAGCTTGGCGATCGAGGTCTCGGTCGTGTTCGGCTTCCCCGCGTCCTTCAGGTACCCGGCCCGCCAGACGAGCATCCTCGCCGCGTCGGTCTCGACCTTCATGTCCGCGAGCATCGCCTGGACGAGCTGGAAGCTCGCGATCGGGCGCCCGAACTGCCGCCGCTCCATAGCGTAGGCGACCGACTCGTCGACGCAGGCCTGGCAGATCCCGACGCAGCCGGCGGCGACGCTGTAGCGGCCGGAGTCGAGCGCGCTCATCGCCACCTTGAATCCGTCGCCGACCTCTCCCAGGATCGCGTCGTCGCTGACCTCGACGTCGTCGAGCGCGAGCGACGCCGTGTCCGAGCCATGCAGGCCCAATTTGCCGTGGATCTCCTGGCTCGAGAAGCCCGGCAGCGAGGTGTCGACGAGGAAGCACGCGAGACCGCGGTGCGCGAGCTCAGGGTTCGTCTGCGCGAACACGAGCGCGAAGCTCGCGTGATTGCCCATCGAGATCCACATCTTGCCGCCACTGATCGTCCAGCCCGCGTCGGTCTTGCGCGCGCGGGTCCGCTGGTTGGCGGCGTCCGATCCGGTGTCGGGCTCGGTCAGACCGAAGCACCCCAGCCATTCGCCTGAGCACACCTTCGGCAGGTAGGCCCGCTTCTGCTCCTCGGTCCCCCAGCGCACCAGGGAGGAGGCAACCAGGGAGGTCTGTACCGAGACGACGGTCCGCATCGACGAGCACGCACGACCAACTTCCTCGACGATCAGGCTGTAGCTCAGGTAGTCGAGTCCGGCACCACCGTACTCCTGCGGAACAATCGCGCCGAGATATCCCTGCGCTGCCATCTTCGCGACGAGGCCGGTGTCGAAGTGCTCGTTGCGGTCGTTGTCGCGAGCGCGGGGGACGATCTCGCCCTCGGAGAAGCTACGCGCCGTCTCGCGGATCAGCTGCTGTTCGTCTGTCAGTTCGAAGTTCATCGTCCAGACGCTATCGGACTGGATGTGACCGGCCCAAGCAGCTGAAGTGTGGCCGACCCCACCGGAGGTCAGTGCGACTCGCCCCCGCCGCTCCGTGCGAGGGGACCTCGCCGCGGTGCGACGCCGGCCCCCGCCGCGACATGCGACCGGACCCCGCCGCTATGTGCGACCCCGGTCCGGCTGCTACGTGCGACCGGCCCCCGCCGCTGGAGTGCGGCGAGGGCCGGAGGTCACAGAGCGTGAGCTTGTGCTCAGGAGGCGGGCGCGGGCGGCAGCAGCGGCACTGCCGGCAGCGAGACGATGATGGTGACTGGAGTCGAGTAGCCACCGACGTTGTCGGGCCCGCCTGGGACATGGACCCGGAACGTCTTATTGCCGGGGGTGCCGAACGTCCAGGCGAACTTGTACGCCGAGCTCGCGTTGACGAACTTGATCGCGACCGTGTGGTAGTGGAGATCGGCGCCGAGGCGCTGGAGCTCGATCACGTGGCCGGCCTTGTCAGGGGCAACCGTGCCCGTGAACGTGACCGACGATCCGACGGCGGAGGCCGTCGAGCTCGGGCTGATCGTGACCGTGTCACGCACGCCCTCGAAGAGCTGAGCGCTCGCGCTGAACGGGGCGAACGTCGTCCGCACCTGGTACTCCTCGTTGTGCGTGGGCGACACGGTGAACGTGTAGCTCCCGTCCGTGGCCGTGACCGCATGATCGATCGGCGCGAAAGCCTGACCTTGCACGTGCCCCCACAGCGTCACGTTGAGGCTCGGCTCCGGGGTCGTCGTGTTGGGCGTGCTCAGGATGCCGGAGATCGCCGCCGAGGAGCCCTCGCCGATGATCGGGGCCGAGGTGTTGATCGTGAAGTCCGGCTTCTCCTTCTGCTGCACGGCCACTGTGACCGAGTCGGAGGCGCCAGCAACGTTCCGGGCATCCCCGTTGAAGAGAACGCGCAGATCGTCGTCGCCGGGTACCTTGAACCGGTAGGTGATCGCGAACTGCGAGGCACTATCGAGGCGGCCGGCCTTGAGCGTCTTCCAGCTATCACCGAGGGGACCAGTCTGCTCCTGGAGGAGGACGCGGTCACCGGCGTGGTCGGGAGCAACCGCGCCCGTGAACACGACCGGTTGATTGGTGAGGAAGCCCGTGCTCGGCGGCGTGGGAGTGCCCAGGCTGACGGCCGCGGCGACGCGCTCATGCGCGGTGCGCGAGTGGATGTTCCCCGTCAGCCCCGGCGCCCGGACATACCAGCTCCGGTTGGTGAGGACGACACCTTCTGCACGGGTGAACTCGTAAAAGCCCGTCGTGGATGTCGTGGTCGTGCCGATCACGGTGAAGAACGAGTTCGGGTTGATGCGGTGATACAGCACAATCTTTTGATCGCCAGGACTGGTGGAGTTCAGCTGACCGTAGATCAGCACTCCGTCCCCGGTGATGATCGGGTTGGGTGTTGCGGCGATGGTCAGTCCGTGGTTGTGATGTGGAGCGGCGTCCGCTATCGCCGGCAGCGCGGCAATTCCAAGCACGGCGACGATGGATGCGAGCACAGCAAAGCGTGGGCGCACAAAAGCCTCCCTTTCGAGGGTCTTGCTTGATATCTCGCCGCCGCCCGATCGTGAATCCCCTCGTTGGCGGTGGCTGACTTGACGGCTCTCGAAACACGGTACGCCGGGACAAGTTGCGGTGGGCGCCGATGGACGGGTTAAGCTACGTGTGTTGGGTTCATCACCTCATACTCGCCGGTCCGATCCCGACACACCGTCGGTTCACGGCACCACGCTGGCAGTCTTCACATCAACTCGGTCGGGCTCGACCTCGACGGCAAACTGTTGATCTCCTCGCGCAACACGTGGACGGTCCAGGACGACAGCATTGAGACGTTGCTGTCGTCTGGCGGCTCGGCGGCAAACTTCAAGACAATGAGCGCGACGTGGCTTGGCGAGGACGAGCACTCTCCGCGCTTGCTCGCGAAATTCGAGGGCAACGCGCCGGTGCTCGCCAACGGCGACGAGTTCGTTGGCTCGGGCCACGTGTTGGGGGTATCGACGCCGATTCTCGAAACGTAGTCGCTGGTGCTGCGACGTCGAGCGGGGACCCGAAAGGCGCGGCTGGCGTTGACGGTGCTGGCCGCGATCATCCTTGCAGCCGTGATCGTCGCCGTTGTCGAGTCCTCGCGCGCGCCGCGCTCGCCTCGGCCGCCATCGGCGCCGGTGGCGTCGGCCAGGCCGAACATCGTCTTCGTGCTCACCGACGATCTCTCGTGGGACCTGTTGGCCTACATGCCGCGGGTCAGGGCGCTGCAGCGACTGGGCCTGACCTTTCGCGACTACTTCGTCTCCGATTCGCTGTGCTGTCCATCGCGCTCATCGATCTTCACGGGCAACTTCCCGCACGACACCGGGGTGTTCAGCAACGTCGGGCCCCACGGTGGCTTCCATGTCTTTCACAGTCGCGGAGAGGAGAAGCACACCTTCGCCGTAGCGCTCCAGCGGGTCGGCTACCGGACCGCGCTGATGGGCAAGTATCTGAACGGATACCTCGCCCGACCCGCCCCCGGCGAGCCACGCGTCGTGGCGCCGACGTACGTACCGCCGGGCTGGTCGGAGTGGGACGTCGCCGGCGACGGCTACCACGAGTTCAACTACGAGCTGAACGAGAACGGCGTGCTGCACCACTACGGGAAGCAGCCGTCCGACTACCTGACCGATGTGCTGGCGCGGCTGGGCGCGGGCTTCATCGACCGCTCCGCCGCCGCTCACGCACCGTTCTTCCTCGAGCTCGCGACGTTCGCGCCCCATGCGCCGTACACGCCGGCGCCCCGCGACGCACGCGACTTTCCCGGGCTGAGGGCTCCGGAGCCTCCGAACTTCGACGTGCTCCCCACGAACGCGCCGGAATGGCTGAAGGAGCACCCGCCGCTCACCGGCCGTCAGATCGCCCGGATCAACCGCGTGTTCCAGCTCCGGGCTCAAGCGGTGCAGGCCGTCGACGACCTGATCGCCCGGATCGAGCACGTTCTCGCCGTCGACGGCATCGCTGGGAACACATACATCTTCTTCAGCTCAGATAACGGCCTGCACACCGGCGAGTACCGCCTCATGCCCGGCAAGATGACGGCGTTCGACACCGACATCGGGGTCCCGCTCGTCGTCGTCGGTCCGGGAGTGTCCAAGGGCGCGGTCAGCGACCGGATGACCGAGAACATCGACCTCGCCGAGACGTTCGCCCAGCTCGGCGGAACGAGCGTGACCGCGGACGGACATAGTCTCGTGTCGCTGATTCACGGCGAGACGGTGAGGCACTGGCCGAACGCGATCTTGGTCGAGCATCACGGACCCGATCTCCGCGGCATCGACCCGGACTTCCAGCAGCCCGCGAGTGGCAATCCCGAGACCTACGAGGCGATGCGCACGCACAGCTTCCTCTATGTCGAGTACCGCGACGGCGAGCGCGAGTATTACGACCTGCTGCAGGATCCGTACGAGCTTCACAACATCGCGGGAATGCTGTCGGCGGGGCGGCTGGCGAAGTTGCACGCGGAGCTCCGGGCGATGGAGAACTGCCACGGCGCGCCTGCGTGCTGGCGGGCGATGCATGTTGGGGCGGGGGGGTGACCCGCCCCGCCCGCTCTCCGCGAGCGTGCGTGGTTTGAGCCGGCTGGCCTCCGCGACATGTCCGGCGTCCTGCGTCATCTGGCCGTGAGCAATCCTTCGACTGTGGTGAGGGCGGTGGGGAGCCAGCTTTCGTGTCTGGCTCGGAGGATTGCGTAGGGGATTCCGGAGTGCGTGCACTTGGCTTGGACGAGGTTGGCGCCGGTGGCGAGAATGTCGGGGTCGGTGCTCCCCGTGGCCTCATATACGAGGCCGCGGACCGTTGTGTCGATCGTGCGCTGGAGGAGCATCTCGAGCCTGGTGCCGTGCAGTGCCGACACCTCGTCCGGGGTTCCGGACGCCGACCCCAGGAGTAGGCACATCACCGTCACGCCGTCGAGCGCTGCGGTGAGCGTCCCGACGCGCTCGGGGTCGCCAATGAACGCCTCCGCGCCCGCGCCTTCGATCTCGACCCGGCGATCGGGATTCCTCGTCGTCCCGCGGACCGCGTGCCCGGCGGCCACGAGCGTTCGGGCGAGCGCCTGGCCGCGGCATCCGCAGCCGACGATCAGCACGCGCGCGATGGTCTGCGCTCCTGTGGGCGTGGGGGGACCGGGCTCATGCTGGGCCCAGAAGCGGCTCGATGCGATCGAAGAGATCGGCGAGGATCCGGGCCGTGGCTCCCCAGACGAGGTAGTTCCCGACGACGTACGTATCGGTCCGGAACGGGAGCTCGCGGCGGATCAGGCGGCGGCGTCCGTAGCCGGCGAGGAGGGCTCGGAGCGGAAGCTCGATGACCTCGGCGACCTCGTTCACGCTCGTCGTCCACGTGTGGCCCGGTTCGATCATCCCGACGAACGGGTAGATGGCGTAGCCGGTGACGACGGTCGGCGTCGGCTGGAGCGCCCCGAGCAGATCGACGTCGTCCACCGGTAGTCCGATCTCCTCCTCCGTTTCGCGCAGCGCGGTGGTCCGCAGGTCGTGCTCGCCCTGCTCCGGGCGGCCACCCGGGAACGAGATCTCCCCCGCGTGGCGGCGCAAATCGCTCTGGCGCCGGGTCAGGACCGCGTGGAGCTCGCCGCCCTCGACGTACAGCGGAACCAGCACGGCCGCGTTGGTACCGCCACCGAGGTCGAGGCTCAGCGCCTCCTCCGGCGAGAGCAGAACGGCCCTGAGATCGTCCCTGATCGAGCCCATGACCGGACTATATTGTCGCGATGGAGGCGCTGATCGTGGTCGACGTGCAGAACGACTTTTGCCCCGGCGGTGCCCTGGCGGTGCCCGCGGGAGACGAGATCATCGACGCGGTGAACCGGCTCGCGGCCGAAGCGCCGATGGTCATCGCTACGCGCGACTGGCACCCGCCCGACCACGGCTCGTTCGCCGACCAGGGTGGGGTCTGGCCGGCGCATTGCGTGCGGGACACACCCGGAGCACAGCTCCATCCCGCTCTTCGCGCGCGGTTTGATGCGATCGTCGACAAGGGTCAGGCGCACGAGCGTGAGGGGTACTCGGGTTTCGAGGGCACGACGCTCGAGCGTCGCTTGCGCGAGCGCGGCGTCGACACCGTGCATGTCGTCGGTCTCGCGCTCGACTACTGCGTGAAGGCGACCGCGCTGGCCGCGCGCCAGGCGGGCTTCGACGTCGTCGTTCACCGCGAGGCGACCCGCGCGGTCAACGTCGAGCCGGATGACGGCGAGCGCGCGGTCGCGGAGCTGCGCGCAGCCGGGGTCGAGGTTATCGGCGCGGCTTGACGGTCAGGCGGGCGCGGTCTCGACCAACTCGAGGCGCTCGCTGAACATGACCTCACCGTCAAGCGTCCGGTGGACCGGGCACTTAGCGGCGATCACCTGCAGGCGCTTGACCTGTTCGTCGGGTAGTCCGCGCGGCAGCCGCAACACAAGGTTGAACTTGGTCGGGCACCCGCGCTCAGCCGGGGTGTAGTCGCACTGAACCTCGACCGGCCCGATGTCCCAGCCCTTGTGCTTGGCGTACATCTCGATCGTCACCGCGGTGCACGACGCGAGGCTCGCCGCCAGCAGCTCCTGTGGACTCGGACCGTCGTCGTCGCCGCCCTGGTTGCGCGACTCGTCAACCAGCATCCGATGGTTACGTACGTCAACCTCGTGAGTGAATGTTCCGGTGCGGCGCGCCTTGGCCTTCATGGCCTTCATGGTTGATCCTCGTGGTTGTGGTCCTGAGCGATCGGGATGGTAGCGCGCTGCCAATCGTTGCCCTGGTGATTTATTTCGGGCTCTAAGCGAGGGGATTGAATACGAGTCCTGTCGGCACCTTCGGGAAGAAGTAGGTCGACTTCGGTGGCATGCTCTCGCCCGCGGCCGCGACCTCCTGGATCCGCCGCACGGGCGTCGACGCCATGAAGAATGCGGCATCGTACTCACCGCTCTGCACGAGGCCCAGCGCCTGCGCGAAGTCACGAGCGTAGCCGAGCCCGGCGAGGTCGTCGATGTCCTCGTCGGTCATCCCGAGCGCTCCCTTGAGGATCAGCGCCTCGAGCACCGCGGTGTCCAGTCGGCGGTATGGCTCGGCCCGCCCCGGGAGCGCCGCGTCGGCGATCGCGTGGTCCTTCAGCGTGAGCATGTACGGGCGCTCGGAGAGCGAGTCGAGGTAACCGATCCGGACGGCGTCGCCGTCTCCGCTGGGCTCCAGCGCGCCGGCGTCCTCGAGCGGCTCGAGCTCGAAGTCGCGCCGGATCGCTTTCGCGAGCGCCTCGTGCTGGTCGGGTCGCAGACCGCGGACCAGTCGGTGGGTCGGAAACACGGTCAATCCCGGGTCCTCGAGTGCCACCAGACACATCAGGACGTAGCGGTGTGGTCCCTCGCCGCCGATCTCGTCGGCGTAGACGCGGGCGGTCTCGTAGCGGTGATGTCCGTCGGCGATCAGGAGCTCGGCGTCGCGCACGGCGGCCTTCACCTGCTCGATCGCTCCCTCGTCGCGAATCCGCCACAGGCGGTTCAGTGTCCCGTCAGCGTCGGTGACCTCTCCCCAAGGCTCGACGCCGGAGGCCCCGGCGAGAGCATCCCAGGCGGCACCCTCGGGGTCGGAGAAGAGGGCGAAGATCGGCGACAGGTTGGCCCTCACGGCCCGCGTCAGGCGCAGCCGGTCCTCCTTCGGCCCTGGGTGCGTGCGCTCGTGCGGGCGGATCCGTCCCGGACCGTACTCCTCGATGCGCACGCGCGCGAGAATGCCATGGCGGGTCCGCTTGCGGCCGTCCGGGCCGGTGTAGTTCTGGGCGAGCGCCCACAGCGCCGGGATCTCATCCTGCACGACTGCCCCTTCTGCCCGCCAGCTCGCGAGCTCGGCGGCCGCCGCCGCGTATTTGTCCTCCCCCTCGGGCAGGTCGATCCGCACGACGTTATATGGCGATCGTGCCGCCAGCTCGGCGCGCCCGGCCGCGTCGATCACGTCGTAAGGCGGCGCCACGACATTCTGCAGACCGTCGGTGACCGCGAGGTCGTACCGGAGTGCGCGCAAAGGCTCGATCGCTGCCATGGCGGGCGCCGGAGGCTACTCGACGGGTGCCGGACCGCGTCGCGAGGCGTCATCAGGGGCTAGACTCGGCGGTTCCCTCCGGGGCGTGGCTCAGCCTGGTAGAGCATCCGGTTTGGGGCCGGAAGGTCGCCGGTTCGAATCCGGCCGCCCCGATTTCTCGCGTCGGCAGCACCACGCGCACTCACTGCGCGAAGACCCAGCACAGCGTCGTCGTCGTGCTCGCGGTGCTACGCGGCAGGGCGGTCGGGAATCCCGAGGGGGATCTCGACGTAGCGCAGGGCAACCGGTCCGATCAGGATCACGTCGCCGTCCCTCAGCTCGGACTCGATGATCCGGCGCCCGTTGACGAACGTGCCGTTCGCGCTGCGATCGTCGAGCAGACGAACGCGCGCACCGCGCTGCACGAGGATCGCGTGGCGCCGCGATACGCGGTGCTCCTCGAAGCGCAGGTCCGCGGTGAAGCCACGACCGAGATGAGTCACCGGGCGCTCGAGCAACACGAGCTGCGACGTCTCGCCGTCCTGCAGCTCCAGGTAGCGGCCCGGCGCGGCGAGCTCGCCGGGGACGGCGCGCCGCCGAGCGCGATGATCGACCAGCGGCAGCGCGTCGGTCACGGGCTCGAGCCAGGGCGACTCGAGCGAATCCGTCTCGTGGGGATCCGAAAGCGTCGGGGCCGGGACTTCGAAGAGGTGTATGGGCCTATGCGTTTCGATTGCCATAACGCCACTTCACCATGCCCTCGGGAGCGTCAGGTCAACACAAGCGAAGAGCCGGTGAAGACTCGCGACAGGCAATACCCTGTGATGCGGCCCCCGTAGCTCAGCTGGATAGAGCGGCGGCCTTCTAAGCCGCGGGTCGCAGGTTCGAGTCCTGCCGGGGGCATGGTGGTAAATGCCTGGAAAATCGACGGTTGATGCCGCTCGTCGCTAGCAGCTTGGAAGTGACTTGTGCTCCGGGCAACTGTGCCGTTCAAACGGCCGCGGCCGCCGATGCGCAGTAACCCCGAGCGCGGGCGGTCTGGTCCGACACGCGGGTCCCAAGGCGCTGCAAGCAGCGTGCCTCGAACGCGGACTTCGAGGTCGCTGCGAACGGGCGGGAACAGCTCCTTGGCGACCGCCGGAATGCGAATCTGACCAGCATCAATGTCCTTCGCTGTAACTCGCTGCGTGACAGCTTCGCTAACTGAGGCCGTTCCAGGCGGTTCACTCTGAGTACGTTCGTTGTCCGAGCCGGACTCGGGATCGAGAGCGGTACCGAGGGCGTCGGACGCGGCAGCCAGGGCACGCAGAGCCGAACTCAGATCATTCGAACCTGACCCTGGCGCGACAGCCACACGGAGCATCTCGGCCAGTGCCGAGGCGAACCGATTACGAGCGCCGACGTGTCCCATCGCGTGGTGCGGCGCGAGCCTCCGGACGAACACCGCACGAGCAAGCGCGCTGGACGGCCGCCCTCGACGCAGATAGTCGACCAGGGCACGGCCGATGTCGCCCGGGAACGGCAATTGGTCATCTCGATGTCCCTTGCCGTAGATCGTGATCGCTCTGGCGCGCCAATCGATCTCATCGAGCGTCAACCGGGCGACCTCACCACAGCGCAGCCCGAGCCGACCCATCAGTAACACGATCGCGAAATCGCGGCGACCACCCCCGGTCCGCCGATCGCACCCGGCCAGCAGCCGCTCCAGCTCACCGCATTCAAGCGGTCTCGGAAGCCACGCCACGCGCCGACGCCCGGCACCGCATCGGTCAACGACCGCTCGATCAACCCTTCAAGATGCAAGAACCTCAGCAGCGACCGCAACGCGGTCACGACCGAACAGACCGACGTTCCCTGACGACGCTGCGCTTCAGCAAGCACGAACGCGCTTACATCAGCTGCCGTCACACCGGCAAGGTCAACGCGATCGCCGACGGCGAACCGCTCCACGAACGGACGGATCGCCGTGACGTAGACACGCGCGCTCTCGACCGTCAGCACCCGCTCGAGACGCAGATAGCGGCGGTAGCGCTCCAAGCCAGCGACTGAGCTGCGCCGCCAACTGCATCTGCAGCCGCACCGACCCCGGCGTGTACCCCCGAGCGGCGAGACACTCGGCAAACCCCGCCGCGTAGCCAGCCAACGGCCCGCGGACCCGGACCTCCGATACCAATACGCCATCACGCATGACCGACTCCTTCGTCGACTGACTTGAGAAAGGAGACGCCGCCCTAGCGCAAACGTCCAGGATTTATCCCAACCACACCCCCGCGCACCGAGCCCAGATCCGCGTAGCCCATCCGGGTGCCGCTAGGTCAGGACAGCTTCGTGTCAGAGTTTCGAATGATCAGAACGCCTCGACCAGCGTCGCCAAGACTTGGTGGATCTCGATCATTCCGACAGCGGCTAGTGGCGGGGATCTCGGTAATGGTCGGACGGGTTGATCCATCTGCCCGCGGGGTATGTGCCCGGTACGCAGCAGCGCAACGATTAGTTCGAACGGGGATGGGTCTGCAGTGCGTCCGAGGAATCCGGATTACCCAAAGGTCCTCAAGCGCTTGGCCCTCGTCGTCCTAGTCTGGATTGTCGTCTGGGTCCCGACCGTCGTCCTGCTGGAGCTAGCCCAGCCGGCGCGCTGAGTCCTTATCGTGGGAGTCGTCCTTCCCATCGCTGGATTCGCGATCGCTTTCACAGTCGTGATGAGGTCGTTCGTCCGCGAGGAGCGTGAGCGCCGCCTCGTCCTCCGTGGGCCCCGCCCGCCCTCGAGCAGCGTCTGCTCCACGCGCTCGCTACCCCCGTCGATCCTGACCTCGATCGCTTCCGGCGATGGGGCGCGGTCCTTCCCCGCGTGATTCAGAGGTGCTCGGTCTCGGGCTGCGCGTCGGTGTTGCGTAGCTGAACCACGATGAACGTCGCGCCGGCGAGTAGGACAACAACGAGGATCCACCCCAGCGCGCTGGTCGCGACCCCGATGTACTTGAGGCCGGAGGCGAAGATGACGAACGCGATCGCCGGCCGGATGTATTTATCGGGCACGGTTGAGGACAGCATCGACCCGATAAGGACGGCGGGCACGCTTCCGATGATGAGCGAGCCGGTGACCCCGAACTTCACGTGGCCGAAGATGAGCGCGCCGGTGGCGGCTGCGACGGTCAGGGGGACGGCCTGCGTGAGATCGGTACCCACGAGTTGCTTGGCGCTGATGGTCGGATAGGCGAACAGCAGCAGGACGATCATCAGTGACCCGGATCCAACCGAGGTCATTCCGACGACCACGCCGCCGATGATCCCGATCGCGATCGTGATCAGCGGCCGCGGCTCGATCTCGTGGATCACATCGGTCCTCGCTTTGCCGGCCCGGCGATCTAGCGTGAACCGCAGGACCATCGCTGCCGCGCCGACGAGCAGCGCTGCGCCGAGGATGATCTCGATGTGGTGCGTGGCGGACTTCGAGTTCCCAAGCAGGTGCAAGAGATAGGCGCCAAGGAACGCCGCCGGAATCGACCCCGTCGACATCAGCCGAACGAGCCGCAGGTTGACCGTCCGCGCCCTGAGATGGACGGCTGAGCCGAACGGTCGCATGACCACCGCGGCGACGAGATCGCTGGAGATCGCGGCCGCCGGGGTTACCCCGAACAGCAGGATGAGCATTGGGGTCATCAATGCCCCACCGCCCGCGCCGGTCATGCCGACGAGCAATCCGACGATGGCGCTTCCGAGAACGATGTAGGGATCGATGTGCATGCGTCGCGCGCGACAGCTTGGACACGGGCCCGGCTCGGGACAAGCGGACGGCATCGTAGCGTCTGCTGCTGGTGCTCAGCGGATATGTGCGGCGTCGAAGTCCTTCTCCCTGGAAGGAAGGTGTCGCAGCCCGGCGCGCGGTACCTACTCTCGTCGCCGCCAGGAGGACGCTGAGGTCGCTCGGGACGATGACCATTTCGACGGTGAGGCGCGGGACGCGGCTGAAGATCGCGGCGAACCGCTTGGGGCAGGGGCCCCGCTCTCCGCCAGTGCTGGCTCGACCGGTCTACTGCGACCGGGCGGGCTCAGCAGTGCGCCAAGCTCGTCCAACTGGCGCCGTCCGCCGCCACACACCTGCTCAGACGCGGTCACGTGCGCGGCGCTGATGACGGCCAGCCCCCCGGCGACCGCGGCGCCCAGCATCAGTGAGCCGCCGAAGATCAGCCGCCGCGGCAGCCGGTCGGCGAGATGCCCGGCGGGCAGCGCCAGTAGGAACAGCGGCATGAACTCGGCGAGTCCGATCAGTCCCAGGGCCAGGGTGCTGCGGTGCGCGGTGTATACCTGCCAGCCGATCGCGACCCCGATCATCTGGACGCTGACGTTGACCGCCATCTGGGCCAGCCACCACAGCCGGAAGTCGCGCACACGCAGGGCGGGCACCCAGCCGTCCGGCCGGGGCGGCGGCGTGGCCGCCGGTGCGGTCTGCTCAGGCATCCAGGCTCAGGCTGTGCGGCAGCTGATCTCGACGCCGTCGTCGACCGGGAACTCGACGCTTTCGTAGCCGTTGGCGGGGTCGCGGACGAAGGCCAGGTAGTCGGTCATCGCGTCCTGATCGGTGTCGTCGGCGAGCACCAGCGCACCCGGCACCAGCTGTGGCTCGAGCATCGCGAGGACGGGCAGGTAGAGGTCCTTCCAGCCGTCGAGCAAGAGCACCCCGATCTCCTGCTCCAGATCGGCGAGTGTCCTCAAGGCGTCGCCCTCGCGGATCTCCACCACCCGGTCGAGTCCCGCGTCGCGCAGTGTCCGACGGGTCGCTGCGACCTTGGTCGAGCTCAGCTCGGTGGTGATCACCTGGCCGTGGCCAGTGTCAGCGACCGCGGCGGCGAGGTATAGCGTCGAGATCCCGTAGGACATCCCGAACTCGACGACGAGCGCCGGTGCGGACGCTCGGGTAAGCGCGTAGAGCAGCCGCCCCGCGGGCTCGGAGATCGGCATGTACAGGCTCTCTCGCTCCTCGGCGCGGCGCAGCGCGCTGGAGTCGTCGGCGGCGCCTGTGGTGAAGGTGAGCGTGGCGCCGCGCTCGTCGTCGCGGGCGGCCTCGCGGTGGAGGCGGTCGAGTAGCTGATGGACGTGTGGGCGGTCCAGGGTGCTGGGCATCGAGGCTGCTTGATCGGCGATACGTCCCAACAAACGAGACGCACCGTTGCGTTGTGAAACCCTCACGATAGCGCCTCTTCCGGCGGGTTATGCAACGCAACGTTGCGTCGGATTGCGTGTTATGCTGAGGACAGTGACGCCTCCGACCCGTGCCGCTTCTCATCCGACCGCCGGCCGAGGCCCCCGGGCGCGCGCGGCGATCCTCGAGGCGGCCGACGACGTCCTGGTCGAGAAGGGGTTCACTGCGACAACGATCGAAGGGATCGCCGCCCGCGCGGGGGTGGCCAAGCAGACGATCTACAGGTGGTGGAGCTCAAAGGCGGACTTGCTGCTGGACTGCCTGATCGACGACGCCGGCCAGGACCTACCGCCGTTTGACACCGGCTCGTCCACCGAGGACCTCAGCCGGGAGCTGCTGCGCTTCGCCGAGTTCCTGGAGCAGCCCGCCGGACGGGTGCTACGCGCGCTGATCGGAGAGGCCCAGCACGATCCCACCATCGCGCAACAGCTGCGCACCCGCTACCTCGAGCCGCGCCGAGAGCTCGACCGCGAGATCCTGCAGCACGGCATCGCCCGCGGGGAGCTCGCGACCGATCTGAACGCCGACGATGCACTCGACGCGCTCTATGGCCCGGTCATCTACCGCGTGATCGTGACCGACCGCCCGGTCCACGACCGCTTCGTCGCCTACCTTGTCGAGAGCGTTCTGCACCCGCGACCTGCCGATCGCGGGCCCCCGAGACGCTGAGGACGGTCGCTATCTTGAGTGTCAGATCGGAGCCCACCGACCCATCCCCTTCTGCCCCGGCCGGCGCGACCAGCCCCAGCGGCGGGTAAAGCTCGATCGCCTGGGTTGGCGGTCATTGCGCCTTGTGTTGGTGCTCGTGTTGTTGTGAGCGGCCCTGTTGGTGGGAGTGGGGGTGTGAGTGAACGTGGTCGCCGTGGCTGTGCTCGTGTCCGTGGGGATGTCCGCGCGTGTGCTTCGCGTCGTTGGTCGTCTGGCCGTTGGGCCCGGTCGGGGGTTGGGCTACCGGTCCGGGCTGGCGTGCACAGGCGGGGCAGAGTCCCACGATCGCGAAGTGGGTGAAACGAGCCTCGTAGCCAAACAGCTTCTTGATCTGGTCGTGGACGGGGTCGAGCTGGTCTGGTGAGACGGTGCGGACGGCGCCGCAGCGTTCGCAAGAGAGGAATTCCCGCTCGCCGCGCCCGACGAGTGCGTAGAGGCCGGGTCCGTGGCCGAGGTGGACATGGCGTGCGAGGCCGTGTTGCTCGAGCGTCTCGAGGTTGCGGTACACGGACGTGAGCTCGAGGGTCAACCGGCTCGCTAGGTATTCGGCGGATACAGGCCCGTCGGCCTCGAACAGCGCCTCGAGCACCAGCCGGCGGGGGGTCGTGAGCCTGAGCCCTCGCTCCCGCAGCGCGGCGACGGCGTCCCTGATCTCCGTGAACGCCAACCGTGGGGTGTCTGGAGCGACGGTCATGGCATCTGTAGTGTGGCGCGCACGCTGGGGGTCCGGGCGCGTCCGCGGAGCTCGCAGCGGCTATTACCCGTCGTTCTGACCGCGAATCTTATCTTGGTCGCGAGGCGGGAGGGCAGGGAACTCGGGGACTCCAGGCTCCCCCGTGGCCGCGGAGGGCATCCTGCGGGCAGGGGCCGTGCGCCGGCGTGCTTCTCTGCTCGGCGCACGGCGCGTTCTGCGCGTTCTCTAGTGCTGGTGCTCGTGGACTTCCTCGAGGCCTGACTCGTGGACGTGCGCGTGAGCGTGGGTTTCACTGCTGTGTGTGTGCTCGTGCTCGTGCTTGACGTGCTCGTGCTCGTGGCTGGTATGCGCGTGGGAATGGGTCTCCCCGTTGTGCTCGTGCTCGTGGGCGTGCGGCGCGTCGTGGGTGTGCTCTTCGGTCATGGTGCTCCTGTCGTCGTGATTGGTTGGTGTGGAATCGGCTGGGGTGTGTCCGGTGCGGCTGCGCGGAGGTGCTCGATGTGGCGAAGGGTTTCGTCGAGCAGCGTCGCGACGTGCGAGTCATAGAGGGTGTAGGTCGTGTGACGGCCATTGCGTTTCCCGACCACCAGTCCCAGGTCGCGGAGGATCCGGAGCTGGTGCGAAACGGCGGGTTGAGCCATCTCGACAGCAAGGATCAGCTCGCCGACCGTGCATGGGCCCTCTCGCAGGCGAGCGAGGATTCGTACCCGGCTCGCGGTCGCGAGCGCAGCCATCACCCGAGCGATGTGCTCGGCCTCGTCGGCCGTGACCGGCGTCGTGGAGGTGACTCCGTGGGCCTTGCTCATGCATGCATGCTGTCATGCACATCGCTGCATGTCAAGGCTGAGGCGTCCACTCCCAGATCGCGCACGTAACTTCATACATCTAATCAGAAATAGTTTGCAATTGCCATCCGGTTCATGTAGGTTGGCCGCGGGTGTGCCCCGGGCCGGGCGCGGACAACCGCGAGCGCACGGTCGGGCAGTCGAGAAACGGTGCCGTTCAACCTGCACAGAGGAGTGGTCTGATTTGAGCACACAGAGCCCGATGATCCCGGGCAGCGACGCTCCGGGCGCCATTCACGGGCGGTTCGGAATTCTCTCCTACATGGTTCAGGTCGCGAAGGACTTCACCCCGAGCGAGCGGCGGCGAGCCGCGCTGATGGTGGTGGTCGTCGGAGCGCTTCACGTGCTCGGGTTCGCGGTCTTCATCATCGTCGTCGTTCCCTCGCACTACAAGGGCCTCGGGATCGGCGTCGCCGGCCTGGCCTACTCACTCGGCCTGCGTCACGCGTTCGATGCCGATCACATCTCCGCGATCGACAACACCACGCGCAAGCTGATGAACGAGGGCAAGCGACCCTTGAGCATCGGGTTCTGGTTCTCGCTCGGGCACTCCACGATCGTGATCGCGATCGGGGTCGGGATCGTGATCGCCGAGAAGGCGGTCTACACCGCGGTCTCGCACCCCAACTCAAACCTCGAGCAGTTCGGCGGGATCTTCGGCACCGTCGTTTCGGCGTCGTTCCTGTACCTCATCGCCCTGCTCAACCTCGTCATCCTCGCGGGCATCATGCGCGTGTTCCGCTCGATGCGCCGCGGCACCTATGACGAGGCCGAGCTCGAGAAGCAGCTCCAAAACCGGGGGCTGATGTACCGCTTCTTCGGCAAATGGATGAAGTCGATCACCCGCGAGTGGCAGATGTACCCCGTCGGCGTCGTGTTCGGGATGGGCTTTGACACGGCGACCGAGGTCGCGCTCCTCGCCACCACCGCCCTGCTCGCCTCTCAGCACATTCCGTTCTACGCGATCCTCTGCCTACCGGTGCTGTTCACCGCCGGTATGAGCCTGATGGACACGATCGACGGGGTGTTCATGAACTTCGCCTACTCGTGGGCGTTCTTCAACCCTGTCCGCAAGGTCTATTACAACCTCGCGATCACCGGACTCTCGGTCTCGATCTGCTTCTTCATCGGCACGATCGAAGTGCTCGGCATCCTGCCGATGGAGATCGGCGGCCTCCACAGCGGGTTCTGGAACTACATGGCCGGCTTCGATATCAACAAGGCCGGGTTCGTGATCGTCGGCATGTTCATCGTCACCTGGGGCGGCGCGCTCGCGTTCTGGAAATTCGGTCACGTCGAGGAAAAATGGAGCGCGAAGCTCAAACACCCACCGCCGGCGGTCGCCACCATCGACCCGGAATCGCCGAACTAGGAGCTACCCACCGGGGGTTGTCCACCAGGGGGCTGTGCAGGACCGCAAGCGTCGCCCCCCGGCGGGGGCGACGCTCGGACGGCAATGCTGCCCGGTCTGCGCGTTCGGCATGTTCGCTCCCCGGGGCGCGGTGTCGTACCGATATCAGCCGCGCGCCGGCGCTACCTCCTCTGCCGTCGCGCGGCGAGTCGGGCGATAGCAGAATCGCGCCTCGCAGGATTAGGAGGCTGTCGGCGCGCCGAACGCTTCGCTCGCCGCGAGGCGCAGGTGCTCGGTGTGGAACACGGCCTCGTTCAGCAACGCCGCGACGTGGTCGTCGTGCAGGCCGTAGATGACCTGACGCCCCGTGCGCTGACCCACGACGAGTCCGAGCTGGCGCAGGATCCGCAGCTGCTGCGACACCGCTGATGGCTCCATCTCGACAGCCTGCGCGAGGTCCGTGACCGCGCAAACGCCCTCGCGCAATCGTCCGAGGATGCGAACGCGACTCGGGGTGGCAAGAGCCTGCATCGTGACCGCCACCGCGTGGGCGGTGGGCCCGTCGATGTGAGCGGGAGCCGTCGACTTGCCTTGTACGCCGTGCGCCATCTCACGCATGATCGCATCTGCACTGGCCTGCGAGCCAGTCCGTCGAGACGTTACGCTCGGCTCCTCTCCGCAGGATCAGTGCGACTGACGGGCCAGAGCTCGAACGGGATCCCGGCCGGCTGGGCACACCTACTCGGCGCCGCTTGCGGCCGGACTCCGTCCACACCCCGGTGAACCTCCGGCGAAGGCAATCTAGCGCAGCACGGTCCCTATTGCAAGGGGCTTCTGATAGATCCTTGGTTGGGTTGTACCTCGAAGGGCGCATCGTCACCTCGAGGTGCAGCACGCACATCGAGGCGGGATCCTCCGTGCCGCCGAAGGTTGGCCTGCTCTCGATCTCGAGGACGCGCCCGCGGGCGAGGACGCCTTTGCGCCGCACGATCTCGGGGTCGCTCATCCTGACCTTCGTGGGGTCGGGCGCGTCCTGGGCGCCCTTCTTGCCGAATAGTGCCATGTGCCTCCGTTGGTCAGATTTCGCGGCGGTTGATGAGGCGTGCCGAGTTGGCGATGACGGGGATCGAGGAGAGCTCGTGCAGGAGCGCTCCGCTGATCGGTGTCAGCAGGCCGGGGATGGTCAGGCCGACGGCGATCGCGAGGACGCCGAGGGAGAAGATGAGGTTTTGGCGGATGGCCTTCAGCGCTGCGCGTGAGAGGCCGAGGAGGTGCGGTAGGCGAGCGAGCTCGTCGGCGAGCAGGGAGATGTCGGCGGTCTCGATCGCCAGGTCGGTGCCGCCGCGGCCCATCGCGACCCCGACATCAGCGACGGCGAGTGCGGGACCGTCGTTGATGCCGTCGCCGACGAACGCCACCCTGCGTCCTTGGCGCTGGAGCTCTCGGACGATCTCGGCCTTTCCGGCTGGCAGCACCTCGGCGTGAACCTCAGTGATGCCGAGCTCGGCGGCGATCCGCTGCGCGGTCCACTGGTTATCGCCCGTGATGAGCACCGTGCGCGTCTCGAGCTCGTTCAGGCGCGCGATCACAGCTTTGGCGTCTGGCCGCAGCGCGTCGCGCAACACGAACAGGCCGGCTGGGTCATCGCCGAGCGCGATCGCGATCACTGTCGCCCCGAGAGCGGCGAGCTGCTCGGTCTGGGCGCGCAGTCGATCCGACACCAGTATTCCCTGCTCGACAAGGAGCTCCGGGCGGCCGAGGAGAACGCTGCGCCCGGAAGCTTGGGCGCGGACGCCGAGACCGGGTAGCGCGTCGAAGCACTCGGGGTCCTCGACGGGGATGTCGTGCGCGCGTGCGGCGTCGAGGATCGCTTGGGCGAGTGGGTGCTCTGAGAACTTCTCGGCGCTGGCGGCGAGACGCAGCAGCTCGAGGTCGGGCACGCCGTCGAGCGCGATCGTTTGTACGAGCTGCGGCTGGCCGCGGGTGAGCGTGCCGGTCTTGTCGAAGCAGATAGTGTCGATCTTGTCCATCGCCTCGATCGTGGCGCCCTGCTTGACGAGGGTGCCGCGGAGTGCCGCGTTGCCGATCGAGGCGACCAACGCGGTTGGGGTGGCGAGCACCATCACGCAGGGGCAGAAGACGATCAGCATCGTGATCGCCCGCGAGGCCTCGCCGGTGACGATCCACAGCGCGGCGGCGAGCACGATCGCGATCGGCGTATAGAGCTTCGCGTAGCGGTCCAGCACCCGCTCGATCGGCGCCTCTTGCTGCTGGGCCTCCTCGACCATCCGCCGGATCTGACCGAGCGTGGTCTCCGTGCCGACGTTCGTCACTCGGACTTCGAGCGCTCCAAGACTCGCGAGCGTTCCGGCGAACACGTGGTCACCGGGGTGCCTGTCGACCGGGACGCTCTCGCCGGTGATCGCGGCCTGATCGACCGCGGCGCTGCCGGCGATCACGGTCCCGTCGACCGGGATTCGCTCACCCGGCCGCACGAGGACAACGTCATCGAGGCGAACCTCCGCGAGCGGGACATCGATTTCGCCGCCGTCGCGGCGGACGGTGACGTGATCGGGCAGCAGGCTCGCGAGCGCGTCCAGCGCGCGAACCGCGCGCGCGGAGACGAACTCCTCCAGCAGTCCGCCGGCGAGCAGCAGCACCGCGACGACCGCAGCGGCGGAGTAGTAACCGACCGCGATCGCCGCGATCGTCGCCAGCGAAACCGGGATGTCCGCGGTGAAATCGCCCTCACAGATCCCTCGGACCGCCGACCACCAGATGTACAGCGACCCGGTCAGCGCGGCGGCGAGATAGAACCCGCTGCGGCGGTGAGTGCTCGAGACCGCGCCGTCGGGATGAACCGCGATCGCGATGACCAGCAGCACGAACGCCGCGAGCGTGAACAACGTCCCAGGCTCGATCAGGAACTCCCGGTAGCGCCCCGAGAAACCGCGCACCCCCCGCGCGCACGTTGCGCAGCCACGACCGGCGCGCCCGAGCAGCGAGACCGGCGCACCTATGGCGGTCCGACGCGACTGGCCGGACGAACCCATGCGCATCCGTTCAGACTAGCAAGTGAGCCGCGACCACACCGCGATCCTGAGTTCAGCGACGAGTTCCTCCGCCACGAGATTCGGGTACGCACGAACCTCGCGTTCGTCGGGCAGTCGATCTGAGCGCTGCACAGGCCGCGGCCCTCGGCCTCCATCCATGTCGTGCGGACGGATGCCGTGAGGATGGCGCCGCCAGCATCAACCCGGTCGCCGTCGTGAGCGCCCACGGTGTCCGTGCACCCGTGGTCGTGATCGGGCATGGCGTCGGACCGACGCTCCGCGGAGGTAGCGCCGGAGGTCGACAAGCCATGCGTGGAGGTGATACGTCCCATCGCTGAGGATCGTTCGGCGGACCACGGCGGGCTGGAAGCGAGCGAGCGATTTCACCGCGTGGGCGAAATCTTGTCCGGTCAGGCTCATGATCAGCACCTGAGCTGCCTGTCGGCGCCTGATCTGGCGCACGCCGATCCGATTGAGCACCGGGAACGTCTCGGATACCCAGGTAAACGCGTTGTGGTAGATACCCATCGGCCCTAGGAGATCACCGAACTCGCTGTTTGGCTCCCACGTGAGCAGCACCTCTCCTTGATATTGCGGGTGCCCTACGAACCCGGGCAGCTCCGAGAGGACGGTGTACTGGTCGACGTATGTGGTGTCGTTCCCATCAAGCGCCTGGGCGTACGCGGGTGGTGGGTCGTACACGGTGTTCGCGAGTGGGGCGTGGGGCGTCTGAGGGGCCACCGTCAGGATCAGTGCGGCGGCCGTCATGACTACGATGGCGCCGGCCGAGACGAGACAGCGGGGAGTGAGCAACGCGGCCCCGCGCCGATCGCCTTCGGGCTTGGTCCACTCGATCGTCAGCCTCCCGAGGACCGCACCGGCGACGACGATCGCGGCCACGGGAGCTCCCCAGGGAGCCCAGGTCATCGCCGGGACGGTGAGCCCGGCCCGGTAGGCGATCTCGTAGACCAGCGCGACCGCGAGAACGAGGAGTCCCGGAACAGCGCCGGCGATCCACCTCAGGAGCCGAGCCGGTTCTGCAGCTCGACGCTCGGGGCCGCGATCCGAACCCGCCGCGACGCCGGATTCCAAAAACGGTCGTGCCAACTCGGCCAAGGTCATGGCAAGCATGATGGTGACCGACGACCAGAGCACCGACGAGAAATAGTGCATCTCCAGATCCTGGAAATTGCCGATGAACTGCAGGTACGCGAACGCCGCCAGCTGCAGGGCACCGGTGACCCCCACGAAGAGCTGCGTCGTCCCGATGTTTCGCCCCCGCCTGCGAGCGAATACCACGAAAAACGAGGCGACGATCGCCGGTGGTACGAGCAGATAAGGGTCATAAGGGGCCCAGCTCCAGCTCGCGGAGTGGTCGGCACGGACCTCGGATGCCTTGGACAGCAACCTCGCCGAGTCCACCGTCGGCGTGATGAAGTTGAACGTGCCGAGCAGGAGCTTCGAGCAAATGGCCAAGAGGCCCGTCGCCAAGATCGCGGACGCTACGAGCAGCGCGAGGTCACGCCCCAGATCAGGACGTTCGCGCCGCAGCCGCATCGCCAGATACACAGCGACCAGGACCACGACCAGGGGTACCGAGACGCCAAGCGACCAGACCGCCATCGTGAGAAGAACGCCACCCCCAACCAGCCAGCCCAACCGCCACCTCCCGCCTTCCCAAGACAGCGCAAGCGCTGCGAACCCTCCTGTCAGGTAGGAGACCGTCGCCGAGTCCGGGTAGTCGGTCCCCCAAGCGGTAATCAAGACAGGACTGCTCATCACGACGGCGATCCCCACGAACCCAGCCCACCGGCCGTAGACCTTCTTCAGCAGCAGGTAGACAGGGACAATGGCGATCAGGGCGAGCACGTAGCGGAACACGAAGAAACCGGGCACCGCTCCGAACAGCAGGTAAGCCACCCGTGCGGGTACGAGAAACCCGACCCGCGCCGCCTCCCGCAGCCGGGACGAAGGCGCGAACATTACCTGGTAGCGAGTGAAGATGTCCCGGGGATCGATGATGAACGTCGTATGCATGCTCGGGTCCGGAAGCTGGGCCGGAGCCATCCCCCTCAGCCGCAGGACCACATACAGGACGCCCGGCGAAGCCAGGACCGCCATCGCTTCGAAAACCGCGGCGATCCGGATTGACGCAGCTGCCATCCGCGACTGAAGCAACGGCTGCGTGTCGTCGAGCGTGGTGGTCACGGCGCGAGCGTAAGGCAGTCGAGCGGGGGACCGCGCAGCTCAGAGCCCCGCGGATTTCCGAAAGCGGTCTTCTTGCAGGTAAAACACGTCTTGGGACTGGCGTTGCATCGCTTGACCATCCGTCTCCGGACCCGGGTGGCGGATTATCATCGGGCCGTGCTCCACGGCAAGCAGGTCACGGTAGTTCTGCCGGCGTACAACGCCGGGTCAACACTCAAGTGGACCGTCGACGAACTCGACCGTTCGATCGTCGACGACCTAATCCTCGTCGACGATGCCAGCAGTGACGACACGATCGAAGCGGCCGAGGCGCTCGGGGTGACGACCGTCCGACACGCCACCAACCGAGGCTATGGCGCGAACCAGAAAACCTGCTACCGGGCCGCGCTCGGTTTGGGCGCCGACATCGTCGTCATGGTCCATCCCGACTATCAGTACTCCCCGCTCCTCGTCCCCGCGATGGCGGCGATGATCGCGTACGGCGAGTACGACTTGGTTCTCGGCTCCCGGATCCTCGCCCAGAACGCGGTCGCGAGGGGGATGCCGAGATACAAGTACATCTCCAACCGGACACTCACGGCTGTCGAGAACATACTCGTGCGCCAGAAGCTCTCCGAGTACCACACTGGGCTTCGGGCCTATAGCCGCGAGCTGCTCACCGCCCTCCCGCTCGACCGTAACTCCGACGACTTCGTGTTCGACAACCAGATCATCGCTCAGGCCCTGGCGGCCGGCGCCAGGATCGGTGAGCTCTCCTGCCCGACCAGATACCACGCCGAAGCCTCCTCGATCGGCCTTGCGCGCAGCATCCGCTACGGCTTCGGCGTGCTACGCACCGCCACCGAGTACCGCCTGCATGAGACAGGCCTGCTGTCGTTCCCTTATCTCGAGGTCTCACCCCTCGAGCGAGGCGCGCTCGCGACGACCCCGGCCGGCATCAGCGCATAGTGAATCCCGAGCTCAACCCGCGCTGCGGATGGTGCGGTAGCAGCGCGCGGCCCTCCGGCGGCCGGCTTGCGGTATGTGGTCTGTGCGGTGCTGCGACCACGCATCCGCCGCCGGACGAAGCCGAGCTCCGGACGGCTTACGTCGGCTCGTATCGCCCGCCGTCGGGGCGCTTCTCCGGCGGGGGAGACCGCGTGCTGCGATACACGCGGGCGCTCCTCGCTGGAAGGCTCGATCGGCTGGCGCCGCCGGGACCGATCCTCGACGTTGGATGCGGCGAAGGCGCGCTACTGGGCGCGCTGATATCCCGCGGGCGGGACGCGGTCGGCCTGGAGCAAGGCGACCAACCGGCGCAATCCCGGTTGGACGTGCGGGAAGTAGACATTCTTGACTTCGACGAGCAGCGGGGAGAGTGGGCCGCCGTTGTCTTCTGGCATTCGCTTGAGCATCTGCGCGAGCCGCGCGCCGCGCTGCGTCGTGCCTGCAGCCTGTTGGCTCCTTCTGGGCTGCTGGTGATCGCAATCCCCAACCGCTCGAGTTGGCAGGCCAGATGGCTTGGAGACCGCTGGTTCGCGCTTGACCTACCGAGGCACCTCGTCCACCTGCCAGCCGAGGCACTGGTGGAAGCCGTGCGCGAGAGCGGCTTGGAGATCGAGCGCGTCAGCTACTGGCGCGCCGGCCAGGTGCTATTCGGTTGGCTTGACGGGCTGGTATCCATGCTGCCAAGCCACCCCAGCCTGTACGACGCGATCCGACGACCCGAAGCCCGCGCCACCGCAATGAGCCCCTCGCGCCGGGTCACGACGCTCGCTGCCGGCGCGGCGCTGGCGACCGTCGCGACCGTCCTTGCCGCGAGCGAAGTCGCCGCCCGGGCGGGCGGCAGCGTTTATGTCGAAGCCCGACGCCCGTGACTCCACCGCGGTAATCTCGCGTACCCACACTAGGCGCGCAGGTCCAGGCGCCAGTCGTTGCAGGTCATGAAGTGCCGCTTCGGGAACTCGAACTCGCACGCCTCGAGCAGCTCGAAGCCGAGCTTGCGGCAGATCGCGTTCGACGGCGCGTTGTCGACGTTCGGGAAGGCGTGCATGAAGCGGTGCTTGTCGTCGCGCTTGGCGAGCTCGATCGTCTGCGCGGTCGCCGCCACCGCGATGCCGCGGCCCTGGAACTCCGGCACGACCATCCAGCCGACCTCGTAGACCTGCTCGTCGCGCCACTCCTTCGTCCAGAAGCCGACCGAGCCAATGCCGGCGGCGCTCGCCACGTCGACGATCTTGAACATGCGATCGCCGCTCTCGAGGCGCTCGTAGCGGCCCTGACGCTCGCGCAGCTGGTCCGGACTCTCGGGGCCGCCGAGGTGCTCGGTCAGGCGCGGGTCGCCCATCAGCCGCTCAAGCAGAGGCAGGTCGCCGCTGCCCCAGGGCTCGAGGGCGAGTTGCAATGCATGAGACTCCTCCGGCGCGCGAGAGGCCGCTGGCCGGCTGCGCCCGGAAGGCAGGCTACGTCGTCGCTTCAATCGGCGTAGGCGAGGTCGTGGTCTCGGGTTCCGCCGCCGACTCCACGCGGCCGCGGGGGAGTCGGCGGAGGGCGACGAGGAAGGTGGCGGCCATCACTCCGGCCATGATGTAGAAGACGGTCTGGGTCGAGTGGGCGAACGCGAGTTGGACGTCATGCGCGAGCGCCGCTGAATGTCCGGAGCGAGCGCCCGAGCTGGGGGTTCCCGCGCCGAACGACGCGGCGATTCGGTGTGCCACGGCGGTGGACACGCCGTGTTTCGTGAGGGCGCCCGAGACGTTGATCCTGTCCTGGCTGATGAGGATCGCGCCGAGAACCGCTAGTCCGAGGCTGGCGCCGAAGTTCCGCGCGGTCTGCGTGATTCCGGTGACTTCGCTATAGCTCGTGCTGGGAGCTCGGTTCACCGCGTCCGTGCTCGCCGTACCGAGCATGAGACCCAGTCCGCCGCCGGCGATCATCACGTAGATCCTCTGGGCGTGAAGCGAGAGGTCGGTGAGCTTCCCGGCAAGCAGGTAGAACCCGACCGCCGCGATCGCGCTGCCGAGCACCACGGCGGGTCGCGCGCCCCGCTTATCGAGGATCCGGCCGCCGACCTGGGACAGAATCACGAACCCGAGGAAGAAGTACATGATGTAGAGGCCGGCGTTGCTGGCGCTCTCTCCCAGCGATACCTGCGCGTAGATGCTCGCGAAGAAGAAGAACGGTATGAACACGACCGACACCAGCCCGAGCACGATCGTCTCCACCGCGAAGCCGCGGTCCCGGAAGATCTGTAACCGCAGCAGCGGGTCGGGCGTGCGCAGCTCCCATGCGATAAACGCGGCCAGCAGCAGCAGTCCGACAACGATGCACACCCACGTCCTGATGCTGCTCCATCCCCACACGCTCGATTGCTGGAGACCGAGCACGGTCAGCCCCATCGCTCCGGTGACCAGCACCGTCCCGCGGTAGTCGAGCTTGGTCGGGCGGATCTCGTTGTCCGGTCGAGACTTCCAGATCAGCAGCAGGGCGATGATCGCGACGGGGATGTTGATCCAGAAGATCGCTCGCCATGTCCACTGTGTGAGATAGCCGCCGGTGATCGGGCCGACGGCGGTCAAACCGCCGGAGATCCCGAAGAAGATCGCCATCGCCCTACCCCGCTCGCGGAGGGGAAAGGACGCGACGACGATGCCGACGGCTGCCGGAAACATCAGCGCCGCCATTGCCCCCTGGATCACGCGGAAGATGATCATCCACGCCTCGGCGAGTTTGCCCGTCGGTGTCGCCCCGCAGCACGCTGAGGCGACCGCGAAGCCGATTACGCCGATCACGACCATGCGCCGTCGCCCGAGCACGTCGCCGAGCTTGCCGCCGAACGCGAACAGCGCCGCCAGCGAGAGCAGGTAGCTGTTGATGATCCACTGGGAAGCGCTCGCGGTGAGCGAAAGATCCTTCTGGAGATGGGGGATGGCGATGGCGACGATGGTCTGATCGATGAACGTCATCGCCACTGCGAAAACCATCGCTGCCAGCACGAGGTTCTTGTTTGACGCGCCGCTCATGGGCGTCGGCCTCCGTCTCGGGGCCTCGATCCTATCCGCGATGCTGTTTGTTACTGGACGAGCCGAGGCTCACGCCCGGCGGGCGCCGAAGCTCGAGCGGCACTGATACAGCGACATGGCGTGCGCGCTGCGGTGAGACACGTCGCGCCGCCGATCACGCGAGACGCAGGCGTGGAAGGCGCAGTCGCCGACGGCGCCGCCGCGGACCCAGCAGATGCTCTGCCCGAAGGCGCATGAGCGCGACTACGTCGTGGGTGGGGACGAACGGGTTCGCGACCACACGCTGGTCGTGAAGCGACAGCGCGGCTACCGCGGTACCGTCGATGAGCGCGAGCAGGACCTCGCCCTCGAGCTCGCGCGCATCGTCCAAACCGGCGAGCCGGCTAACGACGCGGGCCTCAGCAGCGTGCACGATCCGCAGCTCCAAGCTGGACGTGTGCGCCGTGGCACAGTCGCCGGTCCTCGCCCGCCGGCGCTCCGCTTGGCGCCGCAAGTCACTGACGTGGGCTCCGGCGACGAGGGCGTTCAGGGCGGTTGTCATGATGGCGTTCCTTTCGCTCGACATGCCTCCATCATGCGCCTAAGACGCGGGGGGAACATCGGACATAAGGAGCGACATCACAGCCCTTGTCCCTTATCGGAACGCCACCCATGCCTTACCCCGGCCGGCCTCAGGCCACGACCGAAAGCGGCAGCTCGAGCGCGGCTCCTCGACGATTCCGCGACTGCGCTTACTGGCCCGCGGTGAACGAGTCGACGCTCTGGGTAACGGTGCCGTCTTTCGCGACGTTGATGTACTCGGCGGTGATCTTCGTGCCGTCTACCGTGAGCGACAAGAACCCCCAGTTGGAGTCGTCGCCCGCCTCGAACACCACGCCGTCGCCGAGCTGCTCACCGGGCGTGGCACCCGGTGCGAGCTTGTGGAGGTTGTGGTAGCCGCCGTTGCCGATCACGACGTACGGCAGCTCGGTCACGCCGTCGGTCATGGTGCGCGTAAACCGCTGGTAGTCGTGGACGTGTCCGGAGAGCACCAAGTCAGGCACGCGTCCCGAGGTCTGGAACGCGGTGTCGAGCACCTCCCCCATCAGGGCAGAACCGCCGTGGAAAGCGTCCGCGCTGTAGGGCGGGTGGTGAAGCGCCACGATCAGCGGCACGCCGGACGCCGCCGCCGACAGCTCGGACGCGAGCCACGAGGCTTGGTCGGGTTCGATCACGCCGCCGGACGGGACGTTCGAGTAGCAGCCGATGATCGTGACCGCTTGCGCCTGTAGCGTCCAATAGCAGTTGGGCTGGGTCTCGGTGTCGCGGTTGAACTCTTCGCTGCCGGCCGGTAGCGCCGGCGCGGTCGCGCACAGGTTCGCCATGAACGCAGACAACGATGGGACGCTCGTGTCATCCGAGTTGTCGCCGTCGTGGTTGCCGGGAATGCCGACGATCGCGGTGTTCAAGTGCGCGTACGGCTCGTAGAACTGGCTCGGGTAGTCCGACTCGTCGCCATTGAAGTAGACGAGATCGCCCACGTGGTAGACAAATGCCGGCACAGGGCCGGGCTGCGCCTGCATCGCATTTGAGACGCCATTCTGTGGGTCGGGGTCCTTCACCCCGCCGGAGTCTCCAAGGACGAAGAATGTCAGCGGGTTCGATTCGACGATGCCAACATCAGCGGGCGTCGCGCGGAACGGCGGCTGGCCGGTCGGGGCGGGGAGAGGATCGCCCTTGCCCTCTGAGGGCGCCGGATCCTGCCGCTTCTGCAACTGCTCGCGAGCTGTACTAGGGGGAATGCCGAAGCGACGGGACATGTCGTCTCCTCTGGTTCGTTGATGGTGACCGCGAGGGGCGTTCGCCCGATCTCGCCCGAGCCGAGTGCCCGGGGAGATGGGCGGTTGCGGTCAGTGCTCCCCGCCGTCGTGAGCCTGCCGCGGCGCCAACCTACCGTACGTACCGACCGAACAGGATCGATCCGAACCTTCGGGTCGCGGGAGCCGGCAGGGGCGCTCGCATGTCGCGTCCTTCAGCGTGCGGTCGCGGTCGTTCAGCGGAGGATCGCGTCGTTCAGCGCACGGTCACGGTCTGCGAGATCGCGAGGACCTGTCCGGCTTTGCCCAGCGGCTGAACGGCGACGTAACGCGGCCGTCCCGGGATCCGGATCGTGGTCTCGAAACCGTGCCTGGGCGCGATCGAGACCGGAGCCAGCGTGCTCGGGGTTGAGCCGGCGAGTACGCGCCAGGAATAGACGTCGGTCGCCCCGTTCCAGCTCGCGTAGACGGTCGTCGTCTTACGCCGTGTGGGAATCGCCGCCACGGCCGGCAGCGTCAGCGGCTGTGCGCTCCAGAGCAGGCGGTAGGCGCGGTAGCTCGACGTCGGCGCGGTGAAGTGGGCGTCGAAATCGAGCTTGCCGGCAGAGTTGAATTCCGAGAAGTACGGCTGCTGGCCCCAGCCGACGAACATGTCGCCGCCCGGAAGCGCCTCGGCGCTGCCCTCGAAATCGGCCAACAGCGGCGGGTTGTGGGCGTACTGCCTGACGAGCGTCGCCGTCATTTCGGTAGTGTCGAGGGCGACGTCGATAGCGCGCGACTGCCGATGAACCCTCGGCGGCCCGGCTCCGTCATCAAACATCGTCAGCGTGCCATCCGGCTGCACGATCGCGTCGTGCTGCATGGCGGTGATCGTGCCGGGGCCCATCTTGAAGCTGCTGTCCTTGCCCCCCAGCCGCCAGATGATCGCGCCCGTGCTGTGGTCGATCTTGTAGATCGCGGAGGTGTCGCGAGCGCTGATGATCAGGTTGCCGTCGCTGTCGAGCGAAACCGAGTTGACGTGAAAGGGATCGAGTACCCGGCCCAGGGACTTCGGCGGCCCGAAGTACGACTCCTCGAACGAGATGTGGTCGAGCGCGTGCCACTCGAACAGTACAAGCCCTGTTCTGATGTCGACCTCCTGCACGACCGAGTCCAGCACGGGACGGCTGACGCCTGGCCACCACACTGGCGAGACCGCGATGAAGTACGCGTCGCCTTGCGGAGTGATGAGAAACTCATGCAGGTCCATCTGCAGACCGTCGCCCGCCTTGACGACGGCCAAAGGGAGGTACTGGTCGGTGTAAACCACGCCTTCGCCGCGGCCGCTGCCGTGGTTCGTGTAGCCCTGCCACCAGGTCAGCACCGGTTGGTCTCCCAGCTGTTGTACGCGGAAGTCCGTGGTGAGGATGTTGCTGGCGATCGGCGTCGGGTCAAACCAGACCAGGTTCCCGTGGCGGTCGAGCACCATCGGCCCATCCTGAACGGGGCCGAACTGCGGCGCGAGGAAAATGTCACCCAAGCCTGCAGGCGCCGTGTTCTTGGTGACCGTGATCGACGCCGGCAGCAAATCAGGGCGCGAATGGAAGTGCTGCACGCCGTGGCGGCCCGCTCGCGCGACCGGCAGCGAAGCAGGCGAGAGCGGTCGGGCCGGGACCGCGATCGTGAACTGAAAGGTGCCGTTGTTACCGCCCAGCACGTTGAGATCGGTCGTCACGGTGACCGTCTCCTTGGGCTTGAACTGCTCCGTCGGCAGAAAGCTCCCGCCCTGTCCGTCGGAGTCCGCCTCGATCTGGCCGGTGTGGACGCCGGTGAGCGAGCCGGTAACCCGAACCGTTCCGATCTCGCCGGCCGGGAGGCCGCGAAAGACGATCTGCGTCGCGGGCAGCGCCGTCCGGGATCCCGGGATCGGGAACACGCTGACCGGGGCTGCCTCGGCGAGCGCGGCACCCGCACGCGACCCGAGGACGACCGTGGCTAGCAGGGCGAGTGCGACACGTCGCGAAACGGACGTCGCGGGGTTCCGGGCGTTCATGGTCCTGACGGGTTGCGGCGGGCGATGTCGGCGACCATCTTCCCCTCGAGCGCGAGTGACTGCCAGTTCTCGGGACCGTCGACGAACAGCGCGAACGCGACCAGCTGGTGGCCGGCGGTGTGGCAATAGCCGGCCAGGTTCGTCACGTTGTCGAGCGTGCCCGTCTTGGCAATGCAGTGGCCCTGCGCGGGCGTCCCGGTCGCGATCGTCGCTACCGTCCCGCTCATTCCCACGGTCGGCAGCGAGGCTGCCAGCACGTCACCGAGCGAGGTGTGCCAGACCGTGCGCAGCAGCGAGACGACTTCGAGTGGGGAGGCACGGTCGGCGCGCGACAGGCCCGAGCCATCCACCACCCTCGGATGCACCCCGTAGGCGCTCCCGAGCACTGACGAGATCACGTTCGCGCCGGCCGCGGTCGTGCCCGCGAGGGCGAAGCGCGCCCCGAGCTGCTTCGCGAGCATCTCGGCGAAGAAGTCGTCGGAGGGCACGTTCATCATCCGCAGCAGAACCGACAGCGGCGGCGAGGAGACGCTCGCGAGCTGTCGGGCACCAGGCGGTGTGCGGCCGGTGCGCGGCGCGGCGAGGGCCCACACGTGATCTGCGCGCAGCGCGACGGCGAGCGCATGCGCAGCGAACGCACCCGGGGTGAGCCGGCTGCTTTGGCCGTGGTCGTAGGTGAGCGCGCTGAGCTCGCCGCCGATGTCGGGCAGGTCGGGCGCAAACCTGCTCGACGGCACGCCGGGCTTGGCGTCGAACAGCGAGGCGTCGCCGATCACGTGGCCGGTGACGCGACGGATGCCGACGCGTGCGAGTTGACCGACGAGCTCGGAGACGTTCGATCCACTGCTGTGCTCCCACATGCGGTTGAAGCTGGTTGAACCGAACGTCGGATCGCCCCCACCCCGGAGGTAGAGGCTGCCATGCCACACCCCCCTCGGACCGAGCCAGCCGCTCCCAATCACGGCGGTTCGGAGCCGTGCACGCGGTCCTAAGTCGTACAGCGCCACGATCGAAGTGAACAGCTTCTCGACCGATGCCGGAGGCCGCTTGGTCGAGGCGCGCAGGGAGAGCACCGGAGTGGCGGTGGTCATGTCGTATACGTAGGCTCCCGAGCGCGGTCCCGCGAGCCTCATCTCGTGGCCGAGCTCGACGCGCAGCTGAGCCATGCCTCCCAGCGCCGTGGGTGCGGCGGGTTTGGGAGCGACGGCTGCCGGGCTCTCAACCGTCGGCGCCTTGGACGCCGCGAGCCTAGTCGGCGAGGGCGCAGCTCGCTTTGACCGATCGCCGACCCCGCAGGCGGCGATGCCGCCCGCCGCGAGCACCAGGATGACGAGCGTCGCCGGCAGGACGCGGACAGGTGCCGCGCGCGCGCGGCAGTCGAGGTCGCGCCGCATCGTCGCCGTAGTGTTGCGTGTGGGGAGGCGGGGTGCGGCACCAGATGCCCGATCTCGAGTCGGCGGCGCGTGTCGGGGCGTCGGTAGCAGGTATCGGATCGGGTGGCGCGCTCCGGTCGCGATCGAGGCGCTGGTAGATTGATTGATCCACGGTGGGCGTAGCTCAGCTGGTAGAGCTCCTGGTTGTGGTCCAGGCGGTCGGGGGTTCGAGTCCCCTCGCTCACCCTCAGTAGAAAGTGGCGATTAGCAGGGCTTGTCAGAGTTGTCGCTGAGCTTCATGCGGTTCGCCAAGCGTCCGTTGTACCACATCGTTGTACCACACGGGCCGCCTACTAATCCCGACCGGCTCGATGACCGCCGCCGCTGATCTGCGAAACGCGAGCGAGTTGTGCTTGCCGCGCGGAGCAGGGCGCGTGGAGTCGCCGACCGAGATGCCCGTAGGGCAACGAAGGCAGGTCTACTTCGGCCGTTGCGAGCCGGCCGAGCGTGGCTCCTCCACGCCTGACTCAGTCACGCGAGCGTCGTGGCCGCATTCTCGACCGGCAGCGTCGACCACGTGGAGGAATCCGCTTGTGGCGCGAGTTGCAGGGCGGGCGGGTGACTTGTCTAGCGGGACCTGCGATCGCGCCCGCGCGAGCGCGGGATCACCGTCAGCCTTGTGACTCATGTGCCCGACGGGTCAGCAAAACCGCCGTCGCGGCCGCTGCGGTGCTGTGCTTGCAAGCATCCGATTCGCGGTTGGCGCTGGGCGACGCTCGTTGGCCGACGAGGCGACAATCCGGATGTGGAGCAGCGGATTGACCGGGTGCGGCTTGCGGATGGCACAGAGGTGGGCTTTGCCGTTGCGGGGCGGGGCCCGGTTCTTGTGTGCGCGCCGGGTTGGGTGTCGCATCTTGAGCTCGGTTGGGCGTTGCCGGTTGAGCGGCGGTTCTACGAGGCGTTGGCCGATGGTCGGAGGCTCGTGCGCTACGACCGCCCGGGGTGTGGGATGTCGGGACATCTTCGCGCCGGGCGCGGATGCTGGTTTCCGCGCATTGTTCGCCGCTCACCAACGTGACTCGGCGTCCGCGGAAACGGCTCGGCGGCTGCTGGCGGCCGGGTATGAGCTCGACGTCTCCGACGATCTGGCTCGGGTCCGGGCTCCGACGGCGGTGATCCACCGTGAGGGCGACAGGGCGGTGCCGCTGGCCGAGGGGCAGCGACTGGCGGCCGGGATCGACGGTGCGAGCATGACGGTGCTGCCGGGGCGTGCGCACGTCCCGTTCGCCGGGGACGTCGACGCGCTTGTCGATGCGATCCGTCAGGGGTTGGGGCTGCCGCCGGTCAAGCGCCGGTTCGAGCCCGCGCATACGCCGCGCCAGATGGAGGTTGCCGCGTTGGTCTCGGAGGGTCTGTCGAACCGGCAGATCGCTGAGCGGCTGGTGATCACCGAGCGTTCGGCGGAGTCGCATGTGGAGCGGATTCGGGGGCGCCTTGACTTCCGGTCCCGCGCGCAGATCGCCGCATGGTACGTCGCCACGCGACCGTAACTGCGGTATTCCCACTGCTGCGCTGGCGAGCCTCGGCACCTAGGGTGTGAGCCGTGAAACGCGCCTTGATCGTGAGCTACTCCGTCGTCGCCTACGCCGCGTTCCTGGCGGTCGTCCTGTGGGCGATCGCGTTCCTCGCTGACCTGCACATCGTCACGGCCGTCGACCGCGGCCCGCGTGATCCGTGGCTGCGGGCGGTGGTGATCGACCTCGCGCTGCTCGGTGCGTTCGCGCTGCACCACTCGGTGATGGCGCGCGACAGCGCCAAGCGGCTGATCACGCGCGTCGTGCCGCCCGCAACCGAGCGCAGCACCTACGTACTCGTCGCCGATGCGCTGCTCGCACTGGTGCTGTGGCAGTGGCGGCCGATCGCCGGCTCGGTCTGGCACGTCAGCGCGCAGCCGTGGCGTGACATCCTGTGGGCCGGCTACGGCCTCGGGTGGCTGACGGCCGTGGCCTCCACGTTCATGGTCGACCACTTCGATCTCGTCGGTCTGCGCCAGGCGGCGAGCCGCCCGGGCGACTATGAACCCCCAACGTTCAAGGTGCGCTGGCTCTACGCCCGCGTTCGCCACCCGCTGATGCTCGGGCTGCTGATCGCGTTCTGGATCACCCCGGACATGACCGCGGGACACCTCCTCTTCGCCCTCGCCGCAACGGGCTACATCGCGATCGGCGTCCAGCTGGAGGAACGCGACCTCCGGCGGGAGCTCCGACAGCGCTATCTCGACTACGCCAGCCAGGTTCCGGCGATCGTTCCCCGGCTCGATCGCCGACGGCCTGACGCATCGCACTTACTGGCGCATCTCCTCGTTCAGCAACACGCCGATGATCTTCATCGCGCTGCCGAGCGGGCGCAGATGGAACGGATCGGCTAAATGGCGGCGGCCTCGATCCTCCGCACGCCGCTGGGGCGCCGTGTCAAGGTCATCGAGCAGGGGACCGGGAGGCCAGTGGTGTTCCTCCACAGCGGGGTGGGCAGCGCCGGCGAGTGGAGGCAGGTCTTCTCGCTCTGGCCGGAGGGCTACCGACTCGTCGCGATCGAGGCGTACCGCGACGGCACCGGCCCGGGCGTGGCCAGGAGCCGGACCCTCGACGATTACGCCGACCAGGTCCACGCCGTCGCCGAGCATGTCGGCGCGTGTGTCCACTTGGTCGGGTTCTCGTGGGGCGGAGCAACCAGCCTGCGCGTGGCCGCTGCGGCGCCCGAGCTCGTGGACTCACTCGCTGTCATCGAGCCTGAGGCATACGCGTTGCTGCGCCCGCAGAACACCGAGGCCTACGCCCAGATCGCTGGCCTACGCGATCGGTGGCGCACGCACGTGCGCGCCGGGCGATGGTACGAGGCCTACGAGGAATTCATCGACTTCTACAACGGACCCGGCTCGTTCGCTCGGTGGCCGGCGCCGCGCCGCGAGACGTTTCTCGCTGTCCAGCAAGCCAAGGGAGACCTATGGGACGTTCTCTTCGACGACCGCCTGCTCAGACTTGACGCGCTGGCAACGATGACCGCGCCGGTCCACGTCATCTGGGGATCGCAGACCTCCGCCGTCGACCACGCGATCTGCGAGGTCATCCGGCGGCCCGTGCCGCACGCGCAGCACACCTTGATCGACGGCGCCGGCCACATGATCCCGCTCACCCACCCCGAGCCGCTTACCCGGGCCCTCCTAACCGGGATCCGAGGCTAGGAAGCCGACGATCGCAGTGGTCACGACTGAGCTCGTGACCTAGTAGAGCGAGGCGTCGCCTGAGGGGACACGACATCGACGGACACAGGCAGTCACGAAGCCGCCGACTCCTGATGCCCGCGCGAACAGTACGCAGGGTCTCGATTTCGCGCGCGGCCGCGCATTTGCTCGTCACGACGCCTTAAACTCTCGCCTCAGCGTCGCCACCGACGGCGAGCTGTTGGCTCGGGGGGCCCGAAGACCTCCCGGTAACGCCGCTTCCGCTCAGCGGCGGCCTCCGGCGTCTCGGCCGCTGGCGCCGGTGGGGCGGCCGGCTCCGGCCGCACCGGCGCCGGGGTGAGTGGAGCGCGGACAGGGGCCGCTAATACCTGCTCGTCACGTGGCGGCGTGGGTCCAAGTGAGCGCTGGCGCGTGCTCACCGGCAGCTCGTCGACATCATCGGCGGCGGTGGAGAGGGCGGCGACCTCCTCGGCGCCCATCTGAACGGCTGCGACGAACGTGGGGCCGCTCAGCCGGACCTTCTTTGCCAGACGGCTGATCCAGTGCGCGACGGAAGCGCTGGCGCAGTGGTAGTGAACGCCTGCGTACCGGCCGGAGAGGATCGCGTCATGCCATGCGTCGAGGATCATCTTCTGGCGGTCCTCGCGTCGGCCACCGCTCTCAGCGATCACTGCGACGGGTGGCTCGGAGCGTTTCATCCAGACCGCCAGGTCGGGCAGGAGATCGGTGTAGCCACGCTCGCAGCGCGCCCGGACAGTCCACCGGTCGGGCTCGACCGCGAGCTCGCGCGCCGAGTTCCACTCGCGGCCTCGATGCTCGACTCGCGCGGCCGACCAGCCGACGAGCACACCGTGCGTGATCGTGGTCGCCCCAGGTGGCGACTTGACCGGGCGCATACCGCCGAGCCCGGCGCCTTCGATGCCGGCGCCGGTGAGCCACACGACGGATCCCTCACCCCATATCCACGGCTCCCGCGCCAGCCAGCCCACCGCCTCGAGCTTTGCAACATGCCGCCGAACGACTCGCTGATCCAGATCCAGCCCGACCCCTACCGCCGGTAGGGACACGACTCCAAGCCTTCCGATGAGTCGTCCTACCCGCAGCGTCCCAGGCCCCGGAACCACTCTCTGACTCACCAAAGAACTCCTGTCCGAGACGTCCCCAGCCCCACGGCCGTCCGCCCCGCCCTCACGAAGACGACACCCCGGTCCACGACTGACAGCTGACTACCCGAACGACCACGTGGAGGGCGGGTAGTCAGCTGCCACCAAGAGGGCCGGTGCCCTGACCGATCCCAGTGCCGGCGGGGCGGACGGCAGTCGATCCCAGTCCGCAGATCGGACCGGAGCAGTCCACGAATTGCGGACCGGTCGGCGGACCGCCGTTCAGACTGCCTCATCGTCATGTCCGCGCGTTTCGGGGGTCTCGCCGAGGAGCAGGTCGGCGATCTCGTGCATGATCGCGCCGAGGTCGCGGTATGCGAGCGCGACCGCGTGCATGATCCAACCTTCCGCGGCGAGGCCCATCCGCTCGACCGCGCGATCGAACTCCTGCCATAGCTTCGGCGGGCCTGGTCGGTCAGCGCCGCGGCGCAGCTCGTACGAGATGAACAGGTCCTGCTGGTCGGTCTGCGGCTGCCAACTGAATCCCGACACGCTCGCCGCGACGCCGAGCGCGCGGGCCCGGCTCTCGGAGGCGATGGCGAGCGCACGCACTCGGTGGGGAAACCCGGGATCTGGCGGAGGGTTGTCGCTCGCCGCCTGGGCGGCGTCCCAGAGTGCGTCGGCCCGCTGGAGCTGCTCGACCATCTCTTCCATGTCGGCTGGGCTGACGCGGTGTCCGTGAATGTCGGCGGTGGACAGTTGTCTCATCGACTGCAGCACCGGTGGCCGGTCCCTGTACCGCGGGTGCGAGCTCCGCGGCGGCCGAGGTCCCACCGGGTGCTGCTCGCGACGGATCATCTCGAGCATCCGATCGAGGTCGGAGCGGCGGATCAGCAGCTTTCGCTGTCCGGCGCGCTTTGCCGGGAGCGTCCCCTTCGAAATCCATAGCCTGACGGTTGCGGGGTTGACGCGGAGCTCGTCGGCGATCTCGGCAACGGTCAGCCATGGATCGTCATCGACGTCGTCGTGGTCGAGATCGTCGGACAAGGTGGCTCGCTAGCTCAATCTGCCTATCACAATCAGCAGGATTGCGATATCGTAGCTCACCCGTCGAAGTCATGCCGTCGAACAGCGTCATCACGATCGTGCAAGAGCCGGACATCGTCGACTCACCGGACCCGGACCCATGGGCGAATCGTTGCTGACGGCCGTCCAGGTCGCCGAGATGCCCGCGGTCCCGAAGACGCGGGTGTGGTCCATGAGCCGGCGTGGGGAGATCCCGACCGTCCGGATTGGGGCCCGCGAGGTGTGCTGTCGACCCGAGGACATCGAGAAGTGGATCGCGCGCCGAACGACGTCGCGGCCGCGCGGCACTCAATCCTGACCGCTTGATCCGGAGAATGCCCGCGTGCCGCGAATAAGTGCCTTCTACGGGATCGTGATCTGGATGTACCACGACGAGATCCATCACCTCGGCCGGCCTCACTTCCATGCACGCTACGGCGGCGACGAGGCATCGCTCACGATCGAGACCGTCGAGGTTCTAGCGGGCGAGCTTCCGCCACGTGCGTTGCGGCTCGTCAGGGATTGGGCCTCAAACCATCAGGAAGAGCTTCGGGAGAACTGGGATCGCGCTCGCCGGCATGAGCCGCTGCGCCGGATTGAGCCGCTTCGCTGAAGCTCTACGATTTGTCTCATGCGAAGCACACCGCTACTAATCGAGGCCACGGCGCAAGATGGCTACGTGGTTAGCGTCCGTTTCGAGGACGGGACCGCGGGCGACATCGACCTGTCATACCTCGCGGAGAACGGTGGCGTGTTCGAGCCGCTCAAGGACCCCGAGTACTTCCGTCGGCTGCGGGCGGACGAGGAGGCCGGCACGATCGTTTGGCCGAACGACGCGGACATCGCCCCAGAGACGCTTTACGCGCATGCGAGGCGTGTCGCAACAACTGCGGCCTAGCTCCCTTCGCTCCATGACCGGGAACCCCACCTCGAAGGCGCCCGACAGCCCAATCGGACGAACCGCGGTCCAAGCCGCCAGCGAGCGCGCTACGCGCAGCGAGGAGTATCGAGCGGCGCGCGATGAGTACAATCGCATCCGCGAGCTGCGCAAGACCAACCCGGTCGCCGCACGCCTGGCTGAGCGGCGCTACGAGCTGGGCTGACCGAGCCGGCTGGCGTCGCGCTGAGTCACTGGGGCGGCGGGGCGGAAGGCTTCCTCGACCCATTCGGCTTCCCGCTCACTCGGCGCGTAGTCGGCGTAGATCAGGGTCGTCTTGAAGTCGCGGTGGCCCATCAACTCCTGGAGGACGCGCATCGGCATCCCCTGAGCCGCCATCCGGGTGCCGAAGGTGTGCCTCAGGTCATGAAACCGAACGGCGCGAACCTCCGCACGGGCGAGCGCGGCCTTGAAGCGCTTGAGCAGCTTGGATCGGTCGATCGGGTTGCCAGTCGCTGGGTGAGCAAACACGAGATCGTCGTCCTTCTTGTACAGCGACTCCTGGGAGAGGAGCTCCAGCTCGGTGGCGACGCGGCTGGCGAGCCGAACGCTTCGGGACGAGCGCTTAGATTTGGGCGTACCGAACTCGCCACGAACGAAGTTGCGCCGCACGCGGATTCGTCGTGCGGTCCAGTCGACGTCGCGCCAGCGCAGGGCGAACAGCTCGCCCTGGCGCATCCCCGTCATCGCCGCAGTCAGATACATCACGCGCTCGACCCGGCCGAGCCGGTCGTCCGGGACCGCTCGCAACAACGCCTCGACCTCCTCCGTCTCCAGGAAGTGGACATCGGGGTCCGTCTCGGCAAGCGCCGGCTTCTCGACGCGCTTGACCGGGTTCTCGCCCATCCAGCCCTCGTCGATCGCGAGCTCGATCAGCGAGTGGAGCGTCCCAAGCGCGTTCGCACGCGACTTCGGCGCGAGGCCCTTGCGCTCGAGTGCCGCCGCGAAAGCGCGGGCGTCATTGCGGCTGATCTCGCCGACAGGCGTTGGGCCAAAGAAGTCGACGATGTGGATCCGCAGCCAGTAGGAGTAGGCCTCGATCGTCGACGGCTTGCGGCCGGCGGCGCGCTTGGCGGCGATCAGCGCCTCGCCGACCTGGGCGAGCGGCCGTCGCCGCTCCTCCGCCGCCCGCTTCGCCTCTGCCGCGCGTTCGTCGGCCCGCTCGATCGCCACCTGTTCGCGCAGTTTGCCGAGGGCCACCTCGGCCTCGGCTCGGGTCCGGCCGTCCGGGTGCTGCTTGGAATGGACGAACCCGAGCCCGCGCTGGACCTGGCGGCCGCCGTCGCGCCACTTCGCGATCCACGTGTCGCCGTTGGGTCCGGCGCGCTTGACGAGCGTCCCGGTGCCGTACCGGGCGCCGCGCTGCGTGCGCGCCACTGCTGTTCGCTTTGCGTCTGAAGCCGGCATCTCGTTGTACCACCCTCGACCGTGTCCTCCCGTGTGAACAGGGCGCCGTTGCCCGCCATGGCGTCGCCGACGAGGCGTTCGTACGGTTGTTCTTTGTCCGGTTGGGTATCGAGCAGCAGGAGCTCACGCTGGTCGCCGAGAAACTCCTCGCCAGCGCGCTTGACGCGGGCGGCGAGGGCGATGGCGGTGTCGGGCGCAAGCTGGAAGCTGAGGTAATTCGCCAGGCCGGTCGCCGGCCAGGAGTCGGCGAACAGCTGCTGCGGTGGTGGCTTCAGCTCAACCAAGATCTCGGACAGCGTCTTGGACATGCATTTTCCGGAGCGCAGGTACCACGGTACCCCCGCCCAGGCGGTCGTCGATCCCGTTCTCACCACCCACCACCACGCGCACCCTTACCAGCCGGGCACCTGGGGCCCGAAGAAAGCCGACGAACTGATTGCCCCCGACGGCCGCTGGCACAACCTCGCGCTGGGAGACGCGGCGTCCGAGCAGTCGAGTTAGCCCGACTCGAGAATCGCGTCGTAGCCCCCGCCGTTGGCGGGGATAGCGTGGGCGTCGATTTGGTAGCTGCTTGGGGTGGGCGCTGGCGCAGCTTCGAGTGAGCGACCGCTCACGCGGCCGCGGCGTGCCATTGCGGGAGCGCGAGTGCTCTGTTAGCGTCGCTGTGCAGGGGCTTCGGAGTCTCACGCCGTCGACGGTGGGGGTCCCTCGAGCCCTCAGTCGACGACCCGAGAGGAGACTCCGTGAATCCGAATAAGGCGCTGTGGGAGAAGGGCGATTTCACGCGTATCGCAACGTCGATGAGGGAGAGCGGCGAGGCGCTCGTCGCTACGTTGGGGATCACCGAAGGGCTCGAGGTGCTGGACCTCGGGTGTGGCGATGGAACCACGGCCGTGCCGGAGGCGAGGCTCGGGGCAAACGTGCTAGGTGTCGACATTGCCCGCAACCTGGTCCAGGCCGGCAACGCGCGCGCCCAGCAGCTCGGCCTCGCGAGCTGCCGCTTCCAGGAAGGCGACGCGACGGACTTGCACGACCTCGAGGACGATCGCTTCGATCTTGTAGTGAGCATCTTCGGAGCGATGTTCGCCCCGAGGCCGTTTGACGTGGCGAAGGAAATGGTCCGCGTGACACGACCCGGCGGCCGGATCGTCATGGGGAACTGGATACCCAACGACCCGACGCTGGTCGCCCAGATCCTCAAGATCAGCGCCGCGTACTCGCCACCTCCACCAGAGGGATTCGTCAGCCCGATGACCTGGGGGGTTGAAGAGAACGTGATCGAGCGATTCGCCGCCGCGGGCGTATCCGCGGACAGCGTCTCCTTCGATCGGGACACGTACACGTTCGACTTTTCGGCCCCGCCTTCGGTGCTTGTCGGCGAGTTTCGGATGTACTACGGACCGACGATCAACGCGTTCGACGCCGCCGCCGCTAACGGCCGCGAGGTCGAGCTGCAGGCCGAGCTGGAAGCCCTGTTCGAAGGACAAAACGCGAGTGGGTCCGAGGATGTCACCTCGATTCCGGCAACCTATCTCCGCGTGACGGTCGCGGTATGAGCGACGGGATGCAGCAACGAGCATCGGGCCCCGCGCTCCTCCGGGCACGTACTGGCGGTGGCGGGGGCCACACGGATGCTCGGCATACCGTTCAGACCGTCCTGACGGAGAGCAGATGATCTGACAGTTACGACCCGGAGCGCCTTCAGTCCGACGATTGAGGCGTGAAGCGGCATGACCGATCTCTCGCGCTGGCAAGCGAGGGATTGGTCACGAGACCTCTGCGGTTGCGACGACCATCTCGGGCGTCACGCCGAGTGCTGCTCGGCGCGGCAAGCGCACCGCCGGGACGACCGATTCGATGCCGTGACACAGCCGGGCGCGCTCGTGGCGAGCCTCGGGACTGTGCGCGCTGACGCCACTGCGCCCTGCTTCCTTGATTCCGCGGGTATCGCGCCGCAGCCTCCGAGCGCGGGCCGGACCGCCAACCGCGACATCGCCGGCGCCCGCCCCGAGCGGGCGCCGGCGGCCATCACCGGATCAACCGGCGCCCGTATTGCCCGCGTTGCCCGAGCCGGTGTACCCCGGGTTGCCGGCGGTGCACATGATCAGGACCCAGGTGCCCGGGGCGACGCTCTCAGAGATCGAGTAGCCCGGGCCCGAACTGGACCCGGCCATCTGGACCCACTCGCCCTTCCACCCCGGCGGGATCGACGAACAGTTCGGGATCGAGGACAAGTCCTCACCGGCGGCCATCGCCCGTTTGCCGATCCTTTCGATCCCCATCGCGGTGAGCTTGCGGTTCACCTCGGAGATCGATGTCCTGCGGTTGATCTTCACCGAAACCGACCCGTCATGGTGGCGGGTTACGGCAAACGCCGGCGGCGTACTGGTCGTCGCACCGACCGCGAGCACGGCTGCCGTGGCGATCGCCGCCAGGCCCGTGGTGCTCGCGGCCGCGAGTCGGAAGGCGCGACGGCGGGATCGACGCGGAGCTGGGGAGAGGTCGTGGGCGGCGGCGGTGAGCTGCCGGCCGATACGTTCGAGGTGCGGGGGGAGGCTGGTGTTGGTCATCGGGAGGCTCCTAGTCGGGTGGAGAGGGTTTTCAGGGCGCGCGACACGCGGATTCGAGCGTTGTGCTCGGTGGTGCCCATCAGGGCGGCTGCCTCGTCGTAGTCCATCTCGTCGACCACGCGCAGCTGCAGGGCTTGGCGTTGGGTGTCGGGCAGGGTGTTCAGAGCCTGGGTTAGCTCGGGCGTCTGGATCGCAGCGTCGATCTGGGACTCGATCTCAGCGAGCTCATCGGGGTCGTGGTCGAGCTGGATACCGAGCTTCTGGCAGGTCGCGAGTTCGACCCGTCCGCGGCGGTGGTATCGGCGTACCAAGTTGCGGGCGATCCCGTACAACCAGCCGCGCGCTGACTCGTCGGTCGCGCCACGGAACCGGTCGAGGCTGACCAGCGCCTGCGCGAAGGTCTCCGCAGTGAGATCGGCCGCGGTGACCATATCGGGCGTCTGAGCCCGGATCCAGCGCTCGACCGCGACCGCGTGGCGACGGTAGAAATCGCCGAACGCGTCGGGATCGCTGCGCGCTGCGCGCAGCAGTTCGATGTCGCTGTCGACCAGCTCGAATTCGTTCATTACTCAGGGAGTGCCAGCTGGCGCAGAACTGTGACACCCACCTGCGCCGTGTGCCGGTGGTTCGCCCGTGGCTACGCCGTCCTCTCGCGTGTGGGCGTGGCCAGAGCGAGCTGCCAGGCGGTTCGCTCACCCACGACGTTGGCACCGGCGTGGCCGCTCGAGGCGTGGACCGGCACCGACGGTCGCCGCCGAGACCTCATAGGTCATCCTGTTGTTGCCTTGACCGCCGCGGGTATGTCGCGCACGTCCGCAACGCACGTTGCGCGTTCGGCGATGAAAGCGGATTGTCGACAGGGCCGATCTGGCTGCCGCTGGTTTCCAACACCGGAAGCCAGCCCGCGGTCGTGACGAGCGTTCCTCCGTTTGCCGCATCGCAGCAGGAGCGTCGACCGACGGGTGATGCGTTGGGGCTGCCCCGTGGGTCTCGCCAGCCTGCGCGTCATCGCTCTCTGCCTGACTGGACAGCAGAGGCGCCTCTCGGATTTTGATCACGCTCGCGCGCGCTTAGAATTCGTTCCTATTCGCCTAATCGGTCGCGTTTTGATCAAGGACCTGAAGCGCAAATGGCCCACTCACGGGCGAGGCGATGAGACGCTCTCGATCCGAAGCACGACAGCAGAGAATTTCGAACTGCCGGTCCAGGTGTCCCGGGCTGGTGTTCAACGCCTGCGCTTCGGGACGCTTTCAATTGTCTGATCTACAAGACTTCCTAGGTCTTGCAGCGGTTGACACGCGGCGCACTTGGAACTCGCGCCGGATGTCCGTAGCTGGCCCTGAACGTGGACGCAGGCCGGTTCCGGCCGGGGGCCGCGGGCGACGCTGACCCGCTCGGACTCTGCCAGCAGCGTTCGCGCGGAGTCCGTGTCGGTCGCCGTCTGCTTCGCGAGCCCGAACCAAGGATAGGCGTACTTGAGCAGCACGATCCCCCCGCTGCGCGCGGGCGCGTCGAAGCGCCCGACCACGGAATCGAACGGGTCGCCAACCCGGTTGGGGGGTCGAGCCGCTCAAGCCCTCGTAGCAGGTATGCCTGCTGGCGTTGCCAGGGCGAAGCACGCACCCGCCCGTTCGACGACGATCTCCACCGGGACCCTGTAACAAATCCCGGGCGCGGTGCACGGCGCCGGTGTCAGGTCATCGCGCCACCAGACCACGCGTCCGTCTCGCAGCCCGAGCACCCGTGCTCGGTGGCCGCCCAGCCGCTCGGAACGACCCCGGTCCCCAGCTCCAGCTCAAGAACGAGGTCCGGCCGTCTGCGTCGCGCATCGCGACATAGCCTGTCTGTGTGTACGAGACGGCGCGCACGCTGCTACTGCCCTGAGCGGCAACCGCCAGGGGTTGCGGTTGCGCGCGCGCAGCAGCGCGCCTACTCGAAGGACTTAGACCTTCTCCTTCTCGGTGGCCGTGATTTTCTTCGTGCCGTGACATCTGAAGCCGAGGTCAGTATCGCCTGGGGCGCTGTTCGCAAAGGTGCCGAGCACCTCGTGCGAGCGCTTGCATGACACGCCGGATGCCTTGATATGGGTAAAGGTTTCCACAACCTCCGCAGCGCCGCCTTTGTAGCTCGTGCAGCTTGCCGTTGGGCTCTTTGCCAACGCCCACGGGGCCACGGCTGCGCTCGCCAGGCGAACCACGAGCAAGCCAAAGAGACTGTTGTGCCGGATGCTCTTGTTAATGCTCCGGATGCGGACCGCTGTCATCTGTGGCAACGCAACCAGAACATGCCCTAGGCGACCGGCGCGGAGGGTCCTCGAAAGGGCCTGACCCGCGAATGTTGCAGCGCAGGCTCTGCGGTGAGATGATCGCCCAATCCCGGCCGGGACCATTCGCGCACAGCGCTTGATCAGCAAGGGGACGGAGATGTTGCCGACTAGCTCGAAGGTTTCTCCCGTCAGACGATGCCGGTCTGTCGCGGCGTTTGTAGCAGCTGGATTGGTTGGATTGGCTGTGAGCGTTCCAAGCGCATCCGCGGTTCAGGTCACGCGCTGGAATGCGGTCAGGATCCAGGCGCCGGCCGGCGTTGTGGGTGCCGACTCGTTCGGTGAGCTGTTCGGGAACATGGCGTGCGTCTCAGCCTTTGATTGCTGGTCGGCCGGGACAGGAGTGAATAAGTCCGGGCACGACGTGCCGTTCATCGAGCATTGGAACGGCAGCCGCTTCCGGTTGGTCAAGACCCCGGTCGGCAAGGCGTTTCTCCAAGGGCTCGCGTGTGTGACAGCCCGGGATTGCTGGCTGGCTGGCGGCGCTGGGTCTAACCCGCCCCTCGACGTGTACCCTCCGCAGCTCGGGCACTTTTCCCCGTTGATGGAGCATTGGAACGGGAAGAAGTGGGCCAACGCCCGGGTTCCCAACCCGCCCGGCGTGGATAACGAGCTCGCAGACGTCTCGTGTGTATCGAGCTCGAGCTGTTACGCGGTCGGGTGGACATCGACCTCCACCAGCGCAAAGACGCTGATCGAGCACTGGACCGGAACGAAATGGACGGTCGTTTCAAACGCGGCCACTGGGGGACAGACGTTCGCGCGTCTGGATGGGATCGACTGCGTGCCGCACTCGGTGTGCACCGTGGTCGGCCAGGAGCAGGCGACCAACGCCTCGCCGCCACAGGTGTTCGGCGAGCGCGGCACCAAGGCGAAATGGTTGGCTGTTTCAATGCCGAGCCCGCCAGCGCCAAACAACAGCACCTCGCTGTACGGCATGTCCTGCCCCGCCGCGAACGACTGCCTGGCCACCGGGTCGGCCTACTACTGGCCCTCACAGGGATACAACCCTGGCGAGCCGATGGCCGAGCACTGGAACGGCAAGCAGTGGTCTTTGATCTCCCCCACGCTGAGCGAACCGGCCACGGGTGGGAACGTGCCGGTGACACGTCTGAGCGATGTCGCCTGTGCGTCCACCACGCTGTGCTGGGCGGTCGGCGCCACCGCGGGAATCACGGGTCACTCCCCGGCCGTGACCGCCAGCTGGGACGGCTCGCAGTTCACGCTGGGCGATAACGACAGTCCCGATACGCAAGATCAGCTCGGCGCGGTCGACTGCGTGAGCGCAACGCATTGCTTCGCGGTCGGGTACGGCGGAAATGGCAGTGGGGCAGTGCACCCGATCGCGGAGAAGCTCAGCGTGCTCAGCTGTCCGCGCTGCAGGCTCGCGCACACGGCACTCGCCAACGGCCCGAAGCCCGGCCGCACCTATCGCGGTACCTTGGGCGACTACCTGAACAACGCGCCGCGCTGGACCAGGGAGGTAAAGGGCAAGGTGTCGTTCAAGACGTCGAAGGATGGCACGAGAGTCCTCGATTTCCACGGTAGCTACTTCTACTACTGCGGTGCTGGGACGGGCGCGGTCACCGCAAACGCGCTAAAGATTGGCGTGAGCGGCAAGTTCTACGGCACTGACAGCAAGATCGAGCGCGAGTCGACCGGCAAGGTCGTGGGAACCAACTACTACATGCTGTCTGGACAGTTCGTGGATGACGGCGACGCGGCGCGCGTCTCCTACCTGGACGACTTCGTGTACGCCGGCAAGAAGCTCACGAACCCCTATTCGACCACCTTCCACACAGCTGCGACTAGCTGCGAGAGCTGGGTGCACGGCACCGTCGCCGTGAAGTAGCCGCACGCACGAGATTGGGACCCGCGCTGACCCCACCCACCTACGGCGGTCCCGTGCCGTACAGGGACGCCGGCGATCAGTATCAACGATTGGTCAGGATCTGTCGCTTTGCCGATAACGGCGTCAAAGCCGATTTCTCAGGCGTCCAGTGCACGAGATCGATAAGTTGTAAGCACTGTTACCAATCCGCTAGGAGCGCTCGATCCTTGACCCTAGGGTGTTCCTATGAACACGAAATCGCATCAATCCAGCAGTCGCATAAGCAGCCGGTCAACTCCTGCTATCAGCCTTCCAAGGCGCGGGCACGCCGGCACGATCAGCCCGACTTCAGTGGAAAATCATGAGGCCGTGGGTCGGTTCGATGAGGGAATGAGAACGCTCCAGATGGACCGCCGCGTCGGACGGTTCGATGACGGGATGAGAACGCTCCAGATGGACCGCCGCGTCGGACGGTTCGATGACGGGATAAGAACGCTCCGGGTCGACAGTCGCGTCGGACGGTTCGATGACGGGATGGCAAAGCAGTCAGTCGAGCGCGGCCAGGATGGCAACCACCGTGATGGCGGCAACCACCGTGATGGCGCGATTGACGAGCATCTCCTGGCGGCGTGACCTGCTCAGATCCAAGGGCCGTCTCCGAGGCCGTGACCCGGCTGGGCCGAGACCAATTTGGTTGATGTCGGTGAGATCTCCAGCGACTTGTCTGGCCTCGAGTCCTAGGGTGATCGGGTCTGCGAGACACAGCCGGTCTGGCAGAGTTGTGGTTGTGAGCGCCGACCGGGATTCCTCTTTCCGCGTGTGCCACGTCCTGGGTGAGGATGTCGACTTGGCCGAGGCGATTCCTTCGGCGAGGCGACGGCAGGCGATCGGCGAGTGCATCGCACGGAGCACGCCAATCCCCCTGGGACGCTGGACCGGCCATCGACCAGACATTCGTGACGGGATCGGCCTGCTCGTGCTTGAAGGGTTGCTGATCCGCCGCGTCGGTATCGATGGACGCTTCGGCGCCGAGCTACTCGGAGAGGGTGACCTGCTTCGGCCTTGGCAGGGTCAGGACGTGCCGCCGACGCTGCCGCGCATTACCGGCTGGCGCGTGCTCCGGCCGACCCGTGTCGCAGTGCTCGACGCCGTCGCCGCACAGCGGTTCGCACGCTACCCGGAGCTGACCGGCAGACTCATCGGGAGGGCGCTCGAGCGCTCGCGCAACCTCGCCGTGAACATGGCGATCGTCCACCAGCCTCGCGTTGATGTCCGCCTCCACATGCTGTTCTGGCATCTCGCGGACCGCTGGGGGCGCGTACGCGGCGATGGGATCGTCGTGCCGGTGCGCCTCACACACGCCGTCCTCGCCGACCTCGTCGCGGCCCAGCGCCCCACCGTGTCCGGCTCGCTATCCGAGCTCGCCGAACGCGGAGTCGTACGCCCGATCGATTCAGACTGGCTGCTGTCAGGCGAACCGCCTGGGGAGTTGCTCGAGCTGCAGGATGTAGCCGTCGCGCTGCCCGACGATCCCGGCTCGGGCGACCAGAGATCGCATGCACCGTTCGAGACACCGCCGACCTGACACGGAGCGCTGCGCGAAGACGATCCCTTTCGCGTCTGAAATCACGGTCCAGCAACGAGCCGTGCCGCAGGCGGTGATGATGTCGCGTTATCAGCCCGTCTACCGTGCTCCGAGCGACGTGCTCTCAGGCGGGGTCAGAGTCGCGGTAGAAGTCGGCGGGCAGTTGCTCGATCGTCGCGGTCTTCACCGCGGCCCAGAGCGCACGCCGAAAGCCACCTTCGTGCGATCTCGGTGCCCCCGCCGTCCTCTTCAGTCCTCTCGGCGCAGGATGCCGGACGGCCGCAGGGCGTGCGCCAGACGCCTCAGCTCGGCTTGGATCACGGCGTCATCATGCCGTGAGGTCGCACTCCGATAGGGGTTTGCCGACATCGCCCGCTCTGTCACCGGCCGGCCGCGCTCGAGTTCGTTGGGGACTGTCATTGGCGTGGTGCTCGTGATCGGATTGTCGAAGAGCGGCAGCGGCGGCGGCGGCGCGCCGTTGCCTCTCGCTGGTCCTGGCCGCAGCGCAGGCGGGCGGGCGGTCGGATGGGCCGTTGATTTCACGGGGCCGCGTCTGCGTCGCGGCGGCCTCGATGATGCCAGTAGTCGAAGACCTTCTTATGGGCGAGATCTCCGGTCGCGCCGAAGAACACCGAGCGCGTCAGACGGCCAAGCGCATCCAGCCGCGTGCCCATCTGAGCTCTCACTGCGTACGTTCGTCGGACGATCAGCGTGGCGATTGACGACCGGGTGGACGGCCGCTAGCTCCGTGCTGCGGGACGCCGTGAACGCTTGCTATGCAGCGCGATCCACGAGTGCGAGATCTAGGCTTGCTTTGCGACTACGGGTGGGTGGGCGAGCGGCGGCGTGAGATCGGGCGGGGTGTCGTGCTTGACCGGATCGAGGATCTGGTAGGCGAGTAGTTTCACGCGGTCGGTGAGGAGGAACCATGCGAATGCGTAGCCCCAGACGAGGAGCGCGTATTCCCAGGGGAGCGCGGTGACGAAGATGCCCCCGATGGAGATGATGGTGGCGATGATCTCGGCGGCGGTCACGGCGATCACGAGGCCTCGTGCCGGGCGGATCGACCAGAACGGGCCGCGGGTGCGGGTGAGGTAGATGGTCATTGTTCCGGCGACGGACAGCATCAGATACATCAGTGTTTGTAGCTCCGGTCGGTCGAGCTTTATGACTTTGTCGCCGAGGTAGAACAGTCCGAACGCGGCGATCGGGCCGACGGTGCCGAGGACTGTGGCGATCCCGAGCACGAGCCGCATGTTCCACGTCTCGGGCTCGTGCTTGTAGCGGACGTTGTCGTACGCGATCGAGAGGATCGCGCCGTCGTTGAGCAGCGCGAGGAGAACGATCATGATCGCGGTCACCGGGAAGAAGTTGAACAGGAGGATCGCGAGGGTCACGAAGAGGAGCACGCGGAGGGTCTCGGCGATGCGGTAGATCGCGTAGCTGTTCATCCGTTGGACGATGCGGCGGCTTTCCTTGATCGCGTCGATGATCACCGACAGTCCGGGTGTCATCAGGACGATCGAGGCGGCGGCGCGTGCGGCGTCGGTCGCGCCCGATACCGCGATCCCGCAGTCGGCCTTCTTGAGCGCCGGGGCGTCGTTGACGCCGTCTCCGGTCATGCCGACGATGTGCCCTTCTTTTTGCAGGACGTCCACGATGTGGAACTTGTGCTCCGGGAAGACCTGCGCGAAGCCGTCGGCGCTCTCGATCGATGCCGTGACGGCTTTCGTCTCTTGACGTTTGGCGTCGCCGAGACCGCCGGCGTCGAGGATGTTCGCTCCCAGCCCGAGCTTCTTGGCGGTTTCCTGGGCGATCGCGAGCGCGTCGCCGGTGACCATCTTGACCGTCACGCCGAGGTCTCGGGCGGTGGCGAGCGTCGCTTTCGCGTCTTCTCGTGGCGGGTCAAAGAGTGGCAGTACCCCTACGAGCTGCCACGGGCCTTCGCCTTCGGCACGGGCGACGCCCAGAGACCGAAAGCCGCGGGCCGCGAATTCGTTGACCGCGGTGTCGACGCTGCTCTTGACCTCACCGGCGTTCCCGGACAGCTCGAGGATCACCTGCGGCGCGCCCTTGGTCACCTTGAACGCGGTCCCGTCTGGCGCTGTGACGGTCGCCTCGGTGCGTTTACCGACCGGGTCGAACGGCTGGAAATGGATGACGTGATATGCCTTCAGTCCGTCCGGGTTCTTGACGCCGTGCAGGACCGCCAGATCGATCGTGTCGTCGTCGTCGGCGCGTGACGCCAAGGCCGCGTCGAGGATGACCTGCTCGCTGGCGGTGTCGTTCACGCTGAACGGGTCGCCGAGCGTGAGTTTGTTCTGGGTCAGGGTGCCGGTCTTGTCCGAGCACAGCACGTCGACGCCCGCGAGCTCTTCGATCGCGACGAGCCGGCTGACGATCGCGTTCTTCTTCGCGAGCAGGCGCGCGCCGACCGCCATCGTCACCGAAAGCACTGTCGGCATCGCGACCGGGATCGCCGCGACGGTCAGCACCAGCGCGAACTGGAGCGTGGTCAAGAGCGGGTCGCCACGGACGATCGAGATCGCGACGATCACCGCAACGAGGGCGAGCGCGAGGACGATCAGGTAGGTGCCGATCTTCAGTACCGCGCGCTGGAAGTGGCTGACGGTGTGTGCCTCGGCGACGAGCTGCGCGGTTTTACCGAAGTAGGTGTTCGTGCCGGTGGCGTAGACCAGCGCGCCGATCTCGCCCTGGCGGATGATCGAACCGGAGAACACCGCCTCGCCGGATTTCTTTGCCGCTGGGAGCGATTCGCCTGTCAGCGCGGACTGGTCGACCTCCACCGGGTCGCCTTCGAGCAAGCGCGCATCTGCGGGGACGATGTCGCCCATCCGCATCCGGATGACGTCTCCGGGCACCAGCTCGCGCGCGGGCGGGGTGACCCACTGTCCGTCGCGCAGGACGCGCGCCTTGATCGCCAGCTGCGCCTTCAACGCGGCGATCGCCTTGCCGGCCTGGTGCTCTTCGGAGAACCCCACTGCTGCGTTCGCGACGAGCAGGAGAAGGATGATGAAGAAATCCGCCCAGTGCCCGAGCGCGGCCGAGAGAATCACCGCCGCTTCGATCATCCACGGGATCGGACCCCAGAAGTACGCGAGCAGCGCCCGCAGCGAACTGGTCGTCTCCTCTGCGATCTCATTCGGTCCGTACCGCGCGAGGCGCTCCCGCGCGTCGACGCTGGTCAGGCCTTCCGCCGAGAACCCCAGCTGCTTCTTGACGTCTGCCAGCGGAACCGATTTCAGATCGTTGCTCTGATCCGGCGAGGATCCGCTGCTCGCGTCAGGAGCCTCGGGGTCGGACTCCCGACCGTCGGGGCGCTTCCCGTTAGCGTGCGGCAGGTGTCGTGACTTTGGGGCTACCTGGGCCATGCCCGTTCCCTTCGGCCGGCGGGTCATGTTCACCGTGGAGGACGGGTCGCCCGTGCTCGGGCTCGCCCCATTTCCAGTTCTCGATCTCTGGCATGTCTTGCCCGTGCTTGTCGATGTACTGGTTGTGCTCGATCAGCTTGTCGCACACCATCTGCTTCAGATAAGAGCCCCCGGCGCCTAGCTGAGGGAGGCGATCGACCACGTCCTGCACGAGGTGGAAACGGTCTAACCCGTTTTGGACCCTCATGTCAAACGGTGTCGTAATCGTTCCCTCTTCGTTGTAGCCCCGGACATGCAGGTTGCGGTTGAGCCGACGGTAGGTCAGGCGATGAACCAACCATGGGTAGCCGTGGAAGCCAAAGATGATCGGCTTGTCCTTCGTGAACAGCGAGTCGTAATCGGTGTCGCTGAGACCGTGCGGGTGCTCTGAGCTGGGCTGCAGCTTCATCAGATCGACGACGTTGATGACCCTGATCCTCAGGTCGGGGAGATGCTCGCGGAGGATCGACACGGCAGCCAAGATCTCGAGCGTCGGCGTGTCTCCGCAGCACGCCATCACGACGTCGGGATCGGCGCCTTGATCGTTGCTGGCCCACTCCCAGATGCCGATTCCCTCCGTGCAATGCACCGCTGCCGCATCGATGCTCAGCCATTGCGGCAGTGCGTGCTTTCCCGCGACGACGACGTTCACGTAGTGCCGGCTGCGCAGGCAATGATCAACGACCGACAGCAGACAGTTCGCGTCGGGTGGGAGGTAGACGCGGACGATGTCGGCCTTCTTGTTGACGACATGGTCGAGGAACCCAGGGTCCTGGTGCGTGAAGCCGTTGTGGTCCTGCTGCCAGACGTGCGATGAGAGGAGATAGGTCAGCGATGCGATCTTCCGCCGCCACGGCAGCTCTGAGGTGACCTTCAGCCACTTCGCGTGCTGGTTGAACATCGAATCGATGATGTGAATGAACGCCTCGTAGCAGTTGAACAACCCATGCCGACCGGTCAGCAGATACCCCTCGAGCCAACCCTCGCACTGGTGCTCTGAGAGCATCGAATCCAGCACCCGGCCCGACGGGGCGAGAAACTCGTCGTTCTCGGTCACCGGCGCCTCCCATTGGCGATCGGTGACTTCGAACACCGCCCCGAGGAGATTCGAGAGCGTCTCATCCGGACCGAAGATCCGAAAATTACGCTGCTCCCCGTTCAGCTTTGCGACGTCACGCAGGAACCCGCCGAGAACGAGCGTGTCCTGTGCGTCGACGGCGCCCGGAGAAGGAATCTCCACCGCGTGAGCGTGGAAGTCGGGCATCCGCAGATCGCTCAGCAGCAAGCCGCCATTGGTGTGGGGATTGGCCCCCATCCGCCGGTCGCCTTTGGGCGCCAGTTCGGCCAATTGCGCGATCAGCCGGCCGTCCTCGTCGAACAGCTCCTCTGGCCGGTAGCTCCTCATCCAGCTCTCGAGATGCGCCAGATGTCCCGGATGCTCGCCGTCCACCAGCAACGGCACCTGGTGCGCGCGGAACGTGCCCTCGACCGGCACCCCATCGACGACCTTCGGTCCCGTCCAGCCCTTAGGTGATCGTAAGACGATCATCGGCCACCGCGGCCGCGTAGCGTCGTCGTGCTCGCGTGCGTGGCGCTGGATCTCGCGAATCTCCTCGGCGACCGCTTCCAACGTCCCGGCCATCAGCTGATGCATCACCTCGGGCTGATCTCCCTCCACGAAATGCGGTGTCCACCCGCATCCCCGGATGAACTGCTCAAGCTCCTCGTGCTCGATCCGCGCCAGAACCGTCGGATTGCTGATCTTGTAGCCGTTCAGATGCAGGATCGGCAGCACAACGCCGTCGGTAATCGGGTTCAGGAACTTATTCGAATGCCAAGCGGTCGCCAGCGGTCCCGTCTCGGCCTCGCCGTCACCGATCACACACGCGACGACCAGACCAGGATTGTCAAACGCGGCGCCGAAGGCGTGGCTGAGCGAGTAGCCCAGCTCGCCACCCTCGTGAATCGAGCCAGGCGTGCTCGGGGCGACATGGCTGGAGATCCCGCCGGGAAACGAGAACTGCGTGAACAGCCGCTTCAACCCGGCCTCGTCCTGGCTGATCTCCGGATACACCTCGCTATACGTCCCCTCGAGATACGTATTGCCGACCAGTGCCGGGCCGCCATGACCAGGACCGGCGACGTAGAACATGTCCAGATCGTGCCGTTTGATCAACCGGTTCAGATGCGCGTAGATGAAGTTCTGACCCGGCGTCGTCCCCCAATGCCCGACCACCAGCGGCTTCACGTCCGAAAGCTCCAGCGGCCGCTTCAACAACGGGTTGTCTTAGAGGTAGATCTGGCCGACCGACAGATAATTCGCGGCGCGCCAGTACGCGTCCATCTTCGCGAGCAAGTCCGGGGAAAGCACATCGGGCACAACGACCTCCAGGAGTAGCGGACCCTAGGAAGTCAGGCCGTGCTGCCCACCCTCACGAGCCGACATCACGATGAATGCCCTCCACCGTCCAGACTACAACGAACGCCACGCCGGCCACGACGGAGCCTCTACCTCGTCCTCGCGCGCGGAATTACTTCGCCCCGTCCCGGTCTTGACGACGCCGTCTCGGTCTTGAGGATCCGGTCAGAATCACGACCGCCGCGCTTGGGTGTAACGAGCGGACTGCGCGATAGTGGAGTGACTGAACGAGAGGAACCCCAATGCCAGCAACGAACGAACACAAGCGCCTCCGGCCCAGTGGCAAAGCGCGCACGACGTCGGCAAACCCCTATCGGAGTGCGGCCTCGCGGCATGATGACGCCGTCATCCAAGCCGAGGTGAGAGATTTGGCGAGCGCCCTGCGGCCGTTTGGCGCCCTGAGCGGACACGCGCTAGAGAGCGCGGCGGAGGCAGCGAAGTGGCACGAAGGTGGCTTTCGGCGTGCGCTCTCAGCTGCGGTGAAGGCCGGAACGATCGAGCAGCTCCCCGGCGACTTCTACCGCGACTCTCACTCTGCCTGAGAGCACGTTGCTCACGACACGGTCGACCGGCTGACGCGAAAGGCTCGTCTCCGAGCAGGACTCGTGTCAGATCGGCTGAGTCTCGAAGAGTTCAGGCGCTCTTCGGTCGCCCGAGTCTCCGGTTCGTCGCCCACCGCGACGGCTACATCCTGCAGCTCGAGCAACTCCCCGGGAGGTTCTCCTGACAGCACCCAGGCAGAATCGATCAGGCGCATCGCTCCGCGTTCGGCGAACTCGGACAGCGACGTTGACACGCTGGGGCGCCAGGCCGCCACGAGGCCGGCGAGGACGGCGTGTGTGAAGCGAAATGGCACAAGAGTCCCATTCCCGCGCACGCGCCCCCAGCGGTCCGCGAGATGCCAGAACAGCATGTGGAGGCGGACATCAACCCGAGGCTCGTGAACGATCGCCATGAGCGATTGGCATGATCCGAGCGATGCACTCGTCCGTCGCCTGCTGTCGCCTCGCCAAAGGAATCGCCTCGGCCAAGTCGGCATCCTCACGCAGGACGTTGCACGTGCAGGAAGAGAAATGACGGTAGGGGTCCACAACGCCAACTCTGCCAGACCGGCTCCGTCTCGCGTTGTCGTGAGATCCGATCGCCGGTACAAGCGTCGAATGCGTTTGCAATCGTGACTGACCGGAGCGAACCACCCGATCGACGAGGAGCGTGCGGGAATCGATACCTCGGGTGACAGCAGGGATGGCGCGCGCTCTGAGGACTCGGAGGCTGCACCGCCCACTGGGGGGCCGACCCCGACATCTGGGGGCGACGGGTTGCTCGCACGTGTCCTCTCACCGCGGCGCCAAGAGCAGCTTCGCCGCTCGGTGGCCCGAGGGCAAGGCGGGCTGACCGTCCTGTCGCTGGTCGTGGGGGTCGGCGCTGGGCTGGGCGCGATCGGGTTCCGCTACATGATCCTTGGCTTTACGTACCTGTTCACCGGGCATCGCGATTACAGCGCGGTCGGTCACGCTCCCAATCCACTGGTGCCGGGCTTGGGGATCTGGTTTGTGGTGCTCGTCCCGATCATCGGGGGGCTGATCTACGGTCCGATCGTGAGCCGCTTCGCGCCGGAGGCGCGGGGGCACGGCGTACCGGAGGTGATGTACGCGGTCAACCGGGCGGGCGGGCGGATGCGCGCCCAGGTGCCCGTCGTCAAGTCGCTCGCGTCGGCGATCTGCATCGGATCGGGCGGCTCTGTCGGTCGGGAAGGGCCGATCGTGCAGATCGGGTCGGCGCTCGGGTCGGTACTCGGGCAGTTCCTGCATCTGTCCGAGTCGCGGCTGCGACTGCTCGTCGCGTGCGGCGCCGCTGGAGGGATCTCGGCGACGTTCAACGCGCCGATCGCCGGCGTGTTCTTCGCGCTCGAGCTGATCCTGGGCAATTTCGAGACCAGGTCGTTCGGGCTTGTGGTGCTCAGCTCGGTCGCCGCGGACGCGGTCGGCCGGGCTGCCTTCGGGAACCAGCCGTTCCTCACGCTCCCGACATTCAGTTTTAGCTCGCCGCTCGAGCTCGTGCTGTACGCGGGTCTTGGCGTGCTCGCGACCGGGGCCGGACTCACGTTCGTTCGGATCCTGTACTCCGGTGAGGATGTCGCCGACCGGCTATGGCGAGGTCGCCCCGAATCGTTGCGCCCCGCTGTCGGAGGTCTCATGCTCGGGTTGCTGCTGCTGGCGGTGCCGCAGATGTATGGCGTTGGCTACCCAGTGCTCCAACGCGCGGTCGACGGCCACTACGTGATCCTCGTTCTGCTCGGGCTGCTCGCAGCGAAGATGCTGGCCACGAGCCTGACGATGTGGATCGGCGGATCCGGCGGCGTGTTAGCACCGTCGCTGTTCATGGGCGCGATGCTCGGCAGCGCCTACGGTGCCGTCGCCCATCACCTGATGCCCCACCTCGCCGCGTCGGCCGGCGCGTACGGCCTCGTCGGGATGGTCGCCGTGTTCGCCGCCGCGACCCGCGCCCCGATCACGGGCGTGATCATCATCTTCGAACTCACCGGCGACTACAAGATCATCCTGCCGCTGATGCTCGCGATCGTCATCGCGACCGCGCTCAGCAACGCCGTCACCAAAGACACGATCTACACGCTCAAACTTCGCCGCCGCGGAATCGACATCGACACACCGAGGATCCCGAGCCCGATGGCGCAGATCACCGTCGCAGAAGCGATGGGCAAGCCCCCACGACCGCTGCGCCCCGAGCACACGCTGCCGGACATGGTCGCGCGGTTCGCAGCCGACCGCACCGACTCGCTCCCGGTCGCCGGTGAGGACGGTGCGCTCCTGGGGGTCGTGACAGCAGTCGACGTGGAGGGCGCGGTAAGCGAACACTCCGACCGCACGACGGTAGCCGCGACGCTCGTCCGGGACACGCCGCGGCTTCATCCGCACGATTCCCTCGAGGACGCCATCATCGCGCTTGGGGCGAGCGACGAGGAAGGAATCCCCATCATCGGCGACACCGATGACCAAATGATCGGGTGGCTCACCCACCACCTTGTGCTCAGCGCCTACCGCGACCGGGACGACCCGCCCACGCGATGACCAATCCAAGGTCCGACTCAGCCAAGAAGTCCGAGATCGGACTGGTCGCGGCTCTGAGTATCGGGGTGGGCGGCATGATCGGTGCCGGGATCTTCTCGATTCTCGGTGTCGTGGCACGCATTTCGGGGTCCGCCTTGCCCCTGTCGTTCGCGATCGGCGCGGTCGTTGCCGGGCTCGCCGCCTATGGCTACGCCGCGCTCGGCAGGACGTTCCCGAGTGTCGGGGGTGCCGTTACTTTCCTGGTTCGCGGTTACGGCGACGGGGTCGCCTCAGGGTCGCTCAATCTGTTCCAGTACTTCAGCTACATCATCTCGATCGCGCTATACGCCACGGGGTTCGCCGCGTACGCCGCGACGTTCATCGACCTCCCGTCCAAGGTATGGGCGGTCGGGGTCGTGCTCGCGTTCACCGCGATCAACTTTCTCGGCGCCCGGATCATGGGCCGCGCAGAGTCCGTGATCGTGATCATCAAGGTGGTCATCCTGATCGTGTTCATCGCGGCGGCCTTCATCGGGCTCCCCGGAAACGGACTGTCACGACTGTCACCGGCGACCTGGCCGGATCCCCTGGCGATCTTCACCGGCGCCGGCTTGTTGTTCGTCGGCTACGAGGGCTTCGGTCTGATCACCAACGCCGCGGCCAACATGGCCAAACCCATGCGCGAGCTACCACGCGCGCTCTACGGCAGCGTCGCGATCGTGAGTGTGATCTACATCCTCGTCGCTAGCGCTGTCGTGACCAACGTGCCGCTCAACGTCCTCAAGGGACTCGGAGATTCGGCTCTTGCCGTCGCCGCCAAACCATCGCTCGGCCAGGCAGGCTTCAGGTTGATCGCGATCGCCGCGTTGCTCTCGACCGGATCCGCGGTGAACGCCACCCTGTTCGGGTCCACGAACATCGCGTACCAGATCGCCAAGAACGGCGGTCTTCCACCAACCTTCGACCGCAAGCTCTGGGGCCGTGACGTCGAAGGACTGTTCATCACCGCAGGCATCGTTCTCGTATTCGTGCTTATCTTCCCGCTGAGCGCGGTCGCCTCGATGGGAAGCGCAGGGTTCCTTATCGTCTACGCGGCGGTCAGCATCGGCCACACGAGGATTCGAGCGCAGACCGGCGCCAAGGCGTGGCCGATCGTCGCCTCGGCGGTCACGTGCCTCTCACTCCTCGCGGTCCTCCTCTACCACATGATCACCACCGCCCCGACATCGGTGATCGGCCTCGGTGCCACGCTGGCGGTGAGCTTCGGATTCGAGTTTGTCTATCGACGTACGAACGGGCGAACGTTCAAGAAGATCCTTGCCCAAACCGACCCGGAAGCCGCGGCCATCGCTGAGTAGATCGCAAGGGGACCAGTGTGGTCAGCGCAGCGAACTCCCGCTGTGACCCCTACCTTGAATGCAGAGTCGACGGGCAAGAAGGCCCGCACGGCGGGGCGGTCGTCGATCGCGTTGATCAGCCTAGCGGGGATGCTCACGTTGCGGAGCCCGCCGAGCATCACTGAGTATGGCTGGCCGAGCAATGCGTACGACCTATTCGGCGCGGTTCTGTTCTTCATTCCGCTCGTGCTCGACGCTGGTGAGCTCGCCACGGGGTGGCCGCGGGCGGGTGGCTACACGCGTAGCTGAAGGAGGCGTTTGGGGATCGGTCGGGATTTCTGACGACCCGCGCCTGGCCACGAGCAGCAAGGCGCCCTGAGAGCACTCCTCGCGCTTCTCCCTTCCCCGACAGCAGCACACACAGATCCGCGCGCCGATGAGAAGCCGGCCGCCCGGGGTGAACCGCTCGCACCCTCAGAGAGCGGCGAGGACAGCCGTCGCTAGCACGCTGGATAGGACGGCGGCTGAGGGTCTCGAACGCCCGAACAGGCGTGTCACTCCCGTGTCGGCCGGTGACCCGCATGTCGATCATCTGCGCCGCAGCGAGTGCGATCGCGCCGCTCGCGGAGGCACGAGCAAAGTTCATCATCGCTTCCACACGCCTTCACCAGCCGACGAGCCGGGTTCACCTGAGCTGTTCGGGGCGGAACGCCGCCCCGCCTGACTCGGGTCACCGCTGTGCGGGGGTGTCGTGCTTTACGCCGTCGCCAGGGATCCCTGTAGGGATTTCACGAGGTTGCGGATCGCGTCGAGCACGACGTCGGGATGGGAGAGCATCGGGACGTGGCTGCTAGCGACCTCGTAGGTCGCGGCACCCATGCGCTGGGCGGCGAACCGCTCCAGATCCCCGGAGATCGAAGTGCAGCTGCGAGCCCACGGCCACGCCTCCGCCTGGCAACTGCTGCCCGATGCGCTCATCGGCATCGTCCAGCTCCCAACCGGTCGCGCCGACACCCTGCAAACGCGCCTGGCCCGCTACCCCAACCAGCACCACGGACTGGCGATCCCGAGTTCCGCGCGGCGATTATGGGCTACGCGGAATGGGGCACGCGCTTGGCGGTCCACAACTCTCAGCCAGGAGCGCAGACGGTCGGGCACGCCCCGGTGCCAGGTGGGGGTCGGGGGTGGGGTCGCGCCGCCGTACGAGCCCCCTGGCGACGCCGGGCCTTGAGGTCGCGGCTGCGTGGCGTCGCAGCCGGGATTCGGTCGAGCCAGTGCGTTGCCGCGGCCTCGTGGCCGCGGTCGCCTCAGCCGGCGGCGGGGAGCCAGTGAGAGGGATGGGCGGGCCGGGCGAGGTCGAGCATCTCGTCGTCATGTCCAGCCCGTAGGCCAGCCCGGTCGGGCCCATGTGACGGGCCCGTGGCAGGCGGCTGGCGGTGTGATCTTCGTAAGCTGAGCCGATGGGACGCTTTGGCAAGCGCGACGATCTCGTCGTCCATGTAGAGGAGCCGTTCAACGCGGAGACTTGCCTGGGATCGCTGACCAATCCGGTGACCGACACCGACGCGTTTTATGTGCGTAGTCACGGTCCGGTGCCTGAGATCGACCGCAGCGCGTGGCGGCTGCGGGTGGGCGGGATGGTCGAGCGGGAGCTGAGCCTGTCGTTGGAGACGTTGCGTGAGGCGTTTGCTGAGCGGACGGTGACCGCGACGCTGCAGTGTGCGGGTAACCGGCGGGCGGGGTTGATCGCGGTGCGAGACATTCCCGACGAGGTGCCGTGGGGTCCGGGAGCGACCGGCACCGCGACGTGGACCGGGGTCGTGCTGGCTGACGTGCTCGCGCTCGCGGGACCGCTCGGCGACGCATCAGACGTGGGGTTTGAGGGCGCGGATGTCAGTCCGGAGGCGGAGCCCGTTCAGCAGTTCGGTGGTTCGATCCCGCTCGATAAAGCCTCGCGACCGGAGGTGCTGCTCGCGTGGGCGATGAACGGCGAGCCGCTGCCACCGGTGCACGGCGCTCCGCTGCGGGTGGTGGTGCCCGGCTATATCGGCGCGCGCAGCGTGAAGTGGTTAGAGCGCATCGAGCTGCGCCCGCGACCGTGGCCTGGCTACTTTCAGCATGTCGTGTACCGGCTGTTGCCCGCGGACGCAACAGCGGGTCCGGGGATTGGAATGCCACTGGGCCTGGTAGCGCTGAACTCGGATGTCCTTTCCCCGCGTGAAGGGGCGACCGTCACCGCCGGGCCGGTCGAGGCGCGAGGCTATGCGTTTGCGGGCGGGGATCGATACGTCGCCCGTGTTGACGTCTCGATCGATGGCGGCGCGAGCTGGACGCAAGCCGAACTGCTGGAGGATCTTGGCCGCTGGGCGTGGCGACACTGGCGCATCACCTTGGATCTGGTGCCCGGAGAGCATGAGCTGCGCGTGCGTGCCTGGGACTCCTCCGCGGCCACTCAGCCCGATGCCGAGGCCGCGCTCTGGAACCCCAAGGGCTACGTCAACAACGCAAGCCCCCGGGTTCACCTACGCGTACTGCCAGCCGCGGGCGCCCGTCTGCGTGCCGCGCGCGCGTGAAAGCATCAGGTGGGAGGCGGCCGATCGGCCCGGCCTGCACGCGATCATAGTGTGGGCCTGGCCTGGAGGGGTACGAGGTGAGCTAGCCTGGCTGCTGTCAGGAGTTTGTCGCTGAAAGGGGAATCCGCTGTGCCGATCATCATCAACGGCCGCGAGGTGCCGGTGCCGGCCGATGCTCGTGTGTCGCTGCTGGACTTCGTCCGTGAGCATCTTGAGCTGTATGGCACGAAGAAGGGGTGCAATCAGGGCGCGTGCGGTGCCTGCACGGTGCTCGTCGACGGGGAGCGGATCCTCTCCTGCCTGGCCCTCGCCGTCCAGTACGACGGCCGAGAGGTGACCACGGTCGAGGGGTTGGCGAGCGATGGCGCGCTCCACCCGTTGCAGCAGGCGTTCATCGACCATGACGGATTTCAGTGTGGCTACTGCACTCCGGGCCAGATCTGCTCGGCCGTCGGGATGGCGGAGGAGGTTGCCCGTGGGGTGCCGAGCCACGTCACCGACGATCTCGGCGCCGGCGAGATCCCGCTCAGTCAGGACGAGCTGCGCGAGCGGATGAGTGGCAACCTGTGCCGCTGCGGCGCTTACAATGGGATCGTTGACGCGATCGCCGAGGTGTTCGCGGGGTCGGGCGCGTGATCGAGCTCGCCTATACACGCGCCACCGATGCCTCCGACGCGATCCGCCGCGCCGAGGGTGAGAATGCGAAATATCTCGGCGGCGGGACGAACCTCGTCGACCTGATGCGCGAGACCGTCGAGGTTCCCTCGGCGCTCGTTGACGTGACCCGCCTGTGGGACGAGATCCAGGAGACCGACGACGGCGGTCTGATGATCGGGGCGGCCGCGCGCAACACCGCGGTGGCCGAGCACCCGGCGGTCCGCGCCCACTACCCGATGCTCACGCGCGCGATCGTCGCCGGCGCCTCCGCGCAGATCCGCAACATGGCGACGGTGGGCGGTAATCTGCTGCAGCGCACCCGCTGCACCTACTTCTACGACACCGACGGTTCGCGCTGCAACAAGCGGTCTCCGGGCGAGGGCTGCGACGCGATCGAGGGTTTCAACCGCAGCCACGCGATCCTCGGCGCGTCGCCCGCGTGCGTGGCCACCCACCCGTCGGACATGTGCGTCGCGCTCGCCGCGTTGGACGCCGTCGTCCACCTGAGGAGCGCCTCGGGCGAGCGGACCGTCGCGCTCTGCGACCTGCATACTCTGCCCGGGGATCGTCCGGATGTTGAGACGGTGCTCGCGCCTGGCGAGCTGATCACCGCGGTGCAGCTGCCCCCGTCCAACCTCGCCGCGCGTTCGACCTACCGCAAAGTGCGCGATCGCGCCAGCTACGCGTTCGCGCTCGTCTCGGTCGCCGCCGCGATCGAGCTCAACGGCGGCGCGATCGCCGACGTGCGACTCGCTCTGGGCGGGGTCGCTCCGAAGCCGTGGCGGGCGTGGCGCGCCGAGGAGGCGCTGCGGGGCGGGCCGGCGACGGAGGCCAGCTTCCTTGAAGCGGCCGATGCCGAGCTTGCCGACGCCCGTCCACTCGCCGGCAACGCGTTCAAAGTCGACCTCGCCCGCCGCACGCTCGTCGCCGTTCTGCAACAGCTGACCGAGGGAGCCCGCCGATGAGCGCCACCGATCCCCAGACCGCGGTGCCGATCGCCTCCGAGGGCTGGACGCCGAACGCGGGCCCCGATCCGGTGCTGCGCGCCAAGCACGGCCTCATCGGCGCGCAGGTGTCGCGCCTGGACGGGCCGCTGAAGGTCCGCGGCGAGGTGCGCTTCGCCGCCGAGTACGTGATGGACGGCATGGTCTACGCCGCGCTGCGCTACAGCACGGTCGCTCGCGGTCGCATCACGACGCTCGACACGAGCGCCGCAGAGGCCGCGGCCGGGGTCGTGCTCGTGATGACCCACCGCAACGCTCCGCGGATGCAGCCCCCGCCGCTGTTCATGACAGCGCCGAAGGCGGCCGGCGGCAGCAGCCTGCCGGTCATGCAGGACGACAGCATTCACTGGAACGGCGAGCCGGTCGCGGTCGTCCTGGCTGAGACCCAGGAGCAGGCCGACCACGCCGCCTCGCTGATCGCTGTCGCCTACGAGTCCTCGACGCCGCGGACCTTCGAGAAGGCCAGGGCGCATCCGCGCACGCCCGACAGTCTCGTCGGCCAGCCGGTCGAGGTTCTCGTCGGCGATGCCGAGGCCGCCCTCATCGACGCGGCCCACTTCGTCGATCTCACCTATCGGACGCCGCGCCACAATCACAACGCGATCGAGCCCCACGCGGCGACGCTCGCTTGGGACGGCGAGGACCTCATCGTCCACGACGCCAGCCAGGGGGTCAAGCTGCACGCATGGACGCTCGCGCAGGTCTTCGGAATCGACGAGGATCAGGTCCATCTCACCTCGCCCTACGTCGGCGGCGGGTTCGGCGGCAAGACCCTGTGGTCCCACCATCTGCTCGGGGCTGCCGCGGCCAAGCTCGCGGGGCGTCCCGTCCGGGTCACGCTCTCGCGCGAAGGCGTCTACCGGCTGGTCGGCGGTCGCACGAACACCGAGCAGCGAGTCGCGATCGGCGCTGATGACGACGGCCGCTTCACGGCGCTCATCCACACCGGCCTCTCCGCGATGACCGCCCACAATGCTCTCGCCGAGCAGTTCACGTTTCCAGCGCGGCACATGTACGCGACCGAGACGCTGAAGACCGATCAGCAGGTCGTCGATATGGACATGCTCGCCAACTCGTTCATGCGCGCGCCCGGGGAATCGGTCGGCACCTTCGCGCTGGAGTCGGCGATCGACGAGCTCGCCATCGAGCTCGATCTGGACCCGATCGAGCTGCGGATCCGCAACGAGCCCGAGACGGACCCGAGCTCGGGCCTGCCGTTCTCCGCCCGTCACCTTGTCAACGCGTGGCGCGCCGGGGCCGAGCGCTTCGGCTGGGAGCGCCGAGCGGCGTCGGGCAGGCGCCGGGAGGGCGAATGGCTGATCGGCACGGGTTGCGCGAGTGCGACCTATCCCTACCTGCGCTTCCCCGGGGGCGCCGCGCGGATCAGGCTCGACAAGACCGGCCACGCGACGGTTGAGGTGCCGGCCAACGACATGGGGATGGGAACCTCGACGACCCAGACGATCGTCACCGCCGAGCGGCTCGGTCTCCCGCTTGAGCGAGTGACCGTCGCCCACGGCGACTCCTCGTTCCCCGGCAGCATGCTCGCCGGAGGCTCCTCGCAAACGGCGTCCATCATCGGCGCGGTGATCGCCGCCCAGCGCGCGCTCGTTGAGCAGCTACTCGCACTTGCCGGCGACGACTCGCCCCTGGTCGGGCTGACCGCCGACGAGGTCGGGGGACGCGACGAGGGGCTATGCGAGCTCGCCGACCCGACTCGCTGGGACAGCTACTCAAGGATCCTGGAACGCGCGGGCCGTGACGAACTGACCGTCGTCGCCTACGCCGCCGACCCCGACGAGACGCAGACGTACTCGATGCACTCCTTCGGCGCGGTCTTCTGCGAGGTTCGCGTCAACACGGTCACCGGGGAGACTCGCGTCGACCGTGTCCTCGGCTCCTATGACTGCGGCCGCATCATCAATCCCACAACCGCCGCGAGCCAGTTCCGCGGCGGAATCATCATGGGGATCGGCCTCGCGCTCATGGAGGACACCGCGTTCGACGAGCGGACCGCGCGGATCATGAACCCGAGCCTCGCCGAATACCACGTGCCTGTCCACATGGACGTGCCCCGCATCGAGGTGATGTGGACCGATATCCCCGATCCGTACGCCCCGGCTGGCGCGCGCGGCATCGGCGAGATCGGGATCACCGGCGTGGCCGCAGCCATCGCCAACGCCATCTACAACGCGACCGGCCGCCGCGTACGCGACCTGCCGATCACCCTCGACAAGCTGCTCTGAGGCATCACCTTCAACGCACGTTGAAAGCCGATACGGGCGGCCCTCGGCTCTTAGCCGGATCCTGAACGATCGCCAGCTCTGACTGCGCTTGCTCGACAGCTACGACGTTGGGCTGCGTCTGATCGTCAACGCCCCCAGCGACTGAGTTTCAAATCCCAGAGCGAACAGTCCGAACGCGCCTGATGCGACAGAGGGGGCGGACACGGGTCGCCTCAATCTGGAACGCTGGGCGAACGCGTGGAACTTTGGGCTCGGTCTCTCGCTCTGTTTCACGTTCACGAGGAGACGGCGGAGGAGGGTCTCTTGGCTCGCTAGCGCGTGACGGTGACGTAGGCTGCGCTGGGGCCCGCGAGGTGTTGCGAGGCTCCGGTGGTCGACGTTAGCGGGGTGACTTGGAGCTGGTAGCGCCCCGGGCACCAGGTGGTGCGATGGATCGCTGAGGGGAGGAGGCGGTACCGGTAGACGGGCTGACCTTTGGCCGTGAAGGGCTGGCCGGGGGGTATGAACGCAATTGGAGCGTGCGACGCCCAGAACGTGCAGTCCGGTCCTGTGGGTCCGAAGATGATCGCTTGGGGGAACGGTGCGGGCTTGACGGCGGCGGTGTCCTTCGGCCGCGGGGCGTAGACCTCGAAGCCGGTGTTGACGGTGCCGCTGGCGGGTGAGATGGTGATGCCGGATGGTGCCGGTACCTGGGCTTCTGCGGGGATGGGTTTGACGCCCTGGGGGAGCGAGCGGGCCGAGGCTGTCGGTCCCTGCGCGACGACGGTGGTGTTGCCGATGAAAGCGTTGCCGCTGGTGGAGGTGAGCTGACCGGTGTTGGCATCCACGGTGATTTGGCCTGGGAAGCCGTTGACCGTCTCGGTCAGTGCGATGCGTCCGGCTGGCGGATTGGGTGCCGTCTTCACCTCGGGCAGACCGGCCGCGGCGTGGACGAGTGCGAGTCGGAGCTGGTCGGGGATCGGCGATTCGATCAGCGCGGTGATCGTGTCGAGCTGGTCTTGCTGGTGCGCCCAGCGGCTCGCGAGTCTGGCCACGAGCTGCTGGTGCTTGGGGCCTGGGCGGACGTACGCGTTGGCGTCACGGTGCTCGAGGGCGACCTCGGCCCGCTCCAGGCGGGCGCGTAGCGCAGCGGGTGCGAGGGGTAACGCGAGCAACTGCGTGAAGCTGAACAGCCCGTCGCCCGGATCGCCGGGTTCGCCGGAGGGCGTGTTCGGTGAAGCGGGGAACAGGTTGTCGCCTGCGATGATCGTGTCTGATCCGTCGATGCCGCCCGGAAGCGTCTGGTGGGAGGCTTTCCAGCGTCGGCGGCCGGCCGGCGAGGCGAATCGGCGCGAGAGCTGCAGCTGGCGCTGGCGGACCGTTCCGTCCTGGCCGATCCACGTCTCTGTGCTCGTGCGGACATCGAAGTAGACCGTGGGTACGGGGCCCGGCTTCTGTCCAGCGCGCATGACTCGTGGCACGATCGGCAGCGGCTCTCGGTCGACCCTGACGCTCCGTGTGTACCAGTACTCGCCGAGCTGCGCCCTCGCAGGTGTGGCGACGCCGATCGCAGGTGAGCGCGCGCCCGAACGCGGTCCGGTGCCGCTTTGCGCCACGCCCACCCAGATCGCGATAGCGCCCAGGACCGCAACCGCCAGCGCAACGAGAGCGAAGCGCCGCCGGCGTCGGTGACGCGCGATCTCCCGGGCTTCCTCGATCAGGGCCTCAGTCTCGTCGTGCCGCGGCGGTGTCGGGGTCGCGACACTCATCGAGGACTGCACGTCGACAACATGACGGCGCTAATATAACTAGCATCATGTTCTCGGTCAAGATCGACCAGCACGCCACCACGGACCTGCACGAGCAAGTAGCCGCCGAGATCCGACGCGCGATCGCCGACGGTGAAGCCAAACCCGGCGAACGGCTCCCGCCCGCCCGTGACCTCGCTGCGGTCATCGGCGTGAACACGAACACCGTACTTCGCGCGCTACGGGCGCTGCGGGACGAGGGCCTGCTCGAGTTCCGCCGCGGACGCGGGATCACAATCACCGGCAGCCCCGAACGCGGTGCCGTCATCGCCCGGGCACAAGAGCTCGTCCTCTTCGCCCGCCGACACGGCTACCCGCCTGAAGAACTCGCCCACCTCATCCAGACCCTCGGATAGCGAACCCTGCGAACGCTCTGAGCGGCCCCTGGAGAAGCGTTCGGTCGCAAGCGCGCGAGAGTCTCAGCTGGGGAACGCTGAGCGGACGCCTCGAATCACGCTACCGGGGATCGTCTGGCCCGGCTTGCGCCGACGAGCGTGTTCGTGGCAAAGCGCGAGCCCGCGCTGGCCTGGGGCAGCCGTCTTTCAACTGCTAGCAGATGCACTAGTAGGAGCACCGACGCTGCTGGCGTCTGGCTCGTGACTGGTCTGGGATCGAAGCGGTAGTGCTGGGACGAGATGTCTTGAGGAACGATTTGGCTCGCGTCTGGTCCTGTGGAGGGCGCTTGGCTTCCGATGGCCTGCTGATGCGTCTCCCTCGATGATTGGCCACGCCGCCGCGGGTGTGCAGATGACGATTGCACACCTTCGACGGCGTCGTGAAGAAGGTCTGTCTTCTGATGGGCCTGTTCCGGCTGATGCGGCGCGTCTCGCTTGTGCTTGGTCAGGTGGAGTAGGTGATGGTGACGTTCGAGTTGCTTTTGCTGGCGGGGGTGGTGTGGACGGTGCCGCGGGCGTGGGCGAACTTGCCGATGCCGTCGTTGAGCTTGACGGTCGAGAACGGGTTGCCGGAGGCAAGGCTGACGGTGAACTGGTTGGCCAGCAGCATCGAGCCGCCGATCGCGACCTGGGCGAAGCAGACCGCGTCGGGGGCGGTGGTGACGACGCAGGCCAGATGGATGGACGCGGTTGGCGCCTTGGCGTGGTGCTTGGAGTCTCCTGCGTACCCGATCGCGGTGATGTTGATGGCGGATCCGGCTGGGGGAGGCGTGCTGACGTTTCCGATCGGATGCCCGGACGGGTCGGTGAAGGTGTTGCTCAGGCTCTTGTCATAGAAGTGCAACGTGGTCGCGGCGCTCGCTGAAGTCGCGAGGATCGCAACGGCACAGAGCGCTCCGATGACGACGACGCCGATGCGAACACCTGCGCGCCGGTTAAACCCGTGAACGTTTGCCTGCAACATGCTGGCCTCCTTGGTTGGTTGGCGCAAGGCTCTCAGCAGCGGGGCCGGTTGTCGTCGTCGGCGAGTACGACTTCTCGTGGACTTTTGGATGAGCTGGGTCCTACCTGAGTCGGACACGAGTCGTTCCCTGAGAGGATGCGCAGTCGAGCTTGGGGCGCTAGCGTGAGCGCGTGGATACTGATCCCACAGGGAGCGCGCGACTCCGGGTGGTCGATTCCCAGGTGCTCGACTGGGTTCTCGCGTCGCTGTTCACGATCGGCGCGTTCGCGGACGCTGCATCTCAGCCCCATCCCGGGTTGGACGCGCTGGCGGTCATGTCGCTGGTCGTGTTCACGACTAGCGTTGGATGGCGGCGTCGTGACCCGGTTCTCGCGACGTTGGTCGCGATCACTGGGCTGATGGCGTTTCATCTCGCGAGCGGGTATAACGGGGACGGCTCCGCGGAGGTGGCGGTAATCGCGCTGAACTTCTACACGCTCGGCCGTCGTTCGCAAGGCCGCCAGAGCATGTTCGTGTTCGCCCCGGTGTTGGTCTACTGGCTGGTGGCGGGCGTAGTCCTCGCCTACAGCCAGGCTGGCGGTTCCGTCGGCGAAGTGCTGGGGACCGGGATTCTGTTTGGCGGTTTGCCGTTCGCCATCGGGCGCACGCTGACGACTCGCAGCACGTTGACACGTGAGTTGGAGGTAAATGCGGAGCGGCTGGGCGAGGAGCAGGAGGCGCGCGCTCACCGCGCTGCGGGTGAGGAACGCACTCGCATGGCGCGTGAGCTACACGATGTGATCGCCCACTGCCTGAGCGTGATGGTGATTCAGTGCAGCGGCGCGCGCAGCGTTGCGCTCGGGGACCGCGAAGCGGCCCTGACAGCACTTGGGGTGGTCGAGAGCTCCGGGCGCGACGCGCTCGTCGAATTGCGTCGGATCGTGGGCGTGCTGCGCCGCGGCAGCGACGAGCTCGCCGGAGCTTCGGCTCCCGGCCTCTCTCAGCTGGATGCGCTGATCGACCGCGCCCACGCGTCGGGCCTGCCGGTCGTGCTGCACTTCGAGGGTCGGCGCCCGCTGCCCCCAGGGCTGGATCTCGTTGCCTACCGGGTCGTGCAGGAAGCTCTGACCAACGTGATCAAGCACGCCGGTCCCGTGCCCACCGTGGTGAACGTCAAGTTCACTGCCCGCGACCTCGAGCTGGAGGTCTCAGACAGCGGACGCGGACCGGCGCTCGAGCGCGAGGACCGCGATGGGCCGGGGCATGGACTGCTCGGGATGGGTGAGCGCGTCGTACTCTACGGCGGTGAGCTCAGCGTCGGGCCACGTGCGGGAGGCGGGTTTGAGGTCCGCGCGCGGATCCCGTTGGACGGGAAGGCGTCCTCACCCCAAGGGCTGGAGCCGGCGCCGGCTCGGCCTCGTGTGATGGTCGCGGCAGGCGACCACGTCCGCTGGCCTTGGCTTGATCCGTTGCTCGCGGGCGTCGTGCTGGTGGTAATGGAGATCGCGGTGCTCACCGGCAGCCATCACCGCGGCCCGCTTGTCCTGAACCTGATCGTCGTCGCAGGAATGGCCCTGGCGGCTATCTGGCGTCGCCGATCGCCGCTGCTCTTCCTGGTCATCGTCGGGGCGCTCTCCGCACTGATGAACTATGCCCTGACGTCGCTGAACAGCTTGCCGCTGACCGCAGCCTATGTTCTGCTGGTTCCGACATACACGGTCGGGGCCTGGGAGAAACGCCCCAAGGCCGTACTCGGCTTGACGATCTTTATCTGTGGTGCTGCGGTCAGTGCGCTGGTCGTCCGCCACCAGTCGGTCGGCGACTTCGCCGGCGGGGCGCTCCTGGTCTGCGCAGCGTGGGCCGTTGGCCGGGCGATCCGCTCTCGTCGCGTGCTTACCTCCGAGCTCAGGCTCACCTCAGCACGACTGGCGATTGAGCGTGAGGATCGCGCACGGCTGGCCATTGCCGGCGAGCGCTCACGGATCGCGCGCGAGCTGCACGCGGTCGTCGCGCGCAGCGTCGCAGCGATGGTAATCCAGGCCGAAGCGGCCCGGAGCCGGCTCGACCGCGATCCCCTACGAGCGGACGCCGCGATGGGCGCGATCGAGGACACCGGCCGTCAGACGCTGGCGGAGATGCGCCGGATCCTTGGCGTCCTGCGGCACACCGAGCACGTTGGTGAGCGCGAGCCGCAGCCCGGCGTTGCTCAGATCTACACGCTTATCCAGCGCGCCAGAGAGCGTGGACAGCCGGTCGAACTGAGCGTCGACGGTGAACCTGGGACACTACCCGCTGGGGTCGATCTCGGGATCTACAGGATCCTCGAAGACGCGCTGAACAGCGTCCGCCAGCAGTCAGGAAGCACTGTTGGCGTGGCCCTGCGCTTCGGTGAGCAGGATCTCGAGCTGCGCCTTACCGCGCGGTGCGTGGGGCCGAGCGGCTGGCCGACGGCCGCGATGCGCGAACGCGTTGCGCTGTGCGGTGGGCAGCTGCACCCCGACGCGCCCGATGAAAACGGCTGGCAGTTCGCCGTCTGCATGCCTCGCGGGCTGCAAGGAGCGCTCGCGTGACCGTGCGGGTCGTCATAGCCGACGACCAACAGCTCATCCGCACAGGGTTTCGGATGATCCTCGCGGCCGAGCCCGACATCGAGATCGTCGGCGAGGCAGCCACCGGGACTGAAGCGGTCGCCCTGAACCGAGAGCTGCGACCAGACGTGGTGCTGATGGACATTCGCATGCCCGGGCTGGACGGCATCGAGGCCACCCGCCGGATCCTCGCCCAAAACCACGAGCCCAAGCCGAGCGTCCTGATCCTGACCACCTTCGACCTCGACGAGTACGTTTACGACGCTCTGCGCGCCGGCGCGAGCGGATTCCTGCTCAAAGACGTCCCCGCGCGGCAGCTCGCGGCAGCGATACGCACGGTGGGCGATGGCGACGCGCTGCTGGCGCCGAGCATCACGCGACGCCTGATCGAAGAGTTCACCGCCCCTCGGATCCCCAGCAACATCCCGCCAGGAATCAGCGAGCTCACCCCCCGCGAGCTTGAGGTCTTCCGGTTGCTCGCGACCGGCATGGCCAACGGCGAGATCGCCGCCCAACTGATCGTGGGCGAAACGACCGTCAAGACCCACGTCACCCGCGTCCTGATGAAACTAGGCGTACGCGACCGCGTCCAAGCCGTCGTGCTGGCCTACGAAGCCGGAATCGTCAACCCGGGCCGCACCACACAGAGATAGCCGCCACCGGGACCGTGTCGGAGCGTGGCTTCTCGCGAAGTCCCTAGGCGACGGGCGGTCGCCTAGGAGCTTTGTCGTCCACGGGGCCGCCAAGGTGGCACCGATATCGGCGTCTATCAGGTGTCGACGGCCAGCCGATCAGAGCAGAACTGCGTCCCGAGGTCAAACACACTCTCGCTCATGAGGAGCAGTCCCGAAACGGTGGGCGTCGCCGGCTCCCCGACGCCATAGTCCCCAACTCGGACACCCTGACGATCGCTACACGCGAGAAGCGATCATCTCCTATGCGAACCGTCGCAGATACCCATCCACCATCGGACGCCGCTGGCGGAGTCGCTGCGCGTTGCGCGAGAGATGTCCGCAGCGCTGGCGCGTCGCACGTCCCCAACCTTCTACGAACACGAACGAGAGACGCGCAAATGGCGAGTCTCGCGTCTCTTGCCTCCGCCGCTGGCCCGCCCTGCATTCATGTCCGCGCGGGTACCCCTGGTTGCCGATCGGGCTCGATCACGGGTGCGCCGCGAAGACGTGGGCGGCGGCTCCGCCGCTGAAGACGGTGGTGCTCATCGATTCGATGGTGAGCGGTGCGGTGAAGATCCGCTCGCCCGCGCCCAGGACGACCGGGTGGATGACAAGGCGGTACTCGTCGATCAAGCCGGTCCCGACAAGCGATCGGGCGAACTGTGTCCCGCCCTGGGCGAGCAGGTATCCGTCGGAGGAGCGCTCCTGCTTGAGTCGCGTGATTGCCTCAGCGAGGTCTTCGGCGGCGATCTCCGTCTCGCCCCAGTCGGCGGATGTGAGCGAGTTCGAGAACACGACCTTGGGGATCTCGTTCATCGCCTTGGCGAACGGGCCGGAGGCGCTGGGCCAGTAGCCGGCCCACGCCGCATAGGTGGCGGCACCGATGAGGTGCGCGCCAGCGTTGCTCACCGTCTCGAGCACCCAACTGGTGGAGTCAACAGAGCGTCCCGCCGCGAGCCAGTCGGTGCTCCCGTCGGGCGATGCGACGTACCCGTCGAGTGAGACGGACATCTTCAGGATCAGTGAGGCCATGCGCTGCTTCCTTTCCGGGACGGATGACACGAGCTGCTGGAGGCGATGGTCGAATACTCAGACTGCAGATCACGGCGAAACTCATCGCCTACGGATCAATCGTCGTACCGCGGTTCACGAAGAAAGCCTCGCTGCCGCCAGAGGCGGACGCGCCACCCCTCTCGATTGAGTCAGCAGCGACCCCAGGGCGCTGCTTCAGGCGCAATCCGGCGCCGCAACCCCGTCATCCGAGACCTCTGCCTTTGTCAAGAGCATCTCGGTCGGCGACACCCGCTCGCTGCTGTGCGCGGATAGGGAGTCCGCGTCGCGGATGCCGATGGCTGAGCGGACGCCGAGTGGAGACCCATCGGGGACGAGTCGGCCAGACGTCGCGACCGCCACCCCGATGCCGACGCACAGCGGACCGCAACAGCGGGCATCTCGAGCCACGAACTCGGGGGCAGGCGTCCACGAGACGAGGTGCTGCGTATTGCCGGTCGGGCCAGCGCCGCGGCGAACCAGGAAGGCGCCGTCCGCGACAACACGAGCAACACCCGCGACCGAGTGCTCTCCTCCGAGGCCTGCGACCAGCCGACGAGAGGCGAACGCACGCACTTAGGCGACGGCGTCGCGGCCACTAATCGCGGATCTGGGTCATGTACTCGGGTTCCTGTGCCCGGTCACTTCAATCTCGATCTTCATTCGCGGATCAGCCAGGCGGCACGACAGCATCGTGGCCGCTGGACGCACCTCCGCGAAATAGCGCTGAAGCACCGGCCAGATCGTCGGGAAATCCTCAGGGTCAGGAAGGATGTAGCGAACCCGGATGACGTCGGCCAGGGTAGCGTCGGCTTCATTGAGGGCAGCGATGATGTTGCGAAATGCCTGCTCGGTCTGATCGACGACATCCTCCGGAACACGCATCGTCTGGTAGTCAAAGCCGGTGGTGCCGGACACGTGGATCCAGTCACCGTCGACCACCGCCCGCGAATACGCCATGTGCTGCTCGAAATCCGAACCGGACGAGATGAGCCGTCTAGTTGACATTGGCAGAACATACCGACGACGCTGCAACCGCACGGCTTGCCCGCGATACCGATCGTGACGAGGCAATAGGACCGGCCGACGCCGCCGAGCTACCGGCGGGCGTCTTGGGTGCCGCGAGACCAGTGCCACTCAGGCCGACGAGACGATTAGTCAGTAGTCGCTACTGGGGGCGTGACCCGTGGAAATGCCTCAGTCGCCAAACGCCGTGTTCTTGGACGGCGAGGCAGGTCACCCGGAACGGCGCGCCCTCACCGAGCGACTGTCCCGCGGTGTCATTGAACGTGATCGAGCCCACGGCCGCGAAGCAAAGTACCCCGGGCGCATCCAGTACCACCGCAACGCGGTCCCATTCCCAATGCACAGTCGGTTCCATATCCGCCATCCCGCGGAGATAATCGCGGATCGCGTCCGCGCCGAAGGCCTCCTCCGCATCGCCGACGAGCACGACATCCTCAGTGAAGAAGTCGACCATCCGGTCGAGGTCGTGCGTGGCCAGGCAACTCTCCAGCTCAGCTAGAAGACCACGCGCGCTTTCCCCCAACCCCTGGGATCCAGCCAGCGGCTCGAGAGCCTCGACCACCCCCTCCGCCACATCGTCCTCGACCTCCTCCGGCCTCTCCGGCTTCTCCAGCCTGTCTTCCCTCATTATCACTTCCCCTTGTCGCTTGGTATGACGATCCGACGGTCGGCGTAAATCGCCGCGTTCAGATCAACCGCCTCGGTCGAGCACCCACTCAGCTTCTGGCTATGTGTCGCTCGCCACCGTACCGTGGCGCCCCGCGGGCTCGCACCCGGGGGGCCCCTAGCCACAGCCGAATGCCCTCCCCGCGCGGGCGCGCAGCTCGTCGATCAGCGCAGCGCGCTCCCGGGTCGGGATCTCGGAACAGTGCAATCGCCCCCGGGCTACGCAGAACCGTGCTCACCGCAGCCGCTTATACGCTCGGCGTGATCGCCATGCGCGACAATCGATCATCAAAATGCGCGGCGACGGCGGCCGCACGTGTAGTCGCATGCGGGTCGCAGCTACTTGACGGGGGCGCGGCGTGGGAGTGCGCTCGGCGGGCGTCGTCCTTTGCGTTCTTCGAGTAGTGGCGCGATCAGTGCCGCTGCTCTTGCTGCGCCGTCGGTCTCGACCGGCTTGTAGTCGACTTCGCGTCCGATCGTGTCGGCGATCGCGGCGGCGATGGTCTCGGGGGTCTCCTGCTCGAAGTCCATGCAGCGACCGCCGCGATAGCGCTCGAGGCGGTGGCGGACGTGGAGGTTCTGCTCGAAGTGGTGGCGGAGCGGGAAGTAGAGGAACGGCCGCCGGTTCGCCGTCAGTTCCATCGCGGTGGTCAGTCCGCCTTGGACGACGGCGAGGTCGCAGGCGGCCAGATGCCGGTAGAGCTGGTGCACGTACGCGCGAATTTCGAGCCCGTCGTGTGCGGGCAGGGCGCGCGGGTCGATCCGCGGCCCGGCGACGACGACCATTCGCAGCGCCGGGACCCGCGCCTTGGCCTCTGGGAAGGCGGCGATCACGCGTCGGAGCAGGTCGCCGCCGACGCCGGAGCCGCCGACGGTGACGATGCACACCTGCTCGTCCTCGTGGTAGTCGAGCTCGGTGCGGAGCCTGGTGCGGTCGGCGAACTCGGCGGGGTCAAAGCCAGTGATGTAGCCGGCGAAGGAGTAGTGCTCCTCCGTCCACTCACGGATCCAGGGTAGGTGCGGCGCGAATCGTTCGGGCACGACGTCGTCGGGGTTGCCGACGAACACGGCCTGGTCGCGCACGCGCGGGAAGCGCGCGATGTGCTCGATCATCTCCTCGTTGTAGTCGCCGGTGATGAACGCCTCGTGGTCGCCGCCGTCGGGCATCGGCAGCCAGCCGACGAAGTCGGTCAGCCACACGTAGGGGGCCCGTTTCTGCTCGGGGTTCTCGTGCAGGTAGTAGTCGAGCTCCCACGCCTCGTCGCCGAGCCACAGGTCGTAGGGCTCGTCGCGGACGATGTCGTGGAAGACCATGAAGTTCGAGAGCAGGATCTCGTCCATCCGCCGGATCGCCTGGAAGCAGTGCAGGTCGTGCTCGGCCGACTCGCTCTCGATGTGCCTCGACTCGTTCGCCAAGAACGCGCTCGCCGGATGGATCCGCTCCCCGCGCTCCTCGAGCACGGCCGTGACCGGATGCTGGGCGAGCCAGTCGATCTCGAGATCGGGGTGGAGTTTGCGCAGCTCGTCGGCGATCGCGACGTCGCGCTGCGCGTGGCCAAGGCCGATCGGCGAGGAGATGTAGAGCGCGCGCTTGCGACGCCCGCGCCCGCGTGACCAGCTCGCCGCGGGTCTCGGTGGGCAGGCGAGCTCGCGCAGCAGCAGATTGACCTTGACCGGGTCGCGGACGTGCGGTCCGTGGCCCGACCCATCGAGAACGACGGCGTCCCCGCCCGTGTGCTCGGCGAGCGCGAGACCGCGGGTGTGGGAGATGATCGCGTCGTCTGCGCCGTGGATCACCAGCACGGGGCAGCGAACCCGGCTGGCCAGCTCCCGCGCCTCCTCCGGCGCGAGTAGCGCTGCGCCCTCGGCGGTCACGAGCGTCTCGCCGGTCGTCTCAAGGCCCCAGCCGACACAGTCCTCGAAGGGCTTGGTTGAGTGCGGCTCGGTGAACAGGCGCGAGAAGAAGAACTCCAGGAAGCCGCGGTAGTCGCGCAGCCAGACGTGCTTGTTGTACTTTGCCCAGCCCTCGTCCGTATCGAGCTCCTCCTCCCAGGAGTAGACGGCTCGCTCGGCCAGCGGCTCGCCGCCACCGACATACGCCGGGCCGATGAAAACCGCGGCATCGACACGTTCGGGATGCTCTGCCGCGAGCAACAGCGCCCGCTGCGCCCCGAGCGAAAAGGACACGAGGATCGCCGCATCGGTGCCGGTCGCGTCCATGACCGCGAGCGCGTCGGCGGCGAACTGCGGCTCGTCATACGCATTCGGGTCCTCAGGCCGGTCGGAGCGGCCATTACCGCGCCCGTCGAAGGTGAGCACGCGACAGTGCCGTGCCAGGTAAGGAATCTGCATCTTCCAGTGGCGCGAGTGGATGATCGACCAGGTAGGCAGCAGGAAGACCGTCGGCGAGCCGCTCCCGTACACCTCATAGAAGAGGCGGATGCCGTCCCGCTCGACGAACCCCTCCTGATCGGGATAGCGCGCTCGCGACTGCTCATGCGCCGTGCCCGTCACGACTCTCGGCGCGGTGGCGCTCATCACACTGCCTCCTCTCGCAGCTGCAGCCAGCGTTCGATCCACTCAAGCAACTCGTGGTGCCCGGTCTCGATTCCGCACAGCCGCTCGAGCATGATCCCCTCGTTGACCGTGTAGACGAGCGTGACGAGCGCATCGAGCGGCATCTCGATGCCGAGACGGTCGCGCACGGGGGCGAACGCCTCCGTCAGCACCTGCTGCCACTCGCCGTGCACCTGCGCCAGGCGCTCACGAAGCTCCGGCCGGTTCCAGCAGAGCGCCTGCACCTCGAGCCAGATCTTCTGATAGGGACGATCCTCCTCGAGATACCGCATCGCGGTGCGCCACCGGTCAAGGAAGGGGACGTCCGCGGCGTACATCTGGCGCTGCCGCTCGATCAACTGCTCGGTGAAGCGCTCGAGCACCCGCACGAGCAGCTGCTCGATCGAGCCGAAGTAGTAGTGGACGAGGCCGTGATTCGATCCAGCCTCCTCGGCCACCTTGCGCGTCGTGAACCCGGCCGCGCCGGCCTCGACAAGCAGCCGCTCGGCCGCGTCGAGCAACGCCTGCTCGCTCGCATATCCGGGACGCGCGACCGCATTAGCCATATGACTAATACATTTGACTAAATACGAGCTGTGCTGTCAAGGCTTCTACCGTGTGGCTTTGGGCCGGAACGGATGCGGCCAGCTCGCGGCAGCGGCCCAAGGCCTGGTCTGAGCGGCGCTTGGCCTTCTCCTCCTCGACGACAACGAGCAGCCGAGGCATGCTCTCGCAACGCGGCTAAGCGGCGGTGACCGGGCGCTCCGGCGGGCGCGCTCCCGCTGGCAGGGCGGGCCCTGGTTTGGTGTCGGCACGAGCATCCGGCCGTCACCGGTCGTCTCGAACTACCAGGCTTCTACCAAAATAGGGGCGCAACCGCCAAGACGCGCTTTGCCGCCACGCTCCTCTACGCCGACTATGCACCAAGCCAGCACGAGGCCCGATATTGCGTGAGGACTTGCTCGTCGGAACCAGAGCGAACCGGCGCTGGAAACTCGCTCGGCTGCCGGCCGGTAACACGATCCGGGTCGATGTCCTGTCCGATGGAAGGGGGCCCGATGCGGCTTGCGAATCTCCTTTCGGCTCGGCGCCGACCGCCAGCGTGTCGATTCCGCCGCAGCGGGTGGTTATATCGTCCTATGCCGCCGCAAACTCCGCTCGAGCCGACTCCTGAGGGGCTAGTCCCGGTCGGCGACGGCTGGTTCGCCGTCAACGCCCGGGACGCGAGGTGGTACCACGCCGAGGGACGCACGGCCTATGTCGACTTCGAGGGCGAGTCAGGCTTTGCTCAGCTCGGCATGAACCTCAGCGTGCTCGAGCCCGGCGAGGCGATGGCTCGGTATCACTGGGAGCGGGATCAGGAGGACTTCCTCGTGCTCGCAGGCGAGCCCGTGCTCGTCGTCGAGGGCGAGGAGCGGCCGCTGCGGCCGTGGGATTTCGTTCACTGTCCCCCGGGGACGGCGCACGTCATTGTCGGCGCCGGCCGCGGTCCAAGCCTCGTGCTTGCAGTCGGGGCCCGTGAACACGCCTCGCGCGCCGACTGGGGCGCCTACCCCTTCGACGCTGTGGCGGCGCGCCACGGGGCAAGCGTCGAGCGCGAGACAGCTGATGCCCACGAAGCCTACTCCGGCCTGACCAGACGTCAGCCAACCGCCTATCGCGACGGCTGGCTTCCGTAGACAGCGGCCGGCGGGGGGAACAATCGCGCCCTCGTGCGAGGCAGCAGCGCGCCTGCTAGCGGGCCAACCGCGGCCATCGCTTTCACCGAATCGCCCTCCAGGCGCTCGCCACCCCTGCTCGCAGGGCCTCGGTGGGTCACGGGTTGTCCGAGGCCACCATCTCGGTTGGGGTTCCCCGGGTTCTCGCGGTGATCGCAACACCCGCAGCGAGACTGCTGTTCGTTCGTGGAGGGGGAAGTCTCCGGAGGCCTGAGATCTCGCGGATCAACGGGGCCAGCGTGTCCTACGAGACCGCGGCCTGCGGGTCGGTGGCGTCAGATGCGAGCGCGTAGCTCATCGACGTCGATACCGGCGAGATCGAGCGCGAGAGGAACCCGGCCATGCTCGGCAGCGAGCACCCCGGCCAGGAGGTCCCGGGGGCGAAACCGTCGACCGCCGCGCAGCTGCGCGAGCTTGACTCCGCGTTGCAATGCAAGCTTGGCGGAGGCGCCGAACCGCGGTTCACGAGACGCCGATTGGTGCTGCTGGTGGTTCTCGGCGCTGAGCCCGACCGCCGACAAGCTTCGGCGCTCTTCCTCGACGAGCGCCTCGGCCAGCTGCTCTCGATCGAGGCCCAACGATCGTAGTTCGGGACTTGTTGCCAGCGCCAGCAGGAGATGCTCAGCCTCGACGCTGGATTGACCGCTGGCCTTCGCCTCGCTGACCGCGGTGTGAACCACAGCGCGAGCACCCTTGGTGAATCGTTCGAACATGGCCAGAGCCTCCTATGGGTCAGTCGCGGGCGGTCTCAACGCGCCGCGCGTGCTTCTTATGAACTGCTTGGCGGGTGACGCCGAGCGCTTCAGCGATCTGGGCCCAGGTCCAGCCGTCACTGATGGCCTGGCTGACAGCCGCTCCTTCGACGCGGTCGGCGAGGCGCCGCAAGGCACCGACGGCTGCTAGCGCGTCGGCGGGGTCTTCGGGAACTTCGATTGACTGAACGACCATGCTGTCAACCTTAGTTGACGAGTCACGGCCTGTCAACCTGGGTTGCTCAGTGGCTCGTTTCCGCATCTTGAAGCCGTTCGATTCGGTGCTGCATTGTCGCCGTGGCGGCCACCGATCCCAGACTCCTGTCACTGTCATCGTCCGCCCTGTCTGTCTCGCTGGCGGATCCGCTTGCGGCACGGTTGGGATCGGCTCAGGTGGTAGTGCTGCCCTCTCGGAAGTCGAGCCAGAGCGCCCAGGGCTGTACGGAGCCGACCTCAAGCAAGCGGTCACGAGCCCATGGGTCCTCTGCGACGCGCTGCCGGACTTGGTCCTCGTGATCTGCCTCGATGACGTGCAACGTCTGCTGTCCGTCACCGACCGGGCCGCCGAGCAAGATGAACCCGTCGGCGACCAAGCTGTCCATGAACGCGGCGTGCGCGGTCCAGCCAGGCTGCTCGCGGATTGCGCGTGATGCGTCCCAGCCGGGGCCGTGAACGAGAACGAGCGCGAAGTGGGCCAAGCCCCAGCCCTACCGATCCGCCGCGGTCGCTGTCTCAGACGGCCAGCGCGACCATAAGTCGCCGATGTCCTGCGTGGCGACAGCGGCGTAGTCGTCAAGCTTAGGCAGGATCAACGCCTCCAAGTCCTGGAGCCACTCGGTTCGGGGTACTCGACCGTTTCCCCCACTTCGGGTGTGGCGAGCCTGAGATGTGTTCGGTCGGGCCACGACAGCGATCCCGCGGCATCCGAGGGCCGCTGGGATCTGCTCGGCGGCTCCGAACCCAATGGGTGAGCTGGCGCTATGGCAGTCGGTATCCTCGTTTGGCTTTCGTGACCTCGCCGCTCTTGGCGAGCTTCGAGAGCGTCGTGCTCACGGTCGCGCGGCCAAGCCCAGTCGCCTTCGCCAACTCGCCGGCAGTCAGCGCGTTACTGCTTGAGAGCGCGGCGAGCACCTTGGTCTTCGTCGCTCCGGGCGCTGTGCGCGTCGACGGCCCCCCAGAGCTCGCGGCCTGAGTACGAGTCCGCGCTGCAGTCGGCTTGGCCGCCCTCGTTTTCGAGGCCGGTGTCGACTTGGAGCGTGCCGCACTTTGCGCTCGTTGCCGCTCGCGCGGATCAAGCTCGGCCAACGCGTGCCGGAGCTTCTCGATTTCGGCGAGCAGCTGGTCGAGGCGCTCCTGGATGTCCTGTCGAATTCGATCGATCACGACGTGTGGTGACTCCTTGCCCGGACAGTGACGCGCGATCGTACCTCGTCAGCCCCCGAGAGGCGAACGGCCACCACTCCGTTGCCGCAGCCATCGAAAGGTCGCAAGCGTCCCGAAGCGCGGCCGTGCCTTTGCCACATGGTCGCCCTGCTGCGGACCCCCGAGGAACCGCGGCTCGGGTTACGTGAGCTCCAGCGTCAGGTTCCCGCCTGCTCGCCAAACCCCGCGCGGCATCGCTTCGGTGGAGAACGGCGTTGCCACGTTGCCCCGGGCATCGACGGCGATCAGCCCACCGCCGCCACCACAGCTATGGACCTCGTCGAGCACGGTCTGCGCTGCCGCCTCGAGAGCGATGCCCTGCTCGACCAGGGCGGCCAGCAGGCGCGCGGCCCCGACTCGAATGAACGCCTCCCCTTCGCCGGTGCACGACACCGCGACCGTGCGGTCGGCCCAGGTGCCCGCTCCGATCAGGGGCGTGTCGCCAACGCGCCCGGGAGGCTGCCCGAGACGCCCCCCGGTCGAGGTGGCCGCCGCGAGTAGCCCGGCGGAATCGAGGCACACAGCCCCCACGGTCCCATGCTCGCCAGGACTGTCGCCGGCCTCGCGCTCCTCGAGGCGCCTGCGCTGTCGCTCGGTCACGAACATCGACGGCTCCCACGCGTCGGCCCCGCGGGCGGCCGCGTACTCGTCGGCGCGATCGCCGATCATCAGCACCTGTGGAGCGTCGAGCAGCGCGTGGGCGCCAACGATTGGATGCTTCGTGCGCGTGATCGCGGCGACAGCACCAGCCGCCCGGTCTGACCCGCGCATCACCGCCGCGCTCATCTCGACCGAGCCATCCGCGCACAGCGCCGACCCGAACCCCGCGTTGAACAGCGCAAACGACTCCATCGCCATCACGGCCGACCGCACCGCCGCGACGGCGTCCTGCCCATCCTCGAGCGCTGCGCCGGCGGACTCGAGGGCCGCCTGGAGCGCGTCCCTGCACGCGGCTTCGTGCTGGCGCAGGGCATCGCTGTACGTCCCCGCACCTGCATGCACCGCGATGACCGGCTCGCTCATGAGAGCGACATCATCACGCAATCAAGCACATCGACCACCACCCACACGAACCCGCCGTCACCACCACCGACACGAACCCGCCGTCACCACCACCGACAGAACACATCCAGCGACACGGCAGCGGCTGCTCTACAAGCACGTTCTTTCCCGCGCTGCTGTGCGTCGGCGGCGTCGGGCACTGTCTGCGGATGGCTCCCGACCTGCTTGAGGAATCATGCCTGACCGTCGCGCCCGCCAGCGGCGCCAGTGTCACGCACGAACGAGAAACGAAAGAAACGAAAATGGTTTCCGCTGTCGAGGTGGGTCCTGCTCAGGAAGATGGCGCGGGTCGTGTGTGGGCTCCTCGTTCAGCACTCCGATGCAGCAGCCTTACGGGCGCCGGTGTCGCTCGTGGGCGGCGCTGAGGGCATTCACCGCGATCACAGCGGGTAAGCGCTGGCCTCGGCAGCGAGTCGCGTGGCTCGCAGCGGTCGCAGGTCGCGGTGCCGGTGCGTCACAGCCCCGCCTTCGGAGCGGCGGGCGGCGTCGATCATCCCGCCGCCCGCCGCGCGCTCACCCTTCTTGGGCCATGTACAGGCGGGTACCCCCGGCGGCGAAGCCAACACGCTCGTAGACGCGCCGCGAGCCGTCGCCCGCCGCCTCGAGCCACACAGACTCGGGGCCGGTCTCGAACATTGCCTCGGCGACCGCAGCGGTGAGCGTTGCAGCGATGCCGCACCGTCGGTAGGCGCGGCGGGTGGCGATACCCCACAGTTCAGCCGTGCCGGCGGCCGGACCTGAGCAGCAGGCAGCTCCGGCGCACGTCCCGTCGACGGCACGGATAAATCTGACCGCGCCGCCCGCGGCGACGCTGCGCCGCAGGCGCGCGACGCCTTCAGGCGACGACGCGTACGTGCCATCGAACCCCTCGGAGAGGGTCGCGTCGACAGCGGCGAAGTCCCCATCCTCGACGGGCGCCTCGACACCAAGCACGACGCGGTTCGCACCCGTACCCGCCGCAGCAGGCCCGGACTCTGACCCGGCCAGCGAGACGGGCCGTGTCAGCGAGCCGGGAGTGCAGATCAGGTAGTCGTGCACCGCTTCGGTGGTGAACCCCGCCCGACACAGCGCCGCTTCGACGGCGGGGGCGGCCTGAGGAGCGAACTCGAGGCGAGGCACGAGACCGCGCTCCCGAAACGCCGCGATCAGCGCGGCGACGTCCCCGTCAGTCGGCTCAGCACCGGGCAGCGGCGTGGCGTAGTTGATGAATCGAGCTGTGATCCTGGGGTCGAAACCCGCGACGAACGGCCCGATCTCCACGACCAGGGGACGACGGCGAAGGTTCGCGACGGTAAAGTGTTGGATCTTGGTATCCACGGTGATGGTGACCTCACGTTGATGACATTGCCGGACGCGCTCCCGCCTCGAGCGGCCAGGGAGCAGCCCAAGCTGATCCGTCAAGGCGGACAAATGCCGTACATCGGGGCCAGCCCGAGCACAAAGACATGACACCGAACCGCTGGACGCCAGACGGTACGGGCCAATCAGAGCCGACGGCGGCCGCTAAAGGACGCCGAAACCATGGACATCGATCCTTGTCGCGAATGCTTCCGCACCAGACGAAGGCACGCCGATGCTCTCATCCTCGCGTCCAGCCTGTCAACGCGAATCGCCAAGCAGCCCAGTAGACGCGCTCATCGACGCGCCCGATCGCTTGAGTTGGACCGGTCGCCGCGACCACGCGATCGTCATCCTGCTCGCCCAGACCGGATGCGAGCCTCAGAGCTGACCGGCCTTCGCTACCGGCGACATCCACCTCGCGACCGGCGAGCACGCCACTACGACCGGCAAGGGCCGCAAGCGGAGGATCACCCCACTGACCAAACAGACCGCCGCCTTAGTGCGCGTGTGGCTGGCCGAACGTGGCAGTCCGCCCGCCGAGCCGAGCAGTGCTCTGCCGCCGGCCCGTCCCTCGGGCAGTGATCTGCTCAAAGGCAGGAACGCTGAGCTCAATCGCGCTGGCTTCTGCTTCGACCCGATTGCAAGGTCCCGGCAAGCGATCTGCCCGAAGCAGGAGTGTCCGCGCGGCCGCGTTGCCAACGATCGCGTAGAACGCCCTCCGTACGACCACCGACGGAAGGACAGACCATGGCCCGAGCACCCGACCCCGACAACCACCAAGCCAGTCCCAAGCGCCGGCCTGTCGGCCAGCGCGCCCTAATCGTCGGCGGAGGCAACGGAGGACCGGGCCCCAGCTACAACAAGCGCTCGCCCGCATTCCCGCAAGCCGCACAGACCTGCAACACGGAGACCGGGCTATGAACCGCAAGAGCACAATCACAACAGCGTTCGCTGCGATCGCATGCGGGATCGCGATCAGCGCGTGCGGCGGCGGCTCGAGCCACAAGGCCACCGCCGGCACCAACGCCGAGCTCGCGATCTCGGAATGCATGCGCGCGCACGGCGTCCCCAACTTCCCCGACCCAGGCAAAGGCGCCGGCGGTAGCGAAGGCATGACCGTCCTCCTCACCGGCAGCTCGGTCGTCACCGTGCACGGCATCCCCTTCAGCGGACCAGCCTTCGAGGCCGCCAAGAAGACCTGCGGCTTCATGAGCGACGGCGGAAACGGGCCACCACAGCTCTCCGAGAGCTACCGGCTCGCCGCGCTCCACTTCGCCCAATGCATGCGAGCCCACGGCGTACCCAGCTACCCCGACCCAACCTTCCCGGACGGCGGCGGCATCGAGAGCGGAAACGGGCCTCAAATCAGCCGCAACGCGCCCGCCATCCCGCGAGCTGCAAAAGCCTGCAACAAGACGTGACACGTGACGCACACGCCCCGACTGCATCCACCCGCGCCGCCGACAGCGAACGGCTGCTCGGCCGCGACCACCCGCGACGCGATCGAAACGCAGCAGCTGAGCCACGCGTAGCCGCGGCGGCGCTGCTCAGCCGGCGGTCGTGCCGCAGAAGCACTGCAGGTCGTTGGTGACAGCGAGGATACCGACGAGGCGACCGTCGTCGTCGATGACCGGGATGCGCCGCGAGTCTGTCAGCAGCGCGAGGTCGCGCCCGGTCTCCGCTGGCGCGCCGGGGGACACGGTCGGTCCCAGGTCGGCGACCTCGGCGGCGGGCCGGGCGGGATCGCCGCCGGTCAGGTGCGCGCGCGTGAGCGCGCCGAGGTAGACGCCGTCGTCGTCGGCGACGACGGCCAGCCGGCGGTGACTGCTGAGTGCGAAGTAGTCGCGGACCTCGGCGACGGTCGCGGTCGCGGGCAGCACGGTGAATTGGGCATGCATGACGGCCTCTACGGTCAATCCGCCAGCCTCGCCGATCTTGATCATGGCCATGCCCTGAGGATATCTACAGCTACCCCCTGCAGCGTTCTCGCCGCGCGGCGCGACCCGCCTCTGGACGAGCTCGCGCTCGCGGAGCACTCTGGAAGGTCGACGCCGAGGCGCGCTGGCGCGCTCGAGCGACTCGATGCTCGCCGTCATGCTCAAGCGCCGGGAGGGCCTGCCGATCCAGCTGCCGGTCGTCGACGTCGAGAAAGGCCTGGGTCGGGCAGTCCGTCTGCACGCGGAAGCTCAAACCCGGGAGATGCCTTCAGGCAGGCCCCTTCGGGCGCCACGCCCCGCGGGGCAGATCGTGCATGTTCAGGGCGCTCTCCGCAGGCAGCGAGCGCGCCACGTGTTTGGCCAGCGCCTCGGCATACATGATGTCTCGCCGCTTCTCCAGGCGCTCGGCGTGCTCCTCGGCGCGCTGGAACAGCTCCCCCGGGATCTCGATGGTGATCTGCGGCGACGAGCGCGGCATGATATGCCGACTACGCAACGACCCCGCCGACGCGTACTTCGTCACCTCGATGTACCGGTCGATCGCCTCGGCATAGAGCTCGTCGATGGACCTGCCGAGCTGCTCGGCCCGCGCGGTGGCGAGCTCCAGCAGCTGCTCGGTCAGTTGGAGAGTGACGGTTGGCACGGTGCGAAACCGTACAACAGCCCTCGCACGAAAGCGTCATCAGACGCAGTGACGTGACTGACGCCCAGGCGGCGGAAAGCAGGAACCGTCGCGCTGCTCGTGCCGTCTCCGGCTGCTCCATGATCGACCTCAGGAGCTTCAGCCGGAGTAGGCGTCGAGCCCGGCGCGGCCGGTCGGTGCGATCGAGGTGCGTGACGCTGTCCGTTGCCGATCTTCTCGCTGGTGAGGTGGGCGGCGTCCTCGAGCTTTCGCAGGTGTGTGATGAGGTTGGCTGGGGTTAGATCGAGCATGTCCTGCAGGCGGGTGAAGGAGAGCGTGTCGCCGTCGGGCACGGCGGCCAGCGTCGCGACGATTCGCAGTCGCGCGAGGGCGTAGATGACGGGGTCGAGCGCGTCAGTGGTCAAGCAGGTCCGAGTGTCCGGTCGCTGCCGGTGTCCAGCGATGCGGAGAGCTCGGTGCGCGAGCGTATGCCGAGCTTCTGATAGACGTGGCGGAGGTGGTACTCGACGGTCTTTGGGCTCAAGAACAGCTGAGCGGCTGCGGCGCGGGTGGTGTGCCCCTCGCTCAACAGGAGTGCGACCTGGAGCTCCTGTGGAGTGAGCTGGTCGAGCGTGCTGGCGTCGCGGCGGCGGGCCGTCTCGCCCGTGGCGGCCAGTTCGGCGCTGGCCTGTCCGATCCACGGCGTCGCCCCGAGGCGCTCGAAGATGTCAAGCGCCGCGCGCAGCTGTTCGCGAGCCTGCACGCGCCGCCGCGCCCGTCGTAGACGGGCGCCGTACGCGAGGTGCGTTCGCGCGCGCTCGAACACGTCCGGCGTCAGCCCGTGGAACTCCAGGGCTTCGCTGAAACAAGCGTCAAACCCGTCGTCGGCGGCAAGCATGCCGGCGCAGCGAGCAGCCCTCGCGCGCGGCCACGGCTGTCCCTTGGCGGACGCTTGCAAGGCGTGCGGGGTCGCAATCGTCGCGGCGCCGGCCGGATCTCCGAGTCGGATCAGGATCTCCACCAGCTCGGGCGTCGGCGACAGGTCGACATCGTCGATGCCCAGGGTGTCAAGCTCCGCCTGCTGCTCTCGCAGGTGCTCCAGCGCGACGTCCAGGTGACCGAGTCCGAGCTCCAGGTCGGCCAGCGCGGCGAAGGTCCAGATGCGGTGGGTGCCCACACCGAGCCGGGCGGCGAGTGCCTGAGCCTCACTGACATGTGCGCGGCACTCGGGCTCCTTGCCCTGGCGAGCTTCCAGCCAGGCGAGGCCGGCGAGGGTGGCCGCGAGGTCGGTGCCATAGCCGGTGTCCCGGGCGAGGGCGATCGCTTCGTGATAGCCCGCTGCCGCCGCCGTCCAGCGGTCTGCGGTCGCGTCATGGCGCGCCGCGAGCTGGAGGAGATAGACCAGCACGCTGACCGCCGACTGCCTGCGTCCCTCCGTCACCGCACGGTCGATGACGGCGCGCCCGCCGGCCTCGCGCAGCCACAGCGCTCCGAGCACGGTCCACGCCAGCAGGGATGTGTCCTGCCGAAGCGCCGGCGACGAGTCGATCAGGATGAACGCCCGGCGGATCGTGTCGGCGCCGAGCTCGCCGTCGCCGACGAGCACCAGGGCCAGCCCGTGGGCCATCGTGCACACGAACGCCGATCGCTCGCTCGGTGCGGCGGGGAGGAGCTTCAGAGCAACCGCGGTCGTGCTCGCCATCGTCGCGGCGGCGCCGGCGTAGAAGCACGCGCTCGCGGCCTCCGCGAGCATCAGCGCGCCGAGCTCTGGCTCGCCCGCGGCGGCGGCCAGCTCGGCGCCGGCGACGAGCACCGAATGACCCTCCGTCACGGGCCCGCGGCGGACGAGTAGCTCCCCCCGGAGGCGCTCGACGCGAGCCGCCAGCACGCCCTGGGGTGCCCGCGCGCGCAGCTCATCGACGAGCGCCGCCGCCCGATCGACCGCACCGGCAAGCCACGCCGCATCCGCGGCCGCGTAGAGGAGCTGGTCGCACAGATCGTCGTCCGCGGTGAGCCGCGCCGCCCGCTCGAAGGCGGCCGCGGCGGTCGCGTAGGCGCTCCGCTGGCGCGCGCGCTCGCCGGCTTGCTGCACGGCCGAGCACGCGGGCTCGTCTGGGCCGACGGCCGCCGAGGCCAGATGCCAGGCGCGGCGGTCGGCATCACGGTCTGGAAGGGCGGCCGCGAGCGCGCGGTGGGCCTGGCGACGTTCGTCGGGCAGGGCGTCGTTGTAGATCGCCGCGCGGGCCAGCGGATGGCGGAACTCGGCGACGCCGTCGTGCAGCCGGACGAGGCCGGCCGTCTCGGCCGGCGTCAGATCGGCGAGGTCCAGACCCATCGAGCCGGCGGCCCGCGCCAGCACGGTCAGCTCGCCACCGTCGCTCGCGGAGGCCATGATCAACACCCGGCGGGTGCGCTCGGGGAGCGGGGCGGTGCGGTGCAGGAACGCCTCGGTGATCCGTCTGGACACTGGCACCGGAGCCGCCAGCCCGGTGCCGGTGAGGCTGGCTGCGGCGGGGGCGACCTCCAGCATCGCCAGCGGATTGCCGGCCGTCGCCTCGTACATTCGGTCGGCGACGTCGCCCGGGATCGGCGAGCCGGCCTCGCGCGCGAGGAGCTCGAGAGCGAGCGCGCGATCGAGCCCGCCGACGCTCAGGATCGGGATGTCGGCGCCGTCGAGGAGCGAGGCGTGCCCCTGCCGGACCGCGAGCACGACGGCCACCGGGTCGGCGAGCAGCCGTCGGATCGCGAACAGGAGCGCCTCGGCGCTGGGGACGTCGAGCCAGTGAGCGTCATCGACGAGCGCCAGCACGGGAGACTCCTCCGCGTAGGCGGCTACCAGGCTGAGCGTCGCCGCACCCACCGCGAAACGATCCGTTGTACCGCCGGGCCGCAGCGCGAGCGCGGTCTGGAGCGCGGCGGCCTGCGGGGCCGGCACGCGGTCGAGCGCCCGCAGTGCCGGACGGACCAGCTCCAGGAGCCCGGCGAACGGCACGGCCGCTTCGGACTCGACCCCGCGCGCGCGGAGGATCTGCATGCCCTCGGCCAGCTCGACGGCATGGGCAAGGAGAGCGGTCTTGCCGATCCCCGGCTCGCCCACGAGCGCCAGGACCCCGCTCCTGCCGACACGCGCGTCCGCCACCAACCGGCGGAGTGCGTGTCGCTCACCCTCACGGCCCAGCAGCATGAGGCGATTCTAGGTAGGGCACCGAAACGGATGACGAGGGGCGGGTGACATGACTAGGCGGGCCCCGGATGCGACCATCGAGACCCGCGCCTACGGTCAGCGCCACTGGTCATCAACCGCAGCGCGAGGAGACATCATGGCAACGATCGAAGAGGCCCGACCCCTGGACGAGGAGCGCTTGATGGCGTTCGTGTTCAAAGCGGTCGAGGAAGTGGGAGCGACGCTCGGCGCCGCGCTCGTTGTGATGGGCGACAAGCTCGGCCTGTACAAGGCGCTGGCGGGCGGCGGTGCCCTCACCGCCGTCGAGCTCGCCGACCGAACCGGCGTGACGGAGCGCTACGTCCGCGAGTGGTGCAACGCACAGGCGGCGGGCGGATACGTCGAGTACGACCCGGCAAGCAGCCGTTACTCGCTGGCGCCCGAGCAGACCGTGGCGCTGACCGACTCCGACAGCCCCGCCTACCTGCCCGGCTTCTTCCAGATCGCGATCGGTTCCGTACTCGACTCGCCACGGATCACCGAGGCGGCACGCAGTGGCGCCGGCGTCGGCTGGCATGAGCACGGGCACGACGTGTTCGAGGGATGCGAGCGGTTCTTCCGGCCCGGCTACAACGCGCATCTCATCCCCGAGTGGCTGCCGGCGCTCGACGGCGTGGTTGAGAAGCTCGAGCGCGGGGCGAAGGTCGCAGACATCGGATGCGGACACGGCGCCTCGACGATCCTGATGGCTCAGGCCTTTCCGAACTCGACGTTCGTCGGCTCGGACTACCACGAGGGATCGATCGAGACGGCGCGTGCCCGGGCGACCGCGGCGCGCGTCGGGGAGCGCGTCCGGTTCGAGCACGCACCGGCGTCGGGACACCCCGGTGCCGATTACGAGTTGGTGACGATGTTCGACTGCTTGCACGACATGGGTGACCCGGTCGGCGCCGCCCGTCACGTGCACGATCTGCTCGCCCCCGGCGGCACCTGGATGATCGTCGAGCCGAACGCGGGGGACCGGATCGAGGACAACCTCAATCCGGTCGGCCGCGCGTACTACGGCTTCTCGACGCTACTGTGCACGCCCGCCTCGCTGTCGCAGGAGGTCGGGCTCGCGCTCGGCGCCCAAGCCGGGGAGGCGCGGATCTGCGACGTGGTCACGGCCGGCGGCCTGACGCGCTTCCGGCGCGCGACCGAGACGCCGTTCAACCTCGTGTTCGAGGCGAGGCGCTAGACCAGCGTCGTGAACCGCCGTGCCGAGAGACTAGGATCGCCGTCATGGGCCGGACCGCGACGGAGACGCCCGCCCGGGGACCCGACGAGAGCGGATACGTCGAGCGCGACGGAGTCCGAGTCTGGTGGGAATCCTACGGCTCCGGCACGGCGGCGATCCTGCTCATGCCGACATGGTCGGTCGTCCACTCGCGGCTCTGGAAGGCCCAGATTCACTATCTGTCGCGGCACTTCCGGGTGGTCACGTTCGACGGGCGCGGGAACGGCCTCTCCGACCGGCCGGACTCGGAGTCGGCGTACGCCGACGCCGAGACGGTCGCCGACGCCGTCGCCGTGCTCGATGCGGCGGGGGTTGGTGAGGTGGTGGCGGTCGGGATGTCGTGCGGCGGGCGTTACTCGCTGGCGCTCGCCGCGGCCCACGCCGACCGGTCCGGGGCGTGGTGGCGATCGCCCCGTCGATCCCGACGCTGACACCGCCGCATCCCTGGCGGACGCAGGACGACCATCCCCCTCGAGGACCGCACGGGTAGGGCGCGGGACCATCCCGACTACTGGCTGCACGACTACCGGGGCTTCCTGGAGTTCTTCTTCTCCGAGCTCTACAACGAGCCGCACTCGACCAAGCAGATCGAGGACTGCGTCGCGTGGGGACTTGATACGACGCCCGAGACGCTGCTGCTCACCGAGTGCGTCCTCTGCGTCGAGGACCGGGCCGGGGCCGAAGCTCTGTGCCGTGCCGTAAAGGCGCCGGTCCTCGTCATCCACGGCGACCGGGACCGGATCACCCCGCCCGAGCGCGGCGCCCGGGTGGCCGAACTGACCGGTGGCCGTCTCGTCGTGCTCGAGGGGTCCGGTCACGGCCCGCATGCCCGCGGCACAGTCGCCCGTCACCGAAGTGCTCGAGCGTCGCGACGAGACGATCCATCCCGCGAGCGCCGAGCTCGCGAGTGAGTCCGGGCACTTCGACCGGGAGTCCGGGCGGCGCGTGAGTCCTGCTCTCGCCTCAGCGCGCGTGCATTCGCGCCGTTGTGCGACGGCGCCGCTTCTGGATAATCAGCTCGTGCAGTTGCGGCCTTCCTATCCGATCAGCACCCCACGACTGAGGCTGCGGCCGCTGGCCGTGCACGACACCGAGGAGCTGCTGGCCTACCGCGGTCGCCCCGAGGTATGCCGATACCTCCCCTTCGAACCGATGGACGAGCAGGTCCTCACCGCACGGCTGGCCGGCGAGCTGGGCCGCCGGGAGATCACCGCCGAAGGTCAAGGGCTGACCATGGGCGTGGAGCTGGCCGCCAATGGGCGCCTGGTGGGTGACGTCGTGCTGTTCTTCCGCTCCGCCGACCACGCCCGCGGGGAGATCGGCTACGTCTTCCACCCCGACGTCGCCGGGCAGGGGTATGCCGCTGAGGCGTGCGGGGCGGTGCTGGACCTTGCCTTCCGCGACTCCGACGGCCTGGGGCTGCATCGAGTGGTCGCGCGCATGGACGCCCGCAATGCCCCCTCCGTGCGTCTGGCGTCCAAGCTGGGCATGCGCCGGGAGGCCCACTTTCGCAGCAGTGAGATGTTCAAAGGCGCCTGGGCCGACCTGGTCATATACGCGATGCTGGATGACGAGTGGGACGCCCGGTGCAACGACACAAGCACCGGCACGGCGGCTTCGACCGGAGCAGAGGATGCGCGTCGTTCCGACGACGCTTGAATCACGGCGGGCTGATCACGACGACTGAGTCACGACGAGCGAGACACGACGAGCGAGTGACGACGAGCGAGTTCCCGATCCGGGCGGGGAGCCTTCAGTCGCCGACGGGCATGACGCTGGCGGCCTCGACCATGAGGATGATGGTCCGGCGAGCTGCGCGCGTGCGATGAACCACGCCCCTGGGCACGCTGCACGCTTGGTGTCGACCGAGCGTCATCGTGTCGCCTCCTTCGAGATCGACAAACAACTCGCCGTCGAGGACGAGGAAGAACTCGTCCTGGTCGTCGTGCTTGTGCCAGTGGAAGTCGCCGTCGATCACCCCGAGCCGCATGACGGCGTCGTTGACCGAGGTGAGCGTCTCGTTGAACCAGGGTTCATGCGCCGCGGCCTCGCCGGGGATGTCGATCAACTCAAGGTGGTTGAACGCTTGGCCGTCGGCAAGCTCGACGTGTCGAACCCTGGTATCGAACTGGGACAGGACTGCGCGAGCCTCGGGGTCGACGACTGCGAGATCGACGTCCGCGCCGGCAAACGCGCGGACGGCGTCCATCGATTCCCAGCGCGAGACCACGACGATCTCGGTCCCGGCATCGTCGCGGACGCACTCGACCGTCACGCCGAGAAACCCCTCGGTGCTCTTGAGATGCGGCCTAACGCTTGCTTCGAAGTGGGCGACGTACGCGTCGGCCTGGTCTGACTCCTCGGCCCGAGCTGTCCATCGGCGCGCGATCATCAGAACAAGTTTCGCATCTGGGTGACGGCGGGGCGGTCGAGCGTCAGTGGGGTCGTTTGGTCGCCGCCACACTGTCCTTCCGTCGATCCTGTCCTGCCGCCGATCCTGTCCTGCCTTGCATGTGAGCACTAGACTTGTGCGGGTGTGGCGATCGCGGCGCCGGCGGGCGGCGAGATGCGGGTTCGGTGGGCAGCGCGCAACGAATGAGGAGCGCGCTTCGATGACGCGCCGTGCCAAGCGGCGGGCCGCCTTGGCGCTCGCGCTGCTCGGCGCGAGCGTCGGCGCCTGGTCGGGGTCGACCGGGCTCGCGGCAGCCAGTCGCGGAGCACCATCTGCGTCGCCGCTTGCCCATCTCGCCGACGGCGGCACCTGGCACGGCACTGCCGAAGGGATTCGTGTCGATTTCGGTCAGTACTCCTCCGGCGACGTCGACTCGATGAGCGAATCGAACTACCAGGTCGAGCTGAGCTTCTCGTTCTCGGTCAGCCAAACGGGGGAGATTTCCGGCGGCGGAAGCGGCAGCTACACGGACGCGCACTGGCACCTGTACGGAGAGAACGGGGACAACGGCAGCTTTGACTGCTACCCACCGATCATGGCCGGCCCGTTCGAAGTCGATGTCAGCGGCCACGCGGCCGGCGATCGAGCAACCGTTTCGCTATCGATACCCGAGGCGACCGAGACAAACGCCGATTACGACTGCGGCGCCGACTACACCGGCTACGCGACGACGTCCCACGATATGGCCGACTCGCTGGCGATTGTCGGCGGCGACCATCTCGACATCTCGCTGGGCGGGTCGAGCTCGCTCACGGTGCAGAAGACGACGAGCAGCGGTGGCGGCACCGACGACACCGAGAACGACTCGCACATCTGGTCGTTCTCGTTCACGCCTCCGGGCGCCGCGGGCGCCGGGGGCACCGGCGGCGGAAGTGGCGGAAGTGGCGGGGGCGGGACGGGCGGCAAGGGCCCCGCTGCATGCAAGCTCAAGGTGACAGATGTGGGGGCCAAGCCGACGAGCACGCCGGCCGGCAACCCCATTGTCGTGCGGTTCCGCGTCTCGCACGCCGCGCGCGCGAGCCTGGTGGTCTCGCCGCTCGGCGACGCGAGCAGCACCGTGGCGACACTCAGCGTCGCCGCCGGTCGTGACACGCTTGTGTGGGGCGGGTGGATTCACACCCGCCCGGCAACCCCCGGGGACTACAAGTTGACCGTCGCCGCGGCGGCGTGCGATAAGACTGCGAGGCGCGCGGTCGGCGTGACGATCTCCTGAGTCCCTCGTCGGGGCCGCCGACGCTCGTCCGGGGCTCAAGCCCGACTCGTGCGAGGTCGCGGTGACGCGGGAGGAGGCCCGGGCAGCTGGTCTCCGCGCCGCGGCGGCTCCGTTCTCTAGGCGCTCGGCTCTCGATAGCGCAGTCCGTCGAGCGCTATGCCGAGGATGTGGTCGATCTGCTCGGGCTCGGTGGATGGGATCTTCGCGATCCCGCCGACCATCTGGATGACCTCGAGGAGGTTGGTGTCGGTGCGGACGACGCGCGCCTGCTGCGCTCGCTGCAGGAGCGGCTCGCCCGCGGCATAGAGCGCGGTGCGGCAGCTTTGGAAGACGTTCGCGTCGCGGTCGACGCAGCCCAGCAATTCTTGTGCGAGCGCTTGCTTCGTGGCCATGTAGGCGACGAATCGGTGTAGCCAAGCGACGAAGGCGTCCCAGGGGGGCAGCTCGGAGAGGTCGGCGGCTGAACGGCACAGCGCCTCGACTTCGTCCACGTATACGGCCTCGAGCAGGGTCTGACGGTTCGGGAAGTGGCGGTAGAGCGTGCCGATCCCGACCTGCGCCCGCCGCGCGATCTCCTCGAGTGACGCCGACGTTCCGTCCTGCGCGAAGGCGTCGCGCGCGGCGGCGATCAGCTTCTCGTAGTTGCGCAGCGCGTCGGCCCGCTTGGGTCGCGCCGCGGCGAGGTCGGTGAAGGCGGCGGGGGTATCGCTGGTGTCGGTGGCGCTCATCGGGTGATCTCGTGGATCCGCTTGACAAAACGGAGGTACCCTCCGTATAGTAACGGAGGTAGCCTCCACTTAGATCTGGAGGATGCCTCCACTTTAGCACCGGTTTCTGTACGCCTCAACAGTTGGGAATTCCGCAGATGAACACCGTCTCTCTCTCCGCCCCCACCAGCGACCGCCGCCGCTGGTTTGCCCTTGTCGTGGTCTGTCTGGCACAGCTCATGATTGTGCTCGACACAACGATCGTGAACGTGGCGCTGCCCTCGATCCAGCGCGACCTTCACTTCACCCAGGGAAACCTCACCTGGGTCGTCAACGCATTTCTCATCACCTTCGGCAGCTTCCTGCTCCTGGCCGGGCGACTCGGGGATCTGATCGGACGTAAGCGCGTGTTCCTCACCGGCGTCGTCGTGTTCACCGCCGCCTCGGCACTCTGCGGCTTCGCGCCCAGCCAGGGATTCCTGATCGCCGCGCGCTTCATTCAGGGCGTCGGCGGAGCAATGTCGGCCTCGGTGATCCTCGCCATCGTGGTCACCGAGTTCCCGGTGCCCGGCGACCGCGCGAAGGCGATGAGCGCCTATGTCTTCGTCGCCGTCGCCGGCGGCTCGCTTGGACTGCTCGCCGGGGGTGCGCTCACGCAGGCGCTGAACTGGCACTGGATCTTCTTCGTCAACCTTCCGATCGGCGCCACGACGTTCATGCTGGGCAGGGCGCTGATTCCGGAAGACACCGGCAGCGGACTCGATGACGGCATCGACTGGCTCGGCTCCGTGCTGGTCACCGTCTCGCTGATGACCGCCGTCTACGCGATCGTCCAGGCGACCAGCCACGGCTGGGGCTCGTCCCAAGTGCTCGGCTTCGGCGCTCTCGCAACGACGCTCATGGGTGCGTTCCTGACCGTCGAATCGCGGGTCGCGAACCCGATCATGCCGCTGCGGATCCTGCGCCTGCGCGGTCTCATCGGATCGAGCGCCGTACGCGGATTTCTCGTCACCGGGATGTACTCGACGTTCTTTCTCGGCACGCTCTACCTCGAGCACGTGCTCCACTACAGCGCGCTGCAAACCGGCCTCGCATTCCTCCCATGGACGGTGACCGTTGGGATCCTCTCACTCGGCATCACCGCGCGATTGATCAGGCGCTTCGGCGCGATGCCGGTGCTCCTCGCCGGCCTGGGAACGGTGATCATCGGCCTGGCACTGCTCATGAGCGCCGGCGTCGACACGAGCTTCTTCCCGACGATCTTCCTCGCCTACTTCGCCATCGGCCTGGGGATCGGCACCTCGTTCACGCCGCTTCTGACCATCGCGATGGCCGATGTGCCCGCCAGCGACGCCGGCCTTGGGTCAGGAATCACCAACGTGTCCCAACAGGTCTCCGGAGCACTCGGGCTGGCCGTACTCGGCACCATCGCCACCAACCGCTCCAAGACGCTCGAGGCTCACGGACACGCACTCGCGAGTTCGCTGGTCAGCGGCTACCACCTTGCGTTCACGATTGGTGCGGGGTCGATCGTGGTGGGAATCATCACCACGCTCGTCGTGCTGCGACCGCTCGACCGCCGCGTGGCCGCTGCGGATTCGGAGCTGACCGCCGCGGATTCCGAGCCGACCCGTCTGATTCCCGGCGAGCCCGATCCGGAGCTCGAGAGCCAGGCCGCCTAGCCGCCCGCCTTGTGTTTGCGGGACCTGCTCAGAAGATCCCGGTTTTCGCGAGATACCCGACTGGTGCATCGAGAGGCTTGCATGGGCCGGCGCGCGCCCACTAGGGAACCTGGTCGAGATACGCTACTCACAGTGGCGTATCTCGACCAGGTTCCCCGCGCGGGGCGGCCCGCCGCGCCGCGCCCCCCGGGCGGCGACCGCGGCGTGGCCCGCCGCGCCCCCCGGGCGGCCCGCGGCGCCCTTAGATGGCGGTGCGTCCGCCGTCAGCGGCGAGGGTGGCTCCGGTGATGTAGCTCGGGCGGTCGCTGGCGAGGAGGAGGAGCGCTTGAGCGATCTCGGCTGTTGAGGCCGTGCGGTGGAGGGGCGCGGTCTCCCCAGCTGCTCGGCGACCTCGCCCGCCCATGATGCCCATGACCTTGTGGGAGGCGGTCGGTCCGGGGGAGACGGTGTTGACGCGGACGCCGGCGCCGGCGAACTCTGCCGCGAGACGTTGGTCGCGAACGACTCATCCAGTCCCCTCGAGGCGGCCCTCGACACCATTCTCGACCACATCGACTCACTCACCGCGCCGCGCGCGGGTAGGCTCGCGGCCGAACCCACCAACGGAGGAAGACGATGGCCGAAACCCCGACACTGTTCGTTTGCCACGGCGATGACGGCGGCCCGCGGATGCATCCGTGTCGCCGCGTGCAGGAGGCGCTCCGCGCCGCGGGGATCGAATACGAGAAGGTGATCGCCGGCCACGGCAGCCCGATTCCCTTCCGGCGCCAAGGCTCGCGTGATGAGCTGCGCGATGCGACCGGAGCGACGAAGCTGCCGACACTCAAGCTGCCCGACGGGACGGTCATCACCCACTCCCGGGCCATCCTGTCCTGGATCGGCCGGCAGAAGTGATTCCCCGGCGCGGGTCGGCGCCGGGTAGACCTGGTGCTCCTGCGCGCGACTCTGCGCGGTGACGAGCACCGTCACGGACGCGATCGCGCCAGCGCGAGCGTTTCCGGGGCGCGGCCCCGGACGCGATCGCGCGAGCGGTCCGGGGCGCGGCCCGGGCCGGCCGGTCTGGCTGCCTGGCGGAGCAGCCGAGCGGGTCCCGTTGCGAGCTGTGTGATCTCCGTGATCGGGAACCGATTGGCTCGTGCCTGGCAATGAGGGGTGTCCAGCCGGAAACTCGAAAGGCTTCGCCTGAGATGAGAGCAGAGCGCTCAGCCATGCGCGCAGACCGCCGCCCCATGCGGCTCGATGGCGGGGATTCCGACGCCGACGTGATCCGCCGGTCCCGGCTCCAACCCGGCGACTTCGCCGTGATCTTCCGCCGGCACGCACCGCGGATCCGACGCTACGTGGTCCGTCGCGTCGGTCCCGACGCAGCCGACGATGTCATGTCAGAGACATTCCTCGCCGCCTTTGCGCAGCGGGGCGAGTACCAGTCTGCCTACGGTGACGCGCTGCCATGGCTGTACGGGATTGCCACTAACCTCATCGCGCGCCACCGCCGGGCTGAGATCCGGCAATACCGCGCCCTGGCCCGGAGCGGATCTGATCCGGTCATGGAGCCGTTTACCGACGCTGCGGCGGAGAGAGTCACCGCGAGCGGGATGCATCGGCGACTGGCTGCCGCTCTCGCCGCGCTTCCGGCTGCGCATCGCGACGCGGTGCTCTTGGTCGCCTGGGGGGATCTCACATATGCCGAGGTGTCGGTGGCGCTCGGGGTCCCGATAGGGACCCTTCGCTCACGAGTGAGCAGAGCCCGCGACAGGCTTCGGGCCTCGCTGGCCGATGGCGACCCAGCGGCCCTGCTGGACGACCATACGGACGAGTCAAAGGACGGGACGCCATGAATGAGATCGAGCTTCTGAGCCTCATGCGGAACGACGTTCCCTGCGAGGAGATCACGCCGCAAGTCGAGCAGGCGTTCCTGGAAGCCATCGCGACCTCGGACTTGAGCACATTCCCGCGGAGGCAACGCGGGATGCGAGGTCTCCGCGGTGCCATAGGCCCGCGTGCCCGCTGGAGGCTCGCGATCGCGGGCGGGCTGATCGCGGCGCTGGCCGCCGGACTCGCGGCGACGGGGATCAGGGTGCCCGATCGCTCGCCCGGCTCGGGCGGAGCGGCGACAGCACCGAGTGCCGACCAGCCGCTCACGCTGACCGAGCTCGCCTACCGGGCATCGGCAGCGGCGCTCCAAGGCAGAGATATCAGCCCGAATCAGTGGGTGTACCGCGAGATCGAGTCCTACGGCGGTGTCGGGCTCTCTGACCCGCGCGGGGTACGCACCACTGACGCGAACTGGATGACGGCCAACGGGCTCCACTGCGCAATGTGGATCCGGGTCGGCGGCAGGCGGGAGCTGTCGGGCCGGGAGTGCGGCGGGGTGGAGCCGAGCTACGCCCAACTGAGCTCGCTGCCATCCGATCCGGCAGCCATTGACCGCTACCTGGCCCAGCCCGGGCCGGGGGAGGGGGCCACGACCGCGCTACGAAACGACCAGGCTTTCTTCCGGATCGGCCAGATCCTGAACATCTACGCGCTCGACCCGAAGCTGACCGCAACGTTGTATCGCGCACTCGCCGACATCCCGGGCGTGACGGCGCTCAACGATGCGCGCACCGCAGCGGGTCAGGCCGGGGTCGCCTTCGTTCTGCCGGCCCCTCCCGGCTCCGGCCTGCCGCAGGACGAGCTCATCCTCGATCCCGCCAGTTACAACCTCATCGGTTGGACCGAGATCGACGAGGTCGGCGACCAGGTACATGGCGTGCCGGCAGGCGAGATGCAGGCGGCTTCCGTATTGGAGGAAGCGTTCGTCTCCGGACCCGCCGTCCAGCCCTAGCAGACGACGCGGGAGTCACAGCGCGGGGCGGGCTTCTGCAACATCTCTGCCTCGGGCGCAGGAAGCTTCCGGTCCGCGTGCCACGATGAATGCGTGAGCAGCACCGCCTCGGAGACGTTCCCCCTGACCGCGCTCAAGCGTCTGCGGACGCTGACCGGCGCCGATCGATCCCAGTTTCGTCCCGGGCAGCTCGAGGCGATCCAGGACATCGTCGCGGATCGCGCGCGGGTGCTCTGCGTGCAGCGCACCGGGTGGGGAAAGTCGGCCGTGTACTTCGTCGCGACCGCGCTGCTACGCGAGGCCGGCGCGGGGCCGACGTTGATCATCAGCCCGCTGCTCGCGCTGATGCGCAACCAGATCGCCGCAGCCCGGCAGCTGGGGCTCCGCGCGTACACCGTCAACAGCACGAATCGCGAGGACTGGAACGATGTTCGTGATCGGCTCGCCGCGGACACGATCGACCTGCTGCTGATCAGCCCGGAGCGGCTGAACAATCCGCGCTTCCGCGAGGGAATGCTGCCTCTGTTCGCCGCCTCGGTTGGACTGCTGGTCATCGACGAGGCGCACTGCATCTCGGATTGGGGGCACGACTTCAGGCCTGATTATCGGCGCGTGAAGGACATGCTCGACGCCCTCGCGCCCGGGGTTGCGGTGCTCGGCACGACGGCGACCGCCAACGACCGCGTCGTCGGCGACGTGCTCGAGCAGCTCGCGAGGACCGGCGGCGACCCGTTGCGCTCCTACCGCGGTCCGCTGGCTCGGACCAGTCTCCGGCTCGAGGTGCTCGAGCTTCCGCGCCCCGCCCAGCGGCTGGCGTGGCTGGTCGAGCACCTGCCCGCGCTCCCGGGCTCGGGAATCGTCTACACGCTGACCAAGCGCGACTCCGAGCAGGTGGCGACGTTCCTGACCGCCAACGGGATCCCTGCCCTCGCGTACAGCGGCGAGCAGGAGACAGAGGATCGGATCGTCACCGAGGAGCGCCTGCTGCGCAACGAGATCAAGGCCGTCGTCGCGACGAGCGCGCTGGGAATGGGTTACGACAAGGCCGACCTGACGTTCGTCGTCCACTATCAGGCGCCCGGCTCGGTCGTCTCGTATTACCAGCAGGTCGGCCGTGCCGGACGCGGCGTCGATCACGCCGATGTCGTCCTCCTCCGCGGCGGCGAGGACCGCCGGATCCAGGACTTCTTCATCGAGCAGGCGTTCCCCGCGCGCGAGCGGGTCGCCGCGGTCCTCGACGAGCTGGCGCTCGCCGGCGAGGAAGGTCGCACGACGCGCGAGCTCATGGCCGTGGTGAACCTCGGCATGGGCCGCATCGAGGCGATGCTGAAGATCCTTGACGTCGAGGGCGCGGTGCGCCGAGACGGCACGCGCTGGCAGTCAGTCCCCGGCGCGAACTGGACCTACGATGCCGAGCGCTACGCCCAGGTCACCGCTCTGCGCCGCGCCGAGCAGGACGCGATGGCTGCGTTCGGCACCGACGGCCGCTGCCTGATGCGCGTCCTCCAGGAGGAGCTCGACGACCCAGACCCCCAGGACTGCGGTCGCTGCTCGGTCTGCACCGCGGCGCGCTTCGCGCAGCCGCCGGACTCGGCGCTCGTCGAGCTCGCCGGACGCCACCTCCGCTCGAGGCCGGTGGAGCTGGAGGTCAAGAAGATGGCGCCCGACGCCGCCGGCACGATGCGAAAGATCCCCGAGGACGCCCGCATCGAGCCCGGCTGGGCGCTCGCGCGCTTCGGCGACGGCGGCTGGTGGCCGGCGATCGAGCGTGGCCTCCGTACCGGGGCGTTCGACGACGAGATCGTCGTCGCGCTCGCGGACATCCTGCGCGGCGCGGATGCGCTCGGCGCCTGGGTCACCACAGTCCCCTCCGCGCGTCGGGGCGACGTGCTCGGTCGGCTCGCCGAACGCCTCGCGGCGGCGCTTGGGGTACCCGACGTCGAGCTCGTGGCGCGCACCAAGGCTCGCCCGCCACAACGTGAGATGGCCAACACCGTCCAGCAAGCCGCCAACGTCCGCGGTGCCTTCGCGGTCATCGCCGCGCCCCCACCGGGCACCGGCATCCTGCTCGACGATCGTCGCAGCTCGGGATGGACGCTGGCGATGGTCGGCGGTCAGCTGCGCCGCGCCGGCGCCCAGCGCGTCGTGCCGCTCACGCTCGCGACACTGATCTAAGGATGAGCGTCAGCCGGTCCCGCAGAAGGACGTCAGGTCGCCGGTCACGCTGACGATGCCGAGTACACGGCCGTCGTGATCGACGACGGGCACGCGGCGCGCGTCGGTCGACAGCGCGAGCTCTTGCCCCCGGGTCGCCGATGCTTCGGGCGCGACCGTCGGGCTGTGCTGCGCGACTTCAGCCGCCACGCGCTCGGGATCGTCCTCGCCGGCGACGTGGGCCGGGGTCAGGGAACCCACGTAGCGTCCGTCGTCGGCGAGGACCGCCATCCGGCGGCTCGAGCTCGCCGCGAACCAGTCGCGGACATCGGCGATCGTCGCGCTCGCCGGCAGCGCGGTGAACTTCTCGTGCAGGACGTCCGCGACGGTCAGACCCACGGCATTGTCGATTCGCATCTTGGGCACAGACCGCACCGTAGCAAGTGGCCTTCGGTCTCAGTCTCGCATGCGGCGCACTCCGCGTTCTCGGACGGATTCAGGAGCGCGGAGAACTGATCTCGATCGCCGGCAGGCGCGTATGAGCAACAGATCAGCCAACGCGAAGGCTGGAACCATCGACGTTTGGCGTGTTCGACGTCTTCTCCGACGACACGGCCCGCGATGCGCACCTCGCCGGCGGCGTCGGCCAGGCGCTTGGGTCGAACACCGGAGTGCTGTTCTCTGAGCCATCGATCGAGATGATCGATGTCCTCGCCGACAAACTCCCCGGGTAATCGCCGGCTGCAGGGTCGCGGGCGCGTCGGCGTGGTCGGGACCGCCGTCTCGGCTCCCGTCACGGGATCGGCCGCGCCTCTGCCCGGATCACGAGCGCCACCGCGAGCACGATGATCGTGCCTCCGAGGATGGTGGTGGTGCTCACTCGCTCGCCGAGAAGCACCGCTCCGAGCGCCACGGCGACGACGGGGTTCACGTATGCGTACGTCGAGACCTGTGAGATCGGCGCGTGCTGGAGTAGCCAGACATACGCGGTGAAGGCGAGCACGGAGCCGACCACGGCAAGATATGCCACTGCAAGCAGGGAGTCTGCGGAGGCGTGGAGCGCCAACGTACTCCAGTGCTCGCCGAGGAGCGGCCCGAGAACGGCCAGCGCCGCTCCCCCGATCACCATCTCGAGTGCGGTGCCGACCGCGGCGTCGCCTGGCATCGGCAGCCGGCTCGAAGCCCAGGAACCGAGCGCCCACGACAGAGAGGCAGCGAGGACGATCAGCAGATCGGGCACGCTGACGCCCTGCTGCCGTCCTCCGCGCAGGACGAGCAACGCGACGCCGAGAAACCCGACGCCGAGCCCACCCAGCGTCGCGTTTCGAGGTCGGTCTCGGGTGAGGATGCGGATCACGAGCAGCCACAGCGGCACCGACGCGACGACGAGCGCGGCCAAGCCGGCCGGCACGTGACGCTCGGCGTAGGAGACGAATCCGTTGCCTCCGGTCAGGAGGAGAACGCTGACGAGCGCCACCGAGGCGAGCTCGCGGGGACGCACCCTGGGAGGCGCCCCCCGGCGAATCGACAGGAAAGCGAACATCGCAGCCCCCGCCATCAGATATCGGATCCCGGCTCCGATCAGCGGCGGGATGGTCCGGTCCATGATCCTGATCGCGACGTAGGTCGAGCCCCAGGCAAGGTAGACGACGATCAGCGCAGCCCACACCAGCGTCGGCGACGCTCGGCCTCGATCGACGGGGGCTCGACCTCGATCGACCGGGGCAGTGGGGACGCTCATCCCCCTAGGATGGCCTGCGCGCTCGCCCCGCGCATCGGGAGTTCGCAACCGATCCGCGGCGAACATGCCTTACGCGCGGACCCCGGCTGGCAACTGCGCAATGCGGGGCTCTCAGCCGGTCACGCGAGCGCTCGCCTCCTCCTGGTTCCGTGGGCGTTCGTTGCCGAGCGCGCGCCTGCCGGCCGCGAGCCGCTCGCGTTCGAGGATCGTGCTCTGCGCCTCGGCGCGATTGAGCAGCTCGTCGAGATTTGTCGCCGCGAGTGACGGATGCTCGCCTGCGACTTCCTTGAGCGCTCGCCACATACGCCGCTTCCCCTCGACCCCGAGGGCGAGGGTCTCCAGTGCCATGAACGCCCCGTGCTCGGGCTCGCCTGAAAGGATGCCGGCGAACTTCACCCGGCTGGCCTTCTCGGCGAGCCATCCGGTGGCCTGCTTGACGGGGTTCGGGGAGGTGCCCATCCGCTTCATCAGATCGAGAAGCGTCTCACGGTCACGTTCGATCTCGATCGCGATCGACGCCATCAGCTCTCCGAGCGGGCTGCCCGCGTGGCGGTCTCGGATCTGCTCGGCGAGATCGGTGCCGAGCGTCGCCCCACCGAGATGGTCGTTCAAGTACACATCCATCGCTGTATCAGCCATGCGTGCATGTCTCCTTTGTGAGTGAGGCGAGCCGCTGACCCGCGGAGCGGTCTTTCGGGCCGGCCGCGGCATCGCACTCTGTGTCTACCCGCGGATGGCTCAAGGCACGCGAACTCGGGCTCGGCTCGTGCGCACCGGCGGCGCGCGCGGACCGGCGCTGCCGGCAGAGCGGCGCCTCCCCGCGACGGCGGGGCGCGAACGTGGCTGCTCGCGCCCCGTGGGAGAACCTCACGCGCGGTTCGCGCGTCCGGCCACGAGCTCGGCGGCCTGGGCGGAGGCGTGGCCGTCGCTACTCCCGTTCTCGTGCCCGAGGCCGGCGGCCACCCGAGCTCCCAGCTCCGGGTCGACGTTCGCCCAGTAGGCGATCACCCGTAGCTGCATCTCGTCGCCGACCTCGCTGCTCGCGTGACTCACGATGTTGGTCACCAGGTGCTCGCGATCGACGTCGCTCATAACCTCGCGATAGAGCGTCCCGGCCTGACCGAAGTCGTCGTCCTCGCGGTGCTTTTCGTACGCGTAGCGTCCGAGCTCACCGGCGTCCACCGGCCAGCCGAGGTCGGCTCCGCGAGCGGGGTCAGCCTGCGGGCCACCGTAGCTATTCGGGGCGTACACGGGTTGTGCTCCGGCATGGCGATAGGTCATCGCCCCGTCCTTGTTGTAGGAACGCACCTCAACCTTGGGGGCGTTGATCGGGAGCTGCTCGTAGTTTGGACCGACGCGATGCAGATGGGTGTCGTGGTAGGAGAAGGTTCGTGCCATCAGCATCTTGTCCGGGCTCAGACCGATCCCCGGAACGAGGTTGGACGGATTGAAGCTGGACTGCTCGACCTCCGCGAAGAAGTTCTCAGGGTTGCGGTCGAGAACCAGGCGGCCGACCACGATCGGCGGGTAGTCACCGTGCGGCCAGACCTTGGTGAGATCGAACGGATTGAAACGGTAGTCGCCCGCTTCGGCGAAGGGCATGATCTGCATCTCGAGCTGCCACTCCGGACACTCGCCGGCATCGATCGCGGTGCGGAGGTCGCGACGATGGAAGTCCGGGTCCTCGGCGGTCATCGCCTTGGCCTCGTCGTCGGTGAAGTTCTCGGGGCCTTGGACTGTCTTGAAGTGGTACTTGACCCAGAACCGATCGCCGCCGGCGTTGACCCAGGAGTATGTGTGACTGCTGTAGCCGTTCATGTTGCGCAAGGTGCGAGGCGTCCCGCGATCGGACATCAGAATCGCTACCTGGTGCGCGCTCTCGGGCGAGAGCGTCCAGAAGTCCCACTGCATGTCGTTGGAACGCATGCCGGTGTCCGGGAGGCGCTTCTGCGAATGGATGAAGTCCTGGAACTTGCTCGGGTCGCGGACGAAGAACACCGGCGTGTTGTTGCCGACATGGTCGTAGTTGCCTTCCTCGGTATAGAACTTCAAGGCAAACCCGCGCGGGTCACGAACGGTGTCGGGGAACCCCTGCTCGCCCGCGACGGTCGAGAAGCGAGCGAACACCGGCGTGCGCTTGCCGACGGCCGCGAGAAACCCGGCCTTGGTGAACTGCGTGACGTCCTCGGTGACCTCGAAGAAGCCATGGGCGCCGCTGCCCTTGGCATGCACGACGCGCTCGGGCACGCGCTCACGATTGAAGTGCTGCATTTTCTGGACCACATAGTGGTCGTGCAATGCGATCGGGCCGGCTGGGCCGACCGTCAACGAGTACTCGTCGCTGGGGGCAGGTATCCCGGAGTCTGTGGTGCTCGCCGGAGGCTTGCTGTCGTCAGTCATGCGTTGATCTCGCTTTCGTCGCGGTGGAGTGGGCGCTCGCATTCCTCAGCCGACGGGGCTGCAGCCGCGTCGACTGCCCATCAGGATGATTTCCGCCTCGTCGATCGCGAAACACGCGATGCGCGTGAAGCCTGATGCGCCACCGTTGCGATGATGCCAGAGCGCTCCGACCGGCCCGGTCGGTACTCGCAGTCGCAGGTCCGTCGTGAGCGCTTCGCCCGCCCGACGGTCCGCTCCTCGCCCGATGCGGGCAGCGACGCGACCGACCGGCCGCTCATCGCCCGACACGGGGCCGCTACTCGCCCGAGCGTGGGGGTGCTTCGCCGGTCAGCTTCGACGCCAGTTCGTCGAGCAGGTCGGCGACCCGCTTCACGACGGGTTCTCGGGCCTCGCTGAGGCGCTCCGATGCCTGCGAACGAGCATCGGCGAGGATCTTCGAGAAGCTGTCGTCCGTCGTGACATACCCGAGCTCCTCGTCCGATGGACGTCGGGTGCTCTCGGCCGCTGCCTCGCGGGCTGCCTCCCGTGCCAGCTCGCGGGCCGAGTGGGCCTCGCGGATCTCGCGCTCGAGGTCGGCGAGCCGCGAATCGGTGGCTGGATCTGCGTTCGGGCGTAGGGGCGCCTGGCGCGTGCGAGGGGGTGGCTGGCGCGCGCGTGGGGCGGTCTGGCTTGGGCGTGGGGCGGTCTGGCTTGGGCGTGGGGGGGTCGGGCGGGTATGTGCTGCGCCATCGCGCAGCTGCCGAATCTGCGCGTACGCCTCTTGGACCTCCTCGAAGCGACGCGCCGATGCGACCGAGCCGCCGTTGTGATCGGGGTGGTGAAGCTGCACCAGCCGCCGGTAGGTCGTACGAAGCTCGTTGTCGGAGACGCCAGGGCGGACGCCCAGCGTCTGGTACGGATCAAGCCGGCGCGCTGCCATCCTCCGGCGGATGCTAGTCGGCTCGTTGCGAGGCCACAGAATCGCGCCGCCGACCACACGCGTTCGCCACCGCACTCGGCCGTTTTATCGCCACGGTCCCGGGTAGCTCGTCGCCAGAACCAAACTCGAGATGAAGGAGTGATGACAATGACAGGCACGCTCGAAGGAAAGCGCGTCGCGTTTCTGTTCACGGACGGCGTGGAGCAGGTCGAGTTGACCGACCCGCTGAAGGCCGTCCGGAACGCCGGCGCGAACACCCAGCTGATCGCCCTCGAGCAGGGCGAGGTGCAGATGTTCGATCATCTCGACCGTGGTGACACGATCGAAACCGACCGTGCGGTCGCCGACGCCGATCCGTCGGACTACGACGGGCTCGTACTTCCCGGCGGGGTCGCCAACCCGGACCGGCTCCGCACCGACGAGGACGCCGTTAGCTTCGTGCGCGGCTTCTTCGAGCAGGACAAGCCGGCCGCGGTGATCTGCCACGGTGCGTGGACGCTGATCGAGGCGGACGTCGTGCGGGGGCGGACGCTGACGTCGTGGCCGAGCCTCAAGACCGACTTGCAGAACGCCGGCGCCACCTGGGTCGACGAAGAGGTACACGTCGACAATGGGCTGGTCACGAGTCGTCACCCAGATGACCTCCCGGCATTCTGCGCGAAGCTCGTCGAAGAATTCGCCGAGGGCAGGCACGAGCAGCGCGTCGAGGTCCGTGCGAGGTCGTGGTCCAAGCGCTCGTGAGCCTGAAACCGGGGTGACACCGAGCCGTGCGGCGGTTACCCCTGACCGCTGCCGGACGGAGTAAATCGGGACCCGCAGGCCTCATCGTTACGCGCCTCGGCGACACGGGTAGAGCGTGAAACCAGTCGAGCTGGTGCACGCGGTCGACGCGCCACAGCGGTGAAGCGCCGGTGGCGTCAGCGGCCGCGTTTGAGCGTGAGTCAGTCCTCGAATGTGAAGCCGTCCAGCACTCCGGTCAGCTCGAACAGGCGTTGGACTTGAGGCGACCCACGGCGAAGCGCGAGCCGGTGACCATTGGCCTGCGCGGACTGTCCCGCGCGGATCATCAGCTTGAGGCCGCTGCTGTCCATGAAATCCAGCCGGCTGAGGTCGATCAGTAAGCGCCCAGGATTCGTCTCGTACAGCTCCCGGAGCTGTCGGTCGAGCTCGGAGTCGATGCGAGGTCGAGGTCCCCCTCGAGCGCAAGAACGACTCCCTCGGCATCAATCCTGCACTGGATCCTCAGGGCGCCCGGCGTTGAGGCGCCGTGCGACGCGAGTTCTGTCATGACCCAAGATCCCCTTTCGCCACCGGTCGCGAATAGCTCCGTAAGAACACCAGATCATCCCTCCAGATAACGCTGATGGTTTGCTGGGTCGGTCCCTCTGACGATCTCGATCGCCGAAGTCCCAACCCTGGACCTTAGCCACCGCATTCCCTTCTCCAGTAGACCCGAAGGGGGAGCGGCCGGGGAAGAATCTAGCACTACTTCGGTCTACGCTGGCCCCGAACCGGACTACGGGCGGACCGCAAGCTCCGCCCAGACGCGATAGCCATCCGGCCGCTCGCACCCCCATCGCAGAGCCACGCGCTCGATGATCCGCGCACCCCAGAAGTTAAGACGCGCATCTCGCGCACGGTACGCTGTAGCGCTCCCCGCAGCCCGATCGTGGACCGAGATGACGAGACGGCCGCGGTGGATTCCCGCGCGTACCTCGAGCACGTGCTCCGGCTCGCGGCGCGAGCGCAACACGGCATTGGTGACGAGCTCGCTCGCCACCAACACGCCATCACCGAGAGGCAGACCTGCCTGATCGATCTCGGCGAGCGCGCATCGAACGATTGCGGGCGCGTGTCGATTGCACGGCACGTCCAACGCAAGGAGGTTTGACGGCGACTCGGACATCTGGAATTGGTTACCCGGCTCGGTGTGCAGCAAACCGGAGCGGGGCAGGCCGAGCTCCTGATTGGTCCGATGCCACGGTGATCGATGGCGCCGTCGACTAGATTCGGGGCCGGTTCATTCGTGCAGATCGACTCTCGTTCTCCGGCGCCCACGGTGCGCGCGACGTACCGCCTGCAGCTGAGCGGAAGCTTCGGCTTCGATCAGGCGCGAGAGCTGGTTAGCTACTTCGCCGACCTCGGGGTCAGTCACCTCTACCTCTCTCCGATCATGCAGGCTCGGGCTGGATCCACCCACGGCTATGACGTAGTCGATCCCACGCGCGTCTCTGAGGAATTGGGGGGCGAAGAGAGCTTTCGCCGGCTGGCCACGACGGCGCGTGAGGCCGAGATGGGGCTGATCGTCGACTTCGTGCCCAACCATATGTCCACCAGCGATGAGAATCCGTACTGGAGGGACCCTCAGCGTCGCGACCAGTTCTTCGACATCGATCGCGAGACCGGCTGGCACCGGCGCTTCTTCACGATCGACGGTCTCGCGGGCGTCCGCATCGAGGATCCCGAAGTGTTCGAAGAGACCCACCGCACGGTCCTGCAGCTGGTCAAGGAAGGCCTGATCGAGGGGCTGCGCATCGACCACCCCGACGGCCTCGCCGATCCTGCCGCCTACCTGGAGCGTCTGGCGCGGCGCGGCGTCGCGCTGATCTGGGTGGAGAAGATCCTGGAGGCCGGCGAGCAGCTGCGCGACTGGCCCGTGCAAGGCACGACGGGGTACGAGTTCGCCAACGACGTGACCGCGCTCTTCGTCGACCCAGCCGGAGAGCCGGCGCTGACCGACCTCTACTCGACGTTCACCGGCCACACAGAGCCCTTCGCCGAGATCGCCGACGAGGCCAAGCGCGAACAGGCCAAGTCGGCGTTCGAGCCCGAGCTCGACAAGCTGCGCTCGCTGTACGACGACCCTGATCTGGAAGCCGCGGTGGCTTCGCTCCGCGTCTATCGCAGCTACGTGGAGCCGTATGCTGGGCGCGTCGCGGCGGCTGATCGCGATGTGCTGGGGGAGCTTCCGGAGCACCTGCGACGAATCCTGTTGCTCGAGGAAAGAGGGCACGACGAGTTCGTCGTGCGCTTCCAGCAGACGACCGGACCGGTCATGGCCAAGGGCGTGGAGGACACCGCCTTCTATCGCTATCTCCGGCTCACCGCCCTCAACGAAGTGGGCGGAGATCCTGGGCGCTTCTCGTTATCGGTCGACGACTTCCACCGGGCCAATCTGGCTCGGAGCGCTCGGTTCCCACGACACATGCTTGCCTCCCAGACCCACGACACGAAGCGCAGCGGCGATGTTCGGGCCAGGATTGGCGCGCTGAGCGGGTTCTCATCCGAATGGCGAGAGCTCGTCCTGCTCTGGCATGAGGCCAACCAGTCGCTGCGGACTGGTCCTGGGCCTGACGCGAACGAGGAGTACCTGATCTATCAGACGCTGATCGGTGCCTGGCCGATCGGGCGCGAGCGCCTGAGCGACTATCTCGAGAAGGCACTGCGGGAGGGCAACGTCAACACCGACTGGAACAAGCCCGACGAGCGGTGGGAACGATCGGTGCTCGAGTTCGCCGCCGGGCTCTACGAACATGCCCGCTTTCGCGACTCGTTTGACCCGTTTGCGCGGAAGGTCACGGCCGCGGGTGAGGCCGCTGCGCTCGGCGCAACGCTATTGAAGCTCACGTGCCCGGGGGTGCCCGATATCTACCAGGGAGATGAGCTGTGGGCGTTGAACCTCGTCGACCCCGACAACCGGCGGCCGATCGATTGGGAGGAGCGTCGCGAGATGCTCACCGAGATCGACAACGGCGGCGTCGCCGGCCACGGGAGTGACAAGCTTGGCCTGATCCGCGAGGCGCTCGCGCTGCGCGCGCGCCGAGCCGAGGCGTTCTCCGACGCCTACACACCGCTGGAGGCGCCACGGGGCGTGTGCGCGTTCACTCGTGGCCACGAGGTCGCGGTGATCGTCGGCCTGAGAAGCGAGGCGGAGCTCGACCGCGTGACCGTCCCGAGCGGGGTCTGGCGCGACGTGTTGCCAGACCGTGCCGAGTTCGCGCACCTGAGACTTCTCGAGTTGTCCTGACTCCGGTGGCGGGTTTGAAATTCGTGGGCGCGGGTAAACGAACGGCCATGGAACTCGTGTCAACCTCCGCCGAAGCAGTGGTGTCAGCCCCCGCGGGACCGACCGTCGAACCACGCGGGAGCATTGGATGCCTGGGGACCAATGAGCTGTTCGCGCGCTGGCGTGAACACGGTGACCGGCGTGCGCGAGAGGCGCTGGTGCAGCGATTCCTACCGTTGGCGCGCAAGCTCGCCCGTCGGTACTCGGGGGCGTGTGAGCCGTACGACGACCTCGTGCAGGTGGCGAGCCTGGGTCTGGTCAAAGCTGTGGATCGGTTCGATCCCGAACGCGGCACTGCGTTCTCTTCGTTCGCGGTGCCGACGATCCTCGGTGAGCTGAAGCGCTACTTCAGGGATCTCGGCTGGTCGGTTCACGTCCCGCGTGGCGCTCAGGAGCTGGCTCTGAGGGTCGAGGACGCATATCAGAAGTTGACCGTGAAGACCGGTCGCGCGCCGAGCGTGAGCGTTCTCGCCGAGTACACCGAGCTCAGCATCGAGGATGTGCTCGATGGTCTGGAGACCGCGGCGTCGCATCACAGCGTCTCTCTCGATGCTCCGCACGATGATGGGGAAGGAGGATCGGGGACCCTCGGCGACACGTTCGGCGAGGAGGATGAGCGCTTCGAGCTCGTCGACGCGAGCGTCACAATCGCCGCCGCCGCCCGGAGCCTGTCCGCGCGTGAGCGTCGAGTGCTCAGGCTTCGCTTCGTCGAGGACCGGACGCAAACTCAGATCGCCCAGTCGATCGGCGTCTCTCAGATGCAGGTTTCGCGGATCTTGCGCGGGGCGCTGGAGAAGCTCCGGGAGCTGACGCAGCGCCCTGACCCGCCCCAGCCCGAGCGCCGACTCGCCGGTTAGATACGGCCAAGCTCCGTTGGTGGTCAGGCCGAGGCTGGGTCGGCGACGAGTTTGCACTTGTGTGGTCGGACGGACGCCATAGGAGACTGGATAGGTGATCGAACGGTGTCGACGACGGTCAACCTCGAGCTTGAGAGCCGACCCGAGTGCCTCGCCCTGGTGCGCGGCATGCTGGTGGGCATAGCCGACCTCCTGGGGTTCGATCAGGAGCTGCTGCACAACCTCAAGACCGTCGTCGGCGAAGCGTGCAACAACGTCATCGTGCACGCGTACGACGGCGAGCCGGGACCGCTGGCCGTAGGCCTCGAGATCGAGCAAGACCGGGTCGAGGCACTGGTGCGCGACTGGGGAAGGGGAATCCGGTCCCTCGCGCCGCCGGACGATCGCATCCACGTGGGACTAGCGGTAATCAGCGCGCTCGCCGACCGGGCGCAGTTCGTCCGCGCTCCCGATGGCGGAACCGAGGTCCGGATGGCCCTCACGAGCCGGCGCGGCATTCGGACGCTCCAGCCTCGGACCGCCACCACGCCCGTCGAGTACGTGCCGGTAGAGCTGTCGGGTGACGCGGTCTCGACGCTTTCGCCAGTGGGATTGCTGGCGGGCGTGCTCGGACGAGTCGCGACGGCCTTGGCCGCGCACGCTCACTTCTCGCTCGACCGGTTCTGTGACGTATACCTCGTGACCGACGTCATCGCCGCGCACGCGGAGCCTGCGGCCAGCAGCAACCGACTCAGCTTCGCGATCGCGGCGCGTGACAGGCGGCTGGAGCTGGCCGTCGGGCCGTTTCGGAGCGGAAGCGGTGAGCGGCTCCGCGCGGACACAGCAGCCGGTCGGCTCGGCTCAGCGCTCTCGTTGCTCGCTGTCCAGCTCGCCGTCGAACCGGTCGAGAGCGCCGAGATTTGGCGCATGGTCGTGCGCGACGAGTCCGATGCTTCTCCCGATCACGCCGTGCCTGCATGACCGCGAGGGTCAGGAGACCCTGAGCAGGACCGCGGTCACCTCGTCGTAGGGCGTCCGCTCAGCCGGAACCACCTCGGTCACGATGTACTCGCACAGATCGTGGAGATCATCCGGCCCCTCGGCGACGGCGCTGGCGAGGCGCTCCAGGCCGGTATCAAGCGACTCCCCGCGGCGCTCGACGAGGCCATCGGTGTAGAGAACCAACGTGTCACGCTTCCCGATCGGCTGGTGGAGGTCCGTGTAGACGATGTCGTCGATTCCCATCAATACATCCCCACCTTCGAGGTAGCGAACTTCGCCGGAGCTGCTCTGGAGGAGCGGTGGTGGGTGACCCGCGTTCGCCCACGAGACACTTCCATGGCCGGGATCGATGATCGCATAGAGCACGGTGAACATCTCGTCGGACCCGAGTGCGAGCTGGTAGCGGTTCAGCCGTGTGAGGACGTCTCCAGGCGTTCTCGTCTGTTCGTCTCCGAGCGCAAACGCCCGCGTAACGCTGCGGAGCTGCCCCATCGCCGATGCCGCCGGAAGGCCCTTGCCGGCTACGTCTCCGAGGACGATGCCGAGCCGCACTCCGCGCAACGCGAACGCGTCGTACCAGTCGCCGCCGACCTCGACGACGTCGCCCGCGGGCTCGTAGTGGGCCGTGAGCTCGAGTCCGGGAACACGGGGCAGGCGCTTGGGGAGCAGACCTCGCTGAAGCGTGGCCGCGATTCGATGCTCGTCGTCGTACTGCTGGGCATGGCGAATCGAGAGCGCAGCACGGTCGGCGATCTCACGGAGCAGCGAACGATCAGCGCCGGCGAACGAGGCTTGCGCCGACGGTGCGATACGCAGCAGACCCACCCGCGTTCCCTCGATCACCATCTGCATCTCCTGCCAGGCATCGGCCGTGAGCTGCGCGCCGATGCGGTCATCGCTCAGCACGCGCCCGCCGGCGACCCGGGTCACGATCGGCTCGCCGTGCTCCCGCCCGTCGATCCGAACCTCTGCGATCTCTGCATCGAACTGCTCGGCCAGACGGAACGCGAGCTCCGGCAGCAGCTCGTCCAGCGACAGCGCCTCGAGCGCATCGGTGAGGAGCTGGAGCTTGTTCAGGCGCTCGGCGGTTGCCTCCGCCATCGTCCGCGCGGACTGCTCGAGCAGCAGCTCCGCGCGAGCCTGCTCGGCGCGGCGGCGCGGGCTCAGGTCGACCCATTGGATGAGCACGAGCGGCTGCTCCAACTCGGCCGGATCGATCGACGAGACGTACGCGCACGTCCACACATAGGCGCCGGAGCTCGACTTCAGATGCACGTCGAAGCCGGATCGATCAGGGTCATCAGGACCGAGGTCGCCACCGGCGACGCGGTCGAGCGCCGCCGTGAGCCTCCCGCGATCGTCTGAGCGCGCGAGGCCCGCGACGTCAGTGCCGAGAAGATCCGTCGACCCGCGGTCGAGAAGGCGGGCAAAGGCGCGGTTTGCGCGGACGATCTTCCAGGTGTGGTCGAGCACCGTCTTACCGATCGGAGCGGCTTCGAATGCCCCGCGCAACAACGCCTCCGACCGTTTCAGCGCGCGCCGGCTGGCCTCGAGCTCGGCGAACGCGGCCACGTGGGAGCGCAGAAGCTCAGTGTCTGAAGCGTTGAGAACGTAGTCGACGGCTCCGACCCAGTAGCCCCGGACGATGTCCTCAGCCGCGTCGCGATCGGCGGTGAGGAAGACGATCGGGACCTCGCGCGTGTGACCCCGGGCTTTGATCAGTCGCGCCGTTCTCAGCCAATCGAGCCCGGACACCCCGGCGACGAGGACGACCAGCGCGAAATCGCGCTCGCTCAGGAGGTGAAGCGCCTCAGACTGGGAGGTCGCGGTCGCCAGCGAATGTCCGAGCGGCGCGAGCTCAGCCTCGAGCGCACACAGGTGATCCGGACGGTCCGCGACCAGCAGGATCTCAGGCATGGATTGAGCAGAGCAGCTCAGTCGCCGCCGGGTAACTCATCGGGAGCCTCAACGACGCTCAGCCGCTCACCGATGCCCGTCAGCATCAGCAGCCGCTCGACCTGCGGGCACGCATTGACCAGTCCGAAGCGCTGACCCGCGTCACGTGCCCGCTGGTGTGCCTTGACCAGGACGCTCAGTCCCGTCGAGTCCATGAACTCGAGACCTTTGAGGTCAAGGATGACGAGCTCCGGCTCGGCGCTCGCGACCCGATCGAGCTCTTTCTCGAGCGCGGGACTCGACGCCAGATCGAGCTCACCGCTGACGGCGAGCACGGTCGCGTTCCCGTCGCTCTGAAGCTCTACCCGCAAATGGCTCTGCACCTGGACGGCGAGCGTACCGGTTCTGGGCTGGGAGCCGCTCTCGTCCGACAGATGAGCGCTTGCGCAGGCGCGATCACGGGTAGGTGTCAATCACAACAAGCGACGGAGAACTCTGTCGCACATGCCTATCAGGGAGGTCGTCGTCACATGGTTGCGCTCATCATCCTGTTGCTCATCCTGGCCGTCTTTGGAGGACTCGGCTTCGCCGCCCACATCCTGTGGTTCGTGCTCATCGCCGCGCTGGTTCTGTGGGTCATCGGCTTCTTCGTCGGCGGCGTCGAGGCAACCGCGGGTCGGCGCCGGTGGTACGGCCGCTGGTAGGCGATGTCCGTGAACCCGTCAGCGCAATGAGTTTGGTGGACCCGTAGCTATGGACGTGAGCCACTCTGAAACAGAGACCGTCGGCGGTCAGGACAGCACGGACCCGCCCGGAGCCGTCTCCAACCAGAACGGGGAGGAGGCGGAACAGGGTCACCGTGACGCCGGCGAACAGACGGAGCCGCAGCCGGCACGGGCTACGCCGGCGCAGACAGAGCCTACGCCGCGGACGCGAGCTCTGTCGCCTTCTGCTTCAAGGCGCTGAGCAGCGAGTCGTATGCGTCGCTGAAAGCCTGCACGCCTTCGTCAACGAGCTCGCCGAGCACGATCTGCTCGACATCAACTCCAGCTTCACGCACTGCTCGCATCGTCTCGTGCGCGACCTCGACGTCCCGGTCTACCGTCCGTGCGGGCGTCGCGTGGTCGCGCGCGGCGGCCAGCGTCGCGTCGGGCATCGTATTCACCGTGTCCGGGCCGATCAGCTCGTCGACATAGAGTGTGTCGGGGTAGTCCGGGTTCTTCGTCGACGTCGAACCCCAGAGCGGGCGCTGGACGTTCGCGCCCCGTGCCGCCAACCGCTCCCAGCGGGGACCAGAAAACAGCCGGCCGAAGGACTCGTAGGCAAGCTTGGCATTGGCAACGGCCGCCCGGCCCCGGAGGTCGGGTCGGCCGAGGCGCTCGAGCTCAGCATCGACCTTGACATCGACTCGCGAGACGAAGAAGCTCGCGACGGACGCGCTGCGATCGACCGGCTCTTCTCGCTCGACACGGCGCTCGAGTCCGGCAATGAATGCGTCGGCGATCTCCTCGTAACGGGAGACGGCGAAGAGAAGGGTCACATTGACGTTCACGCCAAGAGTGGTGAGCTCTTCGAAGGCGCGCACGCCGGCCTCGGTTCCGGGAACCTTGATCAGGACGTTGGCGCGGTCGATCTTGCGTTCGTGCTTGCGCGCCGCGGCCACCGAGCCTTCGGCATCGTGGGCAAGCGAAGAGGGAAGCTCGAACGACACGTAACCGTCCTGGCCACGGGTCTCTTCAAAAATAGGGCGCAGGAGGTCCGCCGCATCCCGGATGTCGTGGTAGGCCAGGTGCTCAAAGATCTGTTGGGGATCGTCGGTCTCGCGCGCAAGCTTGCGAATCGCGTCGTCGTACCTGTCGGAATGGCCGATGCCCTTCTCGAAGATGCTCGGGTTGGAGGTCACGCCCGAGAGTCCGTCTCGCGCGATCAGCCGCTGGAGCTCACCGTCCTCGAGCAGCTGTCTCGTCAAATTGTCGAGCCACACCGATTGACCGAGTGCTTCGATCTCGAGCAGGCGGTTCGAGCGGGTACTCACGGACGCAGCGTACCCGCATCGAGAGTCCGCACACAAGCTCGCCCTCACGCCCGCCCGCGGCGCTCGTCACGGACGTCACGCATTCGCAAGCCTCGCCCACTAGGCTGGCGGGGCGCGTTTGGCACCTCAGTTCGCCGGGAAAGCGGTGATTACGCTGAATCTGACCGCAGACTTTTCGACGGTCCGCCTCGAGTTGGATAACCGACCCGAGTCGCCGGCGCTCGTGCGCGCCGCGCTGGCGGGTGTCGCCGAGCTGCTCGAGTTCGATACGGAGCTGTTCGATGACCTCAAGACCGCGGTCAGCGAGGCATGCAACAACGTTGTGCTCCACGCCTACGACGGCGAGCCGGGTCCGCTGGTCGTGGGCCTGGAGATCCAGCCTGACTGGGTCGAGGTGATGGTCCGCGACTGGGGGGGCGGGTTCAAGCGCGTCGCGGCGTCCGAGGAGCGGATGGGCGTCGGGCTCGCGGTGATCAGCGCGCTCGCCCATCGGGTGGAGTTCATCAGCGCGCCCGATGGCGGAACGGAGGTGCGGATGGCATTCACCGGCCGGGGCGCCGCGAGCCGGCCACTCGAGCGTGCGACGGACGCCGATCCTGTCACCGACCTCCCGATGCGGCTGTCCGGCGATGTGATCGTGACGCTCTCGCCGGTCGGGTTGCTGACAGGGGTGATGGGGCGCCTTGCGAGGGCGGTCGCCGCGAGAACTCACTTCTCGCTTGATCGCTTCGCCGACGTCTACCTCGTGACCGACGCGATCGCCTCGTTCGCGGAGGTCGCCGCGAGCGGCACCGGGATCACCTTCGCCGTCGCAGGTGCTCACCGGCGGCTGGAGCTCACGGTCGGGCCGTTTCGGGCCGGAAATGGAGCACGGCTGCAAACGGATGGTCTGTCCAACCAACCGGGATCACCGCTCGCTCTGCTCGTCGGCGAGCTTGCCCTGGAGCGGGTGAACGGATTCGAGATGCTGCGTGTGGTCGTAGAGGAATCCCGCGACTCGCCCGCCGATTAGTACGCGCGAGAGCGGGGAGCGAGCATGGTCGCGCCGTCCCGGCCGACGTTCGGCGCGGCGCTCTCGTCGGACGGACGCCGCGCATCCGAGCTCGCCGGTGTCAGTCAGTGAGCTCGGCCGGCGCGGAATCGAGGGCTGTCTCGATTGCCGCGATGAGGCTGCGGGCCGACGCTGCGGTGAGCTCGAGCGCGACCCGCGCCGAGGGCCCCTTCGTCGGGTCGGCGAAGTCGATATTGAGCGTGTGCTCGGCCATCGCATGGACCGGATGGTCGAAGTAGATCGTGCCGTCGGTGACGTGAAACCAGCTACCCCCGGGTCCCTTTGCGCTGCCGTCGAGGGCGGTCTGTACGGTCGCGTAGGTGCACATGCTCAGCCTCCGAGGTGCTCGCTGTAGAACGTCGTGATTCGTTCCCAGCCATCGTTGGCCGCCGCCACGCGGTACGCCGGCCGGTCGACGGCGAAGAAGGCATGGCCGGCATCGTCGTAGCTGTGGAACTCGTGGGGCTTGTGATCGGCGGTGAGGATCTCGTCCAGCTCGGCGACCTGCTCGGGGCTGGGATGGGAATCCTCCTTGCCGAACAGTCCCAGCAGCGGGCAGCGTAGATTGGTCAGCTGGTCGACGAGGTTGGTGACCTTGAGCGGGAAGCCCTCCGGCGGGGTGCCGGTGACGAATGCTCCGTAGCAGTCGACCGCGGCATCGAGGTCGAGGTTGCAGGCAGCGAGCACCGACTGGCGCCCGCCCGAGCAGTAGCCGATCACGCCCACCTTCCCGTTCGACGTCGGCAGCGACCGCAGATACCCCGCGGCGCCGGCGACATCGCCGATCAAGCGCTCGTCGGGCACGCCACCATTTGCCCGCGCGGTCGCCGCCGCGTCATCGGGCGCTGCGCCCGGCGCTTCGCGCCAGTACAGGTTCGGGCAGACCGCGTCGTAGCCGAGCTCGGCGAACCGCCGCACGATCTCCTTCGTGCTCCGGTCATAGCCGGGCATGTGATGGATGACGACCACCCCGCCCCGTGACCCCTCACCCGCGGGGCGGGCGAGGTAGGCCTCGATCTCGTCGCCGCCGTGGCCGACGAAAAATGCTGTCGCTGCGGACAACGATTCGCTCATGCTGCGGGATTCAAGCACGACTCAGAAGACGATGGTCGTGGCGAGCGCCGTGGGTGGTCCGGGCCGACACGTGATTCTCCGGAGACGCCCACGGCGAGAGGGCTGCCGGCGTTATGCTCGCCGGGCTGTGGCTGGGGTGGGACATAGCCGCCGAGATCCCGCCCGGGGAGGCGGTCCCGGGCGCGGCGGCGCTCGCGTCGTGGTGCGCAGCGCACAGGTCGCGGACGCCGAGGCCGTAGGCCGGCTTCTCCGTGACTTCAATGCCGAGTTCGACGAGCCCACCCCCGGCGCCGACGCACTCGCCGAGCGCGTGCGCGAGTTGCTCCGTCGCGATGAGGTCAGCGTCCTGCTCGGGGGAGACGAGCCCGACGGCCTGGCGGTGCTCCGATTTCGGCCCGCGATCTGGACGAACGCGCTGGAATGTCACGTCGCGGAGCTGTACGTGATTCCCGACCGGCGGGGTCGCGGAATCGGTCGGGCGCTGATGGACGCGGCGATCGAGTTGGCGCGCAGCAAGGGTTCGGACCACATGGACGTCGGCACCGGCGAGGACGACGTGGCTGCCCGAGCGCTGTACGAGAGCCTCGGGTTCAGCCATCGCGCGGGGAGACCCGACGGCCCGGTCAACTATTTCTACGAGCGGGATCTCTCGTCGCACTAATCTGGTGAAGCGATGCCCGCCGAGACCGAGAGCCCAGCCGGCGCGCCGACCCAAGGGGCGAGTACGCCGGGGAGGCGGCCCGCAATCGTTGTGGTCGATGACGAGCCGGCGGTGCTGGCGGCAGTCGCTCGCGACCTGCGTCGCGGCTTCGGCGAGCGCTTCCGGGTACTGCGAGCCACATCGGGGACCGAAGCGCTGGAGGTCTTAGGCGAGCTGCGCACGCGTGGAGACCAGGTGGCGATGCTGATCGCCGATCAACGGATGCCGGGAATGTCGGGCACGAAGTACCTGGTCGAGGCGCGCAAGGTCTTCCCCGAGGCCAAGCGCGTGCTCCTGACGGCATACGCGGACACCGAGGCGGCGATCGCCGCGATCAACGAGGTGGCGCTCGACTACTACCTGTTGAAGCCGTGGGATCCACCCGAGGAGCAGCTCTTCCCGGTCGTCGAGGATCTGCTGAGCACCTGGGAGGCCGGGGCCGCGCTCGAATCTGGCGGGGTCCGCCTGATCGGTCACCGGTTCTCCAAGGAGTCCCATGACCTGCGGGACTTCCTCGCTCGCAACCGAGTGCCGGCACGGTGGCTGGATGTCGAGCGCGACGGGGAGGCGCGGGAGCTGCTGAAGGTGGTCGGCATCGCCCCCGATCGCCTGCCGGTGGCGCTCCTCGAGGACGGTGCGGTGCTCGAGCGTCCGACGATCCTGGAGCTGGCGGAGCGTATCGGTGTCTCGGTCCAGGCGGCACAGGACCACTACGACCTCGTGGTCGTCGGTGGCGGCCCGGCGGGATTGGCGGCCGCGGTGTACGGCGCTTCTGAGGGCCTCAAGACGGTCATGGTCGAGCGCGAGGCGCCCGGTGGCCAGGCGGGACAGTCGAGCCGGATCGAGAACTATTTGGGCTTTCCGGCGGGGCTGAGCGGATCGGATCTCGCTCGGCGTGGGACCGATCAGGCTCGGCGCCTCGGCGCCGAGCTGCTCACCGTCCAGGAGGCTGTCGGCCTGCGCGTCGAGGGGTCCGGACGCCTGGTGGAGCTGAGCGGCGGAGGGGTGCTCAGCGCGAGCTGCATCATCGTCGCGTCCGGCGTCTCCTACCGCCAGCTCGACACGCCCGGTTTTCCTGAGCTCACCGGCTCGGGCGTCTACTACGGCGCCGCGATGACCGAGGCCCGCGCGTGCCAGGACCAGCACGTTGTGGTGATCGGCGGGGCGAACTCCGCAGGTCAGGCTGCCGTCTACTTCAGCGGGTATGCCGGCAGGGTGACGATGCTCGTGCGTTCGGCCCTCGAGAAGTCGATGTCGCATTACCTGATCGAGCAGATCGCGGCTCTCCCCAACATCGAGGTGCGTACGGGCAGCTCGCCGATCGCCGCCGAGGGGGAGGACGGCCGCTTGCGGCGCGTGCGCGTGCAGGGCCCCGGCGGCGAGGAAACGCTGAACGTCGATGCCTGCTTCGTGTTCATCGGCGCCTCTCCGCGCACCGATTGGCTCGCGGGCGTCGTCGCGCGCGACGACCGCGGGTTTATCCTCGCCGGCCGGGACGCCCAGGCCAACGGCTGGCCCCTGCAGCGCGAGCCCTTCGTGCTCGAGACGACCGTGCCCGGCGTGTTCGTGGCCGGCGACGTGCGCGCGCGATCGATCAAGCGCATCGCCAGCGCGGTGGGCGAGGGGTCGATGGCCGTCTCCCTGATCCACGAGTACATGGTCGAGGCGTGACCGACGCCTCGATCACGCTCGCCGAGCTGCGCACGGTCGACCTGTTCGACGATCTCGACGACGGCGAGCTCGCGCAGTGGGTAGAGGTCGCCCTCCCGAGCCATGTGCCCGTCGGCGGGGTGATCCACGAGCAGGGCTTGGAGCCGGTTGGGCTCCAGCTCCTGCTGGAAGGCGAGGCGCAAAGCCTGATCGTCGATCATGGGCGGAGCGAGCCCGTGGGTCGTCAGCGGGCGCCCACGTGGATGGGCGCGATCGCCGTACTCACGCAGGGTCCTCTCGGAGTGCGCATGCAGGCTGTGACCGACTGCCGGCTCGCCGTCGTCGCCTCCGAGGATTTTCGCCGGCTGGCCTTGGCGCAACCGTCGATCCATCGGCGCGTGATGCAGCAGGTTGCTCCGGTGATCGGCCGCATCACCGCGATCGAGCAGAACCGCGAGCGCCTCGCTTCTCTCGGCACGATGGCAGCCGGCCTGGCCCACGAGCTCAATAACCCGGTCGCTGCGGCAAGCCGCTCCGCCGCCCAGCTGACCGAGGCGCTCGACGTCATCAGCTCGGCGCTTGCCTGCTTCGTCGAGGCAGGGGTGGAACGAGCCGAGGCCGAGCAGCTTGTCCACCTTCAGCAGCAGGCGGTCGCGCACGCCGCCGCATGCACCGCGCTCGACGCGCTCGACGCCTCCGACGCCGAGGATGAGCTGCTCGCGCTGCTCGAGGCGCTGGATGTCGAGGAGCCGTGGCGGCTCGCCGAGCCGCTGGCGGTCGCGGGCGTCGACCAGCCATGGCTCGACCGCGTCGCTGAGCTGGCGGGCCCGGCGACCGGGGACGCGCTGCGCTGGGTTGCCGCCACGCTGACAGCCGGCCGCCTCGCCGCCGAGCTGGAGGAGTCTACGACACGCATGTCGACGCTCGTGGGCGCCATGAAGTCGTACTCCTACATGGATCGCGGCGACATCGTCGAGGTCGACCTCCACGAAGGACTCGAGACGACGCTGGTCGTGCTCGGCTACAAGCTCAAGCACACGCAGATCAGGATCGTGCGCGATTACGACCGCTCGATGCCGAAGCTCACCCTCCGGGGATCGGAGCTCAACCAGGTGTGGACGAACCTGCTCGACAATGCCATCGACGCCCTCGGCGAGCAGGGAACGATCACGATCGCGACGCGACCCGACGGCAGCTGCGCCGTGGTCGAGATCAGCGACGACGGTCCCGGCATCGCAGACGACGTCGCCGAGCGGATCTTCGACCCGTTCTTCACGACCAAGGACGTCGGACAGGGCACGGGCCTCGGACTCGCGACCGCGCGGCGCATCGTCGTCGACCGCCACGACGGCTCGCTCAACCTCGAGCGTCAGCCCGGCCGCACGACGTTCCGCGTTCGACTGCCGTTCACCGCTACCTGAGCTCGACGGCCTGCACCACTACCTGATCGGAGGCCCATGGCTGTCTGCACCCACCTGGACGAGATCCGCATCACGCAGCTGCCGGAGGCCGTCGACGGCTGTGAGGACTGCCTGCGAACGGGCGGCAAGTGGCTTCATTTGCGGATCTGCCTGGAATGCCGCCACGTCGGCTGTTGCGACGATTCTCCAGGCCGCCACGCCACCGCTCACTTCCACTCGAGCGGGCATCCGATCATGCGCTCGCTCGAGCCCGGCGAGACATGGTCGTGGTGCTTCGTCGACGAGGTCGCGATGAACATCCCGGCCGTCAAGGGTGAAACCCGAATACCGTCGTCACCCCTTGGCTGGTAGAGCAGCAGCTCTGTGGTGCCGCGGGGGTGTGGTCACTGGTGGTGAATAGTTCTCAGTGGCTTGTGTCTCGTCCCGAGCCGGGCGTTCGGCGTGCCGCGGCGGACGTGCCGAGGTGTCCGTCGTGACGGAGTCAGCGGGAGGCTGCGGGGCCTGAAGCTGGCCCGCCCGCGCGTGAAGGGCGTGGTCCCCGGTTTCGATTTTCGAGGATTGGGGCATCCGCTCGGCATGGTCATCGTGCTCGAAGTCACCCCGCAGCCAGTCGGACCTGAGATCCCCGAGCCCTCGGCGCCCAGCGAGCCGGCGCCCGGACAGGGACCCGAGGTGCCGTCGCCGGATCCCCGCGGTCCCGAAGTCCCGGACCAGCCGATCGATCCCGATCCCCCGATCCCCTCACAACCAGCCGACTTCGCGTTCGCGCACCGTCGGTCGATTCGGCCCTGGGAGCACCGTCGACGCGCGCCGTGCGCGCCCATGCCGCCGCGCCGGCGCTAGCCGCGTGCCAACACCGCCAACCCCGTGGCGCCGTAGGACTGGGGCCATGATTCACTGGGTAGGGGGGATTGGAGCCATTGCGAATGTCCGGCGTCGATGCCCCAGCCCACAAGTCCGGTCCTGTGTCGGCCGAGGTGCCTTCGGAGGAGGGTCCGACCGTCATCGCGCGCAAGCGGCTGTTGCTCGCTTCGGCCTTGCTCGTGATCGTGCTCGTGGGCCTGTACTTCCTGATCCCGAAGCTGGCGGGTTTGAAGCAGACGTGGGGACGGCTTCGGCGCGGCGATCCTCTCTGGCTCGCGCTGGGTGCGGTGCTCGAGATGTGCTCGATCGCCGGCTATGCGGTGCTGTTCCGAACGGTGTTCGGTCGCGAAGTGCCTCGGATCGATTGGCGCGCGAGTCTGGAGATCCCGCTCGCAGGCATCGCGGCGATCCGACTGGTGGCGGCGGCCGGCGCCGGCGGGGTGGCCGTTACCGCGTGGGCGCTCGCTCGAGCCGGCATGACCGCCGAAGTGATCGCGTGCCGGATGGTCGCGAGCCTGGTCGTGCAGTACTCGGCTTACCTCGGCGCGCTGATCCTCTGCGGAGTCGGACTGTGGATCGGAGTGTTCCCGGGCGGCGGCTCGATCCTGATCACGCTCGCCCCGGCTTCCGCAGCGGCGGTGCTGGCGGTGGCCATCCTCAGCCTGGCGCTGATGCCGGACGACATTGGGCGACGGCTCGAACGCTTCGCCAACCGGACGACGCGGCTCGGCTGGGTGGCGAAGAAGGTGGCCAAGGCGCCGGAGGCACTGGGGAGCGGAGTCCGGACCGCGGGCGACCTCGTTGCGCAGCGACGCCTCGGGCTAGTGGGGGCGCTGGCTTACTGGGGCTTCGACATCGCCGTGCTCGGCGTGTGCTTCCATGCGTTTGGCGCGACCGTGCCGGTCGCCATCCTGGTCGTTGGCTACTTCCTCGGGACGCTCGGTAGCCTGCTGCCGCTCCCCGCGGGGATCGGCGGGGTCGAGGGGGGCATGATCGGCGCGTTCGTCGCCTTCGGTTTGCCGGCGAGCAGCGCCATCATCGCCGTCCTCGCCTACCGCGCGATCTCGTTCTGGCTTCCCACGCTGCCTGGCATCGTCGGGTATCTCGCATTGCGCTCAACGGTCCGCCGATGGCGGGAGGCCGACGCGTAGCGGGCCCGGGGTGGCGGGCTCGTCCGCATCAGCGAAGCGGTCCGCGGCCGGGGACTGCGAGGAGGTCCGAGATCACCGCGAGCCGTTGTCGAATGGTGGTCCGTCGAGGAGGAAGATCTCAGCGCCGATGTCGGGATCGATGTGGTTGGCGCTGAGAAACGCGATCACCTCTCGTCCGGTCAGCTCGGCCACCTTCGCGCTGCTCTCGTCGCGCATCGCGTTTTGGAATTCATGGCGGATCTCGATGACCTTATCGCTGCGACCTTTCGATACGAGCGACTGCTCGCCCTTGGTCAGCGTCTGTTCGAGGATCACAACGACGACGTTTTCGCGGATCGTCGTCCGAGCCTTGGTAGGCCCGCGGCCGGTGTATTCGCGGAGCATCCCGACGATCGCGTTGGATATCGCGAGCGATAGCGGCCCGGTTGGAGCGCGGTCCTGCTCGGTCTGGTCAGCCATAACCGATCCGATCTGCCTTTCCCTGGGAGTGGATCCCACGCCGGGAAGAGGGAAAGGCGGCGAGCCGCCAGAGCGCAAGATGCGCCGCCGGTGCGAACAGGTCGACCCGCGAAGCTGACCGCATTATCGCACCTCCGTCTGGATCTTTGCGAGCGCATGCTAAGTTCGTCTTGCGGCCGCCGTGCGGGTGAACCCCAAACGAGCCGCAACAGCACCTCGGAGTTAGTGGCTGGACGCTCCGACAGTGGGCGAGCGGTTACTCCGCGACGCAGACAACAGTCGAGGAGAACCATGGCCGCGCCCAAAGCCGTTCCCAACGTCGTCCCTCACGGGCTGCGGATAGCCGTCAGCGAACAGGGCACCACGACCACGATTGAGCTCGCCGGCGATTGGGACCTCACTGATCATGACGCCGCCAGCGCCGCGGTCGTCCGGGCGCTCGAGAGAGGGCCCGAATGTGTGGTGCTCGATCTCAGCGGTGTGAGCTTCATCGATTCCAGTGGGATCCATGTCGTGGTGGGGGCCACCAAGCGCTGCGCGGAGCAAAACGTCCACATGGTGATCATTCCCGGGCCCCCGCAGGTGCACCGCGTGTTCGAGATCTGCCAGCTCGCCACGGTGCTTCCCTTCACGTCCCAGACCTAACGGGGTCGGGCGATGGATGGCACTGGGTTCGGGCGTCCGAGCTCAACCGCGGCGGCGCACGCCGTGAGGACGCGCCACGCCGGCTCCTGGGCGAGCGGACAAGCCGGCTCGCCGACCTCGTGAGCGAGCTCGCGCCGACGACGGGTACCCTCGTCGCGTCGCGTAGGTGAATGGGCCCTGGACGCGATCGAGGACACGCTGCACCGCCGGCGGGCCGGGCACGATCAAGAAGAGCTTCAGTTCGTCGCTGGCGCGCAGGTGAGCGGTGAGGATCGTATCGAGACCGGCGTGGTCGATGGCCACGAGGTCGCTGAGGTCGAGGACGATCTGTCCGGCGTCACCCTCGCGGGCTTCCTCGAGCACATCAGCGAGGGGATCGCGCGTTCGCAGATTCAGCTCTCCCGCCAGCTCGACGATACGCTGATCGCGGGAACGGCGGCTGCGGATGTGCAGCGTGCCGGGCACCCACGGTACAAGGGCACCGGCCGCGCCGTTGGCGGTCAGCGGATAGACACCGTAGAGCTCGCGGTCGGGTCGGTTGGCATCGATCGCGGCGAGATGACGCCGCAGGGCCCGCCTTCGAAGCACGCGGGACCGGAGGTGGGCGAGTACCGATCGGATATACCGCTTCCGAGGCCGCGGCGGAAGGTAAACCACGCCAGACACACGAGCTCCATCGCTTCGACGATGGTCGTGGTCCGCGCCGCGCCCAATCTGAGCTAGCCCGTCCCCGTACCGGGGAGCGCATCCCCCACGAAACGATGGCGGATGCGTGCGGCTAAGCATACCCCTCGACCCGCCATGCTCTCGAGCGACCGGCTCTCCTAACGAACGGAGGCCCGGGCGCGCCGGCGCCCGGGCCTCGTCATTGAACATAGGGGTTCCCGTTGCGCGCGGTGGCGCGCAACAGGGTGGGGGCTAAGCGGTGATCAGTTCGCGTGCAGCCGAGACGCCCGCCTGGACGACCTCTTCGGTCAGCTGAGCGTGGGTGTCGAGCATGCCGGCGACGGCCTCGAAGTTTGACTGCTTGCCGATCTTGCGCTCGAACTCCGCAAAGCTGCGCGCGTACTTCTCGATACCGTCGAGATAGGCGGTCGTGACCTTGCGGCCGACTTCGGTGAGACGGTCATTGGTCTCGCGTACCCGCTCGGTGGCGGCCTCGAGATCGGGGACGAAGCTGTTCTTGGTGGATGCTGTGGCCATGTCTGGTGCTCCTTTGATTCGAGCTGATGTGCTTGCAGCTTAGCACTTTGCTAGCTATCGCGCAAGCGTTGTTGAAGGCTGCTAGGCTGGCAGCGCCGGTTGAGCCGGCGTTTATTGGGGCAATTGTGGAAAGGAGCCTTAATGGCTGTTACGTGCTCGCCGTCGTTCGAGGAGATCGCACTGACGGACAGCATGACCGCCTGGGCTGCGGCCGCCGAAGGCGCTGGTGATTGGTGGGCGAGCGCGCTCCGACGAGGCGCGACTTCGCCCGAGCTGCTGGCCGACGGGATTCGGTGGTGGGGCGCGATGACCGACCGTAGCCGGCCAGGCTGGAGTTCCCGGAACGAGGTCGTATTCGACTTGCCAGTGGCCCGGCTGCGGGACTTCTCGCCTGGACGGCCGAGCCCGGTCGTCCCCACGCTCGTGTTACCACCACAGGCCGGACACGACTCGTGCATCGTCGACTTCACCGCCGGGCAGAGCCAGATGCGCACGATCCTCGCGGCCGGACTCGAGCGTGCGTACGCGCTTGACTGGGTCGGGGCGAGCGCAAGCACCAAGGATGCCGGCATCGACGATTACCTCGATGCGATCGAACGCGCGGTCGATCACGCGGGCGGCCGGGTGAACCTGATCGGCGACTGTCAGGGGGGCTGGCTGGCAACGATCTACGCCGCCCTGCGCCCTGAACGGGTCAACACGCTCACCATCGCCGGCGCTCCGATCGACTTCCACTGCGGCGAGCCGGTCATCCACGCCGCGCTCAGATCGCTCGCGCCGGGTGGGAATCTCGCCTTCTATCGCGGACTCGTCGCCGCGGGCGGCGGCGTGCTGCCCGGGAAGCACATGCTCGCCGGGTTCATCGCGATCCAGCCCGACAACGAGATCGCCCGCCAGCTGCAGCTGCTGGCGAACATCGGGGACGCCGAGCACCGGGAGCGCTACCGGGAGTTCGAGGACTGGTTCAAGCACACGCAGGCCATCCCCGGCGCCTTCTATCTGTGGATCGTCGAGCACCTCTTCCGCGACAACGAGCTGATCGGCGGGCGTTTGGAGATCGGCGACGAACGCGTCGACCTCGGCCGGATCCACTGCCCGCTGAACCTCCTCGCCGGTGCCAGCGACCACATCACGCCGCCCGACCAGGTCTTCGCCCTCGCCGACTTCGCCGGCACGGCGCCCGAGGACATTCTTCGCGACACGACGTCCGGGGGTCACCTAGGCCTGTTCATGGGCCGCGAGGCGCTCGGCCGGCATTGGCCGCCGCTGCTGAACGCGATCCTGGAGCGCTCGCGGTAGGCGCCCGCCGGCCGCGGGCTGCGCGCGGAGGTGTCTGCCGCGCGCTAGCGGGCGGTCCAGCCCTGATCCATGACCACCGGCGCGCCCGTGAAGGCGCGGCCGTCGGGGCCGAGCAGGAAGGCGACCGTCGCGGCGACCTCGTCGGGCTCGATCAGGCGCTTGACGGCCTGGGGCGCGAGGATGACCTCCTCGAGCACGCGGTCCTCGGTCATGCCGTGTGCCTTGGCCTGGTCGGCGATCTGGCTTTCGACGAGCGGCGTGCGGACATAGGCCGGGCATACGGCGCTGGCGCTGATCCCGTGCTCGGCGCCCTCGAGCGCGAGCGTCTTGACGAGTCCGAGCACGCCGTGCTTCGCCGAGACGTACGCGGCCTTATACGGTGAGGCGACGAGTCCGTGGGCCGACGCGATCGCGACAAAGCGTCCGGTGCCGGATGCGCGCAGATGCGGCCAGGCGTAGCGGGCGAGCAGGAACGGGCTGGTGAGCAGCAGCGCGATGATCGCGTCCCAGCGATCCTCGGGGAACTCCTCGATCGGCGCGACGTGCTGAAAGCCCGCGTTCGCGATCACCGCGTCGATGCGTCCGAAGCGCTCGAGCGCCGCGGTGACCGCGTCGCGGTTGCCGGCGCGGGTCGTGAGGTCAGCACGGCAGCCAACCTCACCGCGCACGTCGACGGTCAGCACGTCCCATTCATCGTGCTCGAGCCGGGCGGCGATGGCGGCGCCGATCCCGCTCGCGGCGCCGGTGACGAGCGCGACGCGACCCTGGCCGTTCACATGTCCATCCCGCCGTTGACGCCCCACACCGCGCCGGTGATGAACGAGGACTGATCGGCGACGAGGAAGTGGACAACCCGAGCGATCTCGTCGGGACGACCGAGCCGACCGACGGGAATCTGCGCCTTGATCTTCTCGAGCACCTTCTCGGGGATGTGCTCGAGCATCTCGGTAGCGATGAACCCTGGCGCGACCGTGTTGACCGTGATCCCGATCCCGTCCTCCTGCAGCTTCCCGGCGCGCCCGAGCTGATGGGCGGCCTCGAGCGCGAGCGTCTTCGTCAACCCGAACAGGCCCGACTTCGACGCGGCGTAGTTCGCCTGCCCGATATTGCCCGTCTGGCCGATGATCGAGGAGATATTCACGATCCGCCCCGAGCCGCGCTCGATCATGTGCGGCAAAACCGCCTGACTCATGAAGAACGCGCCCGAGAGATTGACCGCAATCACCTTGCTCCAGTCCTCATCGGCCATCTTCAGCACCGTCTTATCGATCGTGATCCCCGCGTTATTGACCAGGATGTCAAGACGACCGTGCTCCTCGATCACCTCGCCCACCGTCCGCCGGCAATCCTCGCCCGAGCCGATGTTCCCCTGATGAATGCTCCCCTTCAACCCCTCCCGCGTGAGCTTCCCGATGAACGCCTCCGCCCCCTCACGATCACGGCTATACCCGGCCGCGACATTCGCGCCCTGCTCAGCGAGACTGTGACAAATCGCCGCCCCGATTCCCCGCGTCCCCCCGGTCACAAACGCAACCCGTTCGTGCAGGCGTGGACGCCGGACCGACGTCTCGTGGCTCGTGGTGCTGACCGACATGTCCTCTCCTTCCTTCAGTGGCCCGAGCGCTCGCGCATCCAGTCCGCGAGCTCGGGCCAGATCTCATGTTTCGCCCTCGAGCCGGCCATCAGCCCGATGTGACCACCCGGGCGGTCCACATGGGTGACGTCCTCGCTCGCGACCAGATCGAGCAGCGGCATGGTCCCTACCCGCGGCGCGATGTGATCGGCTCCCGCCGTGACGACGAGCAGGTTCTGCTCGATCCGCGCCAGGTCGACCCGGTCTCCTCGCAGCCGCAGACGGCCGTCGATGAGCCGATTCTCCTTGTACATCCACGTGATCCACTCACGATAGGCGCGCGCGGGAAACGAGGGGCTATCCGCAACCCACTTCGCCATCGCCTGATAGGCGACGCGCGCGTCCTTGCCTTCGAGGATGCCCTGGAAGAGGCGGCGGTAGGTGGTCACGTAGTTCGTCACCGGCTTCATCAACTTGTTCGCGAAGTCGATCCCCGCTCCCGGCACCGCCGGATAGCTGTCGGCGATGAGATCGACATCGAACTCTTCGCCCCCCACCCACCGCGCATACAGCGATTCGCTCGGGTCGATCGGAGTGGTCAGGAGCACCGCGTTGCGTACCGCGCCCGCCGGGTGAAGCGCACAATACATCGCGCACAACGTCCCGCCGATGCACCAGCCGAGCAGCGTCAGCTCGTCCTCGTGCGCGGCACGCAACGTCTCGCGCACCGCCCAATCGAGCTCGTCGCAGACGAACTCGGCGAGCCCCATCTCCGAGTCTTCCTCACCTGGCACGCCCCAGTCCACGAGGAACACGTCGAATCCCTCCCCGAGCAGGAACTCGACGAACGAGCTCCCGCGCCGCAGGTCGAAGATCTCCGGACGGTTGATCAGCGCGAACACGAGCAACACCGGGACCGCGTGCTCGCGAGCACTCGACCGGTAGCGGTACAGCGTCGTCTTGCGATGGGTCCACACGACCTCGCGAGGCGTCTGGCCGATCGCCGCGTCCGGAGTCGTCAGGATCACGTTCGCGAACTCGACCGTCGCCTGGGGCAGGCGGGACAGCGTCCGCAACGCACTCACGAGGAGTCCTTGCTCCGCGTCGCCGCTGCGCGACGGGCGGGCCGGGCTCGCGCGTTGCGGCCGTCGCTGTCAGCTTCAGGCTTCGCTCGCGTCAGCTCGTCGCGCAGCTCCTCGACCTCCTGGAGCACCCGCTCGAGCTTGTCCTCCGTGCGCGCGAGCTGGCGTGCGAGGCCCACGACATCGCGCTTGCCGGCGATCCGGAGGTTGCGCACCACGATGTCCATCGTGTCGCCGGAGAGCTTCGTCAGCGCCGCGACGTTCTCCGCGACCCGCCCGAGGAGCGCCGTGAAGCCGGCCCCGCCCACGAGCTCCTCGCTCGCCTTCGCGGCCTGCGCCTCGGCTTCCTCGTAAAGACGGGATACCTGCTCGGCCGGGCTTGGGTGGGCGTTCTCGTCCTCAGCCATCGCTCGTCCACAAGCCTACCCAGGCGAGCGCGAGAAAGGTCAGCGCGTGATGCACGGTCACGCCTGTGCGGCGCCGCCGCCCGCCGCGGCTCGGGGTGCGGGATGGCGGTCGGCTCCCTCGAGCAGCCGCTCGCGCAAGCGCTCGGGCCTGATCTGCGCGGGCTCGGTCGAGTCGATGAAGCGGACGACGGCCTCGACGAACTCGCGCGGCCGGTCGAGCTGGGAAAAATGGCCGGCGCCCGGGATCTCGAGGTAGTAACTCCCGGGCATTTCTGCGTGCGCCCGCCGCCCATGCTGGACCGGAATGATGTGGTCGCGCTCGCCCCAGATGATCAGGGTCGGCAATTCTGCCGCCAGGTAGAGGCGGTCCCGTGCGCTCACCCGCTGTCCTCCCGGTTCGATCACCGCTCGCAGCGTCTGGATGAACGCCTGTCTGGCTTCAACGTCCCCGAGAGACCCATAGCCGCGGGCGAATTCGCCGAGGTCAGAGCCCGGCTGCAGCCCGAGACGGCCCAGAAAAGTGCCGATCGCGGCTCCCGCGCGCAACAGACCTGGCTGGACGAGGACGGGCAGCACGAGCTCGGCTCCGGGGAGGGCGGCCGCACGCAGCAGGAGATGCACCTCTCGCCCGAGACCGCCACTCGACACGAGCCCGAGCCGCTCGACGCGCTCCGGGAACTGGTACGCGAGCTGCATCGCTACCCCACCCCCCAACGAGTGCCCGATGAACGTCGCTCGCTCGTGGCCGAGGACGATCATCAGGTCCCTGATCCCGCTTGCGTAGGCGCCCAACGAGTAGTCGCCCCGCGGCTTCGCCGACTGGCCGTGCCCGAGCAGATCCGGCGCGAGCACGGTGAATCGCTGCGCGAGCCCCGGGAGCACCTCGCGCCAGGTGTCCGAGGCGGAGGCGATGCCGTGCATGAGAACCAGCACCGGGCCCTCGCCGCCGGTGAGGTAGCTCACTCGGTGCCCGTGCAGGGTGATCTCTCGTGACTCGATCACTGCAGATCCTCGTCGCCCACGTCTGATCGAAGATGATCGGATCCGCCCAGTCCTAAACGGTCGGGGAGCACCCGAGCCTTATCCGCTGGACCGGTAGGGGCCGGTGAGGTACTCGGCGAGCATACGATTCGCGCTGAACCTCGGGCCGAGCGTGCGCAGCGACGCGCGCATGCGGGCGATCCACTCGCGGGGGAGACCGTCCGGGTCACGCCCGTAGAAAGCGGGAAGCACGTCGTCGGTGAGGATCTCGTGGAGCGTCGCCGCGTCGTCGTCGTCTTGGGCTGCCGGGTCGGTCGCCACCTCACCGCCGATTGCCCAGCCGTTGGTGCCGTCGTAGGCTTCCGCCCACCAGCCGTCGAGGACGCTCAGCTGGAGGCCGCCGTTGATGACGGACTTCATCCCGCTCGTGCCGCTCGCCTCCAGCGGCGGACGCGGCAGGTTCAACCAGACATCGCAGCCCCTGACGAGCCAAGCCGCCGATCCGAGATCGTAGTCGTCCAGGAACACGACCCGCTCGCCGATGATGCGGGCGTGCTTGAGCCCGAACAGGTCCTTGAGGACGCGCTTGGCGTCCTCGTCGCGGGGATGTGCCTTGCCCGCGAGCACGACCTGGACGGGCTGTTCTCCGCCGAGCAGGGACAGCGTCCAGTCCGGGTCGCGGGTGAGCAGATCCAAGCGCTTATATGTGGCTACCCGGCGAGCGAACCCGATCGTCAGGACGCGCGGATCGAACGACCGGGCAGCCGCGTCGACGTACTCGCGCAGGTCGCCCCGGGCGAGCCGGTCGGTGACGCTGCGGGCGCGCAGGAAGGCGACGAGATCCGTGCGCTGGCGCTCGCGCGTGGCCCAGAGCTCCACGTCTGGGATTCGTTCGATCCCGGCCCACGTCGTCGGGTCCTCGGCGCGCTGGAACCAGTCCTCGCCGAGGTAGCGGTCGAGCAGATCACGGATCGCAGTCCCGAGCCACGTCGGAATGTGGACGCCGTTGGTCACGTGCCCGATCGGCACCTCATCGACCGGCCGGTCGGGCCATAGCGGATTCCACATCGCGCGCGCCACCTCACCGTGACGGCGGCTGACGCCGTTGGCGGCGCCGCTCAGGTGCAGGGCCGCCTGCGTCACTCCGAACGGACCAGAGGTCTCGTCCAGACTGGTACGACCGAAGGCGATCAGATCCGACGCAGACACCCCGAGCTCGCTCGCGAGCCCGTGCACGGCACGCAGCGCCTGCTCCTCGGGATAGGCGTCATTTCCGGCAGGGACGGGCGTATGGGTGGTGAACACGGTCCGGGCGCGTGCCGCCTCCAGCGCTTCTGCGAGCGGGACGCCGGCCAGCACGTCGGGGCGCGCGAGCTCGAGCGGCGCCAGCGCGGCGTGGCCCTCGTTCAGGTGGATCAAGCCCGGCTCGATCCCGAGCGCCCGTAGCGCGCGGACCCCCCCGACGCCAAGCAGCACGTACTGGGCGAGCCGCAGCTCCGCGTCGGACACGTACAGCCGAGCGGTGAGCCAGCGGTCGATTTGGTCGTTCACGTCGCAGTCGGTGTCGAGCAGGAGGAGCGGGACGCGGCCGACGTCGACGCGCCAGACGTGCGCGACCAGCTCGCGCTCCTCGAATGGAACGGTGATCGTCACCGGGTCCCCGTCCTCGTCGGTGACCAGCGCCGCCGGGAGCCGTTCCGGGTCCGTGTCGACCCAGTACTCGTGCTGCCAGCCGGAGGCGTCGATGCGCTGGCGGAAGTATCCCTGGCGGTACATGAGGCCGACCGCGACGAAGGGAACCGCGCTGTCCGAGACCTGCTTGACGAGGTCGCCAGCGAGCGCCCCGAGACCCCCGGAGTAGATCGGGAGCGACACATGGACGCCATACTCGGCGCAGAAGAACGCGATCGGGCGGCCCGGGTCGATCGGGCCCGGCGGCGAAGGCCTGTCGAGGTACGCTGCGAGCCCTGCCTCGAAGATCGCTGCGCGGTCGGTCAACGCCTGATCGCCGGCGACCCGCGCGAGCGTCGCGGCCGACGCCTCTTGAAGCAGGCGCACGGGATTCTGCTGGCAGGCCTCGAAGCGCGCCGGATCGATCGCGCGGAACAGCTCGGGCCCGCCCCGGGCCCACGACCATCGGTAGTTGTAGGCCAGCCGGGCGAACGGCGCCAGCGGCGCGGGCAAGCGCTGCGCCAGATCAGCGGCGGCGCGTTGGACGTCGGCCGTGCCGTCGCGGGCGGCTATGAGTCGGTCTTCCAAGGAAGGCGATTATCGATGAATCGGCGGCTGCGCGCGTCCTAAGCTCCCGGCGATGACCAGCGACTCCGGAGACCGGCCGCTTGGCGTGCTCGCGTTCGGCGACTCGATCACGAACGGTGGCGGCGAGCTCCAATGGGGCGTCGCGCTGCAATCCTGGGCGCTCTGGGTGGCGCGCGGGCTCGGGCTCCCGTTCACCGGCTACGCGGTCGACGGCGCCGGGGCCCGACACGTCGTCGAGTGGCAGATCCCCGCGTTCGCGTCCCTCACGGCGTATCCGTGGGCCCGCTACGAGCTCGGTTGCCTGTACATCGGTGTCAACGATGTGCGCTCGCCGGACTGGGACGTCGGGGCGTTCGTGCGCGACTATGCGCCCGCGCTCGAGTTCCTGAGGACCCGGTGCGCGCGGACCTTGACGCTGACCGCGCCGCTCGATCTCGGTCGCCCGCGGGCGGGCGCCAGGGTGCGCGCGCTCAACGCGGCGATCGAGGATGCGGCTCAGGACGTCGGCGCGCTCGTCGTCGATCTGCGCTCGCTGCGCTCCCGCAATCTCGTGATGGCCGATCACGTCCACCCGACCGCGTTGGGTCAGGTCGCGATCGCCGAGCGCGCGCTCGCCACGCTCGAGCGCGACGGTCTGCCGACGGCGATCTTGCCCTCGTCACTGATCAGCTACGAGACGACGCGGTGGGGGAGGATGCGCGGGGACCTGACGTACGCGTATCGCCGCGCGAAATACGAGCGTCAGAGGGTTACCGCGTCAGCCGTCCCGCGGCTTCGGTCGCTGCGCGCAGGCGAGCGGCGAGCGGCGAGGTGAGCGCGCGCGGGCCGAGCTGCCAGCGCCAGCTGCCAGCTGCGCGTGCGGGATCGTTCATCCGTGCCTCGCTGCCGAGGCCGAGGATGTCCTGGGCCTGCATCATCGCGACGCGGGCGGGCGAGGACAAGGCGAGACGGATCAGCCCCCACCAGGGCTCCGGTTCGACGATGCCGAGCTGCGAGAGGGAGCGCTCGACGAGCGCGCGCCGCGGTGGCTCGAGGGCTTCGTACCAGCCGCGCACGGTGTCGGTGTCGTGGGTACCGGTGTAGACGAGGCGGTTCACCGCATGATTCGGGGGGTCGTGGGGGTTGCTCGGATCCTCCGGGTCGAAGCCGAACTGGAGGACGAGCATGCCGGGCAGGCCGAGCGAGTCGCGCAGACGCACCACCGCCGGCGTGATCACACCGAGGTCCTCGGCGACGAAGGGCAGACCCAGCTCGCGCTCGACGGTCTGGAACAGGGCCCGCCCGGGGCCACGGCGCCACGAGCCGACGAGGGCGGTTCGTGCCCCCGCGGGCACTGCCCAGTAGGCGACGAATCCGCGGAAATGGTCGATTCGCGCGAGGTCGAAGAGCTCGAGCGTCCGCCGCAGGCGCTCGACCCACCAGCGGTAGCGCCGCCGCTGCAGCGCCGGCCAGTTGTACAGCGGGTTACCCCATAGCTGACCGGTGTCGGAGAACGAGTCCGGCGGCGTCCCCGCGACGAATCCCTCCTGGAAGAGCTCGGGGCGCGCACGATGGTCGGCGCTGTCGGCAGCGACATAGATCGCGACGTCGCCGAGGATCCTCACCCCTCGGTCGGCCGCGTAGATGCGCAGCGCCGACCACTCGCGCTGGAAGCGGACTTGGTCCGTGACCGCCCCGCGCGCGGAGAAGCGCTCCCAGTCGCCGATCCAGTACGCCTGGCGCTCGCGGAACTCGGCGACCTCGGCACTGGAGACAGGCGCACGCGGATCCGCAAGCAGACCCGGCCAGGCAGCGAAGGCGGACCGAGCCTTGTACGGGGAGCGGTGACGGTCGGGCGGACCGAGGGGAAGGACCTGCCACCACGACTGCCCGGCTGCGGCCAGCCAATCGACGAACCGGTAGGCGGCGCGACCCAGACGACCGCCCGGCAGAGAGGTGATGTGAAGCTGGACGCCGCTCGCGCGCTGGTGCGCGAGCCGGACGCCGGTCACGCGCCGCTCTGTGGTCACAGGATGAGTGTTTAGCGGACACCGCGCACCGGTTACCGTCTCAGGTCGTGGCACTTCTTCCTGCTAGCGAGCAGCCGCCCCGGCGGATCGAGATCCAGGAACCCGCTCCGGCTGCCGATGGTGGCCGGTTTCCGGTCAAGCGCTGCGTCGGCGACCTGGTCACCGTGGCGGCAGACATCTTCCGCGATGGCCACGACAAGCTGCGGGCGGTCGTTCGCTATCGCGGCCCGGGCGATCGGCGCTGGCGCGAGGTCAAGCTGAGACCAATCGATGCCCACCTCGACGGGGTCCGCTGGGCGGGCGATTTCGAGATCGATCGCCAAGGTCGCTGGGTGTACACGATCGAAGCGTGGACCGACGTGTTCGGCACCTGGCGCGACGAGCTCGAGCGCAAGCTCGCCGCCGGCCAGCAGGATCTCGAGAGCGAGCTCTCGGAGGGCGTCCTGCTGCTGCGGGCGGCGGTCGCGCGGGCGAGCTCCAAGCCCGACCGCGCACTGATCGAGCACGCGCTGCTGGCGCTCGAGGACGAGTCGAGTCCCGAACCGGCCAAGCATGATCTCGTGCTCGGCGCCGGGCTGTTCGCGGCGCTCGAGCGCGCCCAGGAGCGGCACGGAACCGTGTCCCTCGACGCGCCGATCTCGATCGACGTGGACCGGGTGAGGGCGCGGTTCGGCTCCTGGTACGAGCTCTTCCCGCGCTCCTGGGGTGGTTTGGCGGGGGTCAAGAGGGTGCTCCCTGAACTCGCCGAACTGGGCTTCGACGTGATCTACCTGCCGCCGATTCATCCGATCGGCGTGACCAATCGCAAGGGCCGCGACAACGCGCTCACGGCAGCGCCCGGGGACCCCGGATCGCCGTGGGCGATCGGCTCGCTCGACGGAGGTCACGAAGCCGTGCATCCCGAGCTCGGGACGCTCGAGGGCGTGCGGGAGCTCGCCGCGCTCGCGCATCAGCTCGGCATCGACATCGCGCTCGACTTCGCGATCCAGACCTCAGCCGACCATCCGTGGCTGCGCGAGCATCCCGAGTGGTTCCACCGCCGCCCCGACGGGACGCTCAAGTACGCCGAGAATCCCCCCAAGCGCTACCAGGACATCTATAACGTCAATTGGGAGACGCCCGACTGGCGCGGGCTCTGGAACGCCCTGCTCGAGGTCGCGCTGCAATGGGTCGACCTCGGCGTCAAGGTCTTTCGCGTCGACAACCCGCACACGAAGCCGTTCGCGTTCTGGGAGTGGCTGATCCGCGAGATCCACGCACGCGACCGCGATGTCATCTTCCTCGCCGAAGCGTTCACGCGTCGAGCGGTGATGCGGCATCTGGCGAAGATCGGCTTCAGCCAGTCGTATACGTACTTCACGTGGAAGAACTCATCATGGGAGCTGACCGAATACGTCTCCGAGCTCGCGTACTCCGGCGAGCAGGAGTACTTCAGGCCCAACTTCTTCGTCAACACACCGGACATCCTTCACGCCTACCTCCAGCACGGCGGACGCGCGGCGTTCGAGGCGCGGCTGGTCCTTGCGGCCACGCTCAGCCCCAGCTACGGCGTCTACTCGGGCTATGAGAACGTCGAGCTCACGCCGGTCCGGGAAGGCTCGGAGGAGTATCTGCATTCCGAGAAGTTCGAGGTCAAGGACCGCGCGCTCGACGGGCCCTTGCTGCCGCTGATCCGCACGCTCAACGAGGTGCGGCGCGCCAATCCGGCGCTCCAGGAGCTCTCGAACGTCACCTTCCTGGAGACGGCCAACGACGCACTGATTGCCTATGCGAAGCAGTCGCGGGGCAATACCCTGATCACCGTGGTCAACATCGATCCCCATCAGACCCAGGAGGGCCTCGCGGTCGTGCCAGCGCAGCTCGGTGTGCCGCCGATCTTCACCGTCCATGATCTGCTCAGCGGCGAGCGCTTTCAGTGGCGGATCGGGCCCAACTACATTCGTCTCGAGCCCGGCGTACGTCAGGCGCATATCAATCTGGTGGAGAGCTGGCAGCCGTGATCGGACCCCCGACGCTCACGCATCTGATCACCCCCAAGCGCAGCGAACCCACGGCGCTACCGCAGGCGGCGTCCGAGGGCAGCCAGGGACAGAGCCGGCAGTGGTTCGAGTCCGACCCGCTGTGGTTCAAGCGCGCGGTGTTCTACGAGATCCACATCCGCGGGTTCTACGACTCCAACGGCGACGGATCGGGCGACTTCCGCGGGCTGACCGAGAAGCTCGACTACCTCCAGTGGCTCGGCCTCGACTGCATCTGGCTGCTGCCGTTCTACCAATCCCCGCTCCGTGACGGGGGATACGACATCTCCGATTTCACGACGGTGCACCCCGATTACGGGACGGTCGAGGACGTGCGCGAGTTCATCGACGCCGCGCACGCCAGGAAGATCCGCGTGATCGCCGATCTCGTCATGAACCACACCTCGAGCGATCATTCGTGGTTCCAGGAGTCGCGGTCGAGTCCTGATTCGCCCAAGCGGGACTGGTACGTCTGGTCACCCACCGACGAGCCGTATTCCGACGCTCGGATCATCTTCGTCGACTCCGAGACCTCGAACTGGACCTACGACTCGGTTGCCGGCGAGTACTACTGGCATCGCTTCTTCTCGCACCAGCCCGATCTCAACTACGACAACCCGCAGGTTCAGGAAGCGATGCTCGAGGTGCTCCGGTTCTGGCTCGACCTCGGCCTCGACGGGCTGCGCCTGGATGCTGTGCCCTACCTGTTCGAGCGCGAGGGCACCAACTGCGAGAACCTGCCCGAGACGCACGCCTACCTCAAACGCGTGCGCCGAGAGATCGACGAGAACTACCCCGACCGGGTGCTGCTCGCCGAGGCGAACCAGTGGCCGTCCGACGTGGTTCAGTATTTTGGCGACGGCGACGAGTGCCAGATGGCGTTCCACTTTCCGGTGATGCCGAGGATGTTCATGGCCGTGCGGCGCGAGGAGGCGGTGCCGATCTACGAGATCCTTGGCCAGACGCCGGAGATCCCACAAACCTGCCAATGGGGTCTGTTCCTGCGCAACCACGACGAGCTCACGCTCGAGATGGTCAGCGACGACGAGCGCGACTACATGTATGCGGAGTACGCCAAGGACCCGCGGATGAAGATCAACGTCGGGATCCGGCGGCGACTGGCGCCGCTGCTCGACAACGGTCGCGACGAGATTCACCTGATGACCGCGATCCTCTTCTCGCTCCCGGGCTCGCCCGTGATCTATTACGGCGACGAGATCGGGATGGGCGACAACGTCTTCCTCGGCGATCGCGACGGGGTCCGCACGCCGATGCAATGGACCGGCGACCGCAACGGTGGCTTCTCGCGCGCCGACTTCGCGCAGCTCTACGCGCCGCCGCTGATGGACCCGGTGTACGGCTACCAGGCGGTCAATGTCGAAGCCCAGCTGCGCACGCCGACCTCTTTGCTGCGCTGGCTGCATCGATTCATCGCCCTGCGCAAGGAGCATCCGGTGCTCGGCTTCGGGACCTACGAGCCGATCGTGAACACGAATACGCGGATCTTTGCCCACATCCGTCGCTTCGAGGACGACGTCGTACTGTGCGTCCACAACGTCGCCCGTTCGGCGCACGCCGTCGAACTGGACCTGTCGGCTTTCGAAGGCCGCTATCCCGTGGAGATGTTCGGACGTTCGCGCTTCCCGCGGATCGGAACGCTGCCCTACCTGCTGACCCTCGCGCCGCGCGGCTTCTTCTGGTTCCAGCTCGTGGACGAGAACCAGGACGATCGGCGCGATGACTGACGACGTGCAAATCCCCGCGAGCGAGGTCGGCGAGTTCCTCGATATCGAGGCGCTGAGAGAATGGATCGAGCGCCAGCGGTGGTACGCCTCGAAGTCACGGCGCGTGGCTGCGATCGAGCTCGCCGCGGGCGTCGTCCTCTCCGAAGGGCCGATGCTGCTGCTGGCGCTCGTTCGCGCAATCTTCGCGACCGGCCAGCACGAGCTCTACCAGCTCCCGCTCGGGCTCCGGCGCGCCGGCGAGGCCTCCGAGCAGGAGGCGATCGCGATGACCGAGGGTTGGAGTGTGTACGACGCGCTCGCCGACCCCGAGCATGCGCGCGAGCTCGTGCGCCGGATCGACGCCCCGGAGGAAGTCGACACCGGCGAGGGGTGCCTGCGGTTCTGGCGCGCCGACGGGACGGTCGCTGTACCCGATGACGCCGTCGTGCGCCCGATCGGCCTCGAGCAATCGAACACGTCGCTCGTGTTCGGCACCGAGCTCGTGCTCAAGGTCTTCCGCAAGCTCGAGCCCGGCATCAACCCGGAACTCGAGATGTTGCGCTTCCTGACCGCGCGAGAGTTCCCGAACATCGCCCCGCTCCACGGTTGGTTCGACTACGACGGTCGGTCGTTCGCCGCCACCCTCGGGGTCGCGCAGAAATTCCTCCCTGATGCGAACGACGGCTGGGCGCTGGCGCTCGAGCAGATCGCGGCCGACCCGGAGGGGTTCCTCGGGCTGCTCGGGAGCCTCGGCACCGCGACCGCGGCCATGCACTCCGTCCTGGCCTCGGATACCACCGACGTGGCGTTCATTCCCGAGGAGCCGAGCAACGAAGCGATGTCGCTGCTGACGGCGACGATCGACGAGGAGATCGAGCGGATCTTCGTCCGCTTGCCCGACGACGAGCGGTTGGCTCCGATCGCGGGCCGAGGCCAGGACGTCCGCGAACGCCTCGCGGCACGGTCTCAGCTCGGGGTCGGAGGTCGGGTGATCCGTATCCACGGCGATTACCACCTGGGACAGACGCTGTACACGCCGCGAGGGTGGGTGATCATCGACTTCGAGGGCGAGCCCGCGCGCCCGCTCTCCGAGCGCCGCCAGAAGCGCTCGCCGCTTCGCGACGTCGCGAGCATGCTGCGCTCGTTCGCCTACGTCACGTCGGCGCTCGAGATCCTCCATGGGAAAGCGGCGCCGGAGCACTTCGAGCAACGCGCGCGAGAGACCTTCCTCGAGCATTACTTCGATGACGTCGAGTTGACTCTGCTCCCCAGTGGCGAAGCCGCCGTCGCCAACCTGCTCTCGATCTTCGAGCTCGAGAAAGCGATCTACGAGCTCCAGTACGAGCTCGACAACCGACCCGATTGGGTCGCGATACCGGTCGCCGGGATCATGCGCATGCTGGAGTCCCCGTGAGCGTCACGACCCGCGAGCTCGACGCGATCGTCCGCCGCGAGCACTCGAACCCTCATGCCGTCCTGGGGGCGCGCGCGACCGACGCTGGCGTGACCGTGCGTACGTATCGCCCCGGGGCGGTCAGCGTGGCGGTCAAGCTCGAGGACGGCGCTCGCACCGTCGCGCTCGAGGAGATCCACCCGGCCGGGGTATTCGCGGGGCTCGTCGAGGACGCGCAGCTCCCGCTCCGCTACCGACTCGAGGTCGACTACGGCCCTGCCGGAAGCGTCGCCATCGATGACCCCTACGCGTATTCGCCGACCCTCGGCGAGCTCGACCTCTACCTGATCGGCGAGGGACGCCACGAGGAGCTCTACGACCGGCTCGGCTCGCACGTGCGGACCCACGAGGGGACGCGGGGGACGGCGTTCGCGGTCTGGGCGCCCGCCGCGAGGGCGGTCAGCGTGGTCGGGGACTTCAACTTCTGGGACGGTCGGCTGAACGCGATGCGCTCGCTCGGCGCGACCGGCATCTGGGAGCTCTTCCTTCCCGGCGTCGGGCCGGGTGACCGCTACAAGTACGAGCTCCTGACGGCGGACGGTGACCTGACGCTCAAGGCCGACCCCTACGCCCAGGAGGCCGAGCCGCCGCCGAAGACGGCCTCGGTCGTGTTCGAGCCCCGTCACCAGTGGAGCAGCGAGGACGCCGACTGGGCGGCGCGAAGGCGTGAGGGCACGCCGCTCGACGAGCCGATCTCGATCTACGAGGTCCACCTCGGCTCGTGGAGGCTCAACACGCTCGAGGGCAACCGCCGGCTGTCCTATCTCGAGCTCGCCGACGAGCTCGCGGCCTACGTGCACGACATGGGCTTCACGCACGTCGAGCTCTTGCCGGTGATGGCGCACCCGTTCAGCGGCTCCTGGGGCTACCAGGTCACGGGCTACTTCGCGCCCACTCCGCGGTACGGCTCGCCGGATGACATGCGCCAGTTCGTCGACCGCATGCACGAGCACGAGATCGGCGTGATCCTCGACTGGGTCCCCGCACATTTTCCCCGCGACGAGTTCGCGCTGGCGCGCTTCGACGGCACGGCGCTCTACGAGCATCAGGACCCGCGCCGCGGCGCGCACCCGGACTGGGGGACGCTCGTGTTCAACTATGGGCGCCACGAGGTGCGCAACTTCCTGATCTCCAACGCGCTCTTCTGGCTGCGGGAATATCACGTCGACGGCATCCGGGTCGACGCGGTCGCGTCGATGCTCTACCTCGACTACTCGCGCCGCGAGGGCGAGTGGGTCCCCAATCAGTTCGGCGGTCGCGAGGACCTCGACGCGATCGCGTTCCTCAAGGAGCTCAACGAGGTGCTCTATGGGCGCGAGCCCGGGATCATCTCCGCCGCGGAGGAATCAACCGCGTGGCCAGGCGTCTCGCGGCCCACGTACCTGGGCGGCCTCGGGTTCGGCTTTAAGTGGAACATGGGCTGGATGCACGACACGCTCGAGTACTTCCAGCAGGACCCGATCTACCGCCGCTTCCACCACCACGAGCTCACGTTCAGCCTCCTGTACGCGTTCAGCGAGAACTTCATCCTGCCGCTCTCCCATGATGAGATGGTCCACGGCAAGGGATCGTTGTACGCGAAGATGGCCGGGGACCGCTGGCAGAAGCTCGCGAACCTGCGGGCGCTGTACGCCTACATGTGGGCTCACCCGGGCAAGAAGCTGCTGTTCATGGGCGGGGAGTTCGCCCAGGAGCGCGAGTGGAGCCACGAGCGCTCGCTCGACTGGCACCTGCTCGAGCGCCTCGAGCATGCCGGGATCCAGGCCCTAGTGCGCGACCTCAACCGCCTCTATCGCGCCGAGCCGGCGCTCTGGGAGCTCGACTCCGATCCCGCCGGCTTCTGGTGGATCGAGCCCAACGACGCCGACAGCAACGTGATCGCGTTCGCGCGGGCATCTCGGGGGGCCGAGCGCGTGATCGTGTTCGTGGCGAACCTCTCGCCCGTCCCGCGTGAGGGGTACCGGCTCGGGTTGCCGCGGGCGGGCCACTGGCGCGAGGCGATCAACACCGACTCGACCTACTACGGCGGCAGCGATCTCGGCAACCTCGGCGGGGTTCAAGCGGAGCCGATTCCCTGGCACGGACAGCCGGTCTCCGCCGAGGTGACGCTGCCGCCCTTGTCCGGGTTGTGGCTGGTGCCCGATCGCGATTGACGTCGTCCTCGCCCACGCCGATGGCGCCCCGTTCGATTGATGAGTGCTACCCGTGGCAGCACGAGCTCGGCGCGCGTGCGCTCGGGGCAGGACGCTGTCAGTTCCGCGTGTGGGCCCCGCGGGCGCAGACGATCGCGCTGCGCCTCGCCTCCGGCGATGTCGAGCTCGTGCACGCCGGGTTTGGCGTGTACGAGGCGATCGCGCACTGCGCCCCCGGCGATGACTACTGGGTGGTGATCGACGGCGTGCCGCTGCCTGACCCGTGTACCCGCTGGCAACCCGAGGGCCTGCGCGGCCCGTCACGAGTGCTCGACCCCGAAGCGTGGGGCGGTCCCGGACCTTCGTTCACGGCGCCGGCGCTCGAGGAGCTCGTCGTCTATGAGCTCCACGTCGGCACGTTCACCGCCGACGGTACGTTCGACGCGGCGATCGGGCACCTGCGCGACTTGAGCTCGCTCGGGGTGCGGGCGATCGAGATCATGCCGGTGGCGGAGTTCCCCGGCGCTCGGGGCTGGGGCTACGACGGCGTGTACATCTCGGCGCCGCAGTCCTCCTACGGCGGCCCTGAGGGGCTCGGTCGCCTCGTCAAGGCTGCCCACGAGGAAGGTATCGCGGTGATCCTCGACGTTGTCTATAACCATCTCGGCACCTCCGGCGTGCAGGCAATGGAGGCGTTCGGGCCGTACTTCACCGGGACCTACGAGACACCGTGGGGGAGGGCGATCAACTACGACGACGCCGACTGCGACCCGGTGCGCGAATGGGTCTGCCAGAGCGCGGCCGGTTGGATCCGGGACTTCGGGATCGACGGGCTGCGCCTCGACGCGATCCACGCGATCTTCGACTCGAGCGCCGAGCACATCGTCGCCGCGGTCGCGCGCCGCGTCCACGAGGCCGGTGGCACCCTCGTGATCGCCGAGAGCGGCCTCAACGACCCGCGCGTGATCCGCCCGCGCGCGCGTGGGGGGTACGCGTGCGATGCCGAGTGGGCCGATGACTTCCACCACGCGCTGCGGGTCCTCCTGACCGGATACCGCGAGGGCTATTACGCGGAGTTCGGGCGCGTCGCGCAGCTCGCCAAGGCGTTCCACCGCCCCCACGTCCACGACGGCGGCTACTCGACGTTCCGCCGCCGCCGTTTCGGCGCCCCCGCCGAGGACGTCCCGCCGCAGCGGTTCGTCGTCTTCGCTCAGAACCACGACCAGGTGGGCAACCGCGCCTACGGAGACCGGCTGCCGGCGCGGGCCCGGCCGCTGGCGGCGTTCTGCACCCTCTTGGCGCCGTTCGTGCCGCTCCTGTTCATGGGCGAGGAATACGGCGAGGACGCGCCCTTTCAGTTCTTCTCGGACCACATCGACGAGGAGGTCGCGACCGCGACGCGCGATGGTCGCCGGCGCGAGTTCGCCGCCTTCGCCCAGTTCGGGCAGGAGATCCCCGACCCCCAGGCGATCGGAACCTTCGCGGCTTCGAAGCTCACGCGTGAGGCCGACCCGAGGCTCGTCGGGCTCTACCGCGAGCTGATCGCCGTGCGCCGTGAATTGCCGCCCGGCGACGCCGACGCGATCGCGTTCGACGAGGACACTCGGTGGCTGCGAGTCCGGCGCGGTGAATTCGAGCTGGTATGCAATTTCTCCCATCGGCGGAGCCGGGTGCCGTGTGAGGGGTCGTGCGTCCGGCTCGCCACCCACGCCGACGCACCGAGGATCGAAGCGGGCGTCATCGAGCTTGCGCCGCTGGCCGGAGCCCTCCTCCATGACGGTAGTCTGCCCGGATGACCGAGGTCTGGCCCGGCCGGCCTTTCCCGCTTGGCGCGACCTGGGACGGCGAAGGCACGAACTTCTCGATCTTCACCGAGTACGGGGAGGGGGCCGAGCTGTGCCTCTACGACGACGGCAACGAGACGCGGGTGCAGATGACGCAGCGCACGGCGCTCAACTTCCACTGCTACCTCCCCGGCGTCGGCCCCGGTCAGCGCTACGGCTTCCGTGTTCGCGGCCCCTACGCCCCAGAAGACGGGCATCGGTTCAATCCTGACAAGCTGCTGATCGACCCCTACGCGAAGGCGATCGAGGGCGTCGTCGACTGGGCGCAGGGAGGCACCGTCCTGCCCTACGTCCCCACCGGCGAGGAGGACGCCGATCTCGAGCCCGACGACGAGGACGATGACGCGGCGATGCCGAAGTCGGTCGTGATCGACCGTGGCTTCGACTGGGACGGCGATCGGCCTCCGCGGATTCCGTGGGGCGACACCGTCATCTACGAGACGCACGTCAAGGGGTTCACGAAGCTCCACCCGGACGTCCGCGAGGATCTTCGCGGGACGTACGCGGGCCTCGCCTCCGAGCCGGCGCTCGAGTATCTGAAACGACTGGGAATCACGGCGGTGGAGCTGCTTCCGGTGCACCACATCTCCGACGAGGCGTTCCTGGTCGAACGCGGCCTGAGCAACTACTGGGGCTACAGCACGATCGGCTATCTCGCGCCCCACTCCGAATATGCGGCGACCGGTCGTCGCGGTGAGCAGGTCAATGAATTCAAGGGGATGGTCAAGGCCCTGCACCGCGCGGGCATCGAGGTGATCCTCGACGTCGTCTACAACCACACCGCGGAGGGCAACCACCTCGGGCCGATGCTCTCGTTCAAGGGCGCTGACAACCGCTCGTATTACCGGCTGATGCCCGGCGACCTGCGTCATTACATGGACTTCACGGGCACCGGCAACTCGCTGAACCCGGTCCACCCGAGTGTGCTGCGGCTGATCATGGACTCGCTGCGCTACTGGGTGGTCGAATGTCACGTCGACGGGTTTCGCTTCGACCTCGCATCGGCGCTCGCGCGTGAGCTCTACGACGTCGACCGGCTGTCGGCATTCTTCGACGTCATCCATCAGGACCCCGTCCTCTCACAGGTGAAGTTGATCGCCGAGCCGTGGGACGTCGGTCCCGGCGGCTACCAGGTGGGCAACTTCCCCGTCCTGTGGTCGGAGTGGAACGGGATCTACCGCGATACCGTGCGCGATTTCTGGCGCATGCACGCGAGCGCGGGAGACTTCGCCGAGCGGCTCACCGCCTCGTCGGATCTGTACAAGGAAGACGGTCGCGATCCGTTCGCGTCGATCAACTTCATCACCGCCCACGACGGCTTCACGCTCGCCGACCTGGTCGCCTACGAGCACAAGCACAACGAAGCCAATCTCGAGGACAACCGTGACGGCACGGAGGACAACCGCTCCTGGAACTGCGGCGTCGAGGGTCCGACCGACGACGGCGAGATCCTCGTGCTGCGCGCGCGACAGCAACGAAACTTCCTCGCGACGTTGCTGCTCTCGCTGGGCACACCGATGCTGCTCGGAGGCGACGAGCTGGGCCGCACCCAGCACGGCAACAACAACGCCTGGTGTCAGGACACCGAGATCTCGTGGTACGACTGGAGCCCGGATCCCGGCCGGGATGAGCTGCACGAGTTCACACGGCGCCTGATCGCGCTGCGGCGCAACCACCCGGTGTTCCGTCGCGAGCAGTTCCTCACCGGACGGGAGACAATGGGCTCGGGTCTGCCCGACTCGTGGTGGTTCCGCTCCGACGGGCGCAAGATGACCCGCCGCGATTGGCAGTCCGGCGAGCCGGTGCTCGGCCTCTTCCTCAACGGCGCAGAGATCCCCACCCCGGGTCCGCACGGCGAGGACATCGAGGACGACTCCTTCCTCCTGCTCTTCAACGCCCATGAGGACGATCGCGCCATGGTCTTGCCGTGGCCGCGCTTCGGTACGCAGTGGGCATTTGAGCTTTCCACCGCCGAGCCCGCGGCGCAGGCCGGTTCCCGGCGTTACCCGTCCCGCACCAGGATCACTCTGATCGCACGGTCGGTGGTGGTGCTCAAGCGGGTCTCCTGATCCTGAGCCGGACGAGCATCGCGGTGCTCGAAAGCGTCGGGCGGTAGGGTCCGCCGCGCTGAGCATGCGCGTCCTCTTGATCTCATGGGAGTATCCGCCCGTTATCGAGGGCGGCTTGGGGCGGCACGTACGCAAGCTGTCAGAGCATCTCGTCCGCGACGACGTCGAGATCCACGTGCTCACCCGCGGGGGCGGCGGCCTTCCGGCGCAGGAGGATCGTCACGGGGTGATCGTGCACCGCGTGCGCGAGCCCCCGTTTCCCAAGGACATCGACGCGTTCGTGCGCTGGGTCGACGCGATGAACGCCGACATGCTCGAGATGGGCCGCGAGCTCTGCGAACGGTACGCGTTCGACCTCGTGCACTCTCACGATTGGCTCGTCGCGGGGGCGGCTGAGCGCGTCGCGCACCGGATCGGGCGCCCGTGGCTGACGACCATTCACGCGACGGAGTTCGGTCGTCACCAGGGTTGGGTCAACACCTACCCGCAGTCGCACATCCATGCGCGCGAGCGCGCGATGGCGCGCCGCGCCGACCGCATCATCACCTGTTCGCGGTACATGCGAAGCCATGTCGCGACAGTGTTCGGGGTGGCGTCATCACGGATCACCGTGATCCCGAACGGAATCGACCCGCGCGACGTCGAGCCCGTGGTCCCCGACCTGCCCGGGCTGCGCGCGAAGTACGCCTCGCCCGATGAACGGCTGGTGTTGCTCGTCGGCCGGCTTGTGTACGAGAAGGGCTTTCACCTCGCGCTCGATGCGCTCGCACCGGTGATCAAGCGCTCGGGCAACGTCCGCTTCGTCGTCGCCGGCACCGGCACCGCGGAGGTAGAGCTCAAGCGCCAGGCGCGGCGCCTGGGCCTCCGAGCCCATGGCTCGTTCCTGGGGTGGGTCGGCGACGACATGCTGCACTCGCTCTATCGCGTCGCCGAGATCGCCATCGTGCCGTCGATCTACGAGCCCTTCGGGATCGTCGCGCTCGAGGCGATGGCCTCTGGCTGCCTGTGCATCGTCGCTGACACCGGCGGTCTGCGCGAGGTCGTCCCCGGCGACGGGTCGGTCGGCTTGCGCTTCCCCTCGCGAGACTCCGTGGCGCTGGGCGCGCTGCTCGAGCAGGTCCTGACCGACGACGCCGGGCGCGAGCGGGTCGTCGCCGAAGCCAGGGCGCACGTCCTGCGCTTCGATTGGGCCGCGGCGGCGCACCGAACCCGCGAGCTCTACGCGGGTCTGGGGGCCGGGACGGCCCCTCAATCCTTGTATGGGTCGTAGACGTCGCGGCCCGCCATCGCCACCCCGAGCGGGCGGAGCTGGTGCGTGACACGAATCGAGCCGGCGTGAGCGTCGAGGACGTCGGGCAGCCGCTTGTACACCTCCGGCGCCTCGTCGGCGGCGCCCCCGACGAGGACGATCCCCTGCTCGCGCAGACGTGCCTGCACGGCCGGCCAGTCCACCAGGCCGGGCGTGAGCTGATCGCGCACCGAGACCTTGGTGAGCGGAGCGTCCGGGTGCTCGGGGCAGCCGCTGCGCTCGGGGACGGCCGAGGCGGCGATGATCGGTTTGACGTCGAACACGCGCTCGCAATCGCGGTGGCTGCACGCCCAGCGCTTGCGCCGGCGAAACCTGCCCGCCGCCTGCGTACGGCTCATCACCCGACCGGCCCCGTGCACGGTCGAGAACAGCGACTCCTCGGCCTCCGGGCTCTCGACCCCCTCGAGGATGACCGACTCGTCGCCCATCGAGCCGCCGACGAACCCCTCCTGACCGGGCCGGGCCGGCGTGCAGCCCTTGCGAATCACCCAGTAGGTGCGGCCGAGGTGCTCTTCGCGCCAGGCGAAGTTGTGATGGTTGTGTACCTCGTGGACCGCGTCGGCGCCGAGGATCTCGAGCACCTTGGCGACGACCACGTCGCGACCGGCGTAGGCGTACTCGCCCGCGAGCTCCATCGCCGAGACGTAGGCGTCGCACAGCTCGGTGCCGACCTCGAAGAGCACCGGCGGCGAGTCCATCTCGCCCTCGGTTGCCCGGCCGTCGAACGCCAACCCTTGGGCGAGCGCGAGGAAGCCCGAGGCCGTCTTGTGTCCGAAGCCGCGCGAGCCGAAGTGGACGCCGACCCACACTCGACCCGCTTCGTCCTCCATCAGGTTGACGTAGTGGTTGCCCGAGCCGACCGTGCCGAGCTGGGACTCGGCGACGCCGACGAGCTTGCGCTGGGGCTCGAAATCCGCTTCGCGGATCTTCTCGATCACCGGATGGGCGACGCGCTCAATCGCCGGCACGCCCATGCCGAACGAGATCCGGCGCGTGATCTCGCGCATGATCGGCTCGGCGCCGCCGAGAGCGTCGAGGTCGTCGTGGGTGAGCTCGGTGCGGACCGCCTTGTTACCGCAGCCGATGTCGTAGCCCACGCCCGAGGGCGAAATGTGCCCCTCGTAGGCGATCGCGCCGCCGATCGGCTGGCTGTAGCCCGGGTGATGGTCGGCGCAGAGGACGCCGAACTCGGCGTCTCCGGCCGCCATGCAGCGCTCGAGCTGCTTCAAGCTCCGCTCGTCGACGGGGCCGAACGTCTTGATCATCGCGGGACACATCTTCGTTCTCCTCGTAGTGGTACGCAAGACACCGGGCGGACTCGAACCGCCGTGTACGCGCTCGCGGGCGCGGACCTCACCACTCGGCCACGGTGTCGCCGAAGCCCCCGAGAGGATTCGAACCTCTGCGCCCGGGTTCGAAGCCCGGTGCTCTTCCGCTGAGCTACGGAGGCGGGTGGAGGGCACGGTGGCCCTCCGTAGGAGCGCATCAGCACGCTCCGAGGTGATCAGAGCTTCCGGCCTTGCTGAGACTGGCCTCGGTTGCGGCGGTGATGCTGGAAACCGCCGGCCGGAGCCAGATGGGCGCTGACTCTTGCTCTCGCCCCGGTCGCGGAGCGAAATCTCGCCACCGCTTGCGGTCCGGAGAGCGCGCTTGACGCCGGCTTGCGCTGGGCAGGCGCCTCGGCACTGGCCCTTCGTCTCGAAGGATCGGTCGCTCGTCGGTGATTCTGGTGCTGGACATCTGAGTGCCTCCTGTTGTTGGTTGGGTGATACGGCGGAGGGCGTCGAACCCCCATGGGCGCAACGCCACCGCGCCGCCGCCTGGACGGGTCGGCGGCGGCGCGTCTTCGCTCGCCCGGCGAGCGCTGTTCTCAGAGCGTTTCGCGGGCGAAGTCGGCGATCAGCTGCGGCGTCGCGGTGTCGAAGCCGACGACGTCGAGCATTCCCCGATCGGCCGGATCGGCGATCGAGAACCCGTTCGAGACCATGCCGACGACCACCAGCCGCGCGTCGATGCCCGACTCCCGACGGTAGTCGCGCAGAGCCTGGATCGGGTGGATATCGCCCGCCCAGGTCTCCGCGTCGGTGTAGATCACGAACGTGTCGATCTCGCGCTCGAGCTTCCGTGCGTAGAGCATCGGCAGCGCGCAGTCGGTGCCGCCGAACGGTAGGTCGGACACCGTCTTCACGACATCGTCGAGCCGCTGGCGCGGCGAGATCGTCAGCGGCGTGAGACCGTCGGCGCGACCGGCGAACCGCCCGCGACCGCGGGTGGTGAACGCGCCGGTGCCGGCGAAGAACCCGACCATCTCGTAGCGAGACTCCGTCGCCGCGGTCACGAGCGCGAGCGCCGCCGAGGCGTCCCGAGGAGTCAGCCCCGGTACACCGGCGACCGCGCCGGCGATCATCGAGCCCGAGACGTCGAGGGCGAGCAACAGCCGCTTGCCCGCCGCCTCGACGCTGTCGAACGCCGAGTAGAACGCGCCGTCGAGCGCGTCGACGACCTCGAGCACAGGGTTCCACACACCACGGCCGCGGGCACCATGCCCGGCGGCGTAGGTGCGGAGCGCCGCCAGGATGGCGACCGGGTGGATCCGCGCCTTCCGGATCCGCTGCCGGTCGCCCAGCTGCGCGACCACCTCGCGGGCGCCGGTGGAGCCCGGCTCGAGCACGCCGACCCGCGTCATCGTCGCGAGGTTGCGGATCATCGCCGTTATCGGCATCTGCTCGAGCAGCGCATCCCAGACCTCGGGCGAGGTCAGGTGCTCGCTCGCCACCGCCTCGCGCGGAAGCCGGTACTCGCGCACCAGCGCCGCCGCCTCCTTCGGCGTGTCAACAGCCTGCGCGCGGGCGAAGCCCTCGACCACACGCGGGAGCCCGTCGGTGTTGCCACCGCGAACGATCCACTCGAACAGCCGGGCATGCTGATCAGACACGGCGAGGGTCGGGTTGCCGGCGCTGACCCGCTCGGCCGGGTGCGAGAGCCGCAGCAGGTCGCGATGGGTCATACCCTCACGCTGGCGGTACTTGACTGCCTGATAGCCGAGCGTATCTGGCGACTGCGCCGAGTACCAGCGCCCGACGCCACGCCGCAGCGAGCGGCCCCAGCCGCGGAAGCCCTCGACGAACGTCGCGAACTGGAACAGATGCGTGCCCGTGCGGCACACCTGGGTGAGCGCGTCGAGCGCCGCCTGGCGGATGATCTCGTCGCCGAGACCTGCGGCCATCGCCAGCGCGAAGATCGCCGGGTCGTTCCTCGGCCCTCGGCCCTCGCGGCTCACGCGGACGATCTCAGCGACAGTCCGCGAGCCGTCCTCGGCGAGGCAGCGTTCCACCGCCCGGGCGTTCTCGCGGGTCAGCGTCGACTGCGTCGCGTAGTAGCTGCCACCCTCGGACCCGAGGATCAGGAAGCGGTGCAGCCGCGTCCAATCGTCGACCGCCCAGGCGAACCCGCCGGCCGAGTTCGGGACCTGATCCGAACCGCGGATCCGTGCCCACTGCGGCACGCGACGCGTGCCGTGGCGCTTCAGATACGACATGACACCCTCCTTTCGAGGTGTTCGTTGACGACGGCCTGAGCTGGCGGTCGTGGTATGCAGACCGGTGGAGCCCGCCCTGAGCGGGTGGGGCCGCCAAGCCCCGTCTCCGTGACGAGCGCGTAGCCCAACGGGCCCGCCTTCTCGCTCCTGAGGCGATAACCGGTGCTGCTCCGGCCCGCCAGCCGGGATGTCAGTGTGTGAGTCGCGGTCGTGGGGTTCGGTCGAGAGGCGGAGTTGAACCGCACGGCCCGAAGGGCCGCTCTTACCAATCGACAACCCGAGCCGCTCCGGCCCGCGACGATCACCGAGCGGGCCCGCCAGGATTCGCACCCGGACCGGCGAGGTTGGAGCTCGCCATGCTGACTGCTTGTGCCTGACGCGAGGGAGGCGAAAATGGAGACGGCGGGAGTCGAACCCTCCTCGTCCGGCACAATCGAGGCGCTCTGCCGGCAGAGCGTCATCCCCAAGGTGATGCGGACGGGTGGATTCGAACCACCACAGCGCGGGGCGGCGGCGTTACAGGCCGTTGAGCTCGCCAATGCTCAAGCGTCCGCTCGAAAGGGTGACCGGCCGGACTCGAACCTCTCAGGCCGGGCGCTCTGCCGCGTGAGCTGAGCTACGGACCCAGGCGATGTGACCGTGCGCCTGTCTGTCCAGCCCCTGGGCAGGGTTCGACGCACAGGCGCGTTCTCCGGTCGCACGTGACGACAAATCTGTGGCGTTCGCCGATCGGCGAACGAGGTTGTCTATGCCACTCGCCTACCCTTCGACCCTGGATCATCCGCCAGCGGTAACGACACGCTGTGGGCGTCCTACGTGGAGGAGTTCTGGAGCCCGATGCCCACCGACTGCAAGCAAGAAACCGCACGGCTAAGTGACACCTGGCCACAGGTGAACGATTCCGACACTGCATGGTGAGGACCTTTCTCTCTCAGGCGGGGCCTCGATTGTCATTAGACCTTGTTCAAGCTGAGCATCACCTTTTGGTTCAAAGACTCGTGGATTACGTTCGGGCACAAAAAAAGGGCGACCAATGGGCCGCCCTCGCTTGGCTTGCTATGCACGCTTAGGATCTAGCGTGCACACCTCGCGGCGAGGGCAGGCGGATTGCCATGCTGGCGCGTGACGCCAAAGCCGTTCCGGCACGGGACGGCCTGGAACCACGACAGCATCGCGTCGGCATAGAAGGTTGGGGTGTTGAGTGAATGCAACATAGGCCGTGTGTGAGAGTAACTCATACCTGTGACGTTTGCAAGAGCGCGATCGAAGAAATTAGCCTAGCCGCGACGCCGATGGTGCCATAAGGTTTTCGGCCGTCGCGGCCGTCGCGGCCGTCGCGGCCGTGGTCACACGTGTGGAGAGATCGGCAAACCAGGAGAGAGGGGCAGTGATGCAGAGCCACCAGGCAGACGGAGTGTTCCAGGGAGGCGGGGTCAAGGGACTCGCGCTCGCTGGAGCGCTCGAGGAGTTCGCCAACAGCGAACGGCATCCGGAGAACAATGTGCAGCAGTGGGTGCAGCTGGCCGGGACCAGCGCGGGCGCGATCGTCGCCGCCTACCTGGCCACCGGACACACCGCCGCAGAGACCGCGGGGCTGATCGGACAGACCGACTTCAGCGAGTTCGAGGACTGGGGGCCCGGCGGCAAGCTACTCGGCGGCGCGATCAACCTGGCTGGCCATCACGGCCTGGCTCGCGGCAAGGTCTTCCACGACTGGTTTCGTGGCCACATCAACGATCAGACCTTTGGCGACGTTCACAGCGCAGGGCGCAACCTGAAGCTGATCGCCACCGATATCACCCGAGGCGAGATGCTCGTGCTGCCCGACTCACTGAGCAGCTATCGGCTGACCGAAGACTCTGCTCCGATCGACCCGATGGGATTCCCGATCGCCGATGCCGTCCGCATGAGCATGTCGATCCCATACTTCTTCCAGCCGATCCAACTGATCCACGCCCAAACCGGCGTGACGTCCACAATCGTCGACGGAGGCGTGCTGTCGAACTTCCCGGTGTGGATCTTCGACGTCGAGGACCGCGATCCGACGCGGCCCACATTCGGCTTCAAGCTGATCGGCGGCAAGGACGTCGGCAGCGGAATGGGGAAGGTCATCAAGGCCTTCGGGTGGCCGGCGGAAATGGGCGCCAGCATCTTCCACACGACCACCGGCGCCTGGGACAAGTACTGGGTATCTCACTCAACCTACGTGCGGACATGTCCGATCTCGGCGGGCGACATCGGCACGACCGAGTTCGACATGACCGACGCACAGAAGCAGTGGCTGCTGAGCTCCGGGCAGCAGGCGGCGGGGACGTTCCTCAGTCAGTGGGACCCGAGCCAGTACGTCAACAGCAGCGGTCGCAAGCTCCAATGAGGGCCTGGGAGCGATCGGCCCGAGCTGCTCCTGGGCCGGCGCGACGAATCGTTCAGAGCAGGGAAAACGAGCCTAAATCATAGGTCTGTCTCTTCTTATCTCTAACAATAGACGTGAAATTTCTATTGTTGCCTAACGTCTCACTCCATATGTTCGGCGGTCTTCGCGAGGAGAGCGGCTTGTAGGCGAGCGGCTTGAAGGCCAGCCGCCCGGGAATTCCTGGGTTGGACGGCGGATCTCGTCATTCGTGTCAACCTGGAGGTCTAGATGCCAGCTCGGAAAACGAGCAGCGTCGCTTTGCTGCAATGGGTGATCGTGCTCGTCGTCGGGATCGTTGTCGTTGCACTCGTGCTTGGTCTGAACCTGATCACGCGCTTGAGCGACGGACAGAAGGTCATCAACGCGGCCAAGCCGGCGTTCACAACCCAGTCGTTGAATACCGATGTAGCAGGCATCAACATTCTCTCTGACGACGTCCAGCTGGCTGATCCGATCGTCACGCCGGCGGGCGGCGGCGCGGCCGAGGTGCCGACAATCGTCGGCTTCGTGGCCGCGGCGGATCACATTTCCGACGCGCAAGCGCTGGCGGCGCTGCAAAAGGGCTTCCCGCACACCACGGCGCTCTTGCAATCGATCCCGCTGTCCGCGGTGACGGCGGAGGTGCCCCATCTCGAAGCGTTCCTGGAGACGGCGCTGAAGGTGACCCCGGCGCAGCTCGTCGCTGCGCTGCAAGCCAACTTCCCGGCGATCCTCCAGACCATCACCTACCTGCCGGATGTGACCAACAACTGGTACAACATTCCCGGCCTCGCAGCGGTCGGATTCACGGACTTCAACGGCACCCCGGTGAGGTCCGTCCCGCAGCTGAGGACGTACTTCAAGGATGACCTGATCCCCGCGGTCGCGGCGCAGAAGAAGAACTTCGACAGCCTCACGAAGACGACGGTGAACTGGATCCCGTGGGTGATCCTCATCATCGGAATCGTCGTGATCGTGTTCTCGCTGTTGATGATCCTCCGCAACCTGCGCGGGATCGGGCGAATCGAGGCGATCGCGAGCGCGTCCGTCGTCGTGGTCGTCGGACTGGTCGTGATCGTGTTCGTGCTCGCGCTGGGCCTGATCCCGAGGCTGAGTGCCACGCAGAGGCTGATCAAGGGACTCAACCCGGCGTTCACGGTGTCCCGGGTCAAGGGCGATCGGATCGGGATCAACGAGGTCTCGGACATCATCAACTTCGAGAACCCGGTCATGACCCCGTCCGGCGGCGCTGCGGCTGAAGTGCCCAAGCTGATCGCGTTCGTATCGTCGAAGACAGGGCTCGCCCCGACGGCGGTCGTGGGCGCGCTCCAGAAGAACTTCCCGCACACCCTCGCGGTTCTGGAGGCGATCCCGCTCACGTCCGTGAGCGCAGAGCTTCCGTCCGTGGTCGGCGCTCTGACGCCGGCGGCGGTCCCGAAGATCCCGAGGCTCGCGCAGACGGTGCTTTTCGCTCCGCCCGTGACGAACGGGTGGAACGACGTGCCTGGCACCGCCGGAGCGACGAACTTCGAGGGCGGCCCGGTCAACACCGTTCCGGAGATCGGAACCTATTTCAGCCACGACGTGATTCCCGTGCTCGAGAAACAGCGGCGCGACTGGGTGACCCTGACCGCCACCTCGAGGGTCGCGTTCCTTGGGCCGCTCGTGCTGATCATCGGCATCATCGCGTTTGTCTACGGGTTGCTGATGGTGGCCCTCGCGAAGACCCGAGCACCCTGACGCCGGGTCCAACCGAACTGCCGACGAACGGCCAGCCGATCCCCTCGGCTGGCCGTTCGTCTGTCGGGAGCCGAACGGCCTCGGGCTGCTCGGGAGCGATCTGGTGACGTCGAAGCTGGGGGTGTAGCGCCGCCTCGACGCGCAGTACGCTGGGCTCGCGCGAGTCGGCCTCGTGTTCAGCCGAGACCGACGCGTGGAATCAGATCAGATCGCGACGGTGAGTCGGAGGACAAGGAAGGCGGTGCACCAGATGGTGGTGAACGCGGCGGAGTTCGACGCCGAGCTGATTGACGCGGTGTGCGCGCGCATCCACGAACGACTCACGGACGGCACGGGCGACGAGTGTGAGGAATTCGTTCGCCAGTACTACCGCTGGGTCCCTCCTGACGACCTCATCGGCCAGAGCTCGACGGATCTCTACGGTGCTGCGATCGCGCAATGGAACCTCGCTCTGCAGCGGACCGCGGGCACGGCGAACGTCTGCGTCTACAACCCCGACTCCGACCACGACGCCTGGCGATCGACGCACACGGTGATCGAGATCGTCAGCGACGACATGCCGTTTCTCGTCGACTCGATCGGCATGGAGCTCACCCGCCAGGGGTACGGCATCCACATCCTCGTCCACCCCGTCATTCGCGTCCGGCGCGATGGTGCGGGCCGACTCGTGCATACCCTCGCTCCCGGAACCGACGCGCCTGACGCGGTCGCCGAATCCATCGCCCACATCGAGGTGGACCGGGAGACCGACGCGGAACGTCTCGCGGCCCTGTCCGACGGAATCAAGCACGTGCTCGAGGAGGTGCGGGCGGCGGTCGAGGACTGGCGGGCGATGTCCGCTCGCGCGCGGGCGATCGCCGCCGAGCTCAAGAAGGCGCCGCCACCGATCGACGGCGGTGAGGTGGATGAGGCGAGGGCCTTCCTGGCCTGGGTGCAGAGCAACCACTTCACCTTCCTGGGCTACCGCGAGTACGAGCTGGACACGGAGCGGGGCGAGGACGGCCTCCGACCGATCCGGGGTACCGGACTCGGCATTCTGCGGGACACGGACCGCGGTCGCGGCTTCACGAAGCTCCCTCCGAAGGCGCGCGAGCTTGCGCGGGTTCCGCAGCTGCTCGTGCTCACCAAGGCGAACTCGCGCGCGACAGTCCACCGTCCGGCCTATCTCGACTACATCGGGATCAAGACGTTTGGAGCCGACGGGCAGGTGACCGGCGAGCGGCGATTTCTCGGCCTGTACACGACGGCGGCCTACAACGAGAACCCCCGCGAGATCCCGATCGTTCGCCAGAAGGTCGAGAACGTCCTCTCACGCGCGGCCTTCGCGCCCGACAGTCACGACGCGAAGGCGCTCGTCGAGATCATGGACATCTATCCGCGGGACTCGCTGTTCCAGATCACCATCGAGGAGCTGTTCGAGGCGGCGATGGGCATCCTCGGCCTCGGCGAACGCCAGCGCCTGAAGCTGCTGGTCCGACGCGACGCTTACGACCGCTTCTTCTCCTGCCTGGTGTTCATCCCACGCGACCGCTTCAACACCGAGAACCGGGAGCGGCTGGCCGCGATCCTGGGGGAAACGTTCGGCGCCACTCGGATCGACTGGAGCCCGTACATCTCCGAGTCGGTGCTCGTGCGCGTCCACTACGTGCTGTGGTGCGACAACGAGCCGCCGGCGCACGTCGATCTGGTGGAGCTCGAGGCCCGCCTCAAGCGGACGATCCGTTCGTGGAGCGACGATCTTCGCGATGCCCTCGTGGAGGACGAGGGCGAGGAGCTCGGCACGCAGCTGTTCCGCCGCTACCAGGCCGCATTCCCTCCCGCCTATCGCGCTGACTGGCCGGCTCGCGCTGCGGTCGCGGACATCCGACGGCTCGAGGACCTCGACGCCGACGAGCGACTGCTGATGAGCATCTACCGGCCACCCGACGCCGTCGACGGCGTCCTTCGCTGCAAGCTGTTCAGCACCACCGTGGTAACCCTCTCGGACGTGCTGCCGACGTTCGAGCACATGGGCGCGCGCGTCACCGACGAGCGCCCCTACGCGATCTCGACGAGTGAGGGTCGGGCCGCCTGGATCTACGACTTTGGCTTGGACTGCGTCTCCGAAGCGGAGCTCGACGACGAGTACGTGCGCGAGATCTTCCAGGCGGCGTTCCTCTCCGTATGTCGTGGAGAGCTCGAGAACGATGGCCTCGGGGCGCTCGTTCTCGAGGCCCGGCTCACCGGTCGCCAGGTCACTGTGCTCCGGGCAGTCGACAAGTACCTGCGTCAGGCGGGGATCACCTTCTCCGACCGCTACATCGAGAGCACGCTGCTCGCCCATCCCGCGATCGCGAGGCTCCTCGTCGAGCTGTTCGAGGCCCGCTTCGATCCCGAGCGGCACGACCGCAACGCCGCCGATGACCTGGCCGGCGCGATCGAGCAGGCGGTCGACGCCGTCAGTAGCCTCGACGAGGACCGGATCCTGCGCCGCTTCCTGTCGGTCATACGCGCGATGGTGCGGACCAACTACTTCGTCGTTGACGCCGCCGGCGGCCCGAAGTGCTTCCTGTCCTTCAAGCTCGACCCCTCGCTGATCCCGATCCTGCCGCTCCCGCGTCCGCAGTTCGAGATCTTCGTCTACTCGCCCCGGGTCGAGGGCGTGCATCTCCGCGGCGGCCGGGTCGCCCGCGGCGGCCTGCGCTGGTCGGACCGGCGGGAGGACTTCCGCACCGAGGTCCTGGGTTTGATGAAGGCGCAGATGGTCAAGAACGCGCTGATCGTTCCGGTCGGTTCGAAGGGCGGCTTCGTGGTCAAGCGCCCGCCCCTCGAAGGCGGTCGCGACGCGCTCCGCGCAGAGGTCGTCGCCTGTTATGAGACCTTCCTCTTCGGCCTCCTCGACCTGACCGACAACATCGTCGCCGGCGAGATCGTGCCGCCGCCGCAGGTCGTCCGCTACGACGACGAGGACCCATATCTCGTCGTCGCCGCCGACAAGGGGACCGCCACCTTCTCCGACATCGCCAACACCGTCTCCGCCGACTATGGCTTCTGGCTTGGCGACGCGTTCGCATCCGGCGGCTCACATGGATATGACCACAAGCAGATGGGTATCACCGCCCGTGGTGCCTGGGAGTCGGTGAAACGCCACTTTCGCGAGCTGGGCGTCGACATCCAGAGCGCTGACTTCACGGTGGTCGGCATCGGCGACATGTCGGGCGATGTGTTCGGCAACGGGATGCTGCTCTCGCGCCACATCAAGCTCGTGGCCGCGTTCAACCACCTCCACATCATCCTCGACCCGGACCCCGATCCGGAGGCCAGCTTCGCCGAGCGCGCGCGGCTGTTCGAGCTCCCGCGTTCGTCCTGGAGCGACTACAGCCAGGCGGTCATCTCCACTGGCGGCGGGGTCTTCGCCCGCACGGCCAAGTCGATCCCGATCTCCCCCCAGGTTCGCGAGGCGCTGGGGATCGACGCCGACGAGCTGGCCCCGAGCGATCTGATCCGCGAGCTGCTGTGCGCGAAGGTCGACCTACTCTGGAACGGCGGTATCGGCACGTACGTGAAGGCGTCGACCGAGAACCATGCCGCGGTGGGCGACAAGACCAACGATGGGGTCAGGGTTGACGGCGCCTCGCTGCGCTGCCGCGTCGTCGGCGAGGGCGGCAATCTCGGACTCACCCAGCGCGGGCGAATCGAGTACGCGCTGACCGGCGGTCGGATCAATACCGACGCGATCGACAACGTCGCGGGCGTCAACTGCTCAGACCACGAGGTCAACATCAAGATCCTGCTCGATGCGGCGGTTGCGGCGGGCGAGATGACCGAGCAGGAGCGCAACGAGCTGCTGCATGAGATGACGGACGCCGTCGCTGAGCGGGTGCTCTACGCCAGCTACACGCAGACCGAGGCGATGAGCATCGCCGCCGAGCAGGCGCCGTCGATGGTCGATGTCCATCAGCGGCTGCTTCGGTACCTCGAGCAGAATGCCCACCTCAATCGCGAGCTCGAGTTCCTTCCGAGCGACGAGACGATCGGCGAGCGCAAGAACGCCCACCTAGGTCTCGTCGCGCCCGAGCTCGCCGTGCTGATGGCTTATTGCAAGATACGCCTCTACACCGAGCTCCTCGACTCGGACCTGCCCGAGGACCCGGACCTTGCGCACGACCTCGAGCGCTACTTCCCTGCGCCGCTGCCCGAACGCTTCGGCGCGCGGATGCGCAGCCACCGGCTGCGTCGCGAGATCATCGCCACGCTCGTCGCCAACCAGCTCGTCGACCGCGCTGGGGTGACGGCCACATTTCGTCTGCATGAGGAGACGGGCGCCGCCGCCGCCACGCTCGCGCGCGCGTACGCGGTCGCCCGCGACGTCTTCGGGCTGCACGAGTTCTGGGAGCAGGTCGAGTCCCTCGACAACCGCGTCGACGCGCACACCCAGCTCGAGATGCTGATCGAAGGACGCCGGTTGGCGGAACGCTCGGCACGCTGGCTCGTCCGCGGGCGTCAACGATCGATTGACATCGCCGCTACCGCCGCACAGTTCGCGCCGGGCGCGGCGAGGCTCGCGGCGTCGCTGCCGGAGCTGCTCGACCAGGGTGATTTGACCCTCTGGGAAGTTCGGATCGATCGGCTGCGGGGCGCAGGCGTGCCCGTCGACCTCGCCGCTCGGGTCGCCGGCATGCCGCTGTGCTTCCCCGTGTTCGACATCGTCGAGGTCTCCGAGGCGGCGGGACGCGGCCTCGACGCCGTGGCCGCCGTCTATTTCGGGCTCGGCGGCCGGCTGCAGCTGAACTGGCTGCGCGACAAGATCGCCGAGCTTCCGCGCGCCAACCGCTGGCAGGCGCTCGCGCGCTCGGCGCTTCGTGACGATCTCTACAGCCTGCACCGCGCGCTGACGCAGGACGTGCTGCGAGGGGCGGGGGCCGGGGTGGGTGCGCGGCTGGGTGCGGGTGCGGGCGTCGTGGCGGGCGCGGGGCCCGGGGTGGGCGCAGACGGGGGTGCGACGGCGGGCGTCGGGGCGGGCGCGGGGGCCGAGATCGATGTTTGGACGCACGCCAATGCCGGTGCGGTCGAGCGCTGCCTGGCGATGCTGGCTGATATCAGGGCGACGCGGAGCTACGACCTGACGACGCTGCCGGTCGCATTGCGGGAGGTGCGCAATCTCCTGCAGGGTGCCGGCGCGGGCGACGCGGCCGCGTCCGCGCCGTGAGCGGTCAGCATGGGGGGTCCGCGGATCTGGTCGCGCTCGATCACGACCCGAGCCTCGGCTCCAGCTCCCCTCGCCGCTCTGCTTCAGGGCGCGATAACTTTCCGGCGTGGCGCCCGCAGATGGATGGGCAAGCTCGTCGCCAGCGCTGAGAAACGCTGATGGGTGACCTCACCGGAACCGACCAGCAGTCCCGTCGCCACGGCTGGATCGTGATCGGTGCCTTCGCCCTCGTCGCCGCTGCGACGCAGCTGTTGTGGCTGACGTACGCGCCGATCACGACCGGCACGGCCCACCATTACCGGGTGTCCGAGAGCGCGGTCGGCTGGCTGTCGGAGATCTTTCCTCTGCTCTATGTCGTGCTCGCGATCCCCGCCGGTCGGGTGCTGGACCGCTCGCTGCACGGCGGGCTCGCAACCGGCGCACTGCTGACCGCCCTTGGCGGACTGCTGCGGCTCCTCGGCGACGACTTCGGCTGGGCCCTCGCGGGGCAGTTCGTCGTCGCCGTTGCGCAGCCACTCGTCCTCAACGCGATCACGAAGCTCGCGAGTGAGCGGCTCCCGCCGGAGGAGCGGGCCGAAGGGATCGCGATCGGATCGGCGGGGATGATGGTGGGGATGCTCCTGGCGCTCGTGCTCGGCGCGACGCTGGGTGGTGGGCGAATCCACGCTCTGCTCGTCATCGGCGCCATCTTCGCCGTTCTGGCCGCGGGCGGCCTACTCGCCGCGCTGCGCCTGCCGGGCGCAGCGCCGAGCACGCTCGCGACGTCCCTGCGCCGCCCTCTGCGTGCCGTCTGGACCGATCGACGGGTGCGTATTCTCGCCGGGCTTCTGTTCGTCGGCTTCGGCGTGTTCATTGCGCTGACCACCTGGCTGCAAGCGCTGTTGAACCACTATGGCGTCTCGGCGAGCTCTGCGGGCGCGGTGCTCGTCGCCATGGTGTTGCTCGGGGCGATCGGATCGGGAGTCCTGGCGCCGTCGGTCATCGCGCGCGGCGCGGAGCAGCGGCTTGTCGGCGCCTCGATCGCCGCCGGTATCGGCGGCTGCATCGTGCTTGCCTTCGTCCACGTGTTCGCCATCGACGCCGTCGTCCTCTCGGTCATCGGGATGCTCCTGCTCACCGACCTGCCCGTCATCCTCGAGCTCTCCGAACGGCGCGCCGGCAACGACGGCGGCACCGTCGCCGCGCTGATGTGGCTCGCGGGTAACGCCGGCGGGATTGTCGTCGCGGTGCTCGTGCAGGTACTCGTGCACCATCCGCTCCCCGCGTTCCTGCTGCTCGCGGCGTGCACATGCGCCGCGATCCCGCTCCTTGCCCGCCTCGGGGAGGGGATGGAAGGCGGAGTGGCGGCGGGCGCGGCGGCGGGCGCGGGCTCGGACGAGGTGGGGGAAGTCGAGGTGGGAGTGGGGCGGGGGTAGGGAGCCGGGTGGTGTTTTGGGTCTGGCGCTCGACCGAGGTGGGGCGGGCGCGTGGGGTTCCGTCGGGGCGCCTGGGGCGGGGGTGGGCGCGTGGGGCTCGGGGTGGCGGCGGGCGTGGGGCGGCGTGTGGGGTTCGGGGGTGGCGAGGGGCGGGGGGCGGCGCGTCGGGTTCGGGGTGGCGGGGCAGGAGGTGTGGGAAGTGGTGGTGAACAGTTCACCGCCGGCCGTGTCTCGGCCTGAAATCGATGCTCGGCGGTGTCGATCATTCAGGCACCCTGGGCTTGCTCGGACGTCGACGATCCTGAGCCGGTATCTGCGGCTTACGATCGTCCACGTCGTGCGCAGGCCTGAGGGCGCCAACGCGCGCGACCGTTGGGACAAAGTCGCGTCGGCCGGGCTCGCATCCGCTCCGGACGCGCGACGCGCCCGGACTGCCGCGGGCCCGTGCGCCACGCCGCGCTAGTGGTGCGGCCCGCGTGACGCGCTCGGCCCGCCGCGCGACGCCCGCGGTCCGCCGCGCGACGCCCGCGGTCCGCCAGGCGCCGCCCGCGGCCCGCCCGCGCGACGCGCTCGCCGCGTCGCCGCGCCTCACCGCTCGTGGCCCGTGGACGCCCGTCAGCTCACGTCCACGGCTCGCGGCCCGCCGCTCGCGCGGCCAGGTAGCGTCCGATCAGGGCGAGCCAGTCGAACGCCCCTGCGACGAAGTGACCGACGGGGCCCGTGAGGATCCGAGCGGCGAAGCGGGAGGGCATCGGCCAGGACGCTATCGTTCGCCGCCCGATGGCTGTCACGACGAACGTCACAGAGCTACCCGAGTCGCGCGTGCGCGTCGAGGCGGAGGTCGCCTCGGAGGAGGTCGAGCGTCGTCTGCAACAGGCTGCACGGGAGCTCGGGCGGCAGATGAAGATCCCGGGGTTCCGGAAGGGCAAGGTGCCCCCGCCCGTCGTGATCAGTCGCCTCGGCCGCGCCACGGTCCTTGACGAGGCGCTGCGCCACTCGCTCGCATCCTGGTATAGCGACGCGATCGACGATGCCGGCATCGCACCGGTCGGAGATCCCCAACTCGACGTCGGCGACCTTCCCGGAGAGGGTGAGCCGCTTGCGTTCTCGATCGAGATCGGCGTGCTGCCCGTCGCGAAGCTTGGGCAGTACAAGGGAATCGAGGTTGGTCGCCGCGAACCCGAGGTGGACCCCGCGAAGATCGACGAAGAGCTCGAACGCATGCGCGAAAGCGTTGCGACGCTCGACACCGTCGAGCGATCGGCCGCCGCCGGCGACCACGTGGTGATGGATTACCTGGGAACGGTCGACGGTGAGCCGTTCGACGGTGGCGAGGGTCGGGACCAACTGCTCGAGCTCGGCTCTGGGAAGCTGATCGACGGGTTCGAGGAACAGCTCGTCGGCGCTCAGGCCGGCGATGAGCGCACCGTCGAAGTCACCTTCCCGGCCACCCACAGCTCGCTCGGTGGGAAGGATGCAACCTTCGACGTCACGATCAAGGAGGTCAAGCAGAAGCGCCTGCCTGAGCTCGACGATGACTTCGCGACCGAGACGGCGGGCTTCGACAGCCTGCAGGAGCTCCGCGACGATATCTCCGAGCGCCTCGCCGAGGTTGACCGGCGCGCGATCGACGGTGAGTTCGAAGAGGCTGTGCTCGACGCCGTCGTCGCCGGCGCCAGCATCGATGTGCCGCACAATCTCATTCACGAGCGCGCGCATCAGCTGTGGCACCAAATGGTCCACGCGTTCGAGCGCCAGGGGCTGTCGAAGGAGGCTTACCTCCAGCTCGCCGGGAAGAAGGACGAGGAGGAGGTCATCCACGAGGCCGAGCCCGAGGCGGCTCAGGCGATTCGCCGCGACGCCGTGCTCGCGGCCCTGATCGCGGCCGAGCAGATCGAGCCGAGCGACGAGGACATCCTCGAGGCGCTTGGGCCGCCGGCCGAGCGCGACGGGATCTCGGTTGAGAAGCTGCTGGAGCGACTGCGCAAGTCGGACAGGCTTGGGCGTGTGCGCGAGGAGCTGGCGATTCGGCAGGCGATCGAGCTGCTCGTGCGCGAGGCCAAGCCGATCGGGATCGAGCAGGCGCACGCGCGCGAGGAGCAGGCGAAGGCGCGCGAGAAGCTGTGGGTCCCGGGGCAGGAAGACCCGCCCGCCGGCACGGCGAAGGACGCGTCAGGAACGCCGGCCGCGGCCGAGTCGCCGGGCCGGCTTTGGACTCCGGGAAGCTGAGGAGACGGGTGCCGCCAGTGTGCCTTGCCGGTGCGGCTGACAGCGCTTGCGTCGGCGCGGCTCTCGACGGTTGCTAGACTCGCCGCGAGTGGCGGTACACGCGCACTTGAATTCCCGCCAGGCCCGGAAGGCCAGACCGATGTGGGCAGGATTCCGGCCCAGGAAGAGAGAAAGAGCGAGACCATGAGCCCACTCGTACCGATGGTCGTCGAGCAGACCTCCCGGGGGGAGCGCGCGTTCGACATCTACAGCCGTCTGCTGAACGAGCGGATCATCTTTCTCGGCACGCCCGTCGACGACCAGATCGCGAACCTGATCGTGGCGCAGCTGCTGCACCTGGAATCCGAGGATCCGGATAAGGACATCTCGATCTACATCAACTCGCCCGGAGGCTCGGTGTACGCCGGGCTGGCGATCTACGACACGATGCAGTTCATCAAGCCCGACGTACAGACGATCTGCGTCGGGATTGCGATGTCGATGGGCGCGCTGCTGCTGTCCGGCGGCGCAACGGGAAAGCGCATGGCCCTGCCGAATGCGAAGATCCTCATTCATCAGGTGTCCTCGAGCTTCCAGGGGCAGGCCACTGACATCGAGATTCACGCGCGGGAGATCATCGACGTGCGGCGTCGCCTCGACGAGATCATCGCCCACCACACCGGCAAGCCCGTCGAAGAGGTTCGCAAGGACACGGAACGCGACTATTTCATGAGCTCTGAGGAGGCAAAGGACTACGGCATCATCGATCGTGTGATCTCGCAGCACTGACGTACTACGCTTCGAGGTCGGCGTCGCGCCGCGGCTCCGGGAGAGGGCAGCACAATGGCACGTCCCACGGACTCCAACGAACAGCTTCTCTGCAGCTTCTGCGGGAAGTCCCAACGGCAGGTCAAGAAGCTGATCGCCGGGCCGGGCGTCTACATCTGCGATGAGTGCATCGATCTCTGCAACGAGATCATCGATGAGGAGCTCACCGCTCCGCCGACGTTCGACATCGGGAACCTCCCGAAACCGCGGGAGATCTATGACGTCCTGAACGAGTACGTGGTTGGTCAGGAGCAAGCCAAGCGCTCGCTGTCTGTGGCCGTATACAACCACTACAAGCGCGTGCAGATGATGCAGTCCGATGAGAACGACATCGAGCTGCAGAAATCGAACATCCTGCTGCTTGGGCCGACCGGGTGCGGCAAGACACTGCTCGCACAGACGCTCGCGAAGATCCTCAACGTCCCCTTCGCAATCGCCGATGCGACCGCTCTCACCGAAGCGGGCTACGTCGGCGAGGACGTCGAAAACATTCTGCTCAAGCTCATCCAGGCCGCCGATTACGACGTCAAGAAGGCCGAGACGGGAATCATCTACATCGACGAGGTCGACAAGATCGCGCGCAAGGCGGACAACCCGTCGATCACTCGCGACGTCTCCGGCGAGGGTGTCCAACAGGCGCTGCTGAAGATCCTCGAGGGCACCACAGCCTCGGTTCCCCCGCAGGGCGGACGCAAGCATCCCCACCAGGAGTTCCTCTCGATCGACACGACCAACGTCCTGTTCATCTGCGGTGGTGCGTTTGCGAACCTCGACCGCGTGATCGAGCGCCGGATCGGCCACCAGGGCGTGGGCTTCGGTGCTGCGATCCAATCGAAGGAGCAGCGCGACGCCGGCGAGATCTTCGAGCACTGCTTGCCCGAGGACCTGATCCAGTATGGCCTGATCCCCGAGTTCATCGGGCGTCTGCCCGTGATGTCCGCGATCCACCAGCTCTCGCGCGATGAGCTGATGCAGATCCTCACCGAGCCGCGCAACGCGCTCGTGAAGCAGTTCCAGCGGTTCTTCCAGTTCGACGGGATCGAGCTCGTATTCGCCGACGAGGCGCTCGTCTCGGTCGCCGACAAGGCGCTCGAGCGAGAGACCGGCGCCCGCGGCCTGCGCTCGATCATCGAGGAAGTCCTGCTCGAGGTCCAGTTCGAGCTGCCCTCGCGCCGTGACGTCAAGAAGTGCGTCGTGACCCGCGAGACGATCGATAAGGGCGTCTCGCCGACGCTGGTGACGGTTGCGGTGACTGAGGAAGAGGGCGAAGCCGCGGCCTGAGCGTTCGCCGTCATGCCGGGCCGGGGCTCATGGTGCGGGGATCGGCGTAGCTCGGGGAGTCTGGACCCGTCTCGTGCGGGGACGGGCGTTGATGGGGCGTTCGAGGTGGGTTGGGCTGGGGTGGCGGGCCTCGCGCTGGGGTGGCGGGCCTCGCGCTGGGTGGCGGGCCTCGCGCTGGGGTGGCGGGCCTCGCGCTGGGGTGGCGGGCCTCGCGCTGGGTGGCGGGCCTCGCGCTGGGGTGGCGGGCCTCGCGCTGGGGTGGCTTCACGGGCACTTCCGGGACCTGGTCGAGAAACGCGACTGTGAGTAGCGTTACTCGACCAGGTTCAGCGGATCGACGCATCGGCAGCGTTCTCCGCCCCGCCCGAGCCGGCTGCACGCCCGCCTGCCGGCCGCTCAGCCCTTGCTGGGCCCGATGCCGCGGGCCCGGAGGCGGCGGATGACCTCGATCTCCTCGAGGTCGAGTCGGTCCTTGGGCCGGTTGGCGGCACGCTTCATCGCCTCGAGGTCGTCGAGTGAGGCGACGAGGATGGCCATTCCGTCGGTCTCGATTCGGTCGGCTCGACGGCGCAGCTCTTCATATGCCGGCGCGCCGGCCGGCTCCCGGAGCAGGTCGACAGGTCCCTCTCGTGTCTTGAACGTTGCGATCGAGAGCTGTCGAAGAGCTCGTGCGTCGGGAATGAATGTCGCCTCGTCGTCGACGCCACGCGGCGTGGCGCCGAGTTCAACCATGGCTTGGCCGAGGACATCCAGGTTCGCCTGCGCCGGCGCGACACAGATGTCGAGGCCCTGGGTCAGTCGTGCGGATCCTTGGTAGATCATCGCGATCCCGCCGACGACGACGAAGTCGACGCCGTGCGCCACCAGGCTGCGGAGCAGGCTGATGGACGAGAACTCAGACCAGCTCACCGCGTGCCCGCCGTCCGGCGAGTGCAATCTTGCGTGTCTCGGCATACGCGCGCTCGAAGCTCTTGATCCGATCCCCCGGCGAAAGTCGCAGGCGCGCGGCGACGAGCGTCTCGTCGATGCTCGACCGACGCGGTATCGCTTCGATCGAGAGATCGCGGCCACAGGCGTCGAGCGCACGCATCACGGTGCTGACGCGGGGGTTCGCGCCGACGGCCTCCAGGCGCGCGATCGCGGACTGGGTGGTGCCGAGCCGATTCGCGAGTTCGGCTTGGGTGAAGCCGGCGTCGCGACGAGCGTCGCGAATGAGCTCGTGGATCATCGTGTATAGAGCATACTCATGTGATGAAATCACTCATCCGCGATGAATTGGCGTGAGCGAAAGACAGCCGGTCTCCACCTACACTCAGCCCCAATGTCTGATCTCGACGCCCCCATGTCCGATCTCGAGTCCAAGACCCGCTACGACCCCGGAGAGGTTGAGCCTCGAATCATGCGTCGATGGCTCGAGTCGGGTCTGTTCCATCCCGAGCCGGGGGGCACGCCCGAGGAGAACTACTCGATCGCCATCCCGCCGCCGAACGTGACCGGCGTGCTGCACATGGGGCACGCGCTCAACAACTCGATCCAGGACTGCCTCGTGCGTCACTACCGCATGCAGGGGCGGCGGACGAAGTGGATCCTCGGCACCGACCACGCGGGGATCGCGACGCAGACTCAAGTGGAGCGCGCCCTCGAGCAGGAAGGTTCGAGCCGCGAAGAGATCGGACGCGAGGCGTTCGTGGCGCGGGTGTGGGAGTGGCGCGAGCAATACGGCGACGCGATCATCGAGCAACTCAAGCGCCTCGGTGCCTCGTGCGACTACGAGGACGAGCGCTTCACGCTCGACGAGGGGTATGCCGAGGCGGTAGTCGAGGTATTCGTGGCGCTCTACCACAAAGACCTCATCTACCGCGATCGCTACATGGTCAACTGGGACCCGGGAAGCGGCTCGGCGATCTCCGACCTGGAGGTCGAGGATCGCGAGGTGACGGACACGCTGTATTACATCGATTACCCCCTGGCGTCCGGCTCGGGAGCGATCACGGTCGCGACCGTCCGTCCCGAGACGATGCTGGCCGACACCGCGATCGCGGTGCACCCCGAGGACGACAGGTATCGCCGGCTGATCGGCGAGACGGCCGTGCTCCCGATCGTGGGACGGTCGCTGAAGATCATCGCGGATGAGTACGTCCGCCCCGATTTCGGCACGGGAGCGTTGAAGATCACCCCCGGTCACGACCCGAATGACTTCGAGATCGGGCGCCGACATGGGCTGGCGCAGCTCACCGCGATCGGCGAGGACGGCCGCATGACCGCCGACGCGGGAGAGGACTTCGCGGGTCTGACGGTCGCCGATGCGCGGCGTGCGGTGGTGCAGGAGCTGCGCGATCGGGGGCTGATCGCGCGCGCCGAGGAGTACCGCCACACGGTGCCGTTCTCGCATCGCTCCGGCGAGCGGATCGAGCCGCTCGTGTCGCTGCAGTGGTTCATGCGGATGGACGAGCTCGCCGAGCCGGCGATCGACGTCGTCAAGGATGGGCGCGTGAGCTTTTTCCCCGAGCAGGCGGCGAAGGTCTACCTCGACTGGATGGAGAACATCCGGCCGTGGTGCATCTCGCGCCAGCTCTGGTGGGGACATCGGCTGCCCGTGTGGTATCGAGGGAAGGAAACCTACGTCGGCCGCGAGCCGCCGCGCGGCGAGGGCTGGGAGCGGGACCCCGACGTCCTCGATACGTGGTTCTCGAGCGCGCTGTGGCCGTTCGCGACGCTCGGCTGGCCGAATGACTCGCCGGAGCTGAGGGCTTTCTACCCCACCGACGCGGTCGTCACCGGTCGCGACATCATCTTCCTCTGGGTCGCGCGGATGATCATGATGGGGCTCGAGTTCCGCGAGCAGGTGCCGTTCGACGACGTCCACATCACTTCGATCATCCAGGCGCCGGACGGACGGCGCATGTCCAAGTCGCTGGGCACCGGGATCGATCCGCTCAATCTGATCGACGGCGGTCCCCGCCCGCCGGTGTTCGCGCAAGGCGGCGATTTCCCCGCCTACGGCGCCGACGCGGTCCGGTGGGGGCTGCTGGCGATGTCCTCGGGTCAGGACGTTCGGTTCAGCGAGGAGAAGGTCGCCCAGGGCCAGCAGCTGACGAACAAGCTGTGGAACGCAGCGCGGCTGATCCTCCTGGGAATCGATTCCGCCGCGCGCCCAGGAGCGGTCGATTCCGCCGCGCGCCCAGGAGCGGTCGATTCCGCCGCGCGCCCAGGAGCGGCCGATCCCGCCGCGCGCCCAGGGGCACTCGATCCCGCCGCGCGCCCAGGGGCAGTCGCTCCGAGCGCGATCGAGGACCGCTGGATCCGCTCGCGCCTGGCCCGCGCGAAGACCGAGGTGCGCCGGCGGATCGAGCACTACGACTTCGCCCACGCGGCTTTGGCGCTGTACGACTTCGTCTACGGAGAGCTGTGCGACTGGTACCTCGAGCTGGTGAAGCCGCGGCTGCGCGAGCACGAGCAGGAGGTTCAGGGGACGCTGCTGTACGTGCTCGTCGAGACGATCGCGCTCGCTCACCCGATGATTCCTTTCGTCACCGAGGAGATCTACGCCCACGTCCCCGGCGTGCAGGGGCTGCTCGCGGCGGGGATCGAGAGCCTGCCCGAGACGGTCGACGAGAGTGCTGAGGCAGCGCTCGCGCGAACGATCGCGGCCGTGCAGGCGATTCGTGGGTGGCGCGACGTCGCCGAGGTCAGGCCAGCGGCGATCATTCCCGCCCGCCTCGTCGCGAGCGGGTACGACGAGACCGCGGCCCAGATCGAGCGTCTCGCACGGCTCGCGTTCTCGCCGGACGGCGGCCACCCGGTGGCATCGGTAACGATCCCGGGAGGCGCGATCGAGATCCTGCCCACCGATCAGCTCGACCTGAGCGCCGCCGAGGACAAGCGCGCGCAGCGGCGTCAAAAGCTGGGATCCGAGATCGCACGGTCGCAGGCCAAGCTGAGCAACGAGGGATTCGTCGCGAAAGCGCCGGCGGACGTCGTCCGGGCCGAACGGGACAAGCTCGCCCGGCTGCAAGCGGAGCTCGAGTCGTCGTGAGCACCGGACCGCGGGACCGCTCAGCGTGGAGCGCCGAGGACGCCGAGCGCTACCTGCTCTCGCTCGAGCTGTTCGGGATGCACTTCGGCCTCGAGCGGATGCGCAGGCTGATGACAGCTCTTGGCAATCCCCAGCTCCGCTTCGGCTCGATCCACGTCGTGGGCACGAACGGAAAAACCTCGACCGTGCGGATGATCGCGGCGATCCTCGAGCGCCACGGGGTGCGCACGGGCGCCTATCTCTCTCCCCACCTCGTCCATTTCTGCGAACGGATCATGGTGGGCGACGCCGATATCTCGCCGGGCGCATTCGCGTCGGCCGTGCAGCGGGCCGCCCGGGCCGCCGAGCTCGTCGACAGCGCGGCTCGAGGCGAGGACCGCGTGACCCAGTTCGAGGCGCTCACCGCCGCCGCGTACTCGGAGTTGGCCGCCCGTGAGGTCGAGGTCGCGGTCGTCGAGGCCGGGCTCGGCGGTCGCTACGACGCCACCAACGTGATCCCGTCGAAGGTCCAGGTCCTGACCAGCGTGGGCCTCGAGCACACCCGCTGGCTCGGGCCGACCGTCGCCGACATCGCCCGGGAGAAGCTCGCCGTCGTCCAGCCCGGTGGGATCCTCGTTCTCGGTTCGCAGCTGGACCCCGATGCCGACGCCGAGGCGCGCGCGGTGGCCGAGCGTGCGGGCGCGCGGATCGTGGGCGCGCCGGCGGATCCGGGCGTGCCAGTGGGCCCGCTCGGAGCCTTCCAACGTCGCAACTTCGCGCTTGCGCGTGCGGCGGCCGAGGCGTACCTCGGGGAGCTCGACAGGGCCGCGGTCACGATGGCGGCCGCGGAGGTGCAGGTTCCCGGCCGGCTTCAGATCGTCGGCCGCGAACCGCTGACGTTGCTCGACGGCGCACACAACCCGGCCGGGATGGCGGCCCTGGCCGAGTCGCTGCCCGAGATCGCCGGTGAGCGCCGGATCGTTGCCGTCGTGTCGATTCTCGACGACAAGGACGCGGCCGCGATGCTCGCGACGCTGCTGCCCTCGTGCGATGCGCTGATCGTCACGAGCAGTCAGAATCCGCGCGCACTGCCGCCGCCCACGCTCGAATCATTGACGCGTCAGATCGGTGGTCCGCCTGCGGAGGTCGTGCGCGACCCTCGTGCAGCGCTCGAGCGCGGCCGCACGGTGGCAGGCACCGAGGGCGTCGTCGTCGCGACCGGCTCGATCTACCTTGTCGCCGATCTCCTGCGGACGACACCCGCCAAGCTGCGGGCCTCGATGTTGTGAACGAGCCCGACGATAATCCCAGCTTCCTGATCATGATCGGCCTGGTCGCGCTGATCGTGGCCGTGGTCATCCTGGTGTTCTTCGGTATCGGCTACCTGTTCGGTCGGGCGTTCCTCTAGCCCGATGCAGGCTGGATTGCATCCGTCCGACCACCGCTACCACTAAACTCGCCGCTCACAATGACCGCGTTTGCCGTCTTCGGGATCAGCAACCGCAGCGTAAACCTGGCCATCACCCTCCTGATCGTGTTCCTGGTGGTGATCTGGCTTGCGCTCGTCTACTGGACGTACGCCGACGGCCGCCGGCGGATCGCGGACCCGTGGCTGATCGGCTGCGCGACTGTCGCGTCCTTGTTCCCGTTCGTCGGCACGATCATCTACACGATTGTGCGGCCGCCCGAGTATCTCGACGATGTGCGCGAGCGTGACCTTGAGATGCAGGCCGCCGAGGCCCGGCTCGCCCAGCTCGGCTACCAGCTCTGCCCGCATTGCGATTACGAAGTCGAAAAGGACTTCCTGCGCTGCCCCAGCTGCATGCGCAAGCTGAAGGACCCGTGCGTCGCATGTGGACGGCCGCTGGACCCGACCTGGAAGATCTGCCCGTTCTGCGAGACCGAGGTCAGCGCCGCTGCTCCGGCCCCGCGCCGCGCCCGGCGGCGCCGCGATGGCGTGACCGAGCCACAGCCCGCGGCCGGCACGGCCGCCGACACCGGCACCCAGCCGCTCACGAGCTGACAGCACGGACGTCGCAGCGAAGCGCCGCCCGAGGCGGGGCGCGCGCGAATCGGCGCCGCGCCACCTTTCCCTTCCCCTCGCCACCACAGAATGCGCGCTTTACACCCGAAACCAGGAGATCACGAGAACGACATGCAGCGGACACTGATCCTCGTCAAGCCCGACGCGTTCGCGCGGGGACTGAGCGGCGAGATAATCGCCCGCTTCGAGCGCAAGGGCTTGCGGATCGCCGCGCTCAGCGCCCGGACGATCACCCGCGAGCTGGCCGAGCGCCACTACGAAGAGCACGCGGGCAAGCCGTTCTTCGAGGGCCTGGTCGAGTTCATTACCTCGGGGCCTCTCGTCTCGCTCGTGCTCGAGGGCGAGCAGGCGGTCGACGCGGCGCGCCAGATCATCGGAGCGACCGATCCGCTCAAGGCCTCCACGGGCTCGATTCGCGGGGATTACGGCATCGAGCTGGGACACAACCTGGTCCATGGATCGGACTCACCCGAGTCCGCGGCGCGGGAGATCGCGCTGTTCTTCCCCAGCCTCGAGGCTGACAACTGAGTACCCCTCGCCTGATCCTCGCCTCGCGCTCGCCGCAGCGGCGCGCGATCCTCGAGCAGCTCGGGATCCCGTTTGAGGCTCGAATCGCCGAGATCGAGGAGCTCGCCGCCGGACCGCCGCGCGAGGTCGTGCTCGAGAACGCATACCGCAAGGCGGCGGCGGTCGCCAGGGACGCAGGCGACGAGCTCGTGCTCGGCGTCGACACGATCGTCACGCTCGGAGGGCAGATCTACGGCAAGCCGGGGGGCGTCGAGGAGGCCCGCACGACGCTCCGCGCGCTCGGCAACCACCGTCATGCGGTCCTCAGCGGCGCCTGCCTGATCCAAGGGGCACGGGTGCGGACGGCGGTGAGCACGACGCTCGTCGAGCTCCGAGCGCTCGACGACGCCCTGATCGACTGGTATCTCGCGACCGGCGAATGGCAGAACCGGGCCGGCGGCTATGCGATCCAGGGCCGCGGCGCGGCCCTGGTACGGTGCATCGAGGGCGACTATCTGAACGTTGTCGGCCTCCCCGTCGCGACGCTGCTGGAGCTCGCCCCCGAGCTCCTCGGGATGCCGTGAGCCGCGCACTGCCAGGCTGCACGGCGGCGCCCGCCTGGCGATTTCCCTCTTTTTGATTTTCCAGCGCTTTTCCTCCCCGACAGGGTTTCGGAAAGGTCCGTTCGGCGGTGTGGCGTTCGATACACTGAACTGCGGACGGGCCTGGCGGCGCCGCGCCACCACAATCCTCGCCGGCCGTCTTCGCTGTCCCGACCTCGTAAATACGCATGGGCCTCTTCACGTACATGACCGGTTTCGGCGGCCGAGATATGGCTGTCGATCTCGGCACGGCCAACACGCTCGTCTACGTGCGCGGGCGCGGGATCGTTCTCTCTGAGCCGAGCGTCGTCGCCGTCGACTCGCGGACGGGAGAAGTTCATGCCGTGGGGATCGAGGCGAAGCGCATGCTCGGTCGCACGCCGGGCACGATCTCTGCGATCCGCCCGCTCAAGGACGGCGTGATCGCCGACTTCGAGGTCACCGAGGAGATGCTGCGCCATTTCATCCAGAAGGTTCACCAGAATCGGTGGGCGCACCCGAGGGTGGTTGTGTGCGTGCCCTCGGGCGTGACCGGGGTGGAGAAGCGCGCGGTCGAGGAGGCATGCCTGTCCGCGGGAGCGCGCCAGGCGTATCTGATCGAGGAGCCGATGGCAGCGGCGATCGGCGCCGGATTGCCGGTCGGGGAGCCGACCGGTTCGATGGTGGTTGACATCGGCGGCGGCACGAGCGAGGTCGCGGTGATCTCGCTCGGCGGGATCGTCGTCTCGCAGTCGATCCGGATCGGCGGCGACGAGCTCGACGAGGCGATCATCGCCTACGTCAAGCGCGAGTACAAGCTGCTCATCGGCCAGCAGACAGCCGAGGAGGTCAAGCTCGAGATCGGCTCGGCCTTCCCGATGGAGGAGGAGGTCCAGGCCGAGATCCGCGGACGCGACATGGTCTCCGGGCTTCCCAAGACGGTGGTCCTGACCAGCGAGGAGATCCGGGGTGCGCTCGAGGAGCCGGTCTCGCAGATCATCGACGCGGTCAAGGAGACGCTCGACCGCACGCCACCCGAGCTGGCCTCGGACATCATGGACCGGGGTATCATGCTCGCCGGAGGCGGGTCGCTGCTGCAGGGGATCGAAGAGCGTCTGCGCCACGAGACGCAGATGCCGGCGCACCTGGCGGAGTCGCCGCTCACCTGCGTGGCCGTCGGCTCCGGAAGATCGCTCGAGGAGTTCGAGGCGATTCACCGCTCGCACAAGAATTCACGCCACCGACGTCGACGGTACTAGGTTGATTCTCGGTACTGTCAGTCCCGTTCGGAGCACCACCTTGGAGACACGCCCCTCTTGCACGACAAGCAAGTCCGGCGCCGGCGCGCGGTTCTCGCGCTGCTCGTCGCCGTTTCCCTGATCCTGCTGAGCGCCTATTTCGGCGAGTCTGAAGGCGGCCCGCTGCACGGAGTGCAGCGGGGGATCGTTGCGGTTCTCTCCCCGATCCAGCAGGGCGCGAGCACCGTGCTCTCTCCGGTGCGCGACGTCGCCGGCTTCTTCAGCTCGACCTTCCACGCCAAGAACGAGGTGGCGCAGCTGAGCAAGGCGAACCAGGAGCTGCGTTTCCAGGTCGCAGAGCTCAAGGGCTCCGAGATCCAGAACGAGCAGCTCAGCCACCTTGTCAAGCTCGACAACGACATCGGGATCAACTCCTACCGACCCGTCTCCGCACACGTGATCGGCAGCGACCCGTCGCTGTGGTACGACCAGATCGAGGTCGACGCCGGCCGTGACCAAGGCGTGCGGACCAACCAGCCCGTAATCGGAGACGACGGGCTCGTCGGGCTGGTCACGGACGTCACGTCGGGCGACTCGATCGTCACGCTGATCACCGATCACACGATCGAGGTCACCGCAGAGGTCGAGGACGGCGTCGGCGATGTCGGCGTGCTCCAGCCGTCGATCGGAAATCCGAACGAGCTGGTGCTCTCGGACCTGCCACACGACGCGAACATCGTGGCCGCTCAGCAGGTGGTCACCGCCGGGTTCCACTCGGGGAACCTTGATTCGCTGTACCCGCCGAACATCCCGATCGGCGTCGTGTCGAGCGTGAACCCGGTGACGCTGGCGAGCTCCGGGCAGGTCCAGGTGTCCCCCGTCGTCGATCTACGCCACCTCGACGTCGTGCAGATCCTCACCAAGCCGCAGGCCGGCTCGACCCGCGCCTCCACCGTCCCGTGAGCGTCTCGCCGAGCTTCGTCATCCGTGTGCTCGCGCTCGGCTTCCTCGCCGTCGTGATCCAGGTCGCGGCCGTGTCCCAGATCTCGATCTTCGGCGTCAACGCGGACCTGTCACCGCTCGTCGTGATGTCGGTCGGCCTCCTCGCCGGCTCGATCACCGGGGCACTGATGGGCTTCGGGATGGGATTGCTCGTCGACCTCGTCCTGGTCCAGACGCTCGGGGTGACCTCGCTGCTCTACATCGCGATCGGCTACTGGTCCGGGCGTCTGCGCGAGCTGCGCGATCCCGCGCACGGGCTCGTTCCGCTCGGCGTGGGCGCCGCGGCGACGGGCGTGGCGGGCATCGGGATGGCGCTGATCCAGTTCCTGCTCGGAGTCGACGCGCCGGTCAGCCTCCTGCTCGTCCAGCAGATTCTCCTGACCGTGCTCGTCAACTCGCTGATCGCGCTACCGGTGTATGCGGTGGTGCGCCGCGCGATCGGGCCCTCGCTGCCCGACGATCCCCGCCGCCGCCGCCGACGTCGGTACACGACTGGCGGCCTGAGCCCGCTGCAGCGCCCCTCGAGCGGTCTCGGTCCGGTCACCCGCGCAGCGAGCAAATGATCCAGCTCCCCGACGATCGCCGCCCGCCGTTGACGCCCCAGCTCGCGTGGCGGGTGACGGTGATCGGTGGGTGCGCACTGGCGATGTTCGCGATCATCTTCTTCCGCCTCTGGTTCCTGCAGGTGCTTTCGGGGACCCAGTACGCACACGCGGCACAGCAGAACCGCACCCGCGAGGTCTCGGTCCCCGCTCCACGCGGCGAGATCGTCGACCGCAACGGGAACGTCCTGGTCAAGAGCAGGCAGGCGATCGCTGTCCAGATCGTGCCGACGGAGCTGCCGGTCCCCGTCCGCGATCCCACCCTGGCGCAGCTGGCGGCGCCGCCCGCCGCCGACCGGGCGCTCTACCGGCGCCTCGCCGGCGTCCTCGACCTCCCGACGCGACGGCAGAGGTGCACGGTCGACAAGCACAACCTGAGGCTCCCGGAGATCGCGTGCGATGTCGCCCAGGCGGTCTACCAGCTTCAGTACGCGGACGCGACCGTCGCCACCGACGTGAAGCCGGACGTCCTCTACTACCTCAAGGAGCGCCACGACGAGTTCCCCGGAGTCGGCGAGCCGCAGGTCTACCTCACCTCCTATCCGTACGGCCCCCTGGCCGCCCAGGTGCTCGGCACCGTCGGCCCGATCACGTCCACGGAGCTCGACGAATCTGAGTTCCGAGGGCTGCCGCAGAGCTCGGTCGTCGGCCAGACTGGCCTGGAGGCGTTCTACGACCAATACCTGCGAGGATCGGACGGCGCCGACCAGGTCGAGGTCGACTCGCTCGGGAATCTCATTCAAGAGCTGCCCGAGAAGGCTCCCGTCGCGGGTAACACAATCAAGACCTCGCTCGACCTCAAGCTCCAGCAGACGGGGCAGGCGTCGCTGGCGCAATCGATCTCCAGCAACGCACCGGCCGGAGCGGGCGGGGCGTTCGTGGCGATGGACCCGGACAACGGCCAGGTGTACGCGATGGGATCGTTGCCGAGCTATGACCCGAACATCTTCACCAAGCCGATCCCGCAGTCCGTCTACGACAGCCTGACCAGCCCGACGAGCAGCGACCCGCTCAACAACCGAGCGATCGACGGCCTGTACCCGACCGGCTCCACCTTCAAGGTGATCACGGCGACGGCGGCACTCGAGAGCGGGACGTGGAACCTGGATCGGAGCTTCGACGACACCGGCCAGTACTGCGACGCCCCCGACTCCTGCCTGCACAACTCGGGCCAGGCCGCCTACGGCGTGGTCAATCTCGTCACCGCGATCAAGGTCTCCGACGACATCTTCTTCTACAACCTCGGCGATCTGCTCAACGTCGACCCGCAGAACCATCCCCTCGGCGGCGCGCTGCAGCAGTGGGCGCGCCTGTACGGGATCGGGCATGCGACCGGTGTCGACCTCCCCTACGAGGCCTCGGGAAACCTGCCCGACCCCGCGTGGCGGGCGAAGGTCTCGCAGGAGGAGTACCAATACGAGAAGCAGCATCACGTGCCCTGTTGCACGATCGCCTATCCGGCGCCGTGGACGGTCGGTGACAACGTCAACCTCGCGGTCGGGCAGGGCGATGTGCTGGTGACGCCCCTGCAGCTCGCGGTCGTGTATTCCGCGATCGCGAACGGTGGCACGATCGTGCGGCCGCACATCGGGCTCGAGGTCGAGAACTCGATCGGCGACAAGGTGCTGCAGACGATCGACCCGCCGCCGACGCGCCACATCAACATCGACCCCACGTACCTTGCCGCGATCCGCGAGGGCCTGCGCGAAGCGGCATCTGCCTCCGGGGGCACCTCGGCCGACGTGATGGGCAACTTCCCCGAGCCGGTCTACGGCAAGACAGGGACCGCGCAGCACAACAACGAGCCCGACCAGGCCTGGTATGCCTGCTTCGTCCCGGCGACGGCCACGAGCAAACCGATCGTCGTCGTGGTCACCGTCGAGAAGGGCGGGTTCGGCGCCGTCGCCGCGGCGCCGGTGGCGCGCCAGATCCTCTCACAGTGGTTCCTCGGCAAGCCGGGGCCGTACGTAGCGGGGACCTCGACGACGTTGTGAGCTCCTCGAACCCGATCCAGCCCGCGACGCCCGACGCCTCCGCGATCCGGCCGCGCGCGATCTTCCTGTTCGATCCGCTGCTCGCACTGGGCGCGATCGGGCTCGTCGTGTGCTCGGTGGTGACGCTGCACGGAGCGTTCGGTAGCAGCCTCTCGGACCGTCAGGCGGCCTACGCGGGGATCGGGGCGATCATCGCCGTCGTGCTCGCGCGGATCGACTACACGCGCCTGCGCGATTACCGCTACGGCCTGTATGCGATCCTCATTGCATCGAATATCTTGGTGTTCGCGGTCGGCCGGTCCACGCTGGGGGCGCAGCGCGAGATCCCGTTCCCATTCATCTCCGTGCAGCCATCCGAGCTGGGGAAGGTGCTTCTGATCGTCGCGCTGGCGGCCTTCGCCGTCGATCGCACCAGGCAACTGCACGAACGCCGAACGACGGCGCGGATCATGCTGCTCGGGCTCGGCCCGGCGCTGCTCGTGATCGCCCAGCCGGACCTCGGGACGGGATTGGTGTTCGTCGCGATCGCGGTCAGCATGCTGTTCATCGCCGGGACCTCGTGGAAGCACCTGACCGCGCTGGCGGCGATGTTCGTCGCGTCGGTCGCGCTCGTGATCGTCGTCGCGCCGGCGCTCGGCGTGCACGTGATCCAGCACTACCAGGTGGAGCGCCTGGAGTCCTTCCTGCACCCGTCGAGCAATCCCAACTCGCCCGGCTATCAGGCGAGCCAGTCGATCGTCGCCATCGGCTCCGGGCAGAAGACGGGCACTGGGTTCGCGCACGCGACCCAGGCGACACAAGGCTTCCTTCCCGAGGCGAACGAAGAATTCATCTTCGCGGTCGTCGGGGAGGGCTACGGCTTCGCCGGGGCGGCGCTGGTGCTGTCGCTCTACGCGCTGCTGATCTGGAGAATCCTGCGCATCCTCACGATGGCCAAGAACCTATACGGCGCGCTGATCGCCGGCGGCATCCTCGGGATGCTCATGTTCCAGGTCTTCGTGAACGTCGGCATGACGATCGGACTCGTGCCGAACACCGGCGTGCCGCTGCCGCTCATGAGCTACGGCGGCTCGTCGGTTCTCGTAACGTTCATCGCCCTTGGCCTCCTGCAGTCGATCCACATCCAGGCACGGATTGCGTCTGCTGGGAAGGGCCGGGCCTTACTCTCGTAACAAAGGACTGAAACACACAATTGAAGAAGCAAGTGCTGGTCAGCGTCAACCGTGGGGAGACCCGCGTCGCGCTGCTAGAGGCGCCGGGCACGGTCGCCCCGCGCAAGCCCACAACGCGGCGACGCCGCAAGACCACTCGACCCGGTGCCGGCTACCAGGTCGCGGAGCTCTATCTCGAGCGTCGCAGTGCCCGGTCGATCGTGGGGAACATCTACAAGGGTCGGGTCGACAACGTCCTCGCGGGCCTGGAGGCCGCGTTCGTTGACATCGGGCTGGAGAAGAACGGCTTCCTCCACGTCGACGAGATCGTGCTTTCCGGCGTGGAGGCGCCGCGGCGCGGTCGCGGCTCCAGCCGGGAGGGCCGGCAGATCACCGACATGCTCAAGCCGGGTCAGGACGTTGTCGTCCAGGTCGTCAAGGATCCGCTCAAGACCAAGGGCGCGCGACTGTCGATGGACCTCGCGATCGCGGGTCGCTACATGGTGTATGCGCCCTACGGCGAGGGTGTGGGCGTCTCGCGACGGCTCGACGAGCCCGAGCGCGAGCGCCTGCGCAAGCAGGCGGCCAAGCTCGATCTGAAGGGCGCCGGGGCGATCATCCGCACGGCCGCCCACGGCGCGACGCGCGCCGACCTCGAGCGTGAGCTGCAGTACCTGTTCAAGCTTGGGGAGGTACTCCAGAAGCGCGTCGCCGAGACACCCGCGCCCGCGCTCGTGTTCCAGGAGGCCGACCTCTCGGTCCGGGTCGTGCGTGACATCTACTCCGAGCACTTCGAGCGCGCGATCGTCGACGATGCGAAGCAGCACCACCGGCTCGTCTCGTTCTTCACCCGCACGGCGCCGGAGTTGGTGGACCGCGTGGAGCTGTGGGAGGAAGAGCAGCCGCTGCTCCAGGCGTTCGGGGTCGAACAAGTGCTCGACTCGACGCTCTCACGCCGGGTCGACCTGCCCAGCGGCGGCTACCTGGTCATCGATTACGCCGAGGCGCTGACCGTCATCGACGTCAACTCGGGGAGCTTCATCGGCCGGGGCAAGGGCGCACGGCTCGAGGACACGATCACGAAGACCAACCTCGAGGCCGCCGACGAGGTCGTCCGTCAGCTCCGCCTGCGTGACATCGGGGGCATCATCGTGATCGACTTCATCGACATGGCCCGGGCGCGCAACCGCGACGCTGTGCTCAAGACGCTGCGCAAGGCGCTGGACGAGGATCGAACGAAGACGTTCGTGGTCGAGATCTCGCCGCTCGGACTGGTCGAGATGACCCGCCAGAACGTCACCGAAGGGGTGCGCGAGATCATGACCAGGCCGTGCCCGACGTGCGGTGGCGAGGGCGTGATCAAGTCCGAGGAGACGCTCGCGATCGAGTTCGAGCGGCGGCTGCGCGACCTCGCCAAGGAGCGCTCGGCCGAGGCCTTCCTGATCCAGATGAACCCGCGGGTGAGCGCAGAGATCACCGGCAACGACGAGCGGGTCCTGCACGCAATCGAGGAGGAGACCGGCAAGTGGTTCCACTTCGAGGGCTCCGAGGGGCTCCCACTCGATCACTTTGCCGTCCTGCTCGAGGGCGACCGCGAGCAGGTGCTCGAGCGCGCGCTGCCGTTCCGGGAGGGCGAAGAGGTCCACGTCGAGATCGTCGAGCCGCACATGTACAGCCCGGGCGACGCGGTCGCGAAGATCGATGGCTACATCATCCAAGTGAAGGGTGGCGGGCGCCACGTCGGGCGCAAGCGGCTGGTCCGGATCGAGGAGGTCGGCCGGACGGCCGCGGTGGCGTCGCTCGTCGGGGAGCCCGAGGCGGCGACCGACGGAGGGCCTGGCGAGAGCGGAGGAGCCGAGGATGGCGTAGAATCAAAACCTCGGCGCCGCGGCCGCAGGGGCGGACGGCGCCGTTCCGGTGCCAGGGCCGAGAGCACGCCGGCAGCATCCGAATAGCCATGTACTCAATCGTAAAAACAGGCGGAAAGCAGTACCGCGTCGAGGAGGGTCAGACCCTGCTCATCGAGCGGCTGCCCGTGGACGAGGGCGCGCAGGTGACCCTCCAGCCGCTGCTCTACGTCAACGGGGACGAGGTGTTCGACGGCGAGGCACTCGCCGACGTCACGGTTCAGGCGACGGTGGTCGCGCACGAGCGCGGCCCCAAGCTTCGGATCGTCAAGTTCAAGCCCAAGCGCGGCTACAAGCGCCGGACCGGCCACCGGCAGGAGCTCACCCGCGTCCGCGTGACCGGGATCGAGCGGGCGCCGACCAAGTCGCGACCCGCTGCGGCGAAGGAGACGCCGGTCGCGGAGACGGCGGCCGTGGAGACGGCGGTCGCGGCGGAGGTCACCGATGGCACATAAGAAGGGCCTCGGGTCGAGCCGAAACGGTCGCGACTCCAACGCCCAACGCCTCGGCGTCAAGGTCTTCGCCGGTCAGACGGTGACCGGAGGGGAGATCATCGTGCGCCAGCGCGGCACGCGGTTCAAGCCCGGCGACGGCGCCGGCATCGGCAAGGACGACACGATCTTCGCCAAGGCCGCCGGAATCGTGCAGTTCAAGACGGGCCGTCGCGGGCGTGTGATCTCGATCGAGCCGCCCGCCGAAAAGCTCGTCAGCCCTCCTGCGCCGTCGGCCTGACCAGGATCTCGTTGACGTCGACGTGCGGCGGCTGGGCGACCGCGAACATGACGGCCCGCGCGATGTCATCTGCGTGCAGGCGACCGCTGCCGGGGTTATCGAAGAACGGGGTTTCGACCATCCCGGGCTCGATCAGCGTCACCCGCACCCCGGTTCCGTTCAGCTCCTGGCGCGCCGACTCGCCCATCGCGGTGACCGCCCACTTCGTCGCCGAGTAGAGCGAACCCGGAAGGGCGCGGCGTCCGGCGACCGAGCCGGTCAGGAGCAGGTGGCCACGGGACTCCTTGAGCGCCGTAAGGGTGGCCCTGATCGTCAGCGCGGCGCCGTAGACGTTGGTCAGCACCATCGCGCGCCAGTGCTCGGGGGACTCTTCGAGGAAGCCACGAGCGGCGCCGAAGCCCGCGTTGGCGAACGCGACGTCGAGGCGGCCGAAGCGCTCAAGCGCGGCGGTCACCATCGCCTGCTGCTGATCCCATTCGGTCACGTCGCAAGGCACGGCAAGGGCGCGCTCCGGGCCTCCGAGCTCCTCGGCGAGTGCGTCGATGCGCTCCCGGGTGCGGGCGGCGAGAACGAGCTGATAGCCGGCCGGCGCGGCGTGGCGGGCGGTGGCGGCGCCGATCCCGCTCGACGCGCCGGTGATCAGGAATACGGGCGGCGACATGGCAGGATGATCACATGCTCAGCGATCAAGCGCGCATTCACCTGCTGGCCGGCGGCGGCGGCGACGGCGCTCTGAGCTTCCGTCGCGAGGCCCACGTCCCGCGCGGCGGGCCGGACGGCGGCGACGGTGGCCGGGGAGGAGACGTCGTGCTCGTGTGCGACGACTCGCTCCGCGATCTCCAGACCTTCCGTCGCCGGTCCCGGTTCAAGGCGCAGCGCGCCGGACCCGGGGGGGGTTCGCTGCGCCATGGCGCGGACGGCGAGACGCTCGAGGTGCGCCTGCCCCCCGGCACCGAGGCGGTTCGCGAGTCCGACGGGACGCGCTACGACCTCGTGGTCCCGGGGCAGCGTGCGACGGTGGCGCGCGGAGGCAGCGGGGGCCGCGGGAACAAGCGCTTCGCCACCTCGACCCATCAGACCCCGCGGTTCGCCGAGCGGGGGCTCCCAGGCGAGGAATGCTGGTTGACGCTGAGACTGAAGCTGCTCGCTGACGTCGGCCTCGTCGGCCTGCCGAACGCCGGCAAGTCCTCGCTGCTCGCGCGGCTGACACGCGCCACGCCGAAGGTCGCCGGCTATCCGTTCACGACGCTCGAGCCGGTGCTGGGAACGATCGAGGGCGAGGATCGCCAGCTTGTGTTGGCGGACATCCCAGGGCTGATCGAGGGCGCGAGCGCGGGAGCCGGCCTCGGGCACGACTTCCTCGCGCACGTCGAACGCACGCGCCTGCTCGTGCACGTCCTCGACGCGGCGCCGCTCGACGGCTCGGATCCGGTCGAGAACCATGCCACGGTCGAGCGCGAGCTCGAGCTTCACGACCGACGCCTCGCCACGCTGCCGCGCATGCTTGCGCTCTCGAAGTCCGACCTCGTGAGTCCCGACGACGCCGGCGCCGCAGCGGCGCAGTGGCGCGACCGCCTCGGTCCCGAGGTGCCGGTCCTGCTCACCTCGTCGGTGAGCGGCGCCGGGCTCGACGAGCTGAAGCGCGAGCTGCTGCGGCGCGTCCCCATGCTCCCGGCGATCGAGGCCGCGCCGGCGATCGACGAGCTGGCTGAGCATCTGGTCTTTCGCCCGGCGACGGGCAGGAACTTCCGTGTCGAACAGACCGACGATCGCCGGTACCGGGTCAGCGGACCCGGCGTCGAGCGTCTGCTCGCGCGCTACGACCTCGACAACGACGAAGCCCTCGCGCATCTCGAGCGACGGCTGCGGGGGATCGGAGTGATCCGTGCGCTCGAGGCGCAGGGGTTCGAAGCCGGCGACGACGTCGAGATCGCAGGCGTGGAGTTCGATCTTCACCCTGGCATCTGAACGGTCCCCCTCGAGGCCGACGAACCCTAAGCTGTCGCGCGATGAGTTGCCTGGTGATCAAGCTCGGGTCGAGCATCGTCGCGGACGAGCGCGGCGACGTGCGCGCGGACGTACTCGGACGGATCTGCGATGAGGTGGCGGCGCTCCACGACGACGGTCGAGCGATCGTGATCGTCACCAGCGGCGCGATCGCGCGGGGCATGGGAGTGATGTCGCTACCGCTGCGACCGCGGGCCATGGACGAGCTCCAGGCGGCGAGCGCGGTCGGTCAGGGCAAGCTCTACCAGGTCTACGACGAGCTGTTGCGGGCTCGCGGAGTCCCCACCGCACAGGTGCTGCTGACGTTCTTCGACATGAGCGCCCGGACGCACTACCTCAATGCTCGCGGGACGCTGCGCAAGCTGCTGGAGTGGCGCGTCGTTCCCGTGATCAACGAGAACGACACGACGACGACCGACGAGATCTCGTTCGGTAACAATGACTTCCTCGCGGCGCAGGTGGCGATTCTGCTGGGAGCCGAGCTGCTGCTGCTGCTAACCGATGCCGGCGGGGTCTACACGGCCGACCCACGGGCCCACCCCGACGCCGAGCTCGTGCCCGCAGTGAATGACTTCGAAGCGCTCGAAGGGCTCGAGATCGGACATAACACGTCTCCCCTCGGTTCAGGCGGGATGCGCTCAAAGGTCGTCGCGGCGGAGATGACCACCGCCGCCGGGATCGCCGCGGTGATCGCGAGCGGCCTGGTCGCGGGAACGATTCCGGCGGCCGCCGCGGGCGAGCCCGTCGGCACCCGCTTCGCGGCCCGGGAGGGCCGCTACTCGAGCTTCAAGCTGTGGCTGAAGTACGCCAAGCCATCACGCGGACGCGTGCTCGTGGATGCCGGGGCGGCGCGGGCGCTGCGGGACGGCGGGACGAGCCTGCTCCCGGTCGGCGTCGTCGACGTCTCGGGCGAGTTCGAGGCCGGTGACGCGGTGGACGTCGCGCACGACGGGCACCCGGTGGGGAAGGGCATCTGCAACTACTCGGCGGGCGAGCTGCGCAGCGTCCGCGGCCTGAAGTCTCCCGCCGTGCGCGAGCTGCTCCCGAGTGCCAGCGAAGAGGCTGTGCACAGGGACTACTTCGTGCTCGCGTGACATAGCCACTCGTGGCCCCGACGCCCGCGGCTGGTGAGCCGGTGCTCGCCCCGGCGCCCGCGGCTGGCGACCCGCTCGCCCCGGCGCCCGCGGCTGGTGAGCCGCTCGCGTAGTCTTTGTCGGGATGGCCACCACAGCACTCTCGGTCTCGGACACGTGCGCCGCCGCCAAGCGGGCGTCGCGAGTGCTGGCGACGCTCGACTCGGGCACGAAGAACGCTGCGCTCGAGGCGATCGCTGTGGCACTGCTGTCGAGCACGGCCGACATCCTCGAGGCGAATGCGCACGATCTCGAGGCCGCGGAGGCAAACGGCGTCGCGGCGCATCTGATCGATCGGCTCGCGCTCGACGCCGGCCGCGTGGCGGCGATCGCGGCACAGGTGCGGGACATCGCTGCGCTCGAGGATCCCGTCGGCGAGGTGATCGGCGGCTCGCGGCTGGCAAACGGGCTCGACGTGCGCAAGGTGCGCGTGCCGCTCGGCGTGATCGCGGTGGTCTATGAGGCCCGGCCGAACGTCACGATCGACGCCGCGGCCCTGTGCCTGAAATCCGGCAACGCGATCGTGCTGCGCGGCTCGAGCATGGCAGCGCATTCGAACGCGGCGCTGGCGGGAATCGCGATCGAGGCCGCCGAGGCGGCCGGCCTGCCGGCCGGCGTGATGGCGCTCGTGGCCGGGGGCGGTACCGCGGAGCTCGCCGAGCTGGCGACCCAGACCGGCGTCGTCGATCTCATCATTCCGCGCGGCGGCGAGCGGCTGAAGGCGGCGCTCGAGGACGTGGCCACCGTGCCGGTCATCTACGCCGCTTCCGGGAACTGCCACGTCTACGTCGACGCCAGCGCCGACCTCGACGCAGCGGAAGCGATCATCCTCAACGCCAAGGTCCAGAGGCCGAGCGTGTGCAACGCCGCCGAGAAGCTGCTGGTCCACGCGGACGTTGCCGAGGCATTCCTGCCGCGCGCGCTCGGCGCGCTTGCGGACGCCGCGGTCGCGCTGCGCGGCGACGCGCGAGCCCGCGCGGCCGCCGGCCGCGCACCGATCGGCGAGGCGGCCGAGTCGGACTGGGATACGGAGTTCCTCGCGCTCGAGCTGGCGGTCGGCGTCGTCGACTCGGTGCACGAGGCGATCGATCACATCAACGCCCATGGCTCCGGCCACTCCGAGGCGATCGTGACCCGCGACACCGAGTCCGCGCGTGCGTTCCAGCTCGGCGTCGACGCCGCCTGTGTCTACGTCAACGCATCGACCCGGTTTACCGATGGTGGCGAATACGGCATGGGCGCCGAGATCGGCAACTCCACCCAGAAGCTCCACGCCCGCGGTCCAATCGGCATGCGCGAGCTGTGCACGTTCAAGTACCTCGTCGAGGGCTCGGGCCAGATTCGCCCCTAGCGGCTCCGTGCGCATCGGCGTCTTCGGCGGGACCTTCAACCCGCCACATCTCGGTCACCTCGTGTGCGCGCAGGAGGCGTACGTTCAGCTCAGCCTCGAGCACGTGATCCTCATCCCAGTCTCCACCCCGCCACACAAGCCACTCGACGACGAGCCCGGTCCCGAGCACCGGCTCGAGCTGTGCCGGCTGGCGGCTGCGGGGGACGAGCGGCTCGCCGTGTCCGACCTCGAGACCACGAGACCGGGACCGTCGTACACGGTCGATACCCTTGAGGAGCTGCACGCGAAAGAGCCAGACAATGAGCTGTTCCTGATCCTCGGCGGTGACGTCGCCGCGGGGCTGCCTTATTGGCACGCACCCGAGCGGGTGCTGGCACTCGCGGCGCCCGCGATCGCAAACCGCCGCGGCACTCCTCGCGCGCGAGCGGCGGCGGCACTCAGTGCCCTGCCGGGCGGCGCCCGCGCACGATTCTTCTCCATGCCCTCGATCGGCGTCTCCTCGACGATGATTCGCCGCCGGGTGAGGGCCGGCCAGCCCATCCGCTACCTCGTCCCCGACGGCGTGGCGGGCTACATCGACGCGAAAGGGATGTACCGCTGACTCCAGAAGACATCGCCAACGCTGTTGCCGCCTATGCCGAGGACCGCAAGGCGCTCGAGATCGTCGAGCTCGACCTGCGGGAGGTGATCACCTACACCGACTACTTCGTGATCTGCTCCGGCCGCACGGACCGCCAGGTCAAGGCGATCCACGACGCAATCAACGAGGGAATGAAGAAGGATCACGGGATGCTGCCCCGGCGGGTCGAGGGGCTCCCGGAGGCCCACTGGGTGCTGATGGACTATCTCGACGTCCTCGTTCACGTTTTCACCCCCGACACGCGCGAGTACTACCGGCTCGAGCAGCTCTGGGGCGAGGCTCCGGCGCGCGCGGTCGGTGGGCAGGCTCAGCCCGCGCCGACGGTGTGAGCCCTACGCGCGTCGCGCTCGGTCACGCGTAGCGTGAGCCCGGGCTCACGCGGAGCGCGTGAGCCCGGGCTTGACGCCCGGATCGGTCGTGGCCGTGACTAGCGGGTACCGAACCCGGCGAGCTCGGCGACCAGGCGAGCGCCGTCGGCCGTGCCGAGCCCGCTGGCCAGGTCGTAACCCCGCACGGCGTTATAGCCCTGCACGGTGTAGGTCACGTTGTTCGAGTTGGTGAACGTGACCGTGTTGTTGCCGCGAGTGATGTCGACGATCCCTGACCCGAACCCGTCGCCCAGCGCGTACAGCCGTGGGTTGATCAGCCCGAGGCTGTGGCCCGCTGCCTGATCGGCGATCGCGACGATGCCGGAGAACTCCGGCGTGGCCTCGCTGGTTCCGCCGATGGGGACCCAGCCGGGTGGCCCGGCGCCGGCAAAGCTCCAGTACACGTTCGCGCCTCCGTCGACCGCGGCGCTCATGCTGATGTCTGGCGTGCCGCGTGCACCACCAACGACCCGCGCGACCCCGGCCTGGTAGAACGGACGGGAGAACACTGCCGAGACGCCGCCGCCGCCCGCACACGCTCCGCCACACACCGACGGCGGGTCGTTCCAGACGTTATCGGGCGCGGTGCGCAACCCGTTTGCGTCCAGGTGCAGCTGGGTCCCGCCGACGGAGGTGACAAGCGGATCGCTGGAGGGCCACGAGTTCACGCGGAACGGGTAGAGGTCGCCATCGATCTCGGAATCGGTCACGCCGGAGTCGCCGGAGGCTCCGAGGACGGTGACACCGTGGTTGGCGGCGTTCTCGAATGCACTGCGCAGGCCGTAGATCAACTGCGGGTCGAACGTCCCCTGGGAGTTCTGGAAGGTCTCCTCGGTCGCGCCGAAGCTCTGGCTGATCACGTCGCCGAGGTGATGGTCGATGACGTAGTTCTCAGCCATAACGATCTGTGGGAAGCCGGCGGTGCCCTCGGTCTCGTCGGTCGGGGTCTCGACGAGCAGGATGTTGGCCCCGGGGGCCATCGCGTGGGAGTACTCGACGTCGAGCGAGGTCTCGACCCCCCAGCCCGGCGAGTCGGGATTGAGAGTCGGGTTGTACGGCGGCACCGCGCCCGCGGGCTGGATGATCTTGAACGACGGCGGCGCGGGCAGCCCATACGACTGGTCAAAGGTCTGGAGGTCGCTCTGGATTGTCGGCGATCCGTAGGAGTCGACGATCACGATCGTCTCGCCGCGGCCGGTGAGTCCCGCCTTGTAGAGCGGCTTCATGTCGTACGCCTGCTCGAACTGTTGCGGCCCGTAGCAGGCGATCTGATACATGGTCTCGCATTGCGCCGTGGTTGGCGGCTGAACGAAGTGAGCTCGAAACTGCACATGAAACGGCACTGCCATCGCGGGAGCCGCCCCACACACGAGTGCGACCGCACCCACCGCGATCGTCGAAAACCCTGCGACCAGACCTCGAGCACGCAAAAAAACCCCCTGCCATCGGTTACCCAGGCAGCAAATCTACCGCGTTCTCACTCTGGGCGCGCGACGCCAGTCGTTCGCACAGCACCGGGCCCGGCACGCCACCAATCGGGGCCGGGCGGACGGACCCCTGGCTCGCGGCGCCCTCCTACAGCGCCGCCAGCAGCTTCGGCGCGACCTCCTTCTTGCGACTCATCACCCCGGGCAGCTCGATCGTGCTGTCGCTGCTCGGAGCGTCGAATGTCCGCGCCACCACGGCGACGTCGCCGGCGACGAGCAGGTCGGTGCCCTTGGTCAGGATGTCGGTGACCATCAGCGCGTAGAGCAGGTACCCCTTGTCCTCGCGCCGGCGACGCATCGTCTCGAGCAGCTCGTCGGCGCGCTCGAGCAGGTCCTTGCCGACGACCTCGATCTGGGCGATGCAGATCGTGTGACCACCGCGAACCTGGTACTCCTTCGCGTCGCGGGAGATGATCTCCTCGGCGCTCACCTCGGAGACGTCCGAGGTGGCTTCGAACATCTGCCGGCCGAACTCGGTCGCATCCACCGCGAGCACGCGCTCGAGGTACTCGATCACCGCGTGGTCGCGCTCGGTCGTGGTGGGGGAGTTCAGGATCACGGTGTCTGAGAGGATCGCGCCGAGCAGCATCAGCGCCGCCGGGCGGCTCGGCTCCATCCCGTTCTGGCGGAAGCGTTCGATCACCAGCGTTGCCGTCGAGCCCACCGGATCGAACGTGGCCGTGACCGGCACTCGCGTCTCGATCGACCCGATGTGGTGGTGGTCGAGGATCTCGACGATCTCCGCCTGCTCGACCCCCGCCACGCTTTGTGCCTCCTCGGCGTGATCGACGAGCAGGACACGGCGCCTGAGCGGCGCCACCAGGTCCGACCGACTGACCAGCCCCACCGGGCGGCGGTCCGCGTCCACCGCGATCGCCGCGCCGTAATGGCTCTCCTTGATCTGCTCGGAGACGTCTGAGAGCAGGTAATCGGGGGTGATGGTGAGCGGGTCGCTCTCCATGAACGCACTGCAAGGCGCGGCGAGCGTGATCATCCGTCCGGAGACATAGGTGTCGAGCGGCGAGACGACGACCGCCGCCCCGCGGTCGCGGGCGAGCGCGAGCACGTCGTCGGAGGGGATCGAGGAGTTGCTCGTGACCAGGAGCGCGGCCCCCAGCTCGAGCGCCAGCCGCTGCGCGTCCGATCGGTTGCCCGTCACAACCACGTCACCGTCTGAGATGCCGCTGGGCGAGCGGACATCCATCGAATGGACCCAGACGCGGCCGGCGAGGCGCTTGTCTTCGCCGGAGATGAGCTTGCCCTCGAGCACCTCGACGATCGCGCGCACGAAGGTGGGCGCATCCTGGAGCGTCGAGGTCTGCCGTGACTCGCGGATGTACCGTCGCGCGAGCGCGCGCTCATCGACGACCCCCACCAGTGCTCCCTCCTCATTGACGATCGGGACCAGGTCGAGGTTCGCGCGCGCCATCGCGAGACCCGCCTCGCGGATCGGCTCGTCCTGGCCGGTGATCGGGAAGCCCGTCTGCATCACATCCGACGCGCGCAGCATCACGTGTGGCAGGAACTCCGGCTTCGGGGCGCCACTGCGCTCGAGCACCCAGCTGGTCTGCGCGTTGAGGTCGCCGAGCCGAACCGGAATGTATTCGTTCCTGGGGTCGACTCGTGCCTTCAGCTCGGCATAGCCGATCGCCGATGCGATCGAGTCCGTGTCTGGGTTGCGGTGGCCGGTTACATAGATCTTGGACACGACTCTCCTCCGGGCGATTATCTCAGCGCCGCGCTCTGCCGCGGCGGACGAGATCGTCACCCGACCGGCACCGCCGGATCGGCGCGGCATGCGAGCAGCTCGCGCGGGATCGCCGGACTGGAGCCGTCGTCCTGGTGGCGGGCGCCGTGGTGGCCGTGGTGGCGGGCGCCGTGGTGGCCGTGGTGGCGGGCGCCGTGGTGGCCGTGGTGGCGGGCGCCGTGGTGGTCGTGGCGGCGGCGGAGCCCCGGCGCGCCGGAGCAAGCTCGCCGACCCCGGCGCCGGCGAGCGCCGCGAGAACGACGAGCAGGGCGAGGCGACGGCGATACGGGCGGAGCCCGCTCAACGCACCCCGAGCCTGGCTCTGCGCGACCGGCGCCTCGAGCTGGTTCCCATCACCGCCAGGCTAGTGCATCGTTCTCGAGATCCGTTCGCGCACCGGTGGGCCTCAGCTTGCAACTCGCTCGGCATCCCGCCTGCCTTCTCGGGCTACGCTCGAGTGGTTCGGCCGACACGCCTGACCACACGGCGATGAGCAGTTCGTGCGGGCAATATCTATGGTTCCTCGTATGACACCGCCATCGTCGCCGCCGGGACCTGGGTCGCGGGATGCGCACTCCGCCGGCTGAGCGTCCGCCGAGCTTCGCGCGGGTGGCTGCGGAGATCCGCGCTGAGCTGCGCGAGCGCGCGGAGCTGCCGGCCGGCGAGACCAGCTTCAGCCTACCCCGCACGCACCGGCTCCAGCGTGACACGCTGCGGACTTTGCTCGACCTCTACGAGCGCTACGGCTCGGTGTTCACGATCCGTAGCTTTCACCGCCGGCTCGTGGGCCTGATCGGACCGCAGGCGAACCACTTCGTCACCGTAGGGGGCGCCGAGAACTTCAGCTACCGCAAGGGGATGTTCGGCGAGCACCTGACGCCGCTGATCGGCGACGGCCTGATCACCACCGACGGCGAGTACCACGACCGGGCGCGGCGGATCATGATGCCGGCGTTCCATCGCCGGCGGATGGACGCTGCCGTCGCGGTGATGCTCGACGAGTCTGAACGCGCCCTCGCCGACTGGCAACAGGGTGACGCGGTCGACGTGTACGAGTGGATCCGGGGACTCGCAATGACCATCGCTATGCGCGCGCTGGTCGGACTCGACCCACGCGAGGCGGGCATCGGCCAGGAGGCTGCAGTCCTGTTCGAGCGCGCGCTTGCCTACACGAACACCGAGATTTGGGCGATGCTGCTGCGGGGACCCGGCACGCCGTGGGCGCGAATGCAGACGGCGCGCGCCGACCTCGACAAGATCATCGCGACCGAGATCTGTCGCCGGCGCCTCGACGGGCACGGCGGCGAGGACATCCTTTCGATGCTGATCGAGGCCCAAGACGAGTCGGACGACTCGGACGCCGCGAGAAGCCGGTTCACCGATATCGAGCTGCGCGACCAGCTGATGCACATGCTGTTCGGCGGCCACGACACCACCTCATCCACGCTCGCGTTCCTGCTCTACGAACTGGCGCGCCATCCCGCCGCGCTCGCGCGCCTCGTCGATGAGCAGGACGCTGTGCTCGGCGGACGCGCCCCGACCGCCGAGGAGCTGGTCAACGGGTTGCCTCAGCTCACGATGGCGATCGAGGAGACGCTGCGTCTCTATCCGCCGGTGTGGTTCGGTCCCCGGATGGTCGTGAAGACGTTCGAGTTCGCCGGCCACACCATTCCGGCCGGGACCCATGTCTTCCACACCTCGTGGGTGACCCACCACCTACCCGAGGTCTTTCCCGACCCGGAGGCGTTCGTGCCCGAGCGGTTCACTCCCGAGGCGCGCCGCTCGATCCCGCGCGGCGGCTACATCCCGTTCGGCGGCGGACAGCGGATCTGCATCGGCAAGCGCTTCGGTCAGCTGGTCGTCGCGGCGGTCGCCACGACGCTGCTGCAGCGATTCCGCGTCGAGCTGCGGGCGGGCTACGAGCTGCGAATCGAGAAGCTCCCCACACTCAGTCCCGGCAATGGGATGCCCATGGTCGTGCGTGAGCGCCGGGACGTCGCGCGTGTGGGGCAGTCCGCGCGTGTGGGGGAGTCCGCGCCTGTGGGGGAGTCCGCGCGTGTGGGGGAGTCCGCGCGTGTGGGGGAGTCCGCGCGTGTGGGGGAGTCCGCGCGTGTGGGGGAGTCCGCGCGTGTGGGGGAGTCCGCCGCTGGTGTCGATCCCTCGGGCACGCTCGCCTCGGGCCTCGCCCCAAGCGCGGCGCAAGCCTGAGCCCGCAGTGGTCTCCGTCGACGAGGCCCGCTCGCTTGCGCTCGTGCTCCCCGAAGCCATCGAGCAGGACCATCACGGCCGACCGTCATTCCGGGTGGGCGGGAAGATCTTCGCGACGCTGTAGGACGAAGAGCATATGAACGTGATGGTCGATCACGACGGCATTCTGACCGCGGTCCAGGCCGAGCCGTCGGCTTGCGCAGAGGTGTGGTGGGGCAAGCGGTTGTCCGCCGTACGCGTCAGCCTCCCGCGCGCCGACGCCCGCCTGCTCTCGGAGCTGCTTGCCGATGCCTGGGAGCGGAGCGCGCCGAAGCGGCTGCTGCGCTCGTGAGCACTAAGCGCCGGGCCCACGACGCCTAAGCTACGAGCCGTGTCTCAGCCGCTGGACTTCGACCCGATCGAGGAGGCCGGCCGCCAGTGGAACGAGCACTGGGGGGCGGCGCACGTGCCGTCGATGGTGGCGGTGACGTCAGTGATGCGCGCGCAGCAGATCCTCCTGTCGCGGCTCAACGAGGTGCTTGACCCGTTAGAGCTGACGTTCGCCCGCTACGAAGCGTTGATGCTCCTGTACCTGAGTAGCGCGGGCTCGCTCCCGCTCGGGAAGCTGGGCGCGCGGCTGCAGGTGCACCCGGCGAGCGTGACCAGCCTCGTCGACGGCCTCGAGCGGGCGCAGTACGCGCAACGGGCGCCGCATCCGACCGATCGCCGCACCACGCTGGCCACGATCACACCGCGCGGTCGGAAGGTCGCCGCGGCAGCGACCGAGGCGCTCAACGCGATGAGCTTCGGCACCGCCCCGCTTCGCCGGGCCGAGCTCCAGACGGTCTCCGAAGCGCTCAGGCTCCTGCGTCTCGGCGCCGGCGACTTTCAGGAGCCCGAGTAGCGCTGCGGAGCTGGGACAAGCGCCGGGCGCGCGGTTCCGCGCGCCCGGCGCGGCCTCGCGCGCCCAGCGCGCCCACCGCGCTCGCGACGCCCAATTTAGTTTGACGTCTTACTATCAGAGCCCATATAATTCGTGGTGCGATGGCGACTGCCAGTTACCCCACCGGAGTCCCGACGTCGGAATCGGAATGGCGCGAGGCGTATGGGCGCACGCCCGAGCGCGAGGCGTCGTTCACCACGCTCTCGGGGGAGCCGATCCAACCCCTGTACACCGAACACGACCTGCCCGCGAATGCCGACGCTTCGATCGGTCTGCCGGGGCAGTTCCCGTTCACCCGCGGCATGTATCCCTCGATGTATCGAGGACAGCTGTGGACGATGCGCCAGTTCGCCGGTTTCGGCACCGCGGCGGAGACGAATGAGCGCTTCCGATATCTCCTCGATCACGGGCAGACCGGGCTCTCGACGGCATTCGACATGCCGTCGTTGATGGGTCACGACTCGGATCATCCGCGGTCTTTCGGTGAGGTCGGGCGAGAAGGGGTCGCGATCGACACGGCCGTGGACATGGAAACGCTGTTCCGAGGGATTCCGCTCGGCGAGGTGTCCGTCTCGATGACGATCAATGCGCCGGCGGCGATCATGCTCGCCTTCTACGTGGTTGTGGCCGAACGACAGGGCGTGCCATGGGATCGTCTGGGCGGCACGATTCAGACCGACATCTTGAAGGAGTACATCGCGCAGAAGGAGTGGTGCTTTCCGATCGATCCGGCGATGCGCCTTGTGACCGATATGGTCGAGTGGTGCTCGGGCCATATGCCGCGCTGGCACCCGATCTCGATCTCCGGGTATCACATCCGCGAGGCCGGTTCGACCGCCGCCCAGGAGCTCGCGTTCACCCTCAAGGATGGCCTGACGTATGTCGAGCACGCGGTGGAGCGAGGACTGGACGTGGACGACTTCGCGCCGCGGCTGTCGTTCTTCTTCAACGCGCAGATCGACTTCTTCGAGGAGATCGCCAAGTACAGGGCAGCCCGAAGGATCTGGGCTCGCGAGCTGCGAGACACGTTCGGGGCGAAGGATCCGAAGTCGTGGATGATGCGCTTCCACACCCAGACGGCAGGCGTGTCGCTCACCGCACAGCAGCCACTGAACAACATCGTCAGGACGGCGATCGAGGCGTTGGCGGGCGTGCTCGGGGGCACCCAGTCGCTGCACACGAACTCCTACGACGAGGCGCTTGCTCTCCCGACCGAGGAGGCCGTTCGGATCGCGCTTCGCACCCAGCAGATCATCGCCCACGAGACCGGCGTGACGAACACGATCGATCCCCTTGGCGGGGCGTACTTCGTCGAGGCGCTGACCGACCGGATGGAGGAGGCCGCCTACGACTACTTCCACAAGATCGATCAGCTCGGCGGGATGGTCCAGGCGGTCAAGGACGGCTTCCCCCAGCGCGAGATCGCCGACGCGTCCTACTCCCTGCAGCGGGAGATCGACAGCGGTCGGCGGATCGTCGTCGGCGTCAACTCCTACACCGAGGGCGATGACGGAACGATGTCACTGCTGCGAATCGACCCGGCGCTCGAGCGCCAGCAGATCGACAGCGTAAAGGCCGTCAAGGCAGCGCGCGAAACCGGCGTGCTCGAGACGGCGATGTCGGACCTCAAGGCCGCCGCCGTCGCGGGACGGAACCTGATGCCGCCGCTCGTCGACGCAGCCCGCGTGCACGCCAGCGAGGGCGAGATCATCGAAACCCTGCAGCAGGTGTGGGGCGACTACCGGGAACAGCCGATGTTCTGAAGCTGATCCGGCGGAGCGGACCGGATCGCGGCGGGGTAGATCGGCGCGGGGGGCGTGGCGGGGCGCGCTAAGGCCGAGTCGACCGCGGGGTGCGGATCGCGGGGCGAGGGGATCGCGGCTGGTCCCGCGGACCAGATCGAGGCGGAGCACTCCGCCACTCCCCCGCCGCGGCCACAAGTGGCGCCGTGCGGGGCGGCACATGGCGCGAGAGCACGATGTAGCTCGTGCAGCGGCGGATCGCCGGCGTGCGCAGGAGCTCGTTGACCAGCTCGCCGAGGTGCTCGGTGTCGCGTGCGACCACGCGGCAGATCAGATCGTGCGGACCGCTGACCGCGTCGACCTCGAGGATCTCGGGAACTGCTTCGGTCGCCGCCACCGCCTCGGCGAGGCGACCCTGTGCGAGCTCGATCTCGACGAATGCGCTGATCGGGTAGCCGAGCGCGACCGCATCGATCTCGGGCCCGTGACCGGTGATCACTCCGCTCGCCTCGAGCTTCGCGAGACGCGCTTGGACGGTCCCGCGGGCGACCCCGATCCGGCGGGCAACCTCGAGCAGACCGACCCGTGGGTATTCGCGCAACGTGGCGATCAGTCGAGCGTCCAGCCGATCAATAGTCATATTGATCAGGATTCTAAGCGACAGTGGGGCAGATCTGGTCAACCTGACGCTCTTTACTGGGCAGACTTGCACTCTTCCGCACAAAGCGCTGAACTTGAAGGGGCGCATGTACGAAGAGGCCCAGCTCTACTCACCTGTCACGACCGACGACGCCGGTGAAGTCACCGTCCATCTCGCTCACGACCACCCCGGAGCGAATGATCCTCAGTACCGTCGTCGCCGCAACGAGATCGCCGCGGCGGCGCTGGCCTGGCATCCCGGCGACCCGGCACCGCGGATCGACTACACCGAGGAAGAGCACGAGGTATGGCGCACGGTGTGCCGCGAGCTCGCCCCCAAGCACGAGCGCTACGCCGTGCGCGAGTACTGCGAGGCGAAGGGGCGTGTCGATCTGCCAACCGACCGGGTCCCCGGCCTCGATGAAGTCGGCACGCAGATACGGCCGCTGGGCGGCTGGCGTTACGTCCCCGCGGCCGGACTCGTACCTCTCGATGATTTCTACGGCCGGTTGGCCGACCGTACCTTCCACTCGACCCAGTATCTGCGTCACCCGGCTGTCCCGCTGTACACGCCGGAGCCCGACATCATCCACGAGGTCATGGGGCACGGCCACCTGGTCGCCACGGACACCTTCGGAGAGCTGCACCGGCTCGCCGGCGTCGCCGCCCGTCGCCTTCGCGATCCCGAGAGCCTGCGTTTCCTCTCGCGCGTCTTCTGGTTCTCACTCGAGTTCGGCGTGGTGATCGAGGACGGTGAGCTGCGCGCGTACGGCGCCGGGATTCTCTCGAGCTACGGAGAGATCGAGGAATTTCGCACGATCGACCACCGCCCGGTCGACCTTGTCGCGATGGGTACCGCCGACTACGACATCACCGCGTACCAGCCGATCCTCTACCGCGCCGAGTCGGTGGCAGAGGTGGTCGACGTGATCGGCGGATTCTTCAGCGACTGCAGCGACGAGCTGATCGCATCAATGCGCGGCGCGACGAGAGTCATCGCTTGATGACGCTGCGCCGGCGAGCCCTGCAATTCCCACACTGACCAACTCCGGACGAGAGGCAACACATGTCAACCACTCAGGCGAAGGATCTCGCGCCCTCTGAACACGACTTCATGCCCCTGAACGGGATTGACCACGTCGAGCTGTGGGTCGGCAACGCCGCTCAGGCGAGCTACTTCTTCCAGCGCGCCTTCAGCTTCACCGAGGTCGCCTACCGTGGGCTCGAGACAGGCGTGCGCGACCGTGTCTCGCACGTGCTCCAGCAGGGAGAGATTCGGCTGGTGCTGACCGGCGCCCTGTGTTCGGACAGCGAAGTGGCGCTCGAGCACGCGAAGCACGGCGACGGTGTCAAGGTCATCGCCCTCTCGGTGCCCGATGTCGATGTTGCCTACCGTGAGGCGACCGCCCGCGGTGCCACGGGCCTGGTCGAGCCTCACGAGACGGCGGACGCGCACGGGCACGCTCGGATCGCGGACATCGCCGCGTACGGCGACACGATCCACCGATTCGTCGACCGTGCCGAGTACGCGGGACCGTTCCTGCCGGGGTTTCGCGCGGCCGAGTCCGGTGCCCAGGCCGGCGCTGAGGCCAACGGCGCGACCAAGTCCGCCACTCAGTCCAACCGCCGGGCCGGCGCGGGACAGAATGGTGGAAACGTCACGGGCACGGATTTGCTGCTCGGGATCGACCACATCGTCGGCAACGTTCAGCTCGGCGCAATGAATGAGTGGGTGTCCTACTACGAGCGCGTGTTCGGGATGACCGAGATGATCCACTTCACCGATGAGGCGATCTCGACCGAGTACTCGGCGCTGATGTCGAAGGTTGTGACGAACGGCAACGGCCGCGTCAAGTTCCCGATCAACGAGCCCGCTGAGGGGCGTCGCAAGTCGCAGATCGACGAGTACCTCGAGTTCTACGAAGGTCCCGGCGCGCAGCACATCGCACTGACGACCGACGACATCGTCCGCACGGTTGGCGAACTGGGCCGCCGTGGCATCCACTTCCTGCGCACGCCCGACAGCTACTACGACGGGGTGCCCGAGCGCGTGGGCGAAATCGGCGAGTCGCTCGACGACCTGCGTCGGCTGGGGATCCTCGTCGACCGCGATGACGAGGGGTACCTACTACAGATCTTCACGGCACCGCTTGGCGACCGTCCGACGATCTTCTTCGAGATCATCGAGCGTCACGGCGCGCGCGGCTTCGGAGAGGGCAACTTCAAGGCGCTGTTCGAGGCGATCGAGCGCGCGCAGGAGCTCCGAGGGAACCTCTGATGCGCTACGTCGCGCGCGGCGTGGTGCCGGCCAAGCGCCACGCTCAGTTCCGAGACAACGGACGGCTGCTCGTCGAGGAGGTGATGGGTTATGAGGGCTTCTCGGGCAACGAGTCGATCCTCTATCACCACCATTCGCCGTGCCGGATCCACGAGGTGGGAGGGTTTCACGAGCTCGCCCGCGGGGAGTGGACGCCCGATACCCACGTCCACCGGCTCGCCAGCCTGAACGACGTTCAGGCCGGCGGCGATCCGCTCGCCGGCCGCCGGCTCCTGATGTTCAACTGCGACCTCGAGGTGTGGCTGGCGAAGCCCACGGCGTCGCTCGAGGGCTTTTACCGCAATGGCGAGGGCGACGAGGTCCTCTACATCCATCGTGGCGGCGGCACGCTGCAGACGGTCTTCGGGCGCGTCCCTTTCCGTGAGAAGGACTACGTGGTGATCCCGCGCGGAACGACCCACAGCTACGAGCTCGAGCCGGGCGTCGACCAGTTCTGGCTCTGCTTCCATACGCCGGGCGAGCTCGAGCTGCCAGCGCGCTACCGCAACCGCTACGGGCAGCTCCTCGAGCACGCGCCCTACTGCCAGCGCGATTTCCGCCCCCCGGAGGAGCTCGAAAGCTGGGACGAGGACGGCGAGTACGCGCTCACCGTGCGGGTCCGGGGAGGCTTGCAGGAATACGTGCTCGACCGTCACCCCTTCGACGTGGTCGGCTGGGACGGCTACGTCTGGCCCTACGCATTCAACGCGGAGGACTTCGAGCCCCGCACCGGACGTTTCCACCTGCCGCCTCCCACGCACCAGACGTTTCAAGGCCAGGGGTTCGTCATCTGCACGTTCGCGCCGCGCCCGCTCGACTGGGATCCGACGGCCGTGCCGCTGCCGTACCACCACTCGAACATCCAATCCGAAGAGGTGATGTTCTACGCCGAAGGCGACTATGCGGCACGCAAGGGCGTCGACATCGGTTGCGTCACGCTCCATCCGTCGGGCCTCCCGCACGGACCACAGCCGGGCACGGTCGAGCAGGCACTCGGCGCCAAGGCGACAAACGAGCTCGCGGTCATGTGGGACACCTTCCGACCGCTCACGCTGACCCCCCTCTGGCGCGAGCACGACGACCCCGACTACGCATACTCGTGGAACCCCGAGCGGCTCGGGCGCGATCCGCGTGGTGTCGGCGCTGCGGGTCGTGTGGAGGCTGCGGGTGGTGTCGGCGCTACGGCTGGTGCGGAGGCGGTCGCGGTCACCGGGCCGTCGGCCTGAGCCGCGGTGGCGACGGAGCCGCGGAGCTCGGAGCGCAGGGGCGGGGAGCGGGTCGCAGAAGGGACCTGGGTGCCAGGAGCCGACGGCTCCGGGTTCGGGATCGAGCACCTGCCCTACGGGGTCGTCCGCCCTACCGGTGAGGCGCCGCGCGTCGCGGTACGTATCGGCGATCGGGCGCTGGACCTGGCGGTGCTCGCCGACGCCGGGCTGCTCGCGCTGCCCGGGCTGTCCGCGAGCGCGCTGCGCGCGCCGGCGCTCAACGGCTTCCTTGCGCTCGGGCGGGACGTCTGGTCCGAGACGCGGGCGCGCTTGATCGAGCTCCTCGACGTGCGCGGCCCGGGGGCGAGCGATGTCGGAGCGCTCGGCGAGCGCGCGCTCGTCCCGCTGGCGGAGGTCGAGGCATTGCTGCCGGTGGCGGTCGGAGACTACGTCGACTTCTACTCCTCGCTCGAGCACGCCTCCAATCTCGGGCGGATCATGCGCCCTGGCGGGGACCCCGTGCTGCCCAATTGGCGCCACCTTCCGGTCGCCTATCACGGCCGTGCCGGCAGCATCGTCGTCAGCGGCACGCCGATCCGGCGGCCGTGCGGGCAGCGCCCGCCGCACGCGCCGTCCGAGGTTCCGAGCTTCGGGCCCGAGCGCCAACTGGACTTCGAGCTCGAGCTCGGATTCGTCACGGGCCCCGGCCTCCCCTCCGGCGCTCGGATTCCAGCCGCGGTCGCCGACGAGCACATCTTCGGCTTCCTGCTCCTCAACGACTGGAGCGCGAGAGAGATCCAGCGCTGGGAGGCGCAGCCGCTCGGTCCGTTCCTCGGTAAGTCGTTTGCCACCTCGGTCGCGGCGTGGATCACGCCGCTCGAAGCGCTCGCCGCCCATCGAGTGCACGGAGCTCCGCAGGATCCGCCGCCGCTCGCCTATTTGCACACCGACGAGCCGTGGGCGCTCGAGATCGACCTCGAAGTGGCAATCGTCCCCGCCGGTTCGCGGGTCGAGCTGACGCTCAGTCGTACGAACGCGCGCGAGCTGTACTGGAACGCGGCGCAGCAGCTGACTCACGCGACCTCGGGCGGCTCCGCTCTGCGCGCCGGCGATCTCTTCGCCTCAGGGGCGATCTCGGGACTTGACCCAGGAAGCTACGGCAGCCTGATCGAGCTCACCTCGGGCGGCAGCACCGCGCTCCAGGTCGGCGACGGGAGTCGGACATTTCTCGAAGACGGTGACACCGTGATCATGCGGGCCGTCGCCGCCGGTGGCGACCGCCGCCCGCGGCTCGAGCTCGGCGAGGTGAGCGGCACCGTCCTCGCCGCTGCCGAGGACTGATAACGCTCTGGCGCAGGATCGCCGCCACCGCCGGCTGAGCGAGTCCGGCCGCGGGATGCCGCCACCGCTGGCTCAGCGAGTCCGGCTGTGGGAGTGCCCTGGCAGCGTGGCGCTCATCCCCGGCGCCCGCCCCGCCGTAGCGCTCCCCATACCATCCGCCTTGAGGTGGCGATGGCAAGCGAGATCGAGTTCCGCGCAGCGAGTGTCGACGCCGGCCCGGGGGGCGCGCTCGCCCAGGCGATGCGTGAGGAGATCGCGGATCTCTACGACGGCTTGGAGTTGGACGGACCGTCGATGCCGAGGGCCGGCCTGGCGGAGCTCAGCCCTCCCGGGGGCGCCTTCATCGTCGGCTGGCGAGACGGCATAGCCGTCTGCTGCGGCGGGCTCAAGCGCCTGAGCGAGGGCATCTGCGAGATCAAGAAGATGTACGTCGTGCCGACCTTGCGCGGACAGGGCGTCGCGCGGACGCTCCTCCACGCGCTCGAGCGCACCGCGCTAGGGCTCGGATACGCGGTCGCCCGGCTGGACACGGGGCCCAAGCAGCTTCACGCCCAGGCGCTCTACGCGTCCGAGGGCTATGAGGCCGTGGAGGACTTCAACGGCAATCCGGTGGCTGTCTTCTGGGGCGAGAAGCGGCTGAGGGGGCCCGGTCCATCCAGTCGCCAAGGCGGTCGCGGAAGGCGTTGGATCCAATGGTGATCGTGCCGCCGTCCGATGCAGTGGAGCTAGTCGGGCTCGAACCGACGACCTTCGCGCTGCCAGCGCGACGCTCTCCCAGCTGAGCTATAGCCCCTTCGAAGTCGAAGTCATCGGCAAGGGTAATGCATGCGCGCTGGCCTTTGCGAGGCGGCGTCAGTCGAAGATGCACCCGGTGCATGCCCGCGACACGCCCCGCGGGCAGCAGGAAGGCTCGGTCAAGTTCGCCGCAATAGACGCCGAACAGATCGACCTCACCTTCGGTGTCCGTCGTGGACGTAGCCCTGTGAGGAGAGCCTTGAGGCACCCCCTACTCCGGCGGGATGAACTCCGGGATATCCAGTCCGTCGACATCTGTCGGCCCCTCGAGCACGACGCCACGTCCTCGCCGACCCGTGCCCGATTCCCGCTCGCTCTCGCCGGGCGTTGTAATCCGGCTCGCGCCGTCGTCGACGCGGTCGAGCCCGGCGACCATACGGGAGTGGATCGCCTGGACGTCGCGCAGCAGACGCTCGGCGTTCGACCGCAGCGAGTCGCCCAGCTCGCGCAGGTTCTGCACCAGCTCGAGGCCCTCCGAGTGGACATCGGCGGTCGCGATGCGCGCCTGGCCCAGGAGCTCGCGCGATTGCGCCTGCGCCTTGGCGAGGTTCGCCTCTGCCTGCTCCTGCGCCCGCGCCAGGATCGTCAGGGCCTCTGAATTCGAGGCCGCCTTCGCGTCCTCGCCTTCCTCGCGTGTCCGGTTGGCGTCCTCGTACGCTTTCGCAAGGATCTCCTGCGCCTCCGTCGTCGCGACCGTCTTCGCGTGCTCGGCCTCCTCACGGGCCAACCTGCCGATCTCGTTCGCCTCCTCCTCGGCCGCCTGCACCCGGTTCTCGGCGGCGCGCTCGCCTTCGGCGATCCGCTCGCGCATCCTCGCCTCGGTCTCGGCGCGGACCCGTTCGGCGGCCTGCTCGGCGGCGGCGAGGATCGTCCCGACGCGATCGGCAGCCGCGGCGGCGCGGACGCGAGACCGCATGGAGGCGGCGGCAGCGGGGCTCACGGGAGTCTCGCCGGGCGCGATCGGGGCGGCAGGATTGGCCGCATGCGCCGGCCCTTGTTGGGCCGGCTCGCTGGTCTCGGCAGATCCTCGCGGGCTATCCGCGCGTTCTGGCATGGCGCCCATCGTAGTGAGCAAGTTCGGTCTGCCACGCAAGAAACCGGCCAGCCATCCCCACCGGTCGCACACTCGCGGACCTTCGGATAGTCACTAACCTCAGGAGCGATGACGGAGCGGCGCTACGACCCGAAGACGATCGAGCCCAAGTGGCAGGAGATCTGGGCCCGTGAGCGCACCTGGGAGGTGTCCAACGAGCCCGACGAGCGCGAGAAGTCCTACGTGCTCGAGATGCTCCCCTACCCCAGCGGCGAGCCGCACATCGGTCACTTGAAGAACTACGCGCTCGGCGACGCGATCGCCCACTTTCATCGCCGTACGGGCTGCCGGGTGCTCCACCCGATGGGTTACGACGCGTTTGGCCTGCCTGCCGAGAACAACGCGATCATCACGGGCGTACATCCCCGTGAAGCCACCAACCGGTCGATCGCCGCCTATCGTCACTGGTTCCACCGCTGGGGCATCTCGATCGACTGGTCTCGAGAGTTCGCCACCCACGAGCCCACCTATTACCGCTGGACACAGTGGATCTTTCTGCGGATGCTCGAGCGCGGGCTCGCCTACCGCAAGGAGGCCGCGGTCAAATGGTGCCCCCACGATGCCACGGTGCTGGCCAACGAGCAGGTCATCGACGGCCACTGTGAGCGTTGCGGAGCGCTTGTCGAGGTACGTCAGCTCGAGCAGTGGTTCTTCCGAATCACCGATTACGCCGATCGGTTGCTGGACGATCTCGACGGCATCGACTGGCCCGAGTACGTCAAGACGATGCAGCGCAACTGGATTGGTCGCAGCAAGGGCGCCGAGGTGGCCTTCCGCTGTGAGGAGCTGGGGATCGACTATCCGGTTTTCACCACGCGCCCGGACACGCTGTTCGGAGCGACGTTCTTCGTCATGGCGCCCGAGCATCCGGACGTGTTCCGTCTCGTCGCCGGAACCGAGCACGAGTACGCGGCGCACGAATATGTCAACCGGTCCCTGAACGAGTCGGTGCAGGAGCGAGGCGATGCGGAGAAGCCGAAGACCGGTGTCGCGCTCGGCCGGACGGTGACGAACCCCGTCAACGGCGAGCAGATCCCGATGTACGTCTCGGACTATGTGCTGATGGAGTACGGAACCGGAGCGATCATGGCGGTCCCGGCCCACGACGAGCGCGACTTCTCATTCGCGCAGGCGTTCGGGCTGCCGATTCGGCGGGTGGTGGGCACCGACGAGGCGCTCCCCTACACCGGCGACGGGCCGATGATACATTCGAGTCCTCGCTTCGACGGGATGCACAACCGCGACGCCTACGAGGCGATCGTCGCCTGGCTCGACGTCGAAGCCAAGGGCCACCCTTCGGTCAGCTATCGCCTGCGAGACTGGCTCCTGTCGCGCCAGCGCTACTGGGGCTGCCCAATCCCGATCGTCTACTGTGAGGGCTGCGGCATCGTCCCGGTGCCCGATGAGGATCTCCCCGTCGAGCTGCCGGAGATCGAGGACTACCATCCGAAGGGCCGCTCGCCACTCGCCACCGCTGAGGACTGGGTCAACACCACCTGCCCGTCATGCGGCGGCCCGGCCCGGCGCGAGACCGACACGATGGATACGTTCGTCGACTCGTCGTGGTACTTCCTGCGCTACTGCGACGCGCGCAACGACGAGGCCGCCTGGGACCCGGAGGTGCTGAGTCGCTGGATGCCCGTCGACCAGTACATCGGCGGGGTCGAGCACGCGATCCTGCACTTGATGTACGCGCGCTTCTTCGTCAAGGCGCTCGCGGACATGGGTCTGGTCGACGTCCAAGAGCCCTTCAAGGCGCTGTTCACCCAGGGGATGATCATCGGCGCCGACGGCAACAAGATGTCCAGCTCGAAGGGGAACGTCGTCGCGCCGGCGAGCATCGTCGATCGCTACGGCGCCGACGCGGCGCGCGGTTATGTCCTCTTCATCGGTCCGCCGGATCAAGATGCCGCCTGGTCGGACACCGGGGTCGACGGAGTGGAGCGGTTCCTAGCGCGACTGTGGCGGCTCGGGGACGGCTTCGCGCACGACACTGCCGGACTCGAACCCGCCGCCCCGGCCCCCGCCGAGCAGCCGCCTGAGCCCGAAGGCGCGGCGCTGACGCTCGTCCGCAAGGCCAACTGGGCGATCGAGAAGGTGACCGGCGACATGACCGGGCGGTTCGCCTTCAACACGGCGATCGCGGCGATCATGGAGCTCGTCAACGAGGTCTACCGACATCCGGATGCCGACCCCGCAGCTCGGCGCTTTGCCACCGCGACGGCGGCGTCGCTGGTGTTCCCGTTCGCCCCCCATCTCGGCGCCGAGGTATACGAAATGCTGACCGGCCGGCGCGTGTGGGAGGAGCCTTGGCCGGCGGCCGATCAGACGATGCTCCGGGCCGAGACGTTCATGCTCGTGTGCCAGATCAACGGCAAGGTCCGCGACCGCGTCGAGGCATCCACCGGCGCCCCGCGCGACGAGCTCGAGCAACTGTGCCTCGAAGCTCCGAACGTCCGCGCCCGCCTCGACGGCCAGGAGGTCGTGAAAGTGATCGTGGTCCCCGACAAGCTGGTCAACGTCGTCGTGCGGTAGCGATGGCGGCGTCGGCGCCCTCTGCAGCGATAACGGCGTTGGTGCCCTATGTGGCGATCGTGGGCGCCGCCGAGGCCAGCGCTGAGGAGCTAGCGGCGGCTGAGGCCGTCGGGGCGCTGCTGGGCGGGGCGGGTGCCGTGGTGGTGTGCGGCGGGATGGGCGGCGTGATGGCGGCCGGATGCCGGGGCGCGAGGGAGGCGGGGGGGACCGCAGTCGGCATCCTGCCAGGACTGGATCGCAGCGTGGCGAATCGGTGGGTCACGGTCGCGATCACCACCGGCCTCGGCGAACTGCGCAACGGGGTGATCGTCCGGTGCTCCGATGCCGTGATCGCAATCGGCGGCGCGTACGGCACGCTGTCAGAGGTTGCGCTCGCGCTGAACACGGGGGTGCCGGTCGTCGGCCTGGGGACGTGGGAGATCGACGGGATCGAGCACATGGGCTCTCCCGCGGAGGCCGTCGCCCGGGCACTCGAGCTCGCTCAACGGTGAGCGCAGCCCTAGGCAGGCTCTGATGGCCGTGGTGTTCGCCGTCTCGGCAGACACTTGCCGACTGAGGCGGACGTTCCGTGTCGGCAGACGCTTGCCGATAGGGCTGACGTGGGATTGTGTGCCGGGCTGCGGCGCGCGCGCACGTTCCGCGCGAGTTGCGCGCTGGGCGCGGCCGGCCGTCGTCCGCGGCTCATAGACTTGGATCGGTGCCCTCGTTCAAGCCCGCGTATCTGATCCACGGCGACGACCACGGCCGGATCGGCGAGCGGCGCGCCAGGCTGCGCGCGCTCGCGGAGATCCAGGGCGGCGCGCAGGGAGTCGAGCTCCTCGAGGGTGACGCCGCGACCCCGGACGCCGTTGCGGCTGCGCTCAGCGCGATGACGTTCGCGCTGGGGCGGCGGTTCATCGTCATCGATGGGGTTGAACGCTGGAAGGACAAGGATCTCGATCCGCTCGACGCGGCGCTTGCGCACATGCCGCCCGACACAACTGTCGCGTTCTTCGCGCGCGAGGAGGGAAGGCTGAAGGCCCCGGCACGGCTGGTCGCGGCCGTCCGGAGAGCCGGCGGCGACGTCGCCGCGGAGGCGACCGTGAAGCCGTGGGAGCTGCCCAAATGGGTGGCGGCGCGCGCGCGCGAGCTTGGCCTCGAGCTCGAGAGCGGTGCCGCACGCGCTTTCGTGGCGCACGTCGGTGAGCGCCAGCAGCGCCTGCTCCGCGAACTCGAGAAGCTGGCGCTCGAGCTAGGCCCGGGCGGGCGGATCGGGATCACCGAGGTAGAGGAGCGGGCCGCGCGATCGGCCGAGCTCCGGGCGTGGACGCTCGCCGATGCGCTCGTCGCCGGCGACGAGGCCGATGCGACCCGGTCCTTCCTCGCCCTGCGCGCCCAGGGGGAACGGGTATCGGGCCTGCTCTATCTGATCGCGCAGCGTCTGCGCGCCGCGCTCGAAGTCGCACGAGCTCTCGAGGCCGGCGGGTCCGCCGCCGAGGTCAAGCGGGGTCTACGGATGCCCTCCCGGGCCGCCGACCGGTTGATCTCGGATGCGGGTCGCACCGGCGCCGGGAAGCTCCGTCGCGCGCTCGAGGTGATCGCCGACCTCGAGCTCTCCTCGCGCGGCGGGGGTGCGGGCAGCGCGAGCGAGGACACCGGGGCGCTGCTCGCGATCCGGCGGATCGCGGGTGACGGGCAGGCTCGCGCATGAGGTGATCGACTGACGCGCCGCCCTGCGCCCTATGCGCTGCGACGCAGGCTGACGTGCCGCTACGCGTCGGGTGCGCTGCGACGCAGGCTGACGTGCCGTGCGGTTATGCGTCGGGTGCGCTGCGACGCAGGCGCGCGGCGCGGGACTTCTTGCGGGCGCCGGTATTGCGGTGCAGGGAGCCGCGCTTGACTGCCTTGTCGATCGTCTGCACGAGCTCGCGGTGCTCGGTCTCCGCCGCCGCGTCGTCACCTCCCGCCACGGCCGCCTCGAGGCGGTGGAAGTAGGTCTTGATCTTCGACGTGTAGCGGCGGTTTTCCAGGCGCTCGCGCTCGGCGCGGACGATCCGCTTCTTTTGGGAGTGAATGTTGGCCATGACAGCAAGCAGCCGCGGTGTCATGGCGCGGCGCCCGCGTACTATAGCGCGCTCGTGTCAGGTGAGACCAACGCTCCCGGAGCGACGGACGCGCCGCCGCCGCACCGCCGGCGGGTAGCCCGCAACACCGCGATCTTCGCGGTAGCGACGGGACTCTCCCGAATCGCGGGGCTCGTGCGGGAAGTCGTCGCCGCCAGCTACTTCGGCACCGGCGGTCCGGCGTCCGCGTTCACGATCGCTTCGCAGATCCCGAACCTGATGTCGAATCTGTTCGCGCAAGCCGCCTTGTCGGCCGCGTTCGTGCCGGTATTCACGGATCTCCTGCAGCAGGGCAAGAAGCGCGAGGCGTTCCGGCTCGCGTCGACGCTGTTCTGGATCATCCTGATCGTCCTCGGCGGGCTGACGGCGCTCGGCATCCTCGGCGCGGGGGTGATCATGCCGCTGTTCACGGGCAGCACCTTCAACGCGGCGCTCAACCATCTCACCGCTGGCCTCGCGCAGGTGTTGTTCCCGGTCGTGCTCCTGCTCGGCCTGACCGGCCTCCTCGTCGGGATCCTGCAGTCCTACGACGAGTTCACGATCCCCGCGATCGCACCCGCGGTCTGGAACTTGGTGATCCTCGTGGGTCTCGTCAGCCTGCACTCACGCTTCCACGGCGGCGACCGACTGTACGCGTACGCGATCGCCTGGCTGGTCGCGACGGTTGTGCAGATGCTGATGGTCGCCTCCGCGCTGCGGAGGATCGACTTTCGCCTCGGGTTCTCGATCGACTGGCGCGATCCGCGCGTCGGCCAAGTATTCGTGCTCATGTTGCCGGTGACGATCGGACTCGGGATCGTCAACCTCGACCAGCTGCTCAACACCGTCTTCGGCGCGCTCGTCTCGGTCAACGCGCCGCGCGCGATCGACAACGCGTTCCGGATCTACATGCTGCCCCAGGGGATGTTCAGCGTCGCCGTCGCAACCGTCCTCTTTCCCACGCTCAGCCGACTTGCCAACCGGCGCGACGTGGCCGAGATGCGCCGCGCGGTCGGGAACGGGATGCGCCAGATCAATCTGCTGCTGATCCCTTCTGCGGCCGTCCTGATCGTGCTCGCGACCCCGATCACGCGGCTCGTCTACCAGCGCGGTCATTTCAACGCGTACTCCACCCACCTGGTATCGATCGCCCTCTTCTGGTTCGCCTTCAGCCTCCCGTTCGGCGGCATCAACCTGTTGCTCACGCGGACCTTCTTCGCGGTCAAGCGGCCCTGGATCCCGACCCGCCTGGCGGCGTTGAACATGGTGGTGGACATCATCGTCAGCGTGGCCCTGTACAAACCGCTCGGGATCGCCGGCCTCGTGATCGGAACGGCTCTGGCGAACGCGGTGATGACGGCGCTGCAGCTGCGGCGGCTGCGCATCGGCCTCAACGGCCGCCTCGAGGGGGCGCAGACGCTGATGATCACGATGCGCATCCTCGTTGCCTCCGGGATCATGGCCGCGGTCGCGTGGCTGGTGTGGAAGGGTCTTGACGGCGTGGTCGGGACCGATCTGATCGGCCAGCTCATCTCGGTTGGGTTCGCGCTCACCGTCGCCGGGGCCCTGTACACCAAGCTCGTGCTCGCGATGCGGATCCCCGAGGCGCGGCAGATCGAGCACCTCGTGCTGGGAAGACTGCGTGGGGCTCGAGGCTGAGGAGAGGAGGGCGGCGGCGGCCGAGGTGGGCGGCGGCGGCGGGTGGCGGCGGGTGTCTGAGGCGGGTGGCGGCGGGCGGCGGCGGGTGGCGGCGGGTGGCGGCGGGTGGCGGCGGGCGGCGGCGGCGGGTGTCTGAGGTGGGCGGCGGCGGCGGGCGGCGGCTGGTGTGCCTCGTCGCGTGACGGGTGATCGCCTCATTAAGGGGCTCGCGCCGACTGGTCGTGGGGGGTGTGGCGACTGGTGATGAATAATCCTCACTGGGATGCACCTCGGCGCGCATTCTGCGCCGAAGCGCCCACCGTCTGGGCCGATGTGGCCGGGCTGACACAGCGGTGTGACTCAGCGTCGACGATGGCCCGGCCCGGCGTTGGCTCGGCGCGCCCCCGGAGGGGCGCCTCAGGGCAGCTGGTGTCCGGCCCCCCAGCCGGAGTGGTACGCGAGCGTGCGCACGGAGGAGACGACGTGGATGCTCACGAACGCGAGTGCCACGGTCAGCGCGAGCGCGGCGATGATCGCGCGGGCACGGCGGACGAAGAGCAACGGCAGGCCGCCCGCGGCGAGCAACTCGAGGACGGACGCCTCGTGCGCGACGCGCAGCTGCGGGCCGTCGTGGAGCATGAGCAGCGCTTCGCCAGCGAGCGCCCCGCTGACGAGCGCCACCGCGACGCCGCGGCCGACGCCTCGCAGGCTCCGCGTCAACGCGCCCGCGACGCCGAACGCCGCTCCGGCGAGCGCGCCGATCGTTCCCCACAGCGCCACCATCTCGACTCCGTACCGTCGACTGGCGCGGTGCTCGACACCGACCTTGAGTGCGTAATAAGTGACGACCGCCGCGACCATGGCGAGCGCGCCGGCGACGGCGGCCCGGCGCGGTGCCCGCAGCAGCGCGCCGATCATGAACGGGATGAGCAGCCACGGGACGCCGAGGCGCAGCAACCAACCCGCCGGCGTGCCGACGTGGATGCCGATTCTCGCCGCCGCGCCGAGAGCGATTCCGGATACGGCGGCCAGCGCGAGGTGTGGCGGGCGGACGGCCATCACCTCATGGTGGCACGCCGGTGGGCGCGGCCCGGCGACGCGCCGGTGAGCGCCCCGTGGGAATGACCCGCGGGCGGTCGGTGGGCGCCTGGCGGGCACGACCTGAAGGCGGTTGCTGGGCGCCTGGCGGGGACGGGCCGCCCGGCGGGGATGGGGCGCCTGGCGGGCCGCGCCCGCCGGCGCCCTGCCTTCAGTCCTTGCTGACTGCGTCCTTGGCCTTGTCGGCGACATCGCCGATCTTTTCCTTGACCGCGCCTGATGCACGGTCGATCTTGCCCTCGCGCTTGAGCGCGTCGTCGTTGGTCAGGTCTCCCGCGGCCTGCTTCGCGCGACCCTTGAGGTCGTCGATCTTCTCATCGGTCATGGTCGTCCTTTCGTGGGTGGTTTTCCTTCTACCCCGCTGGGAGTGCACTAACCGCCGCGAGCGGATCGTTCAATGGACGCGAGCGCGAGCGTGGATTACGATCCCTGACCTCAGCCGCGCCGGCCGGAGAGGGAGGGCTCATGCCGCAGGTCCAGAGAAAGCTTGCCACGCTCGCCGCAGCGATGGTGGCTGTCGTGGTGCTGGTGGCCGTCGTGGTCCTGGGTTCATCCGCCGCTGCGTCGGACGCCCGGCGATCGTCTCCTGTCGCCACGGCGGCAGGAGTCTCGCCTATCCCTCCCGCGACCGTTACCGCGACGCTGCTCACCCGGCTTCCCGGCACGCTTGCGCGGGGAGCGGCGGTGCGCTCCGCCGAGCTCGGTGTGCGGGCGTTCACCAACGCTCGGCGAGGGTTTGCGCTTGCGAACCTGCGCAGCGGGACGTATCCGGCGGCCACCGTGGACGGGGGAAAAATCTGGCGCGTCGACGGTCCGCCGTTCTGGATTCCCGCGGCTGACGCCCCCGCCGTGGTCACACGGGTAGGAGCTGGCGACCCGGACACCTACTTTGCGTGGGGCGGACCGGGTGGCGGTACCGCGGTCGACGTCAGTGCCGACGGCGGCACGCGCTGGTGGCAGGCATATCTGGGAAGCGTGCTGATGGCGGTCGTCGCCGGCGGGGACGGGCGGCTCGTCGCCCTCGCCCAGAACCCGGAAAGCGTCAACCGCTTCTCGACCGGCGTGACCTGGGTATACATCTCCACTGACGACGGCCACCACTGGCGCTACAGCACTCGCTTTGGCGCTGGCGGCTAGCCCCCCAAGGCCGGGCCCCGCGGGCGCTCGCGACGCGGCAGCCGCCCGGCCGCGCCGAGGCGCGCCCCGCGCGGGCGCCGCGCCGCGCCGCGCGCCGCTCGCTCGGATCTCGGCCAACGGTCGCGAGAGCCGCGAAGCGGTGGTAGCGCGTCACGGCTCAGACCGGTCCAGAATCGGTCAACTCTAACCTTGGTCGGAATGCCCGATCAGGCGCACATCCGCAACTTCTCGATCATCGCCCACATCGACCACGGCAAGTCGACGCTGGCGGACCGGATCCTCGAGCTCACCCACACCGTGGATCCGCGCGCGATGCGCGCCCAGATGCTCGATTCGATGGACCTCGAGCGCGAGCGCGGGATCACGATCAAGGCGCAGGCCGTGCGCGTCTCCTACACGGCGGGCGACGGGCAGACCTATCAGCTGCATCTGATCGATACGCCCGGGCATGTCGACTTCACCTATGAGGTGTCACGCTCGCTGGCGGCGTGCGAGGGCGCGCTGCTCGTCGTCGACGCATCCCAGGGGGTGGAGGCCCAGACGGTCGCGAACACCTACCTGGCGATCGAGTCCGGGCTCGAGCTGATCCCGTGCCTGAACAAGGTCGACCTGCCGGGGGCCGAGCCCGAGCGGGTCGCCGAGGAGATCGCCGAGCTGCTCGGAGAGCCCGCCGACGATGTGCGGCGGATCAGCGCCAAGACCGGCGAGGGCGTCACCGAGGTGCTTGATGAGCTGATCGCGCGCGTCCCACCCCCCAGCGGCGATCCCGACGCCCCGCCCCGGGCGCTGATCTTCGACTCCGAGTTCGACCAGTACCGCGGCGTGATCGCCTACATCCGCGTCGTCGACGGTTCGTTCACCAAGGGCGAGGCGATCCGCGCGATGCAGGCCGGGACGGAGGCCGACATCGACGACATCGGCTTCTTCACGCCCGAGATGATCTCGACGCCGGCCTTGCACGCCGGAGAGGTCGGCTTCCTGACCACGGGCATCAAGGACGTGACGAAGCTGCGGGTGGGGGACACCCTCACCGTCAAGGCGCGGCGGGCGAGCGAGCCGCTCCCGGGGTACAGAGAGGTCAAGCCGATGGTCTTCTGCGGGCTGTTCCCGATCGAGTCCGATGCCTATTCCGACCTGCGCGACGCGCTCGAGAAGCTGACGCTCAACGACGCCGCGCTGTCGTGGGAGCCGGAGACCTCGGATGCGCTCGGGTTCGGCTTTCGCTGCGGCTTCCTCGGTCTGCTGCACATGGACATCGTGCGCGAACGGCTCGAACGCGAGTATGACCTCGAGCTGCTCGCGACGATGCCGAGCGTCGAGTACGAGGTGACGCTCACCAACGGCACCGTCGTCCCCGTGCACTCGCCCAATGACATGCCCGACCCGACGAAGGTGGCGGAGGTGCGCGAGCCGTACATCCGCGCCTCGATCCTCAGCCCCAAGGAGTACATCGGCCAGATCATGGAGCTCTGCCAGGAGCGTCGCGGCGAACACGCGGGGATGCACTACCTCTCGGCCGAGCGCCTCCAGATCACCTACGACCTGCCACTGGCCGAGATCGTGCTCGACTTCTTCGACCAGCTGAAGTCACGCACCCGGGGATACGCGTCGCTCGACTACGACCTGATCGGGCTGCGTGAGTCGGACCTGGTCAAGCTTGACATCCTGCTCGCGGGCGAGCCGGTCGACGCGCTGTCGATGCTCGTGCACCGCTCGAAGGCCGCCGACATCGGGCGCACGATGACCGAGAAGCTCCGCCAGAAGATCCCGCGCCAGCAGTACGACGTCCCGATCCAGGCGGCGATCGGGTCGCGGATCGTCGCCCGCGAGACGATCAAGGCGTACCGCAAGGACGTGATCGCCAAGTGCTATGGAGGCGACATCTCGCGCAAGCGCAAGCTCCTCGAGCAGCAGAAGAAGGGCAAGCAGCGGATGAAGCAGGTGGGGAGGATCGAGGTGCCACAGGAGGCGTTCCTCGCCGTCCTCGAGCTCGGTGAAGGGCGCTAGCGCGCGGCCGGCCCGCGGCCTCGCCCGGGAATGTGCCCGGGGAACAACGACTTCCCGTGCGCCGGTGGCTTCTGAACGACCACCCAGCCGAGCGCGGCGCAGAGCGCCAGGATCACAAGCAGGCCGGCGATCGCCGAACCGGCCATGAACAGCTGAGGCCCGAGGTGAGGCCCCTGATGAGTGAATGGTCCGGCGCCGCCGCGCCCGACGTGCCCGCTCGCCTGGAACGACGACTGTCGGGCCGCGGCGGCCAGCGCCGCGAGCAGGGCTGCGAGCACGATCGCGACCGGGACTACCGTGCGGGCCGGGATCAGCGCCCTCGACCGCCCGCGGCTTGGCGCGACGTCGGGCGGCAGGTCGGCCACGAGCCGGTCGAGCTCCCCGTACGTGCGCGCGGAGAACACCGCCCCCAGCCGATCTTCGAGCTCGTCGGCAAACAGCCGTCCCTCAGCCGAGGCACGCCGTAACTGCTCGGCGATCCGCTCCCGGTCGGAGTCTGAAGCCCGGAGCACTGGCCGCGTCTCCATCGCGCCCTTAAGGCTAGCGCGTGCCGATCTCCCCGGCGCCGGGCCGCGACGCTCGTAGCGCCAGCGCGAGCTCGAAGCGGCCCTCGGCATCGTCGAACTCGGCGCCGAGGAGCTCACGCAGCCGCGCGACCCGGTAGCGGACCGTCTGCGGGTGCACGACGAGGTCAGCGGCGGTCTCGGGGACGCTGCCGTGGCGGGCCAGCCACGCGGCGAGCGTCGTCTCCATCCGCTCTCGTTGCATCGGCGTCAGGCCGTCGAGCGCGGCGAGCCGGCGCGAGGCGAGGTCGCCGAGCGCGGACGGATCGGCGTGGACGACGAGCGCTGCCAGGTGCTCGTCGCTGTCGGCCAGCCCTTCGGGCGAGATCACGCCGGCCGCCTGCAGTGCCGTACAGCGGATCGCGCGGTCGTAGCTGGCGTGCGCCCGCTCGAGCGTCACGGTCGGTCCGAGCGCCGCGGTTCTCGTGCCGAGCGCCCGGGCGATCCGGTCGCGCCGGCCGGGCGCGTCCGGGTCGGGGATGAGGATGACGACGTACTCGTCGATCCGTCCCGCGAGGGCCCCCTCGCCGATGAGTGCGGCGAGCCGCTCGGGGTTGCGGTGGCCGCAGACGAGGACCCCAAGCCGGCGCGGCGCCGTCCACGCGAGCGTCGCCGCGAGGCGTTCGATGTCCTCGCCGCCTCCGGAAACGACGGCGCGGACGAGCGCGCTGTGGCGGCGCTGGCGCTCACCGGCGTCGACCGTCTGCTCGCGTGCGAAGCCCTCGACGGACTCCGCCGAGAGCTCGTCGATGTAGGCGAAGATGGCTTCGGCGAGCAGGGCCTGGGTGCTGCCGTCGACGCCGGCGGCTCGGGCCGCGGCGGAGAAGCGCCGCCACGCGACGCGAGCGCCGATGCGATAGGCGAGCTGAAGGGCGTCGAGCCCGCGTCCGGCACGGAGCTCGCCGCGGCCGAGCGCGAGGTAGACCTCGCGGCCCGGCCGTTCGGCCGGCACCGGGTGGCCCATCTGGTCGAGGAACTGGCCCAAGCCCTGCTCGATCGCAGTGTGCACGCCACGTCCGAAGGCGCCGCGCATGGGGCGCCGGTACGCCGGAATCGCGGTGACGATCGCGCGGATGATCTCCTCGGCAATCGTGCCGAGCTCGGGCTCGAGGATCGGGCGGAGCTCGGCAGGTACGGCCTGCCAGGGGCGTTCAAGCGGAATTTCTTGTTGCTCTCTCATAAATGGCTGGTGGACTCAGTGGAATGATGGCAAGAATATTGTGTTCCGGATAAGTAGCGTGTCGGTCATGACCAGAACTGAACGCAACGTCAACATCGCCGCTGTCGTGATCCCGTTTCTCGCCGCCATCGCGGCGGGGGTGCTCGCGTGGGGTCATCTGTTACACGCCTACGACCTCGTGATCTTCGGCTTCATGTATGTCGTCACCGCCAGCGGGATCACGGTCGGCTTTCACCGGCTGCTGACCCACCGGGCGTTCGAGACGTACCGCCCGATCCGCTACGCCTTCGCGATCATGGGCTCGATGGCGGTCCAGGGCCCGGTGCTCGACTGGGTCGCCGACCATCGCAAGCATCACGTCTTCCCCGACCAGGAAGGCGATCCGCACTCGCCCCACGTCGGTCAGGGCGCGGGGCTCGGCGGCATGGTCCGCGGTCTCTGGCACGCCCACGTCGGGTGGCTGTGGGAAACCAACGGCCAGGCATCGAAGCGCCGCTACTGCCCTGATCTACTTGAAGACCCCCGCATGCGGCAGATCAGCAAGAGCTTCCCGCTGATCGTGCTGCTGAGCCTCGGGCTCCCGTTCCTCCTCGGGCTGGCCTGGAGCGGCACCCTCGTCGGCGGGCTCGAGGCGTTGGTGTGGGGCGGCCTGCTGCGGATCTTCCTCGTGCACCACGTGACCTGGAGCATTAACTCGATCTGTCACTTCTTCGGTCGCCGGCGCTTCGCGACCGACGACCATTCGACGAACGTTGCCTGGCTGGCCCTGCCGTCGCTGGGAGAGGCGTGGCACCACAACCACCATGCGTTCCCCCGCTCCGCCTTCCATGGCCTGCGCTGGTACGAGCTCGATCCTTCCGGGTGGCTGATCCTGGCGATGCAGAAGCTTGGGCTCGCGTGGGACGTGGTCCGGATATCCCCGGAGCGGGCGCGGGCGAAGCTCGCGTCGGCGTAGGGCGGGCCGGCGGTCGCGGCGCGTGGCCCCGGGGGCGGGTCAGCCGTTCTCGACGCGTGACTCGCGCGCGCAGAGCGCCGCGAGAACGACAGCGACCGCCGCCGCGACCGACCACGTCCGCGTCAGACCCAGGAGCCGCGCCCGGGGCCGGCTCCGGCCTGCCGGTGGGCGTGGTGGGAGCCGCCGTAATGGTCGTGGTGGCGGTGGCCGCCGTAGTGGTAGTGACGGAGGCGGGCACCGTAGCGGTGGTGTCGGTGGCCGACGAGGCACCAGCCGAGAATGGCCCACAGGATCCACACCGTGAACAGGCTGGTGAGCACGAAGATCGCCGCCATCATCATCGGCAGCGCGATCGCCAACCCGATCGCGACGCGCGCAACGGGGTGACTGGGAACTGTGGGTAGCCGACGCGCGGGCCGCGTTCCCGGCAGGTCGGCGACGAGCGCCTCGAGCTCCGCGTAGGTGCGCGCAGCGAGCGCCGCACCCAGGCGTTCATCGAGCTCATCGGTGGCGATCCGACCCTCCGTGGCAGCGGTGCGAAGCTGCTCAGCGACCTGGTCTCGATCTGCGTCTGATGCCCTGAGATGCCCGATCCCGCTCACAAAGCGAAAGCTTAGCGCTGGGGGGAGGTTGGCGGGCGCGAGGGGCTCCCCCCGCCCGCCCGCTTGAGCCGGAGGGTGCGGGGGCGGGGCTGGTTCGTGGGATCTCCGTGGGGTGTTTGGTCGGGTTGGTGGCGGGCGTGGTGGATTCCATGCATGAGAAGGAATGTTAAGAGTGTGTAGGTTGTTACGTTTGATACTTGACCATTAACCGGGCGGACATCAATCTTCACCAAGGCGGGCTGCACCACCTTGAAGGTGGACCAGTAGAGGGGGCGGAGCGGGTGCTCGCCGCAGGTCAGGCCCGGGGCCCAGCCTGCGGCGAGTCCTACCTCCCGGCAAGCGGCGGATCCATGCTCGCGTTCGGTGCCGAGCTCCGGGGTTGCGCCCGGTTGGCTCGACCCGCGCACACCGACGGCCCAGGGCTGCCGGCGTCCACGTGCGCACGCCGACGCAGGATTGCTCCCGCCCGCCGGGCCCCTTAGAGCAGGACGCGCCGGCGAAAGTTGCGCAACCCGAGCGTGAGGAAGAACGCGCAGAACCCGATCAGCACCGGGTAGATGATGTACAGGTGCATGTGTGAGATGCCCTGGGTCAGCCCGGCGCGCATGCCCTCGGCAACGTAGATCAACGGGTTCACCAGGACGAGGATCTGAAGCCAGTGAAAGCCGTCGACCTGGACGGGCGCGAGCCGGGTCCATTGGTAGTAGGTGCCACCGAGGAATACGAGGGGCAAGACGACGAAGCCAAACATCAGGCCGATGTTGCGGGGTTCGAACGTGGTGCCGAGCAGGAGCCCGAGTGACGTCATCGCGACGCACGACAGCGGGATCAGCGTCACGACGATCAGCCAGTGGACGTGCAGGTGCGCGTGGACGCCGGGGGCGTGGACGACGGCGGCGATCGGGAACACGATCACCGCCGCGATCATTCCCTGCACGGCACCCGAGAGCACTTTCGAGACGGCGACCAGCCAGATCGGGCACGGAGCCTGGACTCGGTCCTCGATCTCGCGCGTGTAACCGAATTCGGTCGACAGCTGCATCGCGACGGCCTGGATGCCCTGGAACATGATCGAGATCCCGACGACGCCCGGGACGAGCACGGTGGCGAAGTCCGACTCGGAAGCCGTGCCGTGCCCGGCGCCGACGCCCTGACCGATCTTGGGGAACACGTACAGGAACACGAACACGAGCAGGAACGGCTGGACCAGGGTGCGCACGACGAACTCACCGAAGTTCTTCTTCAACACGACGAGGTCGCGTAGGATCAGCGCTCGGAGCGCGGTGCGGCTTGCCTGCAGCGTCGAGCGGGTGGGCTCGAGCGCGATCGACGTCGATGCCGGGGCCGTGTCCGTGGCGATGTCCGTGGCCGTCATTCGCGGAGCTCCTTGCCGGTGAGGTTGATGAAGACGGTCTCGAGCGTCGGCTCGGCGACGGAGAGGTCGACGAGCTCGAAGCCGCCGTGCTCGGCGGCGGTGACGACGCGCGGCACGATTCGCTCGGAGCCCTGGATGTGCAGCTCGGCACCACCGTCGATGAGCCGCGTGCGGGTGACGCCGGTGACCTCGGCGGCGAGATAGTCGGCGAGCTTGGCGGGATCTCCGTCGGCCTTGACGGTGACGATGGTGTCGGCCGAGACCAAGCGCTTGAGCTCGGCCGGAGTGTCGAGCGCGAGAACCTTTCCGTGGTCCATGATGGCCACGCGGTCGCAGAGCTGGTCGGCCTCCTCCATGTAGTGCGTGGTGAGGAGGATGGTCTGTCCGGCGCCGTGCAGTTGCCCAAGGATCTCCCACAGCGCCAGCCGGCTCTGGGGGTCGAGGCCCGCCGTGGGCTCGTCCATGAACAGCACGGCCGGCCGGTGGAAGATCGCCCGCGCGACCATCAGGCGCTGAGCCATCCCGCCCGACAACGCGAACACCGACGCCTTCGCCCACTTGGTGAGGTGGAACTGCTCGAGCAGCTGATCGGCGATCCGTCGCGACTCCACCGCGGCGATCCCGAACAGGCGGCCGTGAAAATAGAGGTTCTCCCACACGGTGAGCTGGCGGTCCAGCGTGTTCGACTGCGAGACGACGCCGATCAGCTGCTTGGCGAGGGCGGGATGGGCGACAACATCGACGCTGCCCACGTGGGCGCTTCCCGAGGTCGGGATGACCCGCGTGGTGAGCATCCCCGCAGTGGTGGTCTTGCCGGCCCCGTTCGGGCCGAGCAGTCCGAAGATCTCGCCGGCCTCGACGCTCAGGTCGAGGTGATCGACCGCGGCGAAGTCCGCCCCCGAATAGACCTTGGTCAACTCGACGGTGCGGATGATGGCCGGCGCCCCGTCGATCGGGGTGGCGCGGCGCGCGTGCTCGGTGGTCGCCATGATCGCAGACCAATGATCCACCATCGGCCGTTCGGGCTCGCGATGACGAGACAATCACCGTGCTTCTCGTTGTCGCTTGGGACAATCGCCGCGTGGATCTCGGCCTCGCGGTCATCATCTGACCCGGCCGCGAACGCGCATAGACTCCCGGTTCGATGCCGATCAAGACCGAGGCCATCGGCAAGACCTACCCTCCTCTCGTCTACGCGGTCGGGCGCGAGAAGATCCGGGAGTTTGCTGCCGCGGTGGGAGAGACGAACTCACTCCACCTCGACGTCGAGGCCGCTCGCGCCGCCGGCTACGACGACGTGGTCGCGCCCCCGATGTTCGCCGTCGTGTACGCGGGACCGTCGCTCACGCCGGCGCTGTTCGATCCCGAGGTGGGGATCGTCTTCGCGATGATGGTCCACGGTCGCCAGGAGTTCGTCTGGGGTCGATTGGTGCTTGCCGGCGATGAGATCACCACCACGACCACCGTCAAGGACATCGCGTCGCGGGGTGGCTTGGGCTTCTACGTGTTCGAGACGACATCGAAGGATCGGGGCGGGGACGTCGTCTGCACCGGGATCTGGACCCATATCGTCAGGGGGGCGGAGTGAGCCTGGCGCCAGGCGATCGTATCGAGCTCGTGGTCAACCCTGACCGTTACGTCACCGTGCGCTATGCGGGCGCCTCAGGGGACTTCAATCCGATCCACATCGACGAGGAGTTCGCCAAGGAGGTGGGCCTGCCCGGGCGCATCCTGCACGGCCTCTGGATGATGGCTCAGGTGGCGCGCGCTCACACCGAGGCAGCGGGCGGACCCGAGCGACTGAGGCGACTCTCGGTCCAGTTCCGGGGCATGGCCGCGATCGAGGAGGAGATCACGATCACGGGCACCGTGCGCGAGGTCTCAGGCGGCATCGCGCTGGTCAACTCCAGTGCAGAGCAGTCTGGGAGCCGGATCATCCGCAACGCCGAGGCGGAGCTCACGGTCGACTGAGGGCGGGCGCCGAGCCACGCGGGTCACCGGCCGCGGGGGGCAGGCGCTGCGGCGCGAGCGGCGCCGCGAGGGAACTCTCGCGCCCGACCTACAATCTGCTTCCAGTGCTATCAGATCGGCAGGAGCTCGTATTGCGGATGGTCGTCGAGGACTACCTCGAGGCCGGTGTACCCGTCGCTTCGAAGGCGCTCGCGGCCGGGGTCGAATGGGGCCCGTCGACGATTCGGCACGAGCTCGCGAGCCTCGAGGACCTGGGTCTGCTCGCGCATCCGCACACCTCGGCAGGCCGTGTGCCCACGCAGGCCGGGTACCGGTACTTCGTCGACAAGCTCGTACCCACCGAGGTCGCCGGTCCGCCGCTGTCGCTGACGCTCGTTCGTCGTGAGATCGACGAGGCGATGCGGGTCACGACCGAAACGCTCGCGCAGGTGAACAACCTGCTCGCGATCGTCAGCGCGCCGCCGATCGAGACGTCGACGATCCGCCACATCGAGGTCCTCGTTCTGCAGCCGCAAGTGGTGATGGTCGTCGTCATCACCTCGACCGGTGGTGTGAGCAAGCGCCTGTTCACGTTTGCGCGCCCCGTCGACGTCGGCCTGGCCGACTGGGCGGCGAGCTACCTGAACGAGCGCTTGGTCGGCCTCGGGCTCGGAGCGCGCATCCTCCATCAGCGCCTGCACGATCCGTCGCTCAGCGCCACCGAGGCGGCATTCCTTGACGCGCTCGCCGGCGCATTCACAGACCTCGAAGAAGCTCCGCAGGAGACGCTCTACGTCGAGGGCGCCGCGCGGCTCGTGCGAGGCGAGCGGTTCAGCGACGTCTCGCAACTCAACGAGGTGATGGACATGCTCGAGCGCCGCGTGTCGCTGCTCGGCGTCTTACGCCAAGCGCTCGCGGAGCGCGACGTGCTCGTGCGGATCGGGAACGAGAACGAGTCGCCGGCATGGCATTCGCTGGCGCTGGTCGCCGCCAGCTACGGCCTGCCGCAGCGCAGGCTCGGGACCGTCTCCGTGATCGGGCCGCTGCGGATGGACTACGGGCGCGCGATCCGCTCGGTGCGAGATGCCGCGACCCAGCTCTCGCGGTTCGTCGTCGAGATCTACGACGAGCGCTAGCAGCGATGCCCCGCGATTACTACGAGGTGCTCGGCGTCGCCCGCGCAGCCGACGAGGGGGAGATCAAGAAGGCGTTCCGACGCCTTGCGCGCGAGCTCCATCCCGACGTCAACAGCCACGATCCCGACGCCGAGGAGAAGTTCAAGGAGGCGGCGGGGGCCTACGAGGTGCTCGCCGACTCCGAGCGGCGCGCGATCTACGACCGCTACGGGCATGACGGATTGCGGAGCGGAGGCTACGCGCCGAACTTCGACGGCTTCGGATCGGTCGCCGACATCTTCGACGCGTTCTTCGGCGGGGGCTCCCCGATTGGCGGTTTCGGGGGCGGGGGCGGACGTGCGGCCGGCCCCGAGCAGGGAGGCGATGCCGCCGTGGCGGCCGAGATCGACCTATCCCAGGCGGTCACGGGTGCCGCGGTCGAGGTGTCATACGAGACGATCGTGCGCTGCGAGCACTGCAAGGGCAACGGCGCCGAGCCCGGCACCCCGATCGAGACCTGCAAGAGATGCGGCGGCAGCGGCCAACTCCGCGCGGTGACCCGCACCCCGTTCGGGCAGGTCGTCCGCGCGGCAGCGTGCGACACGTGTCACGGCGATGGCCGCGTCGCCACCGATCCCTGTCACATCTGTCGCGGCCGGGGACGTAGCGTCAAGCTCACGAAGCTCACCGTCGAGGTCCCGGCGGGAATCGCCGACGGCCAGCGGATCCGGCTCGTGGGTCGTGGTCATGCCGGTGAGCGGGGCGGTCCGATGGGCGACCTCTACGTGCTCGTGCGCATCCGCGAGGACAGTCGCTTCGTGCGCGACGGCGACGACCTCGTCACCGCCGTCGACATGTCGGCACCGCTGGCGGCGCTGGGCGCGACGGTGCACGTGCCGACGGTCGAGGGATCCGTCGAGCTCGAGGTTCCCGCCGGCACCCAGCCGCACGAGATCCTGATCGTCAAGGGCGCGGGCATGCCTACGCTGCGCGGTCGTCACCGCGGCGACCTACGCGTGGTGATCAACGTCGTCGTTCCGCGCCGGCTCAGGCGCGAGCAGCGCGAGCTGCTCCAGCGGCTCGCCGACACGATGACGGACGAGAACCTGCGAACCGACGAGGGCGTGTTCGGAAAGCTCAAGCGGGCGTTCGGCGCGTAGTCGAGACGCCGTGCTGCGCCTGGCGATCAGGGTGCGACGAGCCGACGCGGAGCTGGTCCTGGCGGAGCTCCTCGAGCTGGTGCCGAGCGGGGTCGAGGAGGTCGCGCTCGGCGACTCGGTCGAATACGCCGTGTACGGCGCTCCGGGCGAGCTCCCGGCGCTGCCGGCCCTGCGGGCGGCGGTCGGCGCCGCGATCGTCGAGGTGAGCACGCGGGAGATCCCCGACGACTGGGCCGAGCGGTGGCGGGAGTTCCACCGGCCGCTGGTGCTCGACGGCGCGATCACCGTCCGGCCTCCTTGGGAGCCGCCGGGAACGACACCGATCGACGTCGTCATCGACCCTGGCCAGGCGTTCGGCACCGGCGCGCACGCAACCACCCGGCTGTGTCTCGAGCTGCTGCTGGAGCTCGAGCCGCTTGCCGCGGGCCCGTTGCTCGACCTGGGGTGCGGCTCGGGAGTGCTCGGTATCGTTGCCGCCCGGCTCGGGTGGACGCCCGTGGTGGCGGTCGACTACGACCCGGCGAGCGTGCAAGCCACCGGCGCGAACGCGGAAGCGAACGGCGTCAGGCTCGACGTGCTCCAGCTCGACCTTCGGATCGATCCCCTTCCCGACACGCCGACCGTCGTCGCCAACCTGCTGTCGCCGCTGCTGATCACGTGGGCGTCGCGAATCGGCCCGGTCCCGCCCCGGCGGGTGATCGCAAGCGGGATCCTGCTCGGCGAGGTCGACGCCGTCGGGCGGGCGTTCGCCATCGCCGGCCTGGATGTCGTGGCCCGGCGCGTACGCGGTGAGTGGGCCGCCGTGCTGCTCGACCAGGCCCCGCGCGCGCGGTGATTGCGGCCGTCGCAACCGCATGGCCAACGCCCTTGGTCGAATCCTGGACACCTGGATGATGCCCCCCCGGTGGCGATCGATCATGCTCCACGCAGACGATGTGATCCGGGTCCTCTAAGGAGGTGAGACCTGCTGAATCCGCTCGCGATCGGCGTTACCCTCGGTGGCTTGCTCCTCGATCTGGTGGCGCCACGGCCCAAGCCCCGGGCTGGTCTGGCGTACGAAACCCTCCGTTCGTCGCCGGCTGTCCCGAGGACACCGTGGCGCGGCCCCATGCTCGTGGGGGACGAGGGGGCGCCGCTCGCGAGCGGCCCCTCTCGCCCGGCCCGCCTCGGGTCGCGCTGAAGGGTACTGGGGCGACGCGCACGGCTACCCTGGGTGGCCGTGCGCTTCGCTGTGAAGTTTCTCGGCTGCAAGGTCTCCCAGGCAGACGCGATGATCGCCCGTCGGGCGCTGCTCGAGGCCGGACACGAGGAGGCGAGCGAGGATGACGCCGATCTGCATGTGATCAACACCTGCTGCATCACGAGCGCGGCGGAGGCGAAATCTCGCCAATCGGTCCGGCGCTCGCTGCAGCACAGCCCCCGCGAGGTGTACGTGTCCGGCTGCGCGGTCAACCTGCGCGCTCGCTCCTTCGCCGAGATCGATCCGCGGGTCAAGCCCTTCGTCGGGGTCGCGGACGACGTCGCGACGGCGATGGCGGGTGCGCTCGGAGCCTGCGCCGACCTCGAGCACGACATCCTCGCGCGCCAGAGGTCCGACACGACTGATGCCCGCACGCGCGGCTTCCTCAAGGTCCAGGACGGCTGCGACTGCCGCTGCGCCTACTGCATCATTCCCACCGTGCGCGGCGCCGCTCGGTCTCGTCCGGCGAGCGCGGTGCTGGCCGAGGCGCGCCGACGCGTCGCGAACGGCCAGCCGGAGCTCGTGATGACCGGGATCAGCGTCGGGGACTACCGTGACCCTGAGGGCGGGCTCGAGCTCGGCGGGCTAATGGTCGAGGTGGCACGCGTCCCCGGCGTGCAGCGCGTGCGGCTGTCGAGCGTCGAGGTGATCCACGTCAAAGACTCGCTGCTCGAGGCGCTGGCCGGCGAGCCGAAGGTGTGCCCGCACCTCCACGTGCCCCTGCAGTCGGGCGACGACGACGTGCTGAAGTCGATGGGCCGCCACTACACGGCGGAGGACTATCTGCGGATGATCGTCGCGCTCCGCTCGGCGGTGCCGCACGTGAACGTCACCACCGACGTGATCGTGGGCTTCCCGACCGAGGATGGCGCGGCGTTCGAGCGCACGCTGGACACGATCGACGAAGCCGGTATCAGCCGCGTTCACGTGTTCCCCTACTCCCCGAGGCCAGGGACCGCAGCCGAGGCGCTGGGCGACCGGGTGGCGCCGGAAGAGAAGAAGCGCCGCTCGCGCGAGCTCCGCGGTCGCTCGGAGGTCCGTTCGCGCCAGCACCGCACGGCCAAGCTCGGGCGCGTCGAGCGCGTGCTCGCGGATAAGCTCGCGGACACCCAGGTGTCGGGCTACAGCACCGACTACACCCGCTGCTACCTGCCTCCCGGGGCGGCGGCCCGCGGCGAGCTCGTGGACGTCGTCTGCGAGGAGCTGCATGCGGATGGGATCCGGTGTCGCCCGGCAGGCCGCGAGCTCTGAACCCCCCGTCCTGCCCGACCGACGGAAGACCCGACAGACATGTCGTGGGGGCGGCGTATCCTTGAGTACGGCGATGACGGTGATCGATCAGGTTCGTACGGATATCACGAGCGCGATGAAGGCCCGCGAGAAGGAACGGGTCGGCGCGCTGCGGATGGTGCTGTCCGAGCTCCAGAAGGCGGCCAAGGACGGAAGCTCGGACGAGATCGCCGTCTTGCGCCGCGAACGTAAGCGCCGACTCGAAGCGGCCGAGCAGTTCCGCCACGGCGGCCGGCCGGAGCTCGCCGAGCAGGAGGAGTCCGAGGCGGAGCTGATCGACGGCTACCTGCCGGCCGAGCTGCCCGACGCAGAGCTCGACGTGCTGGTGAGCGCTGCAATCGAGGAGACGGGAGCGACCGAGCCCAAGGACATGGGTCAGGTGATGAAGGCGGTGATGGCCAAGGTCGACGGCCGCGCGGACGGCAAGCGCGTCTCCGGACGCGTGCGGGAGGTGTTGAGGGGCTCGCGTGCGTAGCAGAATCGAGCTCGACAACGCAATCGCAGCAGAGCTCGCCGGCAGCGAGGATGCTGTTCTTCGCGCACTCGAGGGACACCTCGAATGCGCGGTGTACCTGCGCGGGAACGTGCTCACCCTCGAAGGGGATGACACCGCCGTGGAGGCTGGCGCCGCGGTCATCCGCGAGCTGTCGGATCTGATCGCCCAGGGACACGAGATTGCGCCGGGGACGATCGAGGCGGTCACGCAGGCGCTCGATCAGCACGAGTCGCCCGCGAACATCCTCGAGGATGTGGTGTGGCGACACCGGGCAACCAAGGTGGCGCCGAAGACGGTCAACCAGAAGCGCTACGTCGACTCGATCAGGCACAACACGATCACCTTCGGGATCGGCCCGGCAGGCACGGGCAAGACCTTCCTCGCCGTGGCGCTCGCCGCCGCTGCGCTCAGCCGGCGAGAGGTCAACCGGATCATCCTCACGCGTCCCGCGGTCGAGGCCGGCGAGCGCCTCGGCTTCCTGCCCGGAGATCTGATGGCGAAGGTCGATCCTTACCTGCGCCCGCTGTTCGACGCTCTGCACGACATGCTCGAGCCCGAGCGGGTCTCCCAGCACCTCGAGCGCGGCGTGATCGAGGTGGCGCCGCTGGCGTTCATGCGCGGGCGCGCCCAGCCGCTCTCCTGCGGGGTCCTGACTCCATCCGGGTTCCGCCCGATCGGGACCCTGCGCGTCGGCGATCTGGTGATCGGGTGTAACGGTCACCCGACGCCGGTGATCGGTGTCTACCCGCAAGGTCGCAAGGCCGTCTTCCGGTTGCGCACTCAGGACGGCGCCTCGACTCTCTGCTGCTCTGAGCATCTGTGGCACGTCTCCACGCCCGAGGACCTTCGCCGGGGGAAGCCCGGACGTGTCCTTGAGACGCGGCAGATGATGGGTCGCCTACGCCGGATGCGCCAGCGCCGGTTTGCCCTACCCATCCTCTCGGCACCGGCTGAGTTTCCGGCGCGGGATGTTCCCATCGACCCCTACGCGCTCGGCCTCCTGCTGGGTGACGGATGCCTTACCACCACGACGACACCCACCTTCGCCACCGCCGATCCCGAACTGGCGAGCGCCCTCGAGTCCTCGCTCGACGGGATCGAACTTCGGCGCAAGGGCGGCGTCGATTACGTGCTCCGTCACGTGGAGGGACATCGCGGCGGGGTAATCGTCGCCAATCCGGTGACCACCGGGCTCCGTGAGCTGGGGCTCGCCGGGACCAGGTCGCACACGAAGTTCGTGCCCGAGGTGTACCTCCACAACTCGGCCGCGGTCCGGGTCGCGCTGCTTCAGGGGCTCCTGGACAGCGACGGCGGGCCCGTCTCACAGAAAGGCCGGACCTGCCGGATCCAATACACGACCTGCTCAGAGCGGCTGCGCGACCATGTCGCCTACCTCGTCCGCTCGCTCGGTGGCATCGCCTATGCGCGGCGGCGGGTAGCTCTCGGGCGAGCTCCCGGACTGGCCGGCGGCCGACCGGTTCACCACCGGCACGATGCCTTCGTGATGGATCTTTGCCTCCCGGTGGGTCTCGAGCCGTTCCGACTCAGGCGCAAGCAGGATCTGTACAACCGCTCCGGGGGCGGACGGCCGATGCGCTTTGTCGACGCGATCGAGCCGGTCGGAGAGATGGAGACGGTGTGCATCCAGGTCGCGGCAGCCGATTCGCTCTACGTCACCGACGACTATCTGGTCACCCATAACACGCTCAACGACAGCTTCATCATCCTCGACGAGGCGCAGAACACGAGCCCCGAGCAGATGAAGATGTTCCTGACCCGGCTCGGCTTCAACTCGCGGGTAGTGGTGACCGGCGATATCACGCAGATCGACCTGCCCCGCGAGCAGGACTCGGGGCTGGTGGTGATCAGCGAGATCCTCGAGGACGTCGAGGGGATCGAGTTCGTCCGCTTCGGCGAGGAGGACGTGGTCCGGCACAAGCTGGTGCGCCGGATCGTCGCCGCGTACAACGAACACGCGCAACGCTCCGCGCCTGAGCTCAGGCCTCGCAAGCGGGCGTGACGCTCGAGATCGAGGTCATCGGCGTCGCCTCCGGACGCCACGACGGCCTCACCGCACACGAGGTCGAGCAGCTGTGCGCGCTGGCGCTCGCCTCAGCCGGAATCGAGGAGGGGCACGTGGCCGTCGAGCTCGTCGACGAGTCGCGCATCCGCGAGCTCAACTGCCGGCACCGCGGCTCGGACCAACCGACCGACGTGCTCTCTTTCCCGGTCGATGAGGACGGCGCCGCCGCGGGCCCGCGCGAGCTCGGCGACGTCATCATCTGTCCGCCGCAGGCCTCCGACGTTCGCGAGGCGGTCGTTCACGGGGTGCTGCATCTGACCGGGATGGACCACGAGACCGACGGCGGCGAGATGCTTGCGTTGCAGGCGGAGCTGATCAGGTGGATCAGGTGACGGCGAAGCCCGAGCCGTCGGGAGTGGCCGGCCGGACCGGACCGAGGACCACCCGCTCTGGCTTCATCGCGCTCGCCGGCCGTCCGAACGTCGGCAAGTCGACGCTCACGAACGCGATCGTCGGCGCCAAGGTCGCGATCGTCTCAGATAAGCCGCAGACGACCCGCCGCGCGATCCGGGGCGTCGCGACGGCCGAGGACTGGCAGCTCGTGCTCATCGACCTCCCCGGCGTCCAGCGTCCGCGCGACGCGCTTACCGGGCGGATGCAGCGTCGCGTCGAGCGCGAGCTCGAGGACGCCGACGGCTGCCTGCTCGTCGTCAACGTCGAGCAGGGGATCGGGCCCGGGGATCGCTTCATCGCGAATCTCCTCCGGGGAGCATCGGTGCCGGTGGTGGTCGCCGTGAACAAGATCGACCGCTGCGACCGTGCAACGACAGCGGCAGCGCTGCAGGCCGTCGCCGACCTCGAGGTCGGCGAGGAGATCTTCCCTGTGTCGGCGCGGACCGGCGCGGGCGTGGGCCCGCTCGTGGAGCGGCTCGTGTCGATGTTGCCGGAAAGTCCTTTCTTCTTCTCGCCGGGTCAGCTCTCGGACGTGCCCGAGTCGGTCTGGCTGGCGGAGCTGGTGCGCGAGCAAGTGCTGTCGCGCGTACGCGCGGAGGTGCCCCACGCCGTCGAGGTCGAGGTCGAGGCGATCGAGCAGCGGCGCGAGGACCTGATCGCCGTCGTGGCGATCGTCCTGGTCGAGACGGAGTCCCAGAAGGGGATCCTGATCGGGGCGGGGGGGAGAATGGTGAAGGCGATCGGGACGGCCGCCCGCAGGGCGCTCGAGCACGAGCTCGGCTCGCGGGTGCATCTCGAGCTGTCGGTGCGCGTACGACGCCACTGGCGAGCTGACGAGCGCCTGCTCGACAGGCTGGGGATCGAATGAGACACATGCCGAGTTGCGCGGACCAAGCCAAAGGTTGGGTATAAGGCTTTCGTCGGTTGGCGCCGATACCGACTCCGAGGCAGCGGGAGCCAAGACATCCCGAGACTGAGGAGACGGAGCGTGAGAAGGCGAGAGGCAGGTCCCGTGCTTGTTGTTGCGGCGCTCGTCATCCTCGCTCTACTCGCGGTCTTCGCGACCGAGCTGTCGAGCACCCAGGCGAAATCCAAGCGCGACCTGGAGGCCCGCGTGCACGAGCGCGCCGTGCTCGCCGCGGCACTGATCGACAGCCTGTTCCAGTCAGTGCAGCAGGCGACCCCGCAGGACGGGCGCACGTATGGCACGCGGACCGTCAGTGCACGCACGATGGACCGCGCCCGAGCCACGGACGCCTACGTGGTGCTGCTCGACGGGGGCGCACACGTGATCGCCCACTCCACCGGCTTCACGGCGCAGGCGAAAGCTGAGCTCGCGCACTCGGCCGCGCTGGCGCTGATCCGCGCCGGGCACCCATACGGGCTGGGAAATTTGATCCCATACGGGAAGGGGGGAGCGATCGAGTTCGCTGTCGCCTTCCCGACGCGCTACGGCGCGCGGACGCTGCTCAGCGCCTTCAGACCGGGTGCGCTCAGCAGCTTCCTCACCGCGGACCTGCTCAAGATCCCGGGAGTCGCGGGTGCGCGCAACTACCTGCTCGATGGAGACGACACCGTGCTCGCCTCGACGAACCCTGCGATCCAGGTCGGTCGGGCGTTCGGCACACCGGCCCAGGTGAAGGCCTTGGGGCACTCCAACGCTGACCTGGACGGCCAGCACTACGACCAGGTCTCGCTCTCGAGCTCGACCTGGCGGATCGTGCTGGCGGCACCCAACGGCCCGCTGTTCGCGAGCATCTCGGGGCTGCGGAAATGGGTACCGTGGATGATCCTCGCGGCATTCGCGCTGTTTGGAATCGCGGCGCTCGCGCTCGGCAGGCGCCTGCTCCGAGCCGCCGATCAGGTTCACGAGGCCAATGCTCGGCTCGAGCTCGTGAACGGGTTGCTCGCGACGACAAATGAGACGCTCGAGCACCGCGCGCGCGAGCTCGCACGATCGAACGCGGAGCTCGAGCAATTCGCCTCGATCGCCTCCCACGATCTCCAGGAACCACTGCGCAAGGTTCGCACCTTCACCGAGCAGCTGACGGTGACCGAGGCAGACCGTTTGTCCGATCAGGGGCGCGATTACCTTCAGCGGGCCAACTCGGCCGCCGAGCGGATGCAGAAGCTGATCGAGGACCTGCTCAAGTACTCACGGGTGGCGACGCATGCGCGGCCGTTCGCGCCGGTCGATCTGTCGCAGGTGACCCGCGACGTGGTCGACGACCTCGAGGTGCAGATCGACCACGCCGGTGCGGTGGTCCGTATCGGCTCGCTCCCGACCATCAGCGCCGACGCGCTGCAGATGCGCCAGCTGATGCAGAACCTGATCTCCAACGCGATCAAGTTCCGCCGCGAAGGTGTCACCCCAGAGGTCTCGATCGACGCGACGGTCGCCGACGGTCAGGTGCGGCTCAGCGTTTGCGACAACGGCATCGGCTTCGATCCGCAGTACGGCCGTCGCATCTTTCGTGTGTTCGAGCGGCTCCACGGGCGCGGCGAGTACCCGGGGACGGGAATCGGGCTCGCGCTGTGCCGCAAGATCGCCGAGCGCCACGGCGGGTGTGTTGTCGCCGACGCCACACCCGGCGAGGGCGCGATGTTCACCGTGACGCTGCCGATGCGCCAGCGCGAGGAGGTCCTCGTGCCCGCCGCGGATGACGGCGACCACGTCGGCGTCGGCGCCGAGCACGAGGCGCGGGAGGTAGCACATGTCCCCGCATGAGCTGCTCGGCAGGCGCGTAACGATCCTGCTCGCCGACGACGACCAGGAGGATCGCGAATTCACGCGTGACGCTCTGCAGGATTCGAAGCTGGCAAACGCGATGAGGTTCGCGGTCGACGGCCAGGACCTGATGGACTACCTCCATCGGCAGGGGCGCTACGCGGATCCTTCGGTCGACGCGCCACGACCGGGCATCATCCTCCTCGACCTCAACATGCCCAAGAAGGACGGGCGCGAAGCGCTTGCGGAGATCAAGGCCGACGCATCGCTGCGACGCATCCCGATCGTCGTGCTGACGACCTCGAACGACGAGCAGGACGTGTTCCGCACTTACGACCTCGGGGTCAACTCGTTCATCACCAAGCCGGTCACGTTCGCGGGGCTGGTCGAGGCGATGAGCGCATGGACGCGCTACTGGTTCGAGCTCGTCGAGCTGCCCGACAACGGTTGCCGCGATGGTGTCAGCCGCTGAGCCGCTGCGCGTCCTTCTCGTCGAGGACGACGCGGACGACTACCTGATCACTCGCGACATGCTCGCCGCCCACGAGCTCGCCCGCTTCGAGGTCGAGTGGTGCGCTGAATACAGCGAGGCGCTCGCGGCGATCCGAGGCCGGCGCCACGACGTCTACCTGATCGATTACCGCCTCGGCGCGCGCACCGGCCTCGAGCTCGTGCGAGAGGGGTTCGCGACCCGCGCGCGCGCGCCGGTGATCATCCTCAGCGGGCAGAGCGACTACACGATCGACCTCGAAGCGACGGCGCTCGGGGTGACCGACTACCTCGTCAAGCAGGAGCTCGACCCGGCCGGACTGGAGCGCTCGATCAGGTATGCGATCAGCCATCAGCGGGCGCTCGACGATCTGATTCGCAGCGAGGAGCGCTACGCGCTCGCCGTGCGCGCGGCGAGCGACGGCATCTGGGATTGGGATCTGCGCCGGGATCGAATCTATTTCTCGCCGCGCTGGCACGCGATCCTCGGGCATGCTGAGCGCTCGGGCGACGAAGATCCCGCCGTCTGGTTTGACCTCGTGCACCCTGGCGACCTGGCGCGCCTGCGAGCCGCGATTGACGCGCACGTCGCCGGGCAGACCCCGCATCTGGAGTCCGAGCACCGGATGCTTCATGCGGACGGAACGTGGCGCTGGGTGCTCAGCCGCGGCCTGGCGATCCGCGGCATGGACGCTGAGGTCACGCGCATGGCGGGCTCGCTGTCGGACATCACCGAACGCCGCAGCGCCGAGATCCGACTTGAGCACGACGCGCTCCACGATGCACTCACCGGGCTTCCCAATCGGGCGCTGTTCATGGATCGCTTGGAGCACATCGTCCGGCGTATGTCGCGCGAGCCGACCAGCGCCGGTGCGGTGCTGTTCGTCGATATCGACCGCTTCAAGCGCGTCAACGACAGCCTCAGCCACGCGATCGGTGATCAGCTCCTGGTCGCGCTGGCGGGGAGAGTCGCGGGAGTGCTGCGACCTGGCGATACGGTCGCTCGGATCGGCGGCGACGAGTTCACGATCCTGCTCGACGGCGCCGTCACCGAGCAGGCAGCGCGAATCGTGGCCGAGCGGGTCCAGAACGCAGTTGGGCACGCCTTCAACCTCGACGGCCACCACCTGATCGTGACGGCGAGCATCGGGATCGCGCTCGGTTCGGCGCACGTGAGCCCACCGGACCTCTTGCGTAACGCCGATATCGCGATGTACGACGCAAAGCGCCGCGGCCGCGCCTGCTGCGCGTTATTCGACGTGAGCATGCGCCGCCGCGCGGTCGACCGCCTCGAGCGCGAGAACAATCTGCGCCAGGCCGTCAAGCGTTCGCTGATCGAGGTTCATTACCAGCCTATCGTCGATCTCGCAGCGGGCCGTATCCGGGCCTTGGAGGCGCTCGCCCGATGGCCGAGCGGATGGCCGGTGGTGGCGCCACTGGACTTCATCCCGATCGCGGAGGAGACGGGGGTGATCGGTGCGCTCGGCTTGCACGTGCTACGGGCCGCGCTCGAGTCGCTCGCGCGCTGGCGCCGTTCCGGTTTGGTGAGCGCGGACGTGCGCATGAGCGTTAATGTCTCGGCTCGCCAGCTCGAGGACCCGAACCTGCCGGCGAACGTTCGCGCAGCCCTCGCGGCGGCGGGCGTCGACGGCGACGCGCTCCGGCTCGAGCTCACCGAGAGCACGCTGATGCAGGAGCCAGAGCGGATGCGGCAGATCATCTCTGAGGTGTGCGCGACCGGTGTCGCGTTGCATCTCGACGACTTCGGCACCGGGTACTCCTCATTGTCCGAGCTTCATCAGTTCCCCGTCGACGCCCTCAAGATCGACCGCAGCTTCATCGCCTCGATCGACGGCGGGCCGCAGGGTAGCGACGTGATCGTTCGCTCGACGGTCGCGCTCGCGCACAGCCTCGGTCTGCAGGTGATCGCCGAGGGGATCGAGGATTCCACTCAGCTGGAGCGTCTGCGGACACTTGGGTGCGAGTACGGACAGGGATACCTTTTCTCGAAGCCGCTGAGCGCCGCAGAAATCGAGATGCTGTTGGTCGCTTGGTCGCCGGCGCTGGTGGCGACGCTGGGTGAGCGCATGGCGTCGGCGTAGGTGGTGTAGGCCTGAGGCGTGGCCGGCGTGCGGTGGGCTTGGCAGGTGTGGGGTGGGAGCGGGCGCGGGTGGTGCGGGCCCGGCGGTCCTAGAATCTCCCGTTCGTGGACGACGCCAAGATCGCTTTTGATGAGCGCGGCCTCGTTCCGTGCGTGCTGCAGGACTGGCGCACGGGCGAGGTGCTGACGCTCGCGTACATGAATGCCGAGGCGCTGCGCCGTACGCGCGAGACGGGCGAGATGCATTTCTTCAGTCGTTCGCGCCAGGAGCTGTGGCACAAGGGCGCGACATCCGGAAACACGATGGCGGTCAAGGCGATCCGCTATGACTGCGACGGAGACGCGCTGCTCGCTCTCGTCGAGCCGCTCGGCCCGGCCTGCCACACCGGCGAGCGCAGCTGCTTTCACCGCGGGCAGCTCGGTCCCGCCGCTCCTCACGAGGTGCTGCCCACGCTCGAGCGGACGATCGCGGCACGGGCCGCGGCCCGACCCGACGGGTCCTACACGGCAACCCTGCTCGCCGAGCCGGCACGGATCGGCGAGAAGGTGCAGGAAGAGGCCGAGGAGGTCGCGCGAGCGGCCAGGGAGGAGTCCGACGAGCGCGTCGCCGAGGAGGCCGCGGACGTCCTGTATCACCTCGCCGTGCTCCTGCGCAGCCGCGAGCTGACGCTCGCTGACCCGGAGCAGGTGCTCGATGGCCGTCGCCGGGGGTGAAGCCGCCTCCGCGGTGACGCCGTCGCTCGAGCAGGTTCGGCAGCTCGCGCGCGAGCACAACCTGATCCCGGTCCGCGAGACCTTCATCGACGACTGTCAGACGCCGGTGTCGGCGTTCCTGAAGCTGCGCGAGGACGCCCCCGCGTTCCTGCTCGAGTCAGCCGACCAGGGGCGAGTGGGGCGCTACTCATTCATCGGTTTTCGTCCTCGTAGGGTGCTGAGGTGGTCGCTCGGCGACCCCGGCGATCCGTACGCACTCGCGGCCGCCGAGCTCGACCGCTACCGGCCGGCGCCGCTCGAGGACCTGCCGCCGTTCGCCGGGGGCGCGGTCGGGGTGTTCGCGTACGACCTCGTGCGGACCGTGGAGCCGCTCGGCGAGCCAAACCCCGATCCGGTCGGTGTTCCCGATCTGGCGCTGATGCTGACCGACACGCTGGTCGTTTTCGACCACCTCAAGCACACCGTCACCGTGCTCGCCAACGTGTATCCCGACAACGACATCGATGCTTCCTACGCCGCGGCGCTCGAGACGATCGCCGAGGTGCGCTGGCGCCTGTCGGGCCCGATCCCGCGCCCGGCACGCCCGCCAGGAACGGGCCGGGCAGTGCCCGAGCTGATCCCAAACATGTCCCAGCAGCAGTTCGAGTCGATGGTGTCTCGGATCATCGAGTACATCTACGCCGGCGACGCCTACCAGGTCGTTCCCTCGCAGCGGTGGTCCGCGCGGGTCCCCGTGGAGGCGTTCTCGATTTACCGCGGGCTGCGCTTCGTGAATCCGAGCCCCTACATGTACTTTCTCGACTTCGGCGACTTCGAGGTCGCCGGCGCGAGCCCGGAGCCGCTGATCACAGTCAACGGCAGGCGCGTGATGACGCGGCCGATCGCGGGCACTCGGCCGCGGGGAGCGAGCGCGGAGGGGGACCGCCAGATGGCCGAGGAGCTGCTCGCCGATCTCAAGGAGCGGGCCGAGCACGTGATGATGGTGGACCTCGGGCGCAACGACCTCGGGCGCGTGTGCGAGTACGGCAGCGTCACGGTCGAGGACTTCATGGCGATCGAGAACTACAGCCACGTGATGCACATCGTCTCGAGCGTGACCGGAACGCTGCGCCCGGGCATCGGCGCACTCGACGCTCTGCGGTCGGTCCTGCCCGCCGGCACGCTCTCGGGCGCCCCGAAAGTGCGCGCGATGCAGATCATCGACGAGCTCGAGCCGGTCAAGCGCGGCGGCTACGGCGGCGCAATCGGGTACGTCAGCTACACCGGCGACCTCGACACCTGCATCCACATCCGCACCGTTGTGGTGAAGGACGGCATCGCACACGTCCAGGCCGGCGGCGGCACCGTCGCCGATGCTAAGCCCGAGTACGAGTACCGCGAGTCCGTGGCGAAGTCCAAGGCCGTCATGCAGGCGATCGCCGTGGCGGCGGCGCAGCCGGACTGGCCTTAGGGGGCGGGGGCGGGGGGACGGGAGTGTCCGCCGGCGGCCAGGCGCTTCCTGGGGTCTGTGGTGGGCGCGGGGTCGGGTGCTGGGTTCGGAAGCAACTGGCCGGCGGCGGACCCCCCCGCCCCCGAGCCTGGCCGGCGGTGGCGTGTGGTGGGACGGACCCGGCCGGCGCTTGGTATCCCGCCCCGTTACCGTTCTGACCCTGTTGCGAGTCCTTGTTATCGACAACTACGACAGCTTCACCTACAACCTGGTGCAATACCTTGGTGAGCTGGGCGCTGAGGTCGAGGTCGTGCGCAACGATCAAGCGTCGGTGGAGGAGCTGCTCGTGCGCGGATATGACCGGGTGATCGTCTCGCCGGGGCCGTGTACGCCGACGGAGGCCGGTATCTCGCTGGAGGCGGTACGGCGATTCCCGCAAGCGCGGATTCCGACGCTCGGGGTGTGCCTCGGACACCAGGCGCTCGTCCAGGCGTGGGGCGGCCGGGTGATCCAGCACCAGCCGGTCCACGGCAAGACCTCGGACATCGAGCACGACGGGCGCACGATCTTCCGGAGGCTGCGGACCCCGCTGACGGTCGGGCGCTACCACTCGCTCGTGGCCGACCCGCAGCTGCCCGACGTGCTCGAGCGCAGCGCCACCGGCGGTGATGTCGTGATGGCCGTTCGCCACCGCGAGCTCCCGGCCGAAGGCGTCCAGTTCCATCCCGAGTCGGTGTTGACCGAGCAAGGCCGCGAGCTGCTGGGCAACTTCATCGAGTCGAGTGGCGGATGAGCAAGCAGCTGCTGACGGGAGCGATCGACGCGCTCGCGTCGGGCAAGGACCTGAGCCTGGACGATGCGGCGGCGGTGCTCTCGGAGATCATGGCCGGCGAGGCGAGCGAGGTTCAGATCGCCGGCTTCCTGATCGCGCTGCGTACAAAAGGGGAGACCGTCGACGAGCTGGCCGGTCTCGCGCGCACGATGCGCGGCCTGGCCGCGCACGTCACCGTCGACCGAGACAATCTCCTCGACACCGCCGGCACCGGCGGCGGCCGGCAGACATTCAACGTCTCGACCACGGCCGCGCTGATCGCCGCGGGCGCCGGATGCACGGTCGCCAAGCACGGCAATCGCTCAGCGACCGGTCTGTCCGGCTCGGCGGATGTGCTCGAGGCGCTCGGGGCCCGGATCGACCTTGGTCCGGATGCCGTCGCGCGCTGCATCGAGGACGTCGGATTCGGGTTCATGTTCGCTCCGACGCACCACCAGGCCACGCGCTATGTCGTCCCCGTCCGCCGAGCGCTCGCGGTGCGGACGATCTTCAACTTCCTCGGGCCGCTGACGAATCCGGCGGGCGCGACACGACAGCTGATCGGCGTCTCGGACCCGGCGTACCTCGACACGATGGCCGGAGCGCTCGCGCGCCTCGGAGCCGAGCGCGCGCTCGTCGTGAGCAGTGCGGACGGCCTCGACGAGCTGTCGACCTCGGCGCCGACTACGGTGGTCGAGGTCGCCGGCTCGGAGCTTCGCCGCTATACCGTCTGCCCCGAGGATTTCGGGCTCGATCGTACGTCGCTCGAGGCGGTCAGCGGCGGCACCCCCGAGGATAACGCCGAGACCGCTCGCCGCATTTTCGTGGGCGAGCGCGGGGCGCCGCGCGACATCGCTGTGCTCAACGCCGGCGCGGCGATCTACGCCGGGGGTGTCGCGGACACGCTGGCGGGCGGGATCCATGCCGCCGCGGACGCGATCGACAGCGGCGCGGCAGCCGCCGCGCTCGAGCGTTTCGTCATCCGCACGCGCGAGCTGGCGCCGGCATGAACGCACTCCAGCGGATCGTTGCGATGACCCGCGAGGAGGTCGAGCGGCGGCGGCGCGAGGTGCCGCTGTCGGAGCTCGAGCGCCGCGCGGCGGGGCGGAGCCGGGAGCTCCGGCCGTTCGCCGCGGCCCTCGCCCGCCCCGGCCTGTCGGTCATCGCCGAGCACAAGCGTCACTCGCCGTCGGCCGGCGCGATCCGGGAGGGCATCCCGATCGAGCTGGTCGTCGAGGCGTATGAGCGCGGCGGAGCCGCGGCGCTCTCGATCCTCACCGAGGGCCCTCACTTCCGCGGCTCGCTCTCAGATCTGCAGTCCGCGCGCGACGTGACCAGCCTGCCGCTTCTGCGCAAGGACTTCATCGTCGACCCTTACCAGGTCACCGAGGCGCTCGCTGCTGGAGCCGACGCGATCCTCTTGATCGTTGCGGCGCTCACGGCCGCCGAGCTGTCGACGCTGCACAAATCTGCGCGCGTGAGCGGGCTCGGCGTGCTTGTCGAGGTTCACGACGCGCGCGAGCTGGACGCGGCGATCGCGATCGGGGCCGAGATCGTGGGGATCAACAACCGTGATCTCGCGACCCTGGCGGTGGACACCGCTCGTACCTTCGAGCTGCTCCCGCGCGTGCCCGCGGGCGCCACCGTCGTGGCCGAGTCCGGGTTCAGCACCCGGGCTGAGCTCGACGAGCTCGAGCGCGCCGGGGTCCAGGCCGTGCTCGTCGGGGAGGCGCTGATGCGCGCCCCAGAGATCGAATCTGCGTGCCGGATGCTGGCCGGCGGACCGGAGCTCGCGGGAGACTCGAGACCGCCATTTTAAGTCCAATTCAGCGAAGCGGCGCACACTTCGCTGGCCGCATGAAGTCCCTCCTGCGTTCACCGGTCGTGTCTGCGGCCATCGGTGGTCTTACCGTCGCCGGCGTGTTTCTCGCGCTTGGTGTGACCGGTCGCCGAACGATCAGAACGGTGATCGGGGAGGCGCCGGTCGCCGCCGAGCCCGCGTCCGAGACGGCTACCGGGCTGACGCCGAACGAGATCTACACCGACGACGCGCGCGGCGTCGTGTTCGTGCGCGCCGAGGTGATCCAGACCGTCGAGGACCCTTTCGAGCTCGTTCCCGAGCAGCAGTCGAGCATCTCAACCGGGTCGGGGTTCGTGATCGACACACGCGGAGACATCCTCACCAACTACCACCTCATCGCGGGCGCGGGCGCGGGCGGGATCTCGGTGGAGTTCGAACACGGCGTGACCGCGACGGCACGGGTCGTGGGCGAGGACGCGAACGACGACCTCGCGGTGCTTCGCGTTGACCCGCGCGGCGTTCGGCTCGTTCCCCTCCTGCTGGGCAACTCCGCCACGGCCCGGGTCGGTGATCCGACGCTCGCGATCGGCAATCCCTTCGGCCTCGACAGGACGCTGACCACGGGGATTGTGTCCGCGCTGCAGCGACAGATCACGGCGCCGAACGGCTTTGCCATTGACAACGTGATCCAGACCGACGCCCCGCTCAACCCAGGTAGCTCCGGTGGACCACTGATCGATGCGTACGGTCGGGTCATCGGGGTCAACTCACAGATCGAGACGGGCGACGACGGCGAAGGCAGCGTCGGAATCGGCTTCGCGGTTCCAATCAACACCGCCAAGGCGCTGCTCCCGCGGCTCGAGGGCGCCGCCGCGGAGTCGCCCGCGTACCTCGGCATGGCCGGCCTCACGATCAACCGCTCGCTCACCGCTATCGGTGTCCCAGCCCGTCACGGCGTGCTCGTGGATTCGGTGGATCCGGCGGGGCCCGCCGCCGAGGCCGGCCTGCGCGCCGGAAAGGTCAAGCATGTTCTCGACGGCCACCCGGTCTACCTGGGCGGCGACGTGATCGAGCGGATCGACGGCTCCCCAGCCGACACGGTCGGTGACGTGAGCAAGGTCGTCGCGTCCAAGCGACCGGGTCAGGTCATCGTCCTCTCCGTTCTCCGCGGCCGGACGCTCGAGACGATCAAGGTTGCACTCGGTAGCGGGCCGACCGCCAGCTGAAGCAACGGTCCGTCGAGGCGCGTCGCGGTTCGACCGCCGACTGAAGCGACCGTCCGAGCAGGCGCGTCGCGGTCCGACCGTACGATGTGCGTATGGCAACGCCTTTCGTCCCAAGGATCAAGTTCTGCGGCATTACTACGCTCGATGATGCCGCGCACGCGGTCGCGGTCGGCGCCTGGGCGATCGGGTTGAACTTCTGGCCGCAGTCGCGACGGCGCTGCGATCTCGACACGGCCGCGGAGATCGCCGCCGCCCTCAAGCGGCGGGTGGAAGTGGTCGGCGTGTTCGTCAATCCGACGCTCACGTATGTCGACGCAATCGCGGAGGCGGTCGGACTGACGATGATCCAGCTCCACGGCGACGAAGGTCCCGCGTTCTGCGGTGAGACGGCGCGGCGCACCGGCTGCAAGGTGATCAAGGCCGCACGCGTGCACAGCGGCGCGGACATTCAGGCGCTGGCCACCTTCCACGTCGACTACCACCTGCTCGACAGTCACGTGCCGGGGCAGCGCGGCGGCACCGGCGAGACGTTCGCGTGGGAGCTCGCCAGCGCGCGCCGGGGGCGCGTGCCGTTGATCCTGAGCGGGGGGCTCACGCCCGGGAACGTCGCCGAAGCGGTCGTGGCCGTGCGTCCATTCGCCGTCGACGTGGCGAGCGGCGTCGAGTCGCGACCTGGACGGAAGGATCCCGCCAGGGTGCAGGCATTCGCGACCGCGGTGGCCGGGTCCGCCGAGCAGGCGGGCGCGCCGGCCCCCGAGGCACCGGCCCCCGAGCTGATCGCGTGACCGCGGTCGAGCACCGCTTCGGTCCCTACGGGGGCCAGTACGTCCCCGAGACCCTGATGCCCGCGCTCGACGAGCTCGAGCGGGCATGGATCGACGCACGAGACGACCCCGGCTATCAGGCCGAGCTCGACGCCCTGCTGCACGACTACGTCGGGCGCCCGAGCCCGCTCTACCACGCCCGTCGTCTGAGCGAAGCGGCTGGTCATCCGATCTACCTCAAGCGCGAGGATCTCAACCACACGGGCGCACACAAGATCAACAATGCGCTCGGCCAGGCGCTGCTCGCCGTCCGCATGGGGAAGCGTCGAATCATCGCCGAGACCGGCGCGGGCCAGCACGGCGTCGCCAGCGCGACGGCGTGCGCCCTGCTCGGATTGGAGTGCATCGTGTACATGGGGACCGAGGACATGCGCCGCCAGAAGCCCAACGTCGAGCGGATGGAGTTGCTCGGCGCGCGCGTCGAACCCGTGGAGGCGGGCGCACGGACGCTGAAGGAGGCCGTTTCGGCTGCGATCCGCGACTGGGTCACCAACGTCGATGACACGCACTACATCATCGGCTCGTGCGTGGGCCCGGCGCCCTACCCGGCGCTCGTCCGCGACCTCCAGCGGGTGATCGGAGACGAGGCGCGAGCCCAGGTGCTGGAGCGCTGCGGCAGGCTGCCGCAGCGTGTGATCGCCTGCGTTGGCGGCGGCTCGAACGCGATCGGGACGTTCACGCCGTTCGTCGCGGACGCCGAGGTCGAGCTGATCGGCGTCGAGGCGGCGGGGGAGGGGCTCGAGAGCGGCCGTCACGGAGCGCCGCTCACGGCGGCCGGGCTGCCCGGCGTGCTGCACGGCGCGTTCTCGGCCTTGATGCAGGACGAGGAAGGTCAGATCCTCGAGGCGCACTCGATCTCGGCCGGGCTCGATTATCCCGGCAGCGGTCCGGAGCACGCGTGGCTGCGCGACTCGGGTCGGGCGCGCTACGTCGCCGTCACCGACGTTCAGGCGCTCGAAGCATTCGTGCGCACCGCGCGGCTGGAAGGGATCATCCCTGCGCTCGAGTCCGCGCACGCGATCGCCTGGACGCTCTCGAGCGCAACCAGCGAGCTTGATCTCGTCTGCCTGTCCGGCCGCGGAGACAAGGATCTCGCCGAAGCGATCGCGCATCTCGGGAGCGCTCGCGCACGATGATCGCGCCCGATCACCTCGGGCGCTCGGCGCCCGATCACCTCGGGCGCTCGGCTACCTCGGGGATCGAACGGATCGCCGAGGCGTTCGAGGCCGCACGCGCCGAGGGCCGCCGCGCGGCGTTGATGCCCTACATGATGGGCGGCTTCCCGGACCTCGAGTGCTCGCGCGAGATCGCGCTCGCCTACGCGGACGCTGGGGCCGATCTCGTCGAGCTCGGTGTCCCGTTCTCCGATCCGCTCGCGGACGGGCCCGTGATCCACGCGGCGGGCAACGTCGCGTTGCGCGCCGGGGCGCGCGTCCACGACGTGCTCGAGCTGGCGCGTGCGATCGCCGATCGCGTCCCGGTCGTGGTCATGTGCTACGCCAATCCGATCTACGCGCGCGGCCTGGAACGGTTCCTCGACATGCTCGCCGGCGGCGGCGCGAGCGGACTGATCGTGCCCGACCTACCGCTCGAGGAGGCGCCCGCGGTGCTCGAGGCCTGCGATCGGCGCGGGCTCGCGCTCGTCCCGCTCGTCGCGCCGACGACACCCGAGGCGCGTCTCGCGCGGATCGGTGAGCGCGCCCGGGGCTTCCTCTACACGGTTGCGCTGACCGGGACGACGGGCGAGCGCGCCGGTCTCGCCGAAGGTCTGGACGTAGTGATCGCCAGGGCGAAGGCGCTCACCGAGGTCCCGGTCGCGGTCGGATTCGGGATCGCGACGCCGGAGCAGGCGGCGGCCGCCGCGCGGGCCGGCGCCGACGGCGTCATCGTCGGATCGAGGCTCGTGCGTGCCGCGGGGGAGGCTTCGGATCCGGCGGCCGCGGTGCGAGACCTCGTGCTCGCCCTCGGCCGCGCGCTTCGTTAGCATCCGGACCTCACATGGTTCTCCTCTTCACCACGGTCGCCGGGCTCTGCCTGTGGATCGTCCTCTGGGCGATGGGGATCAAGGGCGTCGACGGCATCTCGATCGTCCTCGTCCTGGTCGGGCTCTCCGTCGGCATCCAGCACCTGCTGCCGTACCTGCCAGGCCGCCGCGAGTAGCACGGTCCGGCGCTGCCATGCGAATAGGTAACCGGGTACTGACCGGGGCTGCTTGTGTAGCGCTCGTAGGCGCCCTCTCGGCGTGCGGGACGACGACGGCCACGACCACGACGATCGCCGGCACGACGCTGACGATTTACTCGAGCCTGCCCCTCCAGGGTCCCGAGAGCGCGGAGGCGACGAGCGTGCTCGACGCGGAGCGGCTCGCGCTCGCGCAGGCGGGCACCAAGATCGGCCGCGACACGATCGATTTCGTCTCGCTCAACGACGCGAACACCGCGGGCTGGAGCCCGAAGCTGATCGCGGCCAACTCGCGCACCGTGATCAAGCGCAAGAACGCTGTCGCCTACATCGGCGAGATCGATCCGAATGCCTCCGCCCAGTCGATCCCGATCACGAACGCGGACGACCTGCTGCAAGTCAGCCCCTACGACACGGCGATCGGCCTGACCCAAGCGAGCAAGGCGGTGCCACAGTCGCCCGACTTCTACTACCAATCGCGCAGCTCCTATGGACGAACTTTCGGCCGGGTCGTGCCATCCGACGCGTCCCAGGCGAAGGCCCAGCTCAAGGAGATGAGCAGCCTCGGGGTGAAGAAGCTGTTCATCGTGCAGGACGGCAAGCCGTACGGGGATGCGATCGCGCTCGCCGTCGAGCACGACGCGTCCGGATATGGGATCACCGCGTCCGCGCCCGTGCGATCGAGTGCCGGCCTAGCCCAGAAGATCGCAGCGTCTGGGGCGGACGCGCTGTTCTACGGCGGCGTCGCGAGCCCCCCCGCCGCCGCCGACCAGCTCTTCAATGGGGCGGTCGCAGCCGACCCCCAGCTCAAGCTATTCGGCCCTGGCGGCCTCTACAGCGGCCCGTTCGCCGCTCAGCTCTCCCCGGGCGCGCAGCGTGCCACCTACCTGAGCGAGCCAGGGTTCACGCCCCACGATCTCCCGGCCGCCGGGCGGGCGTTCGTCACGGCCTTCAAGGCCGCCTACCATCAGACGCCGTGGACGCAGGCGATCTTCGGGTACGCGGCGATGCAGGCAGTGCTCGCCGCGCTGCACGGGGCCGCGTCCCCCAACATCCGCTCAGAAGACGTCGCTGCGTTCTTTGAGACCACGCCGCGCACGTCCGCGGGCTCGGCGCTCGGCCCCTACGCGATCGACAAGGACGGCGACACGTCGCTGGCGCCGTATATCTTCAGCCGGGTCAAGGCCGGCAAGCTCGTCGCCTTCAAGGGCTGATCGTGCCCTGAGGGCCGCGGAGCGTTCGCGCTCTGTGAGGCCCGCGTTGGGTTCCCCTGGTCGTGCCGCCGGTCCGGCTCCCTGTGGCCGAACCGGTCCATAGGATGCGTCGGTGGCTACGTTCGCGGCGGAGGGAGAATTGCGCGTGCGCCTGACCATCCTCGTGGTCACCGCGCTGGTGATGGCGGCGGCCCTCGCCGGCTGCGGCGGGGGTACGGCAGCGAGCGGCCGGATCTCGGGCCGCAGGCTGACGATCTACGCGAGCCTTCCCGAGCAGGGCCAGTGGAGCTCGGAGGCGCTCGCCGTCAAGCAGGGCGCGGAGCTCGCGCTGGCGCAGGTGCGCGGCACGATCGGCGAGTACAGAATCACCTACGTCGTGCTCGACGACTCGACGGCGAAGGGCGGAACGTGGGTGCCGGGCTTGATCGCAAACAACGCCCACCAGGCGACGGCGGACAAGACCACGATCGGCTACCTCGGCGAGTTCAACCCCAACGCCAGTGCGATCTCGATCCCGGTCCTGAACCGCGCGGGGATCCCACAGATCAGCCCTGCCGACGGCGCCGCGGGCCTCACGAAGGCGACCGTGGGAGCCTTCCCCGGCGAGCCCGAGAAGTACTACCCGACCGGCAGACGCACCTTCGCGCGGGTCGTGCCCAGCGACAGCCTCGAGGCAGTCGCGCAGGTCCGTCTGCAGCAGAGCCTCGGCTGCGTGAAGACATATGTGCTCGTCGATGGGGCCGTCGATGTCTACGGACAGGATCTGGCCAACATCTTCCAGCACGACGCCGCCGTCGCGGGGCTGAAGATCGCCGGCGTGCAGAGCTACGACACGACAGCGACCTCGTACACCTCGCTGACCACGAGCGTGGCCGACACCGGGGCGGACTGCGTGTTCCTCAGCGCGATCGCCGAGAGCAACGCCGCCGCGCTGACCACGGCGCTCGGGGCCGCGCTGCCACAGGCGAGGATCTTCGCCTCCGACGGCGTGGCCGACGACGCATATCTCGACCCCGCGGGAGGTGGCATTCCGCTCAGCCTCGACCACCGCGTCTACCTCACGATGGCGCCGCTCGCCCAGAGCGCATATCCGCCGGCCGCCCGGGCGTTCTTCGCCGCATACGAGAAGGACTACGGGACCGTCGAGCCCTACGCGATCTACGGCTACGAGGCGATGAGCCTGATGCTCGACGCGATCGATCGCGCCACCCACCACGGCCGGCGCGTCGCCGATCGCGCCGCGGTCCTGGCGGCGATCTTCGCCACCCGTGACCGCCACAGCGTGCTCGGCACCTACAGCGTCGAACCCAACGGGGATACCACGCTCCGCGAGTATGGCGCGTACCGGGTCGCCAGGGGTCGCCTGATTTTCATTCGGGCGTTCGCGGGTTAATTTCGGGTTAGGACCCGTCGGGCGCTGGCGGCCGTCGTGCGGCCAGTTTAAGCTGTTACCAGCCGGTAACGGGAGGGTTACTGAGGCGCTAGTCCACTAATCGAAAGAAGGGTGGTCGAGTTGGTCGCACGAAAGACAGCCGGGATCTTTCTCGTCGGTGCGCTGATCGCGCTTGCCGGTTGCGGAAGCAGCAGCAAGAGCACCAGCACGAGCAGTAAGTCGTCGTCGAGCTCGAAGACGATCGACATCTACTCGAGCCTGCCATTGCAGGGCTCGTCGAACGCGCAGACCATCCCGATGGTCAACGGGATCAAGCTCGCGCTGGCGCTCGCCGGCGGCAAGGCCGGACCGTGGACGGTCAGCTACACGTCGCTCGACGACTCGACCGCCGCGGCCGGGGGCTACGACGCGACCCAGACCGCGGCTGATGCCCGCAAGGCGGCTTCGGATCCGAAGACGGTGTACTACATCGGCGAGTTCAACTCGGGTGCGAGCGAGGTCTCGATCCCGATCCTCAACGAGGCTGGCGTCCCCCAGGTGAGCCCGGCGAACACCTACGTCGGACTGACGACCAACGACCCGGGCAGCGCGCCAGGCGAGCCGGGGAAGTACTACCCGACCGGCAAGCGCACCTACCTGCGGATCGTGCCGATCGACTCGATCCAGGCGGCGGCGGACCTCGAGGCGATGAAGCAGGCCGGCTGCACGAGAGTCGCCGTGGCCAACGACAAGACGCCCTATGGCGCGGGCCTCGCCGATCTGCTCGAGCTCACCAAGGCGGATTACGGCATCGACATTACGAGCAATACCGGGATCGACCCGAAGGCGCCGAACTTCCGCTCCTACGCGGCGACGATCAAGTCGCAGGGCGCGAACTGCTTCGAGTTCGCCGGCATCGTCTCCAACGGCGGGGTGCAGATCACCAAGGACGTCCACACCGCGCTACCGACGGCCAAGATCTTCGGGCCCGACGGCATGTGCACGAGCTCGTGGACGGCCGCCTCGGCCGGCGGCGTTCCGGCCAGCATCGATCCGTTGATCGAGTGCACGGTCGCGACGCTGGATCTCTCCGCCTACCCGGGTGGGAAGACATTCCTGGCCGAATACAAGAAGGCGTACGGAGTCTCGGATCCCGATCCCTACGCGATCTACGGCTACGAGGCCATGGAGCTCGGACTGAACACGATCGCGAGCCTCGGACCGAACGGCGACAGCAAGTCGGCGGTGCTGAAAGCGCTGTTCGCGATCAAGGACCGCAGTTCCGTGCTCGGCACCTATGGGTTCGACGCGAACGGCGACACGACGCTGAAGGCATACGGCCTGTACAAGGTCGGAGCCAACGGCGATCCGGTGTTCTTCAAGACTGTCACTCCGACAAAGGTTCTCAAGTAGACGAGTCGTAACTAACAGACAGGAAACGCGGAGGGGGCGCATCCCGCGCCCCCTCCGCATCTGCACGGACCCGTGGATTCCAACTCTCTCGCGTCGAAAATGCCCGAGCCGGCAGTCCGCGTTCTGGCGGCGTTGCGCCGCTACGCCGGCCGCTGGGGCCTGTACGTCGCGCTGGTCGCGCTGCCGGCGTACTACGGCATCCATGACCTGACGCACGGATATCAGGCCGGCTTCCAAGCCGGGCATCCGGTGGTCCGCCACGATCTCACCCAGCTCGGCTTCAACCTCGTCGAGGGGCTGTCCAACGGCGCGATCTGGGCGCTGATCGCGATGGGCTATACGCTCGTCTACGGCATTATCGAGCTGATCAACTTCGCTCACGGCGACGTGTTCATGATCGGCTCGTTCGTCGCCGTCGGTCTCTGGGGCACGCTCGGGCTCGGCCTGGCGACCGGCCCCGTCGGACTCATCGCCGGTCTGCTGCTGACGCTGCTCGTCTGCATGGCGGTGTGCGGCTCGCTCAACGTGCTGATCGAGCGGGTCGCCTACCGCCCACTCCGAAACGCCCCCAAGCTCGCGCCGCTGATCACGGCCGTCGGCTGCTCGTTCATCCTCCAGAACGTGGGCCTGCTCTGGCTCGGCAGCTCGCCGCAAGGCGTCAACGACCTGATCCGTGAGAACGACACGGTCTTTCAGATCTCCGGTGTGATTGTCCACAGGGCCGACGTGCTCGCGCTCGGGGTGATGATTCCGCTCGTGATCGCGCTCACATGGTTCATCACCAACACCCGGCAGGGACGCGCGATGCGGGCGACCGCCCAGGACCCAGAAGCGGCGCGCCTGATGGGGATCAACGTCAACACCACGATCTCGCTGACCTTCCTGCTCGGGGGCATGCTCGCCGGGGCCGCCGGGCTCGTGTACGCGTTGTACGAGACGACGGTCTGGTACTTCCAGGGCTTCGAAGCCGGTCTGATCGCGTTCACCGCGGCGGTCATGGGCGGGATTGGCAACGTCCGCGGCGCCGTCCTGGGTGGGCTCATCATCGGCTGCATCCAGGAGCTCTCCGACTCCCGGCTCGGCCCCCAGTGGACGGAGGCGGTCGTCTTCGGCTACCTGATCCTGGTGATGGTGCTGCGACCCCGCGGGCTGCTCGGCGAGGAGACTCGGGAGGCGGGGTGAACGAACTGATTGCCCAGCTGACGGAATGGCGGGCCGCGTTGATCGCACGGCGCGACGCGCTGGCGCGGCGCGTCCCGTGGTGGTCGCGCGCCCTCGCGACGGCGCTGATCGGGATCGGGATCATCCTGCCGTTCTTCTTCTCCCAGGACAGCGGCTTCATGGGCGCCACGATCGTGGCGCTTGCCTACGTCGTGATGGCGCTGGGCTTGAACGTGGTCGTCGGCTTCGCCGGCCTGCTCGATCTCGGCTACGTGGCGTTCTACGCGCTGGGCGCGTACTCAGTGGGCTGGTTCGGGTCGGATTTCTTCTTCAACGCCCATACCCACGTGCTCGTCTCGGCGCTGACGAGCCATGAAGCAGGGATCCACTTCAACTTCGTGCTGATCCTGGTCTGCGCCGTGGTCATCACCTCGGTCGCGGGGATGCTCATCGGCCTGCCGACGCTGCGGCTGCGCAGCGACTACATCGCGATCGTCACGCTTGCGTTCGGGGAGATCATCGGCGTCGTCGCCACCAACGGCACGAGCATCCACCTCGGCGGCGGCGAGACCCTGACCGCTGGCAACAACGGGATCCCGGCCCTCGACCTGCCCTACTTCCCGGGGATCGGCTCGTTCAACCTGCTGCAGCTGAGGCCGTGGTACTGGCTGATCTTCACGATCATGCTGCTGGTCCTGTTCATCAATCTGCGGCTACGCGACTCGCGGCTCGGTCGAGCCTGGATCGCGCTGCGCGAGGACGAGGTCGCGGCCGTCTCGATGGGCGTCCCGCTGGTGCGGACGAAGCTGATGGCCTACGCGATCGGCGCCACCTTCGGCGGCATGTCGGGAGTGTTCCTCGGCGCTTTCGATACCACCGTCAGCGCCGACCAGTTTCAGTTCTCGTTCTCGATCTTCGTGCTCGCGATGATCATCGTCGGCGGCCTCGGATCGATCTGGGGAGCGGTGCTCGGCGCGCTGCTGCTCTCCTACATCAATTACTACCTGATCCCGGACGTGCTCAATGGGCTGCCGCACGACCTCGGGCTCAACTTCAGCCTGACCCAGCTGTCGTTCGGGATCTTCGGCTTCCTGCTTGTGCTCGTCATGGTCCTACGTCCTCAGGGCCTGTTCCCGGAACGCCGGCGCCGTCTCGAGCTCACGGCCGCGATCGCCGCCGAAGACGCGCAGCTCGTCGAGGCGCAGGAATGAGCCCGGGCGACGCGACTGTCGCGTCCCCGCCGGTCACGGCGGTAATGCGAGCTGATCACGTGATCAAGGAGTTCGGCGGCCTGATCGCGGTCAACGACGTCTCGCTGGAGATCCCGCTTCACTCGATTGTCTCGCTGATCGGCCCCAACGGCGCCGGCAAGACGACGCTGTTCAACATGCTGACAGGCCTGTACAAGGCGACCAGCGGCCGGATCCTGCTTGGCGAGCGCGAGATCACGCGCTCCCGGCCAGACATCATCACCGGCCTCGGCGTCGCCCGCACGTTCCAGAACATCCGCCTGTTCGGAGCGATGAGCGCGCTCGAGAATGTCCTGATCGGCCGCCACTCGCGGATGCGCACGGGACTGATCGGTTCGATCGTCCGGCCTCCGTGGGTGCGTCGGGAGGAGCGCGAGGCGCGGGGCCGCGCAGCAGAGCTGCTCGAGTACGTTGGCATTCACCCCAGCGCCTTCGACCAGATCGCCGCCCGGCTGTCCTATGGGGACCAGCGGCGAGTGGAGATTGCGCGAGCGCTCGCGTGCGAGCCGAGGTTGCTGCTGCTCGACGAGCCGACGGCAGGAATGAACCCCCAGGAGTCAGCGGCGCTGACGGACTTCATGCGCACGCTACGCCAGGATTTGCAGCTGACGATCCTACTGATCGAGCACGACATGAAGGTCGTGATGAACGTGTCAGAGCGGGTGACCGTGCTCGACCACGGCGAGAAGATCGCCGAAGGATCGCCGTCTAACGTGCGCAACGATCCGCGGGTGATCGAGGCATACCTGGGGAAGCAGGACTAATGGCGCTGCTCGAGGTTTCCGACATTCACGTCCACTACGGCGCGATCGAGGCGCTGAAGGGCGTCTCCCTGACCGTCGAGGAGGGCGAGGTGGTGACCCTGATCGGCTCCAACGGAGCCGGCAAGTCGACCACGCTGCGCTCGATCTCCGGACTGACGCCGCCGAGCTCGGGCAAGATCACGTTCGACGGTGAGGACATCACGCATACCGCCGCGCACGACGTCGTCGGGCACAGGATCGCGCTGGCGCCCGAGGGCCGGCACTGCTTTCCGCGGATGACCGTGCGTGAGAACCTCGATCTCGGCGCCTACCTGCGGCGAGGGTCGCAGGTCGCGGCGGACCTCGAGCGCGTCTACGGCCTGTTCCCCCGCCTACAGGAACGCGAGAACCAGAAAGCGGGGACGATGTCCGGCGGAGAGCAGCAGATGCTCGCAATCGGCCGCGCGCTGATGGCGCGGCCGCGGCTGTTGATGCTCGACGAGCCGTCGATGGGCATCGCGCCGATCCTCACTCAGCGGATCTACGGCACGATCGGCGAGATCAACCGCTCCGGCGTGGCAATCCTGTTGGTCGAACAGAATGCCAACTACGCGCTCGATATCGCGAAACGCGGCTACGTCATGGAGACCGGGCGCGTGGTGCTCGCCAATGCCTCGAGCGAGCTCCGCGATGATCCCGAGGTCCAGCGGGCGTATCTGGGGACATGACGGTCTTCGCGATCAACGGCGAGATCGGGGCGACCGGGCTCTACCTGCTGTTCGCCTGGCTGCTTTCGGCCGCGATCGGCTCGTGGGTGTCCGACCGCAAGGGTTACGGAGAGAAGGTCGGGCTCACCTTCGGGCTGCTCCTCACCGTAGTCGGGCTGCTGATCGTGCTGCTCCTGCCAGGTCGTCCCGGTTCGCGCTGGAAGGTCGAGGGGCCGCTGCCCCGGCGCCGGCAGCGAGCTCGGCGGGAGTAGTACGCAGGACTCGGCAGTTGGCCACACGGCCATGGCGAGACGGATTTCGCTGGCCAAAAAAACGTGAAAAAGTCGTAAAGGGCAGCTAGGATGCTCGGCCATCCTTTGATCACCAGAACGCTTGGGGGTGTCGATGGCCGTTACCAGCCAACCTGAACGCACCGCAGCGCTTGATTCTGAGGGCCTCGACCGTGGGGTCGGCTTCCTGGGGCTCTTGTGGGCTTCGGAGACTTCGATCATCGGGTCGGGGTGGCTGTTCGGAGCGTTCGGTGCCGCCGTCATCGCTGGGCCGTCGGCGATCCTCGGTTGGGTCCTCGGCTCGGTCATCATCCTCGTGCTGGCGCTCGTTCACGCCGAGCTGGGCGGCCTGTTCCCGGTCAGCGGCGGCACGAGCCGGTTCCCGCACTACGCGTTCGGCAGCTTCGCGGGTGCGACGTTCGGCTGGGCCTCCTACCTGCAGGCGGCCAGCGTGGCGCCGATCGAGGTGCTGGCCGCGATTCAGTACCTCTCAACCTCCCATTGGGCGCGGCACTTCTTCCACGTCAACCCGGCTGCAGGTGCCGCCGGCGGGACGCTGCACGGCTTCGGATACCTGGCCGCCGCAATCATGTTGCTCCTGTTCGTGATCATCAACCTCGTCGGCATCCGCTTCTTCGCCAGGATCAACAACGCGATCACCACCTGGAAGGTCGCGGTCCCGGTGGTGACGGTCCTGATCCTGCTGCTCGGACACTTCCACGGGTCGAACTTCGGCCACGCCGCCGGCGGCTTCTTCACGAGTCACAACGCGATCAAGAACATCCTGCTGACGCTGCCGGCCGGGATCATCTTCTCGCTGCTCGGTTTCGAGCAGGCGGTCCAGCTCGGAGGCGAGTCGGCCAATCCTGGGCGTGACCTTCCTCGCGCGGTGATCCTGTCGATCGTCATCGGCGCGGCCCTCTACATCCTCATCCAGGTCGCCTTCATCGGGTCGCTGAAGCCGAGTGTGCTGGCCGCCAACGGCGGATGGCTCGGTCTGGGCGCGAGCAAGAGCGCGGTCGCCGGGAAGCTCGCGGCCGGGCCCTTCTTCACCCTCGTCAGCATCGCTGGCATCTCCTGGCTGGCGACGGTGCTGAGGATCGACGCGGTCATCTCCCCGGGCGGCACCGGGCTGATGTACGAGACGGCCTCCGCGCGGCTGTCGTACGGCCTCAGCAAGAACGGGTTCGTCCCGACTGCCTTCGAGAGCGTGAGCGCCGCGCGCGTCCCGGTATTCGGGGTGATCGTCGCCACTCTGGTCGGGGTCCTGTTCCTGCTCCCGTTCCCGAGCTGGGCCAAACTGGTCGGCATCGTCACGAGCGCCTCGGTGTTCATGTACGCAGGAGCGCCGGTCGCACTCGGCGCGCTGCGCAAGCAGAAGCCGGACCTGGCGCGGAGCTACCGGCTGCCGGTGGCCGGGATCCTCGCGCCGCTCGCCTTCGCCGGTGCCGGCTGGGTGATCCTGTTCTCGGGGTGGCAGACCTACAGCACCTTGGTCGTGGCCCTGCTGCTCGGCTACGCGCTCATCGCGGTCTCCTACGCGCTGAAGCTCAACCCGCGCGCCCCCGCGATGGACTGGCAGGCGGCGCCGTGGATCATCGGGTGGATCATCGGCATGGGCGTGATCGCCTACCTGAGTGACTTCGGCCCGGGCGGGATCATCGGCGGGATCGGGATCTTCAAGCACGTCCTCGACAAGGGCGGCACCGACGACATCGGGCTGTGGGGCGGGATCATCGCCTCGGGCCTGTTCAGCCTGATCATCTACTACTGGGCCGTGGCCACCCGCCTGCCCGATCACAAGGTCGACGAGTACGTCGCCGAAGTGTATCCGCCGCCGGTCGCGGAGTAGACGGAACCGCCTCGGGGCGTGCGCTCGACAAACGCGTCAGCCGGCAAGCGCTGAGCGCAGGGCCTGATCGAGATCGGTGTGCGCCCAGTGGTATCCGAGCGCGTCCGCGCGTGCCGGGACCATCCGCTGGCCGCCGGTCACGATCTCGGCCATCTCGCCGTACATCGCGCGCAACGCGATTCCCGGCACCGGCAGCACCGCCGGCCGGTGCAGTGCTCGGCCGAGCGCCCGCGAGAACTCCGCGTTCCTGACCGCCACGGGCGCGCACCCGTTGACCGGACCGGACCACTCGTCCCCGTCGAGCGCCGCCAGGTAGAGCCCGACGACGTCTTCCACGTGGATCCACGACATGTACTGGTGCCCGCCGGCGACCGGCCCTCCGACACCGAGCCGAAACGGCGGCAGCATCTTCGCGAGCGCGCCGCCCCCGGCGTCGAGCACGATTCCTGTGCGGATCTTCGCGACGCGCAGTCCGAGCTCGGAGGCGCCGTCAGCGGCGGCCTCCCATGACCGGCATACCTCCGCCAGGAAGTCATCCCCGAGCGAGGCCCCTTCGTCGAGCTCCTCGTCGCCGCGGTCTCCGTAGATCCCCGATGCCGAGGCGCTGACGAGCACGGGCGGTCGCGGGTCGGCGGCGGCCAGGCCGGCGACGAGGTTCGCTGTGCCTTGCGAGCGGCTGATGCGAATCTGCTCGCGCGCCGCCGTGCTCCATCGCTGCGCCACCGGCTCGCCGGCCAGGTGGATGATGCCGTCGCGCCCGGAGAGCGCGTCGGCCGGCGCCGCGGCCGCGAGGAGATCCCAGCGCTCGGCGGGCACACCGAGCCGTTCCGTGGCCCGCACCGGGTCGCGCGACAGCGCCGTCACCTCGTCGCCGCGCCCCGTCAGGGCCGCCACGAGGCGTGAGCCGACGAGGCCGGTCGCTCCGGTGACTGCGACCCTCATCTGTGCGCGTGCCCGGATGGCGAGGCTGTGCGGAGGATGGGAGCGGGCATAGGGTAGAAGTGAGCGAGGGTTTCGCCGCGCGCGCGCTCGCGACCTCAGCTTCGCCAGCTAGATTCTGAAAGATGGCCGACGAACTCTTCCTGATCGACGGTAACAGCCTCGCCTACCGGGCGTTCTTCGCGCTGCCCGAGTCGATCGCGACCTCGACCGGAGTGCCGACCAACGCGATCTTCGGATTCGCCTCGATGCTCGTCAAGATCCTGACCGACTACGGCCCGAAGGCGACCGTCGTGGTCTGGGATGCCGGCTCATCCGGACGCAAGGAGATCTACCACGAGTACAAGGCCCAGCGCAGCTCGCGCCCGGACCTGCTGAAGGAGCAGTGGCCGCACCTCGAGCCGCTCGTCGACGCGTTCGGCTACCGCAACCTGTCCGTCGAGGGCTATGAGGCCGACGACGTGATCGCGTCGATCGCCGAGCGCGCGAAAACGGCCTCGATCCCGGTGATGGTCGTGACCGGCGACCGCGACGCCTACCAGCTCGTCGACGACGAGGTCAGGATCATGACGACGTCGCGTGGCATCACCGACACCCGCGTGTACGACCGCGACGGCGTCGTCGACCGCTACGGCATCCCGCCTGAGCTGATCCCCGACTTCATCGGCCTCAAGGGCGATACCAGCGACAACATCCCCGGTGTCCCCGGGATCGGAGATAAGACCGCCGCCGACCTGCTCCAGCGCTTCGGCTCACTCGAGGGCGTGCTCGAGCACGTGGATGACATCTCGGGGGCGAAGCGCAAGCAGAACCTGATCGAGCATGCCGAGGACGCGCGGCTGTCGAAGCAGCTCGCGACGGCGAAGCGGGATATCCCGCTCGACTTGGACGTGGAGGAGTTTGTGTCCGCACCGCCGGACCGCTCGCGACTGCGCGACGTGTTCCGCGAGTTCGAGCTGCGCGATCCGCTGCGGCGACTCGAGGAGGCGCTCGGCTCGGCGGAAGCGGCGGCGCCGGCGCCGACGCCCGGCTCGGGGAGTGCCCTGAGCGCGCGCGTCCGCTCGGCCACGGTGGCTGATGTGGCGCGGATGACGGGGCGTGAGCTCGCGATCGCCGTGCGCGCACCGGCGATCCCTGACGACGCGTTGTTCGCTGCCGACTCGACCTGGCGCTTCGGTGCGTACGGGGGTGGAGCGGAGGTGCTCTCCGGGGCGTGCTCAGTGCCCGACGAACTCGTCGCGGCCGCGGGCCGGCGACCGGTGATGGCCCACGACGCCAAGGCGCTCGGGACCGTGCCGGCGGTGCTTGCGCACGACACCGAGATCGGTGCCTATCTACTGGAGCCTGCCCGGCGCGCGTATCCGTTCCGGGAGCTGTGCGAGGAGCGCGGGCTCGGCCTGGTGGCCGAAGTGAACGACGACGCCGCCGCCGACGCACTACTCGCGCACGCGCTGGCCGCCTGGCAGCGCGAGGAGATCCGGGGTCGCGGACTGACCGACCTGTTCGAAGAGGTCGAGCTGCCGCTGGTTCGGATTCTGCGCAAGCTTGAGCTCGCGGGCCTGAAGCTCGATACCGAGCGCCTCGGCGAGATCTCGGCCCGCGTCAAGGAGGAGGCGGACCGGCTCGAGCGCGAGATCTTCGAGCTCGCCGACGAGGAGTTCACGCTCGGCTCGCCCAAGCAGCTCGAGGAGATCCTCTTCGGCAAGCTCGGCCTGTCGCGTAAGCGTCGCGGGAAGACCGGCTACTCGACCGACGCCCGGGTGCTGCAGGCGATTCGGGACGAGCACCTGATCGTGCCGAAGATCGAGCGCTGGCGCGAGCTGACCAAGCTCGCCCAGACCTACCTCGACGCGCTCCCCGAGCTGATCGCCGAGGACGGCCGGCTGCACACGACCTTCAACCAGACGGCCGCGACGACCGGGCGGCTGTCGTCGAACAACCCCAACCTTCAGAACATCCCGATCAGGACTCCGCTCGGGCGCGAGATCCGGGCCTGCTTCGTCGCCGAGCCCGGCAACCTGCTGGTGTCGGCGGACTACTCGCAGGTCGAGCTTAGGCTGCTCGCACACATCGCCGGCGAGGACGTGCTCAAGGAGATCTTCGGCCGCGGCGAGGACGTCCACACCGCAACGGCCTGTCGCGTGTTCGGCGTGACGCCGGACGAGATCGACCCGGGGATGCGCTCGAAGGCCAAGATGATCAACTACGGCATCGTCTACGGGCTCTCCGCGTACGGGATGGCCGACCGCCTCGACATCCCCCAGAGCGAGGCTGACGAGTTCATCCAGCGCTACCTCGCCGGGTTCCCCGCGGTCGGGCGCTTCATCGAGGAGACGATCACCCAGGGGACCGAGCACGGTTACGTCTCGACGCTGTTCGGCCGTCGGCGCCAGGTCCCGGAGCTCCGCGCGCGCCGCTGGGAGCTGCGCAAGCAGGGCGAGCGCTTCGCGGTCAACATGGTGATCCAGGGCACCGCGGCGGACATCATCAAGGTCGCCATGGTCCGCTGCGACCAGGCCTTGACCGAGGCGGGCCTGCGGTCCCGCATGATCCTCCAGATCCACGACGAGCTGCTCTTCGAAGGTCCGGCGGAGGAGGCCGATGAGGTCAGGCGGATTGCCGTCCGCGAGATGGAGGGCGCCTACAAGCTCGATCCGCCCCTGGCGGTGGAGGCGGGAACCGGACGCAACTGGCTGGACGCGAAGTGATCCGCCGCCCGACGACGTTCACGCGCGCGACGGGTGCGCTTAGCGGGCCGCTGCGGGATTGGCCGCCCGCAGTACCGATTCGCCGCTGTGGTTGACGTCGCCGAGCGGCTGAAACGAGATGTCGATCCAACGGTAACCGTGAGCGCCCGGCGGGAGCTTGATCGTCAGGTGATCCGAGCCGGCACGCAGACTCGCGAGCGGTTGCGAGTCGATGATCGAGTTGTAGAGCCACAACTCGTAATGGCCGCCGTGGACCGCGGGCAGCCCTGTAAAGCTCAACTTGAGCCTGAGGTTGGCCCCCTGACCGACGGTGACGACCGACCCGCTGGTATGCGCCAGTCCGCCGGGTAGCGGAGCGAGCGCCTGCCGCGAGGAGTGGCCGACGGTGGGCGTCGGGCTGGTACTGGCCGGCACGCTCGAGGTCGGCGTCGGGGCGCTGACTGTCGCCTTCGAGTGCTTCGTGGAGCTCGAGCCAAATGCGAGCACGAACACCGCCACGATGATCAGCGCCCCGAGCGCTGCCCACAGGACGCGACGGCGCTTCGGCGCCGGCTCTGACTCCCCGCGCGCGAGCGGGGAAGGGGGACTCGAAGGGGGCCTCGCGGGCGCCTCCGCGGCGGCGGTCCCGAGCCCCTCGGCGGCAACGGCGTTCTCGGCCTCGGTGGGGGTGGTGTCGGCGTCGGCGGTGGTGTCGGCGTCGGGGGTGTCGGCGTCGGGGGTGTCGGCGTCGGGGGTGGTGGCGGCGTCGGTGGTGGTGGTGCTGGCGTCGGTGGGGGGGTCGGCGTCGGTGGGGGTGGTGATGGCGTCGGGGGTGGTGGCGGGTAGGTGGCCGTTCGCGTTCGGGTCGCTCTCGGCGTCGACGACCCTGGCGCCGGCGCCCTCGGCGGCGTCGAGCGGCCGGCCGTTCGGGGGCTCGCCGCCCTGCGCGTCCGCCGGATCCGTTAGTCCGTTAGCGCTCGCCGCGACCTGCGTTTCCAGCGCCGTTGTGCTCGAAGCGGCGATCTCGACGAGTGCATCGCGGATCTGGTCGATCGGGAGACCGAGCTCGTCGCTCAGCTGCTCGATGATGCGAACGCGACGGGTGGCGATGGCATCAGTCGTGATACCGGTCATCCGCGCCAAGGCGGGATCGTCGAGGCCGCGGTACAACCAGAGGTCGAGCAGCGCCCGTTCGGACGGCTCAAGTGAAGTTGCCTCGTCGATCAGCCTCCGAGTCGCTAAGATACTCATGACCTGGGAGCTGACCGCTCCGGGTGGGGCGATAGAGCTGGACCACATTCCCACGGCAGCGGGCATATAAATTCGCACGGCAATGAGCAGGGAGGCGTGTCAAGTGAGAAATCGGACATCATTACGCAGGAGTCTGGCACCTTTGGTCGTAGGCGTGTGCCTTTCGCTGCTTTGGCCCGCCCAGTCGCTGGCGCGTGCCTTCGTTCGATTCATCCACGCCGTGCCCGGCGTCGGCACCGCCACGGTCGACGTCAACACCGGCGCCGGCAACGTCGAGCTCGGCTCGATCGGGTTCTCGCAGGTCACGCCCTGGCGCAGCATTGCCTCCGGTAGCTTCCATTGGTCCCTCGTCGGCGCCGGCAAGACGCTCGCTCAGGGACAGGCGACGGTCGGCGACGGCGCCTACGACATCGTCGTGCTCTCCAAGGGGGCCGGAGTTACGCTGGGCATCTACAAGGCCGAGGGTGGCAAGGCCGGGACGAGCCTGGTGCGCGTCATCCACGCAGCTCCAGAGCTCGGCAGCCCGGAACTGATGCTCGACTCGAAGACCGTCGTCAAGAGCCTCGCCTACACCCAAGCGACTCCGTATCTATCGGTGACTCCCGGCATGCATACGTTGGGAGCGATGAAGGCGGGCGACAGTGCACCGTTGGTATCAAACGGGGGCGTGACGATGGAGCCGGGAATGTCCTACTCGGCGATTGTGGTCGGCAGCCGCGGAGAGCGCGTCCGGGTCGTCACCGTGGTCGACCGCGGGGCGGCGCCCACCCAGAGCGCCGCCACCCAGCAGACCCAGGGATCCGCATCCTCAGCCAAGTCCGTCGTGGTCGCTTCTGGGGACTCGCTCTGGAGCATCGCCAAGGGCCTGCTTCCAGCCGGCGCGAGCAACGCGTCGATCTGGCACCTGGTGGTTTCGATCTGGGACCTCAACGTGGGGCGGATCGGCACCGGCAACCCGAACCTGATCTTCCCCGGCGTACACCTTCTGCTGCCCTCGCTGTAGGCGAGGCGCCGGCCGGACCCCTGACGCGATATCGCTCGTCACAGCGGCGAAGCGCTACGACGCCGCTAG